>ERZ894236.34-NODE-34-length-220159-cov-21.3163_pt1 | contig 220159 bp, 195 predicted proteins | sample MGYA00380297_ERZ894236 | MGnify/ENA primary metagenome ERZ894236 (study PRJEB32331, sample SAMN06328420) | human gut metagenome | biome: human gut microbiome; feature: stool | host: Homo sapiens | collected 2014-08-04 ... | reverse complement strand
AGCATTTTACAGAGGCAGTTTACCATCTCACAAAGAGCATGGACGGATACCGCCCTGTGGTGGTCAACGACGGGTGGGAACATACGGTTTCTGATATTATTACCCTTCATGACTATGAGGAGTGCGGCGATATTTTCTATAACCGGTACGCGGGACACAAAGAGGAAATCCTGAATACAGAGATGTATCACAGCAGCAGCAAATCTGCTATGGCCAACGGATACGAATACAAAGGCCAGCCTGTGCTTATCAGTGAGTATGGAGGGATCGCCTTCAACAATGACGACAGCGGTTGGGGATACGGCAATAAAGTGAACAGCAAAGAAGAGTTCATCCGCCGTTTTGATGAGATCACCACGGCTGTGAAAAAGGTGCCTTATATCTGCGGCTTCTGCTATACGCAGGTGTCAGATGTTCAGCAGGAGATCAACGGTCTTATGGACATGGAGAGAAACTTCAAGGTGGAACCTGAAATCATCAAAGAGATCAACGAAAGACATGTGGGGTACTGGAGATCTTACATGTAATATGTTACGATTCAGTCTTTCGGCTTCATAGCAACAAAAGCATGCACACAGACTGCACAAACGGCAGTCTGGCGCGTGGTTGCCTCGGGATTGCCTTGCAAATGCAAGGCAACACCTCGCGGGACAGTGGAAGGCTGAACTGTTACTGTAATATACAACAGCTCTGCGGAAAAAGCATAGACCGCAGAGCTGTTTTTGTAATGCAGCGACTGGAGGACTAATTTCTTCTATTCGGAGGGAAGTTCTTTTACGGGTAGGTTTTTACGGTATTCCGGTATAGAGTATATCACAAGCAGATCATTTTCCATGATAACAGTGTCACCCTTTGGAACAATGGTCTCCTCCCCGCGCAGTATCATAATGACCAGTTCTCCCGGATAAGGGGAAAAGTCGGAAATCTTAATGCCAATCCAGGGGCTTTTGGCAGTTATTTTCATCTCTGTCAGTTCCAGATTTTCCTGCTCCTGATAGCCGCGGGCACTTAACACCGCTGTATCTCCCGGGAGAAAAACAGTTTCCCCGCTGGGTATCATGGTTTCCTCTCCCCGCAGAAGCATAAGAAACAGAGTGTCAGGGGGAAGGGAGATGTCTTTGACTGCCGTATGACTCCAGGTGTGTTCTTCTGTTATACGGATTCTGATAAACTGCAGGTCCACCTCCTCAGAATAATCACTGAAAGTCTTCATAACATCTGCATTCGTATCACTCATGTTAAGCTTTTTAGCAGCCTGGGACAAAAAGCTTCCCTGGAATAAAATAGACAGGAGTACAATACAAAATACGATATGGTAGACATCAAAACTTGTATAGGCGTCATCTACAGTTGCCATAATGGCGAAAACAATAGAGGCAGCACCTCTGAGTCCTGCAAAGGAGATGAGAACCTGCTGGTTGAAGCGGCATTTGAAAGGCGTCAGTATGGAGGCAACTGCCAGAGGCCTTGCCACCAGTGTGAGGAACAGGGCAATCGCCAGGGCAGGCAGGAAAATAGAGGGCAGCTTTGACGGCGTTGCCAAAAGACCCAGGAGAAAGAAGATCAGCATCTGCATAAGTCCTGTGATCCCGTCAAAAAAGTTTACCAGTGATTTTTTATTCCTGATCTTAGTATTTCCAAGGATGATCCCCACCATGTAGGCGCTCAGATATCCGTTTCCCCCCGCCATGGAGGGCAGCGTATAGGACAGAAGCGCGACTGCGATGACAAAAGCCATATCAAATCCTGCAATATGGAACTGCATGTGCCGCAGGATAAAACGGGCGGCAAAGGCTATAAGACATCCAAAAAGAATCCCGAAGAAAAGCTGGGCAAATATCATAGAAAGGACAGAGCCTGTGCTGGCTGTGCCGCTCATGGCGGAGAGGACCACTGCAGTCAGCATGTAGGAGCAGGGGTCATTGCTTCCGCTTTCCAGTTCCAGCATGGAGGCAGTGCCGTATTTTAATCCCATATTTTTGGAACGGAGAATGGAGAAGACAGAGGCGGCATCTGTGGAACTGATGACAGAACCGATGAGCATGCTGTCCAGAAAGCTGAATTTAAGAACAAAGTAACAGAAGAAGCCTGTGAGGGCAGCCGTGATCACAACACCCAGTGTGGAGAGGAGCACAGATTTGACAGCAACCGGCCTGGCTTCATTCCAGTTGGTGCCGAAACCGCCGTAGAACATAATAAAGATCAAGGCGATGGAACAGATATTTTCCGCAAGGGGATAATTGTCAAAGGGGATTTTCAGTATACCGTCTGTGCCGAAAGCCATACCGAGGACGATAAATGCCAGCAGCATGGGCACGCCTATTTTTTCGGAAATCCGGTGCAGCAGAATACAGAGCAGAATTACAGATGAGATCAAGAGCAAATTCCATGTCATTGTTTATACCTCCTGGTGTGTGTCCGCAGTTGAAGCAGAAGTTTTCGGTGCCGGGCAGGCGTCAGGGATAGTGAAACCTGACATTATTGTATCACAAAATCATGTTTTTGTAAAAAAGAGACACATGACCTTTTTTATTTGCTGTGATTTGTTATAATAAATCTATGAGCCACGTAAATTACAGGAAAGGGATGAATATATGATAAATTATTCGGAAGTAGAGGGAAAACAATATCACACACAGGTGGGAAGAGGTGATGTAGGGCGCTATGTCATCATGCCGGGCGACCCTAAGCGGTGTGAAAAGATAGCAAAATATTTTGATGATCCAAAGCTGATCGCAGACAGTAGAGAGTATGTGACCTATACGGGAACACTGGAGGGAGAGATGGTCAGCGTAACCTCCACGGGTATTGGAGGTCCTTCTGCATCCATTGCAATGGAAGAATTGGTCATGTCAGGCGCGGATACCTTTATCCGGATTGGCACTTGCGGGGGAATGGATCTGGATGTGAAAAGCGGTGACCTTGTCATTGCCAACGGAGCCATCCGCATGGAAGGGACCAGTAGGGAGTACGCCCCCATTGAGTTCCCGGCTGTACCTGATTTTGATGTGACAAATGCCCTTGTAAGTGCAGCAAAGACACTTAAAAAACCTTATCATGTGGGAGTGGTGCAGTGTAAGGACTCTTTTTTCGGCCAGCACTCCCCGGAGACAAAACCGGTGGGGTATGAACTGCTGAACAAATGGGACGCATGGCTGAAGCTGGGCTGCAAAGCTTCTGAGATGGAATCCGCGGCCCTTTTCATTGTTGCCAGTTATCTGAAGGTACGGGCCGGCAGCGTTTTCCTGGTGGTTGCCAACCAGGAACGGGCCAAAAAAGATATGCCAAATCCTGTTGTGCACGATACAGAAAGCGCGATCCAGGTGGCAGTGGAAGCTGTCAGGGCCTTGATACGGAAGGAAAATGCCGGGAAGAGGGACAGAGGGGAATGACTATGGAAAATAAAGAGAGATTCAGAAGAGTATTCGTGATCGTGATAGATTCCTTGGGGGTAGGCGGCGCAGTGGACGCGGCTGAGTTTGGAGATGCAGGGGCAGACACCCTGGGACATATTGCTTCTCATGTAAAAGGCTTCTCCCTGCCCAATCTGCAGAAGCTGGGAATCGCAAATCTTCACCCACTGGAGAAAATAGCGCCTGTGGAACATCCCATGGGGTATTACACAAAACTGAATGAGATCAGCAGGGGGAAGGATACCATGACAGGTCACTGGGAGATGATGGGGCTGAAAACAGAAAAGCCCTTTATCACCTTTACGGAGACAGGGTTTCCTCCGGAATTGATCTTGGAGCTTGAAAAGCGGACCGGGCATAAGGTGATCGGCAATAAAAGCGCCAGCGGGACGGAAATTCTGGATGAGCTGGGAGAGGAGGAAATAGCAACCGGGCATATGATCGTGTATACCTCTGCCGACTCTGTACTCCAGATCTGCGGCAATGAGGAAACCTTTGGCCTTGAAGAACTGTACCGGTGCTGTGAAATTGCAAGAGAACTTACCATGAGAGATGAGTGGAAGGTGGGAAGAGTCATTGCAAGACCCTATGTGGGCAGGAAGAAAGGCGAATTTAAGCGCACCAGTAACCGCCATGACTATGCGGTTAAGCCTTTCGGGAAAACTGTGCTGAACGCTCTGAAGGATGCAGGGCTGGATGTGATTTCCATTGGTAAGATCAATGATATTTTTGCCGGGGAGGGAATCACAAAAGCGCTGAAGTCCAAAAGCTCTGTCCATGGTATGGAGCAGACCATTCAGGAGGCCAAAGAGGATGATTTTCACGGGCTTTGTTTTGTGAACCTGGTGGATTTTGATGCCCTTTGGGGCCACAGGAGAGACCCGGAAGGGTATGCCGGAGAGCTTATGAGATTTGATGAGAAGCTGGGGATCCTGCTTCACACTATGAGGGAGGATGACATGCTCATCATCACAGCCGATCATGGAAACGACCCCACCTATACAGGGACAGACCACACCAGGGAACAGGTGCCGTTTCTGATCTGGTCCCCCTCTTTTAAGGAGGGAAAGGAGCTTCCCAAGGCGGATTCCTTTGCCGTGGTGGGCGCCTGCGTGGCTGAGAATTTCGGCATACCTATGCCAAAGGGGACGATTTCCATATCCAAAAACTACCTGGAGGAATGCAGATGAATACCATTGGGGAACTGAAAAAATATGACCTGCACTGTCATCTGGATGGGTCTCTTTCTGAGGCAGTCATCCGGAAACTAGCTGCAGGAGCCGGGGTGGAGATCCCGGCAGGAGAAAAGCTTATGGAGCTTTTACAGGTGGAGCCGGACTGCAGAAGTCTGAAAGAGTATCTGGAAAAATTTGATCTGCCGCTGTCCTGCCTGGCGGACCGGGACAGCTTTAGGACCGCTGTGTCAGAACTGCTTGGTGACGGGGCAAAAGAAAATGTGGTATACATGGAAATCCGGTTTGCGCCTCTTTTATCTGTGCGTGACGGTCTTACCTGCAGGCAGATCATTGAGGGAGCGCTGGACGGCCTTTGGGAAGGAAAAGAGAAATACGGTGTGGATGGAAATCTGATCCTATGCGGTATGCGGCATATGCCGGTGGAACAGAATGTGGAGCTTGCAGAAACTGCCAGGGAATACCTGGGGCAGGGGGTGGCAGCTCTTGACCTGGCAGGAGATGAGGCTGCTTTTCCGGTTAAGCTGCACGCCAAAATGTTTGAAACCGCCAGAAAACTGGGAATTCCTTTTACCATCCACGCAGGAGAATGCGGCAGTCCCAGGAGTGTGTGGGATGCCATAGAGCTGGGGGCTGACAGGATTGGCCATGGCATCGCCGTCAGTAAGGATAAAGAACTGAAAGCTTGGTGCGCTGCAAAGCAGATTCCCCTTGAAATGTGCCCTTCCAGCAATCTCCAGACCAGGGCGGTTAAAAACATGGAAGAATATCCGTTTCTGGAATTTCTGGAGGCAGGCATTCCCGTAACCGTGAATACGGATAACCGGACAGTCAGCAAAACCACCATAACCGGGGAACTGGAACTGCTTCAGGCATATTACCACATCACTTACAGCGATATGGAGCTTCTGATGAAGCATGCGGCTCAGGCGGCATTTATCCATAATTGACAAAACTAACACCGTTCGTATATAATATAGATAATACGAACGGTGTTAGTTTTTGCTTTTATTTAGTAAGTTTGCTTTGCATCTGAGAAACAAGGAGGCATAATGGGAAGAAAAGGACTGAATACGGAAGTGATCGCGGAGGCGGCTATTGGGCTGGTGGAGGAGAAGGGATACCGGAATTTTTCCATGCGTGAACTGGCAGCCCGTCTGGGAGTACAGCCGGCTTCTCTCTATAATCATGTAAATGGTATAGAGGCGGTTTATACAGCAGTGGGCCTTCACGGAATATCAATTCTGGAAAAGGCACTGGAGCAGGCATACGGGTTTCAGGATTTTACGGAAGCGCTCTTGGTCATGGCCAAGGCCTACCGGGGTTTTGCCAAGGACAGTCCGGAGCTGTATCAGGCTGTTATTGAGATGCGCACCTCGGAAAATGAAGAGCTGCGTCAGAATATACAGCGTATCATACATCCGTTTCTGGTGCTGATCGGCAGGGTAGTGGAGGACCAGGAGAAAGTGGTGCATTTCCAGAGGATGATGCGCAGCGCGCTGCACGGATTTGTTTCCCTGGAGCGGGAAGGATATCTTACTTATGAACTGACAGACAGCAATGCCAGCTTTCATTTTATGGTGGAAAGCCTGGCAGGGCTTATAATGAGAGAGGGGGAGAAAGAAAATCATGACAGCAGCAGAAATCACAGCAGAGGAGCGGGAACGGAAACAGTATGAGAAGATGACAGAGACACCGGTGTCCAGTCTGATCGTGGGATTGGGGATTCCTACTATTATAAGTATGCTCATCACCAATATCTACAACACGGCGGATACCTATTTTGTCAGCCGCCTGGGGACCAGCGCCAGCGGAGCGGTGGGAGTGGTTTTCAGCCTGATGGCAATTCTGCAGGCCTTTGGATTTATGTTCGGACACGGAGCGGGAAGCATTATCTCCAGAAAGCTTGGAAAAAGGGACCGGGAGAGTGCCAGCAGGTTTGCGTCCACCAGTTTTTTCCTTTCTATTTTGACTGGAATTGTGATAGGAGCAGCGGGGATCACATTTTTGACCCCGTTTATGAGAGTGCTGGGCAGTACGGATACTATCCTGCCTTTTGCCAAACAATACGGATTTTTTATATTGCTGGCAGGTCCTTTTATGACAGGAAGCTGTGTTCTGAATAATATTCTCCGCTATGAGGGAATGGCAGCTTATGCCATGATCGGACTGACCACAGGGGGTATCCTGAATATCATAGGAGATCCTATTTTTATGTTTGGCCTGGATCTTGGAGTGGCGGGAGCCGGCCTGGCAACAGCCCTTTCCCAGATGATCAGTTTCTTTATCCTGCTCTATATGTTTGTAGCGAAAAAGACCCAGAGCAGACTGGCTTTCCGGCTGATGACACGTGATATCCGTGAAATAGGCCTGATCATTGCCACGGGATTTCCAAGTCTGATCCGCCAGGGTCTGGGAAGTGTTTCCACCATGCTCCTGAACCATCAGGCAGCGGTATACGGGGACGCGGCGTGGCTGCTATGAGTATCGTAAACAGAATCTGTATGCTGGTGTTTTCTGTAGGGCTTGGGCTTGGTCAGGGATTTCAGCCGGTGGCTGCCTTCAACTACGGAGCAGGAAAGTATTCCCGTGTAAAGAGAGGGTTCTGGTTTACGGCCGGGTCTGGCGAGGTGATGCTCGGAAGCTTTGCAATCATCTGCCTTCTGGTTTCCTCAGGTATCATCGGCATATTCCGGGATGACCCGGAGGTGATCGCCATCGGTGTCTTTGCGCTCCGATGCCAGTGTGCTGCCTTCTTCTTTCAGCCTCTGTCTGTCTGCACCAATATGATGCTCCAGAGTGTGGGGGAGAGCAAAAAGGCGTCCTTTCTCTCGGCCCTCAGAAGCGGGATATGCTTTATTCCCTTGATCCTTATATTACCTGCAGTGATGGGGCTTCGAGGGGTGCAGATCGCGCAGGCAGTGGCAGATGTTCTGACCTTTGCCATCTCGCTGCCTCTGGTGGCGGCATTTTTAAAAAGACTGCCCAAAGATGAGGAAATGCCTGCTGTGAGGACGGCAGAAGTAGATATATGAAAGAGGATACTGTAGGTCGAAAACTGTACATTTTTATTGAGAGTTCCTATGCAGAAAAGGAGTTTTATGATTCCTGCGTATATTAAATCTTATTTATTCGTAATATTCATATTATTAGTTTTTGAATATGTTTTTCATAAAGTATTTATTAAAATCCATCCAACATATGCCTCCGGTAAAAAAATAGAGAAACCGCCCTCCTATTTTGGGCCTTTTTCCAAGGGAGAATTTGTGGCCTGGCTTGTCCGCAGCATAGGAGCGCCTACATGGATTTTTATATTTCCGAATGCAGTTTCAACGATGCATAATAATATAGTGATCGGAGGATTTGTTGTATTTTTTATTGTAATTCCCATGATCCTTACGATAAAAATTGATGGACGTAATAACTGACAACTGTAAAATGGACGGTTGACAGGCGAAAAATTTAAATAAAGCCCCGCGTTTCAGACTGAAAATCTGTAACGCGGGGCTTTGGCAGGCGTTTTTATTCCTGGATGCCGGGTATTTTAGGCAGCCGTGCAAAGCTCTTTTCCAGCTCTGCATCTGTTGGGATATAGTCTTTCATGGTTCCGTCCATAAAAGACTGGTAAGCATACATATCAAAATATCCGGTTCCGGTCAGGCCGAAGAGAATGGTTTTGGCCTCTCCGGATTCTTTGCATTTCAGTGCTTCCTGGACAGCGCCGTAGATGGCATGTGCAGATTCAGGGGCCGGAAGGATGGTCTCCTGTTTGGCGAACATGGTGGCTGTCTCGAATACTTTGCTCTGTTCCACAGAAATTGCCTCCATGAAGCCGTCGTGATACAGCTTGGAGAGGATAGGAGACATGCCGTGATAGCGCAGGCCGCCTGCGTGGTTTGCTGACGGAATGAAGTCACAGCCAAGAGTGTACATTCTGGCAAGAGGTGTCACCTTTCCTGTATCACAGAAGTCATAAGCGTATTTGCCGCGGGTCAGGGACGGACAGGAAGCAGGCTCCACTGCCACAATGCGGGGATTTGCTTTTCCTGTAAGTTTATCCTGCATAAACGGTGCGATCAGGCCGCCCAGATTGGAGCCGCCTCCTGCGCATCCCACTACCACATCCGGGTATTCATCCAGCAGTTCCATGGCTGTCTTGGATTCCAGACCGATAATAGACTGGTGGAGCAGTACCTGGTTCAGCACGGAACCAAGTACGTATTTGTACCCGTCCGTGGAAACAGCTTTTTCCACAGCCTCGGAGATTGCACAGCCCAGGCTTCCTGAAGTGCCTGGATTTTCAGCCAGGATCTTACGGCCGATCTCCGTGGTCTCGCTTGGACTTGGAATGATTTCCGCGTCAAAGGTGTGGATCACGGATTTGCGGAAAGGCTTCTGTTCGTAGGAACATTTTACCATATAAACGATCAGGGGCAGATGGTAGAAAGAGCAGGCTTCCGCCAGAGCGGTTCCCCACTGGCCTGCACCGGTCTCTGTTGTCAGTCCTTTTAAGCCCTGTTCCTTTGCATAATAGGCCTGAGCCACTGCTGAGTTTAATTTATGGCTTCCTGAGGTGTTGTTGCCCTCGAATTTATAGTAAATTTTAGCCGGGGTGTCCAGGTATTTTTCCAGGTTGTAGGCACGGATGAGAGGAGAGGGACGATACATTTTGTAAAAGTCCTGGATCTCTTCCGGAATATCAAGGTAACGGGTGGTATTGTCCAGCTCCTGGTGTGCCAGCTTTTCACAGAATACAGGATAAAGCTCCTCCTCGGTGATAGGTTTGCCTGTTCCTGGGTTTAAAAGGGGGTCGGGAAGATTTTTCATGTCTGCCCTCAGGTTATACCACTGTTTTGGCATCTGGTCCTCGGTTAAATATACTCTGTGCGGAATTTTTTTCATGATATTGTTCTCCTTTCTTATGGCGCGAATCCCGGAGATGGAGTTAGGGGTACAGCGGCAATAAAAAAAGCCTCTGCCTCTGCAATCTCTGCAGGGACAAAAGCTTGTTATACAATCTTTTGCGGTACCACCCGGCTTGATGAATCTATCATCCACTCTGTTCATGTACTTTCATACACGGTTCCTTGATAACGGGTGAACATCCCGTCGGGCATTACTTGGAAAATTCCTTTCTTCCCGACCTCATAAGTCCATTCAATATCCGTTCTATTATCTTAATCCCACCAATTTAAGACTCTCTGCCGGCAGTATAGCTGCCGTTATCAATAAAACCTGGATATCTACTACTCTTATTCTACGGTTTCGCTGTTGCAATTATTTATTTTATGTTTATCACTATAGTAGGTGAAAGTGGATTTGTCAAGAGAAAAATTGAAAATTCTCCCTTTTCGTCGAATGGGATGTCTGATAGAATAGACAGAAGCGATGGAATATCAGATGGAATATTATGAGAAGAGGGATATAACATGAATTACAGATTGGATATACAGTATGACGGAACACGCTATGAGGGATGGCAGAGGCAGAAGACTACCGGCAATACTATTCAGGGTAAAATCGAGGAGGTTCTGTCCAGAATGTTGGAGACACCGGTTCAGATAGACGGTGCAGGCAGAACAGATGCAGGTGTCCATGCGAAAGGGCAGGTGGCCAATGTGCATATGGACACAGAAAAAAGTTGTGAGGAGATATGTGAATACTTAAACCGCTATCTGCCGGAGGATATAGGGATCAAGGAAGTGAGCCAGGTGCAGGAGCGCTTCCACAGCCGTCTTCTGGCTAGAAAAAAGATATATCAGTATCGGATCGCGGCAGGGTATCATAAGAATGTATTTGAGAGAAAGTATCAGTGTCCTCTCCATGAGACCTTTGACGTGGATGCCATGAAAGAGGCAGCCCGGCTGCTGACAGGTACTCATGACTTTAAGAGCTTTTGCTCCAACAAGAGGATGAAAAAATCCACGGAGCGGACCATTTACAGCATTGACGTGGAATCACTGCCCGGGGAGTTGAGGATCACATACACCGGGGATGGTTTTCTCTACAATATGGTGCGGATCCTCACAGGAACCCTGGTGGAAGTAGGCAGAGGGGTCAGAAAGCCGGAGAAGATGACGGATATCCTTTTGGCCTGCAACAGGGAGGCGGCCGGATTCACGGCTCCTGCCCAGGGCCTCACGCTTCTCAGGGTGGAATATTAACAGACGTTTTGGCGTCCTTTGGTATATTTTGGAATAGGAGCAAAGCGTTCGGTCCGGGGAATTTAGATTGCAAAAGTCGGGCCGGGCGTGTAAAATGAATGCAGGTATTTGTTTGGTCCCGGTACTATATCCGGCAGACAAAAGGGGGCATTTTATGTATGGAAAAGTATTGAAGATAATTTATAGAATAGAGAATAACAGTGTCATTTCCTCTATCCGAAAGGGGTTTACACTACTGATCCCTGCGCTGCTGGTGGGGGCCTTTGCGCTGCTTTTTAGAAGCTTTCCAGTGCCTGCATTTCAGATGTTTATAGAAAAATGGGCAGGAGGTGTGTTGTATCAGATCCTGAGCTTTCTCTTTGATGCCACGGTGGGATTTATGTCTATTTACCTGGTGATGAGTATCAGCTATTATTACGCGGCCGCCATGAAAGACAGAGACCAGTTCCTGCAGGTCATGGCAATGGTGGTTTCTGCCATTTGTTTTGCAGTGTCATTTGGTGCTGCCGGCGGTTCCATGGAACTTAGTGATCTTGGCCCGGTTGGAGTTTTTACGGCTATGTTTACTGCAGTTGCGGCGACCAGGATTTTTTACTTTTTTTGTAAAAAGATGTCTCCGGCATTCAGGTTTCGTTCTGCCGGTTCGGAAGTGGATTATCGGAATTCCCTTTCCACGATTTATCCGCTATTGCTTTGTACGCTGATCTTTGTGGCGTTGAATCTGCTGATAAAAGCCGTTTTTAAGGCGGATAATCTGAATGATTTGATCACAAATTTTATTGTGGATCTCTTTCACAATGTCAACGATGGTCTGGGGGCAGGGCTGTTGTATGTGCTTGTGCTGGATCTGTTGTGGGCCTTTGGGATTCACGGCGGCAATGCCCTGGAACAGGTGTCCCAGACATATCTGGTGCCGAATGATGCAGTGTCAGGAGCAGTGATATCCAAATCGTTTTTGGATAATTTCGCATTGATCGGAGGATGCGGTACTTCGATCTGTCTGGTGACAGCCCTGCTGCTGTTTGCCGGCAGCAGGGATAACCGGCAGTTGGCCCGTTCAGCGGCTCCAGCAGTCTTTTTCAATATCAATGAAATCCTCGTATACGGACTTCCCATTGTATTAAATCCTGTCATGATCATTCCCTTTATCCTGACACCCTTATGTTCATTGCTGCTTGCGTACGGCGCGGCAGTCAGCGGATTTCTCCCCATTGTGAAGGGAACGGTGACGTGGACTACACCAGTTTTTTTCAGTGGATATCTGGCTTCCGGTTCCTGGAGAGGGGTGGCTGTGCAGGTGGTGATCGTGCTGGTGGGCACTGCGATCTACGCACCCTTTGTAAAGCTGTCTGAACAGGTGAGAAAGCATCAGGCGGAGATGCTGCAGAATGAACTCACAGAATATCTGAAAGAACATCAGGAGGCCGGCACGGCAGTGAGTCTTTTGGGGCAGCGGGACAGCATGGGGATACTGGCAAGAAATATGGCGGCCCAGCTCCGCATTGATGTGGAGGAGAAGAATCTGAACATGGGATATCAGCCTCAGTTTAACTGTGAAGGAGAAATGATAGGGGCAGAGGCCCTTTTGAGATGGCGTTATATGGAGGAGGCCGTTTACCCGCCTCTGGCGGTGGCACTTTCCCAGGAAGATGGATTTTTTGACCGCCTGACAGAGTGCGTCATTGAGACCTCCATGAAAGCGTGCAGCGCTCTACTGGAACTTGGGAGTCCTGTCACGATATCTGCGAATATTACGGCGGAACAATTGAATGAACCCCGGTTTGTGGAGAAGGTTATACGGATGGCAGAGGTGCACCGTGTGGCGGGGCATTACTGTCTGGAGATAACAGAGGAATCTGCAGCGGACAGAATGGAGGAGATCCCTCATCATATCAGCAGACTCAAAGCAGCGGGGATTCTGGCGGCTGTGGATGATTTCAGCATGGGACGGACCAGCCTGAAATACCTGCAGCACAACAGCTTTTATGCCGTTAAGCTGGACGGCAGCCTTGTCAGAGGGATTGTGGGGAACAAACGAAATCAGGAGATCGTATCTTCCATTATCTCTCTCGGCAGGAGCCTGGATTTTGTAGTGATGGCCGAATATGTGGAGACAGAAGAGATCCGCAGCCTTTTGCAGCGCCTGGGCTGTAGTTTATATCAGGGATATCTGTACAGTCCCGCAGTCCCCCTGCAGAGACTGGAAGAAATGCTGCGAAAACAGAAAGGAAGAAGAGACGAATATGATAAAAGATGAAAAACAGAAAAGGATGGAAACAGAGATCCAGCGGGATATAGAAAACATGTATCCTAAAAATCCCGAGCATCTCTACTGCCGAATGGGTCTGGAATTTCATTCCTGCAGTGCTGCAGAACGCTCTCTGACACTGCGCTATCCGGTACAGGAGTGGGAGCTGAACCATATGTCCACCATGCACGGAGGACTCATAGCAGCGGCTGTGGACACCACCAGCGGCGCCCTTACGCGCAATCTGACGGGATGTACTGTGACTCCAACCATTAATCTTAACATCAATTACCTGCTTCCGGGAAACAGGGAAGACGCGCTTTTGGTGACCGCCAAAGCAGACAGGATCGGAAGACATCTGGCCAATATACATACGGAATGCCGCTCTGAGAAGACCGGGAAGCTCCTGGCATCTGCCATGGTCAATTTTATGCTTCAGAGAGATTGAGAAAGAGACGGATAAAAAGCCATCACCAAAGGTCCCATAGGGAAATCGGTGATGGCTTTTTGCTGTATCAGAGGGGTATAAAACAGGGCTGCAGAATGGAATACAAAAAAATTTGTGATACCTCAAAATTTTTTAGAAAAACACTTGCTATTACTTCAATGTAATGATAAACTAGAGTTAATAAATATGGGAAGTGCAGTATACTTATCAAGTATGGAGTTTGCAAGGAGGTAAAACTATGTTAATGATTGGGAACGGAAGACTGGTGACAAGAGATGAGCAGAAACCTTTTTTTGAACACGGGGCAGTAGTTCTGGACGGAAATGTGGTAAAAAAGGCTGGGGATGAAGCAGAACTTAAAAAAGAATTTCCGGATGCGGAGTATGTGGATGCAAAGGGCGGTGTGATCATGCCGGCATTTATCAATGCACATGAGCATATTTACAGTGCGTTTGCAAGAGGTTTGTCCATAGACGGCTACGATCCTCACGGATTTCTGGATATTCTGGACGGTATGTGGTGGACCATTGACCGGCATCTGACACTGGAAGGGACAAAATACAGTGCCTATGCCACATATCTTGACAGTATTAAAAACGGTGTGACAACGGTGTTCGATCACCATGCCAGCTTCTGCCGCATATCCGACAGCCTTTTCACCATCAGTGAAGCGGCAAAAGACCTGGGGATCCGCACCTGCCTCTGCTATGAGATCTCTGACAGAGACGGGATGGAGAAGGCCCGTGAATCTGTAATGGAAAATGAGCGGTTTGCACGCTATGCCCTGGCGGATGACAGTGATATGATCGCAGGTATGATGGGAATGCACGCGTCCTTTACCATCTCCAATGAGACCATGGAGCTGGCTGCAGCACATAAGCCGGATGGGATCGGCTATCACATTCATGTGGCAGAGGGAATCGAGGATCTGCATCACTGTCTGAAACACTATGGAAAGAGGATCGTGGACCGTTTGATGGACTGCGGCATTCTGGGAGTGAAGACACTTCTCGGACACTGCATTTATATCAATGAGCATGAGATGGATCTTTTGAAAGAGACAGATACCATGGTAGTACATAACCCGGAATCCAACATGGGAAATGCCTGCGGATGCCCGCCAACCATGAAAATCGTGGAGAAGGGAATCCTGACTGGACTCGGCACAGACGGATACACTCATGATATGCTGGAATCCTACAAAGTGGCCAATGTTCTTCATAAACACCATCTCTGTGACCCTAATGCAGCGTGGGGAGAGGTTCCTCAAATGCTTTTTGAGGGCAATGCAAAGATCGCGGGCCGTTATTTTAAGAAGGACCTGGGGGTACTGAGAGAGGGAGCGGCAGCAGATGTGATCGTTATGGATTATGATCCGCTCACCCCTATGCATGCAGGGAATATCAACAGCCATGTACTGTTCGGCATGACCGGAAGACAGGTGAATACCACCATCTGCAACGGAAAAATTCTTATGAAAGACAGGGAAGTTTTAGTGGCAGACGAAGCAGAAGTTATGGCAAAATGCAGGGAAGAAGCAAAAAAATTAGCAGATTCTATTAATGGAAGATAAGGGATTTATGGGAGGTTTTTATTATGGGCGATAAGATGACATGTATGCCGTTTTCCCAGATCATGGACTGGGTTCTGGAAGAGAAAAAAGCAAATAAAACGGTGTTCGGAACACATAAAAAGTATGTGGCGGGAGAGGAGAAAACGGAGATCTTCGGAAGAAATCTAGAAACTCCCATAGGTCCGGCAGCCGGACCCCATACGCAGCTTGCTCAGAATATCATTGCGTCGTATTATACAGGAAGCCGTTTTTTTGAGCTGAAGACAGTACAGATCATGGATGGCGCGGAGCTTTCTGCCTGTGTGAATAAGCCGTGTATTCTAGCTGAGGATGAAGGGTATAACTGTGAATGGTCCACAGAGCTGACAGTACCGGATGCTATGAGTGAATACATCAAGGCATGGTTTGCCCTGCATGTGATGGCAAAAGAATTCGGACTGGGTGCACAGGATGGATTCCAGTTCAACATCAGCGTGGGATATGACCTGGCAGGTATCAAATCAGAGAAGATCAATCATTTTATTGACACGATGATGCACGCGGGACAGGATGCCACATTTACGGAATGTAAAAAATGGCTGCTTAAAAATATTGAGAAATTTGATAAATATACGAAGGAGGATGTGGAGGCCATACCGGAAGATATCTGTAATTCTGCCACGATCTCCACGCTTCACGGATGTCCGCCTCATGAGATCGAGAGTATAGCCAACTATCTCCTCACAGAGAAGCATATCAATACCTTTGTAAAATGTAATCCAACCCTTCTGGGATATGAATTTGCCAGAAAGACCATGGATGAAATGGGATATGACTACATGATGTTCGGGGATTTCCACTTTAAGGATGACCTCCAGTATGAAGATGCGGTTCCCATGTTTACAAGACTTATGAAGCTGTCCGAAGAGCTGGGGCTGTCCTTTGGGGTGAAGATAACCAATACCTTCCCGGTGGATGTGACCAGACAGGAGCTGCCAAGCGAGGAGATGTACATGTCCGGCAAGGCACTGTTCCCTCTGTCCATTTCCCTGGCTGCAAAGCTTGCCAAAGAGTTTGACGGACGCCTGCGGATCGCCTATTCCGGCGGCGCAGATTATTATAATATATCCCGGATCGTGGGAGCCGGCATCTGGCCTGTGACAGTGGCTACCACTCTTTTAAAACCGGGCGGATACAACCGCAGTGCGCAGATGGCTGAACTTCTGGTAAAAGAAGGCCTGAAGCCTTTTACAGGAATTGATGTGGAAGCAGTCACAAAACTTGCGGAGGACGCAAAAGGTGACGTGCACCATGTAAAACCCATAAAGCCCCTTCCAAACCGCAAGGTAAAAGACAGTGTTCCCCTTATGGACTGTTTTATGGCTCCCTGTGAGGCGGGATGTCCGATCCATCAGGATGTGAGCAATTATATGGAACTGGCTTCTGCCGGAAAGTATGAGGAGGCACTTGAGGTGATCCTCGACAAGAATCCGCTTCCTTTTATCACAGGAACCATCTGTGCCCACAACTGTATGAGCAAATGTACCAGAAACTTCTATGAGGAGCCGGTACATATCAGAAATGTGAAGCTGGAGGCAGCCCAAAAAGCATACGATGCAGTTATGGAAAAACTGGCTGTTCCCGAAAAGACAGACGGCAGGAAAGCGGCAGTCATCGGCGGCGGTCCCTCCGGTATGGCAGCAGCTTACTTCCTTGCAAGAGGCGGTGCGGATGTCACTGTTTTTGAAAAAGAAAACGCTCTTGGCGGAGTTGTGGCACATGTGATCCCTGATTTCAGGATCACAAAAGAAGCCATAGAAAAAGACGCTGCCATCATCCGAAAAATGGGTGTAAAAGTGGAACTGGGAAGAGAGATAAGCTCCGCAAAAGAGCTGAAAGACCAGGGCTTTGACGCTGTATTTTTCGCAGCCGGAGCCGGCATGCCCGGTGTATTGAAGCTGGAAAAAGGAGAGCCTGTGGACGCCGCTGAATTCCTGAAAGAGTTCAAGACAAAGGACGGAAATGTAGAGCTTGGAAAACATGTGGTAGTTATCGGCGGAGGGAACACAGCCATGGATACAGCCAGAGCCGCAAAACGCACAAAGGGCGTGGAGCATGTGTATCTGGTGTACAGAAGAACAAAACGCTATATGCCTGCAGATGCAGAGGAACTGACACTGGTACAGGAGGAAGGCATTGAGTTCCGGGAACTGCTCTCCCCTGTTTCCATGGAAGACGGAAAACTGCTGTGCAGGAAGATGAAACTGGGCGCCATAGATGCTTCGGGAAGAGCGTCTGTGGAGGAGACCGGTGAGATGGAGACTGTACCTGCACATACCGTGATCGCAGCCGTTGGAGAGCGTGTGGATACAGCGCTTTATCAGGCAAACGGACTTCCTCTTGACAACAGAGGCAAGGTGGTGGCAGACAGCCAGACACTGGAGGCGGTAAGCGGTGTCTATGTGATCGGTGACGGTCTGGGCGGCCCTGCAACTGTAGTGGAGGGAATCCGGGATGCCCAGAAAGCGGCAGCAGCGTTCCTTGGGAATGATGTTGTCTCAGACATGAAAAAGGACGGCTGTGAGGAGTCCTGTTACAGCAAAAAGGGCATACTGGACAGTGAAAAGGAACCGGCAAAAGAAAGCGGCAGGTGTCTGAATTGTGCGGCAGTCTGTGAAAACTGTACAGATGTATGTCCGAACAGAGCTAACATTGCTGTGAAGGTGCCGGGTATGGCTATGCGCCAGATCGTCCATGTGGATTACATGTGTAACGAGTGCGGCAACTGTAAGACCTTCTGTCCTTATTCCAGCGCTCCGTATAAGGATAAGTTTACCCTGTTTGCGGATGAGACCGATTTGGGTGACAGTGAAAACAATGGTTTCGTAGTTCTGGACAGAGAAGAGAAGCGCGTAAAAGTCCGTCTCTTTGGGGAGCCTGTGGAAATCCTTCTGGAAGATGAAAATCCCGCAGTTCCGGCAGGACTCAGAAAGATCATGGACGCCGTTATCAGCGATTACGGATATATGATCCCGTAACATTGTTACTTAATAAATAACGAAGGATCCGGTATGTGGGACTTATCTGCATTTACACGGATACATAAGGCCGGTGCTGTGGCCTTTTCAGACAGGAATCACCTGTAGAAAAGGCCGGGCACCGGCCTTTCCAAATTTTTTGACAGAAAGCCTTTGAAAATTGCCATTTTTATGGTAGTATATTTCTTAGACAAAAAATCACCATAAATATAGATGATGGAGGAACTGTAAGTGGAAAAGGAAACAGCAAAAGAAACCGTTTCTAAAAACTTTATTGAACAGATTATCGACAAGGATTTAGAGGAAGGGAAATACCAGGAGATCTGTACCCGTTTCCCGCCGGAACCCAACGGATATCTGCATATCGGCCATGCAAAATCTATCCTGCTCAACTATGGCCTGGCACAGAAATATCATGGAAAATTCAACATGCGTTTTGACGATACCAACCCTACAAAAGAAAAAGTAGAGTTTGTGGAATCTATCAAAGCGGATATCAAATGGCTGGGAGCAGACTGGGAAGACCGTCTTTATTTTGCCTCCGATTATTTTGACCAGATGTATGAGGCGGCTGTTAAGCTGATCAAAAAAGGCAAGGCATTTGTCTGTGATCTGACCGCAGATGAGATCCGTGAATACAGGGGAACGCTGACGGAACCTGGTAAGGAGAGTCCATACAGAAACAGAAGTGTGGAGGAGAATCTGGATCTGTTTGAGCGTATGAAAAAGGGAGAGTTTGAGGACGGAAGCAAAGTATTGCGTGCCAAGATAGACATGGCTTCCCCGAACATTAACATGAGAGATCCGGTCATCTACCGTGTGGCTCACATGACACATCACAACACAGGTGACAAATGGTGTATTTATCCCATGTATGATTTTGCCCATCCCATTGAGGATGCCATTGAGGGTGTGACTCATTCTATCTGTACCCTGGAGTTTGAGGATCATCGTCCTCTGTACGATTGGGTAGTAAGAGAACTGGAGTATGCACATCCGCCAAAGCAGATCGAGTTTGCTAAGCTGTATCTGACCAATGTGGTGACAGGAAAGCGTTATATCAAGAAACTGGTGGAGGACGGCATTGTGGATGGATGGGATGATCCTCGTCTGGTGTCCATTGCAGCCCTTAGAAGGCGCGGATTCACACCAGAATCCATCAAAATGTTCGTGGATCTCTGCGGTGTTTCAAAGGCCAACAGTTCGGTAGATTACGCCATGCTGGAATACTGCATCCGTGAGGATCTGAAGATGAAAAAGCCTCGTATGATGGCTGTTTTAGACCCGCTAAAGCTGGTTATCGACAATTATCCGGAAGATCAGATCGAGTACCTGGACGTTGCCAACAACATGGAAAACCCGGAACTTGGCAGCAGAAAAGTGCCGTTTGGAAGAGAGCTGTATATTGAGCGCGAGGACTTCATGGAGGTACCTCCGAAAAAATATAAACGCCTCTATCCTGACAATGAAGTGCGCCTGATGAATGCTTACTTTGTTAAATGCACCGGTTTTGAAAAAGATGAAAACGGTAATATAACAGTAGTTCACTGTACCTATGACCCTGAGTCAAAGGGAGGAAACTCTCCGGACGGAAGAAAGGTAAAAGGAACCATCCACTGGGTGGCACAGAAAACAGCAGTGAAAGCGGAGTGCCGCCTTTATGAGAATATTGTAGATGAAGAGAAAGGTGTGTATAACAAGGAAGACGGAAGTCTGAATCTGAATCCCAACTCCCTGGTGGTGCTGAAAGACTGTTATGTGGAGCCGGCGCTTTCTGAGGCCCAGGCTTATGACAGCTTCCAGTTTGTGAGAAACGGCTTTTTCTGTGCAGACTGCCACGATTCCAAACCGGGAGAACCGGTATTTAACAGAATCGTATCTTTGAAAAGCTCCTTTAAATTATAGAAAATGCGTACGCCGCATCTTCTGTGAACCATCAATCAGAGAGAGAATAATGAATGATTTGATCATTTCACTGGATACAAAGGCAGAAGTTCCTTTGTATGAACAGATATGTGAATATTTTAAACAGGAGATCCAGGAAGGACGGCTGGCCGCAGGGATGCGGCTGCCGTCCTCCCGTGCACTTGCAGGAAATTTGGCCGTGAGCAGAAGCACGGTGGATCTGGCCTATGACCAGCTTGTCTCGGAGGGGTATATCGAATCGGTACCGTGTAAGGGATATTATGTATGCCACATCGAAGGGCTTTATTACGGTACGGGCAAAAGGCAGGAAGTGCAGGAGACAGAAAACCATACTTTGCCGGAAGAGGGTTCTGAGGATAGTCTGCACAGGGCGCTTATACAGGCAGGAGGGGCTTCCTATGATTTTGCCCTGAATGGGATCGCCCCCGGCAGTTTTCCTCACAATGCCTGGCGCAGATTATCGCGGCAGGTGCTGACAGATGCACAGGATTCTCTCTTTGCCCTGGGGGATCCGTGCGGGGAACTGTCTCTAAGAGAGGCTGTGTCAGAGTATCTCTACCGGGCAAGGGGTGTTCACTGCGAACCGGAACAGATCCTGGTGGGCGCGGGAAATGATTATCTGCTGATGCTTCTCTGTACCATCCTGGGCAGAAACAGAAGGATTGCCATGGAGAACCCTACATACAGGAGTGCCTGGCATGATTTCGGACATATGGGGTTTGAGAGATGTATCGTAAAGCGGGACGAACAGGGAATAGATGTGAAAGACCTGGAAAAGACCGGAGCGGATATGGTATATGTCATGCCCTCCCATCAGTTTCCTATGGGAACCGTTATGCCTTTGAAACGCCGCCTCTCCCTTCTGAAATGGGCAGGACGGGGAGAACGCTATATCATAGAGGATGACTATGACAGTGAATTCCGCTACAAAGGAAAACCGATACCTGCCTTACAGGGATTTGACAAGGAAGAGCGGGTCATCTACCTGGGAACCTTCTCAAAATCCATAGCGCCCTCCATACGAATCAGTTATATGGTGCTTCCCAAAAAACTGATGCAGAGGTATTTAAGCGGAGAAGATCCCTTTTCCGTCACTGTTTCCAGAGCTGACCAGAAAATCCTGGAGCTTTTTTTGAGGAACGGCCACTATGAGCGGCATTTAAACAGAATGCGCAGTCTCTATAAAGGAAAACATGACCTGCTTCTGCGCTGGCTGAAAGACAGCATGGGGAACGTGTGTGCCTATTCCGGGGAAAACGCAGGGGTGCATCTTCTGGTACACCTAAAAAACGGGCTGTCTGAACAGGAAGCTGTGGCAAGAGCCGCCGGTGCCGGTGTCAGAGTCTATGGACTCTCTGAATTTCTGGTCAGCGGTCAGACGCCTCCCATACCGGCAACGGTACTTCTGGGGTATGCAACCATGCCGGAGGAAGATCTGCGGGAAGGTATGAGAAGGCTTGCGGATGTCTGGAGAGATGGCTGTTCACAGGTGTAAATGCGGACCGTTACCATTCACAGCTCTGCAAAAAGCGCAGTTCTGTGAACAGCAGCACGCTACGCGGTGCAGATATTAATCTTGACAATTTTTTTACAATGAAGTACACTTGAGAAGACAACAGGGGAGCTGGAGAGAAGTCCGGCTGAGAGTAAAACCGTAATCGTTTTTCACCCTTAACCTGATCCGGGTAATGCCGGCGTAGGGAGCATAAGAGAGGCACCGCATTTGGGTGCGCATTTATTCTGATATTCAGCTCCTGTTCGGGTATAACCTGCCGGGGGCTTTTTGTTTTGCAGAAATCTTCCGGGCAGAAAGCGCTCTGCGCGTAAAATAACAGCAGTAAACCATTATGATTTCTAAGGAGGAAAAGAAAATGAATGCAAGTGTAGCAATCCAGACATTGCCGGAGGCAAAAAATGATGAGGAACTGATCCGTATTGTGGATGAGGTGATCGATTATATTAAAGGTACGGGTCTGAACTATTATGTAGGGCCTTTTGAGACAGCCATTGAGGGTGACTATGACGAGCTTATGGATATCGTAAAAGAGTGTCAGCATATTTCCATTCGTGCAGGTGCGCCTTCTGTTGCGGCCTATATCAAGGTATCTTATAAGCCAGAAGGAGATGTACTGACCATTGAGAAAAAAGTTACAAAGCACCACCAGTAAGCTGTGGGCGGCCGCGGCCCTGGCTGTTATCCTGATCATCTGGCAGTTTGTCTCCATGGCAGGTCTGGTTCCGGGTTATATGCTGCCCTCGCCTATACAGGTGGTGAAGGCTTTTATCAGTGAATTTCCCCTGCTTATGGAGAATTCCAGAGTGACCCTTTTAGAGGCAGCCGCAGGTCTTTTCTGCGGTGTGGCCTTCGGGTTTGTCATGGCGGTCCTCATGGACAGGTATGACAAGCTTTACAAGGCCTTCTACCCGTTGATCGTCATTACACAGACAGTGCCCACAGTGGCCATAGCGCCTCTTCTGGTGCTGTGGTTCGGATACGAGATGATGCCCAAGGTCATTCTGATCGTGATCGTGACTTTTTTCCCTATCACCATAGGACTTCTGGAAGGCTTTCGCTCCGCGGATAAGGATATGATGAATCTCTTGAGAAGCATGGGCGCAGGCAGGCTCCAGATATTCCGCTATATTAAGATGCCGGGGGCCATGAGCCGCTTTTTTGCAAGTCTGCGTATTTCCGCCTCATATTCCGTGGTGGGCGCAGTTATTTCTGAGTGGCTGGGCGGTTTTTCCGGGCTTGGTGTGTATATGACACGGGTAAAAAAGGCGTTTGCTTTTGATAAAATGTTTGCGGTTATTTTTCTCATATCCATTATCAGCCTTATACTCATGAAGCTGGTGGATATCCTGCAGAAAAAATCCATGCCCTGGGAGCGGGCGAAATAAGACAGAACAGAGAGGACAATATTAGGATGAAAAAGAAGATTCTGGCAGCGTTTCTGGCAGCCTGCGTACTCACATCCATGACTGCCTGCGGCAGCGGTGAGGACAGCGGGAATAAGGATTCTGCGGCTGAAAATACAACAGATAAAGACAGCAGTTCCAAAGACCTTGAGAAGGTCACTTTTGTATTGGACTGGACACCGAATACTAATCATACAGGCCTTTATGTAGCAAAAGAAAAGGGCTATTTTGAAAAAGAAGGCCTCGATGTGGAGATCGTACAGCCCCCTGAGGACGGCGCGGACGCTTTGGTGGCATCAGGGAAAGCCCAGTTTGGCGTCTCCTTCCAGGACAGTATGGCACCTGGAGTGGCGGGGGATCATGCGCTGCCCAATACAGCGGTAGCGGCTTTGATCCAGCACAATACTTCCGGTATCATTTCCAGAAAGGGAGAGGGAATGGATCGTCCGAAGGGCCTGGAAGGAAAGAAATATGCCACTTGGGATGCACCTATTGAAAAAGCTATGATGCAGAATGTGGTGGAAAAAGACGGCGGGGATTTTTCTAAGGTAGAGCTGATCCCGAGCACGGTCACAGATGAGGTCTCCGCACTGAAATCAAACTCCGTGGATGCTATCTGGATCTTCTACGCATGGGCGGGGATCGCCACAGAGGTGGCAGGCCTTGATACCGATTACTTTGCTTTTAAAGATATCAATCCTGTATTTGATTACTATACACCGGTTGTGATCGCCAATAATGATTTCCTGGAGACAGAGCCGGATACAGCAAAAGCATTCCTGCGCGCTTTAAAAGAAGGGTATGAAGATGCAGTTGAGGACCCGGAGGGGGCAGCGGACATTCTTTTAAAGGCCTCCCCGGAGCTGGATGAAAAGCTGGTAAAGGCCAGTCAGGAATACTTAAAAGACCAGTATAAAGCAGAAGTGGAGCAGTGGGGATATATAGATCCGGCCAGATGGAATGCTTTTTACGCCTGGCTGAATGAAAATGGATTGTCAGAGGCAGATCTGCCGGAAAATGCAGGATTCTCCAACGACTATCTGCCGGAATAAATGAGCTTCCCGGAGGTTAAGACATGGCAGAATTAAAGGTTTCAAATGTGAGCAAATCCTTTGACGGAGTGAAGATCCTGGAGGATATCACCATTGAACTTCATGACCAGGAACTGGTAAGCCTTTTAGGAGTCAGCGGCGGAGGCAAAACAACGCTTTTTAATGTGATCTCCGGTCTGGAGAAGCCGGAAACGGGGAATGTGTATCTGGACGGCCGGGAGATCACAGGCGTTCCCGGCAATGTAAGTTATATGCTTCAGAAGGATATGCTGCTTCCGTATCGTACGATAGAAGACAATGTAGCCCTTCCCCTTCTCATAAAAGGCGAGAAGAAAAAGGCGGCCAGGGAAAAGGTGCAGCCTTATTTTCAGGAATTCGGCCTGGAGGGAACACAGAAAAAATATCCGGGCCAGCTCTCAGGCGGGATGCGCCAGAGAGCAGCCCTTTTGAGGACGTATCTGTTTTCTCAGAAACTGGCACTTCTGGACGAACCGTTTTCGGCCCTTGATACATTGACAAAGAGTGCTATGCATAAGTGGTACCTGCAGGTGATGGAGCAGATCCATCTCTCCACGATCTTCATCACCCATGACATTGATGAGGCTGTCTTATTATCAGACAGGATTTACCTGCTCACTGGCAGGCCGGGACGGATCACAGAGGAAATACACATCCGGGAACCACGTCCCAGACGCAGTGATTTCAATCTGACAGATGAGTTTTTAAGCTATAAACGGCAGATACTGGAGAAGCTGGATATGGGTCAGGAATAAAATAAGACATGAAAAACCCGGGTTACGGCTTGTACAGCCGTCCCGGGTTTACTCGTTATTCTGTTTTGTCTGAATCCTCAGAGGTGCTGTCTTCCATGGCTTTTTTAGCATTTTCCATTCTTGTTTTCAATTCCTCAGACACCTGTTCCACGCTTTTTTCCACTGCTTCCTTCAAGTCTTCTGCAGTCTCCGCAGCACCCTCTTTGGCAGTCTTTGCAGCGTCTTTTAAATCCTCTTTTACTTCCTCTTTTACTTCCTGGGCGGTCTCTTTGACATCCTCTTTTATATCATCCGGATCCAGATCATCCAGATCCATGTCATCATCCTCAAAGATGTCCTCATCGTCCAGATCATCCAGAATGTCGTCTGTGTGTTCCTTTACTTTATTGACAGTCTCTTCAACCGTTTTTTCTACTTTTTCTTTCAGTTTGCTTGCCACATTCCTGGCAGAAGCAGCGGTTTCTTTTACATTGTCGTGAAAGTCGGCAAAATCTTCTTCCAAATCAGGATCTTCTTCTTTTTGTTTCTTCAAATAATAATAAGCCGCACCGGCAGCCGCGCCGATCACACTGAACCCCAATAATTTTTTTCCAAAACTACCCATATTAATCCCTTTCCTTTCAAATGACTATTTTTAGTATTACCATTATAATACTTTTTAACAGAATATTGGAAGACCTAATTCATAAATTTTACATGAATTTTGTTATAAAGTATTAAATTACATGAATTTTTCAATGATTTCAGCCACACCACCCTGGTTGTTGTCCCTTTCGGTGATGTGATCTGCATGTCTTTTTGCCTCTTGGGTGCCGTTTTTCATACACACGGCAAGACCTGCGGCGTCCAGCATGGTCAGGTCATTTTCCGCGTCTCCGGCGCCTATGGTCTGTTCTATGGGTACGTCCAGATACCGGCAGAGCCAGCGGATGGCAGCTCCTTTGGACACGCCCTCCATAACGTGTTCCAGATAATACTCGCTGGAGAAAAAGATGGAAACCTTTCCCTTGGCCCACGGGAGTATAAAATCCCGGTATGCCTCATGTTTTTTCCTGTCGTCCAGACAGGAGGTCAGGACTTTGACAGGCTCCTCTTTGAGATGATCCAGAAGCTTCGGGTCCACCTTGACCTCCATCTGGGATGACCAGTGGTATTGAGCGGCTTCCGGCCGGTCTTCCGGGGTGACAACATGATCTCCTTCATAGGTCTGGCAGTAAAGGCCAAAGCCGGCAGCCTGTTCAAAGATATGTTTTACATAGGACAGAGGCATGGTGTGCTTATAGAGGATTTCCCCGCTGCAGCAGTCATAGATCATGCCACCGTTGTAGAGGATGGCATAGCACCCCTCCTGGTTCAGACCAAGCCTGTCCACAAATTTTTTCGCGGAGGAATAGGAGCGGCCTGTGCAGATCACAACAGCATTTCCCTTTTGAAGTGTCTTTTGTATGGCAGTGGAATTTACTTCGGGAATCTGTTTTTCATCGTTGAGCAGTGTACCGTCCAGGTCAGTAAAAAGTATTTTCATGGAAAGCTCCTTTTATTCTGTGTTGGCATGTTAAGTGGTTTTCTATCTGTCTATTATATCCCATATCTTCCGGTTTTCCAAGAAAAATCAGTTCCACAGCATATGGGAATGATATGATCACAGCAGGCCTTGGGGCTTTCTCAAATTTCCCGTTGTAGTGTTACAATATGTTCTGGTAAAATAATAACAGATATTGAAAAGTACAGAAGAAAAATTTGGCAAAAAAATATATTGCATGGAAGAGTGAGAGAGGCTATACTTAAAAAAGCATAAATAGAAAGCTGGGAACATTTATGAAAAGAATTATATTAGCCAGTGCTTCTCCAAGGCGCAGGGAACTGCTGGATCAGATAGGGGTAGTTTTTGAAGTATGTCCAAGCAGTGCAAAGGAAGTTATGACATCCAGTCTTCCGCAGGAGGTAGTTCAGGACTTGTCCCGCTGTAAAGGTCAGGAAGTGTTTGAGAAGACATCAGGGGATGTACTGGTGATCGGTGCTGACACGGTGGTGGCATTTCAGGATTCTATTCTCGGAAAACCGGCGGATGAATCCATGGCCCGGGACATGCTGAGACGGCTCCAGGGCAGGAGACATCAGGTATACACAGGCGTCACCCTTTTCATACGGCAGGACGGCGCCAAGATACAGAAGAGCTTCTATGAGAAGACAGAGGTGGTTTTTTATCCCATGTCGGAGGAGGAGATCGACGCCTATGTGAAGACAAAAGAGCCTATGGATAAGGCGGGTGCCTATGGGATACAGGGCAGATCCGCAGTGTTTGTGGAGAAGATAGACGGTGATTACAACAATGTGGTAGGTCTTCCCCTGGCAAGGCTCTACCAGGAATTAAAACAGTTAGGAATAGACATAAAGGAGTGGCATTCATGATTCGGGCATGTATATTTGATTTGGACGGAACGATCGCGGACACAGTGGAATCCATCGGTGTTGTGGGGAACAGGCTTCTAAGCCATTATGGACTTCCCGAACAGCCGATCCGGGAGTATAATTATTTTGCAGGAGACGGAGCGGATGAGCTGGTAAAACGGATTTTAAAAGCCTCCGGCGGCACGGAAAAGGTGGATTATGAGGAGGCAAAAGTGCTGTATCGGAAATGGTTTGAGGAGGACCCGTTTTATCATGTAAAACCCTTTGACGGTATAGTGGAGATGCTGAAAGGCCTGAAGGAGGAGGGAATACGGATCGCCGTATTCTCCAACAAACCACACCACGCAGCAGTGGATGTTGTGAGGCAGATATTTGGTGAAGGGCTGTTTGACGAGGTACAGGGACAGACTGCAGAGGTTCCAAGAAAGCCTTCCCCGGTGGGAGCGCTTGCTATTGCCCGCCGGCTTAAAGTGACCCCGGAAGAATGCCTGTATCTTGGTGATACCAACACAGATATGGAGACCGGAAAAGCGGCAGGTATGTTTACCATCGGCGTTACATGGGGATTCCGTCCAAGAGAAGAACTTGTGGAGCACCAGGCAAAAAAAATAGTGGACAGACCGGATGAGGTACTGGCGTTTGCAAAGGAGAGAAACCATGCTGAAACTGATCGCCAGTGATCTAGACGGAACGCTTCTGCAGGGGACAAGGGAAATTTCAGTTGAAGCGGTTGAGATGATAAAAAAATTATCCCAAATGGGCATTTTATTTGCAGCGGCCAGCGGCAGGCAGTATCCCAATCTGCGGAGACTGTTTGAGCCTGTGAAGGATGATATTGCTTATATTTGTGAAAATGGCGCACTTGTGGTATATCAGGGCAGAGTCCTACATAAAGATGTGTTTGACAGGACATTAGGAGATGAGATACTGGAGAGCATACTGGAAAAAGATAGCGCGGAGGCTCTGGTCTCCGGTGAGAGCACATGTTACATCCAGCCAAAGCAGCCGTCCTTTTATGACCATATCGCCAATTTTGTAAAAAATGATGTGACTCTTATGGACAACATTTTCCGTATAGAGGAACCATACCTGAAGATATCAGTGTATGAGGAGGCCGGTGTGGAGAGCATTTACCCTTACTGGAAAGAAAAATTCGGGGAGCGGGCTACGGTTGTCACCTCCGGATTCGCCTGGCTGGACATGATGCCAAAAGGCGCGGATAAGGGAAACGCCATGGGTATACTGCAGCAGAGCCTGAATATAAAACCGGAGGAATGCGCAGCCTTTGGTGACAATTATAATGACCTGGAGATGCTGTCCAGGGTAAAGTACAGCTATGCGGCAGGCGATGCAAAGGAAGCGGTGAAAAATGCGTGTAGAGCAGAAACAAAACGGGTGGAAACCGTTTTAAATAAAATCATTATTAAAGGAGGATATGCAGAATGAACGAATTCAGTGATGAATGCTTACTCACATTTTTACAGAAACAGGGGCAGCTTTTTGCCGAGCCGGTGGCGGAGACTGTGGAGGAGGCTGAGGCCTTCCTGGAAGACTGCATGGCAGTGGTGGTTGATTCCATCGAGGAAGTCAGGGACTATTTTGAGGAAAACGGAATGGATGTAGACGGTATGTCCCTGGATGAGATTGAGGAGGCAAGTGAGGTGTTTCCGCTGCCGAACGGGCAGTATCTGATCGTAGAAGGCTGATGGATGGGAACACCGGCATGGGTTCTTGGAATTGAAAGCCGGCCATAGCGGCGGGGAAAATCCGTATAGTTTTTGAAAAGCCGAAAAAGGGATGATGAGAATCATGACTTTTTCGGCTTTTTGCTTTTTTCATGACCCCGCTTCCTCCTCTTCTGTTTGAGATAGAGCTTGTTTGAAAAATCATTCCCGCACATCTCACGGAAGGCATTTTTCAAACACACTCTGGCATGCCTTGTCCTTTTTGGAAAAATGTATTACAATAGGGAAAAGTTCGGAAAAGAGGAATGAATATGGAAATAGAAAAACTGGTCCGGCGTCAGAGGAGATTTTTCGGAAAAGGCTGTACGATGTCCCGGGCATTCAGAATTCAGGCCCTTGACCGCCTGGAAAAGACTATAAAAAAGAATGAGGGAGAGATCCGCCATGCTTTGTATCAGGATCTCCATAAATCTTCATTTGAGTCTTATATGACAGAGGTGGGGATGGTTTTGAGTGAGTTGTCTTTTGTGAAAAGACATCTGAAAACATGGATGAAGGATAAGACAGTACCAACACCTCTCGCGCAGTTTCCCGCAAAAAGTTTCGTGACACATGAGCCTTACGGAGTGGTCCTGGTGATGGCACCCTGGAACTATCCCTTTATGCTTTGTCTTGACCCGCTGATCGGGGCCATAGCAGCCGGGAACTGCTGTATCCTGAAGCCCTCTGCATATTCGGAACATGTATCAGCCGTGATCGCTAAGATCATCCGTCAGGCATTTCCACCGGAGTTTGTGGCCGTAGTGGAAGGCGGACGGGCAGAGAACCAGGAGCTTTTAGAGCAGCGGTTTGACTATATCTTTTTTACCGGGGGTGTGACGGTGGGCAGGCTGGTCATGGAGAAGGCGGCCCGTTATCTGACACCCGTGACTCTGGAACTAGGCGGCAAGAGTCCCTGTATTGTGGACAGTACCGCCAATTTAAAGATGGCTGCAAAAAGGCTTGTGTTCGGCAAATATCTGAACAGCGGGCAGACCTGTGTGGCACCTGATTATCTGCTTGTGCAGGAATCTGTCAAAGAGGAATTCCTGGTATATGTAAAGCATTATATCCGGCAGATGTTCGGAGAGGCACCTTTGAAAAATCCGGACTATCCCCGGATGATCAATGAGAAGCATTACCGCAGGGTGATGGAACTGCTCAGAGAGGGGCAGACTGAGATCGGCGGGTACGGAGATGAAAAACGTCTTCAGATCGCGCCCACAGTGCTGACCGGGATCACGGAAAAATCGCCTGTTATGCAGGAGGAGATCTTCGGACCGGTGCTTCCGGTGCTGACCTTTAAAGAGACAGCAGAAGCGGTGGGATTTGTGAAAGAGAGGGAAAAGCCGTTGGCCCTGTATCTTTTTACAAGGGATAAGAGGACGGAGAGAAAGGTTCTCAGAAATCTCTCCTTTGGAGGCGGCTGCGTCAATGACACCATCATTCATCTGGCTACCCCGCATATGGGATTCGGCGGTGTGGGAGGCAGCGGCATGGGGAGCTATCACGGGAGAGAAAGCTTTGAAACCTTCAGTCACAAAAAAAGCGTGGTGAGGAAGTCAGATATGATAGACCTGCCTATCCGTTATCAGCCTTATACAGAGGGAAAAGAGTGGCTGCTCCGCAGATTTTTATAATATTTCAGACAGCGAAAGCGGCTTACAGTTAGTTCAGAAAGGGGAAACATAAGATGTCAAAGAAACCATCAGACAATGAATATTTCTGGAACAGGAGATCCAGAGTTTACGATGACCAGGTGTGGAAGGTCTATAAAAAAGCGTATAAAAAGACAGTGAAGCGCACACTGCCGTACCTGAACCAGGAGGCAAAAGTCCTGGATTTCGGGTGCGGTACAGGCAATACCACTATTCCCATCTCACAGAATGTGAGGGAGATCGTGGCTATTGACACATCAGAGGAGATGATGGAAAAAGCAGTGCAGAAGGCAGCCGGGGAAGGATGCCGGAACATCACATTCTGTCACACGGATCTGATGAATTTCAGCGGTGAACCGGAGAGTTTTGATGTGGTGACAGCTTTTAACGTGCTTTTATATCTGTCAGACCGGGATCAGGTGTTGGAAAAAATATGGTCTCTTCTCAAACCCGGAGGAGTGTTTATCTCCGCTACGGACTGTCTGGGAAGGAATTTTTCAAGGGACTCCGTGAAAAAGTTTGTGAAGAGCAAGCTGCACCTTATGCCCTATGTGGCTTTTGATACACCCATCGGCCTGATGCGGAAGATCCAGAAAAAAGGATTTCTGGTACTGGAAATCGTAAATCTTCACAAAAATCCGCCGAATATTTTTATCGTGGCGCAGAAGATTGATGACAGGGATGATACATAACTGATTTTATTGTTTGTTTATAATTTTAATAAAAATTTGTTAGCACTCACTGAAAATGAGTGCTAATTTTCTCTTGACTTTTCCTCCGCCGGGTATTAATATTATTTTTAGCAGCGGGAAACCGGAGTAAAGTTTTCCGTAATAAAAATAAGAAAACAGAGAAAAGACAAAGGAGATGCATATCATGGCTAACAAGCGTGGTAATTTATCAATCAATAGCGACAATATTTTCCCGATCATCAAGAAATGGTTGTACTCCGACCATGACATTTTCTTCCGTGAGATGATTTCCAATGGATGTGATGCCATTACCAAACTGAAAAAACTGGAGGTTATGGGTGAGTATACATTCCCGGAAGGACACAAGAACAAGATCCAGGTGATCGTGAATCCGGAAGAGAAGACACTGAAATTCATTGATACCGGTCTTGGTATGACCGCTGATGAGGTGGAAGAATATATTACTCAGATCGCATTTTCCGGTGCGACAGAGTTTTTGGAGAAATATAAAGATAAGACTAACGAAGATCAGATCATCGGACATTTCGGTCTGGGATTCTATTCTGCGTTTATGGTAGCTGATGAAGTTCATATTGATACACTTTCCTACAAAGAGGACGCTGTTCCCGTACACTGGGAATGTGACGGCGGCACAGAGTACGAAATCGGAGAGGGAAGCCGCACAGAAGTAGGTACAGAGATCACCCTGTTCTTAAATGAGGATGCACTGGAATTTGCCAACGAATACCGTGCAAGAGAGATCATTGAAAAATACTGCTCCTTCATGCCGGTAGAAATATTCCTGTCAAAGGCCAATGCAGAGCAGGAGTATGAGACCATTGATGAGGCTGATTTAAGAGAGGATGATGTGGTAGTAGAGCACATCCACGAGGAGGCCAAGACAGAGGAGAAGGAGAACGAAAACGGCGAGAAGGAAATCGTTGAGGTTTCTCCTGCCCAGGATAAAGTAAAGATCAATAAACGTCCGGTATCTTTAAGTGACACCCATCCGCTGTGGACAAAACATCCCAACGACTGTACAGACGAGGAATACAAAGATTTCTACAGAAAAGTATTTATGGATTACAAGGAGCCTCTGTTCTGGATCCATCTGAACATGGATTATCCGTTCAACCTGAAAGGTATCCTGTACTTCCCGAAGATCAACATGGAATACGAATCCATTGAGGGAACCATCAAGCTGTACAACAACCAGGTGTTCATCGCAGACAATATCAAAGAAGTGATCCCTGAGTTTTTGATGCTGTTAAAAGGTGTCATTGACTGCCCGGATCTGCCTCTGAACGTATCCAGAAGTGCGCTGCAGAATGACGGATTTGTAAAGAAAATTTCTGAGTATATCAGCAAAAAAGTGGCTGACAAGCTGTCAGGCATGTGCAAGACAGATAGAGAAAACTATGAAAAATATTGGGATGATATCAGCCCGTTCATCAAATTCGGCTGTTTAAAGGATACAAAATTCTCAGAGAGAATGATGGATTACATCCTGTATAAGAATATTGACGGCAAGTATCTGACTCTGGAAGACTGCATCAAAGCCAATGAAAAACCGGAAGAGGCCAAAGAGACTGAGGAAACTGTAGTTGAGGAAACAAAAGAGGAGACTGCAGAGGACAGCAAGAAAGACGAGGAAGAGAAAGAGCCTGAGAAGACAAATATTTACTATGTGACAGATGAGGTACAGCAGAGCCAGTATATTAATATGTTCAGAGAAGAGGGCCAGGATGCTGTCATCATGAAACATAACATTGACTCCCCGTTTATCTCCCATGTAGAGCAGATCAAGGAAAATGTAAGGTTCCTGCGCATTGATGCGGATATCAATGACTCCGTAAAAGAGGATGATGCGGCAGCGCTGGAAGAGGAGACAAAGACCCTTTCAGAACTGTTTAAAAAGGTGCTGAACAAAGAAAACCTGACCGTTAAAGTGGAAAAACTGAAAAATGAAAATGTTTCTTCCATGATGACCGTTTCAGAGGAAAGCCGCCGTATGCAGGAAATGATGAAAATGTATAATATGTACGGTATGGACCCGTCCATGTTCGGCGGACAGGAGACACTGATACTCAATGCCAACAATAAGCTGGTACAGTATGTCCTGGAGAACGGTGATACAGAGAACACAAATGTGATCTGTGAGCAGCTTTATGATCTGGCTGTGCTGAGCCACAGACAGCTCACACCGGAGGAAATGACAAAATTTGTGACACGCAGCAATGATATCATGATGATGCTTGCAAAATAAGATAAAAAGAGTGCGAAATAAATAAGAACGATCATAGTGCAGTTGTGAAAATGATTTTTTACAACTGCACTATTTTGTATTTATGATACCTGCATTTATGAAATTTGCAGCACCCGCAAAGAGGAGATTGTTCGTCTGGACTGCAAAGAAAACTTGGCAGAAAGTGTTGACAAGAAAACTTGGCATGATATAATATAGATGACAAGAAAACTTGGCAAAGAGAGGAAGGTGCCGTTATGGAAAAAAAGGAAGTTTTGGAGCTGGCCAGGAAGAAAAAGAAAGGCTCCATGGATGAATGGGAAACGCAGGTTTCGCAGAAAGGATTCAGTTTTGTGCTGATGGGGATTCTCTTGGTAACTTTGGCGCTGATGATCGTTAAAATTGTGGCAGGGCAGCCCTGGAGCGATGTGTACTGCATATTTTTTGTGAGCATGGGAATCCATTATCTGTATAACGGGGGGAAGCTTCACAAGAAGTTCGAGATAGGGCTGGGAATCCTGTTAGTGCTGGCTGCCGTGCTGCTGTTTGTCGGCTATATCAGTGAGATTTTTTAGGCGGGCAGCAGATGGACGATGAATTAATTTTAAAAAACCGCCTGAAGGAAGCCAGAAGTGAGAAAAAATTGTCCCAGAACCAGTTGGCTGAGATGGTGGGGGTATCCAGAAATACCATAAGCTCCATTGAGACGGGGCAGTTTAATCCAACAGCAAAACTGGCACTGATCTTATGTATTGCACTGGACAAGAAATTCGAGGAATTATTTTATTTTTGAGGGAGAAATGTTATGCCGCGTATTTTACTGCTGGAGGATGATGAGACCATTGCCTTTGGAATCCAAAGCGCAATGAAAAAAGAGGGGAGCACCACTGTCTGGTGCCGGACCTTAAAGGAGGCAGGAGCCTGCCTGGATGAAAAGACAGACCTTGTGCTCCTGGATCTGAATTTGCCGGATGGGAATGGCTTTTCCTTCTGTCGGCAGGTAAAGGCCTTTGATGAGACACTTCCCGTTATATTTCTCACTGTGCGGGATGAGGAGAAGGATATTGTGAGAGGGCTGGACATGGGAGCAGATGATTATATTGTGAAACCGTTTCTTTTGTCGGTTCTTTCCTCCAGGATCCGTGCTGTTCTAAGAAGGAGCAGCAGGACTGCGGAGATGGGAAGGCTTGCATGCGGCCATATTTCCATGGATACAGAGAAGATAAAAGCATATCTTGGGTCTGAGGAGGTGGTATTGACAGCCGGGGAACTGCGGCTGCTGCGGGTGCTTCTGGAGAATAAGAACCAGGCCATAACCAGGAACCGCCTTCTTGAGCTTCTGTGGGATGCGGATGGAAATTTTGTCAATGACAATACCCTGACAGTCACTATGAAACGCCTCAGGGAAAAGCTGGGGAACCCGGAGCAGATCCGGACGCTTAGGGGGATTGGTTATCGGATGGAGGAGATAGCTGAGAATGGATAAGAGAGCAAGGAGGATCACCATACTGGGGGCACTTGCGGCGGCCCTTTTCCTGGGAGCTGTTCTGGGTTTTGGATTTTCCGTGATTTCCGCCCACACCCAGAGAGAGAACGCGGAGTATATGATCTCCTACACCATGGAGGAGGAACCGGAACTTACAGAAAAGGTGGCCAAGATCTTGAAAGAAAGCCGGAGTGCAGAGGTTTCCGGGGAGGGAAAAGAGTGGCTGGATAGGTACGGATACACGGACGGATATTACAGAAGCGGTCTTCTGCCCGCCTATATGGGCATATCCTGCGCGGGGCTTGCAGTGATATTCCTTATCTGGCTGTTTTGGTATACAAAGGCAGAGCGGGGGAGGACGCAGCGTATGGAAGAACTGACTGCGTATCTGGAGGATGTGAACCAGGGACGAGAGACAGTGCTGGCACGCAGGGAGGACTCTTTTTCCATACTGGAGGATGAGATCTACAAGACCGTCAGGGAGCTTCGCAGGACAAAGGAGGAGGCATGCCGGGAACGGCAGAATCTGGCGGATAATCTGGCAGATATTGCACACCAGCTAAAGACGCCCATTACCTCCATGTCCCTGATGGTACAACTGATCCGGGAGGAGGAAGTAAACCGGGAGACAAGAGCTTATCTGGAGCGCCTGGAGCGTCAGATTTCCCGTATGGAATACCTGGTTGCCGGTCTTCTGACACTATCCAGGCTTGACGCGGGAACACTGGAATTGGAACAGGAAAGTCTGGATGCGGCCTCTGTGATGATCCAGGCCTCAGAGCCTCTGGAACCTCAGATAAAAGAAAGAAATCAGACCCTGGATCTGCAGATGCAGCCGGAATGCGTTTTCTGCGGTGACAGGCATTGGACGGCTGAGATTTTTTCCAATTTGATAAAAAACTGCAGCGAACATGCAGGAAATGGAGGGAGGATCACAATAAAATACCACCAGAATCCCCTTTATACGGAGATCCTGGTGGCGGATAACGGCCCCGGATTTGATAGGGAGGACCTGCCCCTCTTATTCCAGCGGTTTTACCGGGGAAGTAATGCCTGCAAGGACAGCATTGGTATTGGTCTGGCTTTGTCAAAAGCACTGGTTGAGCGGCAGAACGGCACCCTGCGGGCAGAGAACGCTGCAAATGGGGGAGCCTGTTTTACTGCTAGGTTTTATACGGACCGGAGCATATCGGGCATATCTTAAAATCAATTCCATGATCCATACACCCCGCCCTAAATGGTATCGTCTTTCAGCGCGTCAATAATATTTTCTTTTCGTATTTTCCTGCTGCCGGAGGCATAGGTTGCCAGCATAACAGCCAGCAGCAGGGCAGTGTAAGCAAGAATCTTTAAAAACGGCGCGTGCACCAGGTAAGCGCTAAAGGGCAGCCCAGACGCGTTCAGGAAGAAGGCTACGAACAACACCTGTACGGGAAGACTGATAAGAAACGGCGTCAGCCCGAACAGCAGTGCTTCCAGGGATAAGATGCGGGACAGCGCTCTGGGAGAGAGGCCCACGGAACGCAGGGTGGATAGTTCCCTTCTGCGGCTTTTCAGGGTTCCGGATATGGTTGCCCATACATTGGAGAGACCGATGACCGCCATCAGTCCTGAGATAAAGAAGATGATCGCACTGTACATTTTGTTGGCGTCGTTGTTCAGCTTTTCTTTCTCCAGGATATCGGAAATGATATAATCACCGGAACCGTAATATCTGTCACTGAATTTTTCCAGGTCATCCCTGACCTGGGAAATGTATTTCCTGTGGTCGGCTTTGAAAAGACCAATGGCATGGTAGGCCCCCAGACGCCGTTTTTCCCTGACATTTTCAGCCATGGAATCCAGGGTACTCATAGGTACAAACTGAACCAGTGTATATCCGGGAAACTCTACGCCGGGGAGCGGAGTTTTGTCTGTAATGTAGCCGGCTTTTACCTGAATAACTGACTCCCCTTCCTCTTCATCCAAAATTTTATCCGTATAAGTAAGGATGTCTCCCTCTTGCATCTTCAGAAAGTCTATCATATCCGTCCTGGTGGACGTGGCATTCACTTTATCGGCAATGCTGTTGCAGACAATAGACTGTATATCTGCAGTATCAAAATATGGAGCAGGGTCAATGCCCAGAGTATCGCAGTATGCGGTGAAGGATTCATCATCCAGGCCAATGAAATAGTTCTGTACCCGGTATTCTCCGTCTCTTTTAATGGGATAATATTTTCCTGCATCCACCACAGCGTCCATTCCTCCCGCGTTCTTAAGCTCATCTGATACCATATCCGGTGTGATCCAAAGGGCAGATTTTAAGTTGGAATAAAATACCGCTTCCTTTACATGAGGAAAGCTTTTCAGGTCTTTCAGAATCTCAGCTTCCGGCGCTTGACCGTTATCCAGGAAATACTCAATGTCCGCTTGATCCTGATCCTCCTTTGCGGAGAACTCTGCCTGGACTGTCCGGAAGGCATTCAGATGCCAGAAACAGGCCAGAACCAGAAAGGATAGGGTCAGGGAGATGGTAGCTGTCCGATAGGATTTCTTTCTGGCAGAAAGCGCGCTGGAAGCCAATTCCCCCTCGATTCCGAAGAACCGGGAGAGGATGTGCCGGGAGCGGGTCTTTTTAATATTTCCGGCTTCACCCCGGCGGATGGCTTCAATGGGCGTAAGCCGGGCTATTTTTCTGGCTGGGATCCTGGCTGAGAACCATACGGTAAAAAAGGTCAGCAGGATGGCAGGCAGGATACTGGGCAGTCCATACGAAAAAGTGACTTTTGGTATATTGCCGCTTCTGGCTGCGTCGTTGATGGAGTTCACATACTGTATCAGCCAATGATCCAGAAACCACCCTGTGGCAAGTCCTGCCGGCAGGGGAAGAAGCATGAGAAACAGGCCTTCCCAGATCACCGACTGCCGGATCTGGCGGGGAGAGGCGCCGATGCTTGCCAGGATGCCCAACTGTGTAACACGTGAATTGGCAGACAGAGAGAATGCGTTATGGATGATCAGGACAAAAAGCCCTACAACCAATACAGCCAGGAACAGAAACATAATAGGAAATGCCAGCGCCTCCAGTGCATTGTCCATATGGAACTGTTCTTTGGGAAAGACAAAATGCTGGGACAGAAGATCTGCATTGTATTTTAAATTATATTCACCGTATTCATCCTTTTCCCAGCCGATCAGAGCTGCTATTTTGGGCAGATCCTCATAAGTGTCACGCATAGACCGGAACCGCAGATAGACCGTGATGGATTCCTCCGGCCTGATATCATCATCTTCCATATAGCCCATTGCGTAATAGGAGGGGACAGTGGAGGGCGTGGCAGCGTCCAGGATACCTACTATGGTAAAGGTGCGTTCCTCTCTTTTGGAAAAGGTTTCCCCGCTGCGAAGCGGTTCAGTGGCCTCCAGGATGGTTCCGTCTTTTACTCGTTCTCCCATGGGTAGAGTTATGGTGTCGCCTATTTTAAGCTCCGGATGGTTTTCAAAATATTGTTTTGATATGGCGATTTCATTGGAGGCTTCAGGTATGCGTCCGTCTGTCAGCTCATTTTTTTCCGGCATGTGTTTCCAGTATGCGGCATTGGCACAGCGCAGGGACAGATATTCTCTTCTGGGGTCCTCTATATCAGCCGTGATAAAATTACCTTTTATGAGGACATCGTCCACAGTGGAATACCCCTTTATAAGGGGTAGATCCCGGCCGAAGGCCTCACCGAACAATTCCCCGTGCCAGTCTCCTGATTTGAATACCGTGAGTGTGATGGTATCCTTCCACATGGTATTGATAAATCCGCAGAGGGCGGAGAGGAAGGTGCTGGCCAGATAGAGGGCTATCATGATGGCACAGCTTGTGCGTTTGTTGCGCCGGATAAAATCCAGGGTATATTCTCTCAGGATCTTCATGACTGGTTCACCTGGTCTTTGATCACCCTGCCGTCCTCCATGGTCAGGATACGGTCAGCCTCCAGTGCCAATTTTTCGTCGTGTGTGATCAGAAGAACTGTCTGTCCGAAGCGGCGGTGTGACAGCTTCAGCAGATCCAGTGTCTCCTGGGAATTTTTCCGGTCCAGATTGCCTGTGGGTTCATCTGCCAGTAAAATGGCAGGACGACTGATCAGACTTCTGGCAATGGCGGCCCGCTGCTGCTGCCCTCCTGACAGTTCTCCGGGGAGATGTTCCAGACGGTCAGTAAGCCCAAGAGTTGTGACGATCTGGTCAAACCTTTTCAGGTCAGGTCTGCGTCCGTCCAGAAGGACAGGCAGCAATATGTTTTTCTTGATGGTGAGTGTGGGGATCAGATTATAAAACTGATAGATAAGACCAACCTTCCGCCTTCTGAAGGCAGCAAGCGCCTCTTCATCCAGAGTGGATATATCGGTGTCCTCAATACGGATCTCGCCCTCGGTGGGCCGGTCCACACCTCCCAAAAGATGCAGAAGCGTGGATTTACCGGAACCGGAGGCGCCGACAATGGCTGTGAATTCTCCGCTTTCCACGGAGAGAGTGACATGATCCAGGGCTGTGACCGCGTTTGGGCCTGTGCCGTAAATTTTCGTAAGATTTTTACATGAAAGTATTTCCATAGTTGTGTATCCTCCTTATGGAAACACAGTATAGCAGGGCAAAATGACATTACAGTGACATTTGTAACTATATTGTCATTTGGCAGATCAGAAATTGTTATCCAGTCCGTTTTTGAATAGCGTCATCATTTCCCTGGTAAGGCTGATCTCATATTCATCCACAGGTATTTGGGAGCGTTCCATCCACACTGCCAGAGACAGTTCTTCCTCATCCAGGCAGATGGTGTCATCCCCGTCTAAGTCACAGAAAAAGCCGAAGAGCAGAGTGTCTGTGAAGGACCAGGGCTGGCTTTTATAAAAGCGGAGATTCTTTACCTTGAGGCCAACCTCCTCCATGACTTCACGTCTCACAGTGTCCTCAATGGGTTCTCCGATCTCCGCAAACCCTGCAATCAGGGCATAGTTGGTGAATTCACGTCCCGCGTATTTGGACAGAAGCAGCTTTTCCCCGTTTCTTACAGCCACAATGACTGCAGGGGAGAGCTTTGGGTATTCCATTATGTGACAGTTAGGGCAGTACATCATGCGTTCTTTTTTGTCAGGTTTCATCCTTCTGCCGCAGCAGCCGCAGAATCTGCGGCCTTGATACCATTTATAGAGCTGATGTCCCGTGATCCCAGCAAAGATAAGATGACGGGGGCTTAATGTGCGAAGGCTGTCCGTCTTTTCAAGAGAATAGTCCGGCAACTCCTCAAAAGGAAGCTGGGATACCAGGTAATAGGCAGTTTCATCTATGGTAAAGAGATAAGTCCAGAGGTCTTTTACCGCCGGGAATACAGATTCCGCTTCGGAATAGGTGGGAAAGGAGATTTCCCCGTCCGCATTTTTCATAAAAATCTGGTCTTTTTTATAGCAGAGCAGCACACTGTCCTTTTGGGGTTCATGGGGCAGATATTCGTTGTGGTAAATATGTGGTGCAATATCCTGAATCATAATTTTTCTCCTGTTAGTCTTTTATCATAAATAAAAACACCGAATCCGAGACCGGCCTGATGTCCTTCCATCAGCCAGGAACGGTAAGCTCTCTGAAGTCCCGTGTCCTGGGGCAGTTCCTCGGCCGGTTTTTTATGATCCTCATAAAAGATTCTCCACAGATCTCCGTTGTTATACTCCTCTTTATAAATGTCATAATCCTGCATAAAGCCCAGTATATTGGAAGTTTTGGGAAGGAAAAGCCTGTGTTCGGGGAACAGCATCCAGGATTCACAGAAAAATACAACGGGTCGGTCTTCAAAGGAATCCCGGAAAAAGTCTGCGGCCATGGCATAGGACTGCATGTACTCCTCTCTTCTCAGCGGCCCGCAGGACGGAATGTGTACATTGATCACAAGGTCGCCCGGGTGCAGAGAGATGCCGTTCTTTTCATAGGTGTCTTCAAAAGGCACCAGCTCGTATTGGAAGCGTCCCAGGGCAAAGCGTTTGACCTCAAACCACCATATCTGCCAGTCAGCCACGCTGGTACCCCATATGCCGAACATTTTTTTGCATTCCAGAAGCTTCCAGTGCAGATCCATCATGGAAGCGCGGAAGATTTCCGGTGCAATACCGCGCTCTTCATAAATTTTCCTGGTTTTGCGTGACAGGATAATGAAAAAGAGCATGTGGAGTGTATAGGTGTGGACACCACAGCTTGGTGAGACATCTTTCAGTTCATTTAAGATTTTTTTATAGTCCATATGGATATTATTACTGTACGTCAGATCAGCGTCTGTGAGTATGGAGAGCGCCTCCGGACTTTTAAAAACCTGTTCCAGGGACTGGCTGAGAGATACAGCAGCTTCCCGGGGATAATCCATTTCACGGGTAAACAGGTCCAGATTCTCCATCCACTCTTGTTTTAATACATTTGTTTCATAATTTTGCATACTTTTCCTTCTTTCACATAAACTATTATCAATATATGATCAGACAAGCAGTACAGGGATCTGCTGCTGCCTGAAAAATTTAGTTACCATTTCATCCCACACCCGGTCCAGGGACTTATCCATGGTGAAGGTTTTAAGGGACGTACCTGTTGTGCAGGTCACATGACTTCCATCGTACTGCAGGTTCAGATACAGGCCGAAGACATCTGCCGGTTTCCAGGAAAGTCCGCTTCCCACAAGCAGCTTTTCCACATTCTGTCTGGAGAGCTGGAATATGATCTTAAAGTGAAGCGGGGTGTGTTTTCCTTTCATGATGGAGAAGCAGAAGGGTTTGATCTCCTTCCACGATGAGAAGGTGCGCTCTGTCTGAGTGAGCATTTCCGCCTGTTCGGAATCAAAGAACTCCTTATGGAGGGAACCGTCGATATTGTAGGTGACGAAGGTAGTCACACTGGCTTCACACAGCCAGAATGCATCGAAGTCGGTTCCTATAAGCAGACGGGACATAAATTCTTTTACATCCTGTACCTGTAAAGCTATCATGATATTATTTCCTCTTCCTGTTGTAGTCTAAGGAATAGTATATACGAAAAACGGGAAAAATCAAAGCACTTTCATGAAAAAAGCCTTTTCAACAGCATGGTTTTGTGTTATCATAAAACATAGTATTAAAAACTACATATAAGAGGTTGCAAGATGAGATATAAAATAGTAATAGACAGCTGCGGAGAATTAATAGAACGTTGGAAAGAAGACCCGGCCATTGAACGGGCATCCCTGACCCTTACTGTCGACGAAGAAGATATTGTGGATGATGAGAGCTTTGATCAGGCATATTTCTTAAAAAGAGTAGCAGAATCACCGAACTGTCCAAAATCCTCATGTCCCTCCCCGGAGAGATATATGGAGGCCTATGACTGTGAGGCTGACCATGTGTATGCAGTGACACTTTCCTCAGAACTGAGCGGTTCCTACAACAGCGCCGTGCTGGGCAGGAATCTGCTGTTGGAGAACTGTCCTGAGAAGAAGATCCACATCTTCAATTCCCGTTCCGCTTCTGTGGGCGAGACACTGATCGCCCTGAAGATCGAGGAGTGCGAGAACAGGAATATGGAATTTGAGGATATTGTCCAGGAGGTAGAGGCCTATATTGAAAGCCAGAATACCTATTTTGTACTGGAAAGCCTTGAGACGCTTAGAAAGAACGGACGTTTAAGCAATCTGAAGGCATTTGTGGCCACAGCCCTGAAAATAAAGCCTGTCATGGGAGCTACCCCGGAAGGTACCATCATACAGCTTGACCAGGCAAGAGGCATTAATAAGGCACTTATGAAAATGGTGGATTATATTGTGGAGCGCTCAGAGAACAGCGCGGACAGAATACTGGGCATATCACACTGTAACTGCCGGGAACGGGCCGAGATAGTAAAAGACGCCATTATAAAACGGATTCCGGTGAAAGACGTAGTCCTTCTGGATACCGCAGGCGTGAGCAGCATGTATGCCAATGACGGCGGAATCATTGTTGTGATATAAATAAAACAAGAGGTGTAAACGGAATAGAAAAGCCGTTTCCACCTCTTGCTTTTTTATGCAGAGATATACTGAATATCCGTCAGTCAGACAGGGCACCGGTCAGCGTGTCAGACAATCTGTCAAACAGTCTGCCTATCAGCCGTGCGAGAAAGCCCACCAGAAATGCCGCGAGAATGGTTCCCTCACCGACGCCTTTCAGCGTGTGAAAGGAAAATAGGGAGATGGCAGCAGCGGTAAATGTCATGGCAGCGTCGAAAGCGATCTTGCAGTTCCCGAAATCTTTATGCCAGGTCACCGACACCGCTCTGACAAAGGATTCGCCGGGAAGCATGACCACATTGGCAAGAACCTCCAGATACACACCGAAGGCCAGTATTACACAGCCGGTCAGAAGAGCTGTTATCTTAGCGGGATAACCGGAGGGTGCCAGGCCTTTTAAGAGGAGCATGGTAAGATCTATGAAATATCCGAAGAGGATGGATACCGGTATCTGAAGTATGTCTTCCGGTTTGAAGTTTTTCCGCAGTATGAGAATCTGCAGCCCGATCAAAAGCAGACTGAATACAATGGTGAATTCTCCCAGAGTCCATGGGAATCTCAGGCTCAGTACATAGGGGATGGAAGAGATCGGGGAGGTGCCAAGATCCGCTTTTGTCACAAAGCTCACTCCCATGGAGCAGAAAAAGAGACCGGCAGTAAAGATGAGATAAGACTTTAGTTTTTCCATGTTTCATTTGTCCTTTCGTAAGCAGTTATAGTTTCAAATATTTTGTGGAAGGCTGTAAGAAAGGCATCCCTCTCCTCAACAGTCAGTTCGGAGAAGGCCTGCGCTTCTAGTTGGGAAAATTCCCTCTCCACATACTGCACCATTTCCTTCCCCTTTTGGGTGAGGAATACGTGAAGGGAGCGGCGGTTGCCGTTCAGGCTTTTCCGTTCAATAAGTCCCTTTTGTTCCATGCCTCCAAGAACAGAAGTGAGGGATGCGGGTTCAATGTGACAGGCAGCGGCAATGGCTTTCTGATTGGAACCGTCATGTTCCCTCAGATAGTCCAAAACCTTTGGCTGTCCCAGGGTCAGGCCGGTGCCCTGCAGTCCTGTCAGCAGTTTTTTATGAAAAACAGCCTGAGTGACCATTAACATGTAGTGAAATGATTCTTTCATAAGAGTTGACTCCTTTTGATTATAATAAGTATTCTAATAGTTAGGATGCTTATTATATTATTACATGGAGCGGGGATTTGTCAAGTAAGGAAAAGAAAAAACAGGATTTCTGCTTAAAATACATTTTGACCAGAGTGCCTTTTTATAGTAGGATAGATATATGATCCTTTGTGGATTTTTGTACGTAACTGTGAAGATTCATCAGTTATGAAAAATGTGACAGAAGAAGGTAAACGTATTATGGGAGGACAACTAAAGAAATTATTTGGCCCTGTGGATATGACAGAGGGCAAACCGTGGGAAAAGATCGTGGCTTTTACTGTGCCGCTGATCATTGGAAATATCGCGCAGCAGCTCTACAACACGGTTGACAGTATCATTGTGGGGCGCTATGTAGGTGACAATGCCCTGGCGGCAGTGGGAAGCGCAGGACCGATCCTCAATCTGCTGCTGGTTCTGTTCATCGGTATTTCCGTGGGAAGCAGTGTTATGGTTTCCCAGTATTTCGGGGCGAAGGAGAGGGAAGAGCTTTCGGCCACCATAGGAAGCTGTATTACACTGACTGCCATCGCGTCGGTGATCATCATGGCCCTGGCACCGTTTGTCATTATGCCTATGCTGGAGCTTCTGCACACCCCGGATACCATTATAGACTGGTGCAATTCTTATCTGAGGATACTGTTTATCGGTATTGCAGGTGTGGCTTATTATAATATTTTAAGCGGTATTTTAAGAGGTCTCGGGGATTCCGTATCAGCCCTTTTATATCTGCTTGTGGCAACAGTGCTGAATATCATCCTGGATCTGTGGTTTGTAGCCGGTCTGGGTCTGGGAGTGCCGGGAGTTGCCCTTGCAACAGCGATCGCTCAGGCAGTATCGGCGATCCTCTGCATGTGGAAGCTGACCCGCATGAAGGATGTCTTTGATTTCAAGCTCCATTATTTGAAAATGAAAAAGAACCATGCCGTGAATATTATCCGTCTGGGACTTCCCTCTGGGCTTACCCAGGCTATCTTTTCCATGGCGATGGTCATTGTGCAGTCACTGACAAACAGCTTTGGTGAAATGTTCATAGCAGCCAATGTGATCGTTATGCGTGTGGATGGTTTTGCCATGATGCCAAACTTTTCTTTTGGTACCACTATGACGACCTACGCGGGCCAGAATGTAGGGGCTAACAGCTATGACCGGGTGGAAAAGGGTGCCAGACAGGGCACACTGATAGCCGCCGGTACCTCCGCTGTGATAACTGCCCTGATCCTGCTGTTCGGCAGGAATCTCATGGGCATATTTACCAGTACCTCTGAGCTTGTGGATCTGAGTATGCGCCTGATGTGTATCCTGGCGGCAGGATACATTGCCATGGCGGTAACTCAGAGCCTTTCCGGTGTCATGAGAGGTGCGGGTGATACCATGACGCCCATGTGGATATCCATCATTACCACTGTGCTGATCCGTGTGCCTCTGGCTTATGGGATTTCCTGGGCCACCAGGACACCGGAGCTTCCAAATGGCCGGAGTGAGTGTATCTTTATCTCTCTGCTGGTATCCTGGCTTCTGGGTGCTGTTGTCACCTGGTATTTCTACGGGAGAGGAAAGTGGAAAACAAAAGCACTTGCCGCAGCAGAAAAATAGAAATATAAAAGCCGGTTATGCCGGCTTTTATGAAATAAAAAAAAGAAGAGGAGAATGATCATGGAATTTACGAAGGAAAAAGCAAAAATAGCCTATTATAATGAAGACGGTGAAATACTGGCAGAAGTCACATTTCCGGCAGTGAACAAAAATACGGTGAATATAAATCACACCTTTGTAGATGAGTCCCTGCGGGGACAGGGAATTGCAGGAAAGCTTATGCAGGCAGCAGCAGAATATCTGGATGAGAGCGGCAAAAAAGTCCTTCCCACATGTTCTTATGCGGTGGGCTGGTTTGCAAAGCACCCGGAATATAGCCATCTTCTGATCGACGGAAGTGAAGAATAAGTGATCTTAAGGAACCGTGAGTGTACGGAACCGTTAAAAAAGAAAAAGGGGAAAGCAGCTGGATGATAAAACAGAATCTAAATAAAAATTGGGAAATGCACACAGCAGGGCAGAAGGACCGGCAGCAGGCACAGGTTCCGGGAACTGTGTATACAGATCTATTGAGGAACGGCAATATGGAAGATCCTTTTTGGAAAGACAATGAGAACAAGGCCCTGGCGCTGATGGAAAATGACTATGAATATGAGACGATATTTTCCTGTGAACCGGATCTTCTGGCATGTGACAGCATTTTGCTGCGCTTTGAAGGTCTGGACACCATTGCAGACATCTATGTGAATCATGAGTATATAGGAAGAACAGATAATATGCACCGCATATGGGAGTTTCCGGTGCGGCATCTTCTCCGTGAAGAGGGAAACCTGCTGCGGATACTTTTGCACTCCCCCCTGGCATACATCAGGGAAAAATTCTCGGAGGCGCCTACAAGAGGTTCTGAGGATGCCATGGACGGTTTTGTCCATATCAGAAAGGCCCACTGCATGTTCGGCTGGGACTGGGGCGCACACCTGCCGGACGCGGGCATATTTCGGCCGGTAATTCTGCTCGGTATCCAGAAGGCTTGCCTTGACAGCGTATATCTGCCGCAGGAACACCGGGAGGGATATGTCCTGCTGAAACCTCAGGTGGACGCAAGGATCGTAAAGGAGGAACCGGCAGGGGAGATCGTGAGGATCCAGGGAGAGACTTCAGGCTGTTCTTACCGCATCACTGTGGAGAACCCCGAAAAAGAAACAAAGGTCTTCGAGGGTTCTCCGGAGGAGATACGTATCGAAAATCCAAGTCTCTGGTGGCCAAACGGTCTTGGGGAGCAGCCTCTTTACACGGTCAGGACAGAGCTTCTGTGCGGGGAATCTGTGGTGGACGAAATGGTACAGCGCGTTGGTCTTCGTACCATGACCATGCATGTGGAGAAGGACGAATTTGGGGAGAGCTTTGCCCATGAAGTGAACGGCGTACAGGTATTTGCCATGGGTGCTGACTATATCCCTGAGGATCATCTGCTGGGCAGGACAACCCCGGAAAAGACAAGAAAACTTTTGGAAGACTGCAGGGCCGCTAATTTCAATGCTGTCCGCGTGTGGGGCGGCGGGTATTATCCTGAGGATTGGTTCTATGATATCTGCGACGAGCTGGGCCTTATGGTATGGCAGGACTTTATGTTTGCCTGCGCGGTCTATGATCTGACGCCGGCTTTTGAGGAAAACATCAGAAAAGAACTGGCTGACAATATAAAACGTATCCGCGGCCATGCCTCTTTGGGTCTGTGGTGCGGCAATAATGAGATGGAAATGTTTGTGAAAGAGGGAAACTGGGTTTCAAAGCATTCGGAGGTGAGGGATTATCTGTTTATGTACGAGAGGGTGATTCCGGAAGTGCTGAAGGAATACGACCCACAGACCTTTTACTGGCCGGCAAGTCCTTCCTCCGGCGGTTCCTTTGATGAACCCAATGACCCCAACAGGGGCGATGTGCATTATTGGGATGTATGGCATGGGAATAAGCCTTTCTCAGACTACAGAAATTATTTCTTCCGTTATGCTTCGGAATTCGGATTCCAGTCCTTCCCTTGCCTGAGCACGGTTAAGACATTTACGGATGACCAGGATGACTGGAATATTTTTTCCTATGTGATGGAAAAGCATCAGAGAAATGCAGGCGCAAACGGCAAGATCATGAATTACATGCAGCAGACGTTCCGCTATCCATCCTCCTTCGAGACTGTGCTATACGCGTCACAGCTTCTGCAGGCGGAGGCGATCCGCTATGGGGTGGAACATTTCAGAAGGAACAGGGGAAGATGTATGGGCGCTGTTTACTGGCAGCTAAATGACTGCTGGCCTGTGGCCTCCTGGTCTTCCATTGACTACACTGGCCGCTGGAAGGCACTGCACTATTTTGCAAAGCGCTTTTTCACTCCTGTCATGGTATCCTGCCAGGAGGAGGGGTGGCTGACTCAAAAGCCTGATATGAACAGGGAACATTTTGAATTTGAAAAATCCATCCGCCTAAATGTGACCAATGAGACCAGAAAAGAACAGCAGGTACTGGTGAGATGGGCGGTGAGGAACCAAAAGGCAGAGATGATCTCGTCCCGGGAGGAGATGGTCAGTGTTCCGCCTATGTCCAGTATCTGGCTTGACAAGACAGAGTTTCCACATATTCAGATATTTGACAACTATGTAAGCTATGAGCTGGTGCAGAATGGAAGCATCATCTCAGAAGGTACGGTGATCTTCTCTCTGCCAAAATACTTTGCCTATGAAGATCCAAAACTTAGCTGCCGGGTAGAGGGGAATGAGATCCTTATCCGGGCACAGGCGTATGCCAAGAGTGTGGAGATCCAGAATGATAAGGAAGATCTGCTTTTGTCGGATAACTATTTTGATATGAATGCCGGGGAGAAGCGCGTCAGGGTACTGAGAGGCGAACCTAAGAACCTGCGGCTCAGAAGTGTGTATGACATTCGGTAGATGGGAGGATACATGATGGAACTCTGGGACATACGCGACAGCAAAGGGATCCCTACGGGGAGGACCATTGAAAAGGGCAGAACTTTTGAGGATGGGGAGTACCATATTGCAGTGGAGGCCTGGATCATCAACAGCAAAGGAGAATTTCTGATCCAGAAACGAAGCAGCAGATGTGTACACTATCCCAATGTCTGGTCTCTGACAGCAGGAAGGATACAGGCAGGCGAAGATGCTAAAGAGGGCTGCATCAGGGAGGTCAGAGAGGAAATCGGCCTTGAACTTAATAGGGAAGAACTGATACATCTGGCACATATTAACAGGGAAGATGGAAGCCATATGATCTGGGACGTGTTTCTCGCGCGGAGGGATATACCTGCCGGGGAGCTGATTCTGGATCCGGATGAAGTGGCAGAGGTCAGATGGGTGTCAGCAGGGGAACTGGAGCACATGATACGGACAGAAGAAATTTTTACCTACCCGGAGATTCTGGATTTCCTTTGTCTGATCACGGAAAAGTACCTGTACAGCAATGCGGAAACGGACAGCAGAGCAGAAAGAGGACAGGAATAATGTTTAACAAGAGATTTTTGGACCAGATGACAGAGTTCATATTTGTGGAGCAGGAACCGAAAACGGCAGATATTATCTTTGTCCCCGGCAGTGGTTTTCCCCAGATCGCAGAAAAAGCGGCAGAACTGTATGGGGAAGGGTTTTCCTCCCTTGTTCTGCCGTCGGGGAAATACAGCATTCTGCAGGGAAAATTCGGAGGGGTCCGGGCAAAAGAAGAGGAGTACGATGGAGAGTACAGGACAGAGTGGGAATTTTTAAAGACAGTCCTTGTGAAAAATGGTGTGAGAGAATGTGATATATGGAGAGAGGAAAAAGCAACCTATACATATGAGAATGCCATCCGTTCCAGAGCTGTGACAGACGCAGCAGGTCTTGAGGTGAAACGTGGATTGATCTGCTGCAAACCGGCACATGCCAGGCGCGCGCTTCTGTATTACCAGCTTCTTTATCCGGAGACAGAGCTTCTTGTCTGTCCTGCAGATGACTGTGAGATCACCAGGGACAATTGGTTTTTAAGCGAAAAGGGATGTGAGACCGTTCTGGGAGAGATCGCCCGCTGTGGGGAGCAGTTCCATGAGATACTGAAAAATATGAGAAATGAATAAAAGAAGGGGCTGTGAAAAATGTTATTCCATTTTTCGCAGCCCCTTCTTTTGTCAGAGGATTTATTTCTTTTCCTGGATTTGTTCTATTGTCTCCTGATCAGAGGAAATCTCATCTTCAGGAACAGTATAATCGTCCGGATTGCCCTGCTCTTCCTCCTCCGCGGGTTCATATTTTGCAAAAACCTTGCGGAAGATATAGGAATTACAAAAAGCAATAAAGGAGAGTCCGATCAAAAACCAGAACAGGCTTCCGTAAACAAGTGTAGTGGAATTGAACATGGTGATGAACACGATTCCCACCGGAATACAGACAACCAAAATCGTATGGGGCAGATTCAGGATGCTGATAAGCAGCGCGTTTTTAATAGTGTTTTTCACATTGTTCTCAAACCTTGCCACATAGGGGAAGACATAGGTAAGCAGCAGGAGGTAAAAGGTTATCACAACGCCTACCAGAATGCGGAAGATGTTCTTCATATTGTCAGGCAAAAACTGGGTTGCTTTGTAATCGGCGAAGATCAGCAGACCCAGTACAGCCAGGATCAGCCAGATGATCGTGGAGATCTTGAAGTTCTCCTTGAATGCTTTTAAAAAGCCTTTGAAGATGTAAGATTCCTCACCCCTTACCATTTTCAGAGTAACAGAGTAAAGCGCAGTGACAGATGCTCCTATGGTCACAATAGGAATGCAGCATATCAGGCACATAAAATTTAAGATCATCAGGTCACAAACGCGGGACAGAAACCGCATAACGGGGCTGTCCATGTTAAAAAAACCGCTCATAATTCTTTGTTGTCCTTTCCATTTGGTGTTTTCGCGGCAGCTGTCGGGTATTCCTTCCAGTTACCTGTCATTCTTCTTCTTCGGGCTGTTCCTGTATCTCGGGCAGGTATATATGTACAGCCTCAATTCTGTTTTTCTCTATCTTGTCCACAACCAGGCGGACATGATCCGGGGTTGTGATGCTCTCCCCGGGTTCCGGGAAGCGGTCAAGCTGTTCGATGATGTAGCCGCCGATGGAATCGTAGTCCTCAGATTCAATCTGTACAGGCAGCACCTCATTCAGATCATCCAGTCTGGCAGAGCCGAGAGCAACATATTCCCGTCCCGGAATGATTTCCGTCAGGTCGTCCTCCTCCGTGTCATCATATTCATCGTGGATATCCCCCACGATCTCCTCCAGCAAATCCTCCAGAGTGATGATTCCGGCTGTTGCGCCGTACTCGTCAAGTACAACGGCAAAGGAAACACTCTCTTCTTTCATTTCCACCAGAAGCTCAGAGGTCTTCTTGTACTCAAAAGTGAAGTAAGGCTCACGCATGATCTCCCTGAGAGAAAAATTCTCCCTGGACCCCATGAGCAGCAGATCCTTTACATTTACAATGCCCACCACATTGTCTGTGGTATCTTCATAGACGGGGAAACGGGTGTGCTTTTCCTCTCTGAACATGGATACCAGGTCATCATAGGAGCTTCCGATATCAGCAAAAGCCACATCAATGCGGGGAACCATAACATCCTTGGCTTGGGAATCACCGAAATCGAACACGTTGTATATCATCTGGCGTTCCTCGCTCTCAATAACGCCTTCCTCATGGCTGACGTTGACGATGGTGCGCAGCTCGTGTTCTGTGATTCGGTTGCCTTTTCCGCTCTGGTCGATCCGCAGAAGGGAGAGAACGCCGTCTGAAAGCTTATTTACAATATAGATGACCGGTGTGAGAATTACCATAAGTCCATGGATCGGTCCTGCATAAGAAAGTGCAAGCTTTTCCGCATTGAGGGTTGCCATGGTTTTCGGTGTGATTTCTCCGAAAATCAAAATGAGCAGTGTGAGCACACCGGTACAGATGCCCACTGCGGCGTTGCCGAACATACGGATCGCCATGGATGTAGCCAGGGAAGAAGCCCCGATATTCACCAGGTTGTTGCCGATTAAAATGGTGCTGAGCATCTTGCCGGAATTGCCTGTTACCTTCAGAAGGGTTTTGGCCTTCTTGTTTCCCTGTTCGGCCAGGGTTTGGATACGTATTTTGTTTGCGGTTGTCATAGAAGTTTCTGCGGATGAAAAAAATGCCGAAAGACATATGAGAATGATCAAAACGAGAAACTGTATGGCGTCACTGGAATCCAATTAAATTTCAACTCCTTTGTAATATAAAATTATATTAAGAAATGATACATGATTTTGGGAAGGATTGCAAGTATAGCAGAAAAAATAAAAAAATTGAATTTTAGGGGTGTCGAAACATACAGAAATATGCTATAATGACTCCGATAGAGGCATGATGATTATGCCTAAAGAAAGAGTACCTAAATTGTCTAATATGCACAATGTGCAGAACGGCGGTTTTTACATATAAAAGATAGAGAAGCGTAACGGTTCAGCTTGCCTGAACTGTTGCTCAGAGCAGACCATGACAAGACAGTTTTGAAAAAGGGGCAGAGTATGAAGAAAAATAACAGCAGATCATATAAAAATAGAATCTTAAAAACGACACTGGGTATCACCCTGGCAGCGGTGCTGGTAGTACAGGGAGTGGGCACAGGTATGCACATGGGATTGTCCCAGGCAGCGGCAGCGGAGCAGTCAGACAACACGGCAAAGTTAAAAACAGTCTATTTGAGCGGCAGCGGCAAGAAAGGCGGAGACGGCACTTCTAAGGATTCGGCAGTGTCCAGCTTTGAAAAAGCCAAGTCCTTGGCCGCTGACAACGGAACCATTTTGGTATGCGGGACCATAACCATCTCCGGTGAGACAAAGCTCGCCATGCCGTCGGGAATCACAGTGAAGCGTGCTGACGGATTCAGCGGTCCAATTATAAAAGTGGAGGGGAGCGGTAAGCTTATCCTGACTTACGGATGGTTGAGTGCCTCCGATGTGGATACTAAGAGTGCAAATCTGGGTGCAGACGCTTTTGTAGTGGGAGAAAAAGCAAAAGAGGAGAGCAAAGACAGCCAGGAACAGAAGAAAGAAGAGAATCCTTCCGGGGATAACAGCGCCGATAAAGCTGATAAAGAAGAATCAAAGGAAGAGACCAAAGAGGAACCAAAAGAGGAGCAAAAAGAAGAACCAAAGGAAGAGCCAAAAGAAGAGACACCGGCCAAAAAGCAGGAAGCTCCCGCAGTGACAGTTCCGGATACCATGACGATGAAAGAGCCGGCTACGCTGGAGTCTATGTTCATGGGGGATGGATTTGAAGGGGATGGTACCTTCCGCTTTGCGGAGCCGGAGAAGATTCCCGATACATACGAGAGTACACAGCAGATCATTTTTACACCAAATGATACAGAGACATATGATTATTCAGGAATTCCGGGCTGGAGCCAGGAGGGACAGCAGGTAATCCGAAGCGTGAAGGTGTATGTGGAGTCTTTAAAGACGCCGGAGCCTTCAGCAGAAGATAAAGAGGAGCCCAAGAAGGACGAAAGCGCCACAGAAGATCCTAAGAAGGATACAGGCAGCGGTGACACGGGCAAAAGTGAAACGGCTGAAAATCCTAACGGCAGTGACAAGAATACAGATACCGATAAGAAAGACACCGATAAGACGGAAAAGCCGGCTGATGATAAAAAAGACCCAGATAAGACAGAAAAGCCAACCGATGATAAAAAAGACGTAGAAGACAAAAAGGATGATACATCTAAAAAAGAAGAGCCGAAAAAAGAAGGCTCTGATAAAAAGGATGACACATCCAAGAAGGAAGATACTTCCGAAAAAGAACCGGTGGGCAGTCTTTGGGACAAAGCCACAGATGTTAAAATATCCGGTGATTTTATTCCGTCCTATGTGGAAGTCAGGGTTTCAGTGAATACAGATCTGGACAGCATGCCAAAAGCAGATATTGAACAGATCCTCCAGGCCTATGAGATAAAGCTTTGGGATTTAAAAGCAGATAAAAAATACACGATCCCGGACGGCAAAAAAGTCACAGTTTCAATTCCGGTGCCAAAAGACGCGGATCTCTATAAGAAGCTGTTGATCGGACATTATATCGAAGAGACAGGAAATTACGAATATTTTACCCTGGGAAGCAATATGAATGTTGTGGACGGATACCTGGTGTTTGAGACCGGCTCTCTGAGTCCTTTTAATGTGGGCGGCAGTCAGCTTGTGGGAATCGGTACACAGAGTCCGAACCATAAACCGGTAGTGCCGTCAACAGGAACCACCGGTAACAGCGGAGGTTCTTCCGTCAACAAAAATAACGGAAACGGCAGTTCTTCCACAGTGAAGAAGCCTGTGGATACCTCAGTAAAGAAAAATAACGGTACTGTCATCGTAAATCCCAGAACAGGTGATGAGACACCTATCCTGACCTATGTGCTGGCAGCTGCGGCCGCAGTCATCGTGGTAGTGATCCTTGTGGTCCTGAGCAAAAGAAAAAAGAAATAGGCGGCTGTGAGAGCTTGGAACAGTTATAGAAGCAATTACATAGTAATACATTAGAATGCCCTCCCATATATATACATATGGGAGGGTTTCTTTATGGAGCAGACAGTTGTAAAACAATCAAAACCTCTACTGATGATGAAGGCGCTGCTGGCGGCTTACCTGGCAACAGGCCTTATGCTGCTTCTTCTGGCGCTTCTTCTGTACAAGATGGGACTGGGAGAAAACCAGGTAAATCTGGGCATTTTGATTATTTACATAGTGTCCTGTTTTCTGGGAGGATTTTATCTTGGAAAAAAGGTGGGAAACCAGAGATATCTTTGGGGAATGGCGCTGGGGATCGGATATGCAGTGCTTCTCACCGCGGTCACATTTTTGACGGAGCACCAGATAACCACTGATTTCAAGGAGATGGCAGTGACCTATTTCCTCTGTTTCCTGGGAGGCGCGCTGGGCGGTATGCTGTCGTAACGGTTCAGCCTTATTTTGTTACTATTCAGCCTTTCGGCTTCATAGCAACAAAAGTATGCACACAGACTGCACAAACCGCAGTCTGGCGCGTGACTGCCTCAGGATTGCCTTGCGAATGCAAGGCAACACTTCGCGGGAAAGTGGAAGGCTGAACTGTTACCTTATTGTCCTGAATTACGAAAGAAATACTTGCCTTGCCGGTTATAGATATGCTATAATAACCACAAGCGTGCAGACGCATAGAATTACATTTAAGCACAGGGAGGAATATGTCATGGAACATATCAAAACATTAAATACAAAAAGCTTACAGAATACAGTAAAAAAAGGCGGATGTGGTGAGTGTCAGACATCCTGTCAGTCAGCCTGCAAAACATCCTGCACAGTGGGAAACCAGAGCTGCGAGAATAAATAATAGAAACCGCACTCAGCGGGCTTCCTATTATAAAAAGTAGTTTGCTGTCATAGGAAGACATCAAAAGCAGCGGTATAAAAGCCGCTGCTTATTCATTGTTCAGCATGAACAGCGGGGAACCTTCCGGCCTTCGCAGGTGAGGGAGGAGTCTCGAAACAATTTCAGCATGTGGATTTTAATGATCTGCAAGAGAAGAAAGGGAAAACACTGTGATTCATCGTTATAAAAATAATGGCTATAATATTGTACTCGATGTAAACAGCGGTTCCGTGCATGTGGTAGATGAGATCGTTTACGATATGGTTGGACTGCTCGATGAGGGAAAAAGTGAGAAGGAGATACTCGCTTCCCTGGAAGGCAGGTATCAGGAGGAGGATATTAAGACTGCTCTTGAGGAATGCGCGGAGCTGAAAAAAGAACAGATGCTGTTTACAGAGGATGTGTACGAGAAAGCAATCAACAGTTTTAAGGACAGGCCTACTGTGGTGAAGGCCCTGTGCTTACATATTGCCCACGACTGCAACCTGGCATGCCGCTACTGTTTTGCGGAGGAAGGGGAGTATCATGGACGCAGAGCCATGATGTCTTATGAAGTGGGAAAACAGGCGCTGGATTTCCTGATCGCCAATTCAGGCAGCAGGAAGAATCTGGAAGTCGATTTCTTTGGCGGGGAGCCTCTGATGAACTGGAAGGTCGTCAAAGACCTAGTGGCCTATGGCCGTTCCCAGGAAAAAATCCATAACAAGCATTTCCGTTTTACGCTGACTACAAACGGCGTTCTGCTCAATGATGAGATAATGGAGTTCGCGAATAAAGAGATGGACAATGTGGTTCTCAGTATTGACGGCCGCAGGGAAGTCCATGATTTTATGCGTCCTTTCAGAAAAGGAGCGGGCAGCTATGACCTGGTTGTGCCAAAATTCCAGAAGTTTGCGGACAGCAGAGGCCAGAAAAGATATTATGCCAGAGGAACCTTCACCCGTCATAATCTGGATTTTTCCAAGGACGTGCTCCATTTGGCTGATCTGGGCTTTGAACAGATATCTGTGGAGCCTGTGGTGGCAGATGAAAAAGAGGCATATGCACTCCAGTGGGAAGATGTTCCGAAGATCTGTGAAGAGTATGACAAGTTGGCAAAAGAAATCATCAAGAGGGAAAAAGAGGGAAGAGGTTTTAATTTCTTCCACTTTATGATAGACCTGACGGGAGGCCCCTGCGTGTACAAGAGGCTTTCTGGCTGTGGTTCCGGAACGGAATACCTGGCTGTGACCCCATGGGGGGACCTGTATCCATGCCACCAGTTTGTAGGTGAGGAGAAATTCCTCATGGGCAACGTATGGGACGGTGTACAGAAACCGGAAATCCGTGACGAGTTTAAAGAGTGTAATGTATATGCAAAGGATAAATGCCGGGAGTGCTTCGCCAGATTTTACTGCAGCGGCGGATGCGCGGCAAATTCCTATAATTTCCACGGATCTATCAATGATGTCTATGATCTTGGCTGTGAACTGCAGCGAAAGAGAGTGGAATGTGCCATTATGATAAAAGCGGCCATGGCAGATCAGTAAGTCCCCGGGGAAATTCCCTGACGGGATCGTGGATACTAGCGATCACAGCATGATACAGATTAAGACTAAGAGTAAAGAAGGGAAAGAACAATGAAGAAAAGCAGAGGTATTCTCGTACTTGTGCTGACGGTTCTGATTACCGGTTTTCTGGTATTCACCTCCGCAGTTGGTGTGGGTCCCACCGGAACAGGTGCTGCCAAACACATTAAGACCGGCCTTGACCTGGCAGGTGGTGTCAGTATAACCTACGAGGCATCAAAAAAGAACCCCACAGATGATGAGATGGCAGATACCATCTACAAATTACAAAAACGAGTGGAGCAGTACAGCTCCGAGGCCCAGGTTTACAAAGAGGGCACAAACAGGATCAACGTGGAAATTCCGGGCGTGACAGATGCTAACCAGATCCTGGAAGAGCTGGGAAAACCGGGTTCCCTGTATTTTATTGCGCACAAGGGTGCTGACGGTTCTGAGAACTACAGCTATAACGGTACAGAGTATGTGCTGAATAAGACCATCGAGGAACTGCAGGAAGATGGTTCCATTGTGCTGACAGGTACGGAGGTTAAGACAGCAAAAGCTGCCATGATCGAAAACGATCTGAAGAACAAAGAAAATGTTGTGGATCTGACGCTGACAGAGGAGGGAACCACAAAATTTGCAGAGGCTACAAAAGCAGCCTTTGAAGACAGCCATGACAGCATTGGTATCTATTATGACGGCAAATTTGTCAGCGTTCCCAATGTAAACGCAGAGATCAAAGACGGCAATGCCCAGATCTCAGGTATGAAGGATTCTGCTGAGGCTGAGAACCTGGCCTCCACGATCCGTATTGGCGGTCTGAAACTGGAGTTGAGCGAGCTGCGTTCCAATGTGGTTGCGGCACAGCTTGGTGAAGAGGCTATCGCCAGCAGTGTGAAAGCTGCAGGGATCGGTCTTGCGCTGGTCATTCTGTTTATGATTTTTGTATATAGGATTCCGGGTCTTGTCTCCGGCATTGCGCTGATCATCTACACATGCCTGGATCTGATCTGTCTGAATGCATTTGACCTTACACTGACACTTCCCGGTATCGCAGGTATCATCCTGTCTATCGGTATGGCTGTGGATGCCAACGTTATCATATACGCCCGTATCCAGGAAGAGATAGCTCTGGGCAGAAATGTACGGACTGCCATTCAGAATGGTTTCCAGAAAGCGTTTTCTGCCATCTTTGACGGCAATATCACAACTTTGATCGCGGCATTTGTATTGAACTGGCTTGGCTCCGGTACAGTTAAGGGATTCGCGCAGACTCTGGCACTTGGTATTGTTCTGTCCATGTTTACGGCACTGGTGGTTTCCCGTTTCATTGCATATGCCATGTACGCTGTGGGAATCCGTGATGAAAAATTCTACGGCAGAAAGAAGGAAAGACAGCCGATCCACTTTTTGCAGAAGAAAAAAATCTTCTTTGTGGTTTCCGGCATTCTGATCCTCTGTGCGCCTATCGCCATGGGCGCATTTAAAGCCAGCACCGGGGACGCACTGAAATACAGCTTAGAGTTCAAGGGAGGTACCTCCACCAATGTAACCTTTAATGAAAATATGGATATCAAAGATATTGATGCCAATGTGATCCCGGTTGTGGAGGATGTTACCGGTGACAACAATGTACAGGCCACAAAAGTGGTAGGTACCAATCAGGTTATCATCAAGACCATCACTCTGGATGTACAGACAAGGGAAGCTCTCAATCAGGCACTGGCAGACAAGTTCAGCGTGGACCAGGATCTGATCGCAACGGAGAGTATTTCCTCTACTGTCAGCAGTGAGATGCGTGCCGACGCGGTAAAAGCCGTGGTGATCGCCACCATCCTTATGCTGCTTTACATCTGGCTGCGTTTCAAGGATATCCGGTTCGCAAGCAGCGCAGTTGTGGCTCTGCTTCACGACGTGCTGGTAGTTCTGGCCTTCTATGCAGTAGCCAGAGTATCCGTGGGTAATACCTTTATTGCCTGTATGCTTACGATCGTGGGTTACTCGATTAATGCGACGATCGTTATCTTTGACCGTATCCGTGAGAACCTGGCAGCAGCCAAAAAGAAAACGGATATGGAGGAGCTGGTCAACAGCAGTATCACCCAGACTCTGACGAGAAGTATCTATACTTCTCTGACTACCTTTATCATGGTATTCCTGCTGTTTGTGATGGGAGTCTCCTCTGTAAGAGAATTCGCCCTGCCGCTGATGGTCGGTATTGTGTGCGGCGGATATTCTTCCGTATGCATCACAGGTGCCCTGTGGTATGTCATGAAGACGAAGATCAAAAAGAAATATGCGTAAATACGGAGAGGGGTGCTGCACAGCAGCGCTCCTTTCTTATTACATAGAAAAGCCCTCCGGGCAGGATATGCGATGTGTATAGGAAAAGGAGAATACATAAGATGGAAAAATGGGTGATTTCCGCCAAGAAAGCGGATTTTTATGAAATAAGCCGAAAATTTGGAGTGGACCCGGTCATTGCCAGGCTCATAAGAAACAGGGACCAGATAACAGATGAGGAGATTGACAGATATCTGCACGGAAAGATGTCAGGCCTTCATTCCTGGAAGCTTTTAAAAGGAGTGGACACAGCCCTTGATATTCTGCTGGATAAGATAAGAGAAGGGAAAAAGATCAGGATCATCGGGGACTATGATATCGACGGTGTATGCTCCACTTACATTCTGCTCACCGGGCTTAGCCATGCGGGAGCCTGTGTGGATGTGGATATCCCCGACAGAATGAAGGACGGATACGGCATAAGCAAAGAGCTGATCGACCTGGCTTTTGAAGCGGGTACAGATACCATTGTGACCTGCGACAATGGTATCAGCGCCATAGAGCAGATTGCCTATGCCAAAAGTCTTGGCATGACTGTGGTGGTGACAGACCACCATGAGATTCCCTATGAGGAGCTGGAGGACGGAAGCGTGCGGACTTTTCTTCCGGATGCGGATGCTATTGTAAATCCAAAGCAGCAGGACTGCCCTTATCCATTCAAGGGAATCTGCGGGGCTATGGTGGCTTACAAAGTGATCTGCGGACTTTATGAGCGCATGGGATTCGGGGCTTCGGATCTGGAGGAACTCATGGAATTTGCGGCCATTGCCACAGTGGGGGATGTGATGGATCTCCAGGATGAGAACAGGATCATGGTAAAAGAGGGATTGAAAAGAATCGCCCACACACAGAATCTGGGATTAAAAGCCCTGATTCATGTCAATAATCTGGAGGACAGGCCTCTCACGGCATATCACATCGGTTTTGTTATCGGTCCCTGCATGAATGCCAGCGGTCGTCTGAGCACAGCCAAAAGAGCGCTGAATCTGCTCCTTTGCCGTGACCAGGAGGAAGCAGCGGCTTTGGCAGAAGACTTAAAAGTACTCAATGACAGCAGAAAAGACATGACGGCCAAGGGTGTGGAGGAAGCAGCAGAGATGGTGGAGAACACTTCCCTTCGTGAGGACAGGGTGCTTGTTATCTATCTGCCGGACTGCCACGAAAGTCTGGCAGGCATTATTGCTGGCCGTATCCGGGAGCGCTACAGCAAACCGGTGTTTGTGCTTACTAAGGCGGAGGAGGGAGTCAAAGGCTCCGGCCGTTCCATAGAGAGCTATCACATGTTCCGGGAGCTTACAAAATGCCGGGAACTGCTTGCAAAATTCGGTGGACATCCCATGGCAGCGGGACTTTCCCTTCCGGAGGAAAATGTTGAACCCTTCCGGCGGATGCTGAATGAGAACTGTACTCTTACCGAGGAGGATATGGCGGAAAAGGTGCTGATCGACGTGCCCATGCCCATCTCCTATGTGAATATGCCCCTTATCCGTCAGCTTTCCCTTTTGGAGCCTTTCGGAAAAGGAAATACCAAGCCATTGTTTGCCCAGAAAAATGTCCGCATTGAAAACTGCCGTGTCTTTGGAAAGAACAGAAACGTGGTGAAGATGAAGCTTTACGACGAAAACGGGTGTGAGGCCGAGGGTGTATGGTTCGGAGACGGTGATGCTTTTGCGGAGCGTATAAAAGAGAAGAATAGATGGTCAGTTGCATACTATCCATCCATAAATGCCTATAATGGCAGGGAAAGTATTGAAATTATCGTACAAAATTATATTTGATTCCGACAAAAAAAGATGATATACTAAAGACTACACCTAAAATTAGAGTATAATTGACATATAATGAGATAATCAAATGAAACTAAAGGCAGGAGAGAGTTATGAAGAAGATTGAGGAATATGTGCGCAGTATCCCGGATTTTCCTGAACCGGGAATCATTTTCAGAGATGTGACCAGCATATTACAGGATGCAGATGGATTTGCACTGGCAGTGGATTCCATGCAGGCCCTTTTGGACGGCTTGGAGGTGGATGTGATCGCCGGCGCAGAGTCCAGGGGCTTTATATTCGGGGCACCTATCGCCTACAATTTACATAAGCCCTTTGTACTGATACGAAAGAAAGGAAAGCTGCCCTGTGAGACCATAGAGAGCAGCTATGAGCTGGAATACGGAAGTGCTACTATAGAGATGCACAAGGATTCCATTACACCGGGCCAGAGAGTGGTGCTGGTGGATGATCTGATAGCCACAGGCGGAACCATAGAAGCCACCGCCAGAATGGTGGAAGAGCTTGGAGGGAAGGTAGTGAAGATCATATCCCTCATGGAACTGGCCGGTCTGAACGGCAGAGAGCGTTTGAAAGATTATGATGTGGCTTCCGTTATATGTTATGAAGGTAAATAGAAATCAGGTGATGGCAGATGGAGAAAAGTAAAGAGGCAACACTTCAGGATGATGAAATAGCGAAGATAAAAAAGGCAGATGCAAGTGTGAAGACAATGGAAGATTTTACGAGCCCTTCTGTTTTGTACGAAGAGCTTATTTCCAGTGTGCAGAAGTACCATCCCTCCACCGATATTTCCATGATCGAGAAGGCTTACCGGATCGCCAGAGATGCCCATGAAGGGCAGGTGCGCAAGTCCGGCGAGCCTTATATCATTCATCCCCTCTGTGTGGGGATCATCCTGGCGGATCTGGAGCTTGACAAGGAGACCATTGTGGCCGGCCTGCTCCACGACGTGGTGGAGGACACAGTCATGACCACCGAGGAGATCACCCAGGAGTTTGGGGCAGAGGTTGCCCTGTTAGTGGACGGCGTCACAAAACTGGGACAATTAAATTACTCCGCCGACAAGGTGGAGGTACAGGCAGAGAACTTAAGAAAAATGTTCCTTGCCATGGCCAAGGATATCCGGGTGATCCTGATCAAGCTTGCGGACCGGCTGCACAATATGAGGACGCTGAAATACATGCCTCCCCACAAGCAGAAGGAGAAAGCAAGGGAGACCATGGATATCTATGCGCCCATAGCCCAGAGGCTGGGTATATCCAAAGTGAAAATAGAGCTGGATGATCTGTCTTTAAAATATCTGGAGCCGGAAGTCTATTACGATCTGGTAGAGAAGATCAACCTGCGGAAAAGTGAGCGGGAAGCTTTTGTGAGCGGTATCGTAAACGGCGTCCGGGAGCAGATTGAAAATGCAGGCATCCATGCCCAGATTGACGGCCGAGTGAAGCATTTTTTCAGTATTTACAAGAAAATGGTGAACCAGGACAAAACCCTGGATCAGATCTACGATCTGTTCGCAGTCCGTATTATCGTGGATACGGTAAAGGACTGTTACGCGTCCCTGGGAATTATCCATGAGATGTATAAGCCCATTCCAGGCAGGTTCAAGGATTACATTGCCATGCCAAAGCCTAATATGTACCAGTCACTGCATACCACTTTGATCGGACCGAACGGACAGCCCTTTGAGATCCAGATCCGTACTTTTGAGATGCACCGCACCGCGGAGTACGGTATTGCGGCCCACTGGAAATATAAAGAGGCATCAGGCAGCAGCAAGGCCAATGTGACACAGCAGGAAGAAGAGAAGATGAGCTGGCTGCGGCAGATACTGGAGTGGCAGCGGGACATGTCCGACAACAAGGAGTTTTTAAGCCTTTTGAAAAGCGACCTGGATCTGTTTTCCGAAAGCGTGTACTGTTTTACACCGGCGGGGGATGTGAAGACACTTCCAAACGGTTCCACCCCTATTGATTTTGCCTATAATGTACATAGTGCAGTTGGCAACAAAATGGTGGGTGCCAGAGTGAACGGCAAGCTGGTTCCCATTGACTATGTGATCAAGAACGGGGACAGGATCGAGATCATCACCTCCCAGAACTCCAAAGGCCCCAGCCGTGACTGGCTCAAGGTGGTGAAGAGCACTCAGGCTAAGAATAAGATAAACCAATGGTTCAAGCAGGAGTTAAAAGAGGACAATATTTTAAAGGGCAAAGATATGCTCACCCAGTACGCAAAATTAAAAGGCATCGGGCTGGGGAATCTGACAAAACCCAAATATCTGGAATCCGTCATGAAGAAATATGGGTTCCGTGACTGGGATTCCGTACTTGCGGCTGTGGGACACGGCGGACTGAAAGAAGGCCAGGTCATCAACAAGCTCCTGGAGATCTACACCAAGGACCATAAGAGTGAACTGACAGACGAGAAGGTTCTGGAAGCTGCGGAGGAGAGCCGGGAGAAACTCCACATCCACAAGAGCAAGAGCGGCATTGTGGTAAAGGGGATCCATGATGTATCTGTACGTTTTTCCAGATGCTGCAACCCTATTCCCGGAGATGAGATCGTGGGTTATGTGACGAGAGGCCGTGGTGTCACCATTCACCGCACGGATTGCATCAATATCATCAACATGTCCTTAGAAGACAGAGAACGGCTGATCGATGCGGAGTGGCAGGCTGAGAGCGCGGGAGACGGAGAGCAGTACACAGCGGAGATCAATGTGTATGCCAATAACCGCACAGGCCTTCTGGTTGACATTTCCAAAATCTTCACGGAGAGGAAAATAGATATCACGTCCATGAATACCAGAACCAGCAAACAGGGGCGTGCCACCATAAACATTGCCTTTGATATTAAGAGCAAGGAAGAACTGGGCAGCCTGGTGGAAAAAATCAGACAGGTAGAGAGCGTCCTTGATATCGGACGTACTACAGGCTAAGGAGTCAATATATATGAAGAATCTGAATCTGAGAGGGATCGTGGTTGGTCCGGTCATGACCAACTGCTATTTCCTTAAAAATACACAGAGCGGGGAGATCCTGGTGGTCGACCCCGCGGCTGAGGCGGAGCGTATCTGCCGCACTGTTGAGAGAATCGAGGGAAAACCGGCAGGGATACTTCTGACACACGGACATTATGACCATATTATGGCAGTGGGTGAACTAAAGGAGAAGTGGCAGGTGCCTGTCTATGCGGCGAAAGCGGAGGAGGATATGCTCACGGACCCGCAGATGAACCTGTCTGCGTCCTGGGAAGGGCTTGATTATACGGTGAAAGCGGACTGTCTGCTGGAGGATGGAGAGATTTTTGAACTGGCAGGATTTCAGATCAAAATGTACCTGACTCCGGGACACACGGAAGGCTCCTGCTGTTATTATATTGAGGACGAAGGTGTACTCATGAGCGGGGACACCATTTTCTGTGAAAACTGCGGCAGATGTGATCTGCCCGGAGGCAATTTTGCAAAAATGCAGGAGAGCCTGGATAAGATCATTAACCATTTACCTGAGGATGTGAAGATTTACCCCGGACACGGGGAGGAGACCAGCATCCATCATGAGCGATCATATAATCCCTATCTATAAAAAATCCAGGAAAGAGGAGTCTATATGATTGGCATTTCATTTAATAAAAGAGAGTTTGAATATGATGCCTACACCCTTGTCAAGGCTTTCTATCCTCAGGAAGAAGTGGAGAATTTCTATGAGGAAGACGTTGAGGAGAAGAAGGGATATGACCTGTTGGTGAGAATCACCTACGGGGAGGATAAGACCCACCTCTCTTTGGAGAGGGATGGAGAAATTATATTCGGAGAAGCGGCCCGCTTTGAAAAAGGGCAGGAAAGAAAAGAGAGAAAAAACATACTGAAACAGATCCTTTACAGAGGCCTTGTGCAGGAGACAGGCATTACCCTTCCCTGGGGGAATCTGACGGGCATACGCCCTACCAAGATCGCCATGGGGCTGATTGAGTCAGGGATGAGCAATGCGGAGGCCGCGGACTATATGCGCCGTACCTATTATACCAGCAATGCAAAGACTGCGCTGGCGGTCACCATAGCCAACCGGGAACGGGATCTGTTAAAAGATATCGATTATCAGAATGGTTACAGCCTGTATGTGGGAATTCCCTTCTGCCCCAGTATCTGTCTGTATTGTTCTTTCAGCTCATCTCCTTTAGCGAGATGGAGAGACAAAGTAGATGAATACCTGGACGCGCTCTGCAGGGAACTGACTTACATTGGAGAGACCATGAAAGTGCGTACCCTTGACACCATATACATCGGCGGAGGAACACCCACCACATTGGAGCCGGAGCAGTTAGACAGACTGCTGACCCATATTGAAGCGTGCTTTCCCGTGGAGCAGGTGAAGGAATACACCGTAGAAGCCGGAAGACCGGACAGTATCACAAGAGAGAAGCTCATGGCCATCAAAAGGCATCCGGTGACAAGGATCTCCGTGAACCCTCAGACCATGAACCAGAAGACACTGGATCTGATCGGTCGGAAACATACGGTGGAAGACACAAAGCGCGCTTTTTTCCTGGCAAGGGAATGCGGCTTTGACAATATCAACATGGATCTCATCGTGGGTCTGCCCGGGGAATGTGCGCAGGATGTAAAGCACACTCTGGAGGAGATAAAGGCTCTGGACCCGGACAGCCTGACCGTACATTCACTGGCAGTAAAAAGAGCGACCAGGCTTCATCTGTTCAAGGAACAGTACGAAGAGATGACCTTTGAAAACAATCAGGAAATCATGGATATGTGTATGGAGTATGCACGGCAGAGCGGTATGGGACCATATTATCTGTACAGACAGAAGAATATGTCAGGCAACCTGGAGAATGTGGGATACGCAAAGCCGGGCAAAGCAGGCATTTATAATATTCTGATCATGGAAGAGAAGCAGTCCATCTTGGCAGCAGGGGCTGGAGCCTCCACCAAGTTTGTATTTCAAAACGGCGAGCGTATAGAGCGCGCTGAAAATGTAAAAGATGTGACAAATTATATCACCAGAACAGATGAAATGATGGACAGAAAACGGATTGGGCTGGAAACGTATCTGAATATAAAGAGCGGGGACTGCGGAAATGGCAAACACACAGAAGCATCTGATTAGCTTCAATCTGGAAAAAGAAATTGAGCATGGTATCCAGGTGAGCAACCTGGCCTTCCGTGTGGGAAAACAGATGGGGCTTTCCGGGGAAACCTGTCATGAACTGGCAGTAGCCGGAGTGCTGCACGATATAGGGAAGCTGCGGCTTTACAACTACATTGCCGGGGAGGAGAATCCCATGGTGGTGGAGGAGATGAGGTATGTAAGGCGCCACCCGGAACTGGGATATGAGAGCCTGAAGGACAGGGGATATTCTGCGTTTGTTCTGGAGAGCATCTACTATCATCATGAAAATTACGATGGGAGCGGGTATCCGGAGAACCTGGCAGGGGAAAAGATTCCCTTAGGAGCCAGGATCCTGAGGATCTGTGATGTATATGCAGCGCTCACCTCCAAAAGAGCTTACCGTGACGCGTTTTCCGGCGAGACTGCTGTAAAGATGGTGATCGATGAAGTCAAGAATTTTGATATGCAGGTATTTCTTGCGTTTCAAAGAGCAATACATGAAGAGGACGAACTGTGAAGGAACCAAACAGTTACGAAATGATTAGAGAAGAGGAGAGAAAATTATGCAGTTAAAGAAAAAACCAGTTACAGGAATGAAAGATATTCTGCCGAGAGAGATGGAGATCCGTGATTATGTCATTGGACTCATCAAGGAGACCTACAAAGAGTTTGGATTTACATCCATGGAAACTCCCTGTGTGGAGCATATTGAGAACCTGACCAGCAAGCAGGGCGGTGACAATGAAAAACTGATTTTCCGTATTCTGAAAAGAGGGGAAAAGCTGAGGCTCGATGAGGCAAAAGAGGAGAATGATCTGGTTGACAGCGGCCTGCGCTATGATCTGACGGTTCCCCTCAGCCGTTTTTACTCCAACAATGCCAATGAACTTCCGTCTCCTTTCAAGGCTCTGCAGATGGGCAATGTATTCCGTGCAGATAGACCGCAGAGAGGACGTTTCCGTCAGTTTATGCAGTGTGATATTGATATTTTAGGAGACCCTACTAACCTGGCGGAGATAGATGTTATCCTGGCAACCTCCACACTGGTTGGCAAGCTGGAATTTGAGAGCTTTGCGATCCGTATCAATGACCGCCGTTTCTTAAAAGCCATGGCTGCTTACAGCGGATTCCCGGAAGAGTCTTATGACCAGGTATTCATCATCCTGGATAAAATGGACAAGATCGGCAAGGAAGGTGTGGCTGCGGAACTGGAGGAATCAGGATTCCCCAAAGAGGGCATTGACAAATATATTGCTTTATTTGATGCCATTGGAGAAGGCATTGACGGTGTGAATTACTGTAAAGAGAAGCTGGAAGGCTTCCTGGATCCGGATGTGGCAGACAATATGTCCACTATTATTGAGAGCGTGACAGAGGCTAAGACAGCCAACTTCAGGATCGTATTCGACCCCACACTGGTGCGCGGTATGTCCTATTACACAGGACCGATTTTTGAGATCTGCATCGACGGCTTTGCCGGCAGCGTAGGCGGCGGCGGACGTTATGATGAAATGATCGGCAAATTTACAGGAACCCCGACTCCGGCAACCGGATTTTCTATTGGTTTTGAGCGTATTGTAATGCTGCTCATGGAGAGAGGATTCCAGGTTCCGGGCAGCATGGATAAGAAAGCATATCTGCTGGATAAGAAGCTGAGTTCTGAAAAGCTGATCGAGATTGTGAAGAAAGCCGGAGAAGAGAGAAAATCCGGTAAGAATGTAAATATTGTATACATGAAGAAGAACAAAAAATTCCAGAAAGAACAGCTCATGGCAGAGGGATATGAAATCATCGAAGAGGTATACAACTAGGAAGTGAAGGAGAACTGACACAATGGCAGAATCAATGAACGGGTTAAAGAGAACCCATAGATGTACGGAAGTGACAAAAGCAGAGATCGGAAGCACGGTAACCCTTATGGGCTGGGTGCAGAAGAGCCGCAACAAAGGCGGTATTGTCTTCGTGGATTTGCGTGACCGTTCCGGTATCATGCAGATCATCTTTGAAAACGGCGATATCGACGAGGAAGGCTTTGAGAAGGCCGGAAGACTGAGAAGTGAATTTGTTATCGCTGTGACAGGCCGCGTGGAGGCACGTTCCGGTGCGGTGAACGAAAATCTTAAAACAGGTGAGATAGAAGTGCGCGCCAATGCTCTGCGTATCCTTTCTGAGTCTGAGACACCTCCCTTCCCCATTGAGGAGAACAGCAAGACGAGAGAGGAAGTGCGCTTAAAATACCGTTATCTGGATCTGAGGAGACCGGACCTGCAGAGGAACCTGATCCTTCGCTCCCAGGTGGCTGTACTGGTCCGCCAGTTCCTGGCAAATGAAGGCTTTTTGGAGATTGAGACACCAATCTTGAACAAGAGTACCCCGGAGGGGGCAAGAGATTATCTGGTTCCCAGCCGTGTACATCCCGGAAGTTTTTATGCGCTGCCCCAGTCACCGCAGATATTTAAACAGCTTCTTATGTGTTCCGGGTATGACAGATATTTCCAGATCGCAAAATGTTTCCGCGATGAGGATCTGCGTGCGGACCGTCAGCCGGAGTTCACCCAGATCGATATGGAGCTTTCCTTTGTGGATGTAGATGATGTCATTGATGTAAATGAGCGTATGCTGGCATTTCTGTTTAAAGAGGTTCTGGGTGTGGAAGTGCAGCTTCCGATCCAGAGAATGACTTGGACTGAGGCCATGAACCGTTTTGGTTCCGACAAACCGGATCTGCGTTTCGGCATGGAGCTTACCGATGTGTCAGAAGTGGTAAAAGGCTGTGAATTTGCAGTGTTTAAGAATGCTTTGGAGGCAGGAGGCAGTGTCCGTGGTATCAATGCCAAGGGACAGGGCAGTATGCCGAGAAAGAAAATTGATAAGCTGGTGGAGTTCGCCAAGGGTTACGGCGCTAAAGGCCTGGCATATATTGCCATCCAAGAGGACGGCAGTGTAAAATCTTCCTTTGCAAAATTTATGCAGGAGGAGGAAATGAAGGCTCTCATAGAAGCTATGCAGGGTGAAGCCGGTGACCTGCTTCTCTTTGCGGCTGACAAGACCAAGCTTGTATGGGATGTACTGGGAGCTTTGCGTCTTGAACTGGCACGCCAGATGGAGCTGTTCGACAAAGATGAGTATCGTTTTGTATGGATCACAGAGTTCCCGCTTCTGGAGTGGTCAGAGGAAGAGGAACGTTTCACAGCTATGCACCATCCGTTTACCATGCCTTTTGAGGAGGACATTCCTCTTTTGGATACAGATCCGGGTGCAGTCCGCGCCAAAGCCTATGATATTGTACTCAACGGCAACGAGATCGGAGGCGGCAGTGTGAGGATCCATCAGAACGATGTACAGGAAAAAATGTTTGAGGCTCTGGGATTTGAAAAAGAACAGGCGTACAAGCAGTTTGGTTTCCTTCTGGATGCCTTTAAATACGGAGTTCCGCCCCATGCAGGACTGGCTTACGGTCTGGACCGTATGGTCATGCTCATGGCAAAAGAGGAATCCATCCGCGAGGTGATCGCGTTCCCGAAGGTGAAGGACGCTTCCTGTCTGATGTCAGAAGCACCCAACCAGGTTGATGAAAAACAACTGGATGAACTGGGAATTGCACTGAAGGTGCAGGAGGATGAGCAGTAAAAGAGCTGGCTGTTGTCTTGCTGCCAACAAATGAATAAAAATTTCATCCTGATTTTCATATGAAAAATGCCCGATCTTTGGTAAAACAAAGACCGGGCATCTGTTTTCTATTCTACATCTTCTGACACATCCGCCAGAGCGCTGTCCACACCTCCCAGTATGGCCAATGCAACATTTTCATCCATCTGCATTTTCCAGCTTGTTCCGTCATTTACAAGGGCGATGTCCACCTCTCGGGTGGTGGAGGCATTGTTCTTTTCTATGCTTTCCAGGAGAAGCTGCCGTTCTTTCTCGCGGCGTCCTTCTGCGCCGCCTGCCATGGCCTGGGAAGTCTGCAGCCACCCGGATAGCTGTTCCTGGTAGGATGACACAATGCTTTTAAAATCACTGCTGGTTATCTGAACCTTCACCAGAGCATTGCGTTCATTATTTTTGGAATCCAGGATCTTAAAATCAAAGCAGGCATGGATCTGTTCCGCCATTGCGTGTGCAATAGAGCTGCTGTAAGTATCATCTGTATCCAGAAGGCTGTCCAGAGACAGATAGATGTTGAGCTGTTCCGTATCAAATTCTTTGATGGTATTAAAATGTATTTTGACTACTTCCTGGGGCGGCAGCAGATCAGAATCTGCCATATAAGTGAGAAAACCGCCGGTTATCTGATTGTCCAGGTCTTCACTGCGGACGAGCGTCCAGGTGTCGTCTTTTTGCTTTAGTTTCAGGTCAAAGGTGGTATCCACCAGTTTATACTTATTTTTTTTCAGTGTCTCTCCAAGGAGCAGGTAAGAGTCCTTCAGCGAAAATTCTACCTGACTGGGATTGGCGTCACAGGTGATCCGTTTTTTCAGAGCGGCGGCTGTGTAATCCTCAGCAAGGGCATGAGCATCCAGATTGGTAACCGTGACAGTGGCGCTGGCTTTTGTGTCCTTGATTTTGACATTATCTACGGTGTAAGAAAAATCCTTAAAATACCGTGTAAAGATTTGGGCAATGTCAGGATCTACGCTGCCCTCTCCATTGTCCTTTTCAGATGTACCCTTGTCAGGGAAAAGCTCACGGATGGACAGGTATTTTTCAATGGTCTTTTTATCAGGGTTTTTTAGCTGGTCAAGTTCCGCTGAAACTGTCTGCTTTACTGCGCGCTCCTCTTTGCTGACGCATCCTGTGAGCAGCAGAGCAGAAGTCATAAAAACCGCGGCGTACAACCATTTCTTTTGTCGAATCTTCATGTGTCATCTCCTGTTTGCGGAAGTTACCGTATTTGTTTAGTTTACCAGAAATGACGGAAAAGTCAACTTTTCCTTTCTATCTGCTGAAGGATCCTGTTACTTTAGAAGCTCCGGCTCCAGCTTTTTGATATGAGTCTCTAAAGTGTTGTGATCTACCAGAGCAGGGACAACTCCCTGTCTGGAAACACAGAAGCCTGCTGCATAGGTGGCGATCCGGATGGATTTTTCCAGAGAATAGCCCTCGATCAGAAAAGAGGCCAGTGCTGAGATAAAAGCATCCGCGCCGCCGGTAGTGTCTATGGAGATGAAATCCGCCGCTGGAAAATATTTTGCGCTGTCCGCAGTTTTCAGATAACAGCCCTCATGCCCCAGGGTAATGATAACAGCCTTTATCCCTTTCCGGAAAAAGTAGTCGGCCTGTTCTTCCACAGTACCATACTGGGGACACAAAGCGGCAGCTTCCTTTCGGTTAGGTATAAAGATATCTGTGTTCTGTAAAAGCTGCTCGGGTATGGATTTCAGAGCTGCGGGTTTGACGATGTTTTTGGCACCGTATTTTCTTGCGGTTTTGGCTGCCTCCAAGACTGATTGAATGGGAATTTCAGTGGAGAGCAGGCAGAAACCGGCGTTTTCAAACAGATGCTGTCGTTTCTGTATGTCATTCGGGCTGAGATTGCCGTTGGCTCCGGACATAATGGTGATGGTTCCCTCTCCGTCGCGCTCAATATAGATATAAGCTTTTCCTGTCTGTGCCTTCATGTCCCTGTGCACACCCTGGGTAGTCACCTGTTCTTTTTCCAGTATATCAAAGATGAAGGTGGAATCCGTGTCATTGCCAATCTCTCCTATAAGGGATACTTCGCGTCCAAGCTTGGCAGCGCCTACGGACTGGTTGGCGCCTTTGCCACCGAGTGTGGTGGTGGAGCTTAAAATAGTAGTGGTTTTACCTGCCTGGGGAAGCCAGTCCACGTTGAAGGTGATATCCATGTTGATGCTTCCGACCACAACAATTTTTTTGGCACGGAAGAAGGAGGGGATGTCCAGACTGTCCTCCTTGTCAAAAACGCACTGGGAGACAAAGGTATATTCCGGTTCTTCCGTCTGCTTTTTCTCGCATTTTTGGATCAGATTTTTGCAGACATAGTATCCAAACTCCCGGTAAGGGATCTTGATACTGGATATGTGGGGGAAGGAGATGGCCTCCCGCACATCATCCTTTAAACTGACCAGGGATAAGTCAGAAGGCACGTAGTAGTGCAGCTTGTTCATCTGTTCATACAGGATCAGGGAGGAGGCAAAATGTGAACTGACGATTCCTGAAAATCCGTGGCTCAGAACTTTAGAACAGCAGGCCGGGTCAGAGATGAAAAGCTTCATCTTGTCATGATAAGGGATCTGATTGTCAAACAGGCACTTCTTAAATCCCTCAAACACCATGCCGGAACGTCTGCTCTTTTCTTTCATAAGACAGGCGATCTTGGTGTGTTTGTATTCCAGCAGTTTCTGTGTGAGCACATATCCCATTTTTTCAAAATCAATGTTGTAAGCAGGCAGTGTTTCGGCGCCGTTAATATAGCAGACAGAGATATTTTGTTCTGCAAAGTAATGTTCATGCTGGGAGCTGTTCTCCTCTACAGGTTCCCAGATCACACCGTCCACGTTGTTTTTACAGAGAGAAGTAATATGCTTCAGCTCTGTGCCTGCACTGTTCAGACTGTCCAGAAGCAGCACATTATATCCCTGCTCCTGTGCGGCCTGCAGAATTCCGTTCAGCATTAGATTGGTCTGTGAGGCAGTTCGGAGGAGAACGCCCAGAAGAAAGCTTTTGGCGCTGGATATATTTTTTACCATGCCGTATGGTGTATAATTATATTCTTTTACAATTTTCAGTACCCGGCTGCGGGTCTCAGGATTGATATTCTCGTCTTTGTTGTTGACGATTTTGGAAACCGTAGAGATAGAGACACCGGCCAGACTGGCGATTTCTTTGATTGTCATATGAGAACCCTCGTCAAAATTTTTTCTTTTATTATGAAGGATAAGGAAAGATTTGTCAACGGCAAAATATGAAGTATATGTGAAAAGTGCATAAGAAAAAGATTTCGTAAATAGTTTTAATTAACAAAAAAATAAAAAATAGTTGACAGATAAGTTTGGCGAAAGTACAATACATGCATAAGAAAATAATTTACGAAAATGATTTCATAGAACTTTATCACTAATAAGTGTTTTGAGATTTTGTGAAACAGAAAAGGAGGATGGTATTCATGGAAAGAGTAATCATTGATACAGACCCTGGAATTGATGATGCAATGGCAATCTTTCTGACAGCCAGTGTACCTGAGAAAATAAGCATTGAAGCGTTGACTACAGTAAATGGCAACACGGATATCCATAATGCAACCCAAAATGCCTTTACCATATTAAAGATTTGTGAGAGGGAAGACATACCAGTTTATAGAGGCAGAAGTGAACCTTTGAGTAGAAAAGCGGTATCATGTGAAAGCTCCCATGGCGATGACGGCCTTGGAAATATTGAAGTTGATAAAGCTGAAATTTTACTTCAAAAAGAAACAGCAGAAGAGTATATGGTGCGGGCCGCAGAAGAGAATAAAGGTATGTTGACATTGATGCCCATCGGACCATTGACAAATATAGCCGGTGCTGTTTTGAAAGATGAAAATTTCGCAAAAAATATAAAAAAGGTTGTTTTGATGGGAGGCGCAGAACATTGTGGAAATATGTCTCCCACTGCGGAGTTTAATTTTTGGTTTGATCCGGAAGCGGCAAAGATTGTTTTTGAAGCCGGTTTTAAGGAAATAGTTATGATCGGACTGGATGTAACTAGAAAAGCTTTCATGACACCTGCTATGAGAGAATTACTTTATCAGATCAACACGCCCATTTCCCGCTTTATCCATCAGATCACAAGGATCTATGTTGACAGTTACTGGAGTAAGCTGAGAAATTTGGGCTGTGAGCTTTGTGATGTTTTAGTTTCCGCGTTTCTGATTGATGAGTCTGTTTTGAAATTGAGAGAGGCATTTGTGGAAATTGAGACAGATGGGATTTGCAGTGGGACATCAGTTGTTTTTCCTATTGATATATGGAAAGAAAAATTGCAAAGTGGCTTATGATTTAGATGTCAAAGCGTTTTTTAAGCTCTTTTTTGAAAAACAGTTTCCTGATTTCAAAGAGGATGCCAAGGCCTTAATAGAATATGAATATAGGACTTGATACAGCAAAAAAACGGCTACTAATATACAATATGCACAAGAAAAGACTTTCCTAAATAGTTTTATTTAACAAAAAAACAAATGAATATTGACAGGATAAAAAATGTGAGATACAATACATGCATAGGAAAACACTTTAAGAAAAACTTTTCTTAAGGCGGGATAACAGAGAAAGGTGAAAAGGAAAGGAGTAATATGGTAAAAAAGGAAGCACAGAAGGACTGGAGTGAATTTACCAGTTCAAAAGTAGTGGAAAAATGTAAAGAAGATGATGCAAAACTTGTTATGAGGCTTCAGAAGCCCAAGGGAAAAGTGGATGTGGTAATTGATACAGATACATATAATGAAATTGATGACCAATTTGCAGTTGCCTATCTGATAAAATCAGATGAGAAGCTAAATTTGAAAGCAATCTATGCAGCTCCCTTCCACAATGAAAAATCAACAGGTCCTGCAGACGGTATGGAAAAGAGTTATCAGGAAATTATGAATATCCTGACATTGCTGGAAAGAGAAGATTTGAAGTCAAATGTCTTCAGAGGTTCAACCTCATATATGTCTTCCGAGACAGAACCGGTAATATCTGACGCTGCAAAGGATCTGGCAGAGAGAGCCATGGATTATTCAGAGGAAAATCCGCTCTATGTGATCGCTATTGGAGCTATCACAAATGTCTCCTCCGCGCTTTTGATAAATCCTGAGATCAAGAACAGGATAGTTTTGATCTGGCTGGGAGGAAATGCTGTTCACTGGCCTCATAACAGGGAATTTAACCTGTTCCAGGATGTAGCCGGTGCCAGAATCGTATTTGGCTGTGGCGTTCCACTGGTTCAACTGCCCTGTATGGGTGTTGTATCCGCATTTACTACAAGCGGTCCTGAACTGGAATATCATCTCAGAGGAAAAAATAAACTGTGTGATTACCTGGTGGATGTGACTACAAAAGAAGCGCTGGAATGTTACGGAGGTTCCACCTGGACGAGAGCTATCTGGGATGTGACTGCTGTTGCATGGCTTCTGGATGGTGATTTTGAAGAGGACTGCCTGATACACAGTCCGATCCCCGAATATGATGACAGATATGCATTTGATAATAACCGGCATTTTATAAAGTATGTATATCATATCAAAAGAGATAATCTTTTTGCTGATTTATTTGCAAAGCTAGCAAAATAGAGAAGAAGGGAATATATGGAAAGGTTACAGCTAATTATTGATTGTGATCCAGGTGTAGATGACGCACTTGCGATTATTCTTGCATTAAATCATCCGGCAATTGATGTACTGGCCATATGTTCTGTAGCGGGAAACGGACATATTGAAAATACAACGCAAAATGGTTTGAAGATTTTATCGCTTTGCGGAAGAGAAGACATTCCACTGTATCAAGGGGCGGATGCATCTGTAAATGGTGTAAGACCTGACACAGTTGATGCATTTGGGGACGATGGTCTTGGAGGATGTGCCGATGCTGTTAAGACAGACAAGGAGCCGGAGAAGGAACATGCAGTAGATTTCCTTGTGAGGATGGTAAGAGAAAATCCGAATAAACTCACAATAGCTGCTATTGGGCCTTGTACCAATATTGCCTCAGCGGTCAGAAAGGACCCTTCATTCGCAGGTAATGTCAAACAGATTGTATTGATGGGCGGAGCTAAATATACTGGAAATGTAAGCCCTGTGGCTGAATATAATTTTTGGGCAGATCCTATAGCTGCAAGAGAAGTTTTTCAGTCGGGATTCAGGAAATGTGTAATGATTGGATTGGATGTCACGAATCAGATAGCACTTGACGCATCATGCAGGGAATTGCTTCGTATTTTTAATACCAAATTGTCCCGCTTTATATACCAGATTACGGAATCAGGTATGGATGAAAACTGGGAGACCAGGCATAAAATGGTTTCTCCTATGCACGATATATTGACAATAGCATATCTGATCGATGAGAATGTGGTTACTTTAAAAGAGTCAAATATTGATATTATAGAACATGGAATCGGCAGAGGACAATCCATCGTGGATATTGATGGGCATTGGCATGAAGGAAAGTGTAATGCGCTTTATGCGGCTGAGGTGGATGTTTTTAAATTTTATCAGTTGTTTTTAATCACAGTTTTTAAAGAACATGAAAAAGAGATAACTGCGTATCTGAAGCAGATATCCGAAAAAAAGGAGAGGTAAGAATATGAAAACAAGAAAAGTGCTGGCATTAACAGTAAGCGCGGCAATGATAGCTTCTTTAGGTCTTGCAGGCTGCGGAAACTCAAAAAATAATGCAGGCGGCAGTGATGCAAAAACAGAGTCAAAAGGTGATTCCGACAGCGTAACTCTAAAATGGGTTTCTCAGGGGCCTGGTGAGGATTCCTGGGAAGGGCTCACAAAACCGATATTGGAAGAATACGAAAAAGAGACGGGAGTCCATATTGATGCGGAATTCTATTCTTTCAATGATTTATTTGAAGTTATTGAGACAAAGGCAGCAGCCGGAAATACCGATTTTGATGTTATGAGTGTGGATGTTACTTATATTGCAAAATACGGAACAAGCGGATATCTGGAGCCTTTGGACAAATATTTCTCCGATGAGGACAAAGCAAAATGGGATGACGCATCCTATCAGGCAGGTGTCTGGGAAGACACCATGTATGCAGCGCCGGAGAATACCTCCACACAGGAACTGTATTATAATAAGACATTACTTGATAAGGCGGGCATCACAATACCTGAAAATGATGAGAACAACCGACTTACATACGAGCAGGTGGCAGATTTGGCAAAACAGGCTCTGGAAAAATTAGATCCGGACGGAACACAGGGACTTATCGGCTTTGACTTTCAGCAGGTAAGCCGTGTATATCAGATGAATATGCTTGCCAACGCCATGGGTGGAAAAAATATCAGTGATGACGGATACTCATTAGACGGTGTTGTAAATACAGAACCGTGGATCAACGCGATGACATGGTATCAGGGGCTGGTAAATGACGGCATTGCATCAAAAGGATATGACGCAGACCAGCTAGGAGACCAGTTCTATGCAGGCAAAATGCTGTTTATCATAGGCGGAACATGGACACCTATGAGTATGAAAGCGGATGATGAAATTGGATACACTTATGCACCATGCTTTGAGGGATATGAGGACAAAGCAGCCACATCTACAGGAAGCTGGTACTTTGGCATCAATTCCAATTCAAAGAACAAGGATGCAGCGGCAGACTTTATTAAATGGTTTACTTTAGAAAAAGGAAACGATATGTGGCTGGATATAAATGGTGATGTGCCCAGTCGTCTGGAAAAACAGGACGAGATCAAAAACGACCCGGATGCTTCCAAGGATATGAAGATCGCCGCATATGAAGCTGCCAATACAGCAGTTCCCCGTGCTGTGACACCTGTATTTGGTGAGTATTCCACAGTATTGGACCAGGCATGGGAAGATGTACGTAATGGCGCAGATGTAAAAGAGACTTTGGACAATGCAATAGAACAATTTGAATCAGCTATAGCAGCATATAAGAAATAAGCAAGAGAGATTAAATGGCGGCATGCCTTGACCGGTATTCCGCCATTTATACCATAAGACATGTGAAATTGATGGATTGATATGACTTAGAAAGATGGGAGGATACTATGGGTGGTATCTATATTAAAAATAAATGGCTTCCGTATCTTTTAATACTGCCGACGATCGTTCTGATCTGTATATTTAAGATTTACCCTATTATTGACAGTGTGATTCAGGGAGTTCTTTCAACAGAGGGTGGTTTTACACTGGACAACTATAAACTGCTGTTTGCAGATAAAACATTTTGGAGTTCTCTGTGGGTTACTTTAAAATTTAATGTTATCATTATTCCGCTGCAAATAATCATCGCGTTTATCATGGCTATGATGGTCAATGTAAAGGTACGCGGCATCGAAATATTCAGGACTGTTTTTTATCTGCCGTTTTGTATCTCTTTGACGATTGCCACTGTTATCTGGCAGATGATGCTGAATGTCAATAATGGTGTGGCAAACAGTATCCTTGGTCTTTTTGGCATCAGTCCAGTTGGTTTTCTTATTGACAAGAAGTGGGCACTCTTATCTATTGTCCTGATCGCATCCTGGAGGGGCTGCGCGTATTGGATGATGTTTATCCTTGCCGGACTGAAAGGAATTGATACGGCTGTATATGAATCAGCTAAAATAGATGGTTCCGGATTCTTCAGCACATTGTTCAGGATCACTATTCCGCTTTTAAAAAACACACTGCTTTTTGTGTTTGTGGCAAATACAACAGCCAATTTCCTGCTGTTTGCGCCAATCCAGATTGCTACGGAGGGTGGCCCTCAGGGAAGTACCAATGTCTTAATGTATGAGGCATATAAGTCGGCATTCAAATATTCCAACAGACCCAGACAGGCTTGTATTGTTACAATTCTGCTGGTTATTGTAATGCTGATATGTTTTATTCAGAATAAATGTCTGACAGAAAAGGAGGCGTAACGTTATGACACTGAGACAAAAAAGAATTACTAAGAAAGTTGTTATATACATAGTGTTAGTGATTATGACAATTGCGTCTTTATTCCCGATTTTCTTCTGTCTGTCAGCGTCTCTGAGGACACAGGAAGATTTATTCCGGAATATGTTTCCATTTACTATAAAGTCTCTGATCCCCACTGAAATTACAGGGGAAAATTACAGTATTATTTTTACAAAGTATGAGTTCTGGCGTCCTATCATGAATACCATGATCGTTACAGTGGTTTCTATTATCTTCGGATGTCTGATCAACTCAATGGCTGGTTTTGCATTTACTTGTTTTGAGTTTAAGGGAAAGAAGATTTTTTATCCTCTTGTATTGATCTCATTTATGGTTCCCTTTGAGGCGATTGCCATTCCGCTGTATAATGTTGCCAACGGACTGGGGATGGTTGACACTTACGCAGGTATGATCGTACCGGCAATTGCGGATGGATTGGTAACGTTCCTGTTTATTCAGTTTTTTAAAGATATTCCCCCAAGTCTGGTGGAAGCAGCGCGTGTGGACGGTGCAAAATGGCCGACTATATTTATCAAAGTTATTATGCCTATTTCAATCCCGGTATTTGTAACGGCAGGCCTTATGATTTTTATGAATCAGTGGAATTCCTATATGTGGCCTCTTCTGGTAGCGCGCTCCAAGGAGATCAGAACCATTCAGATCGCGATCAGCCAGTTCAGCGGAGAACGTTCTATCCAGTGGACATACATTTATGCCAGCTCTCTGATCTCGGCCATTATTCCAATTTGCCTGTTCCTTCCATTCCAGAAGTACTTTGTTGAAGGTATCACAGCAGGAAGTGTAAAAGGATGATAGGAGAAGACAGTATGAAGAAAATTTTGGTCATTGGAAGTTTGAATTTAGATATGACAGTGCAGGTGGACCATACACCTGTGGTGGGGGAGACGATCCTCAGCAATAAAATGGAGATGAATGCAGGAGGCAAGGGGGCTAATCAGGCCTGTGCACTGGGCAAACTGGGTGCAGATGTGAAAATGCTGGGTGCCGTGGGCAGGGATATGTATGCAGATATCCAGATGGAGAGCCTGAATGATGCCGGCGTTGATACTTCCAGGGTGATCGTAAAGGACGATGTGAGTACAGGCATTGCCCTGATCACAGTAAACAGCCAAGGGGACAACAGCATCATTGTAGTTTCAGGTGCAAATGCAGTGCTGTCCAAGCAGGATATTGATGATAACCTGGATGTTATAAAAGAAAGCGATATTGTTATTTTTCAGTTGGAAGTACCTTTGGAAACGGTATGTTATGCCGCTGAGATCGCAAAAAAGCTAGGTAAAATGGTAATATTAGACCCTGCCCCTGTTCCGAAGAATTTCCCGGAAGAACTGTATCACTATGTAGATATTCTTAAGCCGAATGAAACAGAACTGGGTATGCTGACAGGCATTGAAAGCCCGGAGGAACATCTGGAGGAAGCGGTTGAATGCCTGAAGAAAAAGGGTGTCAAAGATGTTATGGTGACATTGGGAGAAAAGGGTGTTTATTTGGATGACAAGATAACAGGGGCTGAGAGAATTCCCGCTGTGAAAGTGAAGGCAGTGGATACAACGGCCGCAGGAGATTCTTTTACCGCAGCATTGGCTATAATGCTTGCTGAGGGAAAAAGCCTAAGAGAAGCGGCAGTGTTTGCAAACTATGTCTCAGCCATTGTAGTGACCAGGAAAGGGGCACAGTCCTCCATACCTACGCTTGAAGAGGTTACGCGCTATATTGAACGGAATAAAGCTGTTATATAAATCTATTGCACAGAAGAAGGGAGCGCCGTTGCCGGCCAGCTCCCTTCTTCTGTGTCTCTTTTTATTATTCCTCATCTTTATGATTTCTCACATAATAAGCGAGCATGGAAATAAATTCTCCGGTGGTAGGCTTGCGCTGCAGTTCATATCCGGCAATGCGGTCCAGCAGCGTTCGGTTGCCTTCATTCCAGCATGTGGTGATAACCGTACGAAGTGACCGTTCGATCCTTGTGCTGGTGGAATGGAAATGTTTCGCGACATCCGGATATAATTCTTTGGTTATGTACAGCAGATATTCTTCATTTCTAACTGCCAGTTCAACTGCATAAATAAGGAAAGAATAGCCCCGATATATGGAGCAGATACCAAGACGGTGAACAAGACTTTCCACGTTCATAAAATACCCCCTTCATTTGTATTATTTTATTAATAATAAGAATAACTTAAAAAGTCATAAAAATATCTGATTAGATAAAAATAGACATAATCCGTTAAATAAAGCAATAATTCGACGAATTACGACAAAAAGACGACTGTTATATTATATACGAAATCAGAACACAAAAGATTACATAAAGATTTCAAAAGGTTATAAAAAGTTAAAAGACAGAATCTTTAAAATCTGTTATACTTTGTGTAAAGTTGTTTTCAGGCAATAATTTCATTGTCGAAGGCGATTCTGTATGGATTTTTCTCATTAATGTAAGGAGACTGAACACTTACAAATAAAAGAATCAGGGGGAAATGTATGAATAAAAAAAATAAAATTCTCATCGGAGCAGGCGTTGTTCTGCTGGCAGGTGTGATCGGTACGGGGATTTACATGCAGCGGGGAAAGGGAGAGGACAAAAGTACAGAACTGGCTTATGTGACCAGTGTCTCTTCTATGGACCCGTCTTCTCAGGTTCAGCGGATGGCTGGCGTGGTGGAACCGCAGAAGACATGGGAGATCCAAAAGAATGCGGAAAGAGAAGTAAAAGAGATCCTTGTGGAAGTGGGCAGCGAGGTTGAGGTGGGAACAGCCCTTTTTATCTATGATACAGAGAGTCTGGAAGCAGATCTGCAGCAGGCACAGTTGGATCTGGAACGGGCGGATACGGACATGGAAAACCTGCGCAGTCAGATCGCACAATTGGAAAAAGAAAAGAAATCCGCTTCTGAGGATGACCAGTTTTCCTATACAACCCAAATCCAGACAGCGCAGATGGATTTGAAAAAAAGTGAATACGAGCGTAAGGGCAAAGAGGTTGAAATATCACAGATACATGAAAAAATAGCTAATTCCACTGTCACCAGTGAACTGCAGGGTGTTGTGAAAAGCATTAATGAAGGCAATGAGACAGATGCTTACAGCGGCAATTCACAGGCATTTATGACAATCCTGGCAACCGGTGTATACAGGGTGAAAGGGAAAGTAAACGAACAGAATATAGGAGCTGTTCAGGAAGGTACAAAGGCAGTCATCCGTTCCAGAGTTGATGAGAGCAAGACGTGGAGCGGAACCTTTACAGCTGTTGATACGGAAAACAGAGAGGGAAACAACAATAACATGATGTACGGAGGCAGCAGTGACAGCGGTGAGATGATGTCCTCCTCCTATCCCTTTTATATAAACCTGGACTCCTCTGACGGTCTTATGTTAGGTCAGCACGTATATATAGAAAATGATACGGGAATGGAGAAAAGAGAAGGCATATGGCTGGATGAAGGATTTATCATGGATTTGGACGAGCAGCCTTGTATCTGGGTGGAAAATAAAGACGGAAAGCTTGAAAAACGCCAGGTAACTCTTGGTGAACACGACGAGAATCTGTTCCAGTATCAGATCAAAAGCGGCCTGAAGGTAAATGACTATATTGCGTTTCCTCAGGAATTCTTAAAAGAAGGAATGAAGACAACACACGAAGAAATTCCAATGAACGATCAGACAACAATGCCTGCAGAGGGAGAAATGCCTGAGGGTTCTGAAGCCCTTCCACAGGCAGGAGACGGGGCAGATGTACTTCCCGCAGAAGGGGAAGCGGGAGGTGCTGACTTTGAAGGAAGTGCCCCGGAAGGAGAAGCCGGTGCTCCGGAAGGTGAGGCCGGTGCAGCAGGTACGGACGGGGAGACAGCACCCGGTCCGGAAGGTGAGGCGCAGTAGAGGGGAGGATTCAAATGAAGGCGAGAAATAAAAAAATAATTATTGCCGTCATCTGTGCAGGCGTGGCAGCGCTGGCAGGTACAGGAATCTGGTATGGCGTAAAAAAGATGGATCAGACCAAAGTGGACGTCTATCCCGTGGCTGATCTAAAGCAGCAGATATGGGGAATGAGTACCAGCATTGACGGGACCATATCCTCCAGTGTGACACAGGAGGTCCATCTGATGGACAAACAGATCGTGGATCAGGTCTATGTTCAGGAAGGGCAGGAAGTGGTTGAAGGAACCCCTCTTCTCTCATATGATATGACTTTGGTCAACATTGATCTGGAAATGGAAAAGATAAACAAAGAACAGCTTCTGGTCAAGAAAAAGGGGCTGGAAAAAGAATTGGAGAAACTGAAAAATGCCAACATAATCCCTGACAGCCAGAAGTCAGAGGCAGGCGGTGAGGGCTCCGGCGGTAATATGGTTGGAGCCGGCAGCAAAGCGGGAATACTTCCTCTTGGTTTAAAAGAGACAAATACAGGAACAGGCGGACGATGGGAAGCGTCGTTTAGCAAAATGGCGACTTCTCAAAATGCGGGAAGAACAGCGGATTCCGGTGAACAGGGAAATTCGGGAAAATCGGATGATACAGAGAACTCGGGAAATACTGGGGATTCAGGAAATCCAGGCAATCCGGGAACAGAAAACCCAGGCGATCCGGGAACAGAAAACCCAGGTAATCCGGGAACAGAAAACCCAGGCGATTCGGGAACAGAAAACCCGGGCAATCCGGGAACGGAAAACCCAGGTGATTCGGAAACAGACCCCCCAGGCAATCCGGGAACAGAACCCCCAGATGATCCGGGAACAGATAAGCCGGGCGACTCGGACAATCCCGAAAAACCCAATAAGCCCAATAAGCCTGTGCCGTCAATGGTATACGATAAACTTTACGGAGACATCACTCTTGAAACAATACCCGGCCAGAAAATAGAAAATGCCATTCCCTATAAAGGAACAGGTACAAAGGAAGACCCGTATTACTATCTTTGTAAAAAAGACGTAAAGATACAGGGAGCCTTTTTGAATCAGATAGCAGGTTACGGAACTTCTGATACCAAAGAAAAAGAGCCGGTATATTGTATCCTGGAAGTCAGAGACAAGGATGACAAGGATGGATTTCTCATAGCAGCGCTTTGTCTTGACGGAAGTAAGATAACCCAGTTGGCAGCACCGGAGAAATGGTATCTGACTCACCTTGGTACTTATACAGAGGAAGAGCCTCAAATTCCGGACGAGGAAAATCCGGATGGTGATGACGGGGAAGAGTTCCCTGATGACTGGGATTTCATGGAGGAGATCCCTCAGGATGATATCATAGAAGGCTACACACAAGATGAACTGAACAAAGCAATCACTGAAAAGAAGAAAGAGATAAAGACTGCAGAACTGGATATTCGGGGCAGCAGCCTGAAAATACAGAATGTAGAGAAAAAGCTGGAAAATCAGACAGTAGAATCTATTCTGAACGGTGTTGTTAAAAAAGTGGGGGATCCCGGAAAAGGTGAAGTGGACGGGGAGGCATTTCTGGTTGTGGAGAGTTCTGAAGGCAGTTATGTGAAAGGTCTGGCAGATGAGTATCAGCTTCAGCAGCTCCAGCCAGGCTCAGTTCTGACCGGATTCTCATATGAATCAGGGCTTCCCATCGAGGCGGAAGTGAAAGAAATATCTAATTTTCCGTCCTCCAATAACATGTATGGCTACGGCCGTGAGGTGTCCTATTATCCCTTCACTGCGTATATTAAAAACAGTGACGGACTTAAAAATATGGAGGGCGTCAGCCTGGATCTTCCCTCAGAGACAGAGAATCCCGCAGGTCTTTATATCAGCAAGGAATATGTGAGGAATAAAGACGGCAAAGACTTTGTCTATGTGGAGGGCAAGGACCATAGACTGGAAAGACGAAACGTTCAGGTGGGAAAAAATTTCTACGGCAGTATGCTGGAGATTAAAAATGGCCTTACGGAGGAGGACCATATCGCTTTTCCATATGGCAAGAAGGTAAAAGAAGGTGTCAAGGTTAGACGTGCAGCTATAGAAGACCTTTACAGCATGTACTAGTAGTTCATTATGAAAGAGGAAGATTTTATGAACTACCGGAGGAGAGAGGATAGAACATGGTAGAAAATATTAGATTGTCCTTCCAGGGACTCTGGGCTCACAAGATGCGCTCTTTTCTCACTATGCTGGGCATAATCATTGGGATTGCATCTCTGATTTCCATTGTGTCCACGATCAAGGGAACCAGTGAGCAGATTAAAAAGAACCTGATTGGTGAAGGTGATAATGTTGTGGATATCACCCTGAATGAGGGCAGCAACATTTATCAGATGGAATATCAGGGGATACCCCAGGGAGTGCCGGTTATCACAGAAGAGCAGAAACAGCAGATCCTGGCTCTGGATCATGTAGAAAATGCATCACTCTACAGACTGCGCCAGTATGCGGACAGTATTTATTATCAAAATCAAAGTATGGACGGCGGCAAGGTACTTGGAGTGGACAAGGATTATTTAGACACCTGCGGATATCAGATCGTCCGTGGGCGGGGATTTTCCCAAAAGGATTTTTCCAATTTCCGCAAAGTGATTCTGCTGGATGAGACCGCTTCCAACAATTTTTTTGAAAAAGGAAGGGAAATCGGCAAAACCATAGAGATAAAAGGGGAACCTTTTACCGTTGTGGGGATCATAAAAAAATCAGATGAATATGAGCCGGTCATTAACAGTATAGAAGACTATTATACGTACTACAGCAATGACAGCGGGATGATCCTGATGCCGGATACAGCGTGGCCCATTGTGTATCAATACGATGAACCACAGCAGGCAGTCATCCGGGCAGCCAGTCCGGAGGCCATGAGCAAAGCAGGCAAGAAGACCGCAGAAATCCTGAATACATCCATAACATCTTCATCAGACTCTATCAAATATAAGGCAGAGGATATTATGGAGAAGGCAAAGGGGCTTCAGCAGATCAGTGAGAATACCAACCGGCAGCTTATCTGGATCGCCAGTATTTCCCTTTTAGTGGGAGGTATTGGTGTTATGAATATTATGTTGGTGTCTGTAACGGAACGTACCGGTGAAATCGGCCTGAAAAAAGCCATCGGTGCCAATAAGCGCAGAATCCTGGGTCAGTTCTTGACTGAAGCAGCAGTGCTTACCAGCGTAGGCGGCGTTTTAGGTGTGGCAGCAGGTTTTATCCTGTCAAAAGTGATATCCAGAATATCCCAGACACCTATGGTCATCAGCATCCCGGCAGCGGCAGCAGCAGTGGTGTTTTCCATGATCATCGGTCTGGTATTTGGTTTACTGCCATCTATAAAAGCGGCAAATCTAAGTCCGATAGAAGCACTAAGAAGAATGTAAGAAAATATAAGAAATCCGGCAGCTTATCTGTATGAGCTGCCGGATTTTTTTGTCAGAAAATGTGGAATTTACTAATCAAAAAATATAAGATTTACTAATCAGAAAATGTAAGATTTACTAATTAGAAAATGTGAAATTCATCAATCAGAAACCGTAAGATTCGCCAATGAGAATGACTGTGATTCTGTCCTTTACACGGGAACGTCTTGTGATAACCGTTTGACAGCAGATACAGTCAGGGCTTTGGCAGTCCCCACAGACACCGGTCTTAGAACACGGTGTGTTTGCCCCTACACGGATACTGTTGGGCGGCGCTGCTATATTGCGGACCCGTCGGATCCCGTCCTCTTCTGAGACGGACACTTTATTCATTCCCGCAACTACGATCACATGCTGGGGACCTGTGATCAGACAGGCTACGCGGTTTCCCATACCGTCCACATTGATCAGTTCGCCGTCCAGAGTGATGGCATTGGTGCCGGTGAGAAAATAATCCGCGGTCACGATCTTTCCATAGAGCGCCCTGGCCTCTTCAGGTGTTTTGGCGTTCTTTCGGTCAAGCAGTATGTAGTCTTCCTGTTTCAAAACATCCATCACACCTGTCTCCACCAGTGTTTCTGAACCACCCCAGGTTACGGTAGAGCTGTGGGGAATAAGCTGACAGATGAGTTCTCTGGCTTCCCGGGCATTTTTACAGTAATACCCTTTCATATTCCTTTTTTCCAGATTTGTTATGATAGTTTTTGCTGTGTTGGCATATGATTCTGTTTGAAATGACATGATGATCCTCCTTATCAGTATTTTATCTGAAATCTATTATAACATGCAGTGATTTTTTCGTCAAAATTTTCCCGGAGGAGACATTGTATTTAACTCCGGTCTATGATATTATTAAAAATAGTAACCCAAAATGGGGAAAAGGAGTCAAAGAAGCAATGGAAAAAAAGAAGATTGCAGTTGTGACGGACAGTAACAGCGGCATTACCCAGCAGTACGCCGGGGAGCTGGGAATTACAGTTCTTCCGATGCCTTTTTATATTAACGAACAGCTTTTCCTGGAGGGGATCACTCTCAGCCAGGAGGATTTTTATGAGCGGCTGGCTCAGGACGCGGATATTTCCACATCCCAGCCGTCTCCCGCTGATGTTCTGGAGACCTGGGAACGGCTGCTCACGGACCATGATGAGATTGTACACATCCCCATGTCCAGCGGCCTCAGCAATTCCTGTCAGACAGCATTTGTGCTGGCCAGAGAATATAAGGGACGTGTACAGGTGGTGGATAACCAAAGGATTTCTGTTACCCAGAGACAATCCGTGCTGGACGCGCTCGCGCTTGCAGAGGCCGGGAAAAATGCAGTTGAGATCAAGGAAATTCTGGAAGCCGAGAAAGGAGAGTCCAGTATCTATATCACTCTGGAGACACTGAAGTATTTAAAAAAAGGCGGCAGGATCACACCTGCGGCGGCTGCACTGGGCACTGTGCTGAATTTAAAGCCGGTCCTGCAGATTCAGGGGGAGAAGCTGGATGCTTTTTCAAAAGCCAGGGGTAAAAAGCAGGCAAAGCGTGTGATGGTCAAAGCCATGGAGGAAGATCTGAAGAGCCGGTTTAAGGACCATAAGAAAAAAGGCCTCATGTGTCTGGAGGCGGCCTATACCGGCAATGAAGAGGAAGCTCTCGAATGGAAAGCGGAGCTTGAAAAGCATTTCGGCATGGAAGTGCATATGGACCCTCTGTCCCTGAGTGTTGCCTGTCACATTGGACAGGGTGCCCTTGCGGTGGCAGTTTCTAAAAAAGTAGAAGTGGAGTAGTGAACAGTTATGAAGAAAATCATCGAATGCATGGAAGCAGTCATTAAAGACGCATTCACAGCTTCCGGATATGACGAAAAATTTGCCCGTGTGAATGTATCCAACCGTCCGGATCTATGCGAGTATCAGTGCAACGGAGCCATGGCAGCAGCCAAGACATATAAGAAAGCACCTATCATGATTGCAAACGATGTGGTTGAGAAAATAAAAGAGAGTGAAATGTTCAGCCAGGCAGAGGCCGTGAATCCGGGATTTATCAATCTGAAGCTGAACCCTGTGTTTCTGGCATCTTATCTGAACGATATGCAGGCGGACGAGAACCTTTCCATTGAAAAAGCAGAGTCTCCTAAGACTATTATTATTGATTATGGCGGACCGAATGTGGCAAAACCGCTGCATGTGGGACATCTCCGTTCAGCGATCATTGGTGAGAGCTTAAAACGGATGGGCCGTTTCCTGGGACACAGAGTAATTGGTGATGTGCATCTGGGTGACTGGGGCCTGCAGATGGGTCTGATCATCACAGAGTTAAAAAAACGTTCTCCGGAGCTTGTGTATTTTGATGAGTCTTATGAAGGGGAATATCCGGCAGAGGCACCGTTTACTGTCAGCGAGCTGGAGGAAATTTATCCCACAGCCAGCGGTAGATCAAAAGAAGATGAGAATTATAAAAATGAGGCTCTGGAGGCTACATTAGAACTTCAGCAGGGCAGAAGGGGATACCGCGCTCTCTGGAAACATATTATGGAAGTGTCCGTTACTGACCTGAAAAAGAATTATGAGAAACTGCATGTGGACTTTGACCTTTGGAAAGGGGAAGCGGATGCAGACCCGTATATACCGGATATGGTGGCATATCTGAAAGACAATGGATATGCATATCTGGATCAGGGAGCACTTGTGGTAGATGTAAAAGAGGAGTCCGATGCAAAGGAGATACCGCCCTGTATGATCCTCAAATCAGACGGCGCATCTCTTTATAACACTACGGATCTGGCTACCATTGTCCAGCGTATGGAGGACTATCGTCCGGATGAGATGATCTATGTGGTGGACAAGCGTCAGGAACTGCATTTTATCCAGGTATTCCGCTGCGCGAAGAAGGCAAAACTGACAGATGAGAAGACAGAACTTGCGTTTGTGGGATTCGGAACCATGAACGGCAAGGACGGTAAGCCTTTCAAGACAAGAGAAGGCGGAGTCATGCGTCTGGAACGCCTCATAAGTGAAATCAATGAGGAAATGTATAAGAAAATCGTTGAGAACCGCAGTGTAAAAGGTGATGACGCGAAAAAGACAGCCGAGATGGTAGGGCTTTCCGCAATCAAATATGGAGATCTGTCGAATCAGGCTTCCAAGGATTATGTGTTTGATGTAGAGCGTTTTACATCCTTTGAGGGCAATACGGGACCATATATCCTGTATACCATCGTGCGTATCAAATCCATCCTGGAGCGCTACCGGGAGGAGGGCAGGAACCCAGAAGAGGGTACAATGCTTCAGCCGGCAAATGCCAGCGAGAAGGCATTGATGCTGGAGCTTTCCAGATTCAATTCCGTGATCGCGCCTGCTTTTGAGGAGAAAGCGCCCCATAAGATATGCTCCTATATCTATGACCTGGCAAATGCTTTCAACAGCTTTTATCATGAAACAAAGATTCTCAGTGAGGAGAATGAGGCACAGAAAACTTCATGGATCCGCCTGCTGGTTCTGGCAAGAGATGTACTGGAGACATGCATTGATCTGCTGGGATTTGAAGCACCTGAGAGAATGTAAACTGACATTATGTGGACGGTTCCGCTGTATGGGGCGGAACCTCCCAATATATATTTGATCTCTGTAACTGTGCAGTTTCTTTACAGTTACGGAAAATTCTTGGCATATCTGCCGAACATTCCATTTTTGAAAATATTGTAAATATGATAACCATTTAAGAGGTGATGCTGTTCATGTATGAGGAAAAGTGTCTTCTCGGAGGCCGTTACCGTCTGGAAAAAGTTCTGGGAAAAGGCGGACAGGGAAAGGTATACCTGGCCTTTGACATGAAGCTTGGAAAATATTGGGCTGTCAAAAAAATTCCTGACGGCAGCAGCAGGGAAGCGGAGATCATGCGGCATCTGGAGCACCCGGCACTTCCCAGGATCACGGATATACTGGAGGAGAACGGATACCGCTATCTGGTCATGGACTATCTGGAAGGGTTCACCCTGGAGGAGATAAAGAAAAGCGGAAAAAGAATACCTTGGAAAAAAAGAATAAAGTGGGCTATACAGATTTGCAGTCTGCTGGAATATCTTCATGGTCCGGCAAAGGGAATCATTTACCAGGATATGAAGCCATCCAATCTGCTGGTGCACATTTCAGGTGATATGAGGCTTCTTGATTTCGGGATTGCTTTTTTATCAGAACGGGGCAGCGGTGCAGAAAACAGCCACAGTGCAGAGAGCAGCCACAGTGCAGAGAACCGCAGGGGCATGGTCGGTTACGGAACACCTGGTTTTGCAGCGCCGGAACAGTTTCTGGGGAATGCAGAAGAGCGGACTGACATTTATGGGCTTGGGGCTATCCTGCTTTACATGGAGCAGAAGGATGAGGGCAAGTCGAAGCTGCATAAAAAGTGGAGACAGATTGCGGAAAAATGTATGGAAACTTCCATGGGGAAAAGGTATAGGAACATCAGCGCAGTGAAAAGGGAACTGCAGAATCTGGAAGACTGGACACAGAACAGAAAACGTGTCCGGGCAGGCTCCATTTTTCTGGCCGTGGGGCTTTTGCTGCTGTTAGGTGCCCAGGTCAGGAGGCAGGAGCTGCTGCTTGACGCGGGGAGACTGCTGGGTATCCGGGAAGGGACCGGTCTTTTGGATACGGCGGATTACGGGGAAGCGCGCAGATATTTCCTGAGAGAACAGGAGGGGACAGAAAAAGGAGAGATGTACCGTATCATCCTGGACACCATAGAGGAGATGCCAGTAAAAGCAAACTGGGAAGAGGCAAAGAAGGCCATGAAGGCATTGGAAAACAGCGAGGGTACTTCCTGGGAAAAGGCCGGGGAAGAGATATTTCTGGCAAATGTTGTACAGGCATACGATACGGAGCTTGGATACGCAAAAAAAGAGGGCACAAAAAAAGCCCGGGATCTTCTTCGGCAGGCTGAAATAAATGTAAAAGAGAATATAAGAAAGACATATGCGCCTATATACCTCATGGAAATCTGGTATCAACTGGCAAAGGTCTGTGAGAAACTGGATGATCCGGTACAGAGCATAGACTATTATAAGCTTATCCTGAATGAAAAAATACCTGTGGACCTGGAACAGGAAGTCCGCCTCTCGGCAGCGGCCATGTACCGACAGATGAAAAATTACAGCGAGGCGGAAAAATGGTATGAGAACTATCTACAGGATTATCCCAGGGACGCAGAAGCTTATTGCGCCTATGCCCTCATGGAGGCAATGGAACGTGGAAACTGGCAAAAGGCAGAGTATCTGCTTTCTCTTATGGATCAAAAAGGAGCAGAAAAATCAGGCTTTAACAGTGAAAAAATAAAGAGCAGAATCAATGAAGTGACAAAGGAGGAAACAGAATGAAGCGAAATTTAATGTTTATGGCAGCGGCAGTCATTTTATTATATTCATGTACTGCGGTTTCTGTATTGGCTTCGGAAACGGATAGAGATGCACATAGAGATATGGATAAGGAATTGCCGGAGATAACACAGATCGTGGAACTGCGGAAAGGAGAGGAACTTTTCCTGCCTGACAACGGCTTTGTGCAGATAAAAGATGAACGCATTGTCTGTACAGGAAGCAATGGAAATATAGAAGCGCTGGAGGAAGGGGAGACAGAGGTGGTGGTCCGTTATAGAATTCGGGTAAAAAATACAGTTCCAAAAGAAGAGACAGATAGTACACATTCGGATAAAAATGGGAAAGAAAACGATGCTTTGGATAAGGCGGGAGAAGAAGAAAAAGATGCAGAAAAAGGCGTACAGGGAATAGAAGGAGGCAAGTCGGATACGGAAAGTAACAAGTCTGATACAGAAGGAGGTAAGTCTGATACAGAAGGAGGTAAGTCTGACACGAAAGGAGGTAAGTCTGACACGGAAGGAGGTAAGCCGGATACGGAAGAAAGTAATCCAGATACGGAAGAAGGTATGTCGGATACGAAAGGAGGTAAGCCAGATACGGAAGGAGGTAGATCAGATACAGAAGTAGGTAAGGGAAAAGATGTGTTTAATATAGAGAATGGGAAAAATGGATCCGAGAAGAAACAAAAGACTAACGGCCAGTCGTCCCTGCATTCCATGACGGAGATAGAGATTCCCGATTGCAGATGCCCTGTTGTCACCCTTACAAATCTGAAAAATCTCTCATCAAACAACAGCCGAGTGGCGCCATGTATTATAGTGCAGGATGAAAATCTTGACAAAAGCAGTGTGAAGATCCGGCTTACGGGGAAACGCACAGGTGAGAGGAATATTTCATTCCAAAAGGAAGAGAACAGGGATGGTCTGTCACTTACCCTGGATCCGGTGACAGAAGATGACGAATATATACTTATATGCCGGGCTTCTGACATATACGGCAACCAGACAGAGCAGCGTTTTCTTTTTTCCGTCAATCAGTCGGGTACAAGTTTTTTATTCGACAGGGAGGAGAGTACATACAGCACAGGATTTTCCCCGGAGATTACCCTGGACAATACAGATGCCATACAGATCATTTCCTGCGCGGTGAACGGAGAACCTGTGCTCTATGAGTGGGAGGAAGGAAAATTGAGGATTCCCACCGAATGTTTGAAAAGCGGCAAAAACAGAATTACTCTTTCTGTCAGAGATACAGCGGGCAATATAAATGACATGGAGCCATGGGATTTTATCATGCCGTTGAAAGAAGACGCTGAAGCAGATACAATGCCCGGACCTGAGGCAGTGAAAATGCAGAAAGAAAATCCGGCGGGAATTATTTTTTTACTGATTGGAAGTGTTCTTGTTTTCTGGGAGAAGAAAATGTGTTACAATGGCAGCATGGATTAATCTATAAATATTGGGGGAAATCAAATGGAAAAATTGGAACACAAATATCTCGAGCGCCTTTCTGAATTATATCCCACCATTGCCAAGGCGTCTACGGAGATCATCAATCTGCAGTCAATTCTCAATCTGCCCAAGGGAACCGAACATTTTCTGACAGATATCCACGGGGAATATGAAGCGTTTTCCCATGTGCTGAAAAATGGTTCCGGTTCTGTGAGACGGAAGATCAATGAGGTATTTGGTCATACACTCAATGAGCAAGACAAGCGTTCCCTGGCAACACTGATTTATTATCCAAAAGAGAAGATGGAGCTGATCAAAAAGACTGAGGAAAATATGGAGGATTGGTATAAGATCACATTATATCGTCTCATTGAGGTATGTAAACGTGTGGCATCCAAATATACCCGTTCCAAAGTACGCAAAGCTCTGCCGCCTGATTTTGCCTATGTCATTGAGGAGCTTATCACTGAGAAACCAGAACTTAATGACAAGGAAGCTTATTATGAGCAGATCATTGAAACCATCATAGCAATCGGAAGGGCAGAGGTGTTTATCATAGCCCTTTCAGAGCTGATCCAGCGTTTGGTTGTGGACCATCTGCATATTCTCGGGGATATTTATGACAGAGGCCCGGGGCCGCACCATATTATGGATAAGCTGGAGGAGTATCATTCCCTGGATATTCAGTGGGGCAACCATGACATTGTCTGGATGGGAGCAGCGGCAGGACAGCGCTCCTGCATTGCCAACGTGATCCGTATCTGTGCCCGCTACGCGAATCTGGATCTTCTGGAAGACGGGTATGGCATCAATCTGCTGCCATTGGCTACCTTTGCCCTGACATATTATCAGGAGGACCCCTGTGAGTGCTTTAAGATCAAAGGCGGTAATACACTCAATCCGGCAGAAACTGTGCTGAATATGAAGATGCACAAAGCCATTTCTATTATTCAATTTAAATTAGAAGGCCAGCTTCTTATCAGGAGAAAAGAGTTCCATATGGCAGACAGGGCTTTGCTGGATGATATCAATTATGAGGATGGAACCATACGCCTGTATGGAAAAGAATATAATCTTCTAGACCATGCGTTTCCCACTGTGGACCCGGAAAATCCCTATGAACTGTCCAAAGAGGAAGAGGAGGTCATGGAACGTCTTGTCTCTGCTTTTGCCAATTGTGAGAAGCTCCAGCGCCATATGCAGCTCCTGCTGAAAAAAGGAAGTCTGTACAAGGTATATAATAACAACCTGCTCTATCACGGCTGCGTACCTCTCAACGATGACGGCAGTTTTAAAGAAGTTGAAATATATGGCAGGACCTATAAGGGAAGAGAACTCTATGATGTGCTGGAATCCTATGTGAGAAAAGCATTTTTTGCCCTGGACAAAGAAGAAAAGCAGCGGGGCAGGGATATTCTGTGGTTTATCTGGAGCAGCCCGGCCTCCCCGCTGTTCGGTAAGGATAAAATGGCTACGTTTGAACGGTATTTCCTGGCAGAAAAGGAAACGCATGTGGAGAAGAAAAATTCTTACTACAGGCTTTTGGAAGATGAGAACGTAGTGGATAATATTTTTCGGGAGTTCGGGATCGAGGGGGACTGCTGCCATATTATAAACGGCCATGTACCTGTGCATCACACGTCAGGGGAAAGTCCTATTAAATGCGGCGGCAAGGTGCTGGTCATTGACGGGGGATTTTCAAAGGCATATCAGAAAGAGACAGGAATAGCTGGATACACACTGATCTATAATTCCTGGGGAATGATCCTGGCGGCTCATGAGCCGTTTACTTCAGCAGAGGATGCCATCACAAGGGAGAGCGATATTCTCTCTGACAGCATTTTGGTAAAACGTACCTCTCTGCGAAAAACAGTGGGAGATACAGACAACGGACATCACCTTCAGGAGAGCATTGACGAACTGAAACAACTGCTGAAGGCCTACAGAAACGGCCAGATAATCGAGAAGGAATAAGAGGAGAATAAGAGTATGATACATGAGAAGATTCCCATTCAAATGTCCGGGTCTTCAAAAGAGACACATTTGACAACTTATATTTTGGATGCTTATGAGGAGCAGCCGGAAGATCTGGTACGCCCTTTCATATTAATCTGTCCCGGCGGTGCGTACCGTTTTACCGCTGACAGGGAAGCAGAGATGATCGCCCTGCAGTTTAACAGCATGGGATACCACGCGGCAGTTTTGCGTTATTCCTGTGCTCCCTGTGTATTTCCCACAGCCCTGACCGAAGTGGCACGTTCTGTGCAGATGATCCATGAACAGGCAAAAGCGTGGCGTGTAGATACCGATAATATCTTTGTCATGGGATTTTCTGCGGGAGGACATCTGGCAGCCAGCTTTGGTGTCTTTTGGAACAGGGATTTTCTGCGGGAAGCTGTGGGGTGCAGTAAAGAGATATTAAAAGTAAAAGGATTGATCCTCTGTTATCCTGTCATTACATCACGGGAAGATTACGGACACCTGGAAAGTATCCATAATCTGCTGGGCAGTGAATACGAGGAAAAGAAAGCAATGATGGCGCTGGAGAACCAGGTGGATATCCATGTGCCCCCTGCTTTCATCTGGCATACCTTTGAAGATCAGAGTGTGCCTTTCCAAAATTCTCTTTTATTTGTGGAAGCTATGGGAAAAGCAGGCGTTCCGGCAGAATTCCATCTCTACCCAAAAGGCAGCCATGGTCTTTCCCTGGCAAATGAAGCTCTGATGCGTACAGATGGCACCGGAGTACAGGAGGAGTGCCAGAGTTGGATGCCGCTTCTGCGCACCTGGCTTTGGAATGCCTGTGGCAGAAAGTGAGTAAAAGCAGTATAAACCTTGTAAAAATAGGAAAAAATCTTAAAAACAGCTTGCAACATATGGGAAAGCTATGCTATAATACCAACGTTGCAAAATACCCACGTCTATGAATACCAAAGGACGGTGCCTGCGGACAAGCGTCCGACAGTGTCCCTGCGGAGAGGAAATAGACGGAAGAAAACAACCAAAAAGGAGAAAAAACATGAGCGTTATTTCAATGAAACAGTTACTGGAAGCAGGTGTTCATTTCGGACATCAGACCAGAAGATGGAACCCTAAAATGGCTCCCTACATCTACACAGAGAGAAACGGCATCTACATCATCGACCTGCAGAAATCTGTAGGAATGGTTGACGATGCTTACAAAGCAGTTGCAGACATCGCAGCTGACGGCGGCACAATCCTGTTCGTAGGAACTAAAAAACAGGCTCAGGATGCTATCAAAGTGGAAGCAGAGCGCTGCGGAATGTTCTATGTAAACGAAAGATGGTTAGGCGGAATGCTGACAAACTTCAAGACCATCCAGAGCAGAATCGGAAGACTGAAAGAGATCGAAGCTATGGAAGCTGACGGAACTTTCGATGTACTGCCGAAAAAAGAAGTTATCGAGCTGAAAAAAGAGCAGACCAAATTAGAGAAGAACCTGGGCGGTATCAAAGAAATGAAGAAACTCCCGGATGCCATCTTCATTGTAGACCCGAAAAAAGAAAGAATCTGCGTTCAGGAAGCACATACATTAGGTATTCCGTTAATCGGTATCTGTGATACAAACTGTGATCCGGAAGAACTGGATTATGTTATCCCGGGCAATGATGATGCCATCAGAGCCGTAAAATTAATCGTTTCCAAAATGGCAGATGCTGTTATTGAGGCTAACCAGGGTGCTGCAGAAGACAGCGAGATCTTCGAGGAAGCAGTTGAAGAGGAAGCAACAGAGGAATAATCCAAAGCGCCTTGGCTGTACTGCCAAGGCGGTTCTTTAGAAAAAACCAATAAAATTCAGGAGGAATATCACGATGGCTATTACAGCAGGAATGGTAAAAGAATTAAGAGAGATGACCGGCGCCGGCATGATGGACTGTAAGAAAGCTCTTGCAGCAACAGAAGGCGATATGGATAAAGCAGTTGAATTCCTGAGAGAAAAAGGACTTGCTACTGCACAGAAAAAAGCAAGCCGTGTTGCAGCAGAAGGTCTGTGCAAAACTCTGGTATCTGCTGACGAGAAGAAAGCAGTTGTTGTAGAGGTTAACGCAGAGACAGACTTCGTTGCTAAAAACGAAAAATTCCAGGGCTATGTTGCACAGGTTGCAGAGCAGGCTATGGACACAGAAGCTGCTGATATTGAAGCTTTCTTAGCCGAGGCTTGGAAATTCGATACAACAAAGACTGTTCAGGAAGCTCTGGCAGGTCAGATTGCTGTTATCGGCGAGAACATGAACATCAGAAGATTCACAAAAGTAAGCGAAGAAAACGGTTTTGTTGCATCCTACACACACATGGGCGGTAAAATCGGAGTTCTGGTTGACGTTGAGACAGATGTTGTCAACGACGCTGTAAAAGAGATGGCTAAAAACATCGCTATGCAGGCAGCAGCTCTGAAACCTCTGTACACAAACAGAAATGAAGTGTCCCAGGAATATATCGAGCATGAAAAAGAAATCCTGACAGCAGCAGCTAAGAACGAAAAACCAGATGCCAATGACAAAATCATCAGCGGTATGGTTATGGGACGTATCAACAAAGAGCTGAAAGAAATCTGTCTGTTAGATCAGGTTTATGTAAAAGCAGAAGACGGAAAACAGACTGTTGCTAAATATGTAGAAGAAGTTGCAAAAGCAAACAATGCAAAAATCGCGGTAAAAGGCTTCGTTCGTTTTGAGACTGGCGAAGGTATTGAAAAGAAGGAAGAAAATTTTGCTGAGGAAGTTGCTAAACAGATGGGCAACTAAGCGAAGTTTGCAATAAACTTTAATGCAAGTATTTGAAAGGTTCCGAAAGCTTTATAAACACTATATTTTCTAGTGATTGTAAGGTTTTTGGGCCTTTTTTTTGTTAAAAGAGTTGATGGGGAGTCGTGGGTATTCCTTTTGTCATTTGTACTTTCTGTATTGGTTTCTTTTGTTTTGCAAAATAAAGAGTCTCCTATGATTTTTATATTATCATAGAAGACCCTGTAAGATATTTTTGTTTAAATATCAAGTATTCCGTTCATAAATGCAATGATCCCGGCCTCAACGTCATCCTTAATATCGCTGTAATTATGTATTTCATGGCGATATCCCGAATAGACCTTGGTTATCACATTATGGCCGGTATCACACAGCCAGTTTGAGACTTCATAGATTCCTTTTCCATATTCTCCTACGGGATCCTGATCACCTCCGATATTGCAAAATGGAAGAGATTTTGGTACTTTTTCAGCCCACTGTATACCTTCTACCGCCATCATCATTTGGGTGAAATCAAAGAGTGAGCGGTTACTGGTGGGTTTCGTAAAAGCGTCAAAAGGATCTTCTGCGTGGTCGCGCTGTACATAAGGGTCAGCACAGATCCATTCATTTCCGATTGTGACATCATCGCATCGCTCGCACATCCATCCCATTAAGATGCCTGTGAATTCCGGATCAGAGTCCATTCCCCGCCCGTCATCCAAGGATTTTTTGAGAAGCTCAGCAGCATTATCTGCGCCCCTGAAGATTCCTGTTGTACCACAGATGGTAACACCTGCCAGATCATCTCCATATTTTGCGGCATAATCTCTGGCAATAAAAGATCCCATACTGTGACCGAAAATGAAATATGGAAGATTTGGATATTTCTCACAGACTACTTTTTTTAGTGTATGTTCGTCCTCCATCATAGTGCGGAAACCTGCATCACCCCAATCACCCCATACACCGCTGACCGTTGCCGTTTTTCCGTGTCCTACATGGTCGTCGGCAGCTACAATGTAACCGGCATCCATGAATTTTACGATCATGTGCAGATATCGCCTTGAATGTTCCCCGAATCCATGAATGATCTGTACAATTCCTTTTGGTTTGGCAGCCGGGGCATAAATCCACCCCTGCACCTGGTCACGTTTGTTGTAAGATGGAAAGCTTACTTCATGCAGCATAAAAATACACCTCCATTATGATAAAATTTATAACTACTTTTATTGTAAAGGGCAGAGATGGATGTGTCAAACGGATTCGGATTTATATATACTTAATAGAAAAGAAGATATTGGTCTGGATTTGACTGAAAAAATAAACTGTTGACCTGGGGAAGAGGGTTTGCCGAAAGTTGAAATATTCATAACTTCCATGGACGGTTTTTCCCATTCCACCCTTTCTTATTCCAGTAATTTACATCTGCATCGTTCCATCCTTTTTTCTGTATAAAACGCATGAGGTGAAAAAATGCTTTGGTTTTGATGCCAGGTGATACATGCCCCAGATTCATTTTGATTTTTTTAGCCAAGACAGTGGTTTTTTTGTCAATGCGACTTTTTAGTTTGGAATCCACGGTATTCCATGATACTGCTGCAACACCTACACCATATTTATAAGTTTTGGCAATGCCCCAAAAGAAGGTGCTATCAGCCATATCTTTGGTTGTACTTTTCATGCCCCCACCAGCAGCGGTAGATATACATACTGCCTGTTTTTGGAACATTTTTTCTTCTGGTCGGTGTACCATCCATCTATATCCATAATGATCTAAAAAAACTTTCATTGCTCCTGTTACGTGATATACGTATACAGGGCTTGCCAGTATGATCACATCCGCACTATCTAGAGATTCAGTAATATATTTTAAATCTTCATAATGAGGACATAAGATTTCTGACTTTTCAAAACAGTTTGTGCATCCGATACAAAAAGAGTGGAAATCCCTGGGCAGAAAAAATTCAGTGACTTCACCGTCCAATTTTTCATAAAGCATTTTAGCAATATGATATGTTGAACCTTTATGGTTTTGACCATGTATAACAGTAATTTTCATTTTATATTTCCTTTCCATTTTATAGGTACCGATTCTTGTATTCACATTATAACATGCTTTGAATATAGGATGTTTCATTTTATTTTATGTTGTGACAAAGATCTTTAGTATCTTAGTTGCTTTTAGAAGGAGATTTATGGAGGAGCTTTTATTTTAGAACAAAAGAATCTTAAGATCGCAGGCTATGTCGGAGGTGGACTGATGCTGTCTCTGTTTTACAAACAGAAGACAGGTGTACCACGAAGTGTCTTGTTGTATAAAATCTACATTTTAATGTGCTATGTACAGTAACGGATAAAAGTCATAACAGAATTTAAATAGAAATTAAAAAGGTTTTTCTTTTGGAAAATATAGGATATAATGTAATAAAATAAACCGTAATCGGGCCGGGGAGGAAATATGTTCGAGTTCATAAATATTTTAACATTGCGTGCAACATATGAATGTCAGGAAGAAGGCAGGCTTCCTTCTTATTTGGGTTCTACTATAAGAGGAATTTTAGGGCATTGTATCCGGGATTTCTGCTGTGAATATCCTGCTAAAAGATGCTTTCAATGTGAGAAAAAGAAAGGATGTCTCTATGTTCAATGTTTCAGTAATACCGGTGGGGAGGCAGGCGCAGTAAACCCATATGTGTTGTATGTACACGGAGAAGGAAGGGAGAGATGGAAGAAAGGTGACTTATGCGTTTTTGATCTTACATTACTCGGAAGAGGAGGAGAAAGAGCAGGCGTATATTTAGATGCCCTGTTGGCAGCAGAGCAGAAAGGATGGGGAGCAGCAAGACTTTCCTTTCGGTTGATGCAGGTGATTGATTCAGGGTCGGGTAAGGTGATCTATGCCGGGGGAAAGAGCTGGATTCGTAATCTATCTCCCAGACCACTGCAGACAGCAGGCAGAAATGCATCTTATGCAAGCCTGTTTTTTGATACACCGCTTAGAATTGTATCAGGAGATAAGCTGTTTGATAAGCTCCCTTTTGAAACCTTCATGCAGTTTCTTATCCGCAGAATATCACTTCTGACAAAAGCATACACGGATTATCAATTGGAGTGGAATGAGGAGGAACTGCTGAACCAGGCCAGAAAAATCAAAACTTTAGATGAATATTGGAGGGAAATACCTTTCACCAGGTATTCTATGAATCAAGAAGAAGGAAAGCTAAAACTTCCATCCAGAACAGGCTGGGTGCTTTATGAAGGAGATTTATCAAGTTTTGTGCCGATTCTGGAAGCTGGTAAATTTTTGCGTGTTGGCAAGGGGGCTACAATCGGCTTTGGACACTATGAAATTTCTTATGATAAATAGAGGAAAGAATGAAAAGATAGTTTAAAATCGTAGTTTACGTATTTAAATAAAGTATATTTGGAAATTGCTTATTTATCATTTTTAAGCAGAATAGAATGAGTCTAAATTATCAGCCCATTATTCGGTGGTGTTTCCATGGACTTCAATAAGGACTTCATTATTGCGGCAGTTCATATTGAAGGTAATAGGATAGGGACTCGGAGTTATAAGAGTTTTATAAATGTCAGGTGCGAATATGGAGTGAACATAGTTTTCCAGGGAGACTCGCACCTGAAAAAAGTATAAAAATGTGTAGTTATGGCGAATTTATGGATTATATTTCAACTTAAGGTTGCATTTTTTAGAGAAAAAGGTTAGAATTTAGTGGAAAGATACAATATTTATATAGTGATATTGTGCATTTTTGCTGTCACTTCCCTTGCGGAAGTGTGGATTGAAATATGAGTATCATCTTCCGCTTTCTGAAAGCATACAAAGTCACTTCCCTTGCGGAAGTGTGGATTGAAATTCTGTAGTTCGCGCGGACTGTGGCAATGCTGCTTGTCACTTCCCTTGCGGAAGTGTGGATTGAAATACCAATCCTGTCAGCAATCCTCTGGGCGTATGGTGTCACTTCCCTTGCGGAAGTGTGGATTGAAATAAAGTAGCAGACATACACACGTATCTATGTATGTGTCACTTCCCTTGCGGAAGTGTGGATTGAAATCTTTAAGTCGGCTAAATAGTCCTTCACGTCATCTGTCACTTCCCTTGCGGAAGTGTGGATTGAAATTACTCCGGAACCCCCGGCTCCGGGAAGTCCCTGCAGTCACTTCCCTTGCGGAAGTGTGGATTGAAATCGGTTGCACCGGATACGGCAGCCACTTTTGACATGTCACTTCCCTTGCGGAAGTGTGGATTGAAATAGTGTAGGCGTGCAGATATTGGCAAATGTACTACAGTCACTTCCCTTGCGGAAGTGTGGATTGAAATTAAGAAAACATATTATTGCTTATAAAACGCAGATAGTCACTTCCCTTGCGGAAGTGTGGATTGAAATATCTGTACAGTCGTACACCGTATGGCCTTCCGCGTCACTTCCCTTGCGGAAGTGTGGATTGAAATAGATTCTCAATGTCAGAAAGATATCTTACCAAATGTCACTTCCCTTGCGGAAGTGTGGATTGAAATAGGGACCAACTTGCACAGATACCGGAGGACGGAGTCACTTCCCTTGCGGAAGTGTGGATTGAAATTGAATAAATCATATATATTTTCTATAACATTTTCATGTCACTTCCCTTGCGGAAGTGTGGATTGAAATAAAATAGTATCTATCAACCCATCGCGAAATTCGGGTCACTTTCCTTGCGGAAGTGTGGATCGAAATCAGCAACAGCAGTTTACGTTCCCCATTGACACCTGTCACTTCTCTTGCGAAAGTATCGGCTGAAAGAAGTAAAAAGGATATTATTTGTATGTAATACGAACATCACCTCCCATGCACAAGTGTAGATCACAACTGTCTAACCATTGTCCACCATATATCTATTTGAACGTTCTAACCATATAAAATCGAAAATTTGCATTATAAAAATTAAATAGAATATTTCCGGACATTCAAAGCCGCTTCCTTTACAGAGTACAGTTTCATAGCCCTATTCTATCGGCACGCAATTTACTATAAAAAGCTGAATTTAAAAACCTACACATATAAAACTATAAAAATAAGTTACCAAAGGGAAGTTAAAATGGTGATTGCCACAAGAAATGATATTTTCACAAAAATTCATGAGCATAGAAATCAAAACGAACATTACCCTGGGTAAGACAAGGAATCTTCACCCTATTCTGCAGAAAAAAATACTCCTTTTTGATAAGGATCACCATACTGGATTCTTACCGAAAAGGAGTTATTTATACCCCAAAGCTTAACAGCTCTGTCATTACACATTCGGTTATAACAAACGATGTATTCAAACTGTCAAAAACCAAAACCGCATCAGTGATTCCACCCGCCTAAAACAACCATTCTTCTCTCTCTCGTTGAAATAGGTAACTATTGAACTGTTTCTCAATGTTTCCCCGGTCTCGTTTTCGGAAGGGAACAGCTTCCCCGGTGTCCATGATAAAATTCAGGTTATGTATCTTCACTGCGCGGTCCATATTGACCATACAGCCGCGGTAGCAGGACAGAAACTGGATATATGGCAAAAGGAGCTGCTCTAGTTCTGCAAAAGAGAGGCGCAGCCGCAGGATTCCCTGTCTGTCGGTATGTATCTGTACATAATGTTCATCGCGGTCACACCACAGGATTTCTCTGAGGAGTATTTTTCTGCCGCCAATACTGATAAAACGTGCATTTCGGAGTTTTATCATGTTCACCAATTCCATAGTTCTTGAAAAATCTTTGAATTTATAAGGCTTCACCAGATAACCGCTGGCCCTGACCTCGTAGCTGTCCAGGGCGTGGTCACGGCTGGTGGTGATAAAGACAAGTGCAACCAGATTGTCGGACTCACGAATCTTTTTGGCAGTGTCTATGCCTGAGATTCCATTCATATACTGATCTATAAAAATCATATCATATGTTTCCGGAGAAAAATTCTCCAGAAATAATTCTCCGCTGTCAAATTCATCAATCTGAGGGTGTTCACCTGCAAAATTTTCTCCGATATATCGGAAAAGATTTTTTTTGATCTCGTCCCTGCAAAATGCAAGGTCGTCAACAATTGCAAATCGCATAATATATTCCCTCTTTCTGTATTGTAAAATATAAATTCGTTAATCATTATCGCAGAAATATTATCACTGTGTCAACAATTTCCGGAGAAAATTTAGCTAAACGCTAAAACAGGCCAGAAAATGCAAAAACAAGCCAACCTGTTGAAAATGGTCACAGAATCAGATATTTTAAAATTGAGCAAGTATTAGTATTCATTAACATTTAACAAGCAAAAGTGCAGGAAGAGATAAAGCATGCAGGTGAAGCACCGGTTGCTTATCTGGGACAATTAATACGAAAAGTATGCAGGGAGGCGGAGACATATGGGTTGGATTTTAAAAATATTTGCTGTATTGGTGGGAGTTTTTATGATGTGTATGGTCACCAGGACGGCAAAACAGAAAAAAATGAATGAAGTGCAGTCTATTTTTTGGTTTATAGGGGCCATAGGTATCATCTTTATGGGGCTGTTCCCCGGCGTGCTGGCATGGATGGCCAATATACTGGGGGTTTGGTGGGCACCGGCAATCCTGATTTTTTTTCTGATCGTGCTGCTTTTATTCATAGGCTTTAATCACGCCAAGGAAATCTCCATACTGAAAGCAGAGGTAACAGAATTATCCATGCAGGTCAGCCTGCTGAAATATGAAAAGGAACAAAGAGAAGTCAAAGAATCATAAATCGGGAACAACAAAAGGAATGGGAAGTTTATGAAAATATTGATATGCAATAATTACGGAGATATCTGTAACCGTCTGATCGAGCGTCTGAAGAAAGAAAAGCAGGAAATCTATCTCATCACAGGAAGTCAGGAGACACAGAAGAATTCTGCTTTCCAGACTTATGCTTTTCCATATGGCAGTGAAAGTATCCCCCGAATTTTCAATAATGTGAGACCGGACATTATGATCGTTATGGGGTGTTTTGATCCTCTGTATAGCTGGAGAGATGAACAGAAGCAGTCTGTGGAATACATATCAGGTCTCAGCAATCTTATACTGGCTGCCAAGCATGCGGGAGTCAGGCAGATCGTCTATGCATCTACACTGGATGTCTATGAGCAGAACGGCAGGGAGGAGATTGTGAAAGAGACACTGCCTTTGGCAGGGAGTCTGAGACTAAAGACATTTCTTCAGGCAGAACGGCTGTTAAGCGAATTTGCAGAGGAATCCTTTGAGATGAGTGTTTTGCGGTTCCCTGAAATATATGGGAAACTGGATTATGACCGCTTTGATGTCTGTCAGAGAATGGTCAGAGAGTGTGTGGAGAATCAAAAAGGCACATATTATCCGGGAATCTATCACAGGATCCTCTATATGGATGACGCGGTAGAATGTATGATGCAGTGCGTTTTCCGGGAGAAGACAGAGTCAATGTACTGGATCAGAGGGGAAGAATACAAAGAAGAACAGATCGTTGACACTCTGAAAAAAATCTCTGAAAAAAGCGGCAGTCCGGTGGAATGGGAGTCATGCAGTCTTGAGGCGGAGGAAGTACCGCACAGGCTGGAATTGGATCATAAATTGTGCGGATATGATCTTGTCAGAATAAAATATCCAATGGAAACAGGACTAGAACACCTTTATCATCAATGCAGACAGAAGAATATAAAAGAAAATAAGAAAAAGCAGCTAAAGGAATCTGCCTGGGAAAAAGTAATGATCCCTGCGCTGGAGACAGTGGGCCTTTTTATCCTTATTGTCCTGTTGTCCCGATGGCTTTCCCACACATGGGTGAAAGACAGTCTGAATCTTTATTTGATCTATGTTGTCATCATTGCAGCGACCTATGGCATAGCCCATGGGCTTTTTGCCTCTGCGCTGTCTTCTGTGTTTCAGATCGCCGTACTGGTCAGCAGCAGCGGAATCCAGGTGTTTTCCAATGATTACAGTGTATTTGTAGGTATTCTGGAAATCGTTGTGGTAGGTGTTTTGACCGGTTTTATGCGGGACAAATATAAGAGAAAGAATAATGACCTTTCCGATGAAAATACATATCTGTCCAGTGAATTAAAGGATATTGAAAAGATCAATGACAGCAATGCCTATGTCAAACAGATATATGAGGAGAGACTGGTCAATTATAAAAACAGTATGGCGAAGCTGTACGAAATTACTGCCCAGCTTGACTTCATGGAGTCCAGAAAGGTTATGTTCGGTGCCATTAAGGTTATCATGAACATGATGGACACAAAAGATGTATCCATTTATGTTTCAAGCAAAAAGTCGGGATATTACAGACTGAATGCTTCAGGTTCAGAAAAAGCAGCCGGCCTTGGACGTTCTCTCTGTATAGACCACAGCAGCAGTCTTTACCGAACCATCTCAAAGAAAGAAGTTTTTGTAAACCGGGAAATGAACCCGGATTATCCGGTCTATGCAGGAGCCACGTACAGCGGTGAGGAAATTGAAGCGGTTATTATGATATGGGTGGAAGACCTGAATAAGATCAATCTCTACTATACCAATATGGTGGCACTGCTGTGCAGGCTGATCGAGAAGGCAGTCACCCGGGCAATCCTGTATGAACAGTCCATCTTTCGGGATGCCTGTCTTGAAGGAACAGAGGTGCTGAATGAAACAGCAATGGCGAAGGCCATTCAGACGTGCCAGGAGGGGCGGAATCAGGGGCTTCTGGAGTATGTGATTCTGGAGACAGGGATAAAAGACGCTTCCGTTTTTGAACAGGTGCGCAGATATATACGTGATACAGATGTCCTAGGTCTGCATGAGGGAACGCTGTGGATACTGCTGACAAATACCAAAACAGAAGATGCCCAGTATGTAATTGCACGCATAGAGCAGGCCGGGCTGTCCAGTCAGATAGTCGAATGGAAGGAATAGATGTGGATTATGAAATGGCTGATTATACTTTTGATCGTCAATGCAGTCACTGCGCTGATTTATGTATTGATACAAATGGGAAGGAAGAAATGGCAGAGGGGACTTACTGCCGGATTGTTTATGCTGGCTGTCCCTGTAGTAGGCGCTGTATTTCTGGCCATTTCAGAAGGGATCAATGTGCTTTTGTTCCGTAAAAGAGATTTTTTACTGGACAGCAGTGAGCTGAGTTTTAATAAACAAAGAACAAAAACAGTGAATGCGCCGGATATAGGAAAAAGCAGTGATCAGGTCCCTGTGGAGGAGGCTTTACTTGTCTCTGATAAAAAAGATAAGCGTCAGGTATTCATTGACCTGCTGAAAAAAGAGGATTACGAGAAATCTCTGGAAGTGATACGGCAGGCGGTAGAAGATGAGGATATGGAAATTTCCCATTTTGCATCTTCCTTTATCTCCGATACGGTCAGCCGGTATAAAGAACAGGAAGAACGTCTGAGGAAAAACTGTGAAGACAGAAAAGAAGAGTCCTTGGTCCGGTATGCAGAGTATCTACTGAACATGCTGCAATATGATATTTTCAGTGTGCCGGAACGCCGTACTTATCTGGAACGTCTGGAAGGAGCCTTTAACCGCCTGGAGGAAAAAGAGAGTTCTCTGATCACAGGAACTATGCTGGCCCGGGCAATGACGCTGTGGTCTAAACTAGGAGAACCAGGCAAAGAGGAACTGCTTGTGCAGACTGCGGAAAAATACGCACTGAAAGATTTAGAGGCATTGAAAATCTGCCTGAAATATTACATGAAAAAAGGAGAGCGTGAGAAATTCTTTGCACTTCTGGAAGAAGTGAAGAAATCGTCCCTGACACTGGACGGGGAAGTCCTGGAATGGTTACGCTTTTATGAACATAAGTGAGAGGTAGAAAATGATCGCAGCTAATATAACCAATATAATAGAATTCGCGGCCGGATACGCTTTGGTTGTTATCTTTCTGCCGTCGTTATGTTTTCACACCTTTGTCAGAGAAAAAGGGTGGCTGTACCGTATCTGTTTTTATCAGACAATAGGCAATGTATATCTTATCAGCATAGGTTATTTGCTGGCCTATATGAAATGTTTTTACAGATGGTCTGTTTTGATCTTTATGGTGCTGATCCCTCTGCTCCTGAATCTTTTGGTAAGGCGTAAGTCTGCAGCAGCTTTTTTAAGGGAACGCAGGAAGAATATCAAAGATATTGCCGCCGGCGTCTACGGCAGGAGAAAACTGAGGCGTGACCTTTTTATGATAGGGAAAGACCGTGTACAGAATTATTACAGAGAGAATATTAAGGGGAATCTGTTGGAACTGGCGCTGGTTTTCCTGGTCATGGCCTTTGTACTGTATTTTTTCGGAATGTATAAATTTACATCCGCAGCCTATGGGCACACGGATGAGGAGACTCATTTATACTGGATACAGTCCCTTTTGGACAATAATATTTTTCCGGTAGGTATGTATCCCTTTGGGCTTCACTTTTTAACAGGAGTTATTTCTACGGTTTTGGGTATCTCGGCAGTCCGTACATATTTGAACATCGCTGTATTTTCAACCTTTATGATATTTCTGTCTGTCTATATACTGTTGAGAAGCCTGATAAGATCCAGATTCGCGGCTCTTGGAGCCTGGGCAGTTTTTGCTGTCTCTGACATTTTTACCACTGTAACCTATTTCCGCTTTCAGTTTTCCTTTCCCATGGAATTCGGGCTTGTGGCTTTAATGCTGATGCTTCTGGGGTTGATCTCCTATGTAAAAGAAAAAGAAAATACGTCTCTGTGGATGTTTATTCTGTCGGTTTTCTGGTGCTTTCAGGCACATTTCTATGTGGCTATCATAGCAGGGATCCTGTGCGTTTGCTTTGGTATTGTGTTCTGTGTGCGGATGCTGAGAGATAAGATGCTTTTCAAAGTGATCGCAGGGGGAATCCTGGCTCTCATTTTATCAATGCTTCCTTACGGATGCGGATATCTTTTGGGGTATCCATTTGAGCGTTCCATAAACTGGGCACTTTCCATTATGCAGGGGGATTATGGAATGGAGACACTGGAGCAGCAGTATGAGGAGGAAACAGAGAAGGCATCCCAGAATGCTTCCGGGGAGGAGAAGGACGATGAGGATGAGCCGGAATTTGATCTGAGCAAGGTACATTCCCCAGAGGATGCGGTGCGGATCGTACTTGAGATGCTTGCCTCAAAGACTGTCAGCAGTATGTTTTATGCAAAGATCATTCTGGCTTTGAATGCGTTTGCTCTGCTGTATGGACTGTTCGGGATCATATTCGCAAAAGAGAAGTGGCAGTACCTCATTTATGTATTTCTGGCATTGGCCTGGGCTGCATTATTCGCATTGCATTCCTGCTATCTTGTGGGAGCGCCCGTGTTGGTGGAGATGTACCGGGCAGCCACCTTCCTCGCTGTATTTACGGTTCCGCTTTTGGCTATGCCGGGGCAGTTTTGCTACGATTGTCTGATAAGATGCGGCGTACAAAAGAAAATAGCGGATTATCTGGTTTTAGCGGCGGGATGTGCAGTCATGGGTGCGATTTGCAGCCATGGGGCAGTTAAAAAAGGGAGATATTTTGAAATGACCGTGACAGAGGCAGATATGCGTGTCTGCCTGGATTTGATCGATAATTATAAAAAGGAAACCTGGACGGTTATGTCCACTACCAATGACCTTTCCGCTGTATCGAGGGACGGATACCATTATGAAATACTGGATCTTTTGGATAAGCTGGAAAAGAATAAACGAAAGATTTTCATCCCGACAAAATACATTTTTGTGGTAACAGAAAAAAATGTGACACAGTATTACGATTCAAAAAGAAAGATAGACCGCAGCAATGTTATAGATTTCACAGTACCCGTATCTCCTGAACTGGCACGGCAGGATTTGGATATTCCCAAGGAGGGCAGCAAAGGAAGGGACAGACTGTATTATTTTCAGCGGCAGATCGTCATGTCTAAGCTGTATTACTGGATGGAACAGATGAAGGTGGTCTTTCCCAATGAGATTTCTGTTTACTATGAGGATGACTGTGTCACCGTTTATAAAATACAGCAGGATGAATATTTTCTGCTGAATCTTGCAGTGGACTATACAAAAAGTATACCGGCAGAGGAGGAGGATGGAAATGGATCATAAAGTGGTTTTGGTGATACCTGCCTATAATGAGCAGGCAAATATCGGAAATGTGCTGCGTAAAATACAGGAGATCAATACAGATCACTGGCTGGACGTGGTGGTGATCGACGATGGGTCTTCTGACAATACCTATGGAGAGGCCCTGGCGTGTAAGGTTACAGTGATAAGGCAGGTTTATAATATGGGATACGGAGCTGCGCTGCAGACAGGTTATAAATACGCGGTAGAGCACGGATATGAATATCTGCTGCAGATGGATGCAGACGGACAGCATGATGTGAGAAATCTGGAACGGATTTACAGAAAACTGACTGCCAGTCAGGAGAGACAGCCGGACATTGTCATAGGCTCCCGTTTTTTATCTGCAAGCCAGACATACCCTGTCTCTAAGATCAGGCTGATAGCGATCCGTATGTTCCGTTTTGTGATTCGCAGATTGACGGGATATACCCTGACTGACCCCACAAGCGGGCTGCAGGGACTGAACCGCAGAGCCTTTTCCTGTTATGCCTCATATAGCAATTTTGATATTAAATACCCGGATCTCAACATGATACTTCAAATGCTTCTTCGGGGATACCATATAACAGAGGTACCTGCTATCATGCATATCCGCACAGAGGGAATTGCCATGCATTCAGGGGCTGCCCATGCTGTGAAATATATGATACTCATGTGTCTGAGCACATTTAATGCGTTTATTCGTTATAAAAGAAAGTAAGGGAGATTTTGTGGACAGAAAAAAATTTCAGACGAAAAACCAACTGAAAAGATATACCTATGTATATATTGTTCTCATCCTCTTTCTTTTGCTGTCTGCGTTTCTGCTGCTGGCTAACCTGTCTAAAATCATGATGTGGGCAGAGAATAAGAAGGAGAAGCCGCCAAGCACAGCAGCAGCAAAAGCGGAAGATGCGGTACAGGACAGTGAACTGGAGCGCGCCCACGCCTGTGTCATTGGCAGTGAGAACCCAGATCTGCGGGAATTGATTGGCCTTCAGATGACAGTTATGAAAGAGAGCCTTGGCAGTGTGCAGTCCATAGACGATCTGAGAGACAGGGAACTTCCGGAATTAAAGCTCCTGATCATAACAACAGAAAAAATAACAGAACAGGATACGGAGTGGCTGGAAGAACAGGTGAAAAAGGGAAAACATGTATTTTTTGCGGTATTTCCCGATGATACAAGTCTCAAAAGCAGAAGACTCAGAAATCTTTTGGGGATATACCGGCTGGGGAAAGAAACTGTTTATGAGGCCATGAGGACGTCCCAGAACCTGCTTCTCGGCACGATCTCAGAGAGTGAAGATTCTCATATACCGGCCAGGGAGATAGAGTTAAAGAAACAGACCCAGATATATATTTCTGCGCTTTTGGAAGATGAGGATGTGGAGAATGAAGACCTGCCGCCTCTGTTTTGGAGCTATGTGGGAGAGAAAGGCGACGGCTTTGTGTATGTGAGCAATGGACAGCTTGCCGAGACTCCTTTGGGATACGCAATGCTCAGTATGATTTTCTGTGACCTGTCGGAAACCTATATCTATCCTGTGGTGAATGCATACTGCGTGGCTGTAAAAGGCATGCCTTATGTTTCAAATATAAGATCAGATATATTGGAAAAACGCTATTCCCGTGATGCAAGAGGCGTTCAGAGGGATTTGTTTTATCCGGAATTAAAGCGGTGCTCAGATATCTATGGTATCCGTTTTTCTTACTTTACTCCTGATTACGGAAGTGATGCCCTTGAAAAAGAAGGGGAACTGGTTTATTTCTGTCAGGAAATAGAGGCGGCCAAAGGAGAGATCAGTCGTATTCTCTTGAACGGAACTATGGAGATTCTAGACAGCAGCAGCCGGGCGGTTGAATGGACTGAGGATTTTCAGTTCCGAGACGGGAAGGACCAAAGACTTAATGTGCCGCTGCTCCTTGACAATATGTCTGATTATCTCCAGGAGAGGCAGTTTGTGGACGGAGGTCTGCGGGGGCTTGGAATGATAACCGGGCTTATAGACATTCCTGAGATCCTGGAGGATGAAGATGAGGATGAAAAGCTGGAATGGATGGAATACTGCAAGATCATGGAAACTGCCATGGGTACACATAAGAAATATTATCCATGGATTGACAGGGTAACGCTCAGCGAAGCTGCCGGGAGAATTGAAAATCTGCTGGCTATAGAGCCAAAGTATACCTACAGCAGTGACGGAGTCAGAATAGATATCGGAAACTTTGAGAAAGAGGCATATTTTTATATGCAGACACCCAATAAGATCACGGGCACAGAAGGCGGCGAGATAACAAAAATCGGCGAGGAGCTTTATATGATCCGTGCAAATAACAGTCAGGTGAAGATTGACTGGAAACAGGAAGTGATGGAATGAAAGTTTGTCTGATCGTAGAAGGGGCATATCCCTATGTAAATGGCGGCATGTCCAACTGGATACAGCAGCTTATGCTGTATATGAAGGATACGGAGTTTATCGTACAGAGTATAGCAGCCAAGAGGGAGGAGACCAGGAGCTTTAAATATCAAATCCCGGATAACTGTCTGGAAATCCAGGAAGTTTATCTGCTGGATGATGATTATATGAGCAACAGGCGCCAAAAGAGACTGAAAATGACCTCTGAGGAATACGAAGCTTTTGAAGGACTTCTGTTCGGCAAAGAGGTGGACTGGAAGACCATCATCCGCTTTTTTGCGGAGAAGGAGGTGTCCCTGAATGCGCTTTTGTCAGGAGAAGATTTTCTGAGCATGGTTCTGGCTTACTATAAAGAGCATTTTGCAAGGATTCCTTTTACAGACTTTCTCTGGACTATGCGGTCCATGTACCTGCCGCTGTTTACCATGCTGAAATCAAGGACTACAGAAGCAGATCTGTATCACTCAGCCTCCAGCGGATACGCAGGTATCTGGGGAGCCATGCAGAGATATCTCTACGACAAACCTTTTATTATGTCTGAGCATGGGATCTACACCCGGGAACGGGAGGAGGAGATCATTAAAGCAGACTGGGTGAAGGGGATATATAAGGATCTGTGGATCATGCAGTTCAGAAAAGTGGGAATGTGCTGCTATGATTTCGCGGATCAGGTGGTTGCCTTATTTGAGGAGGCCAGACAGTTCCAGATCGAGCTTGGATGCAGTGAGAACAAGACAATGGTGATACCAAATGGTGTGGATTCCCACAAGTTTGAGAATATTCCCCAAAAACAGGAGGAAGATCCCTTTATCCATGTGGGTGCAGTGCTGAGGGTAACGCCGATTAAAGATGTAAAAACCATGATCGGAGCTTTTGGCCTTGCAAAAAGCAAAGAGCCGAGACTGAAGCTCTGGATCATGGGGTCTCTGGAAGAGTCTGAGGAATACGCACAGGAGTGCCGCAAAATGGTGGCTGACCTGAATATACAGGACGTGGAATTTACCGGTATTGTAAATATTAAGGATTATATCGGAAAAATGGATATTTTACTGCTGACCAGTTTAAGTGAAGGCCAGCCTCTGGCAATTTTGGAAGGATTTGTGGCTAAAAAACCATTCATAGCCACCAATGTGGGAAACTGCCGGGGATTGATCCAGGGAGAATTTGACGACTGGGGAGATGCGGGATATATTGCACCTGTAATGAACACTTCCAAGATCGCCAATGCAATTCTGGATTTGGCCGGCAGCCCGGAAAAACGGAAGAGAATGGGCGAAACCGGCTACCGCAGAGTCTGTACCTTTTATGACGAAAAAAATATTTTTGAACAGTATTATCAGTTATATCAGAGGATGGCAGAAAAAGAAAAGGTGAAATAATATGGCTGGAATAGGATTTGAACTTAAAAAAATATACCGTAAAGAAGGAATAGCCAGAGCAGTGGCAGGGGGCATATACAGTTCGGTTGTCACGATCGGGCCAACAGTTGTGGTGATCGTCACCTTATTGTTTTTGTACCTTGTCCTGAACATGATGAAGGTTTCTTTTATGACAAGGGAGCTTTTATCCTCCACAATTTTGTATGTGTTTATATTTTCTATTATACTGACAGCCCCGTTCAATGCGGTGTTCTCCAGATATCTGGCAGATAAATTCTATATGGACGAATATGCCAACATTCTGCCCTCATTTTATACAGGTATACTCATACTGGGAATTCTGGGAACCGGAATATCTATACCTGTGATGCTGAGTCTATATTTCAGAGGGGGCATTGATCTGCCATTTATATTGGCGGCATATGTGTTTTGGATGTCATCTGTCCTGTTGTTTTTTTCTGTCACCTATCTGCACGCAACAAAGGATTATAAGATAATAGCCATATTTTTTCTGGTGGGTATGCTGGTGGTAGTGCTGACAGCCCTGGTATTCCGGTTTGTCTTGAGAGCGGACAGGATACATTCCATACTGTACGGGATGGCAGCGGGGTTTCTGACCATCGCTGTGCTGGAGTTCTCCTATATCAAGAGATATTTCAGGACAGTGAGCCAGAATTATACGGAATGCCTTTGGTATCTGGTTCACCATGGGAAGATATGGCTGACGCAGTTGCTTTATATGCTGGGTCTGTATGTCCACAATTTTATATTCTGGACAACACAGCAGCGGTTGACCGTAGCACAGACATATCACAGCCATCAGTCATATGATATGGCTTCCTGTCTCGCTATGTTCACCAATATTTCCACTATGATTCTTTTTACAGTGGTGGCGGAGACCAGGTTTCACGAGGCCTATCAGGATTATATGGAATCCATTATCGGAGGAACCTACAAAGCCATACAGAAAAACAAAAAAATCATGTTTCGTACCTTATCACAGCAGATTGGACAGGTCTTTGGTATGCAGTTGGCAATTACCTCTGTCATTTTCCTGGTGCTGCTGATATTTGGCCCTTATATAGGCTTTTCAGGGATGATCATGGAGATCTATCCTGTTCTGGCGGTGAGTTATCTGGGAATCTTCCTGTTGTATGGGAATCTGGTATATCTGTATTATTTTGACGATACCAAGGGAACGCTGCTGTCAGCTCTGGCATATTTTGCGGGTACAGTTCTGGGAACACTTGTTTCCAAGAATCTTCCGGTGGCTTTTTACGGGATGGGAGCTTTTTTCGGAATGCTCTGTGGTTTTACTGCCAGCTACTTCAGGATCCGGTATCTGGAAAAGAATTTTGAAGCCCATATATTCTGCCACTATAAAATCATAGATACGATGAAGTCTTCCCAAAAAGGCAGGATCGTGTATCAAAAACAGGCTTGAGTATCTTATAAAATGTGAAAAGGAGGCGTGACAGTGAGTGGAGGGGACAGCAGACTGCAGAGTAATGTGATCATAGGAGTGTTTCATCAGGTTCTTTCTCTGCTTATCAATATGGTTTCCAAATATGCGGTCAGAACATATCTGGGTGTGGAATATCTGGGACTGCAGACCGTATTTGGAAATTTCTGCGACATTTTCACATTTGCCTTTATGGGGATCGGCACCGCTATGATGTACAGTCTGTACCGCCCGCTGGCACTTGGAAAGCGGAAGGAACAGGCGGAGATCTATCAGTATTACAGGAGGATCTACCGTATTCTTACTGTGGCGGTAATGAGTATAGGAAGTGCAGCCGTTTTTCTTGTACTGGTAGTTGTACATGCGGATATCAGAGTCATGGAGATCACAGGCACTTATTTCCTCTATCTTGGGTCTGTGCTTATCTATAACCGCCTGTTTCTGGAATATTATTATATCATGGCGGATCAGAAGAGATATATCTGCTGTCTGGTTATGAGCACAGTGGACGGCGCGGCGCTGGTGTTTCAGGTTTTTGTGTTAAAAACAGCTTATAATTACTCGTTGTTTTTGCTCTGCGTGCTGGTTAAAAATATCATCACATACTTTATACTTCACAGCTATATCAAACGCAGGTATTCTTATCTTCTGCAGGAAGAAGGAATGCCGGGTACGGCAGAACAGAAAGAAATCCGGAAAAATGTAAAAGACCTGATCATTTACAGGGCAGGAAATGTACTGGTGAACAGTACGGACAGTATTGTGATCTCAGATCTGCTCAGCACAGCCACAGCAGGCTGTTATTCCAATTATATGTTTGTGAGCATGGGGATCCAGAGCATGATCTCAAGCTTTTTTGATTCTATTTTAGCGAAAATAGGACATTCTGTCAGCCTGGATGGCCGGGATAAGCAATACAGTGATTTTTTAAAGCTCTCTGCAGTTAATATTATGGTGAATGGGATTACAGTCATAGGATTTTATTGGCTGGTACAGGATTTTATCAGTCTTTGGATGGGAGCAGAGGTTTTGCTGGATATGAAGGTCCCGGCTATTGTTGCCCTGAACCTGTATTTGACCGGAATCCGGCAGACTACGGCAGCTTACAGACAATCGGCGGGACTGTTTCAGAAGGTGGGATACATTGTTTTGGGAAAGGGACTGCTCAATCTTGTCCTGTCCTATATCCTGGGAGCTGTATACGGCCTTATGGGAATTTTGACGGCAACGGCAGTCTCATCGGTGATAACTCTTTATTTTTATGAGCCGTATATGGTTTACCGATATTTCGGAAAATCCTGGAAACCGGAGGCTGTTTATCAGATCGTTAGCGGAGGATTGACTTATGTGATCTTGAGGATCGTTGGCATTCCATTGCAGGCTATGCCTGCCCATTCCTGGTTTTGGCTCTGCATAAAGGGCATGCTGTGTCTGCTGCTTTCTTTGGCGTGCTTTTTTCTGTTTGGAGCTGTGGTATCAAAGATTATAAAAAAGTTGGGGGAAAAACAGCTATGAAAGGGGAAAATAAGTATTCCGTTCTGATACTATGGCCTTCCAGTGCTTCCGAGGAGGGGCAGAGGAAGGCAGAACATCTTCTGGAACAGTGGAAGATTCCTGTATTCGAAAAAAAGATATCCATGCGTATGACTCTCTCGGAATTCACGGAGTTTATTTACTCTGTTTATCACAGGGAGCCCTGGGCGGATAAATGGAAGAATGTAAAAAATAAGGCTTCCTGGTGTTACGCGGAGGGGTATCCGGTTGTATTTTATAAACTGGAAGGGAAAAAGCTGCCCCAGATCCAGGTGATAAAGCAGGAGTTAAGAGACACTTTTAAAATGCAGAAGAATTCTGTGCATTTGGTGGAAAAATGCAGGGAAGAAACATGGGAAAAGATCAATAAAAAAGCAGCAGGCCAATACCAGGGAGTGATAAAAGAGGTTTTTCATAAATATCCCTATGTATGCAGTTCTCTTCGCCTTAAGGGGCATGAACTGGCGGAAGAAGAGACTGTAGATGCGGGTGTGCTGTGGAATCCTTTAAGATTTGACTTAAATGCCAAGATCATATATATTGAAGCGCTGAATAAGGAAAAAGATATCCCGGACGCTCTGGCTCTTTACAAGCGGCATATAGAAGTTTTCTGCGGCGGCAGAGTGGTGGAAGCCGGTAACCAGGCAAAGGATGGAATGGGAAAATATGTGGAAACACTGCATAGTTTATACCGGCTGTTCCGGGAAGGGCAGGAGATTCCGGGGGATCCCATACCGGTGGATGAGGATTATGCGGCACTGGACGGTTCCCACCGCACTGCGCTGGCCTGGTGCTTTGACAGGAGACTGAGAATCTACCACATTGCGAAAAAACGCAGATTTACCTGGGACTATTTGTTTTTCAGAAAACGGGGAATGGCAGAAGCGGATCTGCTGAAAATGGCTCATAAGTATTATGAGGAGCACCCTATGTATTGTCTGGTATTCAGAGGAAAGAGAAGAGAAGCCCCGTTACATAGGAAATTGAGCGGATTCTGCTCTCCGGTCTATATTAAAAGGCTGAAGAAGAATAACAGCTGCTATGTATTTCTGGACAGGGAGTTTGACAACCGGGAAAAAGTGACGGAGGAAATACAGGGAATTTTTAAAAGAAACAGTATCGTCTGTTTGAAAAGCCAGCAGACAATGGATGCGGCTTTTGCAGAGCTTTTACGTGAAAATGAAGAGGTGGGAAGTCTGCAAAAAAATGCCGGTAAAGTCAGAAGAAAAATAGTATATTTGTACTTTGTACTGCTTCGTGCCATAAAGCAGAGACTGGGGATGCCGGTATAGAGGAGGGATGAAGATGAACAGGACTGAGATCAGTTTCATTATCCCGGTATATAACGGGGCAGCCTGTATTAAAAAAATGCTGTCCTCTATTTTGCGGGAGAGGGATATCTGCTTCGAGGTAATTGTTGTGGACGATGGATCTACAGATGAAACGGGAAGGCTTTGTGATGAGCTTGCAGACAGAGAACCAAGATTGTCAGTATATCACACCAAAAACCAGGGACAGGGAAAAGCAAGAAATTACGGGATGAAGAGAGCGCAGGGAAAATATCTGTTTTTTGCCGATGCAGACGACAAGGTGGAGTGGAGCGGAATCCGTATATTGCTTAAGAAAGCCGAAGCCGGGAAATGCGATCTTGTCTGTGGTTCCTATAAGAGGATTGACAGCAGAGGCGAAGAGGAAGTGGGCAAAGATCTGCCGGAAGGTTATCTGGGGAAAAAGGGAAGCCGCGATGAAATATCCAGATATCACAAGGTTAAGACTTCAAGTCTTTTCGGCTATGTGTGGAATAAACTATACAGAAGGGAATTTCTGGATGAAAACGGGCTTTTCTTTGATGATGTCAGAAGAATATACATGGAAGACACCCTATTTAATCTGAAGGTTTTCTGCAAAGATCCGGTCTATTATCTGTGCCCTGTATGTGTGTATCAGTATGACGTAACGGGGGCGTCCACCACCAGAAGGCCGGACACGAAGATCGCGGAAAAAAGTGTAAGAACCCTTTCTTTCTATTCGCGTTTTCTCAGAGAAGAGAAAAAAGAGGATGAGAACAGGGAGCTTTTTGTTCCTCTTGCCATGCGTATGTTCTGCTGGGCACTGGTGAGAAATATTCCTCATGAAGGAATTTCGTTGAAAAGGCTTAAAGGCAGAGTCAGAGTATTTTTAAAGGAACCGTCCTTTTTTATAATGGTGAGAGATAAAAACAGCTTTGCTGCGTTGTCAAGCCTTCCGGTGTGGGAGGAACGCTTTTTTTACAGCTCATGCCTTTGGATGCTGGGCGGGAAAATAAGACAGGAGATACTGGCGGTCATGTTCTTGCTGGCATATCCTGTCATGAAACTATATATTAAAAGCCGAGTAAAATAAGAGGAAATCATTATGAAATGTAAAATCAGTGTTATCGTTCCGGTCTATAATGTAAAGCCGTATCTTCCAAAATGCATAGGGTCTTTACTGGGACAGACATTCTTGGATTATGAGATCATACTGGTGGATGACGGCTCCTTGGACGGGAGCGGTGATCTGTGCGATATGTATGCGGAGCAGGATAACATACGGGTCATCCATCAGAAAAACGGAGGACTGTCGGCAGCCCGCAATACGGGGACTGCATATGCGGATGGAGAATACTTAACCTATCTGGACAGTGATGACTATGTGGCTCCCCGGTATTTGGAATGTCTGTATCATAATATCATAAAATATAAGGCGGATGTTTCCGTATGCGGGTATCGTCTGGCCTGGGAGCATGAGGATGGTACCGTCACTGAAGAAAAAGAGAAAAAGGAACAGGTGATGGAATACTGCATAAGCGGACATGCTGCGGCAGCCAGGATCGTGGAGAAAAACGAACGCGGTATGATCGTGGCGTGGGGAAAGCTGTATCATAGGAAGTGGAAGGAACTGCTGGTCTATCCTGAAGGGAGGATCAATGAGGATGAATTTGTGACATACAAGATTTTGTATGAATCCCGTCATGTGGCAGTCACGACCAGGAAATATTACTGCTATCGCCAGAGGGAGGGCAGTATCATGTCCGAAGGCTATAATGAAAGGCGTTTGGATAAGCTGGCAGCTCTGAGAGAGTGCGCAGAATATTTTGAAAAAAAAGGTGACAGAAGGGAGACGGCATATGCCAGGAAGCGGTATCTGCTGAATGTTCAAATATCCTGGTACCGTGTGTGGAAATACATGCCCAACAGAAAAAAACTTCTAACACATCTGGAGCAGGAACATAGAAAATATTACCGTAAATATAACAGATGTATCCGCAGAGCAGAAAACGCTGCTGACCGGATCGCTGTCATGATATTCCGTCTGTGTCCCAGGATATATGCCGGGATCTGTGAGGTGGTTTTGAAACTGAATCCTCAGATTTAAAGGAAAGGAAGCTGCATTGAAGAAAAGAATGATTCTATTTGTTCTGCTTCTGATCATTCTGATCTTATGTCTGTATCAGGGACGGGATAAGTATCGGACATGGACAGGGGAAGAAACTTCTGAAGCTTTTACCAATCCCCGGACAGGCTGGTACTGTCAGTATGATATTCATGACACAGAGGCTATGCGGAGAGAAGCAGAGAAAAATAATGCACTTAAGATTGTACTTCTGACTATGGATCTGAAAAAGGAGGCGGACAAAGAGCAGCTTTCCGCTGAAATTCTGGACGCATTGGAGCAGGCGCTTCTGGCAGCAGAGGAGGCTGAGGTTTCTGTGATCTTCAGGGCGGCATACGATTGGAAGGGAGAATATGAGGATCCTCCCCGCAGCCATATACTGTCACACACCGGAGAGATCTGCGGGGTATTAAACAGACATGCACAGCAGATCATGGGCGTGCAGGCCGGCTTTTTAGGGCCCTGGGGAGAATGGCATGCTACAGACTATGTGGAATACGACACAAAAGAAAAACCATTTCAGATAGAATTTCTGGAACATCTGCTGGAGAATCTGGATGTACGTATTCCTGTCGGGGTGAGAAAGCCCCAGTTTATCCGGCAAGCTTTAAAATATGATCTCAAAACAGACCGTCTGGGAATTTATAATGACGGCCTGTTCGGATCGGATACAGACCTGGGCACTTATAAAGACGGAGAGAAGGACAGGAGAGAAGGCCTTGAATTTCTTGAGAAGACAGTCTCCACTTCCTTTAACGGCGGGGAAATGCCTTATGTTTCGGAGGTTTCGGATGTAAATAATGCGGTAAAAGAGCTTTCTATGATGCATGCCTCATATTTAAACGGCTATGCGGACCAGGCAGTTATCAGCCAATGGAAAGAACAGACCTTTGAAGATATGTCAGGTTATGATTATATTACGTCACACCTGGGATACCGAATATGGGTAGAGAAAGTTCGTTTCCCGCAGAAATTGAAAAAAGGAAAGGAAGTTACCGTGGAAGGGACAGTGAAAAACAGTGGTTTTTCTTATATTCCCTCTGATATGGAGGCTTTTCTGAAGATTCAGTCAGAAGATTCCCAACAGATACTTCCTCTTTCTTTTTCAGCAGACGCCAAAGACAAAGGGGAATTTTACGTGGATTTTGTGCCGGATGGCCGCTTTGGAAAGGATGAGAAGACAGAAGAGCTTGATATTTATATCATGTTCGGACTGCCCGGTACAGAGAAAATAGAACCTGTCAGACTGGCAAATGAAGGGTATTTCACAGAAGGCGGATGGTTTTTAATAGGAGATGACAGGTAAGGGGCAGTTGTCACATTACCCCTTTCCTGCATTGTACAGGCGTCACGCCGGTATAGACTTTGAACATTTTAGAAAACTGACGATAGTCATCATATCCGACAGCTATGGCAATGGAACTGACAGACTCATCGGTGGTGAGCAGAAGCTGCTTTGCCTGCTGCATGCGGCGCATAGTCAGATAGTGTTTTATACTGACACCTGTTTCTGCCTTAAAACACTGGCTCAGATAGGACGGGCTTACGTTGAGGCGTTTGGCAATATCGCTTACAGACAGGGGCTGCGTATAGTGTTCTTCTATATGCCGGAGAACCTGGCGGACCACCCTGTTGCTGATATTATGTGTCTTTACCTGCTGTTTTGCCAGGGTGTTGATACAGTCCAGCACGCGGGCACAGCTTTCCTCTATGGTGCCTAATTGTGTGGTCAGTACAAGCCAGGGGCTGTCAATGGTCTCCATCAGCAGTTTGACAGACAGTTCGTCTTTCAGGGACTTCAGAATGGATTCGCTTACCAGATAATACAGCTTATAACTCATACTGGGTTTGACGATCTTGAGATAAAGATGCCGGATCAGTTTAGGAAGCTCCTTATTGCTGATATCAAAACTGAGATAATGTTCAATGGCGTCAATGGTGTTCTGGATCTCATCTCTGCTGAACCAGCGCTGATGGGTCTTGATATAATCATTGGAGATGGCGACTGCCTCCCGGCAGAAAAAACGGTAGGCACAGGTCCTTTTAAAATCCTGATGTCCCCGGCTGATATCCTCCGGTCCCTGCAGCAGGTCACTGATAAAACAGTTGGAGGAGATTTGTCCGGCGGCTTTTGAAAATTCCAGTGCCAGATGGTCTGCCTGCTGCCGCCTTGTACGGGCGCAGGAAGGGCGGGAAGCATTCACAAGGATATAGGCAAAGGAGATATCTGAAAAGATGATTTCTCCTCCCTGGTTTTCTTCCAGTATCAGCAGGAAATCCTCCAGACGCAGTGCATGAAGGAAATAATGGATCGATTTGTTTACCGGATAATCCACCAGTGCGGTTTTGTCAAGCTCCCACATAAACAGATAAAAATCCGATGAATGAATGTGCAGATCATACTGTTTTCTGGAGCTTTCAAATTCTTCCTCGGTAACACCGTACAGCATCATTTTCATGGCTTCCCTTCGCTCCAAATGACGGAAGGCGTCCGGAAAACGATTCTTCCAGCTCTGATGGGGATATTGCAGTGACACCACATGTTTTCCTTCGGCTGCGGTGAGGAAAAAATCATGGAGCCTGTTGTCCCGCTGTGTGGTTTCCACAAAGCAGCAGACACCGTTCTCGTGGAGTTCAAACAACAGAAAAAGGCGCGCAGTACATGCATGATAGATGGCAGCCAGGCAGTCCTGAATGAGGGATGCCGGCCTTTGGATCATCAGGATCACCGCATCCGGAGAAAAGCTCAGAGCTTCATCCACAGATGGAAGCCTGTCTGTATACAGTACATGATGTCCATGTTGGTTTCCGGCCCGGATAAAGCCGGGCTTCATGTCAGCATTTCCAAAAACTAAGATTTTCATATATCGGTTTGCCGCCTCCCTTTTGTCCTCTGGATCTTAAATGATAAAACGGCCGGAACCTAGGAATCCTTTTCCTTGTTCCGGCCGTTTTCAACTGCTTATTTTATAAGATGGCCGCGCACATAACATTTATGTTTGGAAAGAATGGCTTCCGCTTCCGTCTCTGCTTTTTTTGGGTCAGCCGCGTATAGGGCGTACAGCTCTTCAATGGCCCGAAGCCCGAAACCTTCACAGTTATAATCAAAGAGTACGGCTTTGTCAGGGGCTGTGATCTCGCCTGAGAGGTGGGTGGGAATATGCAGCACGTCACGCTCCTTGGCAGTAAACGGCTCCATGCCGTCTATGCGTACCTCCACAGAACCTTCCTGAACAATGAAAAGACTGTAGAAGGGATTTTGGGCACTCCAGCTTAACTGGAAACCAGGCTCCATACAGAGCTGCCAGATTTCTTTGTGTCCCTTTGTCTCCCAGCGTGCAACCTTCTGCCGCAGTTCGCATCCCTCAAATTTATAGATACACAGACCACTGTTGTAGGGACGAATCTGATAAATCTGCTCTTTGGGAACTGTCTCTGTGACAGGGGTATAAGTATAGTAGAGACTGTCAGTGCTCTGGCCGTCTTTTGCCATGTCGAATTCAGTTTTATTATATTCTTTAAAACGCAGGTTGGCAATACAATCTTCACCCATCTGGGTTTCCTGGAACAGCTCCCGCCATATGGTTCCCGCGTCGATCCAGGTGAATTTGTGTGGGGTATAGGCTGCCAGATGGACAATGTCGCCTTTGGTGCAGACAGCTTTTTTGCCGCAGATCTCGGTCAGTACAGAACCGCCGTCCACAAGAAAGGTTTCTACACCGCGGGTATGTTCATGATAACACATCTCATGGTTGGGATCCACGTAAACCGTGTCCAGCAATTCGTTGTGCTGGTAAGGCCCGTACGGTTCGATCAGGTATTTGGAATAAGTCTTTTTTCCACCGTAGTATTCGTCAAAGTCCATGAGCCAGGTCTTTTCCGGGTCAATGTGAATGGGGTGAAGGGTATACTTTGTCATAATGTGTCCTCCTTAATCTTTTCTTTTGCCGGTTACAATCATGCGGATGACAGAGATCCACTGATCATTTATTGTTATATTATAGCAGGGAATATTTTCTTTTCGGTATCTTTATTTTGGTAAAATGTGTGCTTTTTATCGTAAGATATACCGTTGCAGGAAAAGGAGAATGGCTTACAAAAGCTTATACTTATGGGGATAAATGCGCATACGTAAAAAATATATTGCTTAAAGTGTGGTTTTTTTAAACAGTACAGTCAGCAGCCTTTTTTCTGAGCGGTACGGGTTTTACTGATATCCGGCAGTAAGTGTTTTCCTGCGCAAAACGCCTTCCGGCACAGCGGTCTGCGGACAGTAACCGAAGTCAAACTTTCCGGAATTCTTTCAGAGCTGCCATTGCCTGACAGAAAGAGATTATGGTATATTTAGTATAGAGGTTAAGCAGAGCAGGCGGTGCTGTAATACAATAAAGTTTTGTGTGTTTTACAGGGGAGAACTACCGGGAGAAGAATCGTGATTTCCCAAAAGCCGTGGAAGTGGCAGCGCAGGATTAAAAAAGGCAGAAGTAAGCGAGTCATCCTTGGGAGGAGGGGGATCATACCGGAAATATAGAGAAAATCCCTGCAGGCCTTGAACAAATGTGGGATAGCGCATCTTGCATTTGAAGTAGACGATGTTGAAAAGACATTGCTGCTATTGCTTGAAAAAGGCGGTAAACAGATTGGAGAACTGGTAAAGACAGAATATGAAGGCGGGAAGAAGGCGGTCTTTGTATATGCGGCTGATTGTGAAGGAAATATTATTGAGATACAAAGCTGGTCGGAATAGATCATGAAATCCTATGATTTCAATGTTATAAATTCCGGCTTTTAAGGTGAACAAATTTGAGTATGAAAAGGAGCGAAAAGTTAAATGTGTGAAGAATGTTACTCTGATGAAAATAGAGCTACTCCATTATTAAATCCCTTGGACTGTTTAGAAAACCACACGCAGTATATATGTGGAACCTGTGGGCGCTGCATTTGTATTGAATATGATAAAAATAGAGGATTACAAAGGTGGAATTTTCCGTTCAGGTCGTTAGAAATTGCAAAACTCTATTTACGAACGGCTGACTATACAACAAAAAAGCCGTGTGGTATTTATGAAATAGAGAATAGCAAAGGCAGAGTATCCTATAAAATATTTGCGGATGATGAGGAGTTGCATATTTTCCTGAAAAAAAATAAAGATAAGAAATGCAGACAAATGTCCCCGGTCTTTACAGTTGGAGAATATAAAGAATATCCACATACAGAAGTACGGAAATTAACTTCTGATGAAATAAAAGGATATATGAGTGAACGCTGAATTTCAGCTTGTTAAAAATTTGAAGCTGTTGAGGTGACACTAAAGACAGTACGGAAGGGTTGATCTGGATGCTCTTTTCAAGGCATTGGATCATGCACGTTGAGGCAATCTCATATTTTTGTTTACATATGGAAAAGTATGGTATATAATCAAAGACAACAGACGATGTTTACTACATTTCTGATTTCAAAAAATGAATATTGAAGTCTTTGTGGCAGGGTGCAAGTCCCTACCGATGGTATAGTCCATGACCCGCTTTGGCGGCTGAGCTGGTGACTCCTTGATCGAAAAAGGGGAATTCCAGCACCGACGGTATAGTCCGGATGAGAAAAGACATTTTCTGTGAAACTACGCCCGGAGCATATCTTATGTCCCGGGCTCATTTTTTTGAAGGAGGATACGACAATGGACCAGACAAACGAAACAACCAATGCAGCTTTTGACCATGGAATGAGGGCCGTAACCGGTACGAAAATGCGGGTGAAGAAGACAGCATTTATCGGCCTTATGGGGGCAGTGAGCGCTGTTCTCATGCTTTTCAGATTTCCGCTTCCTTTTATGCCGCCCTTTATGTCCTTTGACTTGTCGGGATTGATGGAGATGCTGGGCGGGTTTATGTTCGGCCCGGGTGCGGCACTCATGATCATTGTGGTAAAGATACTGCTGCAGCTTGTCATGCAGGGCAGCTTTTCTCTGGGAACCGGCGAGCTGCAGAATTTTATCCTGAGCTTCTGCTATGTTATGCCGGCGCTGCTGATCTATCACAGGCATAAGACAAAGAAGACGGCATTAGCCGGCATGGGTGTCAGCACGGTACTGGTGGGAATTGTGGCAATTTTTACAAATCTGTACCTGATCATTCCGTTTTATGTGCGTCTGTTTGGCATGACTATGGATGAGATCATATCCATGTGCAGTGCTGTGAATCCGGCTATGAAAAATGCCTTTTCCATGGCAGTTTTAGGAATCCTGCCCTTCAATCTGATCAAATATGGAGTGACGTCAGTTTTGACATTTCTGTTGTACAAAAGATTGAGCAGGGTGATCAGGAGTATTGTAGAAAAATAAAGGGGGATAAACAAAAATGAAATTTACAATGGACAAATCTATCAGCTATGAGGACGCTGTAGGACGTATGTTTGAAATGCTGGGAAACAGTAAGATCATGGCACTGGCGTCCAGCCTCGACGACTATGTTATGGTGAGGAATGTGAGCTGCCTTTTTTACGATGATAAGATCTATTTTAAAACAGATAAGAATTTCAGAAAGACGAAACAGCTTCTGGAAAATCCCAATGTAGCTCTGTGCTGGAGCGGCGTCCAGGTAGAGGGAACAGCCTTGAACAAAGGACTTGTTGTGGAAGAACCAGGAAGAAGATTTGAAGAGGGATACAAAAAATATCTGTGGGAGAGCTACAACAAATACAGCCACGAGGATACAGAAATCCTTATAGAAGTGTCACCGAGATATGTGGAGATCTGGGATACAAGTGAAGACGGATATGCGTATCAGCTTTTTATTGACTTTGATAAAAAGTCTGTAGAGGTGAAACCATACGATAAGAAATAAAGATTAAAGGTAACTATTAAGTTACTGAGCCACTGCCTTATGGGTATCATAAAGTACCGGACTTTGTGATACCCATAACTGCTTTTGAGATATACTTTACGGGCGGACAGCAGTACCGTCCGGCAGGCGTGAGAAAAGCCAGCCAAAGTCCATGTCTGTATAAGGGAATTTAGCCGCTTCCTTCTCATCAAAATCAATTCCGATCCCGGGACGGTCACTTAAGCAGGCATACCCGTTTATGACTTCCGGGCATCCGGGGAAAATTGCTTTTTCAGCCTCGTTAAAACCACTGAACTCCTGGATGCCGAAGTTTGTACATGCCAGATCCAGATGCATCTGTGCAGTCATTCCCACAGGTGACAGGTCGTTAGGCCCGTGCCAGGCAGTGCGCACACCATATGCTTCGCAGAAATGCGCCAGCTTTTTGGCCGGAGTAAGACCTCCGATATCACTGACATGAACACGTATAAAGTCGATCCACTGGTTTTGTACAAGAGTCTTCCACTCCACAGGATTGGTGAAAAGCTCTCCCATTGCCAGAGGGATAGTGGTCTGTTCCCGTATGATCTTAAAATAATCGGCCTGTTCGGGCGGAAGCGCGTCCTCCAGGAAAAATAATTTGTAGGGTTCCAGATCTTTGGCAAGGCATAGAGTATCTGCCAGAGGCAGCCTTTCATGTACATCATGCATGATCTCCAGGTCCCATCCGAAGTCTTTTCTGATCTGTTCAAACATTTTTACAACGCTCTGCATATACAGTTTTGGATGGTAATAAGCACCTGACGGGGCATTTTCAGGCCGGGTTATGGTCTGCATACTGCCGCCTGCATTGCCTCCGTACAGACCCAGATGGCATCGGATGTAACGGTAGCCCTGTTCCATATATTCATGGATCTTATCCTCCACCTGTTCCATGGTGGTTCCGTCCGCATGGCGGTATACAACGATTCCCTCCCGGCACTTGCCGCCGAACAGACTGTAGAGGGGCATGTTGGCAAGCTTGCCTTTTATGTCCCAGAGTGCCTCGTCAACACCGGAGAGTGCATTGTTGAGTACCGGACCGCCGCGCCAGTAGGAACTGCCCATCATGGACTGCCAGATGTCTTCAATATTGTGGACTGACTTGCCAAGCAGCATGGGTTTTAAATATTCTTCCACAGCAGTGACAACTGTTTTACATCTCCAGGTGAATGTGGCACAGCCGATACCGTATAATTCCGGTTCTGAGGTTTCCACTTTGACAACTACCAGATTGATATTCTGTGGCGCTGTGATAAAGGTTTTAATATCCCGAATTGTGATTTCTTTCATGATGACCTCCGTATTTTTAATGCCCTGCCTGACTGTTAGGTGATGCTATGATTTTTAATGTTTGACAGGTGCATTTTTTAAGCTGCTGCTAAAAGCACACTTAAGAGTGTGTTTCGCAGTCTGTGCAGCAGTAAATATTACATTATAATATATAACATTTTTAGTGAATCAATAGTGATTATTATTTGGTGAAGAATCACCATTTTTTTGTCAGATATTTTCAAAAAATCAAAAAAGAGATATACTGAAGCGTAAAAGCAGCGGCAGCTATAAAAGCAGCGACAGCTATAAAAGCAGCGACAGCTATAAAAGCGGTGAGCGGTGAACTGTTACAAATAGTAAATAATAAAAACAGCCGGAGGTGCAGCGATGCAGATCAAGGTAAATGATTATGAGGAGACGGAACATTTTCGGGCTATCTGTGAGGACTGTTATAATATCTCGAGAACATGTGGTTATGACAGGCTCACAATGTCTCATATCCACAACACAAGCGAAATTCTTTTTGTGGAATCAGGGGAGGCGGATTATTACATAGCGGGAAAGAAATATCATGTGGAGCCATATGATATTCTTGTCATTGGGGCTATGGAATTCCACAGAAGCGTGATCACAAACCCACCGTATCAGAGATATGGGCTTACGATAAAACCTGCATATCTAAGAGGGATGATACCGGATAAAGACTTGCAGAAGGTATTTTCCACGCCGCCTGCAGAACGTTTCGTCGAATCTTATAAGCATATAGATCCGAAGATTTTTGCTAAACTGATAGGTCTGCTTCAGGATCTGGCAGAGGAACAGCAGGGAGAAAAGGATTACCGGGCACAGATGCAGAGGGGTGTCCTGACCCAGACAGCAGTGCTTCTGTTCAGAGTTCTTCGTATGGAAAGAGAAGCGGGGGAGATATCTGCCGCCGATACAGCCATGAGGGAAATAAAGGATCATATTGACCTTCATTTTCAGGAAAGGCTTACACTGGAGACTTTGAGCCGGCGCTTTTATCTCCATCCGTCCACCATCAGCAAGGAATTCAAGCGCTGCTGCGGACATAACCTGAACAAATACATCAACATGGTAAGGATCTGCCGTGCAGCCTCTCTATTGGAAACCGGTACAGACAGTGTGGCTGAGATTTCTGTCAAATGTGGTTATGAAAGTGAAAACACATTCTTGAGACAGTTTCGGTCTATTATGGGGATGTCACCTCTTCAATACCGGAAGTCTATGCGAGAATGGATGAGGAAAATGAGTGAGGGGAAATAGGCCTGCAGTCCGGGTAGAAAAATAAAAAGCAGTCTGCAGTCCGGCAGCAAAACACTTATTTGGTAAATGCTGGTAATTCCTTTACAGCGATTGCGTTATTCTCCTCAAAAGCTATAATAGTGGAATAACATTATACACAGGAGGCCTGCCAATGCAGAAAGAAATTACCTTTACCATGAAGACAGAATTGATCGAAGAATTTTCCTGTCACTTATACAGACAGGAGAAGACAGAGGCAACCATCAGGAAATATTCCACAGATTTAAGAACATTTTTGGGATATCTGGGGAATGACAGGCAAGTACACAGAATCCGTCTTTTGGAGTACAAAGAATGGCTGAGACAGCAGTATGCAGTGAGCAGCGCCAACTCCATGCTGGCGGCAGTCAACTGTTTTTTAGATTATATGTGTTTTCCGGAACTGAAAGTGAAAAGTTATAAAGTACAGAAGCGTATGTTTTTGGATTCGGAAAAAGAAATGACAAAGAGAGAGTACCAAAAACTGGTAGAGACAGCAAGGAGAAAGGAGAAAAGCCAGCTTGCCCTGATACTGGAGTCAATCTGTGCTACCGGTGTCAGGGTAAGCGAACTGAAGTATCTGACAGTAAAGAACCTTCAGGGAGGTCGTCTGGAAGTGTCCAATAAAGGGAAAACACGTATTGTCCTGATTCCGGAGAGCCTGCGGAAAAAACTTTTATGTTATGCCGGAAAGCAGGGAATCAAATCAGGTCCTATTTTTGTCACCAGAAATGGGAAACCCAAAGACAGAAGCAATATATGGACAGAAATGAAACTATTGGCAGAGCAGGCAGGAATCAAACCGAAAAAAGTCTTCCCGCATAATCTGCGCCATCTTTTTGCCCGTTCTTTTTATAAGACAACAAATAATCTTGCTGCACTGGCAGACGTTCTGGGACACAGCAGTCTTGAGGTGACAAGGATCTACACAGCAGATACGCTGAAGAAATTTCAGGGAATGATAGAACAACTGGATTTGATCGTTCCATAAAAAACGAGACATTAACACTACATAATAAGAATTATGTAGTTAATCTGAACGTTAATGCATCTGGTTAATAGAAATTTTAATACATATGGCAAAAAATGTCAACATAATATGCTTGGTTTGTCTTTTAAGGACAGCGGGGTAATGAAATTATCTGAGATTTCCAATTCTTATACATATCAAAAAGAAGCCTGCAGGCAGATAAAAGCAGGCTCAAAAGAAAAGACGGCATATTCTGCTGTACCTCTCATAAGATTCCTTTAGAAGATGATCTTTTATTACCACATAATTCTTATTATGTAGTTAGAAAACAGCCGCAGGAAGGACAGAAAGCCGGAGGGAGCAGGGTATGATTGAAACAGGTCGAAAAAAGTTCCTCAGAAAAAGTAAAGAAATTAAAAACAGAATGCCAAACCATGTGGAAGAGATGGGACTTGGCAGAAAACTAACAGATAAACTGAAGAGTCACAGGATTGAGTATGTCACGGATATCCTGTCATGCACAGAGAAGGAACTGCGGGAAACCGTAGTGCTGAATGACAGGGAGATGTCTTTGCTGCGGGAAAAGATGAGAGAATTCCAGCTTGATTTTTGGGATGAGCTGTTTTGAATTTGTATCTTGGTTGCGGCTTTGGGGATGAGCCGGTGATCTTCCTTTCATTCAAAAATTTTCCCTGGCAGAAATAGAAAAGGTACGGCTGTCCAGCCTGCCTGAAGGGTTATCGTTATTGCCAAAATTAGAATTAGTGGTAAGATTATAATATAGCCAAAGGAAAATGCAAGAAGAAAGGAATGGATAATATGGAATTTTCGGAACTGGTAAAAAGGAGATACTCTGTCCGCTCTTACAATGGAAAGAAGGTGGAGCAGGAAAAAGTAGAAAAAATACTGGAAGCCGCCCATGCGGCGCCTACAGCCGCAAATCTGCAGCCTGTCCGGCTGTTGGTGATCCGGCAGGAGGAAGGACTTAAAAAATTGGCAAAAGCGGCAAATATTTACCATGCGCCGCTTGCCATAGTGGTATGCGCGGACCACAGCAAAGCATGGGTACGTCCCTTTGACAAAAAGCAGACCTGTGACATTGATGCATCCATCCTCACGGACCATATGATGCTGCAGGCCGCGAACCTGGGACTTGGCAGTGTCTGGATCTGTTATTTCAAACCTGATGTATTGCGGGAAGAATTCTGTATTCCAGAGAATCTGGACCCTGTCAATATACTTGCAGTGGGTTATAGTGACGAGATGCCTCCATCACCGGACAGACATGAGCAAACCCGAATAACCATCAAAGAGCTGGCCTCATTTGAACATTTTAGTGATAGGGGAGAATTATAATATGACGGAAGACTTTGTTTTTAATGAGAAGGTACATGCATTTTTGATTGGATCATTTTACCAGGAGATAAAGGAAGCAGAAGGCCCGGCCGGAGTGGAATGTTTTAGGAAGGCTGTCCAGAAAACAGCGGAGCAGCGGGGACACCGTATGGCTTTGAGAGCCATGCGTGACAAAAAGCCACTGGATTATAATACATACATGGCATATGGGGAGATATATGCCACCCTGCCGGGTAAAATGGAGATGGCCGGGGAGTATCCTGATGCAGAGACACGGGTTTACAGCTGTGTATGGCATGATACCTTTCAAGAAATGGGACTTGCTGAATGCGGTCTTGTATACTGCAGAGAAATAGACAAGGGCATTATCAGAGGATTTAATCCGGACCTGGTCTTTGAACAGAAAAGCGTGCTTCACAATGCACCCTGTTGTCGTCTTGTATTCAGGAATGCCGGGCTTGACAACAGTGTGCCGGTCTCAAAAGAAGCGAAAAAGGGCTGGGATTATCACTGCGGTCATTATTACAAAACCTTCAGTGAGTATGTGCGCACTGTTTTTTCAGATGGGGAAATTATTTTAAAAAGAGTTGATGAGAAATTCGCGGACAGATTCGGAGAAAAAAGCCTGGATATACTGCAGGGATATCTGAAAACGGATTTTAATCTCATAAGCGGTGACGCGTTTTAAAAATGCGGGTGCATTGAAAATCATGTTCAATGCATCCGCATAAATATTTATGTGAAGTAACGGGTATTTATACATCATAAACTGCCCAGTTCTGTTCTCCTTCCTCTCGGATACGGATTTCCGGAAAACTCTGTATATACTGCTTGAACTGGGAAAAACCGTAATCCCGCACTTTAAAATCGCCAAAACGGTTCCGAATCTTATTGCTGAGTGTACCCAGAGGAACACCCTGGCGGCCTGCATTTCTTACAAGCTGTATCACATATTCCTCCAGCATTTCTTTTTTGCTTTTGTCCTCATAGAGGGTGACGGATACCTGAGTCCCTTCCTGCTGCAGTTTTAATTTGGGGAAGGATTCCAAAAATTTTGACAGAAGGCTGTATCCGTACCGCCTCACATCAAAGTCAGGATATAACTTGACCAGGCGGCTTCCGACTTCACCCAGGCCTGTGATTTTATCGTTATTCTGATTCTCTGTGATGATCTTGACAACAGCCTCCTCGATCTGTGTCTTGGAAACCACGTCGGCATTGTCCTGCTTCGTGCCTTTTTCCATGGCATGGATCGTGGGCTTTTCCTCTTTTTCTATGGCATTGTCTTCAAGCAGAAGCTCCAGTACCGTAAAAATATCACAGGCTTTTCTGAAAGAGGAAGGTGTCTTGTCCTCCCCCATGCCGATGACATTTTTGCCGCTTTCCCTCAAGCGGCTTGCCAGTTTTGTGAAATCACTGTCACTAGAAACCAGGCAGAATCCTTCTAATTCACTGGTATACAGCATGTCCATAGCGTCAATGATCATTGCGGAGTCCGTTGCGTTTTTTCCGTGTGTATAGCTGAACTGCTGAATCGGTGTGATGGAATTTTCCAGCAGAACTTCCTTCCAACTGGAATTATAAGTGCTGGTCCAGTCACCGTATATTCTCTTGTATGTAACATTTCCGTATTTGGAGAGTTCATCCAGAATTGGCTTGATGTATTTGGCTGAGACGTTGTCAGCGTCGATCAGCAGTGCGTATTTATCTTCCATATTTCCCTAACCTCTTATTCCGATGTTTTTTCACACATCATATCAAAAGTATAACATATAAAATTAGTTTTTGGTACAGAAAAAAAGCGCGTAATATGACAGAAGTTTTCATTTGTTACTGTTCAAAAAACCACGCTTTCAGACACGCTTCAGCATATTGTGGACTAATATCATTTGCTGTGAACAATAACATTAACTTTTTATACAGGTTCAGAAGGAAGATACCGCATAATATGTCTGCAAATGCCCATACTAAAAGGAAAAAAGAAAGAAGGGCATGGAACGTGGAAACACATACTAAGAAGCTTTTAGAGGAATGTAACTCAGGCTGCAAAATGGGTATTAACAGCATGAAGCAGATCAGAGAGTATATCAAAGATGAAAAACTCAGAGATCTGACTGATGAATATATCCGCAAACATCAGGATCTGGAACTGGAGACTTCCCGGCTGCTGGAACAGTCAGGGGAGGAGGAAAAGGCACCGAGTCCTATGGCCTCTGCATTTTCACGGGTGACGACTGAGGTGAAACTCATGATAAAAGATGACAGAGGACAGATCGCAAAACTTTTGACAGAGGGCTGCAGTATGGGAATACAGGGAATCAGTAAGGCCTTGAACCAATACTCTCATGCTTCCACAGACAGCACGGCGCTTGCAAAACGCCTTGTCAGATCAGAAGAAAATTTTATGAGAGATTTAAAGCCGTTTCTTTGAGCATTTGGAGCAGGTCCGGCATGCTTTGTCTGATAACAGGACTTTGGAGGTTTTGAGATGCTGAAAATGAAAGCCGGAAAATATTTGGCAGTTGCCCTGAAAACAGCCATAGGAAGCTGCACTGCCATACTTGCGGCAGAGCAGTTTCACCTGGATTTTGCAAGTTCAGCGGGTATTATTGCTCTGCTGACTTTGATCAATACGAGATGGGATACCCTCAGGCTTTCTGCTGTGAGGCTTATTTCCTTTTTTGCCACCGTGATCTTAGCCTGGATGATCTTCAGTCATATGAGCAGGGAGTGGATCACATATGGGGTGTTTGTATTTTTGTTGGTGGGGATCAGCTTGTTTGTGGGATGGCAGAATACCATGTCTGTCAATGCAGTTATCGGAACACATTTCTGGACCACGCATGACTTCGGGGCAGCTACCATATGGAATGAATTCTGTCTTGTTTTTATCGGTATAACAGTGGCTGTCCTGCTGAATCTGTTTCAGCGCAACCAGAGCAGAAAAAAGCAGATTTTGCAGGATATGCGGTATGTAGAGGCCAGACTCCAGGATATTCTTGAAATGTTGGCAGACTATCTTATGCAGAGGGAAAATGAGGCGGATGTATGGGAGGAGATCGCCCATCTGGAGGAACATCTCTCTCATTCTATGGAGCGGGCTTATGAGTATGACAGAAATACATTTCTTCCGCACACGGAGTATTACAATCATTATATTGAGATGCGGACCAGGCAGTGCAGTATGCTGCAGAGCCTTCACTGGGAAATACAGAAGATCCGTACTATGCCCAGCCAGGCAGAGACCATTGCAGAGTACATTACTTACATGAAAAAATATGTGGAGGAGAAAAATATTCCGAAAAAACAGATAGAACGGCTACGCCAGGTAGAAAATGCGTTCCACGAGGCACCCCTGCCCGTGACTAGAGAGGAATTTGAGGGAAGGGCTGTCTTATATCACATTATGATGGATCTGGAGGAATTTTTGCTCTATAAAAAGCGGTTTATCGAATCCCTGAGTGATAAACAGAAGAAAATCTATTGGGAAACTGAAAAAAAGCAGTGAATCATGGGCTTGCACTGGAGTTAAGCCCATGATTTATGATAGAATAGACATATGTATAAATATTCGCATAAATATACGCAGAAAGGATGGAAAAAGTGTGAAAAAAATTATAACCGCAGTCTTATGCTTACTGGCTGCTTCACTGTCCCTGTCCTCCTGCGGCAGGGAAAAAGCAGAAGGCGCAGCCGGGCGGCAGGCGGAAGAGGGGACAGGAAAAGTCCTGGTGGCTTTTTTCTCCTACGGCGGCAACACAAGAATGCTGGCAGAGACGGCTGCCCGGTATTCGGGCGGGGATCTGTTCCGGATAGAAACTGAAAAATCTTATTCGGAAGATTATGACACCTGTCTGGAAGAGACGGCCAGAGAGATGGAGGAGAACGCACGTCCGGCACTTGCTTCCCATGTGGTACATATGGAAGAGTATGATGTGGTGTTGCTGGGGTATCCCATATGGTGGGGCAGCATGCCCATGGCTGTAAATACCTTTCTGGAGGAATATGATTTTAAAGGTAAAGTTATTGCGCCCTTCTGTACCCACGGAGGCAGCGGGCTGGGCAGCAGTGTGGAGGATCTGAAAAAAATATGTCCGGAGGCAGAGGCAGCAGAGGGGCTGGCTGTTTATGGTTCCAAAGCGGACCAGTCTGAGGATCAGGTGAAAGAATGGCTGGATAAACTGGGACTGTATGAGGAGGAGCAGGACAGGGAATAGGAGATACAGGAATAAAAGACAGAGGAATAAGAGATAGAGGATTAGGAGATAAAGGAATAGGGGGATATGAACTTATGAAATCAAATAGAGAAGCTGTGTGGGAGGTGCTCACACAGATCAATCAGGTAATCCTGGGAAAAGAGACATTGACGGCAGAGGTGCTGGCAGCTCTTCTGGCGGGAGGCCATGTGCTGTTGGAGGATCTGCCGGGTTCAGGGAAGACAACCCTGGCACTGGCATTGTCAAAGCTTTTGGGACTGGACTGGAAAAGAGTACAATTTACGCCCGATGTGCTGCCATCGGATCTGACCGGATTTTCCATATACAGAAAAGACCTGCAGAGATTCGTCTATCAGCCGGGAGCCGTGTTCTGTAATCTTCTTCTTGCAGATGAGATAAACCGTACGTCGCCAAAGACCCAGTCTGCCCTTTTGGAAGTCATGGAGGAGGAGCAGGTGACGGTGGAGGGAGTGACCAGGAAAGTACCTGCCCCGTTTTTTGTCATAGCCACGCAGAATCCCACAGGGACGGCAGGCACGCAGATGCTGCCCCCTGCACAGATGGATCGTTTTATGATATGCACTACTATGGGGTATCCCGATTTTGCCAGTGAGGTGGAGATGGCAAAAGGAACCGGAATTGAACGAAGGACTGACCATCTGATGCCTATGCTGAATGCACAGGTGCTTCAGAATATCAGACAAGAGGTGGAACAGATATTTGTCCATGACTCTGTCTATCACTATATTGTGAAGCTAATCACTGCAACCAGGAGAAATCCTCATTTTGAAGCCGGCGCCAGTCCGAGAGGAACCATATCACTGGTGCGCATGGCTAAGGTCACAGCCTGGATAGCTGGGAATGACTTCGTATCCCCTGCAGATGTGTCTGCCCAGTTTATTCCTGTGGTCAATCACAGGGTAAGGCTGAGTACCAGAGCGCGGATGGACGGTGTGGAAAAAGAGAATGTGCTTGCCGGTATTCTGGAACATGAGGAGAGACCATTCTTTAAGGGGAGATGACAGATGAGAAAATTACTGGTAACGCTGGTACTGATTTTGTTTTTTTATCTGGCGGGGCTTTACCGTTCTTCCTCTGTTATAATATTTCTCTCGGCATCTCTGGTTTTTATGGCAATTTTGGGAATTTTATCTAAGTATCTGGTACGCAGACTGGAAATCGGGCTGGAGCCGGAAAGGAATACTGTGTCAAAGGAGAGTACGATGACAATGACACTGGCAACGGTCAATCATTCCCGGGTACCTGTCATGAAGTTTGAAGTACGTCTTAAGATATGGAATCAGGGGACATCCAATGCCGAAACGAAAAAGATACAGGGGTATGTTCCGGGAAAAGGCACTGCGAGGATAGGAGTGGAAGTCTCTCCAAAGCACTGCGGGATCTTGGAAATCAGCGGAAAGAAGGCGAAAGTTTGGGACCCTCTGTGTCTCTTTTGCGGACAGAAAAAGACAGCGGCTTCCTTTCGGGCAGTGGTGCTTCCAAAGGGTTATGAGATGCAGTTTTCTATGGAAAGCCTGCTTTTTGGTATGGAATCAGAAAACGGAAACAGCAGGCCCGGAGCACAACCGCCTGAAATCTATCAGGTCCAGGCTTACCGCCCCGGTGACGGACTCAGGGATATTCATTGGAAACTGACTGCCAGAAGCGGTGAACTGCTCAGCAAGCAGTATTGTGCAGAGGTTCAGGCTCCGGTATTTGTATTCTGGGATATCAGGGAGGACAAGCCTTTAAGCACCGAGCAGATGGACGCATTCTGGGAGCTTTGTTATGGGGTGAGCGCAGGCCTTCTGAAGGAAAAAGTCAGCCATTCGGTAGGATACTGGGACAGGCAGACCGGGCTGATACAGGTGTATTCCATTGCGTGCCATGAAGATATTATGAACAATCTGTGTGAAATGATACGCAGGGACGCGCTTTTTGAGGAAAAGGGATATCCGGATGAATTGTATTTAAAAGAGATGTACCAAAGGCAAGAGGAAGGGGAAATGGTTCTTTCCATGGACACGTCCCTCAGATTACATTTATACAATAAACTGCTGTTTCAGTTTTCAGAGGAGGATTATGTGGAAGAGATCAAGAAAGAGAGATTTTTACTCAGCTGACAAAGGAAAAAAAGCAGGAAAAACCAGTGGACCGGTCAGCGGCCTGCTCTTTTTCGTCTGTTATTTTTGCGGGCTTTGGGGATATCTGCGGCTGTGTTCATTGATCTTCAGGCTGAATTACAGTTTGTGGCCGGTGGCCTTTGTCCTGGCTGGAGCCTGTGCGGGGCTTTGGCTTCTTCAGGATATTGTGAAGTGTAAACCGGTCTTTGTGATATTTGTGGGCGTTGCCGCCGCCGGAGGCATGTTTTGGGCAAAGCGGAGTATGTATCTTACCAATATGAAAATGCTGTATGCGGCTGGAATGTGGAATATGAGAGCGATTTCTGTTATTAAATTGACAGGTCTGTTGTGTATCTGCATGATTTTGGGTCTGCTTTTTATTTACCTGACAGCGAATCTGGCAAAACAGGGATGGATTTTTTACTTTATTACCTTTCCCCTTGTGTTTGCCGCAATGATGGCGCAGGCAGATTTGGATATATGGACCCTCTGTTTTCTGGCTGTTTTTCATTTGGGAAACCGTATGGCCGGTGTTGCGTCCAAGACCCGCCGGAAATCAGGACAGCCAAGGGAAGGCATTTATAAAAATGCGGGAAGGGCAGTTCTTGTGCTTGCGGTCTTCTTTTTAGCTGCTGTGGGTATTGCGGGAAGAGGAGTTTCAAAGCATATGGATACCCTGTACGAGGTCCCCTTAAAGACCGGTGAACGTGCCTGGCGCATGGCGGCAGGTCTGTGGCTTCCGGAATCCGTCAAGGGCCAGGTAAACCGGGGCGGACTTTATCCAAGCGGCAGAGAGCAGATGGAAGTCATTCTCCCGGAAAAACCCAAGGAGGATCTGTACCTTAAAAGCTTTGTGGGTGATGTGTATGAAAGCGGTGCCTGGAAGGCAGCCGACCGTGAGGCTTTTTATGAAAGCTTGGACGGAGAGTACGCGGCTCAGGAGGGCGCGGACGCCAGAAAATATTTTGAAAACAGGCAGTTTTATATGATCCGTTATATTCTCTCCGGTTTGGGAGGTACAGATGGCTATGAAAATGTGCCGGGTGAAAAGAATGTGGAATTGCGGTCTCTGGCTCTGGAGAACAGGACAGTATCGCTGCCCTATATTTATGGAGAAGAATATGGGGATGATAAGGTGCACAGGGGAACCATGTACACAGAGGAGGACTTTAAAACAGTGCTGGCTATGGCGGACGCAGATATAAGACTCAGATTTGAGGAGGAGGAGCGTGCCTACAAAACCTTTGTGGAGCAGTCCTGTCTTGCAGTTCCTGAGGAACAGGTACCACAGCTTGTGAGCATCTGCAGGTCTTATGATAATTCAGGAACAGAAGAGGTTACCGGATTCATACAGGCCTGGCTCCAGTCAAATGCAGCCTACTCCTTGAATCCCGGCGTGGCGCCCATTGGAAGAGACCCGGCAGAATATTTTATATGTGAGCAGGGAAAAGGATACTGTCAGCATTTTGCCACTGCGGCGGCACTTATGTACCGGATCTACGGGATCCCATCCCGCTATGCCGTGGGATTTAGGGCAGCGCCGGATTTATTTGAGGAGCAGGAGGACGGCAGATATAAGGCGGTTATCACAGATGTGCAGGCTCATGCGTGGGCTGAGATTTATTTAGACGGTGAAGGATGGATCCCAGTGGAGACAACCCCGGCAGCGGGGGCACAGCAGGCAGGGAACGGCTTGGAAAACGGAGAATACATGCCAAATGCAGAGACTGCAGCCGAAGCAGCCGGAACGGAATATGAGACCAGCCGAGAGAATGGAGCAGAACAGAATGATCAGGCTGCTCCGGATGAGGAAGAAGGCCGGACGGAACCGGGGAAGGAAGAGACTGCTGATGGAACAGATAACGGTCAGGAGGATGAGAACAGCGCACAGAAGGAGCAGAAAGACAGTGGTTTAGATCAGAACCGTAGAAATAAACTACTGGGGAGTATTCGTTCCTTTTTTGTCAGGATGGCACCAATATTTGCCGCGGCAGCAGGGATTGTTTTTATATGGGGGATGATTTGCCTTCGGCGGTATGCCATTCTGCGCAGGCAGGAAAAATACGGCGCTGGTCAGATCATGGTCAGAATGCTGGAAGTTCTTGGGATGGCAGGGAAGATGAAGGACTGTGACGCAATGGGAGCGGATTTCTCAGAAAAGCTGTCCCATGCAGTTCCCTCTATCAGCAGGGCGGAAGCCGTACAGATACAGAGAGCAGCCCTTCAGGAGAGCTTTGGAAATGAAGAGCTTTCTAAAATGCAGGGAAGGGAAACGCGCCGTGTCTATAAGAAAGCATGTTCCTATGTCTATAAAAACCTGCCGTGGTATAAAAAAATTTATTTCCGGTATGGAAAGGTATATGGATAAACGCATTCGCAGCAGAGGGCAGGATATCCGGGCTGCTTCCTGCTTTTGCCCGTAACTGTTAGAAACTGAAAAGCTATAAAAAGACGAAAAAAGAGGCTGCGCATAGAAATGCGCGGCCTCTTTTTGGCAGTCAGGAATTATGCTGCACAAACATTAACTGCTTTCAGTTTTCTGCTGTCTTTCGGATCCTGCTCTGTATCAAATGTTACTCTCTGTCCTTCGTCAAGGCTTTTGAATCCATTGGAAACAATAGCGGAAAAATGTACGAATACATCCTCTCCTGTATTGGAATCAGTAATAAATCCGTATCCCTTCTGAGCGTTAAACCATTTCACTGTACCGTTATTCATAATCAGTACCTCCATATATAATATTTGGTCGTAATAAAATAGAAAAAAGCCAACTCAACAATGAATTAAATGGAATCATTGTCTGGTCGGCTCTAAATTCAAATTAATCACTTTTTGTATCATATCATGGAGAGAAAGGAATGTCAAGAATATTTTTAGAAAATACTTACAAAAGAAAATGGAAAAATTTCTGTGCAACAGAAGAGGTTTGAATACCCACTTATTTAAAAGTGAGGATATGAAGGCGCAGTTTGTTGCGTTAGGCAGGAAGTGAAGTTATAATGTTGGTAGACAGGATCAAGTTAAAAAAAATAAAATATGAAATGGAGGATTAGATATGTTGGAAATTGGAATAAAGGCACCGGAATTCAGACTGTTGGATCAGGATGGGAAGGAAGTGGCTCTGAGTGATTTTAGGGGGAAGAAAGTCGTGTTGTACTTTTATAGTAAGGATAATACGGCAGGGTGTACAAAGCAGGCCTGTAATTTTGGAGAGCTGTATCCGCAGTTTACGGAGAAAGGAGCTGTGGTGCTTGGTGTCAGTAAAGATACGGCAGCTTCCCATAAAAAATTTGCTGAGAAATATCATCTGCCCTTTCCTTTGCTTTCCGATACGGAGCTTAAGGTGATCCGGGAATATGATGTATGGAAAGAAAAAAATATGTATGGGAAAAAGGTTATGGGAGTGGTGCGGACCACCTACCTGATCAACGAGGATGGAATCATAGAAAAGGCCTTCGGCAAGGTCAAGGCAGCGGATAACCCGGCGCAGATGCTGGGAGAAATCTGAGAGGTATCAATGAGAAGGGACAGGGCTGTTTTAGGGGTTTTTTCGTGTATGCATTTTCTTGTGGATGCTGCCTGCGCGTTTGCCATGTATGGGGTATTTAAGGGGAGGGATGCCTGGTACTGGTATATACTTTTATATAATTTCTGTGCTTTTGCTCTGCAGATGCCGTTGGGGGTGGTGCTTGATGGAATCTGCAGAGGGAAGAATACAGTGGAAAAGTATAGATGCTCTGCCGTGTTTGCTGTTTTGGGAGTTGTGTTTACTTTGGCGGGGGGATTTACACATGTGATCGTTCTGGGCATTGGAAATGCACTGTTTCATGTAGGGGGCGGCGTAGGGACGATATGGACCAGTGATGGAGAGCGCAGTGTTTGTGCGCGTCTGGGTATTTTTGTGGCACCTGGAGCCTTGGGGCTGTTTTTGGGGAATATGTGGAGCCAGTCTGCAGATAAGACATGGATCGCCTTTGCAGGGACATTTTTGTTGCTGTGTTTTGGGGGAATACTCCTGTGGCTGGGACGAGGGAAAGGTTTTGGAAGCTCATGGGGCAGATTTGGTAAGCACAAGGCAGTGCCGGAAAGAAGTATGGTAGTTATCTGCTGTTTTCTGGTAGTGGTTCTGAGGTCTTATGTGGGGATGTCGGCTGCGTTTCCCTGGAAGAATACAGTTCTTATGGGAGCGGTATGTGCCGCGGCTGTCGCAGGCGGTAAGGCAGCGGGAGGATTTCTGGCTGACCGGATCGGGATATACAGGGCAGTGGTGGGTTCTCTTGTTTTAGCGGCTTTGATGTATGGATTTGGCAGATTTTGGGGAGCAGGGGTATTAGCCCTTTTATTTTTTAACATGACTATGCCTCTGACGCTGTATCTCATGTGGAATGCGATGCGGGAACAGCCGGGGCTGGCCTTTGGGATGCTGACATTTGCCTTGTTTTTGGGATTTTTACCGGTTTATTTTCCTTGTATGCCGCCATTGGATTATCGGGTGATCGGAAGTCTGGGAAGCTTGATCTCTCTTTTCCTGCTTGTTGTTGTGACAAGACGGAAACGGAAGGGGCTTGACTCGGGGAAAGGAGCGGCAGATGGTACTGTATCTGATTAAAATGTTTGGGGTTTCGCTGGGGCTTACACTTGTTATCGAGGAAGCAGCCGCGTGGTTATATGGGATAAGGCGCGGTAAGGATTTTCTGCTGGTCTGTCTGGTCAATATACTGACAAATCCGGCCGCTGTTTTCCTTGCATGGATTTGGAGGATGTATATGCCGTATGGAGGAAGATTCCTTTTCTATCTTGCGGTGGAGACAGCAGTGGTTATAACAGAAGGATTGATTTACAAAGCTTATCTGCAGGAGGGCAGACATCCAATGTGGTTTTCACTGGCGGCTAACGGATTCTCATTTCTTCTGGGATTTTGTATTTGAAAGTGTATTTGAAAGGGGAGGGATACATATGAAAAAGGGAGTTAGGGTATTTTTGATTCTGGTTGTCTGTTTGGGAATTCATGTTACGGATGTTTCAGCAGATTTGATCTTTGAACCGCAGAATGCCTTTTACAAGCTTCATGCAAATAAATGTGAATATGTGAACCACACTTATACTGTCAATGGCTACGGAGGGAAAACAGAGCTTTATAAAAGTCCGTTGTCTGACAAAGTGATGGCAGTCATGAAAAATAATGAGGAACACTATATTTCTTATGTATATACAGACGAAAAGGGGAATAAGTGGGGACTTGTTGAGGATTCGGAGAATAAAGAGGGCTGGGTTCCCATGGTGTATATGTTTTCTCATTATGGAGGAGATTCCTTTCTGGAGGAATATGAATCACAGATAAAAAAAGAGGAAGGCAGTATTGATATTGACAGCGGAGAGAAGATCTATTACTTTGCATATCCCGGTTCCGGTGATCCTTATAATTTGAATAATGTGAAAACGGAAGGACATTCCCTCAATTATGACCGTGTTTTTATAGATGAGGAAGGGCTTAAATGGGCTTATGTAAATTATTATTATCAAGGATGGCATACATTTTGGATATGTATGGATGATCCGTCCAATTCAAATCTTCCTGTTCGGGAGGTTGACAATGAGATGCCGGAACCGCCGGAATCTATTGACCGGGTAGGCGGAGGGATCACAGTTTCTGTCTGGCTTGTGGCCGGACTTGTGGCAGTGGTCATGATGGTTACCGGATGTTTGATCTGGGGGACATACGGAAAAAAGAAGTGATCACCAGACTGCTAAAAAGGAGATTCAGATGAAAAAAGGAAAATATATGCTCCTGGCAATACTGCTCTGCTTAATTTTTCAGGCAGAAATTGTACGCGGAGATATTATTTATGAGCCTAGTGATTTTTTCTGGCACATCCATTCCGAACAGTGTGTCTATAGAAACCGCAGCTATATTGTCAATGGACGAGAAGGCAGGACAAGTCTCTACACCAGCCCCATCTCCTTTAAAAAGCCGTCTGTATTGAAAAATGGTGACTGTTACAATGTTACATATATCTATACGGACATGAAGAATAATGATTGGGGATATATTGACGGCAATGGAAAAAAGGGATGGGTTCCGCTGGCGTATATGTATCCGGTATATGACAGCACGTCCTTTAAAGAGGAGTATGAGAGCCGGCTGACCAAGGAGAACGGTGGATTGGAAATGCAGGCGGGGGATGTTGTTTACGAATGGAACTATCCAGGCTCTGAGAACCCGTATAGTATGGAAATAGACAGTGAAACCACTGTTTACTATGGACCGGTTTTCAAAGACAAAGACGGGCATAGCTGGGGAAATGTAGGATACTTGTTCGGAAACAGGGACTTTTGGATTTGTATTGATGAGCCATGGAACGGTGATCTGCCGCGTAGGGAAATCAGCATTGAAATACCGGAACCGCCGGAGTCTATTCAGAGAGAGTATGGGATCTTCTATGTTATTGTTGTATTTGGAATGATCGCGGCGGTAATATATGCTACAAAAACCCTTATACAGAAATTTTATAGGAAGATTGAATAAATTATAATCCTATGATGAAGCCCTGGCAGGATGAATATACTCGCCCATTAAAAGCTGAGTATTAGAAATAGTGTTGGAAGTGGGATTATACTTAAAATAAGTTTATAAGGAGAGATTAATATGGCTGATATGCTTGTCAAATTATACAATATCAACTCATTTTCTGAGCAGGAGGATAGGCTGTTAGAACATGGAGTTAGAATAAAAAGAGCTTTAGCACCTGATAAAAGTAAAATTGTTAAATTTGCCCAGACATGTTCAAATGAAGATTACTCTGATGAGGTAGAAATTGCGTTTTCTAATCATCCCATTACCTGTTATATTGCAACAAAGGAGAAAAAAATCATAGGGTTTGCCTGTTTTGAGGTTACTGCAAAAGACTTTTTTGGACCTATGGCAGTGTTGGAGGAAGAGAGAAGAAAGGGAATTGGAAAGGCACTATTATTGAAATCACTTCATTCTATGGAGGAATTAGGATATGCATATGCAATAATCGGGTGGCCCACAAAATCAGCAATTCCTTTTTATGAAAAATGTGTAAATGCAAAAATGATTGAAGAGTGTTCTTCCGGTATATACAAACGAATGATAGAAATCGATGAATGATTAAAGTTGGGGTGCGAAAAAATTACTGGTCATACAACCAAGATAGTAATTTCTCCACACCCCGATTCTCTCGAAACATGTTTTCTACCAGTCTTTCATAACCTGAATGACCACATCCTCATAATCTCCGGTGATATCTTCATTATATCCCCCGTGTCTTACATTCGTCTCCACGCCCCAGCCGTTTTCCTGGTATTCCCAGATGTGATAAGGGACGCCTCTGTAATCAAAGTCCAGGCTGCCGCAGCCGTCTACTTCGTTATATTGAAATTCCAGAGATTTTTCGTTCAGAAGATTTTGTATTTTTTCCAGGCGCATAAGCATTTCCTTCCTTTGTGTTTTCTATAAATAGTATTGTATCAAACAGAAAAGAAAATAGCCAGTATCCATGCGGAAAATGACATCAGAAATTTTTTGACCGACCGGCCTAAGTCTGTGTGCCGTGTGTTTAGTTCTCAGCTAAAATACAGAATCTTCATATGCGGAAGCTTCCTGGCAAGCTCCGCCCGGAAAAACAGTACTCCTTCCTGCCTGGCAGACGGATGATACCCATATTTACCCCGGCCCCGGACCTGCATCAGTTCTTTGTCGTAAAGTTCCGGGGCATCTGGGAATGCGTCCTCATTGATCTTACGATGGACAAAGCTGTAGCTCATAAAGATGATCTCTATAAACGCGGTTTTTTTCACTTTTTCAGAGAGTTTTTCCGAGAGGACAGTGATCAGTTCACGGTACAGATCCTGCCAACCGGGAAGGAAAATAACAGGGGCAATGAGGATACCGCAGGGATAACCCGCCTCGCACATTTGATTCAGGGCCTCGATTCGTTTGTTCAGCGGCGAGGTGCCCAGCTCGATTTGGCGGATGATTTTTTCCGGGTTTACGCTCATACGGAAAATGATCCTGCCGCCGTGCTGGAGGGGAAGAAGAGGAGCGATATTTGCAAATTTGGTTGGAAATGTAAGACTGCCTTTTTCATTTTTTACAAAGCGCTCTATGGTCCATTCCAGATTATGGGTGATGGTATTTTCAAGGACCAGGTCACTGTTGCTGCCGATTTCAAAGGTGAGATTTTCCAAAGAGCGGTTTGCAGATTTCATGATCTTATCAAGCATTTCTTCCCGGTTTACGAAGAGACGCAGATAGGAGCATTTATTGTAGTTGCAGACCAGATAGCAGTACAGACAGGCGGCAATGCAGCCGGATGAAGTGTAAGGTACCAAAAAGTCAGAGACTTTGGCATTGGGGACATGCCGATGGGTTTTGCGGATGCCGATAATGAGATACTGCTTCATTTCCCGGAAATCGGAATTTGGGCGTGTGCGCAGTTCATCTATTTTATTATGGCTGTCAATGGGAATCCAGGTTCTGTCCTGATATTTTTGCTTCAGGTAATGCCCAAGTTCATAGCCCATGGTTGCTTCTTCATAGTAAATTTTGTCTGGAAACATATATACGGACCTCCAAGTTAGTATAAACTTAGGATGGCAGTTCCGGTGAAAAATATTCTCTGATCCCGCTCCGTATCTTCTGAGGTGTATCGCCGTACAGCTTTTTAAATGTGCGCATGAAAACTTTGTAATTACTGATCCCGTTTTTTTCCATAAGCACAGTGATACTGTCGTCTGTGTTTTTCAGATCTTCATATAAATGCATGGTGCGGACAGAATTCAGATACTCCAGAAAAGTCTGTCCTGTGTATCTCTTAAACAGACGGCAGAAGTATTCGCGGCTTACAGCCAGGCTTGCGGCAGCGTCATCCAGAGTAAGCTGCTCTTGAAAATGGTTTCGCACCCAGTCCATAACCTGTGTGACACGTTCCAGATCTCTGTTGGCCCTGGTCTCCGGTGCGGAGGGGGAAGCGGAACAGAAATTTTTATACAGGTGGTACAGAAATTCGTAGAGGTTGGCCGCAAAAAAGAACTGATAGCCACTTTCCTGACAGGTATAGGCATCCAGCATATGTTCCAGATTCCGGCGCAGACTGGAAAAAACATCTGCTTTCTCTGCAGGTGTGATCATGGTCTGAAAATGCAGGCTTGTGCCGGATGGCAGGAAATTTTGGAGCTGTCCGGCGGATATTTGCAGCAGAATATAGCTGACAGAGCCATTGGCCCGGGTCATGTGGAGTTCTTTGCTGTTGATGACCATCAGACTGCCTGGGGTGAGCAGATAGGAACCGGCCTGTACAACTGCGGTCAGCTCTCCTTTCATCATATATAAAACTTCCAGATAATCATGCCAGTGGGCAGGAATAGTCAGGTCTTTGCACTGGGAGAGCATGAATTTTGCAGGCAGACCGTTTGTCTCACTGATCTTCTCGTAATGGTATGGCATGGACTTTTCTCCTTTTAGACAGTAACTGTGAGGGGACTGAACAGTTATCGTTTGATTTATCAATACTGACAGAGAACCTTCTGGGAATATTCTAGCAAACCGGGAGGAAAATATCAATATCAGCCTATAAATAGTTAAAAAGAGCCGTAGAAATTTCCCGATTTATTCGTCATAATAAAAGACAGATAGTAACTGGAAAGACACAGAACAGTTACGGTAAATACAGATAAGTGATCCGGGAGGAATACCATGAAATTAAAAAACAAGACATTTACAGGAACTACTTCAAATGAAGTGACGGCCAGAGAGACAGAAAACAGAAAGCTTGCACGTTTGGCAGCAGCAGAAGGCTTTGTGCTTTTGAAAAACCAGGACCATATCCTGCCTCTGAAAAAAGGGATAAAACTTGGCCTGTATGGTGCAGGTGCGGTGAAAACCATCAAGGGGGGAACTGGCTCCGGTGATGTAAACGAGAGAGAATGTGTCAATATCTGCCAGGGTTTAGAAAATGCCGGATATGAGATCACGAGCAGCGCCTGGCTGGAGGCCTATGCATCCCTCTATGAGGAAACACGGCTGAAATGGCGGGATGAGATACTGGGGAAATTAGAAGCATATGACAACAATTTCTTTGAAGCATATTCCACCACACCGTTTTTTATGCCCTGTGGGAATCCGGTTGATGTGGATAAGGCTTCAGCCGATGGCGCGGACACGGCAATCTATGTATTAAGCCGTATAGCAGGAGAGAACGCGGACCGTCACGACACAGAGGGAGATTATTATATTTCCGCAGAGGAAAAAGCGTTGATCGCCCAGCTTTCAAAAGCTTATGATTCTTTGGTGCTGGTCATCAATACAGGCGGCCTTGTGGATTTGGCCTTTGTGCAGGAATTTGACAATATAAAAGCTGTACTGCAGTTTGTACAGGCGGGACAGGAGGGCGGCAGTGCCTTCGCGGATGTAGTAGCCGGAAAAGTGACACCAAGCGGTAAGCTGGCTGATACCTGGGCTTTCGATTATAAAGACTATCCGAACAGTGAAACTTTCAGTTTTAAAAACGGGGATGTGAATACAGAAAAGTATCAGGAAGGCATTTACGTGGGATACCGCTACTTTGACACATTTGATGTACCCGTGCTCTATCCGTTTGGTTTCGGCCTTTCCTATACAGATTTTATGATCTGTACGGAAGAGATCAAAACAGTAAATACAAAAAGCGGAAAGCCGGAGATCGCGGTAACTGTGAAGGTGACCAATACAGGAGATACATACTGCGGCAAAGAAGTCGTACAGATCTATGTTTCCTGTCCTCAGGGAAAACTGGCAAAAGAATACCGCCGTCTTGCCGGATTTGCCAAGACAGAGGAACTGAAGCCGGGAGAATCCTGCAGAATAACTATCACATTCCCGGTTTATCAGCTTGCCTCTTTTCATGAAGAAAATGCAGCCTGGGTTCTGGAGGAAGGAACCTATGGCGTCTGGACCGGAAATTCCATTCAGGGCGCCAAGCTTGCAGGAAGTCTGTGCGTGGACAAGGATGCCATTTTAGTGCAGTGCGAACATATCTGCCCGGTAAAAGAGGAGCTGACAGAGCTGACACCGGACAGCAGCAGGATGAAGGAGAAGGAGGCAGCGTGGCTTGAAAAGGCGGCAGGACTTCCCTCTGTACATATTGACGCGGAGAAAATAACAAAAGAGACAGTGGTTTACACAGAACTGCCGGAACGTTTTACCGGCAGGGCGGGAGAAATCGTGGAATCTCTTTCCGTAGAACAGCTTATTCAGATGTCTGCAGGCGATCCAGGGAAAGGCCAGGATGCAGTCCTTGGTTCTGCGGGGATCACTGTGCCAGGAGCAGCGGCTGAGACTTCCTCCGCGGCATCCGGTGAGCCATGGAACCTGCCCTCAATAGCTCTGGCAGACGGTCCTGCAGGACTGCGTCTGAACCAGAAGTATCAGGTTGTGGATGGGGAAATCGTGCGTGAAAACTTTATGAAATCCATTGAAAAAGGATTTTTTGCTGAGCCGTCACCGGAGGTGGGAACCGCGTACTATCAGTTCTGTACAGCCATCCCTGTGGGAACCCTCCTTGCACAGACCTGGAATGCAGAGCTTGTAAAAGAAGTGGGGGAAATGATAGGAAAAGAGATGGAGCTTTTCCAGGTGACTTTATGGCTTGCGCCGGGTATGAACATTCACAGAAACCCTCTCTGCGGAAGAAACTTTGAATATTATTCAGAGGACCCTCTGCTGTCAGGCATCATGGCTTCTTCCATGACTCTGGGTGTGCAGAAAGTGCCGGGATGCGGAACCACGATCAAGCATTTTGCCTGCAATAACCAGGAGGATAACCGTATGGGATCTGACTCCGTACTCTCCGAACGTGCACTGCGGGAAATCTACCTGAAGGGATTTGAAATCGCGGTGAAGAATTCCCAGCCAATGTCTATTATGACCTCCTATAATATGATAAACGGCGTACATGCCGCAAATTGCTATGACATCTGTACCAGGGCGGCCAGAGATGAGTGGGGATTTGCAGGAGCTGTTATGACAGACTGGACGACAACCTTTGCCTCACCGAGAGGTGAGTGTACAGCAGCAGGCTGTATGCGTGCGGGCAATGATATGGTAATGCCGGGTATACCAAAAGACCATGAAAATATCCGCCGGGAACTGGAAGAGGGAACTTTGGATATCCGTGAACTGAAACGCTGTATCTGCAATACGGTAAATCTGATCCTGCAGTCCAACCGGTATGAGGACGCGGTCAGCTATCTGGAACAGTTTGAAGGACTGGACGCATACCTGAGTGTAGAAAGATCAAATTAGGCTGTCAGAGTAAGATAGGGCTTGTGGTGAGGGCAAAGTAAAAAGAACGCCCGGTAAAAGGAACTTATAAAGAGGGAGCGGGAGCAATGAATGCCCGCTCCTTTCGTATTGCTATTTTTTTGCTCCTTTATTATAATAAAAACAGTTCCGAAACGGTTGTTGTCCGCTGACAAAGTCCTGTGGATCGTAACCGGTAACCGCGATATAGAAATGCTGAAAAAAGAGAAAGCAGGAGGTAGTCATGAAAAAATGGTATAATGAAGAATATGAGTGGGAAATTGAGGTGACAGGGTTCCTTCGCAGTGAACATACGGAGAGATACTGCAGAAACGGTGAAGAGATCGGGGACAAGTATACCTGTACCTATGGCTGTCCTGTAAATGCGGATGGGCAGGGAATCTGCTCCAAAGTAATGATGATGATGTTTCCTGTTATGGAGGCTGTCAGAAGCGGCGGAGATCTGGAGAACATCGGCGGGAACAGCAAATACAGCAAGGATATCGTATGTCCGGATGGCTGTGTTATGTTTAGAATGACAGCGAAAAAACTTGATAATGAAAATTTTTATAAGGGTAAATTTTTTGATTAGAATGTTTTTGGAAAATATTTTAAATTTTTGAAAGGATTCCTCCATTACGATCGTTTTATTAATAGAAAGAGGTTTTTCACACTCTTTGACCGGTAAATTCCGGGAAAGAAAAACTTATAAACCATATTATAAAAGAGAAAAATTGGAGGAATGAAAATGAAATTTCATAAAAGAAAAGTTTTGGCGGCAGCTGCAGCAGGTGTGATCCTGGCGGGTACTATGAGTACAGTGGTTATGGCAGGCGGCAAAGGGGAATACAGCCGTCTGTGGTGCCGGAATACGGTGTGCAGTGTGTATGGAGAGGATTGTCAGAATCCGGGGGAGTGTGTAAACGGAGCAGACTGCCGGAATCCGGGGGAGTGTGTAAACGGAGCGGACTGCAGGAACCAAGGTGATTGTGTAAATGGAACTGACTGCGGGAACCAGGGGGAGTGTGTAAATGGAGCAGACTGCCAGAATCAGAGGGAGTGTGTGAACGGAGCAGACTACCCAAACCAGAGTGACTTTACAGACAGTGCTGCTGGTCAGAGCCAGGTCAATGTAGTAAAGAATGTTTCCGGTCAGAATCAGACGAACACCCTTAGTAACACAGTTGGCCAGGAGCAGAGTGAAGGTGTGGATTCCACATACACGGAAACAGTTGTGGATGCTTCCGGGAGTTATGGAGAACACCATAGCGAAAATTACAGCGGTAGTAATGGGGAATACCACAACGGAAATCATAATGGAGATCACAGCGGAGACAACGGTGAATACCACGACGGAAACCATAATGGAGATCACAGCGGAGACAACAGTGAATACCACGACGGAAACCATAACGGAGACCACAGCGGAAATAACGGAGAACATCACGGCGGAAATCATGGAAACCACCACGGAGAATAAAACATTTTACTATATAAAGCCGAAAGGATTCTATTCACATGATGACAAAATGGGATATCAATTTAATTGTGGAAGAATATGCAGATACCATAACCCGTATCTGTTATTCTTATGGAAAGAATTATGATGATACCCAGGACATTATGCAGAATGTGTTCTTAAAGCTGATGCGTGCTGATCCGGAATTTGACACAAAAGAGCACGAAAAGGCCTGGATCATCCGGGTCACTATCAATGAGTGCAAGGATTTCCTGAAAAGTATTTTTCACAGGCATACTTCCCTGGAGGAAGTACAGGAAATCCCCATAGAGGAAAAGGAGGATTTATCCTACATCAGGGAGGCTGTCCGGAAGCTCCCGGACAAATACAAATCTGTTATCTACCTTTTTTATTACGAAGGTTATACAGCAGTGGAAATAGCGGGAATCCTGCATAAAAAAGAAAATACGATTTATACCTGGATGAACCGGGGCAGACAGATGCTGAAGGAAATAGTGGGAGGTGACGTAGAATGAGCAGAAAGATCAGAGATGCATTTGAACCTGTGAAAGCAGGAGAACAGATGAAGGAAAGAACAAAAGAAGTCCTGACCGCCCAACTGGAACACTGCTCAAAGCGTCGCTTCTACCAAAGACCAGTATTTTACCGGATGCTGGCCGGGGCCTTGCTGCTGACATTGGTATTTGTGGGGAGCATGAGAGCGTACGAAATCAAAGCCGAGGCGGCATATATCACCATGGAAGGTCCGGTTGAGATTGGTCTGTCCGTAAACGGCAAGGACACAGTGATCTCGGCAGAGGGGCTGAACACAGACGGAGAAAACATCGTCTCCCAGGTAGACGTCACAGGAATGCACTACCAAGAAGCGCTGCAGGCAATTATGGAGAACGATTCCTACCAGGAGTGTCAGGGGGGAAAGGCAAAAGTGAAGGTTTCCTGTCATGACAATGAGCAGGAAACAGATATGCAGAAGAGTGCAGATGAGGCATGTCATTCTTACGGCCGGCAATACCGCCAACATCATGGCCAGGAACATGAGGAAGAGACGGAAGGACATGTGGAAAGACATAACGGACAGAGCAGCGGGAAACATGGAGAGGATATCCGGGAAGAACCGCAGGGAGAGATACAGGGAGATCAGGAAAATCAGCAGGACGGCCAGTCATCCGGTGATCCGGGATACCGGGATGGGGAACATGGGCATGGAAATAAACATCACGGGGAGTAAGGATACAACGCAGTTCGCTGCGTCTCCTTCATTCGAGAAAAATCTTCCACAAACTGTGCCCGTACATCTCACGGAAAGTATTTTCCAGACACGCTTTGTGGTTCAGGAATGAAATAGTATCGTGGTGAAATCTTATCACTGATTGCAGCATAGCCATTTCGGCTATGCTGTTTTGTCTATTTATTACTGCCTCGGGAATGCCCTGCAAATGCAAGGCAGCACCAGGCGGGACAGAGGAGCTTAACGGTTACCAATTTTTTAATATACTTTGATTTCCTATTGACTCTCACGTCCCGTGATAGTGTAAGATAAAGCTATGGACAGAAGGGAGTGTATTCATATGAAAACAGTAAAACAGGTTTCTGAGCTTTCAGGGATCAGCGTAAGGACATTACAGTATTACCATGAGATAGGGCTTCTGGAACCAACGAAGCTGACAGATTCCGGCTATCGGTTATACGATGATGGAGCGCTGGAGACACTGCAGCAGATCCTCTTTTTCAAAGAACTGGATTTCTCTTTAAAGGAGATCAAAGGAATCATAGAGGATCCGGCCTACGATAAAACGGCAGCGTATAGACAGCAAAAACAATTGTTGGAGGCAAAAAGGAAGAGGCTGGACAAAATGATCTGTCTGCTGGAAAAACTGGAACAGGGGGAAAGGTGTATGAGCTTTGCGGAATTTGATACAAAAGAATATTTTGATATGCTGTCCGATTTCAGGAGAGAGCATGAAGATGCGGTTATAAAAAGCTTTGGAAGTATGGAGGCCTTCGATGAATGGGTGGATAAGTGGAAGGGAAAAGAGTCAATTCTGGTTGATGCGGCAATGGAACACTATGGCAGCATGGAGCAATTTGTAGCCGCTATGAAAAATAATATGGAACGTATGCCTGATTTGATGGAAAGAGGGCGAAAACTCAGAGAATCCGGTGGAATGGAACGGAATAAAGAGATGACCGAAGCGCTTGTATCTGACCTGACAAGGGATCCGGGGGCGGAGGAAGTGCAGGAGATCATAAAGGAATGTGTGGAAATGACAGAAAAACTGTACGAAGGGATGGAGATGGGAAAAGACTTTTGGGAAAGAACAGCGGACAGTTACCTGCATGAAAATGTATTAGTAAAGGTCATGGATAAGATGTATGGCAAAGGAGCTGCTGAATTTGTGGGAAGAGCTTATCAGTATTTTATTCAAAACAGAAAAGCATAGGATGCAGACAGTTGGGGAGGCCGGGTAAAACTGGCTTCCCCAAAGTTTGTTATTCTACATCAGGCATTTTTTGCGCTGACATGATATTCCGTTTGAATTCAATATAAGTAGCAATAAAGTAGATCAGATATACACCGCCAAACAACAGCAGGGCAAGCCCGAAATAAGACCAGGAAGGGGTCTGGATACCGGAGTATTTTACAAAGTTATGGCTGATGTAGCCTACAATGCCTCCGCTCAAAAGAACAGCACCTGCAAAGGGGCAGAGGTAGTAGATGACAAGCTGCCGGAAAACTATCTGGTTCAGCTCTTTTGAACGCATACCAAGCTTTCCCAGAAGCTGATAACGGTACTTGTATTTTCCGGAACCTGAAAGCTGCTGAACGGCAAGGACCGTAAGGGCAACACAGAGAAATACAAGCCCCACATAAAACAGCGGGAAGATCAGGGTGGAGAGCAGGAATTTCATTTCTCTTGTATCATTTTCTTTTAAAAATACCAGCTTATCCGAGATATAGATGGCGTCCGATCCGGTTTCCCGGTCCAGGCTGTCTATATAATCATCAAGCTCTTCATAGGAGTCATTTGTCATGTGTATTCCCCGCATGGACAGCACCTGATCATAAAAATCATCTGGGAGGCTTCCCTTTATACTGGCTGCCATGAGAGAGTAATAAGGTGTCATGGATGCAGCCGTTTCGTCCGGGACGACCAGCAGATAATCAGCACCATTGTGACCGCTTTGCTCAAAGGGTTCCGTATAGATCCCGGCACAGGTATGATCTGTGTTTTGGATTTTTAAGGGCTTTGCACAAAAGGCAGCCAGGGTCCTTTTAAGCCGTTTCTTTGTGTGTATCAGATACTGGTCAGGTTCCAGGGATACAGGTTCAAGACGCAGCATTTCCCGCAGGCGGTTATAATCGCTTAAACGGATATAAGTATCGTATTTGAAGTAATAGGAGCTGTCTGTCTGTGAGAGCTGTTCCACAAGATAGCGGCTGCAGGCATTGGTGTTGTTCTGATAAATGTTATAGGCCAGGAAATCTGTGATCCCGGCGTATTTTTCAGTGAGCGTTTTTTCTTTGGAGAAATCATAGCCGGGATGCTCACTGTAAATGCAGACATCAAAGGGGTACTTTTCCTCTGCCTGGGTATTTTGAAATTGGTTCAGCATCAGGGCATCGGATACTCCTACCAGAGCTGCCATGAAAAGAATGGTGAGTGTACCCAGTGTAAACTGCATGGTTTTCACTTTGGAGGCAAGCTGCCGGAGAAGAAAAATATTGGCTCCGCGGTATACCACTGCCTTTCCCTTACGGATACAGCTGATAAGAAAAGCGGACAGTCCGATATAGAGAAAATAAACAGAGGCAATGAGTGCCCCGATCATGGGATAGACATTCCACTGGTTAAAGTGTCCGAAATACAACATCCACCCAAACAGGACAATAAGGATGAGAGATGCAAAAAACATCCATTGTTTTCCCGTATTGTTCCCGTTTTTCAGCTCTTCGTTCTGACGGTCCAGATACATCATTTCGCGGATATTCATCTTTTTAAACCGCCGGTTACTCCGGAACATTGCCAGTACATAAGAACCGAAGAAAATACCTGCTGTCATGAAAAAAGTCCCCATATTCCAACGGATACGGATCGTATAATCTGCCTGCACAATGGCATAGATCAGTGTGGTGATAACCTGCTGCAAAAAGAGGCCGGGAAGCAGGCCGATGAAAAAGGCAGCCAGACCGAGAAGCAGCATTTCCTTTAAAAACAGTCTTGCGATCTGCTTTTTATGAAAGCCGAGAAGCAGGTAGGTGGCAAATTCTCTGCTGCGTTTTTCAGCCATGAATTTCATCATATAGTGTACAAGCCATATCATGATCAATACAATAAAAAAGGTGGCAAGTCCCAGCATGGCCCCCATCATGCCGGCTTCAGAGCAGAGCTTTTTTACATCGTCTGAGAAGATCATGGAGTCAAAAGAGAACATCAGGGCAGCAGTAAATATCATGGTCAGAAGATAGATGAGATAGTCCCTAAAAGAGCGCTTGGCATTGCGGAGAGCCAGCTTATTCAGCATCCCCATCACCTCCTGTCAGAGAGAGCACATCTAGAATTTCATCCAGGAATTTTTTCCTGCTTTTGGAGCCTTTCTGCAGCTCATGAAAGATTTTCCCATCTTTCAGAAATAGAATGCGTTTGCAGTAACTTGCGGAAAAAGCATCGTGAGTGACCATCAGTATGGTGGCATTCATCTGTTCGTTCATATGTGTAAAGGTCTCTAAAAGCATTCTGGCAGACTTGGAATCCAAAGCCCCTGTGGGTTCATCAGCGTATACGATTTTCGGATGGTTGATCAGTGCCCTGGCGCAGGCGCAGCGCTGCTTTTGTCCGCCGGAGACCTGATAGGGGAATTTGTCGCAGAGGGGCAGAATATCCAGGCGTTCCATGATTTTTCTGGTCCGCTCCTGGATCTCCTTTTTGCTTTTTTTCGTCAGGGACATGGCAAGGGAAATATTCTCCTGAATGGTCAATGTGTCAAGCAGATTAAAGTCCTGGAAGACGAATCCCAGATTGTTTTTCCTGAAATCAGCCATTTTATCCTCATTGAGCTTTGTAATGTCCTCCTGATCATAATAAATATGGCCTGAGGTCACCATATCCACAGTTGCCAGCAGGTTTAAAAGGGTGGTCTTGCCGCTTCCGCTGGCCCCCATAATGCCGGTAAACTCTCCTCTGTTTACGGTAAATGAGATGCGGTCCACAGCTTTTGTAATATTATTTTTGCTTCCGTAGTATTTTTCAATATCTTCTACACGGATCAATTCTTCCATAATGTTATCCTTCCTTTCCGGTTGGTGTACAGGAATTCTCCTGTTCTGGTTTCTATGATACCGGAAAGTACACACGTTTCATATAAATGTAGTCTGCAGTAACCTTACAATTTTGAAAGATTGGTTCAGGCCTCTGCATTTTGCCCGTCTCTTGAAAAATGGCTGCTGCCGTCGGGAAAATGAAGAAGGATTTTTGTATATTCCCCTTCCTTTGACCGGGCCTCTATAGAGATCCCCAGTTTTCTGCACAGCTTTCTGCACAGATATAATCCGATACCCGTAGACTGCCGGTTATGTCTGCCATTGGTCCCGGTAAATCCCTTGTCAAAGATGCGTCCGATCTCGCTGTCCAGAATGCCGATGCCATTGTCTTCAACGGTAAGCGCAGTACAGTTATTCTCTCTGGATGTATCAATAGATATGCGGCATACATCCTCTTTTTTATACTTTACGGCATTGAGAAATATCTGATTCAGGATAAACTCCAGCCATTTATCATCACAGTATACGGATTCAGTGCAGCCATGCAGATCGATCTGCACATTGTTTTTGATCAGATAGGGACGGATGCGCTGTATGGTAGTCAAAACCACATCCTTCAGCAGAATTTTGTGTATGAAATAGTCCTGATACACCGTGTCGGATCTGGCATAAAAAAGTGCCTTTTCCACATCATTTTCCAGTTCTGCCAGCTGGGCTTTGATCTTCCTTGTCTCCGCTGTCCTGTTGTTGTCACAGATGAGATTCATGGAGGTGATAGGAAGCTTTACCTCGTGGATCCAGTTTTCTATAAAGTCTTTATATTCTGTGCGCTCAGATTCCAGATGATGGACAGCGTCAATCACAGATTTGTTGGAGCTTCTGAGTACCCTTTTGTAAAGCCTGTCTTCCAGGCGGAAAGAGTCCGGCATAACTTCTGAGATGAGATAGGGCTTGTCCAGGGAATTTAGAATGTGGAACAGCTCCTTGAAATATCTGTTTTTCTTATACCAGTCAGTCACCAGGCAGACAGCCAGAAGAAAGAGCCAGGAGAGATAAAAAAGCAGAAGCTGGTTCTTTTTAAGACCGCAGGTGTATAAGTAAATAAAACTGCCTGTGATGCACAGGAAATGAAGCAGTATGGTGAGGGTTTTGTCTTTTATATAATCCGGAAAATTCATATGCAGTATCCCTGTCCTCTCCTTGTCTCGATCAGATGATCCACACCGATCTTGCGCAGCTTGCTGCGGATGCGGGTGATATTGACACTCAGCGTATTGTCATCTATAAATATCTGATTATCCCACAGATCATCAATGATATCTTCTCTCGGTACGATCTCTCCGCATCTGGAAAACAGATTCCAGCAGATGCGAAGTTCATTTCTGGTAAGCTCCGTTGTCTTTCCTTTGCAGGTCAGGGTGCTGTTTAAAAGGTTCAGCTCACATCCGCGGCAGGTCAGGATACAGGAATCGGATGCTTTGTTTTGGCTGCCGGAGCGTTTCAGCACGGCTGCTATCCGGGCAAGCAGTACAGGGGCAACGTAGGGTTTTGTAATATAGTCATCCCCACCCATCATAATGCCGTTCAGTTCATCCATGGAGGAACTGCGGCTGGTCACAAAGATGACGGGTGTATTTTTGGTCCTGCGGATCTCCCTGCACAGGGACAGGCCGTCAATTCCCGGAAGCTGGATATCAAGCAGGATCAAATCGGGGGAAAGCTTATCTATCTGTGCGGGAATATGGGAAAAATCCTCAATGCCGTCTGCCTGATACAGGGCATTTTCCAGCATCAGCTTCAGTTCACTGCGGATATCGGTATCGTCCTCAATAATTAATATGTGATACAAATTCAGGCCTCCTGCTGTTTTTTATGTAACTATTTACCGGTAACAGTAAAGGTAAGGAACCGTTACATTTCTTATATTATAGTATTCCTTCCAAAGGTTTGCAATGAAAAGGAAAATTCATTGCGCTAATTGGGAAAAACAGGTATAATTTTTAGAAAAGAAAATGGAAAGAGGGGAGAATATGATGGATTTGCTGCTTGTCAGACATGGTGAGCCGGATTATTCGGATATTGATGAGAGAGGGTATATAGGGCATGGCCGTGATCTGGCTAAATTAACGGAAAAAGGAGTGCGGCAGGCAGAGCGGGCGGCTGAGGATACAAGGCTGCAGGGCGCAGAGCTGATCCTGTCCTCACCCTATACCAGGGCGATTCAGACGGCGTCGATCATATCACGGATCACGCAGATTCCGCTTACAGTGGAGACGGATCTTCACGAGTGGATGCCTGATCTGTCTTTTATGTATGAAGGACCGGAAGAGATCCCGGCTGTATTAAGAGAAATGGAGATGTATAGAGGAGAGTGGTGCCGGGAATGCCGTTATCGGTGGGAAAGCCTCTCAAAGGTGGGAGAACGCGCCTTTTTTGCAGTGAAAAAATATTTACACTGCAAAAAAATAATCCTGGTTGCCCATGAGACGGTAATACAGCGGTTTGTGAAAATGGAATCTGTGCCCTGCGGCTCTGTGACAGAGATGGACTTTAGTCAGGAGAGCCGTTGGTTTGGGTATTATCAGGACATAAGAGGGATGGGGACAGCAAAATGACAGGAGTACGCAGGACAGAGACCACGAATATACATAGCAGGGTGAATAAAACCTTTTATTACAGCTTTTTTTCCATTTATGCGGCGCTGGTGCTGCAGAATGTTATCACACTCAGTGTTAATCTGGCGGATAATATGATGTTAGGTGCTTACAGTGAAACGTCACTGGCAGGTGTGGCAGCGGTGAATCAGATCCAGTTTGTCTTTCAGCAGATCCTTATGGCACTGGGGGACGGGCTGGTGATCTTCTGCAGCCAGTATTGGGGGAAAAAGCAGATCGAACCTATGAAAAAAATTGCCGCCGCAGCCATGCACGCGGGACTTGTGGTGGCCCTTCTTTTGTTTGTACTGGTCAGTTTATTTCCCTATCAGGTGGTCGGGGTTTTCACTACTGACAGGGACATCATTGAGGAGGGCGTACGGTATCTGAATCTTATACGGTTTACGTATTTATTCTTTGCGGTCACCCAGCTTTTGCTGGCAGCGCTCAGAAGCGTGGAGGTGGTAAAGATTGCATTCTGCCTCTCCATCATGACGTTTTTTATCAACTGCGGAATTAATTATGTGCTCATATACGGACATTTCGGTGCGCCGGAGATGGGAACAGCAGGTGCTGCGGTGGGCACGCTGACAGCCAGGATCGTGGAGTGCGCAGTGCTGATCGGATACATGATCAAAAAAGAGAAGAATCTGAATCTCAGATTGAAGGATTATCTCCGTTTTGACAGGGTCCTCTGCAGAGATTACTTTAAGATCACAGCTCCTATGGTGGTAGTACAGAGTCTCTGGGGAGTGAATACCGCTCTGCAGACGGTGATCCTGGGGCATATGACATCCGCGGCAATTGCTGCCAACAGTGCTGCCTCCACCTTGTTTTTGATGGTCAAGTCCACTGCAGTAGGGGCTGCATCCACTGCATCTATCATCATAGGAAAGACCATCGGAACAGGTGATATGGCATTGACAAAGGTCTATGCCAGGGTAATGCAGAGAATGTTCCTGGTGATAGGGATTCTTTCGGGCATCCTGCTGTTCTTTCTCCGCATTCCAATCCTGAGCCTTTACGATCTGTCGCCTGCCACAAAGGATATGGCGAATACATTTCTGATAATTTTAAGTGTGGTCTGTGTGGGAATGTCCTATCAGATGCCCACTAATAATGGAATTATCCGTGGCGGAGGAAATGCCATGTTTGTGGTAAAGATGGATTTGATCAGCATCTGGTGCATTGTACTTCCGCTGTCATTTTTTATGGCTTTCGTGGTGAAGGCATCTCCGGCAGTGGTGGTCTGCTGTCTGAATGCAGACCAGATATTTAAGTGCGTTCCGGCATTTTTGGAATCCCACTATGGGAACTGGATACGGAAGCTGACCAGGGATGAAAGTCCGGCCCTGTAGAATTCCGGAAGGGAAGACAGAACTTTTTTGATGGATACTTATAGATTATTAATAGAATTGTGAAATGAGGGAGGAGAAAGCATGAAATTTCAACCAAACAGTACATTCCTGTTTATTCTGGCAGGACTGGTGATCCTGTTCGTCATTGCCCAGTCCGTATTTTTTCTGGTGAGGGCCTACAGACGCGGAAAAAGTCTGGGGATACAAACGGCACAGATGAGGAAAACCATACTGTCAACAGCCGTATTTACCCTGGCTCCTGCGGTGTCAATACTGCTGGGGGTCATCACCCTTTCAAAGTTTTTAGGGCTGCCGCTGCCATGGCTGCGGCTGAGCGTGATCGGAGCCATTACATATGAACTTCCGGCAGCTACGTCCACAGCAAATGCACTGCATATTTCCCTGTCGGAGACCGTGACAGACCCGAGGGTCTACACAGCGATCTGCTGGGTGATGACACTGGGTATCTTCCCGGGTCTTATATGGGTGCCGCTTTTTATCAAAAAGATCCAGGGCGGTCTTATGAAAATTAAAAACAAAGACAGCAAATGGGGCGATATCTTTATGACTGCCATGTTTTTAGGCATGATATCCGCATTTCTCGGAATGGTGTTCTCTGACATCCGCAGCGGACTGAAGGGATGGATCCCCATTTTTGTCCTGCTGTTTTCCGCGCTTCTTATGGGGATCTGCGGGATACTCATTAAAAAATGCGGCTGGAAATGGTTGGAGAATTATGCGCTTCCTGTCAGTATGCTGGGAGCTATGATATTCGCGGCGATGATCACACCTATGATAGGAGGCTGACAAGATGAAGAAAAACGGCAGAACATATGAAGATATGACACATATTTACGGACGGATCTGGATCCTCTGTGCCCTGGGCATGATTTTTGCGTATCCTATCGTCACCTGTATATATTATCAGGCCTGGCCGGGCTGGAAACCGGTGCTCACAGGCTTATTGGGGGTGGCGCCTATTTTCTGGACAGTGGGTCTGATAGAGGTACTGACCTTTGTTCCCATGCTGGGGACAGCCGGGTCTTATCTGGCCTTTGTCACAGGGAATTTGACGAATCTGAAAGTTCCTGCGGCGCTCACCGCTATGGATAATGCGGGAGTAAAGCCCGGTACAGAGAAAGGTGAGGTGATCTCCACCATCGCAGTGGCGACTTCCTCTATTGTCACTACCATAGTGATCGCCTTGGGCGTGGCGCTTCTTGTGCCGCTGACGCCGGTATTGAACAATCCGGCAGTGAAGCCGGCATTTGACAATATACTTCCATCCCTGTTTGGCGGCCTGGCGGTTGTGTATGTGAGCAAGAACTGGAAGATTTCAGTTGCCCCGCTGCTGTTCATGGTCATACTGTTTCTTTTGGTGCCGTCCCTATCCGGGTCGGTAGGTGTGCTGGTCCCTGTGGGGGCACTGATTGCCATTGGTTCGGCGAGATTTTTATATAAAAACGGAAAGTTATAGGAGGGATTTGAAATGCTGCAGATCATATTATGGGTTCTTTTGGCAGCAGTCATTGGATTTTTGGCTGTTATATTTGTGCGGGCCGCTATGTTCAGTCCGAAACCGGAGCGGAAGCCTTCGGGGGAACAGGTGACAGTGCAAGAGGAAAAAGTAATACAGGATATGGCTGAAATGATACGCTGTAAAACCGTATCGTATAACGATGAAAGCCTGATAGACAAGGAAGAATTCCGGAAATTCCAGGAGCTGCTTCCGAAGGTCTATCCGGAGATCCACAGCCGTCTTTCCCGGCAGTTTATCGGGGTGAACGGTATGCTTTACCACTGGAAAGGAAAAAATGAAGGGCGTCCGGTTGTGCTTATGTCCCATTACGATGTGGTTCCTGTGGAAGAATCACAGTGGGAAAAGCCTGCGTTTGAGGGAATCGTGGAGGATGGTGTCCTATGGGGCAGAGGAACACTGGATACAAAAGGAACTCTCTGCGGGATCATGGAAGCAGCGGAACAGCTCCTGAAAGAGGGATATGTGCCGGAACATGATATTTACTTTGCCTTTTCCGGACAGGAGGAGATCAACGGACCAAGCTGCCCATCCATTGTGGATTGGTTTGAAAAAAAGGGCATTTCACCGGCAATGGTGGTAGATGAAGGCGGTGCAGTGGTGGAAAATGTATTTCCGGGTGTGTCGCGGGAGTGTGCCCTTATCGGCATTGCGGAGAAAGGGCTTACTAACATTGAATTCCATGCAAAAAGCAATGGAGGTCATGCCTCTATGCCTCCGGTCCACACCATTGTGGGACAGTTAGCTCAGGCTGTGACAGAGGTAGAGAACCATCCGTTTCCGCGTCAGCTCACAAAGCCTGTGAGGGAGATGCTGGATATACTGGGACGTCATTCTACGTTCCTTTACAAAGTGATATTTGCAAATCTCTGGTGTTTTGAGGGTGTATTTGACAAGGTATGCAAAAAGTCGGGTGGTGAGCTGAACGCCATGATGCGCACTACCTGTGCCGTGACAAAAATGGAAGGCGGAAAAGCTTACAATGTCATTCCGCCCAAAGCCTCTGTGGGTATGAACCTCAGGCTGATCGGCAGGGATACTGTGGAATCCGCCAGGGATTATCTGGCACATATCATCCATGATCCCGATATAGAGGTGTCTGTGGTGGAGGGAAGAAATCCTTCAGCAGAATCCGATACCTCCTGCAGGGAGTGGGAACTTTTATCCCAGGCAGTGTGTGACACCTGGCCGGAGGCACTGGTTTCACCTTATCTCATGATGGCCTGCAGCGATTCCTGGCATTACTGCAGGATCACTGACAGGGTTTACAAATTTTCTGCCATGAAGCTGTCAAAAGAGGAGAGGGGAATGATTCACGGAAACAATGAGAGGGTTCCTGTGAAAACCCTGGTAAAGACTGTTGAATTTTATATCAGGCTTATGAAGAACTGTTGAGCAGCCGGCTGATCTGATTTCCTTTACCTGTGGCGAAGGCTGTTCTGCGCAGTCTTTGCCAACAGTTATGAAAGTGCTAAACGTTTACCGGAAAATAAATATCAATCTCGGAATTATCATCATCCGGGCCTTTAAAACGTTCTGTATAGCATTCAAAGTCATCACGTCCGGCAAGTTCAAAACCGCTTTTTGGGAACCAGACACCCCAGATATAATGATATGTCCGGATCAGGGTGTCTACGGTTCCCTTATGGGTAAATTTTGCGTATGTTCCGCCGCACAGTTTTTTTATTTTCATATCTTTTGGAACCGGATAATTGTCGGGAATCTCAACACCTGCAAAGGCGGAAGCTTCACTGTCTGTATGAAAGTCATCAGAAGAACAGGTGGATCCGGCTTCATAGACGCCATACCGTTTGTTTGCCAGCAGTTCGGCAGGAACCTTCTTGTTAAACTGCTGCCATGCGGCCACTGATTCATTGCCGCTGACCGTTGTATGGAACCGGATACCCATGATAGTCACGGCAGGTATGACCGTGATCTCAGGATGTAATCCCGCATGGGTGACAATGGATCGGTCGGGCATCTGTGCTGACTGCCGGTTTCCGATCAAAATATCAATTCCACGTTTTCTGTATTCCGTAGGTGTCATGGAATATCTGTCTTTAAAAGCCCGGGTGAAGCTCTCTGCTGATTCAAAATACAGAGACAGCCCGATATCAATTATCTTTTTTTTGCTGTGAGTCAGTTCCCACGCCGCCTGTGTCAGGCGCCTGCCTCTTATATAGCTCCCGATGGTTTCACCCATAACTGCGCTGAAATAGCGGTGGAAGTGATAATAAGAATAGGAAACCGCCTCAGCAGCGTCACGGGCTGTGATCATTTCATACAGATGATTCTCAATGAATACAATAGCCTGTCCGATAATTTGATGGTCATTCAAAGACAGATACCTCCTTCTTTGATCTGTTCCTTACAGTATTTTGTAAAAATCCCGGTCCGCTTTTTCTTGGGGAAGCAGCGCCTGGGTTACTCCTGCGTCCAATACGCCGACAGAAAAAGTCTGCCATTCATTTGCCTGTGGTGAGCCAAATGTCATTTCTATGGTTTTGTCCGTCACATCAAAGACCATGGAGCGCAGCGTACCGAAAAATTCTTTATAATAGTGACAGCAGAGTCCTTCGGGATACGAGGCAGACAACAGGTTTTTTATGTCGTTTTTAGAAATCCGTCGGTCCTCTTCAAAAAGTTTTACTATATTTTTGTTGCGGATAAGGGAATTTTCAATGACCATTTTTTCGTAAGGTTTGATCTCCTCAAACAGGGTGTGGTTTGTGGAAGTGAGATACGTTTTGTCACTGCTTCCATCCAGGATTTCGTAAGATTTATGGCCGTCAATACATTGTAATAATGCTATTCTATCACAGCTGTCAGCTAACATCAAATTGATATTAAAACCAATCGGGGCATCCATAGCCCAATGGACCGCTTCATCCACAGTTTTGCAGTTTTCCAGTATACTGCGGACAACGATCCAAAGCTGAAAGCCTGTCACACCTGCTTTTTGTGCACCCTCGAAATTGCCCACGGGAAGTCCGTTGCCGGCCTGACAGACAGCAAGACCGTGTTCATTCATTCCGTCACCTCTGCCGAAGAGATGCAGAGTCGAGCCAATATAGCTGTATTTTCCTTCAATCGCCGTATAAGCAAAGCACATTTCTTCCAACTCATCATGAAAATCATAATTTCTTGCCATCATAGTATGGCCGTTTTCTGTTTTGGAGGGCAGCGCCGCCATCAGGCTGCACCCGCGCTCCAGATATGTCATTGCATAGAAAATGATCTGTTCTCCTCTCACACCGACTGTATCTGAAAATCCTCTGATCTCCTCATTGATACCGGGACAGTACCTGTCCAGAAGAGCAGTGATCTGTGCGTATTTATCCCGGGGATAAGTGTTTGGAGGAAGCAAAGCTTTCTGCAGCAGATCAGGGGCAGACAATATCCAGTTTCCTATCTGTGTTCCCACTTCATAGCTTGTCCCCGAAAAATTTTTCAAAAATACATTGGTTTTTTCCATATTTTTTACCATTCCTTTCTTTGTTAAAAGGATTATAATTTGAAACAGAGATAGAAACTTGATATTTTTTGCGGTATGTACTGGAGAGCCGTCAGAGGTATTTCGGAGACGGGCATGGGAGATACCGTCAGAAGTATTTTCAAGGCAGACAAGCATTGCGCCGGCAACTTAGCTGCCGTATGGGGCAACTGGGTTTCCGGCCTGTTGCGCATTTGGACGGAGTCTGCTATGGTTGACACAGAAGGGAAAGGAGATGGCAGCGTGAAGATTACAGTGCACACGGACGCAGAAGAGAAAGAGATCAATATCCACGTGACCTGCCCAGGCATGACGCCGGAGATCGAGAGGATACTCTCCATGCTGCATATGCTGAATAAACAGCTTGTGGGACATAAGGAGGGGGAGATGCATCTGATCGAAGCGGCGGATGTGCTGTATATTGATACAGCAGATAAAAGAACATTTTTGTACACTAAAAATGAGATATATGAGACTGAACTTAAACTCTATGAGCTGGAAGAACAACTGAAGGACGCTGATTTTTTCAGGGCAAATAAGTCCTGCATTATAAACTTTAGACACATTGCGTCCTTGAAGTCAGAGCTAAACCGGCGTCTTCTTGTAACAATGACAAACGGAGAAAAACTGATCGTGTCCAGACAATATGCAGAGTATGTAAAAGAGAAACTGGAGGTGCGGTAGTGTATGGAAAAGAATAAGACGGTATTTGACTTTTTGGGAAATATGTTTTGCATTTACGGAATCACTGCGGCAATGCTCATACTGTTCGCTCTGGCCTTTGGTGAAACCGCCAAGGAAATCTCAGGTATGTTCCGCCTCGGAAAGCAGGGAATCCCTCTGGAAGTTATGGCAGAATTTCTGCTGACTTCTTTTTTGGCCACATGTATGCAGTATCTGTTTTTTTCGGAGAAGATTTTTAAGCATATGTCAGGAAACAGGCGGACAGTATACATGCTCCTGTCAATTTTTGTGATCACCAGTGCGGCAATATGGAAATTCAGATGGTTTCCTGTCAATATGTGGGAGCCGTGGGCGTACTTCTTTCTAAGCTTTTTCGTCAGCGTTTTGGTGAGCATAGGTGTCATGAGACTGAAGATAAAGGCGGAGGACCGCAAGCTGGAAGAAGGACTGAAACGGATGAAGGAAAAATGGAAAGAGGAAGGGAAGGAATCATAATATGGGTTGTGAATGCAGCATTAAAATAATGGATATCACCCAAAGATTCGGGGATAAAACAGTTTTAAAAAGTATTGATCTGACACTCAGAAAAGGGGAAATCTTAGGCCTTTTGGGTCCGTCCGGAGCAGGGAAAACCACCCTCATCAAAATCCTTACAGGGCAGCTTGTGCAGACCGGAGGAAGGGCGGAAGTGCTGGGGACAGATACCAGAGCGCTTACCAGCAGTATTTACACAAAAATGGGGATGGTGCTTGACAACACAGGATTGTATGAACGGCTGAGCTGTCGTGACAATCTGGCACTGTTTGCACAGATTTACAGGATACCCAAGACGAAAATCCGGGAAATTTTAGGGGAAGTAGGTCTTTTAGAGGCAGAGAAACGTCCGGTCAGCAAACTTTCAAAGGGAATGCGGCAGCGCCTGGTCATGGCAAGGGCATTGATGCACAGTCCTGAAATCTTATTTCTGGACGAACCAGGAAGTGCCCTGGACCCTTCCACAGTAAATGAGATCCATGATCTGATCCGCAGAGAACAGACGAAAGGCGCGACGATCTTTTTGACCACACATAATATGGAGGAGGCGGCAAAGCTATGCGACCATGTAGCCCTTCTTCACGAGGGAAATATCGTGGAATACGGAAAACCGGAAGAAATCTGCAGGAAATATAATTACCAGAACAGGATTAAGATTCTGCTGAAAAACGGCAGGGAGATCATTCTTCAAAATGAGAAGAAAGAAGCCGGCAGGATCCAGGAGCTTTTTGCGTCGGAACAGGTGGAGAGCATCCATTCCACAGAGCCGAATCTGGAGACGGTCTTCCTGGAACTGACCGGAAGGAGGTTTGAATAGTATGGATGGGAGAAAGATATGTGCCGTGTGGAAAAAACAGGTAAAAGATACTTTGAAAAATAAGGTCATACTGATCCAGTTCATTATGTTTCCCATGCTGACTGCTGTGATGCAGAATGCCATGGACATACAGGGAATGCCGAAAAACTATTTTGTCACGCTCTTTGCCACCATGTACATTGGCATGGCACCGCTCACCGCCATGGCTGCCATTATCTCGGAAGAAAAAGAGTGCAATACACTGCGTGTGCTGCTTATGTCTAACGTTAAGGCCGGAGAATATTTATTGGGAACCGGAGGATATGTATTTATGATATGTACTCTGGGGGCCATATGCTTCGGGGTTCTGGGGAATTTCCGGGGAAAGGAGCTGGCCGGTTTTGTGTTTGCCATGTGCGTTGGGATCATGATCTCCCTTCTCTTGGGAGCCGCGATCGGAGTCAGGAGCAAAGGCCAGATGGCGGCCACTTCCATATCGGTTCCGGTTATGATGATCCTCTCTTTTCTTCCCATGCTTGCCTCATTCAATGAGAAGATTGCCAAGGTGTCAAAATATATCTTCTCACAGCAGGTCAGCAGGATCATGGAGGATATGGGATCACATACAGCAGAGGCGGGCAGCATCATGATCATAGGCGTCAATTTCATTGTTGTGGTGCTGTTTTTTACATTTTGCTACAGGAGATATGGGCTTGAATAGGTATTGTGATAACACGGGTTTGAGAGTATAATAAATGAAAATGCCGGGACGTGTATGAAAATCCATTCCCGACAAGCTTCAGATATATTCCGGGGCAAACAGCGTGGGAATACAGAGGACGGAACAGGCAGAAGCTGTGCTTGTTCTGTCTTTTTTTGAAAAAAGACAGGCAGGGATCTGCACAATTTGAGGAGGAAAAAGGTATGAAGCTGAATATGACGATTATTTTTGATCATCTGGACAGAGCAGAGGTGACAAAAAAGCGGATCAGCCGCCCCTTTGATTTTTATCTGGATAAGATAGAGATCTGTACAGGAAAAATGTGGCAGGTATCCAGCCTCTGCATAGCAGATGCCAAAAGTCTCCCCGGTGTTCCAGAGACAAAAGACAGCGTATCCCTTATCTGTATAGGACAGCTTCCGGATGCTTATACAGAGATTCCCTGTGAATACATCTGTATAAAGGAGGGGACAGACATCGCCAAGCTGTTCCAGGAAGCAGCAGAGGTTTTCCGGCTGTTTCAAGATATTGAGGTGAGGCTCTTAAGATGTCTTGTGGACCATGCGCCTATGAACGAGATAGGAAGAATACTTTTTGAAATACTGGAGAATCCTGTTTCCTTTGCCACGCCTGTATTTCGCATCATGATGTATGTGCCCGGAAAGAACAGCAGTTATAAGAATTTTTCACTGGCTGAAAATACCTATCTTCCGGAAGATGAGTACATGGTGGTGGTCTCAGACCCTGAGTACAAGGCAACCTTAAAGACAAAGATACCCGGAATCTTTTCTGAGAAGATGTACGGGTTTCGGAAGATTTACTGCAATATTTTTCACAGGCAGGAGTATCTTGGGAGACTGGTTGCAGATGAAGTGTACCGTCCCTGCAGAGAAAGTGATCTGTCCTTTTTAATGCTCATATCTGACTATGTGAAAATGGCGTACCTCGACATTTGCCCGGTCAATCTGGGGGAGACAAAGGAGTTTGACCATATGGTGAGGGAACTCACACTTTCCCAGCGGCCTTATCTGGAGGCATATGATCCAATACTCCGGTCTTACGGATGGGAAAAGTCAGATACGTATCTCTATGTCTATCTTTCCAGCTTTTCAGAGAATAACCGTCATTCCAGGCTTGCCGAACACATGCTTTACCTGCATCGGATCCTGGACAGCAACTATACCTTTGTTCACGAAAACCACATTCATCTCATTCTTCGCTACCCAAACGGACAAAACAAAAAAATATATGAAATTTTGGAGAGCTTTGCCGGCCGTCACGATTTTTATATAGGCTGCAGCAGTTGGTTTCATGATTTTGAAAAAACAGGCATGTATTTTCATCAGGCTGTCATTGCTTTTGAGACAGGCAATCAGACGGAACCTTCAAAGAGAGTCTATTTATTTGAAAAATATATTCTGGAGTATATCGTAAAGACTGCCTGTCTGAAGCACAACAAAGAATTTTATATAGCTCCGCCCCTGTCCGCCCTTATGGATTATGACCGGAAGCATGGAACAGAGCTGCTGCACACCCTGAAAATCTGTCTTGAAAACAGCGGCAGGGCAGTCATTGCCCAGGATATTCTGCACGTGCACCGGACCACGTACCTGTACAGGATCAAAAGGATTGAAGAGATCACCGGCTGGCAGCTAAACGATTACAGGACAAGATTATATCTTATGATCCTATTTGAGATGATAGATGCGTGAGGCGGCTGGCATTGCTACAAAATATAGGAAAGAGCCGGAAAAGCTTTCGATGTTATGAGCATTTTATTTTACACTTGCCGATGCTATGATGTAAGCATAAAAAGAAGATCTTCTTTCAGGCCAAGAGATTAGAGGTAATAGAGAAAGGGAGGATTCATATGGTAAGTGTGATAGGAATAGTGGCGGCAATTGCTCTGCTGGTGTTCCTGGCTTTTAAACAGTGGAATATGCTCCTTGTGAGCCTGATCTGTGCTGTCATCGTGGGGCTGACAAGCGGTATTGGATTGTGGGCGATCTTCAGTGATTACTATATGCCCGGGCTGGTGGGATTTTTCGGTTCGTGGTTTTTGATCTTCACCATCGGCGCGGTATATTCTGAGTTCATGTCACGTTCCGGTTCTGTTTCAGCCATTGCGTATAAGCTGGTGGATGTATTTGGAAAAGAAAAGATACTGCTGGTAATGTTTATTGTGTGCTGCCTGCTGAATCTGGGCGGGGTAAACCCTTATGTGCAGATATTTATTGTATGGCCTATGGCAGTAGTGCTGTCAAAGGAATTCAATATCAACAGAGGAATCTGGCTCTCTGTTTTTTATCTGGGATTGTTTACCGCACAGCTTTTTCCGGGAAATCCCAGTATGGTAAATACTGTGGTGTCCCAGATACTGGAAGTGTCCGCAGGGACAGTGCCGTTTATCTGTCTGGCAATGTTTCTGCTCTATGCGGCAGCAGGATATTTTATAATCAGAAGGACAGAAAAACGATGGGAGGAAAAAGGACGCAGATATGTGGAGACAGAGTCAGACAGGCAAATGGTGAAACCGGAACGTGACGATCTTCCGGGACTGGCGGCAGCGCTGACTCCTATGATTCTGGTGATCCTTTTGTATACCGGCCTGACGTCCGGATGGTTTGCTTTTGCCGGCATTCAGAGGCTTGCGTCCTCTAACAGTATCCTGGCATCCATGGGAACAGCCTGCATTGTGTGTTATCTGCTGAATCTGAAAAAGCTCAGGGGCAGCGAGAAGGATATTATATTTAAAGGGATGGCCGGTGGGCTGAGTCCCACCTTTGCCGCTGCGGTAATTGCCGGTTTTCTGGGCGTTATCACCGGCTCTCATGGATATCAGCTTTTTACCCAGGCTGTTCAGGATGTAGGAGGCAATCCGTATATGCAGTGTCTCATAGCGGGAAGTGTAACAGGATTTATCACTGGAGGAGGCGCTGTGACCGCTCAGACCGTTTTGGGAACCTTTGGCGCGGGATGGCTGGCAAATCCTTCTGTAAACACAGGTCTGCTGCGACAGATAACTGTGGCAAATACAGCGGGGGGCATCACATTATCCCCACACTCAGGCGGACTGCACGGAGTTATGGGGTTTGCGGGAACGGATTTGAAAGAATCTTATCCGGTCTGCATAACCAGCGTTATCCTTCCGTCAATTGTCATTAATATTATTTTTTCGGCCATTGCGGTATTTATGTAAAAGGAGGAATAGAATATGGCAGAGAACATGGTACTGGACTGGATGAAATTCAGCAGCTCAGTAAGCGGCGAGGCAGCGGAGAAAGAGAACTATCTGAAAGTCATCCGGGGAGAAGAACCGGACTGGGTCCCTTTATATTTTGATGCCTGCGACTGGGTATTTACTGGGTTTATGCTGGACTATGTAAATAAAGAGAGAAAATTCGATATTTTCAATGTGGAGTGGGAAATACACGAGGCAGGCAAGATGCCAAAGCCAAACAGAAGGCTGCTGGAGGATGTGACAAAATGGAGAGATTTTGTGAATTTCCCGGACACATCAAAAATTGACTGGGAGCAGATGGCAGCAGAAGCCTTAAAAATACATGATCCCAACAAGGCCATGGGCTACAGGACAGATGGCTGCGGGGGCAACTTTTTCATTCCTCTCATGAACATGATGGGATTTGAGGAGGGGCTATGCGCGCTTTTGGAGGAACCGGAGGCGGTGGATGAGCTGTTTGAAGCGATTACTGTGCTGACAGAGGAGGCTATGCGGCATCTGATCCCCATTTATAAACCGGATGTGGTGATCATTGATGATGATATGGCTTCTGCCACCAATCTTTTTATCTCCCTGGAGACGTTCAGGGCCAGGTTCCGCCCCTTTTACCAGAGGCTCATAGATGTGGCAAAGGAATTTGAACTGCCTGTTGAACTTCATATGTGCGGGTGCTGTGAAAAGGTCATACCAGATTTTGTGGAAATGGGAGTTAATATCTGGCAGCCGGCTCAGGTTATGAACGATCTGAAAGGGATCAAAGCCAGGTATGGAAATCGTCTTGTCCTAAACGGCGGCTGGGATTCTCAGGGAAAGGCCGGAATGCCCGGGGCATCCCAGGAGACTGTACGGCAGTCCGCGAGAACGGCCATTGATCAATTTGCCGAGGGCGGCGGCTATGTGTTCTGGGATTTAAGCCCGGTGGGACAGTCAGAGGATATGCAGAAAAAAATCGCCTGGCTGGAGGATGAGGCCAGAACCTATGGCAGGAAGTATTATCATAAGGAAAAATAGAAAAGCTAAGACTGTTGTGAATGAGTAGAGATGGAGGCAGAACTCCATCTCTTTTTAGAATGTGTGGATGCCGGAATCCGCGATTTTTAAAAATTCTTCCATAGCTCTTGTCACATACCGGGAGCGTTTGTGATAGAAGTAAATATTCCTCTGGGAAATTTCCGGTTCCAGTTTATAAAAGACGATCCTGGAGTCCTCAGGTACGTGTCTGATCAGAGTGTCTGTGACAAATGCGATTCCCATGCCGTAACAGGCCAAGTGGTAGGCAGTGACCTGCTGATCCAGCTTCAGGGGAACATTGGGTGTGAGACCCGCGTGCTTCAGGAGCAGATCAGAGCGCTCACGTGTGTCGTTTCCTGCCCGCAGAAGCAGGAAAGGGTCGGATGAAAAATGTTGTATGATATCAGGACAGGCAGCATTGTCCTGATAAGAACCGCTTTTTATAGAGGCGGCGTCCAGACAGAAGGCTTCCAGGCCTTTTTTATGGGCAAGCGCGGCGGGCACTGCCAAAAGGAGCTGCTCTTTGCAGAAAAAATGGCGTTCATATATGGTGTCTGAGAACGTATAGTTGTCAATGACCAGATCCAGACTGCCGGAAAAGAGCTGCTTTTCCAGATCGTTGGTGGTGGATTCTGTCATTTTTACATCTATGGATGGATACTTTCCCATAAAACCGGAGAGCAGAGGCGGCAGGACATAGGAGGCAAATAGATTACTCCCGCCAACAGAGAGGTGTCCGGTACAGAGAGCCTCAAAGTCATTTAAATAATTCTCAAATTCGTTTTCCATATCCATGAGATGTTCCGCGTAATGTATGTATTTTTCCCCGCACTCTGTAAGCCGGACCGGGCTGGTGCTCCTGTCAAAAATAGGTGTCCCCAGACGGGTTTCAATCTTCTTTATGGTTGCACTCAGGGAGGGCTGGGAGATGTAGAGGTTGGCGGCAGCTTTTGAAAAGCTTCTGGTTTTATAAACCTCGTAAACGTATTTTTTTCCTTCAAACATAGATTCCACCTGCATTTTTTATTTACTGCAACGGTTCAGTGCCTTTACGGTTACGGGCAAAAATTCGTGTAGAATCGCCGTTGTCCATGGAAGCTCTGCACGGCTGCCGAACATTTTTTACAGTCAGCGCTGTAAACGCGCAAATCTGCGGAACCGTTACATCTTATTTTTTATTTTACCATGAATGTTCCGGTATATAAATAATTATTTATAATAAATATATACATATATGTATTAGCTTCTAATAAAAGCCGAACGTATAATGTAGATAACAAAAGACTTCTGCTGAGGCCGCTGCTCTGAAATGGTAACAGTTCAGCCTTTCACTATTATGCGAGGTGTTGCTTTGCATTTGCGAGGTAATCTCGAGGCAGCCACGCGCCGGATTGCGGTTTTTGCAGTCTATGTGCATGCTTTTGTTGCTATGAAGCCGAAAGGCTGAATAGTAACCTGAAATGTGATCTCAGATATCCGTGCCGGGGATGCGGGTTGGCAATAGAAGTCTCACGAAAAAAACACCGCAGGCGAGAAAAACAGGTGAAGTCTGCCGAAAAAGAGGTAAGGAAGATATGGAAACAAAAGAGAAGATCATGAAGACAAGATTGGAACACGATTCTATCGGAACAAAAGAAGTACCGGCAGAGGCCTACTACGGGGTACAGACCCTCCGCGCTGCCGAGAATTTTTACATAACGGGCATGAATATGCATCCGGAATTGATCAACAGTGTGGCGCAGATAAAAAAAGCGGCAGCGATCACCAACTTTGAAGTGGGGCGTCTGGATAAAAAAAGAACAGATGCCATCGTGCGGGCCTGTGATGAGATCATTGCCGGCAGGCTTCACGACCAGTTTATTGTGGATCCCATCCAGGGCGGGGCAGGGACATCCTTAAATATGAACGCCAATGAGGTGATCGCAAACAGAGCCATTGAAATCTTAGGCGGGAGAAAAGGAGATTATTCCATTGTCAATCCCAATGACCATGTAAATTACGGGCAGTCCACCAACGATGTATTTCCCTCCTGCGGAAGGATTACAGCACTGAAGCTTTTGAACCGGGCAAAAGAGCAGTTGGAACGGTTGTACGGTGCGCTTATGGAAAAAGCAGAGGAATTCGACGACGTGATCAAAATGGGCAGGACTCAGCTCCAGGATGCAGTACCGATTCGTCTGGGACAGGAGTTCAGGGCCTATGCCACGGCGATCCGCCGGGATATTACAAGATTTGAACATGCCAAGGAGGAGATGAGTTCCCTGAATCTGGGTGGTACAGCCATTGGAACGGGCTTGAATGCAGATGTGCAGTATCTTCAGAAGGTGGTGAAAAATATAGCACTGGTGTCCGGCTTGGATCTGGTTCAGTCCTATGACCTGATCGATGCCACACAGAATCTGGATGGATATACTTCCATATCCGGCGCAGTGAAGACATGTGCAGTAAACCTGTCAAAAATGTCCAATGACCTGCGTCTGATGTCCTCCGGTCCGAGAGCCGGCCTTGGGGAGATCAATCTTCCCGCCAGACAAAACGGTTCCTCTATCATGCCGGGCAAAGTCAATCCTGTTATCCCTGAAGTGGTCAATCAGGTGGCTTTTAATATCATTGGCAATGATATGACCATTGCCATGGCTACAGAGGCCGGACAGTTGGAACTGAATGCTTTTGAGCCTATCATATTCTACAATCTTTTCCAGTCTATTGAGACACTGACATTTGCGGTGCATACCTTGGTTGATAACTGTATTACGGGAATCACGGCAAACAGGGAGCACTGCAGAAATATGGTGGAGAACAGCGTGGGCATTATCACTGCCATATGTCCTCATGTGGGATATGAGAAAGCCGCAGTTCTTGCAAAAGAAGCTATCTTGACAGGTGCTTCTGTGCGGAGTCTTATTTTAAGAGACAAATTGCTGGGTGAGGAAGAGTTGAATGTGATCTTAAATCCTTACTCCATGACAGAACCGGGGATTTCCGGCGAAGAATTATTGGATAACATTTGACAAAATGGATAAAAAGTGATATGTTTTTCTTATGGATTTAGTAAAAATTACTATATTCCGGGTATTGCAGACGACATGACAATGATGACAGCAGCAGGTTTGCTGTCAGAAACGCAAGACCGCGCAGCCAGCCGGTTTGCCTGCGTATGAGGAAGGTCAGATTTCACCGTATGCGGACAGAGCATGGATACTGACAAACGGCGAAAGGAGGAAGCATGAACACGGAACAGTTGGATCGAATGCGTTGGGGCAAGGGGTTTATAGCAGCACTTGACCAGAGCGGCGGCAGTACGCCAAAGGCGCTAAGGCTTTATGGTATCTCTGAGGACAGCTATCATGGGGATGAAGAGATGTTTGACCTGGTCCACGTCATGCGTACAAGGATCATGACCAGTCCGGCATTTACTTCAGAACATATCCTGGCAGCCATTTTATTTGAAAAAACCATGGAGCGGGAAGTTGAGGGAAAGCTGACGGCAGATTATCTGTGGGAAGAGAAGCATATCCTGCCAATCCTGAAAGTGGACAAAGGACTTGCACCTGCAAAGAACGGTGCGCAGTGCATGAAACCAATACCGGGACTGGATGAACTGTTGGAACGGGCAAAGGAACGTCATATCTTCGGAACAAAGATGCGCTCAGTCATTAAAGAAGCCAATGAAGCGGGAATACGCGCTGTTGTGGAACAGCAGTTTGAGCTGGGAGTTCGGATCGCGGAGGCGGGACTGGTACCGATCCTGGAACCTGAGATTGACATTTTCAGTGCAGACAAAGGGGAGTCCGAAAGGATCATGAAGGGATATCTGAAAGAACATCTGGCAAAACTGGATGACAGCATAAGAATCATGTTCAAGCTTTCTATCCCGGATGTGGACGGCTTCTATTCTGATATTATGGAAGACGCCCATGTGGTTCGTGTGGTGGCTCTCTCTGGTGGTTATAAAAGGGATGAGGCTAATGAAAAATTAGCCAGGAATCCGGGTCTGATCGCCAGCTTTTCCAGAGCGCTGACCCAGGGACTGAATGTGGATCAGACAGAGCAAGAGTTTAATAAGATGCTGGAGGAATCTATAGATTACATCTACAGAGCTTCTGTTACCTGAGGGTAATTGATTAAATGACAATATTTCCTGCAGCTGCAGGGTATATTCTATGATGAGGTGCCGCATAGTCTGCGGCACCTTTTATAGTCTGCAGCAAGTCAGGCCGAAAGCGGAGAGGGTCATATACTAACGAATTCATCTGTTATTCCTTTATCAATTCTTTATGGTAAAATTTACCATTCGGTAAATGCAGGCAAATGTCTGTTATTATCTGCCGTTATTCATTATAATACTTCCAAAAGACTTTAGATTTCATGTAAAGCAGGTTATAAAATGTTATGAAATCTTTTGATTTAGTTGCAAATTAAGGAAAGGAGAGGCCGGAAAGAGGAGAAAAAGAATCCAAATGATATATTTTACTCGTCTGAAATATAACGAAAATTACGAAAAGTTTCAAGTGGCACTCAAAACGAAAGAGAAAAATGGGAAAATGAAACTGAAAATTGTAATATATACTCTAAAAAGATAGATAAAAACAAACAACATGCCGAATGTGTATGAAATATATATGAATAGATTGACAATTCTTGTCTGTTTTTGTAAAATTAACATATAAATACAATATGAAATCACATCATATTTAGCAAAGCTAAATAAGCACAGATTCTATTTTCAGACGAACTAGCCGGCATCCGGAGAAGATGGATACAAGTAAAGAAAAAAGAGAGGAAGCAATGTTACAGGAAGAGAGGAAGCAGTACATATTAAGTTTGCTGAATGCAAAATCATCGGTAACAGTTGCAGAACTTAGCAAAGCATTTCAACTGTCCGAGGTCAGTGTCCGGAAGATGCTTATGAAAATGGAGAAACAGGGGGAAATAAAAAGGACGTGGGGCGGAGCTGTCAGTGTAGAAGGATCTTTACAGGAATATTCCCATTCCGAAAAGGTTCCTAAATACCTGAAAGAAAAGCTCTCAATTGCAAAAGCCGCATATGAATGTATCAGTGACGGAGATGCCATCATGCTGGATTCAGGAACAACTACTTTACAGATAGCGAGGCTGATAAAAAAGGGTCCTAAGAGAAAAATTATGGTGACTACCAATGCCATCAATATTGCAATGGAGCTTGCGGAAGCAGAAGATATACCAGTTGTCTTGATCGGGGGAGAGGTAAGGCACAGAATCCTCTGCTGCACGGGAAATTTTGCAGATGAAATGGTGCGCAGGTTATTTTTTGATAAAGGTTTTGTAAGCGGGAATCACCTTTCTCTGGAGCATGGTTTTACCACACCAAATATAGGAGAAGCGAATTTTAAAAGAGCAGTGATGAACTCATCCAAAGAGTCATTTATAGTCCTGGACCATTCAAAATTCGGTGATGATTCTTTGTCTTTAATCTGTCCCATCAAGGAGATAGATACTGTACTTACAGACTGGGGTGCTCCGATCCAGTTTGTGGAACAGCTCAGATTGAAAGGAGTACGGGTTATTTGCGGAAATGAACCTGTAAATTATTGGAAAGATACTGTGGTGTGAATTGTATAGCTGGAAGGATAGATTCAAAGTGCGCACGGTCTGTCTCCACAGTTTATATAAGAGATGAAAAACCAAAAGAACGGGAGGAGGATAAAACCGTATGAAGAACAAAAGGGTATGGAAGTTTTTGGGAATCATTTTATCTGTATGTATGATGTCTACGCTGAATGGCTGCGGTTCAGATAAGAAAGAGGTATCGCAGGGGAAGGAGAATAGTAAAAATGCACAGTTCTCCTGGGATATGTGTTCAGGTGACACTATAACAGTACTATTCAACGAACATCAGTATGTTGCACCGATTATAGAGAAAATGGAAGATTTTGAAAAACTCACCGGAATAAAAGTAGAGCATTCGACCATACCGGAATCAAATTATTTTGATAAGATAGGAACTCTTTTAAATGCAAAATCAGATAAATTAGATATTTTCATGACCGGACCTTACCAGATTTGGGAATATGGAAGTGCTGGATATATGGAAGATTTGCAGCCCTATATTGACAATGATAAAAAGACTGATCCGAATTTTGATCCGGATGATTTCTTCCAGTCAATACTGGATTCTGCACGCTGGGATGGAGTGGAGGGTCATGAAATGGGAAGCGGTCCTCTTTTAGGCCTGCCAATGGGCTTTGAATCAAATGTTATGATCTACAATAAGAAAATTCTGGATGAGAACGGACTACAGGTTCCAAAAACTACTTCAGAGCTTTTGGAGACTGCAAAAGCCCTTCAGAAACACAATGGGGAAAACTCCTACGGTGTTGCTCTCCGCGGAGAATTAGGATGGGGAACAATCATCACCGCTTATCAGAGTCTGTATAAGATGTGGGGAGCTATCGATTTTGAAGCAGAGGAAGGGAAGCTTATCTCTAAAGTAAACAGTCCGGAAGCAGTGGAAATGACTGACTGGTATGTAAAACTGATCCGGGAGGGAGGAAGTCCTACATGGGCAAGTGCGACCTGGTCTTCATGCGGAGGAGAATTGGGAGCCGGAACAGCAGCCATTATGCTGGATGCTACCAACAATGCGTTCTCCCAAACTATTCCCGAAAATGCAGCAGAAGCGGAGAATCTGGTGATTGCGCCAATCCCGCTGCCGGATGGAAAGACAGATGCAGATACAAAATCACAGCTCTGGACCTGGTCCCTGGCAATGAACAGTGCGTCTGCCCACAAGGATGCAGCATGGTTGTTCCTGCAGTATTTTTCAGGCAAAGAATATCAGAATGAATCATCTGTAAGTGCTAAAATCGTCAATACTCCCAGACAGTCAAGTTATGATCAGGAAAAATACCAGGAATTACTTAAAAATTCAGAGGGATTTGTGGAGACCTTTGACGCCACGGTAGATTACACAAAGATGTATTATACTCCCGAAACGTATTTTTTCGAGGTGTCACAGACCTGGTGTCAGACACTACAGGAACTGGTAGAAGGCAAATACGCGTCAACGCAGGAGGGAATGGATAAACTAAAAGAAAAACTGGATGATATCGTTTCACATATAGAGATTACGGAGTAAGAACTAGGCCCGCCTTGATATTGGTGTCTGGGCGGGCTTTTTTTGACCTTTTTTACACAAATGAGGAGGTTGGGTTATGCGGGGAAATATGGTAAAAACAAAAGAAAACGGTCAGATAAAAAAGTTGAATAAAAAGCCTGTGAATCTGCGTTTGCGGCCATGGCTCATCATACTGCCTACTTTAGTGGTGACGCTGGGGATTCTATATCCGTTTTACCAGGCTGTGTTTTATTCTTTGACAGATTATTCACTGAAAAAACCGGTATGGCATTTTGTGGGGCTGAAAAATTGGCTGGAAATGTTTAAAGGAGTAAATTTTTGGCACTCTCTGTGGGTTACCGTAAAATACACTATATCCGCGCTGGTGGTGGAGATGGGACTGGGTTTAGTGATTGCATTATCCCTGAATCGAAAAGATAATATCTTTACCAGGATTTTAAAAGTGGTCTTGATATTTCCACTTATGGTTTCCCCGGTTATTGCTACACTGCTTTTCAAATTGATGACCAATTCATCCGTGGGGGTGGTGGAGAGATTTCTGAATTTCTTCGGAGTGTATGGGTTTCCATGGACCGCTGATTCCTCCACTGCACTGTTTTCGGTTATACTGATCGATACCTGGGTCTATACACCTTTTGTATTACTTCTTATCTTGGCGGGGCTTCAAGGGCTGCCAAAATCACCTTATGAATCAGCTATGATAGACGGAGGAAGTGCCTGGTTTACATTTAAGACTCTGACACTACCGCTTTTGAAGCCGGTTATTTTGATAACACTTATTTTCAGACTATGTGCTGCAATACAGGAGTTCTCTATTATTTATTCGACGACAAAAGGCGGGCCTGGAGATACATTGATGAACTTGTCACTCAGTGCTTATCGGGATGCATTTACATATTCCAGTATCGGAAAAGCAGTTCCCCAGATATTAGTCTTGTGGGTGATCATAAATTTTATAAGCAGCAAATTGGTCAAAGCCTGGCTGAAAGCAAAGTCGACGAACAACGGATAGGGAGGAGGGTGCTCCATGTATCAGAATAAATCAAGGTTTGCTAAGGTGCTGGGAATTGCCAGTACGGTTTTTCTTGTGATATATACAATTTTTTCGGTTTTCCCACTTATATGGATGGTTATTATTTCTTTTAAAAGTGATGTGGATATGTTCAAGACACTGTTTATATTCAAACCCACACTGGATAACTTTAGAAATGTACTGACCACGGGAAACTATGTGAAAGCGTTTGGAGATAATTTTATTATTTGTGCCGGAGCAGTGCTGGTATCTGTACTTGTAGGTGTGCCTGCTGCATATGCACTTGCAAGATATAACTTTAAACGAAAAGAGACAGTAGCATTTACGATTCTTTCCTTTAAATTTGCTCCTGAGATATTGATCATAATTCCTCTGTTCGCAATCTTTCAAAAACTGCATCTGTATGACACATATTTCGGAATGATTTGGATTTATCAGTTTATAGGTCTTCCTCTGCTGATATGGGTTCTGCGCGGATATTTTGAAGATATACCTGTAGAGATGGAAAGAGCGGCAGAACTGGACGGATACAGTTGGTTTGAGGTGTTTTTTAAAATGCTGATACCGCTTATACGGCCTGGCCTTGTGGCAGCAGCACTTTTGACATTCATTTTTTGCTGGAATAACTTTACTTTTGGATTAATGCTCTGCGGGTTCAATATCCAGACGATCACAGTTTCCGCACTGACGTATATTGCAACGGATACGATACATTATGGACAGATGGCTGTAGCATCTCTTATTGCCATAGCACCTGAAATTGTGTTATGCCTGTGCATCCAGAAACATCTGGTTCGGGGATTGAGCTTCGGTGCTGTGAAAGGTTAGGTGAATGGAATGGCGAGAATCAGACTGGATCATGTTACAAAAAGATACGGGAAAATCACGGCGCTAAAGGATATATCTATAGATGTAAAAGATAATGAATTTTATGTGATCTTTGGTCCTGCAGGTGCCGGAAAAACCTCTGTTTTAAATCTGATAGCCGGGATATCAGACCCAGAGGAAGGTGATATTCGATTTGATGAGGCATATATGAATTATGTGGAGCCAAGGGAACGGAATGTAGCTATGGTATTTGAAAATTATGCCCTGTATCCGCACAAAACAGTGTATGAAAATATCGCGTCCAGCATGAGAACCAAAAAGTATCGGCAGCCGGAGGATGTGGTAGAACGTGAAGTAAGAAAAGTTGCAGAGATGATGAATATAACAGAACTTTTAGATCGTAAACCTACTCAAGCCAGTAATGGGCAGCGGCAGAGGATTGCTTTGGGACGAGCCTTGGTAAGAAATCCAAATGTTTTTCTTATGGATGAACCACTGGCCCATCTGGACGCAAAACTTAGAAATTCCATGCGCAAGGAATTGAAATCTATGCAGGAAGCATTCCATACCACAACAATCTATGTGACACATGATTATACGGAGGCAATGAGCCTAGGGGATAGGATTGCAGTAATAAATGAAGGTTCTATCTGTCAGATAGGGACAGGCAGTGAAGTTTATTATCTGCCTGAGACGGAATTTGTGGCAAAGCTTTTTGGAGACTGTGAGATTAATATTTTAGACGGCTTGGTTTTGGAGGAAGAAGGAGAAATAGTCATCCGTCTCCCTTATGGGGATGAAACCTATACGGTACCGGATGACGTTAAGGACAAGCTGAGAACTGCAGGAGTAAACCAAGTGGATATCGGTTTCAGGGGATGGGCCATCGATTACAGCAGAGAGCCGCGGAAAGGGTATGTCAGAGGTAATATTTATACTCATGAACCACTTGGAAATAAAGTAGAGCTTACAGTCAGCCTTGGCGATGATATGATTCGTTTTATTGTACATGTAGATGAAAAATTTGAGATTGATGAGGCGATTTATCTTCATTTTAATATGGATAAAGGTATTTTTTTTCACAGTGTGACAAAGGAGTATCTGGTGCGTCATAATGAGGAGATTATGAGAGGCGGTGGAATCAATGGCTGATCTGAAACTGCAGAATCTGTATAAAATGTATGACCAGGCCAATGGAAAAGAGGACGGTGTCTATGCGGTAAATAATTTGGATCTGGAGATTGAAGACGGTACTTTTCTCGGTATTTTAGGTCCTTCCGGGTGTGGAAAATCTACGACGCTCCGCATGATCGCAGGGTTGGAGAAAATTACAAAAGGAGAAATTGTTATAGGTGATACAGTCATCAACGATATCCATCCCAAAGAGAGAAAAATAGGACTGGCATTTGAGGATTATGCCTTATATCCGCCCCTGTCAGTGTACAATAACATAGCTTTTTGCCTGAGGGCAAATAAAGTGGATAAAAAAGAAATAGATCAAAGGGTAAGAGAAATCGCAAAAGTAATGAAAGTGGAAGAACTGCTGGATAAAAAAGTAGAGGGACTAAGCGGAGGACAGAAACAGAGAGTGAATATTGCCAGAGCCCTTGTAAGAAATCCGAGGATTTTGCTGCTGGATGAACCACTGTCCCATTTAGATGGAAAGATGAGACAGATATTAAGAGGAGAAATTAAAAGGCTGCACAATGAAATTAAATGTACCACGATACTTGTAACCCATGACCAGATGGAGGCATTGTCACTGGCTGACCATATTGCGATCATGAAGCTGGGAGTGTTGCAGCAGTATGGAACACCGGATGAAATTTATAATGATCCGGTCAATATATTTGTTGCAGACTTCATCGGCGAGCCGCCCATGAATCTTCTGCCGGTAACTGTACTGAAAGTGAACAGCGGTTTCTGTTTTGTACTGCAGGATGGTACGAAGATAAAGGCACCGGTCAAATTCAAATCCATTCTGGAAGATGGACAGCAGTATATTATGGGAATCCGGCCTACCAGCATTGTGATTGCTGAAGAGAAGGATTACGATGCGGAATTTACAGTGGATGTATTTGAAAATTTGGGTGATGAGAGGATTGTCAGTGTCCGTATCCGTGAGGGTTTTCTGACAATTGTATTGGAAGAAATGCTGGTTTTCCAAAAGGGAAGCAGAATATATGTGAAAATGAAGGAGGATCTGCTCTATCTTTTTGACATGGAAACAGGAGAACGTGTGAGGGAACAGATATAAAAAAGGAGGATGAATATGGGAAAAGTATATTCCAGAAGAGAGCGTGTTGAAACTGCACTGAATCACCAGGAGCCGGACAGGGTACCCTGTGATTTAACAATCGCGCCGCCGGCATATATGGAGCTTTGTGAATATCTTCATGTGCCTTTTGAGCCCTATTGGTGGGACGACTGCAACCATGCTTTTGCTTCAGTGGAAGTACTGGAAAAGCTGGATGTTGATATTATGCATTTTTCTGCAAATGCTTTTGTACCGAGAGATTTTTCCATTGAACGGGATGAGTTCCGAGACCAGTGGGGAGTTCTCAGAAAAAAAATTTGGGATACGGACACAGATTTTATGTACATCAATGGAGATGCACCTCTGGCCGGAATTGAAGATGTGGCAGATGTCTATGCCTATCACTGGCCGGAACCGGAGGAGCTTTACAACCCGGATTTGGCGGTGCCGTTGGTTAAGAGCCTTTACAGAGAGACAGATTTTGCGCTTACCTGTCAGGTGGGCGGACATCTTTTCGAGATGGGACAATTTCTGCTGGGATTTGAAGATTATTTGGCATATCTATATACAGAGCCTGAGATTGTGGAGGCAATTATGGATAAGACAATGGAAATTCAGATGAAAGTAGAGACAATGGTTATGGATACCATAGGGGAATATCTCACTTATGTCCGTTTGAATGGGGAAGATGTGGGGACCCAGAATGGTCCTCTGATCAATCCGGCATATTATGTACAGGTAGTAAAACCACGCCATGAAACAGAATGGAGTCATGTGAAAAAAGAATTCAGAAAATACAATCCTCAGGGAAAACTTTCCGTTCATACCTGCGGTGGCGTCTATCCTTTTATTCCGCATTTTATAGATGCCGGTGCAGACATCTTAAACCCGATTCAGCCGTCAGCTGCCGGCATGGATACAGAATTGATTGGACGGGAATTTGGTGGCCGTCTTTGTTTCCACGGGGGAATAGACAGTGTAAATGTACTGGCTCTTGGAAATGAGCAGGATGTCAGAAACGAGGTAAAAAAGAGAATCCATGATTTGGGACAGGGTGGTGGGTATCTGTGTGCGCCCTCCCATAACATACAGGGTGGTGTGCCGATGGAAAATGTGATTGCCATGTATGAAGCGATTCATGAGTATGGAAAATACCCGCTTTATTAGGCGTTAAAAGGGGCGGTGTAAATGTGCGATAAGATTTTGATGGGGTTTGACTTCGGAACGAATGGTGTGAAGGCCCTGGCGTATAGCACCAGTATGGAAAGAGTGGCGATATCTGCTTATAAGAGTTATCCTGTGGTAACTCCTTATAAAAATCAGGCAGAACATAACCCAAAAGATTGGTGGAATGCATTTGTGTGGTGCGTGGGTAAACTTTTGGCAGAGGGTACATTTCAAAAGGACCAGGTTGCAGCTCTTTGTATCAGCAGCCATACGCCAACGCTTACGCCTGTAAGAGAGGACGGAGAACCTCTGATGAACGGTATGATATGGGCTGATGGAAGAGCAGTGGAAGAGAGCCTGGAACTTCGGAGAGATTACGGAAATGAGATAGCTTCTGTGAATCCGGCCTTGATCCGCCCATATCATATTATCTCGAAACTCTTTTGGCTTAAAAAACATAAGAGGGAGATATATAACAGGACGGCCATGTTTCTGGACTGTAGCAACTACATTACATATAGGCTCACTTCGCGTTTTACGATCGATCGGTCCATGGCAACGAATTATCATTTTTACAATATTTTTGAAAAAAAATGGGACGAAAGACTGGCAAAAAAACTGCAGATCAATTTGAGACAGTTTCCGGAGGTCTGCGACTGTCACGAGGCGATTGGGTGTATAACAAAAGAGTCTGCAGAAGAACTGGGGCTGTCTGAACATACCCTGGTGGCAGCAGGTGCCTCGGATACGGCAATGGCAGCACTGAGTGCAGGGATTTTTAACAGATATCAAATGGCCTATTCCTGTGGGACAGGGAGCAGTGTGGTTATGCTCCAGAAATGTACGGAAAGAGAACAATATAAGACAGACTCCAGATTGATTACGATCGGTTATGCGGATAAAGATTATATGATGAATATAGGAGTTATGTCCAACACAGGCGGAGCTTTTAAATGGATGAAAGAGGCTGTATGTGATATGGAGACGCTGTGTGCAGTGACCCTGCATAGGGATGTCTTCACAGTCATGAGTGATTATGTGACGGAGGCTCCTATTGGGGCAAATGGGATTGTTTTTCTGCCATATTTAGCAGGTGAATTGTCTCCAATCTATAACCCTAATGCAAGGGGGGTATTTTTTGGATTGTCAGGTACTTCTACAAAAAAAGAGATGCTCAGAGCTGTAATGGAGGGGACCTGCTATGCGGTCAGGCAGAACGTAGATATTGTTCTGGATGCTCAGGAGGTGAGGCCGAATGAGGTTCAGGAAATTGTTGCTACGGGCGGTCCATGTAAAAGCAGTGCCTGGATGCAGATGCTGAGTGATATCCTGGGGATTCCTGTAACCATACAGGAAAATACAGAAGGGGCTGCTATGGGAGACGTGGTGGTGGCAGGCTGTACAGCTGGTGTGTTCTCCAGTCTGAAAGAAGGTGTAAAGAAGATGAAGACTATTGGACGAACGTATCTGCCTGACTCTGGCGCTCAAAGAGAGTATGAGATAAACTATCAGACATTTTGTGAGCTTCAAAAATGTCTGCTTCCATGTTTTGATTCACATATACAGAGACAGGAAAGCAGACAGAAATGAAAAACGGAGGAGGAAATGTATGAAAATTGTATGTATTGGCGATTTGCTGCTTCCACCGGAAATGATGGAAAAGGGAATGGAAGGCTTTTGCCGTTATGACGAGAAAAAATTCTTTTATTTCGGACCAAAATCCCATGAAGAGATGCGGGTCTATATTAAAAACATGGAGATGACAGGTTCACGCTGCGTGCCTGTGCCGGATGATATCATGAGAGAGATCAGAGATGCGGATGTCATACAGACACATCAGTGTCCTATACCCTCTGAGGTGTTTGAAAAAGCAAAGAATCTGAAACTATTGCTGACAAACAGAGGAGGTATCGAGAATATCGATCTGGAGGCTGCCACAAAAGCAGGAGTTCCAGTCATTGCAAATCCGGCACACAATGCGAATGCTGTAGCTGAGATGACGATTGGACTGATGATTGCAGAAACCAGAAATATAGGCCGTTGTCATGCCTCCATGCAGGTGCGTCATCAATGGCTGGAAAACTTTCCAAACTTCGGAAGAATCCATGAAATGAAAGGCAGAACAGTAGGCATCATCGGATTCGGTACAATTGGAAGGACGGTCGCAAAGCTTTTAGCGGCATTTCAGGTAAAGCTTCTTGTATATGATCCCTATGTAAAGGAGACTGAAGTACAGGAAGCGGGTGGAGAACTGGTAAGTCTGAATAAACTGCTTGGATGCAGTGATATTGTTTCTATGCACGCAAGAGTTTCAAGTACCTCAAGAGGTATGATGGGAAGAGAGCAGTTCAGGATGATGAAAGAAACAGCCGTTTTTATTAATACGGCACGCTCACCTTTGGTCGATATGGATGCTCTTTATGAGGCATTGAAAGAACGGTGGATCACAGGGGCAGCCATTGATAATTATGAAGTGGAACCGGTACCTGAGGACAGTCCGCTTTTCGACCTGGATAATCTGACGTTCAGCTGCCATAAAAGCGGGGATACGGTGGAGGCTTTTGCTGACAGTCCTGCAATGGTCCTGGGACAGGCAGAACGATATTTTGCAGGAGAGATGCCGAGATTTCTCATGAACCCGGAAGTCCTGAAAGGGTAAAGGTGATAGAATGCTTTTTTTGGGAATAGATGTGGGGACCCAGGGGGCCAGAGGTATTGTATGTGATGAACAAGGGAAGGTCTTTGCACAGGGAACGTGTGATTTTTTGTGGCTGAACACAAGCAGAAAAGAAGAACAGTATGAACAGGACCCTGCTATGTGGTGGGAGGCGGTCAGACTGGCTATAAAAAAATGTATGGATATACTGTGGCAGAGAGATAGAAAGCCATTGGAGATACGAGCTGTCACTGTAGACGGCACCTCCGGAACGATTGTACCTTTAGATGAAAAGAAGCGCCCTCTGCGGGACGCGCTCATGTACAATGACATGCGTGCAGCAGACCAGACAGTGAAGATACATGAACATGCCGGTGAGTTGGAAAAAAAGATGGGATATGTTTTTAACGCATCCTTTGCCCTGCCGAAAATCCTTTGGATAAAAGAACAGGAACCGCAGGTATATAAAAAGACAAAATACATGGTGCACCAATCAGACTATATCGTAGGCAGATTCACAGGGAAATATGGGGTAACGGATTACTCCAATGCTTTGAAAAGCGGGTTTGATATGAAAGAAGAGGTATGGCCAAATCTGCTGGATCTGCTGGAACTTGACAGGCGAATATTTCCCTTTGTGATTCCACCGGGGCAAGTTATAGGAAATGTCACAAAGGAGATTGCAGAGGAATTCGGGTTTTCACGGGATACAGTGGTGGCTGCCGGAGCAACAGACGGCTATGTGTCTGCAATTTCTACAGGGGCGGTCAAAAGAGGTGATTGGGCATCTATCATAGGAACAACTATGGTTCTAAAAGGTGTCACAGAAGAACTGCTCCGGGATGCAGGGGGAAGCAGTTATTCACATAAACTACCGTCCGGAGACTGGATGTTTGGAGGTGCCTCTAATATCGGCGGAAGATGTCTGAATGATTTTTTTGGAAAAGAAGAATTTGAGACGAGGAACCGGAGAGTCATGGAGGTGATACCCACTAAGGTCATCTGTTATCCTCTGCACGGAATCGGTGAGCGTTTTCCTTTTTTGGACCCAAAGGCCCGGGCATTCGTCCTCGGAGATATCTCCGATCCACAAGTACATTATGCAGCATTAATGGAAGGTGTGGCATTTGCTGAACGTTTGGCATTTGAACATATGCAGAAATGCGGTGCCTGTGTGGGAAAAGAAATTTATACGGCAGGTGGTGCCTGCAATTCACTGGAATGGCTGAAGATACGGGCAAGTGTGTTGGATAAGATGCTGAAAGTGCCTGAGAATACTGGAGCGGCTATGGGATGTGCGATTCTGGCGGCATCGGCTTCCTGTTACCATGATCTGTCGGAGGCGGCAGAGCACATGGTATCTTACCGTAATACTATTGAACCCGTGCACAGACTTGTCGCAGTATATGACGAGCTTTATTGTCGTGCGTTTGAGTTGTATAAAGAGAGATATCAATTTGGAGATATCTGAGCAGCAAAGGGGTAACATATGAGTATCTATAAAGATTGCGATATACGAGGAATTTATGGAAAGGAATTTGATGAGAAGGACGCATATCTCATAGGAAAAGCAGTGGGGACTCTGCACAGAGGAAAATCTTTGGCAGTTGGTGGTGATGTTCGGATTTCTACGCCTGTTTTGAAGGAGTATCTTGTAAGGGGGCTGCTGGAAACAGGCATGCATGTGATTGATATAGGATGTGTAACAACGCCTATGTTTTATTTCGCCCTGGACACAGCAGATCCTTGTGCTGCGGTACCACAGGGAGGAATTATGGTTACAGCGTCTCATAATCCGGCTAGTTATAATGGGTTTAAAATGATGTTTGGGAACGCTCCAATGACGTTAGAGGAAATCAAGAAGTTGGAAGAGCTGGTTTATCGGCAGGACTTCTGCACCGGAACCGGGATTTATGAAACAAGATGTGTAGAGGAAGAATATACAGACTTTATAGAAAGAACCTGTAAAAAAGGAAGTCTAAAAATAGTCCTGGACTGCTGTGATGGCGCCGCCAGCAAAATAGTACCGGATGTCATGGAGAAAATGGGATATGAGGTTATCCGGCTTTACTGCGGAAATGACGGGAATTTTCCAAATAGGAATCCAAATCCTGCAGAGTATGACTGCCTTGCTGATATTTGTAAAAAAGTTCTGGAAACCGGAGCTGATTTGGGCGCCGCATATGACGGAGACGGGGATAGAGTTGTCTTTATTGATAATAAGGGACATTACATGACCAGTGAGAAAAGTTTCGCTGTTTTTATCCGACATTGTCTGAAGAAGTGTACAGGTTCTTTTGTCTATGACCAGAAATGCGCATCTCTGGTGAAGAACACCATACTGGCCTATGGAGGGACACCGGTTATGGAGCGAAGCGGATACGGTTTTATTAAACGGCGTTTTTTAGAAAAGGGCTCTCTGGCAGCAGGAGAAATCAGCGGACATTTTTTCTTTAGGGAAATCGGTAGAGATGACGGACTATATGCAACTCTGAAAATGTGTGAGATAGTAGAGAAGGAGCGCCGGAATCTGGCAGAAATAGCGGAAGAATTTCCGGACTCCATTATTACAGCGGACTTGAGAGTCTTTTGCCCCTATGAGGAACAAGAAAGATGGCTGGAAGAAGCCTCAAAGATGGGAAATCTTTATCCAATGAGCAGAATGGATGGCGTGCGTATTGAGTTTGAGGAAGGATGGTTCCTGCTCAGAAAATCTGTAACAGAACAGGCTATGACATATCGGATCGAGGCTTCAGATAAGCAGAGTTTGGAAATGATAAAGAGAATCGTGGGAGAAGCAGTACCCGAACTGAAAAAAGCTCTGCTGAATTTAACGGAGTGACAAAGGAAACAGAAAAAATGGAGACTGAAGCGCAGGGGAATTCCCGGCACTGCAGTCTCTGTTTTTGCAGTCTTATATTATTTTAGAAAGAATCCCAGCCCCCATCACGATCTCAGGGCAGACATCCGCTCCGTTCTCCTGCGTATATAAAAAGATACTCTTTCGCCCGAGAAAAGGCTGCAGATTTTCTTTTATCCTCTCTTCATCCAATACCACGGCATCTGCTCCAAGCAGGCAGATGACCAGCTTTGACCTGGCATGAAAACGCTTGAGGGTGTTGGTCAGAGCGTCCAGAGATTTTTTTCCGGGCAGGGGTTCATAGTCCTCCAGCCCTCTTCCAAGCTGCAGCATGGAGATTGAAACTACCTGATTCGTAAGCAATCCGTCCTCCTTCCAGTGCAGCAGGTTGAGTCTGACATTCTGGAAAACCTGACTGTGAGAGCGGAGTAAAGCGGCAATCTCCTTTGTCATGGGCACCGCGATCTCTTTTGGAAGTCCATGATCTACCACAAATGTCATTTCTAGAATACCGCCTGTATAATTATGGGGAACGTGAAGGACACGTTCCACCGCATTTTTGAGATTTTTTCGGAATATCAGATTCATTGTCAAACGACCTCCCGTGTAAATGTTCATATAAGCTGCACCAATCAAAAGTGTGGCTCCCTATCATCTGCGTGTAGACTGCTTTTGTGTCTAAAGCGGGCACGGCCCGACCGGAACAGCCAAACACTATTATACTACATTTTTCCCTGTCTGCAAGCGCTTCATTGCTGTCTTGAATAAAAGGATTGCGGTTTTGCACCCCTTACTTTATAATTGATTAAAACGAATATGGTATTACCTTGTCTGAAATGGTAAGACCGCTGAACAGTTACCCGGTATCCAAGTAGTGGATGACAATTGTAATACAGAAAGGTTTTGCTGCCATGAAAAGCTGGAAAGAAGAAAATGGTGAGATTTTCCTTTGGGGAGAGGAGACAAAAGAAGCGGTACCTGTAATTTGGTGCCATATTTTTTCTCGGGAGGAAGGGGAGAAAATATGGGGGCAGATCACAGAGCCATGCGTCCTTGCGGGGGTATCAGGAAGAGACTGGAACCGCGACTTTTCTCCATGGAGGGCGGAGAAGGTTTTTGCAAAGAGCACAGATTTTTCAGGGGGAGCCGGGGAATACCTGCTGTATTTTGAAAATGATATCCTTCCCCGTATAGAACAGACTCTTTCCTTTGAAGTAAGAGACAGAGGGATAGCGGGCTATTCCATGGCGGGGTTGTTTGCCGTATATGCCATGTATCATTCTGACAAATTCAACAGGATCGGTACTATGTCAGGTTCTCTTTGGTTTGACGGCTGGGAGGATTATGCAGTGTCCCATACTATCAAGGCAATAAATCCGGTCATCTATGTGTCGCTAGGCAGAAGGGAGCATAAAGTACGCAATGACCGCATGGTTTCAGTGAAAGCGTGCACGGAACGTCTGGCCGCTTACTGAGAGAAGTCGTGGCCGGTTATCCGTGAGAGTGAGCCGGGCGGGCATTTTGACGACCCGGAGGGACGGGTGGCAAGAGGGATTTCCAGGCTTTTGGCCTTTGGCAGTCCATAAAGAAAATATATAAGACAGAGAGGATTTACATATGGAGAGAGAAGTTCCGGCAGAGGACTTAAAGAAATTATACAAAGCAGGGGATCTGGTGAAGGCTGACTGTGGAGGCTGTCAGGATTGTTTTGAGTGTTGTCAGGGGATGGGGGATTCTATTAAACTGGATCCACTGGATGTGTACAGGCTGGAGACGAACCTGGGGCTTACCTTTGAAGGCCTGATGAACAGTCATATAGAGCTGCACGCGGCAGAGAACAGCATTCTGCCGAATTTGAAAATGTCAGGTACAAAAGAGCGCTGTACATTCTTGAATGAGAAGGGAAGATGCACTGTCCATGCTTTTCGTCCGGGGCTTTGCCGGTTGTTTCCTCTGGGAAGGTATTACCGGGACGGAGATTTTTCCTATTACCTGCAGAATCAGGAATGTCCAAAGAAAAACAAGACTAAAATAAAGGTGAGTAAATGGCTGGATCTGCCGGATTTGAAAAAATACGAGGATTTTGCCGCCAAATGGCACTTTCTGCTGAAAGATATCGGGAATCTTTTGGAAGAAAAAGAAGATGAACAGCTCACAAAAGAGCTGAACATGTATGTGTTGAATCTTTTTTATACAAAACCCTATGAAAGCGGCAAAGATTTCTATGAACAGTTTGAGGAGCGTTTGGGACAGATGAGAAAATTGCTGTCCGTGCTGCAGCAGAATTGATACTGCACAGACAACGCAGCAGATACGTACAGGTAAAATGTTTCGTTTTTAGGGCTTGTGAAGCCTGGCGGCTGCCGGGCTTTTTCCTCTTCTATGCAGGGAAAGCTGCCGGTCAGAGGGCAGCGGGCTTTTGCAGGGAACAGCCTATCGTGACAGAGAGATTCAGGGAGGGATGTCAGTATGAATGATGAGCTTCAAAAATGGATACCTACAGATGAGGTGGCGGGGGTTCAGGTATGTCCCGGTCTGTACAGCGTTTACGGCGCCACAGTCTTTCAGTCTGCCGTTAATTTTACTGTGCATTCAAAGGGCGCCGCGTTCTGCGAGCTGCTGCTTTTTCACAGGACAGAGGAGGAGCCGTATGCAGTCCTCAGGTTCCAGGAGCATTTTAAGATCGGCGACGTGTACTCCATGATGGTGTTCGGACTGGATATCGGTGAATTTGAGTATGCTTACCGGCTGGGAGGGGTCTGGGACAGGGAACATGGCCTTCTATTTGATGAAAACCACATACTCCTTGATCCCTATGCAAAGGCAGTGACAGGCCAGAGCGTATGGGGAAAAAAAGTGAATGAAAAGGGATACCGGGCCAGAGTGGTGAGGAACGATTTCTTCTGGGGAAAAGAACGGCGGCCCATGGTTCCCATGGATGAACTGATCATCTATGAAATGCATGTCCGCGGTTTTACAAAAATGGCAGGGGATGTGAAGAATCCCGGGACGTTTGCAGGTATTAAAGAAAAAATCCCGTATCTGAAGGATTTGGGTGTCAATGCGGTGGAGCTTATGCCCATCTTTGAATTTGATGAGCTGCGTGAGCGCAGGATCGTGGATGACAGGCAGGTTATCAATTACTGGGGATATAATACGGTGGCTTTTTTTGCCCCAAACACCAGCTATGCGGCGACAAAAGAGTACAATCGGGAAGGTTTGGAACTGAAAGAACTGGTGCACGCACTACATGAAAACGGGATAGAAGTCATCCTGGACGTGGTGTTTAACCATACCGCCGAGGGGAATGAAGACGGCCCCTTTATCTCGTTCAAAGGATTTGACAACAATATTTATTATCTTCTGACACCTGACGGCCATTACTATAATTTCAGCGGGTGCGGCAATACACTGAACTGCAATCATCCGGTGGTGAGGAGAATGATCCAGGAATGTCTCAGATACTGGGTTTCGGATTATCATATTGATGGTTTCCGGTTTGATCTGGCATCCATTCTGGGGCGGAATGAAGACGGCTCCCCCATGGAACGGCCGCCTCTTGTGGAAGCTTTGGCTTACGATTCCCTTCTGAGCAGTACAAGGCTTATTGCGGAGGCATGGGATGCCGGCGGTCTGTATCAGGTAGGACAGTTCCCGGCCTTCTGCCGCTGGTCGGAGTGGAACGGAAAGTACAGGGATGATCTGAGGGAATATTTAAAAGGCGGACTCTGGGCAGCTCAGGCGGCAGCTATGCGCATGGCCGGCTCCACGGATATTTACAGACCAGAGATACGCGGGAAAAACGCTTCCGTTAATTTCCTGACCTGTCATGACGGGTTTACCCTCTATGATCTGTATTCCTATAACTGGAAACACAATGAGGCCAACGGATGGGAAAACCGGGACGGCTCGGATGACAACAGGAGTTGGAACTGCGGTGTGGAAGGAGATACAGAGGACCGGGAGGTCAATACCCTTAGGATGCGCCTGATCAAAAATGCCTGCGCAGTTCTCATGTGCAGCAGAGGTACGCCTATGTTTTATGCCGGAGATGAATTCTGCAACACCCAGTACGGGAATAATAACGCCTATTGTCAGGACAATGAAATTTCCTGGATAGACTGGAGCAGATTTGAGACCCACAGGGATGTGTACGAATTTTTCCGGTTTATGATACAGTTCAGAAAAAGTCATAAGAGCATCAGCGGCAATCTGGGCAGCAACCGTTTCGGACTGCCGGAGATCAGCTTCCATAGGGAAAATCCATGGGTGGAGAACTTCGGGCAGGAGTCCAGGGTTACGGCGGTGATGTTCGCAGGCTATGATGAGGAGAAGGGGAAGGATGATATTGTCTATCTCCTGGTGAATGCCTATTGGGAGCCGGTTCAGGTCAGGCTGCCAGAGCTTCCCAGGCCTCTGCTCTGGCATATGGCCGTCAATACCGGGGATACCGGATCTGAGACAAAAAAGCAGCCTGTCCGTCTGGACAGCCAAAACCTGTCAGCCGGTCCAAGGAGTGTAATAGTGCTGACAGGGTGTGAGTTCTGCACACTTTAGTAAGAGGAGATACAATATGAGATATGTAAAACCCGGCTATTATGACAAGTTTGTCTGTATTGCCGGCGAATGCCCGGCCACCTGCTGTGCCGGATGGCAGATTGTGATCGACGAGGAATCACTGCAGAAGTATGGAAATGTAAAGGGGGATTTCGGCAGAAGACTGAGAAATTCCATTGATTGGATGGAAGAGAGCTTTTATCAGTATGACAAAAGATGTGCGTTTCTGAACCGGGAAAATCTCTGCGACCTTTATACAGAGCTGGGACCCCAGGGGCTCTGTACTACCTGCAGAATGTATCCGCGGCATGTGGAGGAGTTTGAGGATCTGCGGGAGCTTTCCCTTACCCTCTCCTGCCCGGAGGCTGCCAGGATGATCCTGTCGTGCAGGGATAAGGCGGAGTTTATCACATGGGAGACAGAGGAGGAAGATGACTTTGAAGACTTTGATTTCCTTCTCTTTACCCAGTTGGAGGATGCCCGGGATGTGATATTTGAAATTCTAACAGACAGAAAGAAGGATTTGAGGGCCAGAATGCAGGAGGCGCTTTCTCTGGCAGAGGAATTCCAGGCGTGTATAGACCGGGAGGAATTTTACGCCATAGATGAAGTGATCGGAAAATACCCGCATCCATCCGGGGCAGAGAAGAAAAAAGAGAGCCGGTATACCAGGAGAAAACGGGAATTTTCTGTGTTTCAAGAACTGGAACAGCTCAGAGATGAATGGGGCGGTCTGCTTGCAGAGGCCTGGGAAGATCTCTATGAAATCGGAGAAGAGCATTATATGGAGCTGTGTGGGGAATTTGAGCGCACATACGGATATGAAAGCAGCAGACGTGGAGAATGGGAGTGTATGGGGGAACAGCTCATGGTGTTTTTTGTATACACCTATTTCTGCGGAGCAGTGTATGACGACGCGGTCTATTCTAAAATGGCTCTGGCTGTTTTTTCAACAGAATGGATCCAGGAATTTGTCATGCTGATATGGCTGAAGAATGGAAAGAAGACAGGGTTTGAGGATATGGTAGAGACAGCTTACCGCTACGCCAGGGAAGTGGAGCATTCAGATTTGAACCTGGAAGTGCTGGAGCGGTGGCTGGAGAAAAATAAAAGGGAGAGATAACACATTATGAAATTTTATCTGGCGCCAATGGAGGGAATTACTGGATATATTTACCGCAATGCCCTGTATTCATGTTATAATAATATAGATAAATATTTTACCCCGTTTATCATGCCGAATCAGAACCGCTGTTTTAATACCAGGGAGCTGAATGATGTCCTTCCTGAGCATAACAGGGGAATGTATACAGTGCCTCAGATCCTCACGAACAGTGCAGAAGATTTTGTGAAGACAGCCCTTGCGCTTCAAAGGATGGGATATGATGAGGTCAACCTGAATCTGGGATGTCCGTCCCGGACTGTTGTGACGAAAATGAGAGGCGCGGGATTTTTGGCAGAACAGCAGCTTTTGAGAAAATTTCTGGATGAGATTTTTGACAGGCTGGATATGAAACTTTCAATAAAGACCAGGATCGGGATGGAGGATCCGGAGGAGTTTTACGAGCTGATAGAGATTTACAACAGATATCCCATGGAGGAGCTGATCATCCATCCGAGACTCCAGACGGATTACTATAAAAACAAACCGAATCTTGATGTTTTTGCAGATGCCCTGTCTCTGAGCAGGAACAAGGTCTGCTACAACGGGGATATTTTTACAAAGGAAGAGTACCGAAAATTTACGGCCGGGTTCCCCCAGGTGGAGGCAGTGATGCTGGGCAGAGGGATCCTGACAGACCCGGACCTTATAGGACATATCACCAGGGATACTGTATTGGATAAAGAGATGTTTGAGAAATTCCACAATATACTCTGCGAAGAATATGAGAAAGTTATGTCAGGAGACAGAAATGTACTGTTTAAAATGAAAGAACTCTGGTTTTACATGATACATCTGTTTCCCGACAGCGTTAAATACGCAAAGAAAATAAAAAAAGCACAGCATCTGAAGGAATACAGGACAGCAGTCGATGCCCTGCTTCGTGACAGAGAACTACAGATGCCGGGCGGAAATGAGGGATGATTATGAGGTTGAGACTGCAGCAGGCGGTACAGGAAAATGACTATTATTTCAGAGGGTTTGTCACCATGACAGATCTGGCAGAGCTTTTCCGGGCGTATCCTTTTCGGGAGGAGACGCTTGAGAAGGCGGCCATACACAGGCGGAATATGGAGCAGGGGATATCACCTTTTTCTGTGACACTTCGCGCTGCGCCGGATACAGAAAGAGATGCAGAGGGGGATGATCTGATCTTTCAGGACACGCAGTGGGAAATCAGAGACGGAAAAAGCCGGGTGGCTGCTGTAACTGAAATGACGGAGGAGGAATTGGCTGACTGCGAGGCAGAGGTGAAGATTTTTCTGCTTACAGAAGAGAAAATGGAAAAAATGGAACAGAACCGCTTCTGACAGATAAAAATACATAAGAAAAATATGGAATACGCGTAGTTGTACAAGGAAATATGAGCGGAGGAAAGAGTATGGTACATGTATGACGAAAAAAAGGAAACATACCCGGGCAGAGCTGACGCTGTGTGTGTTTGTTGTATTGGCAGTTTTTCTTGCAGTGGTAGTGATGTATTATAATCAGAAGACAAATCTCCGAGTGAGCAGAGAGATTCACGCAACTCTGGAGAGCTATGCGCAGCAGCAGGCGGATTATGTGGGGACTGTGCTTACAGGCCAGTTTAATTCCCTTGGCGCCTTTGCAAGCTATCTGGGACAGGCGGGAATAGAGGACACAGATACCTTTCTGAGCGCAGCCAATGCCATCAGGCAGACTCAGGAATTTTACCGCATTACCATGGCCGATCCGGATGGCAATGGAATGACCGATGACGGTATTCAGAAGAATATCAAAGACTTGAAGGAATTTAGGGAAGCGCTGCAGGGGGAACAGACCATATCAGAGCCGTTTATATCCAGTATGGAAGACGGATATCTGTGTGTTCTTCTGGCTGTTCCCATTAAAAATCCCCAGGGAGAGATTACGGGAGTGCTCTGCGGATCTTATACGGCAGAGCAGTTCGGAACCTTGTTTCTGCATGATATTTTTAAGCGGAACGATGCCAGTGTGCTCATCAATGGGAAGGGTGAGGTCATAGTGGCGTCAAAAGACGGACAGATCATGGTAGGGGATAAGAGCCAGGAGAATGTATTTGAGAAGACACAGAAGGAAGCTTTTCTGGATGGGCATTCCGTAGAGGATATGAAACAGGCAGCCCGGGACGGAAAAAAAATGGTCTCCCTGCTTCAGGAAAAATCGCAGCAGTATTATGTGACCCAGACCCCGTTTGGATATAACGGGTGGACGCTTTTATCTGCCATGAAGCGAAGTGAGGTGGATTCCTCCTATTCATTTGTGAGAGCCTATTCGGTAAGGCTGAATATTGCATTTGCAGCTTCTTTTTTACTGAGCTTTTTACTTTTGTTTTATCTCTTCAGGACAGAGAGAAAGATTTTAAAGGCACAGACTCGGAAGCTTATGGAGGAAAAAGAAAAGCTGGAGGTCTCTGAGGAGAGATTCAGGCTTTTGGCCAGAGATTCGGATGTGTTGGTATTCGAGATCAATTATCTGGAACACACACTGGAATTCAATGAAAACTTTGAAAAGATACTGGGTATAAAACCGGATTACCAGTCTTTTTTAGACGGGAAATGGGTATATCCTGATGATGTGACCTCGTTTTCCAGGATACTGCCCCAGTCCAGCAGCAAAAAGGGTGTTATGACGCGGAATATACGTTTCTGCAATTCTGCCGGTGTCTATATCTGGTTTTCACTCCTTACCAGTATTTTTGCGGATGACAGGGGAAGAGTCGTGCGTATTCTGGGAAAGATGATGAATATTGATGAAAGTATGAGGGAGAAAGAGGCTCTCAGACTGCGTGCCGAGACAGATTCCATGACAGGACTCTATAATAAAATGGCCACAGAGGAACTGATCACCCATGCCCTCAGAAAATACAGGGGCAGTGTCTGCGCGCTTCTCGTTGTGGATATGGACAACCTGAAACGGATCAATGATACACTTGGACATGCCCAGGGAGACCGGGCGATTGTCCGCTTTGCGGATGTTCTGCACCGGACATTCCGCTCTACGGATATTGTGGGCAGGATCGGCGGGGATGAATTTATGGTGTTTCTCATTAATGTTCAGAGGAATCAGCAGCTAACCATGATCCTGGATGCAATTGTAAAGAAATGGGAAACCCTCTATACAGGTGAAAAAGAGGACTACCCGGTGCACGGCAGTATGGGAGCGGTGATGACAGAAGGCAGTGAGAATTTCCAAGAGCTGTACCGCAGAGCTGATATTGCTCTTTATAAAGCAAAAAGGAGCGGAAAAGGCGGGTATGCCGTCTATGTTCCTGAGATGGAAGAAACATAAATAAGGGGCAGACGCACGTTGTTTCGTGCGGCTGTCCCCTTTTCATGCCGGGCGCGGTGTCCTGACCGGATGGCGGTCACAGACTCCGGTATTCTGGTTTACTGTTTTTTTCTGCTGTCAAAATAGATGAAATGGTCAACCGCGTCCAGGATATCTCTGAAATCCTCCCTGGGAGCCAGGTCGATATAACGCTTTAGGAGTTCCTGCTCCTCTGCTTTATAGGGACCGTAGAAGATATCAAACAGATTGTGGCCCCGCATATAAATCTTAAATTCTTCCATATGGTTTTTGAGGTCTTCCTCGGTCTGGATTTCAAAACCCAGAATCTCTGTCAGATGGCGTCCGCTCCTGAGTTTATAGAGATATGCCTTCCACTTTTCCAGGAGGATCCTGTAGAAATCCTCTACTTTTTCCAATACCCCGATCTGTACCATAACAGAAGGGTTGAGAAAATAGTTTTCAAAGGAATAGTATTTTAGGATCAGCACATTTTTCGGGGCAACTCTGGGGAGATGGTCCACATCTTCCAAATTCCTTGCCTCATAGTAGCGGCAGAGCTGTGAAGCCAGTTCGGTTCTGCTTTTGCCGTCCCCGTCCCGGATCATCAAAAACTGGTCACGCAGGTAGATCTGGTTCATGTACTTTAAGTTGGCGTAAGTTTTGATGTTGGTGCAACTGTTGGTGGTGATAATGGCGATCCGGAAAAGGCTGCCGTCCGGAGCTGTGATTTCCGAGTAGTATTTCCTCAGGAGCAGAGGAAGGCGGCTCTTATCCTGCTTACCCTCCACAATAAAGACAAAGCTTACATTCAAAAGGTCACTGGCGTTGAAGCCCAGATCGTCTAAAATACGGTTCATATCTGTCCGTTCCCGTAAAATGGTATAGTATTGCTCATCCAGAACTACCTGCCGTATCTGGTGGCTGCTGAAATTGAAGATCATATCCGGGGAATGGGTGGAAAACAAAATCTGATTCTTTTTGGACAGCCGGTACAGAATTTCTCCTGCCTTTTTCTGCAGCTCCGGATGGAGGAAGGTCTCAGGGTCTTTGACCAGAATGACGCTGGGGATCCGGTTGTTGTCCTGGGTGTAGGCCTCCAGAAGAGAGAGCATATAGATACTGCGCATGCCTTCTCCCATGTGTTCCACCGGGGTTGCGGTACGGCGTTTGGTGTTGTAAGCTTCTGCGGTTACGGAACACATTTCGTCAATGTTGCAGCGCATGGTATAGCGGATCTCATCAAAACCGCCGTTTCGGTGGAAGCTGGCATTAACTTGTCTGGCAAAATCTGTCAAGTTCATCTGGCAGAGCTTGTATTCCAGCAGTTTAGCGGTCTCAAAGGCAGTCAGCTCTTCAGGGCGTTTCTGATCGATCAGGCCGATGCACTGGAAGCAGCGGCTGCAGTGCTTGCTGCTCTCAAACAGGCAGACGTCGGAGCGCATTCTCTTTAACTGTTCATCCTCCTCAAAGGCCAGCAGGTCCTTCTGAAGATGTTCCAGCCGTCTGTCCGTTCCGATGTAGTAAATCTGCGGAAGCACCTGCCGGATATACTTGTTGTGCTTTTCGTGACCATCGCTCAATCGTTCCTGCCCAAGTACATTGACGGTGTAGGTAAAGGTCAGGCTTCCGTTCTGGTAGGAGGGCAGCTTTTTGCAGAAATCCTCATACCAGGCGGTATATCTTCGGTAGACACTCACACGCCCATGGTGGTGCAGCATCTGCAGGCCTTCCCTGGAGATGGACAAGGTCATGGAGATCTCGATCCGCTGCTTTTTTTCATTGAAGTCACTTTCTCGCACCTGGTAAGAACCGTTCACCGCACGCACAGCATCCAGCACGGAGGTTTTTCCTGTATTGTTTTTCCCCACCAGGATCAGGGCGTTTTCGATGTCACGGATTTCCATGTCCCGTATGTATTTAAAATTCTTTATGTGTAGGCTGCTGATCTGCATAATATATCCCCCTTTATGCCCGGATTGATATAACCCCATTCTATCACGGGAAGAAGGGTTCTGAAAGAGGTTTTCTTTTATTTTCTTTACGCATTTGGCGGACTCTGTTAGAATGAAAAAAGATAGAAAAGGAAGAATCAGAACACGCACAGGGATGAGGATATGGAAAAGATATGGAGTAATACAGCAGGAAGGGACTGTACGCTTTTAGACTTTCTGCTTCACGATATGGGTCTTACAAAACGGCAGATAAAACAGGCAAAGTTCAGGGAGAACGGAATCTGTGTGGGCGGCGTGAAAGCGAGGATCACATATGCCTTGAAAGCGGGAGAGAGGGTGGATGTAAAACTGGAGGAGCAGCACACTGCCTCCCCGCAACTTGTGCCGACACAGGGAAAACTGGATATTTTATACGAGGATGAAGATCTGCTTTGTGTAAACAAACCATCAGGTCTGGTGGTGCACCCTTCCCACGGGCATTACACGGATTCCTTATCCAATATGCTAGCCTATTATTTTCAAAAGAGAGGGGAGCATGTCAGGATCCGGAGTATAGGGCGGCTTGATAAGGATACCTCAGGTATTGTGGTTTTTGCCAAGAATCAGGCTGCAGCGGGAAGACTGGCAGAACAGAAACAGCAGGGGAAATTCAGGAAAGAATACCTGGCTATCGTGGAGGGCTGTCCCGAAAAAGATGAGGGGATCATCCGGGGGAAGATAGACAAAATGCAGGGGGAACTGATGAAGATGTGTGTGTCCCCCCAGGGTAAAACTGCTGTAACCAGGTATCAGGTTCTTAAAAGAATGGAGAATAGTTCCCTGGTAAAGCTCAGTCTTTCTTCAGGGAGGACGCATCAGATCCGGGTGCATATGGCATGGACCGGTCATCCTCTTTTGGGGGATAGTCTGTACGGAGGCAGTATGGAGAAAATCAGACGGGCTGCCCTGCACGCAATTTGTGTCACCCTTTTTCAGCCCTTTACAGGGGAGAAGATACGGGTACAGGCGCCCCTTCCCGGGGATATGCAGAAGTGCCTTGAAGCAGAGAGGAGTGAGATAAGATGAGTATTACAGTTGAAGATCTGCTGAAGCTTCCCTCCCTTGGAGATGCCTGGGTGGCAGCGGGGAGATCAGGGCTTAAAAAAGTAGTCACATCCATATCTGTCCTGGAATATGCGGATCCCCAGATGTTAAACGACGATCTGTTCCCCGGTGATTTTTACGGAGGGGAGATTACCATAACGGGATTTATCAATGCAAGGGAGGATGTGCCCCTGCAGCTTGCCACCATACGCAGACTCTATGAGGGCGGGGAAGTGGGTCTGATCCTGTACTATGTGGGAATCTTTTTAAAGAGCATTGCCCCGGAAGTCATATCCCTTGCGGATGAATTGGGCTTTGTCCTTATCTGTATGCCTGAAAACCGTATGGACCTGCGCTACAGTGAGGTGATCACAGAGGTTATGCATGCCATAATCAGTGAGCAGAAGCGGGATACCTATCTGGTGGGGGAGATGCTGGAGCGGTTCGGCTACCTTCCCGAGAGCCAGAGAACCGTGGAGGCTGTGGTCAGGATGCTGAGTGACAGGCTGCGCTGTTCCCTTTTTCTGGTTGACGGCAGCTTCCGTCCTGTGAATCTGGCCGTGTGGCCCCAGGCGGGAAAATCCTCCCTGGAGGAACTGGAGCAGTTTTACCACGGGGAGGCTCCGGAGTCGTCAAAGGAGATGGAACGTCTTCCCTCCGGGCGCTGGGTGTTCTGCGCGCCGGTTAGGGACGCTGACAATGCGGGACTTACCCTGTTTCTTGTCCGTGAGGACCAAAAGCTCCATGCCCAGCTCTGCCTGCAGGCCGCTGAGGCGGTAAGGCTGTTCATCGGTGTCTGGAGCAGGGGATACGGCAATGTGGGAATCGGGGAGCTTTTGAAGGCAATCTTAAATGACGAACCGGTGAAAATGCGCAGGCTTGCGGAAATCTTCCGGATCGATGTAACATCCATTCATCACATGCTCCTTCTGCTGCCGGGAAAAAGAAACGGACAGAAGGAGAACAGAAGCCTGGAAAAAGAGGTGAGGCACGCCAGTACATTTCTGGAGCAGTATTACGATATCTGCATATCGGGCATCCATCAGGGGCTGGGAGTTGTCTTTACCGGCCGGGAACGCACAAAAACGGAACAGGAACAGATCCTGGAGGGATTCTATGAGGAGGCGGATAAAGATATCCTTTTCATAAGCTGTCCGGGACTTGAAAATACGGCACAGGTGCGCAGCGCCTTTCTCCTCTGTACGGAATACGCGGAGGAGGCCAGATGTATCTATCCCTGCCGCCATATTCTGACGGGAAGTGAACTGGAGTTTGCAGGTGCCTGCAGACAAACCCTGGAAGCAGGGGAAAAAGCGATCCTGGAAAAGGCAGCCTGTCTCAAAGGGCTGGAGGAGCAGGATCAAGAGCTGTACAAGACCCTGGAAACCTTCCTTTTGGACGCGGACAGCAATATTGCCCGCACCGCAGAGCTTCTGTATGTACATAAAAATACGATCAAATACCGGGTGGGAAAGCTCCATGAGTTTTTCCGATACAGGATACAAAAAATGCCGGAGGCCGGGCGCCTCTATGAAGCCGCGGCTGTTCTCCGCCTGTTCAGAGACTCAGCTTTGTCCAAAAGGACAAAAGACAGTGAAAAAGTTTAACCCAATCCATAATTACAGCGGCAGAAAAAGCGTTTATAATAGAAAAAAACAAAATGCGCGGTCAAGAAGTCTCAGACAGACTCTGAGCCGCTGGATGGGAGATGGGATTTTGAGGAAGATAGGATTAGAAGAAATTGAAGATATCGCCTTGGGAGCTGCCCTTTTGGGTGCGGGTGGGGGCGGAGACCCTTATATTGGCAAGCTGGTGGCTATGGGAGCTGTCAGGGAATGCGGTCCGGTCACACTTCTGGACCCGGAGGAAGTGCCGGATGATGCACTTATAGTGCCTATCGCCATGATGGGCGCGCCTACGATTTTGGGGGAGAAGGGAATCGGAGGAAATGAGTACCGGGTGCTCTATGACATGGTCTCCAAGTTTTTTGGAAAAGAGGTCTATGCCTTTATGCCCATTGAGGCGGGCGGTGTGAACAGTATGCTCCCCATCGCGGCATCTGCCAGGATAGGACTTCCCATGGTGGACGCGGATGGCATGGGGCGGGCCTTTCCTGAACTGCAGATGGTGACATTTACCATGGGCGGCATGAGTGCAAGCCCTATGGCTCTCACAGATGAGAAGGGCAATTCCGCCATATTCAACACCATAACTAATAAATGGACAGAGGAACTGGCCAGATCAGTGACTATGAGCTGCGGCGGCTCTGTTTCTGTGGCGCTGTACTGTATGAGCGGCGCGGAGCTGAAAAAATACGCTGTGAAAAATATTGTCACCAGGAGCCAGAAGCTGGGTCAAGTGATCGGCAGTGTCAAAGAGATGGAGGAGGGAACACCGGAAGAAAATTTCCTGAAGCTTTCAGAGGGATTTAAGCTCTTTAAAGGAAAAATCGGTGATGTGCTCCGGGAGACCAGAGGGGCATTTAATTTCGGAAAAGTATGTCTGGAGGGCATTGGGGAATATAAAGGAAGACAGGCCTATGTGGAATTTCAGAATGAAAATCTGACCGCAGTGGTGGATGGAGAAATTTTAGCCACTGTGCCGGATCTTATCTGTCTTGTGGATACGGAAACCTTTGTTCCGGTCACCACGGATGCTCTCAAATACGGCAAGAGGATCATGCTGGTGGGGCTGAAATGCTTTGAGATGTGGAGAAGCCAGGCAGGACTGGATCTGGTGGGACCACGGTATTTTGGCTGTGATACGGATTATATTCCGCTGGAAGAACGCTGCAAAGGAGGACGTACAGATGTATAAGCTGGGAATTGACGTAGGAGGAACCAATACGGACGCGGTTCTGATCAATGAACATTTAGAGGTGATGGCAGAGATCAAGCATCCCACTTCAGAGGATATCTATGACGGCATCGTATGTGCCGTGCGTGAAGTTTTACAGGTCTCCGGTGTAAATAAAGAGGAGATTTCCATGGCTATGCTGGGCACTACCCAGTGTACCAATGCCATTGTGGAGAGAAAACAACTGGCGGACATTGGTATTCTGCGCATCGGAGCGCCGGCTGCCCTTGGGATACCTCCCATGGTGGACTGGGCGGAGGATATCAGGGCCGCAGCAAAGGCCGTGGCTGTGATCGGCGGTGGTTTTGAGTATGACGGAAAAGAACTGGCTCCTTTTGATGAGGAGGCAGCAGCGGAATTTTTTCGGGAGATCAAAGGAAAGGTGGAATCCGTTGCCATTTCTTGTGTGTTCTCCACAGTGCGCAATGACCATGAGCTGCGGGCAGCACAGCTTTGCAGAGAGATCCTGGGACCGGATGTGCGGATCTCCATATCCAGTGAGATTGGATCTATGGGATTGATCGAGAGGGAAAATGCCACTATTTTAAACGCGGCTCTGTGCAGAGTCGCGGAGCGGTTTACCGATGGATTTGCCAAAAGTCTGAAAGAGGAAGGCGTTACGAATGCAGCGCTGTACCTGTCACAGAACGATGGCACCTTGATGACCATGGAATACGCAAAGAAGTATCCGATCCTCACTGTGGCCTGCGGACCTACCAATTCGATCCGGGGAGCCAGCTATCTGAGCAGAATACAGAACGCGGTGGTCATCGATGTGGGAGGCACCACCACGGATCTGGGCGTTATCCAGAACGGATTTCCTCGGGAATCCAGTGTTGCCGTCACCATCGGCGGTGTGCGCACCAATTTCCGTATGCCGGACGTATTTTCCATCGGTCTTGGAGGCGGTTCTATTGTTCATCAGAAGGAGGACGGCACAGTGACGGTGGGGCCTGACAGTGTAGGATACCGCATCACGGAGAAAGCCCTGGTGTTCGGCGGTGATGTGATGACTGCCACAGACATTGCTGTCCGTCTGGGAATGGCACAGATCGGAGACAGAGAGAAGGTCTCTCATATAGACCCGGATTTTGCAAAGCGGGTCATGGATGTTATAAAGGCAATGGTGGAGGAAGGCATTGACGCCATGAAGGTTTCCAGTCAGGACGTGGAGGTCATCATGGTAGGAGGAGGTTCCCTTATCCTTCCCAATGAGCTTGAGGGAACCAGCCGCAGCGTGGTCCCGGAACATGCCCAGACAGCCAACGCCATCGGTTCTGCCATCTCCAAGGTGAGCGGAACATATGAAAAGCTTTTGGACTTTGACGTGGTTCCCAGAGAGGATGCCCTGGCTCAGGCCAGAAAAGAGGCCATAGCCATGGCTGTGGAGGCCGGAGCCATAGAGGAGACCGTGGAGATCATTGATATGGAGGATGTTCCCCTTGCCTACTACCCGGGCAATACAAACCGGGTAAAGATAAAGGCGGCAGGAGATTTGGGCTAGAGCCTGTTTGAAAAATCATTCCCGCGATCTGCACGCTCTAGAGTGTGTTTGAAAATTCATTCCGACAATCTGCAAGCCCCACTTTGCGGTATATTTGCCCCCAATTCGGTCAACGTAGCCCGCTACGCCTCCCTCATCAGGGTCAAATCTTCCACAAAGTGTGACGCACATCTTGCCGAAAGCAATTTTCAAACACACTCTAGTCCATCGTAAAGCTCGAAGTAATGCTGTATGAAAGGATGTTTAACAGCCATGTTATATCTGCGGCTGTGAATATTCTTTCATAATATGTATAAAACTGCGCAGCACCGGATTATTCTGGAGGGTTTTGTAATAAAGCCCAAAGGATGCCGGTGCTGCATTTTTTACGGGTATATAGCGCAGGCTGCTGTCCTTCATGAGAGGCATATCTGGCAAAATGGTAAACCCCAGGCCTGCTTTTACAAAAGCAAGAGCGCATTCAATATTTTCACAGAAGAACATCCGGGAGGGCGGACGTGTGCTGATGAGCTTTCCCTGCATTTCTGTGATCACAGGAGGGGACTTATGGGGATCACACAGAACCAGGCGGCCTTCATACAGTTCCTCAAAAGTGACTGCGCTTTTGGAGGACAGAGGGTGATCCGGGGCAGTCACACATACGACAGGCGCTTTGGTCAGTTCCACATAAGTGCCTGTCTTTTTCTTTTCTTTTTCCTCACCGAATCCCAGCATCACATCTAAAGTTTCCTCCTGCAGAAGATTGCGCAGAGCCTGGAAAGGCACCATTTTAATATCAGGGTGCACCTGGGGATAGGACTCGACCAGCATCCGCAGTACCTCCGGCAGCAGTGTCAGCTCAAAGGGGCTGTGGCATCCTATGACAAAAGGCTGCATCTGGTCTTCAAAATGTCCCGCCAGTCTGTTTTTCGCCTGGGCTGTCTTGGCCAGAATATCCTTGGCATAGCCGAAGAAGACCCATCCCTGGGCGGTCAGCTCCACCGTTCTGGTGGTGCGTTTGAACAGCTTGACATCCAATTCGGCTTCCAGGGAATTGATCTGATGGGTAACGGCGGGCTGGGTGATATGAAGCTGTTCCGCAGCCCGGGCAAAGCTCAGATTCTCAGCCACTGCCATATAACATTCCAACTGTACGGTATTCATAGAAACTCCTTTTTATAAAAATAAATCAGTGATATTAATTAATGTTCTTTATCAATGATAACATTTTTCTAATTCACATACAAGGAAAAATGGTGTAAAACTAGTTTGTAAGGAAACAGTCAGCAAGCGAACTTGTTTCAGATAAGGAGATGAAATATGCAGAATGTAAAAGATGAAAATGTGATGCGTCTGCTGAAAAAGCTAAATCTGGCCATGGAGTCCCTGGGCAATGCCATGATGGTGAAACACGGCATGTCCGCTGCCCAGTGTAATGTGCTGGGATATCTGACGGACCATGAGGAACAGAACATATGCGCCAGAGACCTTCATATATCCCTGGGGCTTTCCAAAGCCAATGTGTCATCTCTTCTGAAAAAACTGAAGAACGGAGGCTATATAGATTTCATGCCGGACCCATCGGATGAACGGCTGAAGCATATCTGTCTTACGGAACGGGCAGATGAGCTGAAGGATGAGATAGAGCAGGGCTTTAAAAATCTGGAAGGCTGTATGTATCAGGGGTTTACAGAGGGAGAAAAGCTTCTTTTGTCAGAACTTCTGGGAAGGATGCTGAGTAATCTGAAACAATGAGATTCCGTGAATGGAAGGTTCGCAGTGCGCGGTTTCTATCGTAGAATGAACAGGAGGCTTACAATATGATCAAGACATTACTTGCGCAGGTGAAGCAGTATAAAAAGGCTTCCCTGCTGACACCCCTATATGCTGCCCTGGAGGTGGTGATGGAGGTTCTGATCCCATTTATCACGGCGGCGATCATTGATAAGGGAATTGAGGCCGGCAGCATTTCCAAGGTGTACCAGTACGGTGCCCTGATGCTGGTATTTGCCATGCTCAGCCTGCTTTTCGGAGTTCTGGCAGGCCGCTATGCAGCCAGTGCTTCCTCAGGACTGGCGTGTAATCTGAGGGAAGCGATGTATGACAATATACAGACATTTTCTTTTTCCAACATTGACAAATACAGTACCGCGGGTCTGGTGACCCGTATGACCACAGATGTGACAAATGTACAGAATGCATACCAGATGATCTTAAGGATCGCGGTCCGTGCTCCGTTTACTCTGATCTGTAGTATGTTTATGTGCTTTTTTATCAACGTGAAGCTGAGCCTTATTTTCGTGGTGGCTATCGTAGTTCTGGCTGCTGTCCTGATATTTGTTATGAGCAGGACGACAAAAATATTTGATGTGGTGTTTAAAAAGTATGATGAATTAAATGCCAGTGTCCAGGAAAATGTTTCCGCTATCCGAGTGGTCAAAGCCTATGTGCGGGAAGATCATGAGAATGAGAAATTCACCAAAGCGGCAAACAATCTGTACAGTCTTTTTGTGAAGGCAGAGAAGTTTCTCTCCCTGAATGGCCCTGTAATGATGTTTGTCATCTATTTCTGCGTTGTTGCCCTTTCCTGGTTCGGAGCAAAATTCATCGTTGTGGGAGATCTGACCACAGGTGAGCTGACTTCCATGTTCAGCTACATTATGGGAATCCTCATGTCTTTGATGATGCTGTCCATGATATTCGTCATGGTGACCATGAGTGCGGCAAGCGGCAGACGTATTGCTGAGGTTCTGAACGACAAAGCAGATCTGGTCAATCCGGAGAATCCGGATAAAGTGATACCGGACGGCAGGATTGACTTTGACCACGTGAATTTTTCCTACAAACACGGCAGCGGCAAGGAGACGCTGACAGACATTGATCTGCATATCAAAGCCGGGGAGACCATAGGCATCATAGGCGGAACGGGATGCGGAAAATCAAGTCTTGTGAATCTTATAAGCCGTCTGTACGATGTGACGGGAGGCTCTGTATCCGTAGGCGGCAAGGATGTGAGAAACTATGACTTGGAGGAACTGAGAAACCAGGTTGCCGTAGTGCTTCAGAAGAATGTACTCTTTTCAGGAACCATTCTGGATAACTTAAGATGGGGAAATGAACAGGCTGACAGGGAGGAATGCATAGAGGCGTGCCGGCAGGCCTGCGCAGATGAATTTATCGAACAGTTTCCAGACAAATATGATACGTATATTGAGCAGGGGGGAACCAACGTATCCGGGGGGCAGAAACAGAGGCTCTGTATTGCAAGGGCACTGCTTAAAAATCCCAAGATATTGATCCTGGATGACTCCACCAGCGCGGTTGATACTGCCACAGATGCGAAGATCAGAAATGCGTTTACAAAAGCTATTCCGGGAACCACTAAGCTTATCATTGCCCAGAGGATTTCCAGTGTACAGGACGCAGACAGGATTCTGGTGCTGGATGAGGGCAGAGTGAACGGATTTGACACACATACGAATCTGCTGGCTAATAATAAAATTTACAAAGAAATTTACGATACACAGATCAGGGGCGGCGGTGATTTTGACCAGGCCGGAAATAAGACAGGAGGTGCAGCATAATGGCAGAAAATGTAAAAGCTGTAAAAGGCCCGGGCATGAACGCGCATGGGCCAAGACCAAAAGTGGATAATGCGGGGAAAATCCTGAAACGGACACTTGGATATATGATGAAGAATTATAAAGGGCTTTTTGCCGTGGTAGTAGTCTGTATTGTGGCTACGGCACTTGCTACCCTGTCCGGGACCCTGTTTATGCAGAAATTGATCGATGACTATATTATCCCTATGACAAAAATGTCTGATCCGGATTTCGGGCCGCTCAAAAAGGCATTGCTCATGCTGATCGGAATTTATGCAGTCGGTGTTTTATGTGCCTTTGCCTATAACAGGATCATGGTGTACATCAGCCAGGGAACGCTCAGATATCTGCGTGTGGATCTGTTTACCCACATGGAATCCCTGCCCATTAAGTTTTTTGACACCCATGCCCATGGGGACATTATGTCTGTCTATACAAACGATGTGGATACCCTCCGCCAGTTGATCAGCCAGAGCATTCCCCAGGTTGTAAATTCAGCGGTGACCATTGTGATCACATTTGTGAGCATGATCGTGCTGGATATTCCTCTGACGCTTTTGACACTGGTAATGATCGGCATTATGATGATCACCACGAAACAGTTAAGCGGAAAATCCGGCAGGTACTTTGGAGAACAGCAGAAAAATCTGGGCCGGGTAAATGGTTATATTGAGGAAATGATGGAGGGACAAAAGGTAGTAAAGGTGTTCTGCCATGAAGAGAAGAGTGTGAAGGACTTCAGAAAGCTGAACGAGGAGCTTCGTGACAGTGCCGATAAGGCCAATACCTTTGCCAATATCATGATGCCGGTGAACGGCAACCTGGGAAATATCAGTTATGTGCTCTGTGCTGTGCTGGGGGCGGTTCTGGCCTTAAAGGGATTCGGAGGGCTGACGCTGGGAACGCTGGTATCCTTCCTGACACTGAACAAGAACTTCACTCAGCCCGTGACACAGATCAGTCAGCAGATGAACAGCATTGTTATGGCAATGGCCGGTGCGGACCGTGTCTTCAAGCTTCTGGACGCGGAGCCTGAGGTGGACAATGGCTATGTGGAACTGGTCAACGCAAAAGAACAGCCGGACGGCAGCCTTGCGGAAAGCGAAGAAAGAACCGGTGTGTGGGCTTGGAGACATCCCCATAAAGCGGAGGGGACAGTCACCTATCAGAGACTTGAGGGAGATGTCACTTTCAACGATGTGGATTTCGGGTATAATGATGATAAGATCGTGCTTCACAATATAAAATTATTTGCCACACCGGGACAGAAGATCGCGTTTGTGGGAAGTACCGGTGCGGGTAAGACTACCATCACCAATCTGATCAACCGTTTCTATGATATCCAGGACGGCAAAATAAGATATGACAATATCAATATCAATAAGATCAGGAAATCAGATCTGCGCCGTTCTCTGGGCATGGTGCTTCAGGATACCCATCTATTCACAGGAACCGTTATGGAGAATATCCGTTACGGCAGGCTGAACGCTTCGGATGAGGAGTGCAGGGCAGCGGCAAAGCTGGCAAATGCAGATGGATTTATCCGCCGCCTGCCGGATGGATATGACACTATGCTTACCGGAGACGGTTCTAATTTAAGTCAGGGACAGAGGCAGCTTCTGGCCATTGCAAGGGCTGCTGTAGCTGACCCGCCGGTCCTGATCCTGGATGAGGCAACATCCTCCATTGATACCAGGACAGAGACACTGGTACAGCAGGGCATGGACCGGCTGATGAAGGGAAGGACTACCTTTGTCATTGCTCACAGGCTGTCAACGGTACGGAATTCGGACTGCATTATGGTCCTGGAACAGGGGCGTATCATTGAGCGTGGAACTCATGACCAGCTCATGGAGGAGAAAGGAAAGTATTACCAGTTGTATACAGGAAATTTTGCGGAGGAACCTGCGTAGGCAGTATAAAGAGATGCCCCGCCTTGTGGCAGCCGGAAGTGAGAGTGTGCGGTATATATTCTCACTTCCGGCTGTCATCGGGCGGGGCTTAAATGATCCTAGATATGTTTGATACAGACAGCGGAGCCTGTTGGGTTTATAGGGGCATACCAGTCAGTTGAAGCTGAAGGTGTCTGAAATGACCTGCGCTCTTTCCCGGGAAAAATCCAGTCTGCTGTATGCGGCATTCATCTCCGGTGTTTCTTCGTGGGTGACGCCCTGTGCTATATAAAAGTAATAATACATTCCGTCAGGACCTTGTCCGAGATACTGAAGGTCATCAGGAAGGTCATTAGTTTCATGCTTTGATATAGTAAAAACATCTCCGTAAAGGTCAGATTGTCCGCTATGGCGCAGTTCATACTGTTCCTTTAAAACACCTGCGACTCCAACTTGGGTTGGCTCAAAAACAAGTTTATCCTGCCAATCTGCCGGATATTCAAAAGAATATCCATCCCCCTGATAAAGAGCCAGTCCATCTCCGGCATTTTCCTGTGACAGCAGGAACTGTATATTTTGTACTTCTGTTGTATTAAAAAGTGTATCAGAAAACTGCTCTTTGGTATATTTCGGTTTATACCAGGATTTCCTTTCAAAATAGCTTTTGATATCAGGGTCAGTAAAAATATAACCGTGGCGGGCATAGATTTCGTTCCTGGCATACATCAGTTCTTCCGTGGAAAGATTGGCTGTGTCCTGCTGGGTAAGCACTTTTGTGCCGCTGTCAAATATCACAAATTCTTCCGGATTTAATTCTGCTTCAGGCTCCGTATTTTCAGGCGCTGCACTTTCAGGCTCTGTATTTTTAGGATTCGTGTCTTTAAGATTCGTAATATTTAGGTCTGTGTCTTTAGAATCCTGATTTTCGGAGATATCTGTTTTCAAAGCTGTTTTTATCGGCTCATTTTTCGTTTCGGAGAGGTTTTCCTCTTTTTCTGCAGAACTGTCCTGGGAAATTGTGTTTTCTTTTTTGGCGCTGCCGGAAGCAGCAGATGCTTCGTCCGGCCGGTCCTGCTCTGCGGCAGATGGATTTTCGGAAGACGTATCACCGGTTTTAAGGGAACAGCCGATAAAAAGCACAGAGCTTAAGAAGATCAGCACAAGGAACAGGGCGGGAATACGGCCTGTTTTCCGTTTTCCGGCATCCATTACATTGTGTACTCTTTCTTTAAAACCAGAGAGACTGTCATTCAGCCCGGCAGTCAGGCGGGAAAGCTTTTTGTCAGAATGGGCGGCTGTTCTCAGAAGCAGTTCATTGTATCGAAGGCGGGAGGTTTGAGGAAAGTCCCAGATCACATGTTCGTCACAGGTGAATTCCAGATCCTTCTCAGCTTCTCTCTGCATATATAAAAGAGACGGGTTAAACCAGTACAGACTGCGTACCACAAATAAAAGTCCTTTGAACCACAGGTCTCTGCGCTGATAATGACATAACTCGTGCCGGAAGATAAAATCCAGCTCCTGGGGAGAGTAATCCTGATCTGGCAGATACAGACAGGTATCCAGAAATCCCGCCAGCAAAGGTGTGGACAGATCACTGCTTTTTAAAAGACGTGGTTTTTTGTCAACTTTAAGCAGTTTACATCTGGAACGGTAGAGGTCCAGCGTGATCTCGTCCAGCATGGGAGAACTCCAGCGTCTCAGTTTACGGAGTGCATTGGCATAATTAAAAGCATGAAAAGTAAAAAGAAGCAGTGCTCCGGTCAGCCATATAAAGACAATGATCCGGTCGAGATCCAGTGCCTTGATACTGTCAAAAATCTGCGAACTCTGCTGCTGTGAATATGCGGATTGGTACGCAAAGGTCTGCTTTGATGACTGAATGTGAGATGCAGTATCGGCATTGGCCGTATTTCCGTCGATATCAGTTCCATGGGCATAAGCAGTATTCCCGTTGATATCAGTGCCATCGGCAGCAGAAATCCCTTCATTCATAACAGCGCTTCCGGCAGAGGCAGTTTCAGGATCATCATTTTTCCAGTTAGAAAAGGCAGTGCCGTGCAGCTGCGGAAGCGGAACTTCCATCTGCACCAGTGAGGTATGCCCGGTTAGATTTATAGGGAACAGCAGTGCAATGGATAAAAGCAGCCATATGGCACATTTCCATCGGGCGGAATATTTATGGCCTAAAAACCTGGCGGTGACTGCGGTGATAAGAATACAGAACGCCGCAATAATATTTATTCTGAGTATATTGATAATAAATTCCTGCATACACAAAACCCCCTTGAAAAGCAGACATGACTATGGTTTTTCTTTTGTGACATCTTATATGTATTGTATGGAAATATAAAATTCTACAAATGTAGTTGTTAAGTATATTCTACAATTATAGTAGATAAATGTCAAGGGGATTTGGATATAATATCAAAATTAAAATCGGCAGCAGCAGTTTATCCTGTCTAAGCGGTGTGGAACCAGATGGGTCTAGCTTTTGGCGTAAAATAAAAGTATAATGTAAAGCATAAGAAAGTATTACGAATATCATTGATGATCAGGAGGAAAAATATGTACAAGGCATTTAAAATGAAATTATATCCGGACTGTGAGGCAGAATATGAAAGGCGACACAATGAGCTTTGGCCTGAGATGAAGGAGATGATCCATGCCCATGGAGGAAAGAATTACTCTATCTTTCTGGACCGGGAGACACTGACCTTATTCGGCTGTATAGAGATTGAAAATGAGGAGCTGTGGGCAAAAGGGGCTGACACGGCGGTCAACCGGAAATGGTGGGATCATATGGCGGATATTATGGAGACAAACCCTGACAACAGCCCTGTTTCAGTGGATCTGAAACCTATGTTCCATCTGGACTGACAGGGGCTGATCTTATTACAGATCCGGCGTGCAGAAACGGCTGTCATCTGCCAGGTATGAAAGAATCAATAAAGTAACTGTGAAGGTACTGAGCAGTTACAATTCAGGAAATCATAAAGTCAATGGAGATTAAGTTTTCGAGTGTGTTTAAAATGTGGAGGACAGACCAATGAATCATGATAAAGTATATCAGATGAGCTTTTCAAAAATTTATCCGCTCCTGGTCAATAAGGCGCTGAAAAAGGGGCGGCAGCAGGAAGAGGTAGATGAGATCATCTGCTGGCTTACGGGATACAATAAGAATGAGATCCGGTCAATGGCTGAAAAGACCATATCCTATGCAGATTTCTTTGGGAATGCACCGAAGATGAATCCCAACAGAAAACAAATAAAAGGAAAAATATGCGGGATCAAGGTGGAGGATATTGAAGAGCCGCTCATGCAGGAGATCCGATATCTGGATAAGTTGATCGACGAACTTGCCAAGGGAAAAGCCATGGGAAAAATATTGAGAGACTGAGAGAAACCGGCATGGATTTTTCTGCCGGTTTCCCGTTTTTGTTTATAGTAAAAAGATGTGGATTCAGACTTGTTTGTTCCACAGATCCCGGCGGGTCAGACCATTGTTTTTTACTGCCTGCCGCCAGCCCATCTCACCTGCCATTTTATAAAGAAAGCGTGGAAAATTAGGTGAGAAGCAGATGTTTTCTCCGGTTTCCTGACGCAGTATCCTGTCAGACAGTGTGTTGAATGCACCGGAAAAGTTCTTCTTGGGTCCCTTTCCGGCAGCCATACCGCTTATTACAGGCATCATTCCTCCGGCGCCGATCCCAAGACCGCCGCCCCAGATGACTCCGGCTTTGGAGCACCAATTTTCCATGATATCCAGAGCAAGGGCATTCTGACTTCCCTCATAAAATCCGCAGTTTGCAATAGCATAAACAGTACAGTCCTTTGAAAAGGCAGCGTGTTTAAGATATTCCTCTAATCGGACCAGACATGACAACAGATGTGAGGGAAGAGAATCAACATAAAGGGGAAATGCAAAGACCATTATACTGCAGTCCTGCAGGAGTTCCAAATCACTGCTGACGGGCTGTTTTTTTGTAAAGTGAAGGTTTATGATCTCATTTTCAGAGGGGATAAGCCCCTGCAGTTCTTTTAATATAAGGCCGGAAGCACTGTCTTTCCTCTTAGGGCTTCCGTTTATCAGGGCAATTTTCATATTTTCAGTGCCTCCATTTCTTGAATGGAATCCAGAAAGGTGACAGATTCCACGGTACAGTAAAGATTAACTGCATTTGCCTTTACCAATTTTTGCGCGGTTTCCTTTTCCTTGGCGGTTATGCCATTGCCATAGAAAACGACTTTTAACCGGAAGTCCCTTTTATAGCGCTGCTGGTGATGCATTTCCCCGTTTTTGACCGTAAAGTAGGGATGGATATAGGAGATGCTTCTGTCCAGCACGTTTTTTACAAAGGGGCTGTAGCTGCCATAGACACATTTACTGATGATCAGCATTTCGCTGCACATGGCAATGTTTTTTCCCATCTGTTCATAGGTGTCTTTGAGGATACAGGCCCCCGGTGTTTTTAGCCAGCATCCGAAACAGCCGATACAGGGGCGTATGCTGCCGCTGTCCGTAATGACCATATCGTTGGGGGCAATCTGCGGATAAACCTTCTGCAGTGTATCTTCTGTCAAATCGTGGATAATTAATTTCATTTAGACTGTTCCTCCGTCCTTATTTGGTTGAGAAATGCATGGAATGCGGAATCGGTGAGAACCCGGATCTCCTCGTTTGGGATGTGGGCGGCTTTGGTGGCTATCATGGAGGCAATGCCGTGTGTGTACAGCATCATATGCAGGTAGAGCCGCTTGGCGGCAGTTTCGCTGATAGAAAGTGTTCTCATGATATCCCTGGTGACATCTTGCCTGGCACACTGTCTGTATATATCTTCCAGGCTGTTGATATTCATATACCTGGATAAGAACAGGAAACAGAACAGATACCTTTCTTCCCTGGCAAATCCAATATGGCACCGTCCGATGGACGCAAAATAATAATTTCTGTCAGCGTTCTTTTCCACATATTCTGTCAGATACCGCTGGGTGTAGACAAACAGTTCCTCCATCAGCTCCGGCATATTAGAATAGCAACTGTATATGGGCTGAACGGAACAGCCGGCCTGACTGGCAATGCTTCTGGCATTTACGGCTTCATGTCCCTTTGTGCGCAGCAGTGTAAAGGCTGCATCCAGTATCATTTCTTTTGTGATCTTTTGTTTTGGCATTTTCTTACCTCTAATATTACGAATGTTATATAACTCTTGTTATACAGTGTGTATGCGGATTTGTCAAGAGATTTTTACTTCTGAGAAGACTGTGAGTAACAGTAAAGCCTTCCGTTGTCCCGCCAGGTGATGCCTTGCATTTGCAGGGCAATCCCGAGGAAGCCACGCGTCAGATGGCAGACAAAAAGAAATGGGAGGATCCCATTGATTTATGAAATACTATGAGGTACAATAACATTTAATTTAGGCATCTTTACTGTTTGTCAACAAATGTTGATGCTGAGTTGAGAGAATATTGATGCAGAGAGAGTAGCATATTAAGAGACTATAAAGTTATGGGAGGTAAGCATGTTCAGAATATTGATCGTAGAAGATGACACAGAACTCCGCCAGCTTTTCAAGAGGGTACTGGTGAAAAACGGATATTCCGTCAAAGGTGTTGCCAATGGACGTGAAGCTCTGGATGCCATGGAGCAGGAATATGTGGATTTGATCATTTCGGATATCATGATGCCGGTAATGGATGGATATGAGCTGGTACAGGCCCTTCGTGACGCCGGATATCAGAACCCGGTTCTGATGATCACAGCCAAGGATGCCTTTGATGACATGAAGCTGGGATTCCTGTCCGGAACAGATGACTATATGGTAAAGCCCGTCAACGTAAATGAAATGGTGTTGAGAGTAGGCGCGTTGCTGCGGCGTGCTCAAATGGCCAGCAGCCGCAGGCAGGTCATAGGCAGTACAGAACTGAATTACGATTCTATGACAGTTATTACCGATGGGAAATCTTATGTTCTTCCGCAGAAGGAATTCATGCTGCTGTATAAAATGGTCTCTTTTCCGGGACGTATTTTCACCAGACAGCAGATCATGGATGAGATATGGGGATATTATGCGGATACAGATACTCATACAGTAGATGTACATATTGCAAGACTTCGGGAGCGTTTTAGAGATAACCCTGATTTTCAGATCATTACGCTCCGCGGTGTGGGATATAAGGTGATGAAGAAATGAAAATATTCAAAGGCAAAAAATCAAGGATCAATATGCGCAGATATTTTATGTTCATCATATTAGGTATTCTTATCAGTGCATATATTCTGTCTTTGGTCATTATAATGTTTCTGAACAAAGTTTTTGAATCTTCAACTGCTTTACCGGAGACAACAGCTCAGATTCTGCTCAGCATCCTGGTGGGCGGTATTCTGGCGTCTCTTCTCAGTAAGATCATACTTTCCCCCATCGAGAAGCTGAATCAGAAAATGGGAAAGGTGGCGGAAGGAGATTTTAACCTAAAGCTTGAGACAGAAAGCAAGATAGACGAGATACAGGATCTGTACAGTAACTTCAATCAAATGGTAAAAGAACTGGAATCCACAGAGATGCTGCAGATGGATTTTATATCCAATGTATCCCATGAATTTAAAACTCCCATCAATGCTATCGAGGGGTATGCCATGCTGCTGCAGGACAATCCCCAGTTTTCAAAAGAGCAGGCAGAGTATGTCAATAAAATCCTATTTAATACAATGCGCCTTTCAAAACTTACCAGCAATATATTATTACTGGCAAAAATAGACAACCAGACGCTTTTCTCAAGATTTGAAAGATACCGGCTGGATGAGCAGATCCGCCAGGCTATCGTGGTTTTGGAATCGAAATGGACAGACAAGGAGATCGAGCTGGATGTGGAGATGGAAGAGGTATTTTATACGGGAAATGAAGCCCTGTTGTTTCATGCGTGGAGAAATCTCATTGATAACGCGGTTAAGTTTAATCCCATAGGCGGCAGTGTTGTGATCAGGCTGAAGGTGATCTGCTCAAGTGTTGTCTTTACGATCCGGGATTTTGGACCGGGAATCCGGGAAGAAGAAGCAAGGCGTATATTTGATAAATTCTATCAGGCAGACAGTTTTCATATGGATGAAGGCAACGGACTGGGGCTTGCATTGGTTAAAAAGATCATCTCCGTTCACAGCGGAACGATCAGGGTTGAGAACAGGGAGGATGGAGGATGTGAATTCACAGTCACGCTTCCAGTCACAGAGAAATTTTGACGGCGGAGAGAAATCTCCGCCGTCAGACTGTAGACAAAACGGTTCGCGATGTCATGTCCGCGAACCGTTTTTTTACCCATTTCCAGTTTTCAAATTTAAATTTTATGCTGGAACAGAAAAATTGCAATGATGAAGAGCGGTATTTCGCTCCCCATTTTATCCGCCATTTCCAAATTGCCAGTTTCTTTAGATTCATGCAGCC
>ERZ894236.31-NODE-31-length-224386-cov-467.304_pt1 | contig 224386 bp, 192 predicted proteins | sample MGYA00380297_ERZ894236 | MGnify/ENA primary metagenome ERZ894236 (study PRJEB32331, sample SAMN06328420) | human gut metagenome | biome: human gut microbiome; feature: stool | host: Homo sapiens | collected 2014-08-04 ... | reverse complement strand
GATAGTTAAGTACCTAACCAGCGTATTTGACTATCCTTCTATTGCTGCCTGCGCCTCTCTAATTTACATCTAACATTCAATAAGTTATTAACTTAGTGTATGCAATTGTATTCTCAGTTCTTAGAGAAACACTTTCGACAACATTCAAAAGCAACTTTTTTCTTTCTTAAATCTGATGACTTCTACAAATATTTTGGCTATGCAGCGTCCTCAAATCTACAAAATACAAGTCTCAATCTGAATTTAGTTAATGAATTACCTGTATAATAACATTGCGCATATATTATAAGGTATATTTATAATGTTTTTATCTCCTTTCTTTTAAGAGTTCTATAATAGCGTCCTTATCCTTTAAGTTGGAGTCCAGACGATTGATTTGTGCATTCAAACTATCAATCTGTTCTTTTAGAAGTTTGACAGTTTCTTTTTGGCTTTCAGTTTCTGACCGAGCCTGAGCCAACTGACTGGCAAGTTCGGCATCGCCAATAATGTTATGGGCATTTCCTTCCAATGCTACTGCCGCAAGGTATGCGGAAATTTGATGCTGAACCGGACAGAACAGCGAGAAGAAGTTAAAATCTAAAACCTCACAGACCCTAACAAGCCGTTTAGTCTCCATTGTCTCCCTCTCCAATATGCGGTTAACGTGCTGTTGGGGAACGCCAATTCTCCGGGCAAATTCAGACTTGCTAAGCCCAAGCTCGTTGCGACGTCTATCTATCGCTTCACCCACATGCACGTATTTTACATCTACATCCATAGATTTTAATCATTAATTGAATCTTAAATAATAAATCATCAAACGAATATTTGGATAGATAAACCTTTTTATGTTACTTTGTGGCGTTATCATCTCTTTTATAGTGACAAAGTTAAACATTAAATATTAAACATCCAACAATTATGACTGAAAACTTGGAAAAAATCCGCCCGGCACTCGTAGCCCTCGAAGTAGGCGATTCTGTTACATTCCACATTTCACGCTTGAAAAGCGTCCGCACGCAAGCCTCGGAACTGGGAGCGATTCATAATCGTCAGTTCAAGACGAAGACAAACAGGGAAGAACAAACCATAATCGTCAAACGTATTCTGTAAGTATGGCATTCTTTCAGTTTATAGACCGGATTATCCCATATGAAACCTTCTTGGAAGACCTTTCCGCACGGATTGTCAAGATGCTAAAGACGGATCATGACGACCCGGAATTCATCAGCCAAAGGAAGGCATACGCACTTTTCGGTCGTCGTAATGTAGAAAGATGGAGGCGACAGGGAAAAGTGGAAATATACAAGAGGCCGGGTAAGGTGGAATACAGAACTGCTGACCTCCGTCTTTTGCAGCGCACTGTTCAAGACTATTTCGACATTCCATCAACAGAAAACAAAAATAGATGCAGGAAGGAACAAGGAAAGTAAACTAAATTGTGGCTATATCCGATAAAGAAACTGCTCCAGCGGTATAGCTATTACCAGCATTTTTAAAGAGGCAGCATAAAAGTAAGCAGGTAAATGTTATATGAAAGAAATTAAACCAACGTGCGACCCCAACGGAGTCTATTCGGTTAAGCGGACTTGTGCCGAATTGGGTATAAGTAACAAAACGCTCCGCAAGTACAGGTTGAACGGCTATATCCAACCGCTCAACCCGAACAACACCTACCGTCCCAAATACTCCGGACAGTCAATCATTGAGTGCTGGAACATTCTAACAACCTTATGATTAGCGAGTCCGTCATTCAAAAAGTCAGGAATCTCGCCATTGAAGAGGTTCTTCAACCCTACGTCAAACTCTCACGGAAAGGTTCGACGCTGATGGGGTTATGCCCTTTCCATACGGAAAGAACTGGCTCATTTGGCGTAAGCCCACATAAGAACCTGTTTCACTGTTTCAGCTGTAACCGTGGCGGTGATGCCATCACTTTCATTATGGAAAAAGAGAATCTTTCCTTTATGAAAGCCGTGGAGTTTATTGCCAAGCAGCATAACATTCCTGTTGAATACATTCAAGAAGAGCAAAATGAGGAGCAGATAGCCGAAGCTAAGCATAAGGAAGCACTGTTGGCTGCCCTTGACTCAGTACAGGGTTTCTTCGTAGAGAACTTAAGACATACGGAGAATGGAGAATGCGGTAAAGCCCGGGAATATGCGTATGGCAGGTGGTCGGAAGAGTTTTGTTCCATGGTCGGCATTGGCTATGCGCCTCAAAACAGCCAAACATTTATTGAGTATTGTCAACGAAAAGCACTTAATGAGGAACTGCTGTATGAATTAGGAATGCTCAGACGCAATGAGGACGGCAATACTTATGCCATGTTTCGCCAACGCATCATGATTCCCATACGGAACAGGTGGGGACGCATTATCGCCTATACCGCCCGATACATAGGCGACAACAAGAACGCTCCGAAATATATCAACTCCGCAACCTGCCCGATTTATTCCAAAGGGGAAAACCTGTTCGGCATTGACCGGGTCAGTCGCTTGCGCAATGTGGATTACATAATTATTGTGGAGGGTGCGCCTGATGTACTTAGGATGCAGTCCATAGGGTATGACAACACTGTGGCCGCCCTTGGAACATCGTGGACTGACAGTCAGTTTGAGCAACTGAAAAAGTACACCACTTCACTATGCTTCATACCGGATTCAGATATTGCTGAAGGAAAGGTCTATGGACCTGGCTTTGAAGCGGTCATGGCAAACGGTGCTGCGGCAATCAAAAAAGGATTCCATACGACAGTCAGGGAACTGCCTTTCTTGAAAATTCCAGCAACTGACAAGGAATTGACAAGTGAAGTTTCAGAGGTAAAATACACCAAAAATGATGCAGACAGTTTCATCCATTGCAGCGAAGACTATACTTCGCTTATGGAAAAACACTTCATCATTTGGTTAGCCCAGAAACACTTCCTTGTGGCATCCTCCTTGGTGGAAGAACGGAAATGTGTGACTGAGATAGCAAACCTGTTGCGCTATATCAAAGACCAGTTGGTGTTTGACCAGTGTATCGACCAGTTGGCAAAACTGCACGGTAAGGTGAAACTATGGCGGGACGCCGTCGTTCAGGCTCGTGGGGAAGCCCGGAAGAAAAATGACTTGCCGTCCTCCATGAATGACCTGCAACGCGAGGCGGAGCTGTTGCGTCAGTTCGGTCTGTTTGTCCGTGAAAACTGCTATTATGCCATTGGAGAAGAGGACGAGGATTCGATGCGTATTTCCAACTTCATCATGGAACCGCTGTTCCATATAGAGGACGAGAGCAACGGAACCCGTATCTTTCGGATGCGGAATATATATAATGTATGCCGTGTCATTGAACTGAAGGAGTCCGAACTTTGCTCGTTGAGCAATTTCCAGCAAAAGGCAGGTTCCTTGGGCAATTATGTGTGGTTGGCAAAGATTGACAAGCTCAACCGTGTCAAGGAATACCTCTATTCCAAGACCGACACGGCGGAACGCATCCGAAAATTAGGATGGAATGGTACCGAAGGCTTCTTCGCTTTCGGCAATGGCATACTGGTGGAAGGCACGTTCAGAAATGTTGATGACCTCGGTATTGTCCGTGGCATCAATGGAAAGGCATTCTATATACCTGCCACTTCCAAAATCTACCTTCACAATCAGGAAATCTTTCAGTTCGAGCGGTTGATGGTACATGAGAACCGCAACGGCGTGAAACTGTATGACTATGTATCAAGGCTAATGGACGTGTTTGGCGAAAATGCTTCCATTGCCTTCTGTTATTTGCTGTCCACCCTGTTCCGGGACATCATATTCAAACGTACCCGTCATTTTCCCATCCTCAATCTCTTTGGCGAGAAAGGAACCGGTAAGACTACCCTTGCCACCTCACTCCAGTCTTTCTTCCTGCACGGCATAGATCCGCCCAACTTGGGCGTTACTTCCGTGCCTGCCATGAACGACCGTGTGTCGCAGGCGGTCAACACCCTTGTTGTGCTTGATGAATACAAGAACGACTTGGATATACGCAAGATTGCCTACCTCAAAGGGCTTTGGGGCGGTGGCGGTCAAACCAAGAAGAACACGAATACGGACGGTATGGCTGTCCAAACCATTGTAACTACGGGGGTGGCACTATGCGGACAGGACAAGCCTACGCAGGACATGGCACTCTACACACGTGTTATCTTCCTTGCCTTCACCAAAACCTCGTTCAACCAGATGGAGAAAAGGCATTACGAGGATTTGGTGGCTCTCTGCAACTTGGGACTAACCCATCTGACAATAGAAATTCTGACCCATCGGGAACTATTCGAGAAGAATTTCCCCGAAATCTATTCCATCACCAAGAGAGAACTGGCTGCAAAGCTGGAAAACGAAACCATCCATGACCGTATTTTCGGAAACTGGGTGATTCCGCTGGCTACCTTCCGCACGTTGGAAACGGTGATAGATGTACCGTTCGGCTATACTGAGTTATTCGAGACTGCCGTCAAGGAAATACGCAACCAAAACGAACTGGCACAGGAAAGTTCCGAAGTAGCCGACTTTTGGAATATGTTGCAGGGCTTCCAGACTTCAGGGAAATGTATCGACAAGGCTCATTACCACATCCGGTACCTGAAAGCGTTCCGCCCTCTATCCACCAAGGAAGACATTGAGTTCATGGAAGCGCGTCCAGTTCTGTATCTGAACATGGCAGCTGTGGCATCTTTGTTCAACAGCCGGAACATGAACGCTACTGCAAACCGTTCTAACTGGTCCACTATTATGTCATATCTGAAATCGCATTCGTCTTATTTAGGCTTGAAACAAGACCGGTTTACGATTCTCCTTCCAAGCGGTTTGCCGGACTATACGATAGAGGTTGTCAATGGCGAGCAAGTCAGGAAAGTTAAAGTGAATCGTCCGAAAGCTCTTTGCTTTGATTATCTGCAACTAAAGGATGTGTTTGGTCTGGAATTGGAAACAGAAGTAATAACTGATGTGCAAGATTCAGATAACTTTTAAGAATCAGAGATTTATGATAAATATCTAATAATTAATACGATAACATAAATTATGCCATGCTGAGAATATTGCCAGGACATCAACAAGTAATATTTTGTTCACTAAATCGAGTCTGTTCATAAATTCGTGAACGCAAGGAAATAATGAACGCAAGACTTGCTCAAACAAGAAATGTTCACTAAATTTGCACTGTTCACGAATTTATGAACAGTGTATAAACAATGAACAAAGGAATATAAATATGGGAACTGACTATATGGAATTATTTCATGAAGCTATTAATAACTTAAGAGTAGCGACAGGGAATGACAATATTGCCATTGATGATAAAATGGATAAATCCGTTTGCATTAATGGCATAGGATTTTGTTGTGAAATTAAGAAAACCATAAGCAACGCCAATATCTTTTCTGTCATAGATGGTATCAATAACACGAACGATGAAGGTATGCCTATGATTCTAATAACCAATAAGCTCTATCCTAAGTTAGCCAATACGCTTGCGGATAATCGTATAAACTGGATAGACAAAGCTGGTAATTGCGACATCAGGCATGAAAATCTGACCATCAAGATTTCCGGGCAAAAAAATATAACTTCGGGTAGTACAAGTAGTGTATCAAAAACAAGTGAGACAAACATCAAACTCATCTTGTTCTTCCTGCAAAATCCCGAAAGCATAAACTGGTCATATCGTGAAATTCAGGAAAAAGTCGGATTATCCCTTGGTACTATCACAAAAGCTTTTGATCTGTTGAAGACGAAGCGATACTTAGTGCAAACCGATAAAGGAAGACGGATTGCCATGCGTGAGGAGCTTATTGAGTGGTGGCAACAACAGTACAATGAGTTCTTGAAACCCAAATTACTCATTCACCGGATGAGCTTCCGCACTCCAGACGCCAGAAAGAAATGGAAAGAAATGCCGCTTCCTGAAGGAATGTATTGGGGTGGCGATTGTGGTGCCAATTTAGTGGACGGTTACTTGATTCCGGGCGAATTTGAAATTTATTCCGAGGTAGTGAGTTCTTTGCTTCTTCGGACTGGTGCGGTGGTGCCTGACCCTAATGGAGAAATACGTATTTACAAGAAATTCTGGATAGGAGATGACAAAGAAAATTTGGCTCCTACTTTAGTTATATATGCCGACTTGATGGGCACCGGTGATAGCCGATGCCATGAAGCTGCTTTAAGAATCAAAGAAAATGGAATATAAAATTACGCGAGACGCATTACAAAATAATCTGCTTTATGACACCCTTGAGGCATTGGGCAGAGTGATGAAAGACCTTCAACTGGATGTGTATGTTGTGGGCGCATTGGCAAGAGACATTGCTATGGAAATCCTTGAAATGCCACCTTCGCCTCGAAGAACTGCCGATCTTGATGTGGCAATCGCATTGAAGGATTGGAGCCAGTTTGATTTATTGAAGGAACATTTATTGGAAAACCATTTTATTAAAGGGGAACCGAAACAACGATTCTATTACATAGGTGCAGATGGTACCAATGATTACGAAATCGACATCGTTCCTTTTGGAGAACTGGAAGCTGACGAGAAAGTGGCATGGCCGCCTGAAGGCAATCCGGAAATGTCGGTCAAATGCTTCAAAGATGTAATGAGCATAGCCGATACGGTTACAATTGATGATGCTATTACTATAAGGATGGCTCCTTTATCCGGACAATTTCTAATAAAGTTTGACACCTGGCTCGACAGGCATTTACTTACCGACAAAGATGCTGCCGATATGCTCTACATAATGGATAACTTCTATTTGGCAAATGTTTCGTTCAAGCAACCTGTTCCTGACGAAGTTCAAGATACAAGCGAAAACTTCGACCTTTTGACAGGTGGAGCCAGATGGATTGCCTGTGAAATGAGAGATTTTCTTACCAGAGAGCATCTTCAATTTTATACTGACCAACTGCAAGAACAGATTGAGTTGGATGAAAGTAGTCCATTAATCAACTCTATGAGTAGCAGACATTCCGGAAGCGACGCGCATCAAATTATCAGAAATGCACTTATTGGAATGGTTGAAATATTAAAGAAAGAAGAAAGCGATGAAGATAGATAGTTTTTCAATAGAAGGCATACATTATTCCAATGAAGATAGTTTGTCTGTCCACCAGTTAACTCCCAATAAAGCTGTAGTAGTATTGGCAGACGGCATGGGTGGCTTGACCTTCGGTAAGGAAGCGGCAGATTTGATTATAAGTACAATCACTGCCTTTATTTGTGAGCATGTGGAAAGATTGCCTATACAAGAATTGTTGGGTAAAGCGTTGGAATATGCCGATGAAACTATTTGTCAGAAGAGCATGGGAACTCACAGCAAAATGGGAGCAGCTGTTGCCATAGCCTTCATTGATGACAATAACATTCACTATACTTGGCAGGGTAATGTCAGAATCTACCTTTTCAACCACGATAAAGCAGAACAATTAACCACAGACCATATATTGGATGCTGGATATGGCAAATATTTGCTTACAAGATGTATAAAGGGAGCAGGCTTAAGAACAGATATACCTTATCAATGTAGAGAGGTCAATGCAGGAAATGTACTTCTTCTTTGCACTGACGGATTCTACAAGCAAACAGAGGTCAATCAAATGACAGATACGACATTCCTTATAAACAAGGAATACGAAGACGATGCTTCTTTCATAAAGATAGTATTATAATGGCAATGTCAAGCATAGGCTGGAACATAGGTCGATTGGTCTGTGAAGAAGGCTTGCTCATAACATACTGAGCTTCCCATATAGCTTTAATTTATCCACTTCGGTTTTTAAATCACCTTAATCCCCAATTTCGTAAAGGTTGACCACCTCCATCCCTTTGTCCCGGGCTTTCCCACAAGTATAATATGTACCCCCTTTCGGTTTGCCGTCAAAGTAGGCTATCACACCACAAGAGTGCGCCAGCATATAGTCGTTTCTTCTGAGCAAGCATCCTTGATAATAGTGCTCACTCAAAACAATAACCTTATCTGCTTGGGCAAGAAGTTGCCTATATCGTCTTTGTTCAATGGCTGACCACCGATTGGATTGTCCCCGAAAGGGAACGACAGCTATCAACCTGACATGGAGCAATTCCTCTTTGAGGGAAATGATTGCTTCTGCCGCCAATCTATCAAATCCCAAAGCCATACCACAATAAAAATTGCGCTTGCCATGTTTGTAAGCATGGGAAATTGCTATTTTTAGCCGCTCCTTCACTCTGTCAGTTTGGGACACCGGAATATCCCGATGTCCCGTGAAGGTTATAGACTCAGCCCTTATCAATTCAAGTGTTTCCATATTCATCTTACCTTATAATGAGTTTTTGCCAAGAAGATACCCCCAATCACATTCGCACCAAGACTTTCAAGTTGGTTGGCATAAGTGCCATAGCTAATGCCACGAGAGATAACATCGTCAAATGCCACGATAGTCTTGCCATTGAACCATTCTTCATCAAATTCAATAATGTTCACTTTGCGGATGGCTTTCTCTGATTTTCGGTTCTCATGGATAGCCAAGCGTTCCCCACATACTTTCACATGGTCATAGCCGTTGATAGCTCCAGAAAGTTCGCACACCCTTTCACAGAAGGCTTTGTATCGAAGTTCGTGTTTCTGACTTGTTGATGCCGGAACAGGAACAAACACGATGTTCCCACAAGAATTTCCATACTGCGCCACCATACTTGATGCCGTCATTTGTGCCACTGTCTCAAAGGCTCTTCCATCCTTGAAGTCATAAACCATCTGCCTGTCGGCAATTTCCTTTTCACCCACGTTTCGGATGCGTTTTGGAAAATATTTGCAGAACCATGTCTGCGGCTTTTCCAACTGCTTTCTGATTGTATCGTCCATCTGTGCCATACGTTCTGATTGTTTTCCCTTTTGTCTGCAAGTTTTCAGCTTGCCCGAAGGGATATTTTTTGCTTTTCAGAACGCAGGCAGTCAATAAGACAAATCAAGGAGTGGAAAATACGCTCAACTTGATTGAGGAAGATTTTATGCTACGGATTTGATGTTTGACGATGCCTGTGGCAACTTTGCGAAACAATATCCAGAGAGGCGCAGATGAACAAATGAAACATGATCCTTTCATTATCTTTCTATCCATGAATGTCCGTTTGGAAAAAATACTCCTCGAAATATAAAATGTACACATTTTGAGGTTGACAGCGTTGACAAAGACCAATTCATAGAGTATCAATCATATCAATTCCAGAACCTACGTTGACAAACGTTGACAGGCGTTGACAAAATCAAGTGCCAATCAAAATATCAAAGCCAAGTGTTGACAAACCATGAGTTATATTTCTTATTCTTTATTTTCTTAAAAAGGAGAAATATATTGTATTACAGGGACTTTCACACAGCCTTCATTAGCCGTTTCAAGGCTATCACCTTTGTCAACCTTGTCAACCCTGAAATATATGCCTTTTTCTATCTGAGAAAACACATAGTCCTATCTGTACTCTTCGCTAATGAGACCATCACTATAGAATCAAACAAGAGTCCTTCATATTCCTACAAAATCCCACAAATTCCTATATGTTCCCATGTTTAACCTCTTGCAGAAGATGCACATCATCAGTAGTTTTACACGAAAAACGAATTATGGTGATACGGAGATACCCAAATGAGATGGAGCCGGAACGAACTTATTCCATCAGTGAAGCGGCACGCTACCTTGGCGTTCATAGATGTACGCTCTATGCTTATATCAATCGTCCGGAATATCCGCTACCTTTTGTCAAAGTGCCGGAAACAGGAAAACTCATGTTTTACGGAAGAGATTTGATTGCTTACAAAACCGCTGGTATGCCCAAGAGGGGACGCAAGCGAAAAAATGGAATTGGTTAATTCCGTTTTTCAGAAAGAGTCGTCCATATCGGTTTTCCGCTTATAATGTCAGAAAGTTCACAGGCAAGTAACCATGCCTCGGTACGGATATTGTCCATATCTTCCACCGCCTGCTGATACCGATACGGAATCACCGCACCAGATTTTATCATCCATTCTACAGCACAAGTCTCCGGCTCGATAGCATCCACAAAGGAAACAATCTCTTGGACTAAGTACTTCATGCTACCATCTTTCATTTCTGCGGTAAAGCAGAATGATACCCCGCTGAGTGTCTTTCGCTGAAAATCGAAAGACACCCTATCCGGTAATTCTTTCACAAATACATTCCACCCATTCTTGGCGGCAATGTTTTCAATAATCTGATTGTTCATATACATATATAGAATAACATTGACCAACTTACATTAATTGAAAATCCGTCTATCCAAGAAGGATATGACAGGGCTTTTCCATATTGATTGAATTATTTTGAAGAGCTATACCTATAATATATAAGTCAGCTATAACCAATAAAGCTACGGCTGACATATATCGTTCAATCTTCAAACCTTGCAAGGAAGTGTTGCAGCCGATGGTCATTCAGCCTATCCAACCGAGTCGGCTGAAAGTTGGGTTGTTGCCGAACTCGGAGTTTGCCAAGACCTTGTGCCGTGAGGTCAACCTCCACTTCTGAAAGCTCGTTTAGCGAAACATAGCCGTATTCATCCTCCGCAAGTCCGATGACAATGCCAAACAAAACGGTGTCGTTTCCTTCCGTTTCTCCTTCAAGTATGAACCAACGGATGCCACCAAGAGCAAAAATCGCACAACAAACGGCATTTTTTCCCTTGCCGTCTTGGGAATAAAGAGGAAAGCCTTTCAAGGCTTCCTCTAATTGGGGTGTCTTTAACCTGCACATATTAATCAAATTCTATTTCGTCCTCATATATTTCTATCTCTGCTCCACTGCTGAACTGCACGACAAAGCCTCTTGCAGTCCTGGCGATGATTGTGCCACGATGATAGCCACGCCATGGGGTTATCAGTTCACACTGCCGTCCGTATTCCGGGAAATCAGTATCGTTCATTGCTCTTACTTTTTGAAATTGGGGTCATAAATGATTTCACTCTCAATCAGATGTGTGTACGCTTCCGATGCAAGTTGTGAAGCCCACGCATTGCGTTCATCATAAACACCCTGCTTATAGTTGTATGCTAACTGGCGCATAAAACCGATGAACACCTTGAACATCTGCTGCTGGAGGTAGCGGTGCGCTCTGGTCAGTTCCTTGCCGGTCTGGTCGGCGGAACACATCCGTCCATTCACGAAGTTGGCGAACTCTTGGGCGAAAGCCTTGTCTTGTTCGGAGACTGTTGCTCCTGAAAATTCCTGATAGTCCATATTGCTACAATTTTAAAAGGTTATTTGATAATAAATATGCTGTTCGGATGATACATTATATATGTAGTCCCCACAGCGCACTAACAGGCATTTACTGCCATAATAGAGCTTTCTCATGCCTCTCACACTTCCAGTTTTGTGGAAGTTTGGGAAACGGCTTAGTCCAGCCCTCATACCTTGCTCTATTGTCATTCTTCTTACACGCATAATCATTTCGTTTTTGGGTATCAATTCTTTTCCCTATTGTGAAGCCCTTTGAGCCTCTTGGTCGGGAAAACCGTTTTTCGTGCGAAATTCTATTGTGGACAAAAGGGAGAATAAGACAAGTGTGAGGTCGGAGAGTGCGGACGGAATACCCCAATTTTGGAGGAACGAGAAAATTTGTGGAAGGTTGCCGTCAAGCCCTCCAACCGAAAACGCCAGTGCCACTTGACATTTCTCCTGTCCGCAATACCTTTGCACGATAAAACTAGTCTTACCCGATCAAGAGGCTCAAACCGGATTGCCGAATAGAATATTTTCTTTTCAAAACAAAAATTCCATTGTCGTTTTCACAAAAAATATCTAAACACAATAAGCTGTTTCCTATTGCAGGTGAAACCAACCACAAATGAGTAATCTCTATCCTCGCTATCAATGCAAAAAGTGATTTAAACCAATTAAATGAAAGAAATAAGAAAATTCGTGGATAATGATTATTTGTATTGCGAAAAAATATTCTAATCAAGATAAAAAGTGAAAGAAACATCAATTTTTCTATTTGATATAGTTAAAGAATATACGCAAAGTAACAAAATTGCCATTTTATGGCTAACTTTGTATTATAATTTAGATACAGTATCCATGACAAGAGAAAAGGAAGCTAATAATATCAATCGTATCAAGGTCGTTCTTGCGGACAAAATGAGAACAAATAAGTGGCTCGCCGAGCAGCTTGGTGTTGCTCCAACTACCGTAAGTAAATGGTGTACAAACGGAAGCCAGCCACCTTTGGAAACACTGGTCAAGATAGCCAAGCTACTGAAATGTGAAATCCAGGATTTAGTGAGAATGGAGTGAAAAGCATTAGCAAAAATTATTCTAACAAGAAAATGACATAATGAAGATTCCTAAACGAATAAATGATATAATTGAAGAACTAAAAGACCAATATTTAGAGGAAGATAGATGTAATCGTCCTTGGATTATAGGTTTTAGCGGGGGGAAAGATTCAACGGTTCTGCTCACGCTAACTTGGCTTGCATTGCAGCAGCTAAAAGAAGTTGGGTATCACTTGATGCGCCAGGTATATGTTGTATGTAACGATACTATGGTAGAAAATCCAGTCATTGAAGAGTATGTTACCGTTGTATTAGACACAATACGTAAGGCCGCAAAAGAACAAGAATTACCTATTACAGTAGCAACTACAACACCAGAATTGGAGGATACATTTTGGTGTTGTGTTATTGGTAAGGGGTATCCTGTTCCCAATAATTCATTCCGTTTTTGCACGGAGAAAATGAAAATTAAGCCTACATCAAAATTCATTACTGATCAAGTGGTTGCTGATGGAGAGGCTATCGTTCTTGTAGGTACTAGGTTGTCTGAAAGCCAACAGCGGGAAAGATCTATACGGCGACATGAAATCAAAGGACATCGACTTTCAAAGCATCCTCTGAATTCAAATACATACACCTATGCACCGATAAAAGAATTGATGCTGGAGGAGGTCTGGTGGATTATTAATGCCATGCCTTCGCCATGGGGGGTTGACAATCAAGTGCTGTTCAAAATATATCTTGATGCTTCTGCAGATGATTATGAATGCCCAACAGTAGTCACAGATGACAGTCATCGTTCATGTGGTCAAAGTCGTTTCGGATGCTGGATTTGCACAGTAGTTAAAGAAGATAAGTCTATGTCCGCCCTCATTAAGAGTGGCGTAGAATGGATGAAACCCCTATTGGATTTTCGGGACCGTCTAATAGCTAATCGTAATGTATCTGAATATCGTAGCGAAACAAGACGTAATGGTCAATGGGCAGTTGATGAGAATGGACATAAGATGGGTAACTATACAATGGAATATCGCATTCAATTGTTGAAAGAGTTGCTCATTGTGCAGAAAGAGACTCAAGACTATCGTTCAAGTATTGATTTGATTACCAATCAAGAACTTATTGCTATACAGGTTATTTGGTATCGTGATGGAAATTTCACAACCACGGTGAATGACATCTATAACGAAGTCTATGGTTACAACATACCCAATACAACAATTGGTCTGCAAGAACGTTTGCTTTTAGAAAAAGCCTGTTCAAACAACCACAGCCATTGCCAATTAATACAAGAACTATTAGCTTTGCAAAAGAGTAAAGTACTGCTAATGCGAAAATATGGACTTGCTACAGATTTAGAAACTCGTCTTGAAGCATTCGTAAAGGAGGAGAATCTATGATAATCAAAAGTATTACATTAAATAATTATCGTCTGTACAAAGGAGAAAATACACTATCTCTTTCGTCATCAGATGAAAAAAACATTGTGCTTATATCCGGCGAGAATGGCTTTGGTAAGACCACATTCTTACACTCTTTGATTTGGTGCTTATATGGTAAGTTGATGATCGAAGTTGAAGTAGAGATCCGTAAGGATATAAATAGCAATGGATATAACTCTTTTTTGCGAAGCAATATGAACAATGATGTGATATCAGAATTTGAAAGAGTTATAAATGACGAAATGCGACAATCAATAAAAAAGAAAGGCTACACCCCTGAAATCGAGCATTTAAGAACATTGACAACTTATTCAGTCACAATAGAGTTTTCAGAGGTTGTAATTCCCTCATTACCATGTACTTCTATAAAGATTTCTCGCTTTTACGATATTATTCAAGACAAGGAATCTGTAGAAATCTTAATAGATGGAGTACGAAATGAATTGGCTAATGAGATTGGACCAGATGTATTTATCAATGATTTCATTCTCAACAAGGATATAGCCCGATTCTTCTTCTTTGATTCGGAGCAGATTGTAGCACTGGCAGAAACTGGTAGTGTTAACGACCGTCGTAAATTATGTTCAGCGTATAATGAAGTTTTGGGTGTAAGAAAGTACGAAGACTTGAAGAGGAATCTAGAAAATGTACGTCTGCGCTTTCGTCGCAAGTCGTCAGACACTGAGGGAAAAGAAAAACTTCAGAAGTTGTTAGACAGACAAGAGGCTCTCAATAATAACATGGACGAGAATAAAGAAAAAGCGTCTTGTTTGGAAACTGAAATAAAAAGATTAAGAGAGCAAGACGCAGAATATCAATTGCAGTTAATGCGAGAAGGTCAAAGTACTACCATATCTGAGATTTCTCGTCTTGAAGCATTGATAACCATACTTAAGGCAAAAGATGAAGACTACAAGAAGAAGCGTATTTATGGATTATGCTCCTATCGCTATAGTTGGAAAACTTTTTAATGAGACAAAGGCACAGCTGGAAAAGGATTACAAGAAACGGGAGTTAGCAAACAATCAGCAGAGTAGAAATCTTATTGTTTCAGAAATAACATCTGATATGCTTCTCATGCTTACACGATTACCTATAGAAAAAGAACTGTCTTTGCAATTACAAGAAGGAATTCAAGATATAGTCGCAAAATATAAGGAAGAAGTGTCGTCTGACGAGACTTTACTTACACTTTCAGAGAATGATTATGAGGAATTTATGGCAATATATAGCAATATTACTACCACATATAAGTCTGAATTCACTCGCCTTACAGATGATTATCGTAAAAACAAACAGGTTCTTGAACGCAACTCACGCCGTTTAGCCAATATCAACAGCAAAGAAAATGACGAGTTAATCAAACGATTAAGATTTGAGAAGAATCAATTGGAAGAACTGATTGAACAAAAGGACCTTGAACTTCGTCAAACGCATGAAGAGTATGGAACATTAAACCAAGAACTCGCAACAGTAAGCAAACAAATCAGTGAACTTAACAAAAAGTTGTGCTTAGATGATAGTGACGAAAAGAAGGATCAAATAGCGGCAACGCTAATTGAAGAATTATCTACATTTCTTATTTCTTTGAAGCAAGAAAAGAAATACTCTTTGGAACGACGAATTAAGTCTGTATTAAATAGCCTCATGCATAAAGAGGATTTTATCGGTAGAGTGGAAGTCGTAATAAATGGTGAAGATATGGACATTGAACTGTACACTACAGACGATACTCATATTAGCAAGGATTCATTGTCTAAAGGTGAACAGCAATTATACGCTACATCGATTCTGAAAGCTCTGGTTGATGAGAGTGGAATTCAATTTCCAGTATTCATTGATTCGCCGTTGCAGAAATTTGACAAGAGCCATGCTGCAAAGATTATTACGGAATTCTATCCTAAAATATCAAAACAGGTCATTTTATTTCCACTGTTATATAAAGAGCTGACATTGGAAGAATTCGACATAATGAAGCCGTTAATCAATGCAACGTACCTGATTGAGAATAACACTACGCATTCATACTTTACGCAGGTTCCAGTTGCCGAGTTTATAAAAAAATAACAAATATGTTTACGCAGATAAAAACAAGCGCAAAGAATAAAGAGGCCGTAACAATCTTGACACGAAAGTTTGGCTTAGGAGCAGAGAATGTAATAGCGAGAATAGCTATAACTTATTCTCTGCAGAGCGGCACTAAATTTTCGCCTTTAGACATAAAGGACTCTGGAGGGAAAGAATACACAAAGAATGTTCTTTTCGGCAGTCTGTATCCAGTCTATGCAGCAATCATGTGCAAACATTATAGCATCAGAATGTCAGATAAAGATTTGCCTAGATATTTTAAGCTCCACCTAGATGATGGCTTGGAGCTAATTATGAGAGATGTAAAAGATAATCCTAATTTGATAGGGTTTGACTACTTATTTGATAAAATTGAATTGGGATTGAACGAAATATGCTAAGAGCATCGAATATAAACTTCTACAAGATTATGACTGCAGGTTATATATCTGCAGAGGCCTATTCTATGCTTAAGCCTAAAGCCCGTTTCCATGAACTGGACTTAAATGAGCACTTATTATATCCTGACAATATTGCAACAGAGATTAAGCAATTGTTTGAAGATGATGCAACATATGAGGCTATTTGTGGACTAGAGCAGATGGAAGAATGTCTATTTAACGATGATAAACGTCCATATGAGCTTTTGGAGACCTTACGATTGTCTTCGGGAGAAAAAGTAAATGATTTCCTGTCAAGTACAGGTTCTAAGTTTTTCCTGTTAAATTACGTCTTTAACAATAAAAACAGTCTTAGTACCAAAGCATTTATCAATATTGACAATATTGGTGCTATAATGGACTTTATTATTAAATATGAGAATTCTTTTGTTCAATTATTCACTACTGATAAAGTTGAACTAAATCTAACACCTTTGGGATCTATGTCTTATAATAGCTATTTAGATATTATTAAAACTGCTGAAAATCCTATAGTAAGAGAGAATTCTGATTTGTACTCAGTTCAGCTTCCAAGCACTCGAATGCCTCAATGTACTATTGACCCAAATGCACTGTCATTGGAGAACACTGTTTATAAAAAATATGTGGTCATACTCAGTCAATTGACAGATGAAGAATTTGAACCATTCAAATCGTATTTCGAAAGTCAGTTGGCGAATGTTTCTATACGTATAGCCAATTGTGTCAAATCGGTAGGATACCATATGTTTTATGTAAACTATTTATTTGCAAAAGAGGAGAAACTACTATCTATCCGAAATTTTGGCAAGAAGGCTGTTTATGATTTCAGACAAATTAGGCAGTTGTTGATTGATCATGTAATTAATAGTATTGATTATCCTGATGCCAAATTAAAATCTGTTGAAGGTATTGTTACTGCTATCTCTGAAGAGATACAGCAACAACAGCTTTTGCATAATCTTTCCTTACAAGAAATAATAGGCGATACTCAATATGCAATATTGAGTAAGATGCTATATGGATTCACTCAAAAACTATCTGTTCGAGCAAAGAATGCAATTAACAGTTATACAGGGGATTTTATTGAGGATTTTGTCCATAAGAACAAGAACATTATGGATATCAAGAATATCGGTAAAAAATCGTCAGAGGAAATATTGACTGTTGTACAAAAACTGAAAGAATATGCAGAGAAAGCAAAGTTAAAGTCATCGGACGAAATATCGCCAGAAAAACTTCAAATTATGGAATATGAAATGTTTTTTGATTACTGTTGGGATGATTTTTCATGTCAGTATTTCCTAAAAAACAGACATTTACCCATGTTTCATATTTTAGAGAATTGGTTAAACAAACAGGTTGATAAAGGATGGAATATCTTTAAATCATGTCTTCCCCTGTTTGCTGGAGCAGAAATAAAAACTTTAGATGAATTAGCCGAAAAATATAGTATAACAAGGGAAAGGTGTCGCCAGTTATGTGTTAAGCATATTGAGAATTTCCATGAGATTAATGATAAAGAATTGTCTTCGTCAAGCATAAATCTTACAAAAATTATTGCAAAAACTGAAGAATGGAAATATCTCACTGAGGCTATCTCCTGCAATAATTTGCTGGAGATGGGTATAGTGTACCCATACATAGTGGAAGAAAAATGCAACTTTTCACAGGAATTTTGTTTCTTTATTTTAAGCATCTTATTGGCAAACAAGTATTCACTTGTTGGGCGTGAGATAATTTCGCTTCCCACAAGGGCTAAGCAAATATGGAATAACACATATTTGATTAGATGTGAATATGCTGACGCCTTTAATTTCAGCAAGATACCTTCACTAATAGATGAAACAGAGAGTAACTTGACTGAAGATGTAGAAATTGATGCTGAACAGTTGACTATTGACACATTTCTCTTTGAGTGGAACGATTTTGATACAGAAAAGGTCTATGTCATTTCTGAGATATTATCGCATATCCTGATTCAAGAATGCGGTAAGATACCTAATGAGCGTTTTCAATTTACATTAGAGAGCAAAAAGATTATTAATGTTACAGATATCATTTACGAGATTTTGCATCAAAATGGTAATCCTATGACTCCAGATGATATATTTACTGAATTAAATAAAATTTATCTCAACAGGTATAAATCATCAGATAGAGTAAGAACTTTGGTTGCTAGCGACCCTCGTATATGTATGATTGGAAAAGCTAGTCTTGTTGGCTTATTGGAATGGAAGCACATTAAGATTGGAAGTATTCGTGATATAATCGTACAGTATTTATCAAAGTTTGATGACCCACAACCGGCCGCTAAAATTGTGGAATATGTTCAACAATATAGAGACACCACAGAAAGTAGCATACGCTCCTCAATGGGAAGTGGTGATCAGTTTGTTCAATTCAGTGGTGGCCTATACGGTTTGAAAGACAAAACCTATGCAGCATGGTATAGTATTCCTGAAAAAAGAAGAAGCTTTGCGCTGAGAGTAAATGAAATTGAAAATTTTTTAATAGAAAACTTACATTTTCCTTTTAATCAATCGGATAATGCTACTGAAAATAGTCTTTATACTTGGTGGAGGCGTATTGCAAAGAGCGATGAGCTCAGTGACGAGCAACGTGCCGAAGTTAAGCGTATACAAGAACAATACAAGGATTATCCTGTAACTCGGCGTGATAACGAATGGAATGAATTTTATAGAAACTATAGGGCGTTTTTGCAGAATTATGGTCGCAAACCTCAGAGAGATAATCCCTACGAAAAACCACTTTATAGTTGGTTTGAAAAATGTGTGAATGATTTCATAGAAGGAAATCTATCACCGAACAGAGAAAAAATGTATATCGAATTATGTAAATTGTTGTAAGGAATGCTAGCAGATATAACTTTTCATCATATATATTCCAAGTCTGATTTGCATAGACCAATAGAGTTTTGCTTACAGGCTCTAGGTAATAGCATCAGATTAGATTTGGGCTTGGGCTATTTCAGCTCAGCCAGTTTCAATGTACTTTCACTCGGAATGGCACAATTCATCGTAAACAATGGGTGTATGAATTTGTACATAAATGAGTACGTCAGCATTGACGATTATGCTCTGTTAAAGGGTAATTATGATGAAAAGTTTGATGACGAACTCGTAACATCTTTCACTAGCCTAAAGAAAACATTCGATCAACGTGATGAACATTTCTTTAAATGTTTGGCTTATCTAATTGCAACCAATAGGGTAAATATAAAAATTATCGTTCTAGCGGATGGCGGACTTCCTCATGAAAAATATGGCATTTTTACAGATGAAGTTGGTAATAGAATTCATTTTACTGGCTCAATGAATCTAACCGCTTCAGCAATCTTAGGCAACCTTGAAACCATAGAGTGTACCTGTTCTTGGAAAGGTGATGACAGCAGAGAAAAGGTCTTATCTTTAGAACAACATTTTCACAAGGTGTGGAACGGTGAGTGCGAAGGAGTTAAGATTTATAATGCTAAGCATTTCTGCAATAACATCATGACAACGTATCCGAATCAAGACCCGGAAAATCTTCTACGCAAAGAAAAAGAATTTTTAGCCATATATAATGTGCAAATGAAGTCGGTTTCAAATGATGCTCCTCATTTCCCATTGAAATACAAAGATGGAGCTAGGCCATATCAAGAAGAGGCATATAAGGCTTGGGTAGAAAATGGTAAGCAAGGAATATTTGCGATGGCAACGGGTACAGGTAAAACTATTACCTCGTTAAATTGTGCGTTACATGAATATAACGAGGATAAGTTTTATAACTTGCTGATACTTGTGCCTTCGCTAGACTTGGTAGCTCAATGGCAAGAAGAACTAAAAGGGTTCAACTTTAAGAAGTCTATAAATGTGTCATCACAGAATGCTTCTTGGAGGAAAGAGTTAATGGATATATCCCAAAAAGTCAAAAGAAAGAAAACTGTAAATTATGCAATAGTTTCAACGTATGATTCATTTGTAAACAAAGATTTCCAGTATCTTTTACCCATACTTTCGGAAAATATGATTCTCATAGCTGATGAAGCACATAATATAGGAGGAAAGTCGGTCAAGGAGTGTTTTCGCAATCTAAAAGTTAGGCGTAGAATAGCTCTGTCTGCCACTCCTGAGAGGATTTATGACGAAGAAGGCAGTAAGGATATAGCATCATTCTTCAATGACAGCCATCCGTATGTGTATTCATTTCCTATGAGTAAAGCTATTAATGAGGGCAGGTTATGTAAATACTATTATTATCCTAAATTAGCATACTTAAATGACGGTGAAATGAGATTATATAGCCGTATATCAAAGAGGCTTGCACAATTATGGGATAGCGAAAATGGAAAATTCAAGAACAAACAAGAAGCTGAAATGCTCTTGATGAATAGAAAGCGTATTATTCACAAGTGCTCCGATAAATTAAATGTTTTTCGTGAAATAATTTCTGAGATTGGAAAAGATGACCTAAGATACACATTCGTATATGCCCCACAAGGCAAATATGAAAAGATGGGCATTGATGATGAGGTGACATTGACAGAAGAAGATGATATGTCATTTATCCAAAGATTGTTAAATGAAGCGAAGATGATGTATCCCAATAAGCGTTGCAACACATTTACAGGTATGGACTCAAAGGATAAACGTTCGCTTTTGCTGAAATCATTTGCTGATGGCAATCTGGACATTTTATTTGCTATGAAGTGTTTAGATGAAGGTGTGGATATCCCAAGGGCTGAACGTGGCATATTTACATCGAGCACTGGCAATCCACGAGAATTTATACAGCGTCGTGGCCGTTTGCTGCGTAACCACCCCGATAAGATGTTTAGTTATATCTATGATATAGTGGTAATACCGGCAACAATTAACCGAGAAGATAGTTTTGGGCAGATGGAGCGGAATATGGTTAAGTCTGAATTAAAAAGAGTAGCTTATTTCGCAAGCCTGTCAATGAATTGCCATGCCAATAATGGAGCGTTTGAGATTCTTAATGATCTTGCTCATCATTTCGGCATAGTATGGTCTGAATTACTAGAAAAGATTGAACAATAATAATTTTTTAAAATATGGACGGTAAAGAAATTTTCAAAGAAATCCTTAAATCTCCGCAAATGAAGGAACTTCTTGGAGTTTCTCCAGGTGAAGAGATTCATGAAGATTATGAGAGTTCTTCTCAGCACCCTGAAATTTCAGTAGTGCAAAGTATTATTGATGCGCAAATTCGGCATACGTCTGATGATGCCTTGTTTAAAAACATAAAGAAGATATTTGACTTATAATTATGGCAACAATTATTAATTCTGTTGCGTTCGAGAATTTTTATAACTACTATGGAAGTTACGAACACAACGAGTACAAATTCAAACCAGGTATAAACATTGTCAATGCCGATAATAATATGGGTAAGTCAAAGTTTTACAATGGTTTTATGTGGTTACTCCGTGACCAAGTGTACGATTCAGATATTAAGGCTTTTTGTGATGCGAATGAGTCACTGTTTAAGATGGCTTCCGGCAAAGCAAAGGCTGAAGATTATGAATTCAAGGTTGGATTCAGAGTCATCTTTACTAATAGTGACACTAAGTATACTATGGAGAAGTATGCCTTGTTCTGTCATAAGAAAGGAGAATTAATTCATGAGGAATCAAGATTGGATATCATGGAGACAGTTAATAATGCTGACACACCTATTCTTGACAAAGGCGAGCAGATGAGCATAATCAACAAAGTATTCATACCTCTTGCTCTACGTAACTATGCATTGTTACAAGGTGAGTCAATGGACAGGCTTGTTGATTTATCGTCAAAAAAAGCTTTAGCTGATACCATTGATACGTTAGCTGGCATTTCCGTTTTGAAAGGCATCTGTGATATTTCCAAAAAGATGGCTCAAAAAGCATATAGTCTGTTTCAAATGGAAGATTCTGAGAATTCCAAGTTTGATTTGGAACGAAAAAGAGACAAAGAAAAACGAAATCAATTTGTCGCTAATATTGAATCCACTCTGACTGCAATTGAAAATGCAAAGGACGAGCTTAATGCAGCAAAAAGGAAGAAGGAAGAGTTAGATGCTTTTATCAGTAATTCAAGCAAAAGAATTGAAATCCGCTCACAATTGGATAATATTCGAATCCAGATAGACAATCAAAAAAAGTCAATCGAGAGGATTGAGACCTCAATTACAAAAAAAATCTTCGATGAAGAGAATCCTTGGCTTCTAATAGGATTGGAGGATGAGCTTGATACTTTTGATACTAGAAGAGAGAAGCATATTGGCGATTTGGCACAAATGAACAATGATGGAGCGTTGGTTATAATGTTACCAGAAGGTTCTCCCGATAGTTCATCTTTGGAACGTATGCTTAAAAATGAAGTATGCGAGGTGTGTGGTCAACCCGCCGCAAAGCACTCTAAGGCATGGGAACATATCAAACTTATTCTGGATCGCCCCAAGAAAGTTAGTACGAACCGAAATGATTTCGGTCATTTTTATGGAACATTGCAAAAATCTGCCAGTTCATATTCACGCAATATTCCACTAATAGAATCAAGGATAGAAGCCTTGAAAGACAAACTTGACGAGGAGAAAGAACATCTTGAAAAATTGGAAGAAAAACGTGAAGAGATTTTCACAGAGTTAAACAATGCTGGCGGAAACGCAGATAATTCTTCATTTAACGATAAAGCTATCATCAAAGACTATGATATCGTTAATACGACCATAGCAACTAAAGAACGAGAAATAAGTGAAAAGCAACGTATGGTTGCAACGTGGAATAATTCATTGGACGTTATTAATCAAAAATTGTCCTCATACAAGAAGGATATGTCAGTCCAAAAGTACGAAGATTTTGCGGATTTGATGAAAAAAATAAATGATGTTATTGTTAAAACTAAGGATGACATTTATGACCGTACAATTACTGCTTTGGCAAAAGAAGCTAATGAAAAGTATATTGCTTTGACTACTGGCAACCAATCTTCCGGCGGTAAATTACTTTTTGAACGCAATCACGATGTGGTAAATGTTTCTATCCGTGATGTGCAGAATGGCGAAATTACAGGTTTAGGTACAGGATTCCAAAGAATGAAGCAGCTTGCGATTGTGATGGCCATCATTTCATCAAAGATCGGAGATGAAAAAAAATTCGACTATCCCTTTATCTCAGATGCTCCCTTCTCTGAATTTGGTGAAAACTTTGTCAATAATTTCTTCAAAGTTGCCCCAGGAGTTTTTAGTCAAAGCATTATCATGATTAAAGAACTATATGACCCTACTGCAAAAGATTTGTTAACTCCTTTTGGTAGAAGAATTCTAGAAGAGATGAAGAATGGTAAAATACCTGGAACATTCTATGTCAACGTAATAGAAGATCGAGCAGATACAACAGGGCTCGTAACGTCACACAAATGTTATTTTGAGTAATATATGAATCACCAAGAATTAAGAGAGGCTATCTTTGGAAGAAAGCCTAGATACAGCGAGAAATTTAAGCCTTTGATGGAGCGTATCTCTATAAAAGGAGATTTGACGGGTAAAGGAGATTTTTCCACCTTTGGCGCTTTCTATCAAACCTTTATGTATGCTTATATAATAGGTCTTAGATTAGGCAAGAAAACACCCCTCACTAACGAGGACAAGAAAGTAGAGTTTGCAGATATCTCACATTGGAAACCAACGCCAATCAGAGATTTCATCTTAATGACTCTGCTAAACCGTACAGAGAAGTTTGATAACTTCTCTTGGAACTGGTTGTCATTAGAAAATAGTTCTGAGGAAAATGTATCAAACTTTATTACTATGCTTATTCGAGAAATGGAGGCATATGCAAACACAGGATTGATTTACCTTCAAGACAAATGGGATAATGAGAAGATGTTATTCAATTCTCCATTTGTATTTGTAGACATTCTTCAGGAGTTACCAAAGAATAATAAGGAATCACTTGCTCAAACAGAGCTATTATCAAATGCTGAATAATATAGTTTTATACAAAAATGCTTTTTTGAATCTACATGTTAAGATAGTAGATGGACGGAAATTTCCGAACAAGGCCATCTTGTTAATTAGCGTGATGGATCTTGTTCGGTGTGGATATATTGTAGATAATAGGATAAGGCTTGATAACACTATCTGCACAGCGTTTGAATATAACTGGAAGGTGTTTGTTGATTCTACGCCACCTACTGTTTGGACTCCATTTTGGCATATGAAGAAGGAACCATTTTGGCATTTTTACCCCATTCATACTTTGGCTGATATTGATAGACTTGTAAAACCAGGAGAGACAGCTTCATTGGGAAGAATGAAAAGGGAAATAAAATATGCTTATTTGGACAATGAGTTATTCAATATAATTCAAGAAACATCTGGGAGAACAGAGTTACTTACTGTTTTGAAAACTGAATTTTTATCTCTAAGATAAAGATTTTGTGACAAAATTAATTTTGAGTAATTTAATCCAATTTAAGATCAATATTACTCTGATTGTCTATGAAACCTTCTAAATCTGCAAGTTTTTTATCTTAAGGGTCTAAAACTTGCAGATTACATATTCCTACTTTACCTTTGGTAGCCTGATTTTTCGGTTCACCTCTTCCCATTTATTAACGTAAGCATTTAATGCTTCCGCAATTACATCCTTTAAAAGCAAACCTTCAACAAGGGAAATATACTTCACTTTACGAAGTAAATCCGCATCCACAATAAAGGTAGCCCGAACTTCTTGAGACTTCTTCGCAATTTTGGCGGCTTCACCCTTCTTAGGACGACCCACATTTTCTTTGCGCTTGGCTTCCAGTCTGGATTTCATCTGTTCGGTAGTCTCTGTTTCCACTGATAAAGTTTCCTTTACATGGTTCACTTCGTTGTTCTGAGGTTTAGCATCCTGACTTTCTTCCTGAGCGACAGATTTCCCTTGTATAGACTGTTGTTGAGTGGCTGATGATGTTTGGGCTTCGCCTATGAAACCATCCATCAATAAGGTTAAATTTTTCTTTGCCATACATTTATTGGTTTATTTGTTGAGTTTCTGATTTACTGATTTTATTACTTGCCGATTTGGTTACTATACTACAAATAACCTTTGCAATAAGTCATATAGTAACATAGTTTACCTATTTTCTTCCCGACTGATTATTTCCTCTGTGAGCGTCTTATAGTCAGCAGCACCATTGCTCTTCGGGTCATATTCAAAGAGGGTCTGACCGGATAACGGCATTTCAGCAATGGCAATGTTCTCTCGGATTTTCGTCTGAAACACCTTATCTCCATACCGGTTCTTCACCATATTCATAACTTCCTTATTGAGTTTGCGGTTATTAAACCGAGTGAAGAACACACCGCCCAATTCCAACTTAGGATTTACCCTTCGCTTGACTTCGCTGACAATATCATCCAACATGGTCAGTCCTTTCAAAGGAAGAGCTTCGGCGGTCAATGGTATATACAACTTATCCGCTGCCACCAGCGCATTGGTTGTTACGATACCGAGAGAAGGAGAACAGTCCATAAGGATGTAGTCGTACTTCTCCTTTTGTCCGTCCAAATGGGATTTTAGGATGCCCTCTCTTGCCATCATAGTAGCCATGTCTATCTCGGCTCTTGCCAAATCCAGTGATGCCGGAACCAAATCTAGATTTTTCCGAATGGGGACAATGGGAAGTGGCTTGTCCTTTACCAACGCATCATAGATGCTTGTCTCCGGGTCTTCATTCTGCGTCAGCGTGAATGTTAGGTTCTGCTGCGCATCAAGGTCAACCAACAATATACGTTTTCCTTGCAGGGCAAGTGCCGCTCCGATACAGGCAGTAGAGGACGTTTTTCCTACTCCTCCTTTCTGATTGCTGATGGCGATTGTTATACATTTTCTCTTCATATAAAATAGGGTTATTAGTTTACTATTTGAAATGTTTACTTGCGAACAAATATACTCCTTTACTTGTTGAATAAGCGATTTGTTTACCTATTTATTTCCAAATAAAGATGTTTTTGTCTCATTGTTAATCAATCATTAAACAAACATTAAACAACTATTAAACAAATATCAAGACAAATCTTCTGCCTTTGCGAGTTGCATTGGATATTCTCATATTCTGTACCTCTTTTTGCTGATATCCAAAGCAAGATAAATCTGTCTCAAAATTTCATAATTATACAAATTGTTTCATAAACTCCGACCCACGCCTCACGGCGGAAGTCGGAGTAGGAACATATATAAAAGTTTACGCTGTCTGTTTCGCAGCCAAAATGCGGTGGGCATTGGCATTGACCAAATGGATAATCCGGTCATGGTGTTCTGTATTCTTATTGCATACCCCACGGCTTTGTATCACCTTGCCCTCCGTCAGTGAAAACTCAATCGTTTCGATGCGGTTTCCCTCCTTGTCATGAGCGGACAATATCAGGCTTTCCTCTTTGGCATAATATTCGCATTGGAATACGCAGTGGTGCATGGCATTTCCCTCGGCTTGGAAAGCCTCCAACGTATCAAGCACTGAAATCACAAGGTCATTATCAGTAATGGTTATGCCGAAGTAGCAGGACTTCTCCTTGTAGAACTTCGCTTCCTGCCGTTTGGCTCGTTGCATCTGCTCTTTATTCTTGCGCTTCTCGTCCTCTCCCATTTTCTTGTGCAGCCAATAATCGTGCTCAGCTTTGAGGTTCTGCGGGCAGATGTATTTAGTGTTATGTATGTCCTTTCCGCATTGCTCCAATAAACGAATAGTATCACACCATATCCCATAGTCAGACGGTTGATAGTGGTTTCGGGCAGCTATCTTGTAAGAGTGCCAACATCTGTCCAAATCCGATAAGTGATGCACAAAGTACCCCACGGCTTGCAAATCCCTTGATTTCATCATGGTTTCTATCCGGCTGTCCGCCAGCAGTGCGTTCATCAACCTTGTCGGATGACAATCGGGCAGTTTGCCTTTCATGCCGTTGCGTCTCAGTTCGGGAAGGACACGATAACGAGGATAGGCATAAGTATCGGAAATGACCCAATACACATCATATAGCCGTTTCAAGTCTATCTGTGAACTCCAATTAAAACTATCCATATAATGCCCCAATGTTCTTGCCCTTGCCGTTACAGCCAACTTACCTTCGGAATTAAGCCACATACGGCACACCTCCCAATAATTCATTTTCATGGCTTCCCCTTTCCTATAAGCGACCTTCAATAGAAATACACGCTGCACCTGCAAGCCGTCCACCACTTCAAGGGAAGAGAAATAGGTTGTTTCCGTCATCTTGCGTTTCAAGGTGTCATTCACTTGCAAGCGGCTTCCGCAATGAGGACAACTGACAGACTTGTCTTTTCCCTTATAGTCAAACTTCATTCCACAATCGCCACACGTACATTTATGTTCCGATGTGCGGAACGCTATATGTGGCACTACCTTCTTTATTGCCCATGCTATTACTTTAGAGCTAATGGCAGTCAGCCTCTCGTTGGAGGCTGCCACCGCTTTTTCAAACTTCGTTCTCGGTTTCATGGCTTAAAAATCAAAAAGTGATAATTCGGGTTGCTTGTTCTCTTTCGGTCTGACCGCTTTCGGCTTGGAGTTCCGTGCCTGCAACTTGCGCAGTTCCTCGTCCTGATAGCGTTTGAGGGCAATGGTTTTCTGCTCCGCCTTTTCCTCGTCCGTCAACTCTATGTGGTGGTTGACCACAACCGAACCATTCAACGGCTTGCCAATTTCCAAGGTCGGCTCATCCACTACGTGAACCGCCATAGAAAAGATTTCCTCGTCGGCAAAGCCACAACAGCCGGATTTCTGTACCTCGTTGAAGATGTATGTTGCCACATCATCAATGGTGCGAGTGGTGGTTTCGTACTTGGCACGGAAGAGTTCATCCTCCGCTGCCCGGTTATCAAGATAGTTCTTGATAGTTTGCTTGAATTGTTCTGTTCCTTTCATATGTTCCTCTTTTTAAGCGTAAATAAATTGTTTTTATTTTCCCTTTTGTTTGAAGCCTTGCAGCTTCTCGCTTCCGGGAGATTTTTACGATACCTTTCCACGGAGGGCACAAGGGACAGGAGGCAAACGTGGCAAGCGGAAAGCGGTTGGAATGCCCAATTTGGCACAAATTGCGGAAGGCTGCCGGACGCTTTCCGTGCAGACAAGCAGAGTGGCGTTTGCCGTTATACCGCCCTCCGTACCTTTGTATCGGAAAATCCGCCGGGAACGTGATGATGCCCGGATAGACAGAGAAAATCCCCATGCTCGCGCACAGGGATTCCAAAAAGGAACAGTAGTAATGAAAAATCCCGGCAACTGGACGAAACGCAGCTGTCGGGACAGTAAGAATAGATTTGGAGCAAACCTATCAAGCAATGCTATATCAGCGGAATCTCAAAAGACTTCACCACACAACGGGCATCCTTGTCCAAGATGAACCAGTATTCAGAACGGTAAGGCTTGCCACCGGTCGTTTCAGCCTCGAACTCAATCTTGACCTTCCAACCGTTGAAGGGCTTCTTAGCCTTGTCATCAGGAGCATCGAATGTTACAAGGGAACGGAGAACCGACATGGTGGTCATCTGACGTTCCATCAGTTCCACCATATCCTTGTCTTCCGGGTCGAAATTCTCCAGCCCGTTCGTCTCCTTCATAACCTTCTCGTTGATTTTCATCATCAGCAAGGATAGCGACATCTTTTCATCCATGCTCACATATTCCCTGCCGAATACCGAATCCGGCTGACTGATGCCCCTCACCCTGACTGATTCCGCATTGTCCACCGAAGCCTTCAGTGCCAATTCCGCCACCTTGACGGCACGCTTCTCCGGCTGGTCGGAACAACTCACGAAATAAAACACACCGCTCCAAAACAAGACAATGGAGACAAGTATCACAATTATCTTCATTCCCAGTCTCATATCTTCACGATTTGAAGTTTGTCGGGAGAAACACCGAGCCGCTTGCGGTAAATCGAGCCGTCATCACGGTACATTTCCAACTCAGCGAAAGTGATATGCTTTTCGCAAAGTTCCTTGGCTTCCGCCAGTGTCAGCTGGTGCCCGCCGATATTGCGCCAGATGGCAAAGGAACAAGGCGCAGCCTGATTGCTGTAGTTGGAGCAGTTGAACGCCCGGCTTCCCACACGGATGTCCCCACCGCAATGCGGACACTTGCCAATGACCGACTGCATCAGGATATTGCCATCATCCGCTAGTTCCAGCACTGTAGGGAAAGTCTTGCCCTCTTTGGTGGCAAAACCGTCCAAAAGGATGCAACGCTTTTCCAACAACTCGGCAATCTCCTCGTCATTCATCTTGCGGTTGCCGATAATGCCGTTGATGTTCAACACGCAGGAAGGCTGTTCACCCAAGTTGTGCTCGCAGCGATAACCCTTGCAGGTCTTCACCACGTTGCCGCCACAAAAGGGGCAGCGACCTATGATTTTCTTTTCTGTTTCCATATTACGATATTACTTTATTACTATGTGATTATACAATTATGTGATTAGATGAGAATGTTACAAGTTGGAAAGTTTACCATTTCAGCAAGTAGCCCTGTTTCCATTCCGCCACGATTCCCCCAATGATGTTCTTGCCGGACATCACGTTTGCCCATCCCTCTGGGTCAAGGGAAAACCAGAGGTCGTTCCAAGACAACGTGCGCACCTGCCATGCCAGCAGGAAGAGGTCGGTGTTGATGGTTTCCAAACGGGTTACCACCTCATTGGCGATGTAGTAACGCTCCGAAGAGTTCAACAGGTTCACCTTGTGCTTCTCGTCCTTTCCGTCAGCACCGGCTACGTCATAGCTGCCCGAAGTTACCAGCTGCTTCATGAACGGATAGAGAGCCGCCATCTGCGTGGCGGCATCCGTCAGCTCGTCCGAAACGATGGCGGCAATGGCAGTCCCTTTGAGGTTGCCGCCGATGGATTTCCGGAGCAGGTTGCAGTTCTGAGGGATTTCCTTCGCTACCAGTTCCCCTGCACGTTTGATTTGATACAGGTTCTGCATCGCGCCTTGGGCATTGGAAAGGTACTCCAGCATCTTGTTCTCTACACTATGTACACGGTCAAGAGCCACAGTTACCGCCGCTTCTGCGGCAATGATCTGCTCCTGTGTCTTTTTACGCTTCTTGTGGATGCTTTTCAGCTCTGCGGTCTGGGCAAGGACAGCCGCCGTCAAGGTCGGGTCTGTCTGTTGGGCAAAGACCGGGTTGCCGGACAACAAGCATCCGATTAAACCCAGTACCACCCATTTCCATTGAATTGTTCTTGATTTCATCATTCCTTAAATTTTGAGACCTGCGTTTCTGCGCCCGGTCAGATTCTGTTCACGGTCTTGCTTGTTGGGAGAAACTATCGGTTCCATCGGCTTGTTCATCAGGCAGTCGTTCCAGTCCTTGAACGCCTTGGGAGGCAGCCATTGTCCCATCCTATACCAGATGCCTAAGTGCTCGCTGACCTGTGCAGGCAAAGAACGTTCCGGGTTCAAGTCAAAGGATTTGCCCTTGGCTTCCACCCGAAGACCGTTCTCCGTTTTGCTTATCTTCATCGGAATTCCTTCCAGTAAAGCCATCATGCGCAATCCGTAGATGCGCCCTGCCAAGTCGTTGTCAAAACAGTCGAATGCACGGGCGTTCGGGAAACGTGCCATGACACCGATTATCTGCCTGTCCGAAAATGTGCCTCCAAGGGAGACCAATGCGGCATCTCGGTTCAGCCGGAGTTTGTTCATCTGGTAGAAAGCCATCGCGTCAAGAGCCGACTCGCAGAAGAACACGTTTCTGACCGCCTCACGATTGCCGCCCGATAGGTCAGCCACCCATGCAGAAGCGGAAGAGTCCGTGCCCGCCGCCTTGGACTTGTAGCTGCCGTGTCCCCGTATCTCATAGCCTTTCACCTTGTCGCCATGCTCGTCCGTATAGGGAAAACCGATGTTGTAGCCGTCAAACTTCCCGTTTCTTCGGTCGCGTATCAAGACAAGGAAGGGAGCCAGTTCCCTGACCATCTCATCCGATATGCCGCGCAGGGAGAAGAATCCCGGCACCTTGTCCTCCGCTATCGGTTTGACCTCGTACCTCGACTCGTCAAAGACGGCGTCCGGCTTGACTGACTTCAAGTATTCAAGGTCTTCCCGGTATTCAGGCTCAGGCATATTGGCAAAGCGCGCCATGACCTTGGCGATCTTCTGCCAATCGTCCTTGCCCGATACCAGAAAGGAATTGAGGTTTTCCCGGATTAACGTGACCACATCGCCCTTGGAGCCGTTCCTGCGGAAAAAGGTCTGTGCCGCCTTGTCATGCGGATGGCTGACGACAATCGTATCACGCCTGTTGTCATCCTCGCCAAGCACCAGCTCGATATAGCGTCCGACACCGGCTTTCCGGTCCAGCCGGTAGCCCAATGCGTATGCGACATCATCCACTCCCACACGCGATTTCAGTTCCTTGAAGTTTACCTTGTAATCCGTCATAAGCAATCCGATTTATTCTGATACTTGTTCTACTTATAATCCCAATCCTACGCTTGTCTTTTGCGTCCTCCGCATGACCGCCAGCTCCGGTTCGTAGGTCTTATGCGCCGTCATGGTCAGGAAAGCCGTCTTGTCCTTCAGGTCCGTAAGCTGGAAGTAAGTCTTGGCGGTATCTTTCGATACCTTCTTCAATCCCAGTTCCACCCCGTCGTAAGAGGCGCGGATAGCATAGTCGCCGGAGCGGGTCTTCACGATGGCGGCATTCTTGAACGGGACTTCCTCTTCGGCGTCCAGCGGAGTGAAAGGGTCGTTCTTGGCAAGGTACGGCTGTTCGCCGAGAGCCAGACGCTGCCTGTCCACATGGTCGAGAATCAGGTCCGAAGCCTTGTTCACATCCGCCATGACGGAGACAATGAATTTCGGTTCTTTCCGGAGTGCACCAATCCAGGAGTCCAAATAAGCGGCTGAGTTGTCCGTTACCTTGGAGTCAAAACCCATCGAATGGCTGATCATGGCGGCCGTGAGTTCGGCTACCAGTTCCTCCTTCGCATATTTCGGGTCTCCGAAGCGACCGCCCATCTCACGGTTCAGCCGTTCCGGGGTCATGGTCGAGTGTGTCATCTCGTGCAGCAGGGTGGAATAATACTCCATACCGTCGCGATAAATTTCCTCCGGCGTGTTCCCGATGTTGAACTGCGCTTTCATAGGAACGACAATCCGGTCCTTCAGGGGAGAATAGAAAGCTCCGTCCTCACGCTTGTCCGCCTGTATCGGGCAGAGCCAGCCCTGCACCTGTACCATGCGGTCGATGGCGGCATGGGCATACATACCTTCGGTGTCGCGAAGCTCCGGCACCTTGAACTTCTCCACCAGCTTCTGCATCCGCACGGGCTGCACTTCCGCCAGGTTGGTCTGAGCCACGTTATAGACCGGGAACGACTTGACAAACGGAATGACCTCCAAGTCCTTCTTCTCCTCCTTGCTCATGGCACGGTACTCGTCCGAACTTATCTTCTGCCCGTACTTGTCCTTGACTATCATGTCCCAATAAGCCACCGGAAAGGCTTTCTCGCCTTTGAGGACATGCGCTTTCAGATTGTGCGCCTGCTTGAAGGTCAGATAAACGGGAAGGTCGTAACCCTTGTCAACCGTATGCAACTGGAGGAAGAAAGAGTTGGAACCGGAATAATTGCGTCCGCCCACATTCTGCGGCAGTCCCGCAAAGCCCGACGCTCCGCCAATCCAGCCCTTCTTCCAGTCGGAAGCCTTCATCCGCTCCATGCGCTCAATCATCATTTCGGCGAACTTGTCCAAAGCCGCCTGTCCTGCATTGCCGGAATTAGTTCCAAATGCCATAATCCTCGTCATCCATTACCTGACGGTCCATCTGCTCGATGTCCGTCTGTTCGATATAAAACTCTGCGGATTCGTCCGACGGGTCTGTGCCGTGCGACCGGCACCAGTCCAGATAATCCTGCGCGTTCTCGCCCTCCGTCACAAAACGGAGGTAGCCTATTTTTCCTTCCTGAAGGAGTTCCACCAACTCCTCATGGTTCATTGTTGCTGACATATCAGTTGTTATTAGTTATTAGATTGATACTTTACATTTTCAGGGAAGCGGTCTTGTCCAACTTAGCGGTTTGCGCGGAGAGCAAGCCCGTGATTTCCGTGTTCAGGTACTTGGCGGCTATCTGTTCCCGGGTAGCCGTCTTGGTCTTGAAAAGGGAATAGCCGTCATCAAAGGAGATTTCATGCCGAGAGGTCTTTCCCTTGTCGCCCATGTCCACCGACACTTTCCACTTGTTGTCGGAACGGTCTTTCGCCACGCGGACACCCTTGGAATCGACACCTTCCGGCAGTTGGTATTTCTCGTAGGCGGATTTCAGGTGCAACCGTTCACCGAAGTTCCTTTCCACCAGTTTATCCGGTGTCATGACCCGGTCGAAATAAGCGTTCAAATCCTGACGGGAAGCCACGGCGGACATCTTGGTGTCGCCGATCTGAGCGTAAAACTTATACTTCCCGTAATCGGGTCGCTGTTCGTCCTTCTCCTTGTACACGTTGAACTTCTCCACAGTGATGCGTCCTTCCGGTCCGGCTATGGACTGGGGCATCCGGAACAACTTTTCCGGCACCTTGGGCAGGAGCTTGGTAGGATAATAGCGTTCCATCAGCTGGGGCACCGCCATTTCCTTCTTCTGGAAGGCGGCAAGGTCGGCTGCATCCATCCGCTGGGGTTTCAATTGCTTGCCGTCCATCTTGGCGGTAAAGTACCACTCTTCCGAGTTTGCCTTGCTCTGGTACGCATGACCGTGGGTAACTTTTTCGCCGTTTGCCGTTACCATCTGCGGCTCTCTCGGCTTTCGTTCCTGCTTGGACTCGGCTTTCTGTTCACTCTTGTCCTCCGTCTTTACTTTGGCTTTCTTCTCCTTGGCAGGTTTCTCCCCGGCAGTGTTCTTCACTGTCTTGGAAGGCTCTTCCTGCAAGCCCTGTTCCTTTTTCTTCTTGGTCATATCTGTATGATTTGAAATGAGGGATTCGTTAGCTTTCGCCTTGTGTTCCGTTTCCTGTCCGGCTTTCTGTTGCCTCGGCGTTTCCAGCGCATCGCAGATGGCGACCCTCGCTCCGGCACGGATCAGTTTGGGCAGGTTGCGGTCAAGTTCGGTGAAAGGAAAGGAGGTCATTTTCAAGGATGCCTTTTCTCCCGGAATAATCAGGTTGGTGATTTCCGTCGCAAGTATGGCGGCAGCTTTGACCGCATCCTCCCTGTAAATCTCATAAAGGTCATTCCGTCTGAAAAGAAGCAACGCGTCGGGATGTTTCTTTTTCAGGTCATCGAACTGTTTGAGAAAAGCGTCCGGCTTTTCTGTATTCTTCTGTCGGTTCATAGGAAGAGTGGATTAGAGGGTGAGACCTTTGGATTCCTTCCGGGAGGGAGCCATCCGGATGGCACGCTCATGGGATTGCCTGTCAACGACCTGCTGGTATTCCCAACGGTTCTTGTCGGTCATCACGAGACCGAGATATTCGGGATGCTGGTCATCATAGCGCAGTTTCTGCTGCCTTTCCCATTCCTTCAGGTCGCCCTGTATGACCTTGAACCCTTGCGGCTCTTTGAGGTCAACCCCTACGGCAACCTTCTCGCCGCCTACGTTCAGTTCAACGGGCTTTCCCTCTCGTACCTGCTGCTTCTGCTGTGTGCCCAGCTCGATGTCGTTGACCTTCTCCATGTCTTTCAGTTTCTGCTCTAACCGGACATCCGTTACCTTGCGGTGGATGACCGATTTCGTTTCCGGATCGAGTTGCAGGTACTGCTGCGTTTTCTCGCCGTTGACCTCCACGGATTTTTGAAGCACCTCGCCTTTGCCTAACCGCTCCGCTTCCTGTTCCGTCAGGCGGAGCACCTTGTTCCGTTCTGTTTCAAGTGCCGCCCGGACCGGATAAGCGATAAGGGCGGGATTGCCGTCTTTGTCGGCTGTCATCTGCAATTTGAGCGGTAACGTGATTAAGTCACCGTTTCGGGCACTTATCGACACCTGCATCAGCGGTGTCACCTCACCGGAAACCAGCTTTTCCTTGACCTCTTTGGGCAGGCTGTCCGCCTTTTCCCGGTCGATGCCCAACAATGCCAGCTTCTCGTAAGGAAGCAACTCGGACTGATTTTTGTTGTGTAATTCCATATTCCATTGTTTTACTGTTAATTTTGCGGTCGTGACTGTTTGATTGTCACAAATTTATTGGCAGTAATCCTTTGAAACAGAAATGCGCAACACTATTCTGACAGTAGTCATCACGATGCTTCTGCCTGTTACGGCATCCGCCCAGTTCTATACGATAACCAGAGAGACGGGAATCAATCCGGCTTCGGCAGGGAAAACGGCTGTTGATGCGGTGTATAGGCAGGAAATGTCTGTCGGAACAATGAAAACGGCAGGAAATGATACCGTTCTCATTGCTCCGGCAATTCTAAACTACAGTCGTCCATCCGACCGGAAAGGTAACAAAAGGATGTCCCCAATGACAACAGGGAAAAAATTAAATGACAGCCTTCCTGAACTGACCATCCCCAACCTTTACAAGGAAATCAGGCGTAATGGCATCCTTTATCCGAAAATCGTGCTGGCACAGGCTATCTTGGAAACGGGATGGTTCTGTTCTCCGTTATGCCGCCACAGGCATAATCTATTTGGGCTGACGAACCCACAAACAAAGACTTACTATGAGTTCGAGCACTGGACGGAATCGGTCAAGGCTTATTATACGAAGGTACAGTACAAGTACAAGGGAGGAAACTATTTGCTTTGGTTGAGAGATATAGGGTATGCAGAAAAACCCAATTACATTCGTGAGGTAATTGGGGTTCTACGTATGTTGTAGATATCTTGCGATTATCCAATAAAGCTTTGATATGATAGTGTTTATCTTAGCACATATCTAAAATGCGATTGTCAACGTGTGAATTCACTTTATTCTCTAAAGATATTTCCCTATTTTGTGCTCCAACCCTACTTTAAAAGTTGGAATACCAGTTTTTCGCGCAAATTGTTGTTTGGCTTGTGTTATGCCAAGTGCGCGTTTCCAAGAAAATGACAGTCCGGGTATCTTCATGTTTTATAATCTAATAGAGATAGCGCATCAGGATTACAACCCGATGCACTGTCAGGATTTACAACTTATTTTTTGAAACACCTATAGATTTCACGAACCCAAAGAACAAGAGATGATGCTACTACTATGATCAACAAATCAAGTGCCCCTGAGGGATTAAAACTCCAGTCGAGTGTATGAAGCATCGGCTCAACGTTAAAGAATTCATATGCTATTTCAGTAATGAATAACTGACCGATAACAATGATGCCGACGATAGTCCAGAACCCTTGGCTCATTTTCAATCGGAATACACTTTCACCTGTCTCAAAGCTACGAGCATTAAACATATACCAAAAGTGTGTCCAAACAAATATTGAAAAGAGGAGTGTCGCTTCGTATGCAGTCATGGACGATTCTCCATCAACGTGAACGCTTAACATCTGTGGGATTGATGTTACATCAGCATGGTTAAATAGCCAATAAAAACCAAGAGTGATGGCAAAGAACAAGAACCCAACAGCAAGAAGTTCAGACATCATAGATTTAGTAAGGATTGAAGCCTTGCGATTACGTGGGGTCTCATCCATGACATTGCGTGATGGGGGTAAGGAAGCGAGAGCCATTGCACCAAAAGTATCCATAATAAGATTTACCCACAACATCTGAGTTACGGTAAGCGGAGATTCTGTTCCCATGAATGAGCCAAACAATACAAGGAAGCAGGCAGCAACATTGACCGTGAGCTGAAACAATAGGAAACGTTGGATGTTTTTGTAGAGTGAACGTCCCCACATGACAGCACGACCGATGGAAGAGAACGAATTGTCGATAATAGTAATGTCAGATGCTTCCTTGGCTACCGAGGTGCCATCGCCCATTGACAAGCCAACATGGGCGGTCTTGAGTGCCGGAGCATCATTTGTTCCATCTCCGGTTACGGCAACAACTTCATTATTTGCTTGAAGTGCCTCCACAAGACGTTTCTTGTCCATCGGACGGGCACGAGCGATGATTTTCAGATCACGTACACGTTCTTTGAGTTGTTTGTCGGAAAGTTCTGCAAATTCAGATCCAGTTATAATGTTGCGTTCGGTATCTGTGGTATCATTCCATAAACCGATTTGACGACCGATTTCTTTGGCTGTTCCCGGAGTATCTCCAGTTACGATTTTCACTTTGATTCCGGCATCGATAACTTCACCTACGGCGTCAGGAACGTCAACACGTACAGGGTCAGAAATGGCAACAATACCAAGGAATGTCAGTTTATCGGCGACAACCTTACCATCAGCAATGATAGCATCTTTGTCTCCAATTTCCTGATATGCAAAACCGAGTGTGCGCATTGCTTGATTCTGGTATTCCAACAATTGAGCATCTATCTCTTTCTTAGTCACGCCACAAGTGTTATTGCACATTTCGAAAATAATCTCAGGCGCACCTTTTACATAAAGGATATTTTTGCCTGTTGCCGATTTAACAACTGTGGCCATATATTTGCGCTCAGTTGTAAATGGCAATTCTTCAAGTCGCATTGCTCCATTACGAAGGTCAAGATAATTGGCATCACGTTCTTTGAGCCAAAGAAGTAGTGCTCCTTCTGTTGGATTACCAAGTACCTGCGGTTTCTCTCCTGAGAGGTCGAGTTGGGCAGTAGAATTGACAGCGATACCTTCATAAAGCACCTCGTTTGATGGATCGCCGAAGAAGTCTGCCTTATAAACTTGCATCTGATTTTGCGTCAATGTACCAGTTTTATCAGTACAGATAACAGTGGTTGCACCCATTGTCTCGCAAGCGTGCATCTTTCGCACAAGATTATTAGTCTTAAGCATACGGCTCATTGAGTAAGCCAATGAAAGAGTAACTGCCATTGGAAGACCTTCGGGGACTGCAACCACAATAAGCGTGACGGCCACCATCAATGTTTTCAAAGTATGAGCAAGTAGCAGTGACCAAGTAGTGCTGTCTGTGCTGGGATTGAGCATCGAAAATGCACCAATCACCATCGCAAAGAAGATAACAAAAAAACTAATGATGGTAAAGATACATTTTGCCTTTGACCAATCTTCAAACTTCTTGATGACAAGCCAGAAAAAGAGGGCAACAGGAATTATCAACATCCAAGCTTGCCAAGCACCCCAACCAAGGAAGTGAATCAGTTGACCAACTATTATAAGACCAGCAAAGATATAGCTGACATTCGTAATCCAGTCTGCAAGACCATCAAGTTGTTCGTTGAGAGGAGTTTTGACAGAGTCATCTATTTGTGCTTCCTCAAATACTTTTCCCATCTCTGTAGCGTCACCGACTTTAAGTACACGCATAACACCGTGTCCTTCCATTACTTTTGTGCCACGCATTGCATGATTGGATGGATAAGTAGCATCTTTGTCAAAGTGCTCTTCGTCTGTTGTCTTGACACATAACGGTTCACCTGTAAGTGTCGATTCATCAACACTTAATGTAACGGCATCCAAAAGTTCACCATCAGCTGGTATCTCGTCACCGGTATTAAGAATTACGATGTCTCCTACAACCACGTCCTTACGTGGTATGGTGGTCATTGTACCGTTCCTCATTACCTCAACTAATTCATCATCATTTACTTGATTGAGAATCTTAAAGGCTTTATTGGCTCTTTGTTCAAAAATGAAAGCGAGCGTAGTTGCAAGACCAATGGCTACAAATATGCCAATAGGCTCAAAAAATACTTTCCAGTTCTGTCCCAAACCGAAAAATTCGTAAAAAGCGATTCCGATAGACAAAACGCCTGCAACAAGCAGGATGATAATTAGCGGGTCAGAGAACTTATCAAGAAATTCCTTCCACCACGGATCCTGTTCAGGCGGCGTGAGAATGTTCACGCCATTTTTTTTGCGGCTTTCCAACACTTCCGCGTCGGTCAAGCCTTTGTAATTTTGTTTTTGTGACATATGATTGTTTTTTAATTATTTTCTAAATTCGGATTCAGATATGGATACGGTCTGAAAGTTATTTTGAAGGAGACTTTCTTTGATATTTATCTGAAGAACATAATTGATTACTGATGACGAATTCTTTTTACCAAAGTCAAACACATCCACACTTTTATCGTAGGAAACATTTGATGTAAATTTCCCATCAATAGTACCATCACCATTATCGTATTCCATCCAATCTTTACCATAAGCCAATTTTAGATAGTACTGCCCTTGAGGAATCATCTGAATATTTGCAGTAGTATTTGCAGGGATGAATACATAACGAATACACTGATCATTAGTTTGGTTGACGATTTTTATAGCAACATCACAGCCATCTCCAATTTCAATGTCAAAATAATTATCTTGCTGTCCAAATTTGCTTTTAACCCCATATTTAGAGGATAGTTCTCCCACTGGAGCGGATTTTGGTATGTACCATCCTTTTCCCATAAGATCCTCTTGATTTTTTGAGAATCTTGTTGCATCCTGTTTTTTCGTTGATGTACTACTGTTACTACAGCCAGTTTCAAGAATACTCAAAAACAATAATACAAGTATGACAAAGTTGCTTATTTGCTTCATGGAAATAGGGATATAACATAGTTTATTACAGATACAGCAATAATTGCTATGCCGATAATGCGACACAACATAGCGACAGCCTTTTTATGAGCTTTCTTTTTTAAGGCGTCATTGGTTAGTATAGGCACAACAAACCAAATGACAAGACCGATTATAATTGCAATAATACTCATTTACATTTCAATTATATAGGTGAGGAAGTATCTTATAAGACTTCACTTCCTCACCTATTAAACATTAGTTGTATTTAGAATACCCCTTCGTGTTTCAGTTCATTTACTCGGTTCTGAATAGTCTGATACCTCTCTCCAAGTTTATTCTTGCGTTCTTGACCTACGCCGTAATCGCCACGAATAACTTTCATCGCTTCTGCTTCAACATCATTAGAAACATTATTTGTAACAGATGTATTAATAGGTAACGTGACTGGAGTTGGTTCAGTTGGAGCTACAGAAGTCGAAGGATCTTCAATATCGGTGTGATTTTCTTCTGATAACTTAGGCTCAGTGCCTTTAGTCTCTTCGGAAGTAACCTTTATTGATTCATTCGTGTCGGACGGCACAAAAGTGCTTTCTACTTCTATAGGTGTTTGAACTGTATTTTCGGACCTTGTGAAAATGAAATATCCGATTATGAGTAGCACAACGATTCCAACGAGAACCCAAATCCACATTTTTGATTTGGAAGTTTCTCTTGTAGAATGCGGCACCGGGTCAACTATCGGCTTTTCATCTGTAGGTTCTTCTACTTTTCTACGTAGTTGTACCTTATGTTTTAGTTTTACGTCAGAGTTAGCCATTAGTCCTCGCAAATGAGAGCAAAACCGGGGATTTCGTCGAATGCTTTACTGAGACTCATTACTTTGCTCTCATTCTTTAGTGCGAATTCACCGCCTTTGTTTTTGATTGAACATACGCAATACACATGCCCTTCATCTGCCGAATCAGCCAACACTTCAAGGTAATCACCGCTATCGCTCTTAACTTCGATGCGACCACCTTCTTCAGCGTAAGTTACATCTTCACCTTCGATAGCTGCACCATAGTTGACGATACAAACGAACGCTTCATCAATTTCGTCGAGTTTTGCGATGTTAATCTGCTCACTTTCTTCGCCACCTGGCGCAGGCTCTTTGTTATCTCCGAGATGGAGCATGAATGGGAACTTGTCGAGAGAACCTAAGTCGCTCTTTTTTTGGCGATATTCGTTTGAAAACACGCCACCTACTTCACCGTCCTTCTTGCGGAAGAACAGACAAAGATCAAGGTCTGTCTCTGAAGTCCAATAGAGATTGACCTTAAGTTTGCCGCCAAATGTAAATGCGGCTTCCTCCTGCTTGCGGCGGAGGGTGATCTTTCGTTTGAGTTTTACTTCTTCTGCCATATGCAATTAATTTTAGTTGTTAAAAATTAAAATCATTATTCGTAATGTTAAGTTTTGGTACGCTTTTCTTTGAATTTGTTGTTAATGCGCTATCAAAAAAATCCTTTGTAGGAGATTCCTTTGTAGGCTCTTTCTTTTTTGAGGTTCTTCTTAAAGGATGAACTTCACTTGACGTGGTTTCAAAAAAGTCATTATCTTCTCCTGTAACGTTCGTGCTTGAACTATTAAACCCAATAGGCTTACGAGGAGGATTGGTTGACTTTGGTTGTGAAACTCCGTCTGAATCAAACGAAAATAGTTTTTTTCGCAAATCCTTTACGACAGAATGTTCTGAAGGATAATTTTGAGCGAACCGATCAATTTCCTTCTGCGCCTCATTTATATATCCATCAATGATTAGCCCATTGATAGTTGCTAATGCTTTTTCTTTAGCTTCCTTTACCTTTATTTCTTCTATGCGTTTCTTTGCTTTTGCAAGGAATTGAGATATTTCATGGTTAGGTTCAATGTTTAAGAAATTTTCGCAAAGCAATTTCAATTTAACCCAATCCTCTTCAAAATGAGCTCTGTTAATATCCTGCCTTAGACCATCAAGTTTTTGCTTGGTTTCTTCAAGCTCTTTTTGATTAGAAATTAAGCGTTCCTTTTTACTTGTCCACTTACGAATATTTGCTGAATCTTCTTCTATAAGTGATTCGCAAATATTGATTGCGGAAGTATAGTCTTTCCCCAACTCTGTTTCATTGAGTTTAGCAATAAGATTATTTATTACTTTCTCATGTTGAGCATTAACCTCTGAAATTTTCCTTTCTATCTCTTTCGCATCATGATTTAAAGGGTCAAGACCGAGTATTTTGCTTACTTCTCGAAGAGCTTCTGCAAATAACTTCTGGGCAAAGAATACATCAGCACGATTCAATAAAGTTTGTACTTTCTCTTTTATCTCCATTCGACGCAATGCTTCTATTTTTAGACGGGAAGCTTCATCTGAATTTGGTCTAAGTTCAAGTGCCATTTCACACTGTGAAACAGCATCTGTCCATCGCTCTTCAGAAAAAGCTGTTTTAGCACGTTGAAGAACTGCGTTAAATTGCTTGTTTGCCGCTTTTTGATCAGCAAGAAGTTGACGAGCTAATGTCGCTTTTTCCTTTGCAAATTCATCATCAGGTCTATTGGTAAGAGCTATCTCTGCCCATTCAAGCATTTCCTCATAATTATGGACACTCTCATGACGTTCAATGTTCTCTACCGCATTGCGATATTCTTGTTCTGCCTTCTTTTGACTATCAATAAGTTCTTGTTGACGTCGGGCATTTGCTTCGGCTTTAAGTCTTTTCTCTTCTTCTTCTTTTGCCTGTTTATTTAGAATCTCCTGAGTTTTGGCATCATTCATAAACTCAGCTGTGGCACCCTTGAATTGATTGCAATCTATTTGAGAATAAACACTAACCACTTTAGGAAGTTCTTCTTCTCTGTAAATCACAATTTTATCATCATCAACAATAAAACGATTGTTAATGGCTCTCGCAAAAGTATGGTTTGTAAAGGTATTCCCGATAAATACAATACCCTCTATTTCATGTGGCTGTAACTGATTCTCTTTTACAAAATCAGCAATTTTACGTACCATATCTTCTACTATTCCTGTAGTACGGCTATCCAACTCATTAGGAAAAACCTGTACTACCCCTGGATTATTAGGAGCAATGGCAAAAGTTATACCACTAAAAGCTACTGGAATATATGGTTTACTCTTTGCTATTTTGTCAAGCCATGCAGAAGCAAATCGATTTTGCCTTACACATTCCAAATCAATTTCCTCACGACTTTTTAATAACTTAGTGTTTTTGTTAATGTTTTCAACAATAGTTTCGATTAAAGCCCTGCGACGTACATCAAAGCCATGACCAAGTAAGGTTCCCTCATTCTTACGAAGGAATATATTGCCTTTGTTCTCATAAAGAGAGAAATGGAAATTGTCGTTAGTAGCTACAAGAACAAGATATGTACCATTGTTTGTGAATACATTACGTTTCTTGCATTCCTCTAAGGCAAGGTGAGATATACGTGCGACACTCTCAACCACTTTGAAGTTTGCCTCTTCAAGTTCTTCGATAAAACGCAACCGAGCAACGTCAGGAATATCGGAAGAGAAGGATATATAAGTGTCAATAGTATCATATTCATTCATAGCTTGATGAATATGATTGAAAATTCCTGCAACCTTAAAGATATCACGCATTTCCTCTTGTCTTCTTTCATAACGAATGAAATGATGATCCCCTTCTTCTATAAGATTGAATATGTCACCAAAATAGTGCGGGAGCTTATCTCTATAATTATTTTCAAAGGCCTTTCCGTACTCTATTCTGCTGTTGGCTATATCCTCATGAAAATAAAGCCAAATCCTATCCTCTCCATTAGGAAGAGACAAAGGTATCACATTGCCATCATAGTTGATGGCAACTGTAATAAACCATTTGTCAATATATAAGGACAGTGATTTCATAAATTACTATTGTTACTGATTGAAGACTTTAGAAATGAGTGACTTTAAGAAACATGCTCCTTCTGCAATAATAATGGGTTGATGGTAATGAAAACCTTCGCCATTTTTGTTATTTTTAGAAGCTTTCTTGTATTCTTGATCGTTTGTGCAGAACGAGATTATACGAGTTGGCAGCTCACTAATTTCGTCTCTTAAAGAATCCTCTGCTCTCTGATATAACTTTGTATCTTTGCTCACGAATTTGATGAATATATCCATGAATTTCTCAAAGTTTTGAACTCCCGAAAAATCAAAATAGCTCATATCGTCAGAGAATTGTTCACCACTAATTTCATCATCAGGTGCAATGAAATATGTGTTACCATCTTTTATAAAACGTACACCAGTTTCACCACATATATCACAATCGTTTAGACCGTCAACAATGGCAAGTTCATTGTTTTCACAAAGACCGCGAGCAACTTCTGTTTTGTTGTCATTCTCTATTTCCTCATGATACTTGACACTAATAGCTTTATCTGGAATTATCAATTGAAGTCCAGCATTGACACAATTATTATAATATTCATTCGTAGTACGTGTACTTGACGCATGGCGTAGCCAGTGGAACAATCTGCCACCTTTGCCAAATGGCATAAGTTCAACACGATCGATATTCCCCAATCTATTGAGCTTGATTGTTTTTCCTATCAGCATACCCGAATAGAACAAAAGCAAACCACACACGTAAGCAGGTATAGTGAATACAAATTTTGCATTTGAACTTAAAGAAGCATAGAAAGCATCATAATCATTTTGATCCTTAAGCTGGTCAAAAATACTATTAAGATAATATGGCGCTTTATCTGGATGATCTATAATTTCTTTAATGTTTTCCACATACACAGCTGTGTCATGCCCTTCGTGAAAATCAACAAGAGCCTGTCGATACTGTTCGGATTTTTTTACAGCATCAAAGAATACCCCAGCGGCAAGCCGCACAGAACTCTCTCTGAACAAAGAATATCTATTGTTATTCTGTGGATTCTTTGCAATGAGAAGAATATCACTTGTACTGCCTCCTACGTCAATACCAAGAAACATATTATTACTATTTAAGCCAAATTCTTGTGACATAGCATAACTGCATACGGCCTCAGCTTCGGTGAATAGTTTATTCGCTAATTCGGGTTTGCGCCCAAAAGGAGTAATCTTGCAAAGATCCTCGAAAATACCTTCTAGTTCATCACGGTCAGAAGTCATCATTGATCCGGGATAACTCCAATAAACTTCTTCAGGATGAACTCTGTTTGTGTAAAGGAACGCACATGCCTGAAGCCAAACTGATTTCAAAAAGGCTCGTTTTTTTTCTCGTCCTTTATCATCATCAAGCCACTTCATATTGTAATGGAGTATTCCTGCCTGTGTTTTAATCTCAAATTCATTCATCTCCTGTACTCTTACATTCGGGCGATTTACAGGAACGCCACCTGCAACTTCTGAAGACTGATTCGCTCCAACATAACGGGAATCATGTTCATGAAGCCAAGATTTTAACTGTCCATTTTCAGAAGGGAAATTAGTAAAGAAAAGAAGTTCGTTATTCTCGGCTATTGCTTTCGGATTATTATTCTCTCTTCCAACAAGAACAGCACGATAGTTACCGAAAACAATAGGATTTGTTCCTCGGTTCGGTGTATTATAATACATACAAGTATTGTTACTACCAAAGTCAATTCCCACAGTGGCTTCACTATTTGTTCCCACTGTCGTCAGATCTCTAATAAGGTCTTGGCGTAGCATCAAATAACCGGCACCCATATTTTTACCTGCAATTTTAACTATTGCAGACAATCCACACATCGGTTTATTGGATGATATGATATTGTATTTAGGCAGATTATCACTTTGCCCTGAAGGATAAGTTGCTAATTGCTTAACATCAACACGTTTTTCTTCTTCTGGAGTCGGAGTATATCTTGAAGTAAGAAAGTTACCATCTATGGTTTTAACAATTTCTCCACCAATCTTAAAAATTGGGAAGAACTGTTCTGTATCTCCATCTGTATATTCAGAGAAAAGATAATACTTATTCCACTTTTCGGAAACAAAATTAGGCCAAGCAATAACTTTCCCCTGATTTTGAACCCATTGAATCTTGTATTCACGATCATTAAGCGTTACGCTTTCGCCGTCAATTTCCACGACAAAAGAAACAGAGAGCATTCCCGCATCAGTAATATGTGCGGTTAGCTTTGTGTTGGCATTGCCCCCATATTCCAAAATTGTGTCAAGTTTATTCTTAAATATATCAATTCCCTTTTCAGAAAGAGGTACACTAAAGTATGCAATATCTCCTGTTTCAATATCTTTTACTTGGAGATAGTAAACGGGAGCATCAGAAAGTTTCGGACGCTGAGCCTGAGGCTCAATCCATCCGACAACATATTCATCTGAACTGAGGAGTTCTTGTATATCTCCAATAGTTTGATAGTCTCCATCATTTACATAAGTAAAGGTAAAATCAGGTTTTAGATATACGGGGACATCGCTTTTGAACAATCCCATAAAGGGAGGTTGTAGTGAACCATATCGTGCCACAGGCCCCACCGTTCGTAAGTTGTTCCCTTTTTGGGCAAGTTCGTTTTCCCAATCTCTCGCCATACCCTTAAAACCTGATAAAACAATGTTTTTTTTCCCGTTACGATAAGAGTTTATCATACCCTCAAATTGAGCAAGATTCTGATTTAGATTCTTTATAAAAAGATAAACCTTTTGAAGTTGCTGAGGGGTGAGATAACGAGTTGGGTCTTCAAACTTACCATTTCTATACCAGTTAATATCAGAAGCAGAATCACCTAAATTAGTATAATTTACTCCTGCAAAAACACCAGTAAGAGGAGATGTACCTCCAACAAGTTGATTACGATAATATATTAAATGAATGAATGGTTGAGCATCCGGATTCTTCGCAAGATCCAATTGGTTGCACCAAATATCCTTGTCATCAAACAACATTCGCCCAAAAGCAGATGCAATATCATAATCGTCACCTTTGACGTTCATATAAACCGGGGCTGAGAATTTGATTCTATCAGGATATAAAGCAATTGTCGCTAATAAGCCACGCCATTCTCCATGCAATATCTGATAGAAATTCAACAATCCGCCATTGTCGATATTCGGATTGGGATTATTAATTGTATCAAGGGCATATTTAAATAGCTTAGCTCTTGCCCAAGGTGAAGGGACACCTGAAATTAGGGCATTCAAAGTTTGGGCATTGACACTGCTAAGAATGTCTCCTGTTTGGATACCTTGAATATAGGAATTAGCCATATTCAATGCATTCCAGTCACCCTGTACACCGGTAGTTAGAGTTGTGTAACTCTGTATTAGAAGTGCTTTTGACATACCCTATATATATTAGTTGAAATTATAAAGTTTTGTTAGTGTATCGTAGATAAGCTTATATAGTTGTTCGCCACGATTTGTAATACCTTTACTACTATCGCTGTGTAGTTCCTGCAAGAACATTTTCTTAAAACTATTAAACTTGCTACCAATTAACCCGGTTGAGTATTTATTATCTTTGCCGATGCCTTCATTTCGGTAAAGATTCTTATTCCAATCGAGTTTCATGAGTTCTTTCTTTGTTTGAGGTGCAAAAAGTTTGGAATTAAGAAGAAACTTATCTCCACCTCCGGCGGAACGATGTAACTGACGAAGCCATCCTTCTTCCAAAGCCCCACCTTCTACCATACGAGCAAAAAACAGTCGGAAATAATCTTTTAGATACTTAACTTGAGAAAGATCTATTTCTTCAAAGCCTACAATTTCTTTATCCTCGCCCGACCGTGCCTTTTCAACAAAATCATCATTGCCATTGTTAAACAAAGCAAATGCAACAAGACATCCAAGTTTTTTTGCAAACTCGGTTTGTCGATCTTTACCTACAAAATCTTGAAAATCGAATTTGTCATTATCACCAACAGCGCGATACAGATATTCTGTTTTATAATTGTTTTTATCTTCTTGAAGCGCATCTTCATTACTATTTAGAAAATCCATAGCTGCACATGCAGCGAGTAATTCTATATAATGGGAATCATTCTTTTGGGCTGCACCTCCAGTTAGTGTCTTATTCGTATTTTGGCTTTCGCTCTGCATCGGATTCCAATTAAGCCCATTAGTCCCCATCATATAGAAACGCTGATAGATGCTCCTAACGGTAGCATCATCATCATAAAACATCATTGCAACTTGTGAATTAAGTGCAAACTTATCACTGGTCGCAATAACTTTTTGTTGGTTCAACTGTCCGGCATCAGGTAGATTAAAATTAAAATAAGCCGTTAGAAGAGTTGAACCAAAATATGCGTTTTTAAGAATGTCGGCACTCCCATTACTGATTATTCCTGCAGCTCTCGTAAGAGCTTGTGGGATAATGGGTATTGAGGATGCTCCTGTTCCTCCAAATACAGACCCAAGAATAAAGACCTTTGCCTTTCCAGATGTAGTTTCAGTTATTAAGGCACTGACAAAATCTTTTAACCCACTTTGCTGTTTTGATTGTGCAGCCTCAATAATAGACTGATACATCATCATAGAGCCAAGATGAGTCTGTGCGCGATAGCCATGCTGTAGATTGAACTCTTCTACATTTCGGTCTAAAACTAAGTCAGCAAGATCTGTCTCTTCTCGGTGGTTGTATTGAGTGTCACCATAATTAAACACTTCCTTAAATGTGCTCTTGGTCTCATAATTAGGTGAAAACTCATAATATTTGATGTTCGCTGAGAAGAATGTATCTTTATGGGCAACACGATTTGCAATTTGTAAACCTTTCGCATTTACATAAGTTTCTTTTAACTCCTTCAGTCTGCCAAAGTTACCATTATTCTTATCCGTGTCAAGCGCAAGTAAGTGAATGTCCGTGTCATCAAACATTCCCATAGCACATAAGTGTATCAAACTCTCGATACATCTCATGCCGGTACCACCTATACCAAGTACGAAATACTGCTTTGCCATAATTATTAGTCTTTTTTTCTGCCAAGAATAGAACCTAACTTGGAGTTTCTAAAGCAGAGCATTAGAAGAATTCCGACAATAAAATAACCACCTGCCGATGCCAGTAATACATAAAGATTCGTTTCCTTAAACATATTCTGAAATCCAGCATTCTGAATAGTCGGAACTATAACCTGCATATTATAAAGCCAATAACCTAAGGAAGCAACAATACCGATAACGACGAACCAGATGCGACGTGTAATATAGTCCTTGCGGTCTGATCTCCAATTGATAAGAGAAGATATCAAGATTGCTACTGCAAGAGCAAGTATGGCAACAATAGCTCCATAAACCCAAGCATCTGCTTGAGCCTGTTGAATTTGAGGTAGGGTTCTAATAACTGTATTCATGAAATTTAATATTTAGCTGATTTGACATATATGCTATATAATACTTTGCCTTTAAGCATGTTGATTAGTTCAGGATCAAAGACACAATTTTTCAAACTTTCGGAAATGGAAATATTCGTCTGTCCATCATTAGTTATAGAGTCGAAATTGAAAATATCAATATTGTTATTCAATATATTCTCAAGGTCTTTAACTATAATGTCTATTCGGAAATAATTGTATGGTTTGCCTGTTAAATCTCCATCGGGTGCGAAGTTGTTGATATCGAAATAAATGTCTGCTAAACCATGTTTTTTGAATTCTTCTTTATCGATAATCAAAAAGCTATTTATTGTAGGCCCAGCATAATTAATTGTTCCTGCTTTCTCACCAGATTCGATGGTATTATAAAGAGAATAATATTCATCATTTATATTCGTGACCGTAACAGCGATATCAGATATACGATAGCAACCAAAAGCATTCTTATTGATTCTCAGTCCACCGATAAGTTTCTCTCCATTGGGAAGGGGATTGCCGTTATCGTCATATGCATTCACGATAAGATTGATGATATTTTTCCAATTTACTTGCCAATCCTGAATTTCAAATGTCCCAAATGAGGAAATCTCAGCCGCTACAATTTCATTAGTGATAGAGATATTGCCTTTTTCAGGAATCGCCCAAGGATAATTGCCACTCAAATGAAACTCGTCCACTTGTGGAAATTGTTCCATATTTACAATTTCTTTGATTCTATCATAAATATTCCCCTGAACTCTATCGTCCGTAAAAATAATATAAAACCTTTTCTTATTGTAGTTTTTCCCATGATAGAACTCTTGGAATGGTTCTGCAATAATATGAATATCATGCCCTTTTAGCAACCATTTCTTAAAAGCCTCATGCATATAGGGATTATTTGGATTATTTTTAGTGGCTGTTTGGGTGAAAAGTTCACCGTCAGTCAACATAACCGACTCTCCGTTTCGGTTCGCCATTTGGTCTATAGCCTTATCAAGAGCTGCATAATTAACTTCTGTTACATTGTTAAGTAACTGATAAGTATTCCCGGTTTCGTGGTTTATGGCATCACCTTTGATAGACCAATATTCTTTAGTGGCAGCAGTTAAAGGAGAAACCATTTTTTGATAAAATGGAGAATCCATGCCTTTGGCGATACAATTAGAATAATCTACATATAATGCTAACTTATCATTTGAAAGTTCTATTGCCTCAGTATTATGAGAAAGCTCATGAAATTCAGCTATATGTTTTGTATCATACGGAACATTGTCCTTTTTACATGACACGAGTGAGACACCAACTATGATGACTCCCAATGCTATTTTAGCACATGATTGTATTTTTATATCAAATGTCATTATATTCTTGCTTTTAATTAACCAATTTATGCAGTCATCTCTTGGATAGAGATTTGGATAAGACCTGATGACTTAATACATAACGATTTATCATTCTCCATTCAAAGACATTGCTAAATAAAATTTTTGATTATCACTCAAAAAAACACATCAGTTTCATAGTGCAAGTATTTTTCTTCTCAATAAATGCCTGTTTCTCAAATATTCTTCATATCTTTGTACATAGTTAAGTATCTCTATCCAAGAGATTTGGATGATTGCTAAACAAATGCCCCAATCACCACACTGGGCAAAAGGGGCAGACATTACAGACTTTTGAGAATAAGTGAGTTGGCTTTGTCAACGACAGAAGTGTCAAGGCTGGCAAGATATATTTGGGTCGTGGCTTCTGAGTCATGTCCCATTCCTTCACTAATTACACTTATGGGAATCCCCTTTGCTTTGGCAGCAGAAGCCCAACTATGTCTCGCAACATAAAGGGTCAGGGGAATTGTGACACCGACCATCGAAGCAATCTTCTTCAAATTATAGTTGATGTTGTATCCTACATTACGATAGGTACATCGTTCGTTAGTTTCAGCTTTACGTATTATCGGCAACAGGTAACCAGAGCTATTTTCTGGGTATCTATCAAGAATCATCTGCATTTCCTTTGTCCATTCAATTGTCAACCTTTGTCCGGTCTTGTGACGTCGATAGGTAATGTAGCCATTTTTAAGGTCTGTCTTTTTAAGAAATGCCATGTCTATGAAACTCATACCTCGGAGATAGAAGCTCATCAGGAACATATCACGGGCGAAGTCCAATGCCGGAACCGATGATAAATCCAACGCTTTGATTTTCTTTATGACAGACAACGGCAAAGCACGTTTCACTGTTTTATCAACACCCGTATAGACGTGCTTGAATGGATTGCGGTTTTCGATAATATCATTCTCAACCGCACGGTTATAGACAGCTCGAAGTATCCGGGTATAAAAGGAAATGGTATTAGGTGCTACTCCTCGATTATGATGCCACGCCTCATAGGTTTCCATTATCTCGGAGTTGATGCAATCAAGCATAATATCCTCATCATCGCGAAATTTCTTGAAACTATTGAGCGTAGCTTTGTAGGTTTCCGCAGTCCTTATTTTTCCGTTTTGCTTCAATTTGGCAATAACACTTTCCATATAATTAAATAAGGAGTATTCATGCGCATAGCGCTTGAACTCTTCTATCACGTCATCGGCAGTGTATACCAAACCTTGGGCATCGAATTTCCTGTCAATCTTTCCAAGTCGTTCTACATCCCAACGAATATGTTCACGAATAGATGAAATTAATGACCTTCGTTCACTTTTCTGCGCTGAAGTAACCATCGAACGGTTTTCATCCCACTCATAGGCAAACACTCTGTAGTCAGAGAGAAGTTGTCGCACCTTTCTCTCGTGAATAATTTGATAGTAAATAGTGCCTTCATGTTCTGCGACAGTTGAAGGACGAAATTTCACTTTTATTGAAGCCATATAATCAATGTTTATTAAGAAAACCGATAACAATTCGATTTACTCAGCAAAGCAAGTAAAGGTGTACCGGATAAAAGCTGTAAAATCCATATTTTGCCACTTTGCCCTGTATGAACCCTCGTGCTCCATCATACATAAATAGCACCATACAAGCAAGTAAAGCACCCATTATCCCATAGTACATCATCAACGGAAAGGTGCTGAGTAACTGCATCATCCTACTGAAGGGAAAAGATATTTTATCAGATGTTCCAAACAAGTAGAAGATAACAAAGACAAGAATCCCTCGCCACTCATAATCAACTCCTGACCAAGTGGCAGTCAATGCTATAAAAAGGATGACACAACAACACAATGTGCCATCCTTCTTCAATTTCTCGAAAGCCGCCAAAGCCATTACACCCAAAGCCAATGTAAACATCACGTTATGCGCTCCATCCGCACCATTCAACAAATACCACGGAACTTCACTGATTACAGCAAAGGACAAGAGTTGTAAAAAATATCTCATCCGATTTCGCGTATGTCGAAACCCTTCCGCTACCAAGAACGCAAACACCGGAAAGGCGATGCGACCGAAACAGCGCATGACCTCGTAGAGGAGCGTGTCGTGCTCCATCAGATAATAGGCACAATGGTCAATCACCATCGAAATAATGGCGATAACCTTCAATGCACTACCACTCAAATGGAGTAGATTGATTGCCTTTCTATATCGTGAATGTATGAATGCCATTAACAATAAGATTTAACTCATACCCAACAGTTCCTTAACCATATCCTCAATTTCCTGATTGACCCGTTTGAAGTTACGGTTCAACATGATTTCCTTCTCCCGGTCATTCTTGAACTCATAGATTTTAGGAAGCGGCATATAATGGTCTTCCTCATCCTTTATTTTCTTCATGTCGAAATGCGTCTTGCAGAAATACTTCGTGGTCTTGAACTCCTCCGACTGCTCGATATCAAAACGGTTCAGCATCCTGTCATCGGTAGCCGTGAAGTCACGAGCCGCCTGACCAGCCAGCCAACCGGTCGCCATATCCGCAATCTTCGCCGCCGGAACAAGGTAATCCATCTTTTCGGAGATAGTAGTCGATACCTTCTGGTCATTGATGGAGATAGACCGGGAAGTCTGCTTCGCCTTGCCGAACACATCGTTCTGTGCCCACTCCAAGGTCTCCTTGTTACGAGCCGCACCCATGAAGATGTTGCCGCAGGTCGTGATAATCTTCTGCATACCCACCTTGCCATAGTCCGCCTCCAACTGGGGCAGTTCCTGAAAACCGAGCGTTACCGCCACCTTGTTGGAGCGAGCCGTACCAATCAGGCGGTCAATCTTATGGAAGTACAAGGTCGGCAGCTCATCCACGATGATGCTCACCGGAATGTTACCTTTGGAGTTGACACGGGTAATCAGACGGTTCAACACCAAAGCGTTCAACGAGCCGATAACCTGTTCCTTCTCCGGGTCATTGGCAATCACCAAGTAACTCGGATTTTCCCTGTCGGAAATCTTCAAGTCAAAATCATCCCCCGTAAACACCCAATAAGCTTCAGGAGATACCAACCGTGCCGCATTGACCCGTAGCGTACCCACCATACCTTCCAACTGGTCATTCGCCTTGTTCTCGTAGGCACTCTTGAAAGGAGCCATCAGGGAAGCAATCTTGTCATCCTGCATCAGGATATTGAACACCTGGTCATAGGGTCTCCCCAAGAAAGAGAGCACATGCGGCATATCCGAATGCTCGCCGGTAACGGTGTCCGGCTCCACCTCGTTTCCATCCTCGTCCTCATACCAGCAGCGGTCAATGACTATCCGTTTCCCTGTCCGGTCTTTGTAGGAATAGCCGTTCAGCTCCACAAACATCCTGTCCTCGTCGGTAGAAACATCATTTCCATTTTCATCCACGAAGTCCAGGACTACATTCCCTTCCTCGTTAATGGCATTGAAGTCATCCCAGTTCCGTATCACCAGTTCCAACTTCTTTCCCTCCTGTGAAATGAACCGTTTCAGTTTCTTGCCGTTTCTGAACCCGACCGGATGGAAGTTCACGAAGAAATAGATGATAGCCGCCAAAAAGTTTTCCGCTGAGTTGGTGAAGAACGCTTCCGAACCGCCTTTCTTCTCACCGCCGCCTTTGTTCAAGGAGGCAAGGAGTGTGGCAGCCGTTTCAGATGCAGCCGCCAAGTCAGGAATGTACTTCCGCTGAATCGGATTGATGCGGTTGGAATACTCCACATCGGTAAAGTTCACGATGCGGAACCCGCAATTTTCAGGCAGTTTGTTTGATTTCCGATTCTTGCAATACTGGTAGAACAAGGTCTTTGCCAATGTCGGAAACTTAAAGTCATATACCATCAGGGCAAACCCTTTGGCGGAATGCTGCCGGATAAACGGGTCGATGATGCCGAAAGACTTACCCGAACCCGGCGTACCCAATACAATCGTGCCACGGAACGGATTGATGATATTAATCCAGCCCTTGTGCATCTTCTGCTTCCAGTAGTATATCATCGGTATGTTCACCGAATAGTCATTGTTCACCAAAGTCTCCGACTGTTGGAACGACTCGTTCTCGAAGTTGAAGCGGTCATCACCCACCTTGTAATTGTAATACTTGGCAATACCATCCAGCCCCTGATGCACCAACATCGTGCCTACCACGGAACATACCGCATAAAGAATACGGTTGGCAGGAAAGCCCATCCAACTGACTCCGATGCTCATCCCATGGAAGACAAAGCAAAACCCGACCAGCGTCAAGCCTGCCAGCACCGGATAGATGACCATCGTCTTCACGTTGAACTTCAAAGCCTTCTTCGCTTTTGTGCCGATGCAGACCACACAGATACAGACCAGTTCCGTCACCTTGCAGCCCGCTACTGAATTGAATACCTTAAATCGTCCTAACAAGTCAAGGATAAACTGCGTGATGCGGTTGTCCGCCGTTATCGGCAGGTTCATGACAATCTCGATGATGAGAAAGATATAGATGCAGCTTCGGAAGTAATTGTACATCTGCTGCTGTTCCTTGGTCTCTTCAAATGCCATATCCGTATGATTTTAGAGGATTAAAACGGTATCTTCACTCCGAACAGCAAGCCGTTTCGGAACGTATCACCATGAATGAAGTTCACGTTGTTCTTCTGGATAATGGCAAACTCGCAACCGTTGCGGAATACATAAACGTATTCAAAGCCGCCTTCCAGTCCGAGGAAGAATTTCTTTTCCACCGCTCCGAACTGCGGGCCGAAACGGAAACGGAGCATCCCGTTCTTGTAACGAGCCAGACGGTGCTTGTAAACAATGCCGCCGTCCCAATAGTAACCCTTCCAGAAATCATGCTTCCGCCAGTGGTTGCCCACCTCGCCAAAGAGTTCGACCGCATGACCGTATGACAAGGGACGTTCATAGCCGACGGTGGCATTCAACGTGGAGGGGAACAGGAAACCTGCGTTGACAGTCAGTTTGCTGTCCTGTGCAAACGCTCCAGTCGAAGCGACCGCACACAAGAGAATTAATAAGAACTTCTTCATGGCTTTACAGTATAAGAGATATGATAATAGGGATAGTAGGCGGCATCTTTCAAGATGTCGGAGTCAAATCCGTCTGCATGAAGAATGTCCTCATATTCGATGGTCAGGACAATCACCCGTCCGCTGATTTGGTTCTCCGAGATTTCCAAACGCAGAACCTTCTCGTCCGGGAAAGTCAGCTTAGGCAGCACCAGCACGTTGCGATAGTTCTTCTTGAATTTCCTGGATGAATTGAGCGTAAAGACAGGAGACAACTCAATCGTCTGCGAATTGGTCGCTTTCGTCTCTTTCTTGTCCGTCAACTTCACCCGGATTTCCTCGATGTCGTAAGGTATCTTCGTCTTGTTCTGCAACGAATAGTCAATGAAGAAATAATCCCCGACGGCATAGATGTTGTTGACCATCGCCTTCATGCCGTGCGCCTTCGTTACTATCTGGTTATATTTCCGGTCGCTGCTATAGACCGCCCACGCATACCGTGCCATTTCCGCCATTGGCATGGAAACCTCCGGATTGATGTAGGACCGCGTATGATTGTACGGCACTTCAAAGATGGATGCCGCCATGCCGGGGGACTGCGTATAGAGAATATCGTACTGGGCGATATGACGCTCTCCAATCAATGTGATTGTGCCCAACAACTCATTGTCCTTGTAACTGCCAACCGCCTGTAAAGAATCACTTTCAAGATATGGCTTGATACGGACAATGTTATCGGTACACTGGTTGCCGACAATCTTGGCAGTGGGAATGTCCACCAGCTTGATGTTCTCCGGCATGACGATGTGGGTCGTAACCTCGCTGTTCACATAGATTTTCTCGTTGGCGGAGACCTGCGCTGCAACACCGAGAATACCGAAAAGGAGTATAAATAATTTCGCTTTCATAGTGGGTAATATTTATGATTTGATGATTTGTTTACTTTATGACAAGTAACCTATATGACTATCTTACTTGTCATCTTGCTTACTTTGTGATTAGTAATAAAGTTTACCTATTTCCATTTTACCGGGCATCATCCGAATTTATCAGATAGACAATCGTATTGTACTTGATTTTCGCCTTGTTCTTGCGGATGCCGGACGATATAGCCGAGGTAGCGGAGTTGTACATGTTCTGCAAGGCTTGCAGGGCGATAGCCTCTCCTGAAATCCCCGAGCCATAGCCGTCTTCCGACTCAAAGCTGATATTCTGCTGCACCGTGTTGACTCCGGCATCCTTCACGAAATCACGGAACGAGGATTCCGGCACGTAGAAGCCCTCCATGCCGTCATTGTCAAAGACGGACAGCTTGACCTTGATGAACTTGTCGCCCACCAGGATGCTGGTGATATTGGCACGGACACGCTGCTGACCGAAGCCGGTTACCGTCCCATAAAGGTATGTTCCCTTTTTAAGCCTGGTATCATCCACCGTAACGTCATCCAACAGTTTGAAGCGAAGGCGCGTGCCTTCCTTCGCCTTGGTTGTCTGATCAATCATGGCACGGATCAGCTTGGCTTCCACCGCATCGTCCGAAGCCGCGACCGTATGGAACTTGCCTGCGTTCGTATCGGATGACTTGATGACCAGGTTGGGACGGTTACGTTCCGCCTCCTCTCTCCGGGCTTGGGCGATGGAGTCCGCCCGCTGCTTTTTGGCTGCCTCTTCCGCTTCGGTATTTCCGTAGCCCAGTCCGTTCTCGATGGCTTTCTGCCTTTCATAGCTGCGCCGCTGTATCTCTTCAAGGTCACGGGCGAACTCCTCCGTAGTGTTTCCCGAAGCGTTCCCATACGCCTGTGAATTGATGTGCCTTCTGGACTCAGCCAGGGAACGCTCCAGTTCTTCCAGTTCCTGCTGCTGACGAATCCGTTCCGCTTCGGCGGCATCCAGACTGTTCAGTTCCTCCTCGCTGTAGCCATGCTCCAGCTTTTCCTCGTCCTTGTCCTCTTCACCAATGCCACCGACGGCAGTAAAGGCATCCTCGTCCCCGAACCGCCGTGCCATCTCATACATCTTATCTCCGGCTTCCTCGGCATTGGCTTCGGGAAGCTCCATGTTGATGCGGTCGGTAGCCACCACGTTCTCCGTCGTGCCACTGCCCCCGAAAGTCTGCATCACAAAGTATATCAGGGCGCACAACGGGACGAAGATGACCAGCGGAAAGATATACTTGGGCTGTTTGAAATTGATTTTAATCATGGGTTATCATTGTTTTTAAGGGATTTGACAATATGCTCCAGTTGCCCGTAGCATTGGATAATGCGCATCGAATCCGCATGGGACTTATGAGGAATGGCAATCATGGAATCCAGTTCCTCCCGGACAGCCTGCCCTTGGGAAGTCAGTTCCAACAGTTTCTGCCAATGCACGTTCTTGTTGGCTTGAATGGCATGAAAGCCAGTGAAGAGCGGTTCCATACTGGCAATGGCATTCATGTCGGCTGTTTGAGGACTGTCTGTCCGCACACGTTCCAAAGCGACAGTGCCAACCAACAGCAACAACAGCGAACCCGTCACACAGGCAAAGGTTCGCTTGGGATGTCTTTTCGCCCATAGATTCGCCCACCTGACTCTTGCGGTCAGGCGATACCTTGCACCAACCGCACCTAATTTCGGCTGTAGCCAAGACCGGATCAGTTGATGCGTCTGTAAACGGTGTTTCCTGATTGATTTCATTTCGTTTTTATTTGAGTTTTACATTAGTAAGCCAAATCCTTGTTCTCCAAGGTTCTCCAGTTCGTTATCATCAGCCCGTGGGGATTGTTTCGGGTCCTTGGCACGGATTCGATGTACCCGGTCGTTACCATCGAGCGTTTCAAGTCCCGTGTGCGGCGCTTGATAAGCTGCGTTCCGTAATAGGTAAACTTCCGCTCGTACTCGTCAAACTGGATGGAATCGCACATGATGGTGCAGACAGCCGAGGAAGAGATAATGTCCGAGTAGAAGCCGTTCTCGTCCATCGCCTGCTTCTGTTTCAACGCCGTTCCGTCCGCCATGTACATTGCTTTGCCGACTGTCCACTTGATATAGTCGTTGTCAGGCGGCAGGTTGAAAAAATACTGGTGGAAAAGCTGGATGTGCGCCTTCGCCTCCATGGTGAAGTTAGCTTCCAGCTGTGCGCGTTCCGCAAGGAACGGGATATCACCGTCAAGGACATAGATTTGCTGCCTCTCCCGGTTGACCAGCGAGATGCAGCACCAGACGGTGAACCCGCAGATGACGGCGCAACCGGCTATGGTTACGAACACCGTCATCATGGCGAGTCTTGTCTTCTGTGCAAGGGATTCTATAAGCATATTCTTTCTTTTTAAGTTATTTGACCATTGATTTTCCCATCGTTCCTGCTGCGCCTATCGCTGCGCCAGCCGCACCTCCAGCCATTGAGCCTGCCGTAGATGTGATACCCGTTGCCACAGAGCCTGCCGCAGTCGCCGCACTTGAACTTACACCGCCGGGAATCAGCCACGAGGCGACTTCGGGAACAAAGCGGATGATGTAGGCACCTACCAGCATTCCCATGGCGTACATGCAGTTGGAACCGATGCCCTGAAGCCCCAACGCTCCGATTTGCGACCAGGAATTGACCGACCCGTGCAATAGGTGGTTGTAAGCCACCAAGTCCTGCTGCAGGTTATACAGCAGAATGAAGTCGATGTAGTATAGGCACATATAGGTTACGAAGCCCCACAACGAGAGGGAAAGGTATTTCGACATCCACTGGCTCCATGCCGAACTCCACGGCGGCGCAAGGGAAAGGGCAAACATGATGGGACAGAATATCATCAGGATTGCCATGAATATCCGCTGCGCCACAAGGATGCCGTAATAGGACATCTGAAAAATCAGCTCGCCGACAAAGCGGATGACATCATTAATCCATTCACTGACCTTGGTCTCGGTGGCGACGGCGGCACGCTGCGCATAGTTGTTGATGGTATTGCCGAGATTGCTCACATTATAGATAAGCTTGTCCCACCAGGCGGCATCCTCACCGATGGCGGCTATCTGCTTGGCGGTGGAGATAGAATCCTGCACGGCTCTCAGCCGGTCCAGATACTCACTTTGCTTCTGCGCCAGCTTCAACTCGAAAGCGGCGACTTCCTTGTTCTTGGACTGCGCCATCGCCTTGGTTGCCGACTCCAGCCCCTTGCCCGGCACCTGCAAAGCCGAACAGATCCATGACGAAGAAGAGATGCAGAGGGAGATGCCGATGATACGCAGCAGCTTCATGACATCCATGCCCCGCCGTCCGAGCATCATCATCCAGCACTCATAAGAGCCTACGCAAAGTGCCAGGCACAGCCCGATGACACGTGCCAGTCCGACCGCATCGCCCAGCACCGCCACATTGGGGAAAGACTCCATGGCGACCAGCAACTTGTCCAGACTCTCGTCAATGGCAGGCAGTCCGATGGTTAAAAGGGTATATAATAGGTTCATAATTCTTATTCCGTTTTATTGATTGTTCACTATCCATTTCAATTTCAATAATGGGTTGCCGCCACCGCGCACAGATGGGCGGTTCGGTTGACCAGTTCCTCCATTTTCGCCTTGGCTTCCTCGTAAGCCTGCTGCCGCTTGGCATTCTCCAGTTCATAACCGACTCCCGTCTTGTGGATATAGGCGATGTCCGCACAAAGGAGTTCGTTCTGTCGGCTCAGCTCGTTCACTTGGTACTCCAGCTTGCCGCCACTCTTCTTCAGGCAATAGAGCAGACCGTCCGTGATGCGGTCCTGCATCCGGTTGAACTCGTCCTTGTAGGAAGCGTAGGTCAAGTCCACGTTCCGGTCGGCTTCCCTTACCAGCTCTTCCTTGTACAGTTCCTCCATCCGTTTCCGTTCTTCCTCCACCTTCTTCACTTTCTGCCGCTGTGTCTCCTCGGAGGTAACACGGGTAGGCATGATGCGCTTGACATTGGACTTCGGTTCTTTGAAACGTACCCGGAAACCGGATTTGAGTCCCGCCCATTTCCAGTACATTTCCGCACCGGAGTATTTCTGGTGCAGGAAATAATAGTACCAGTCCGGAGCGAAGTCCCAAGGACCGTTCTCCATGGAAGTCCACTGCCGCTGTTTCTCCTTGTCGTTCCTTGTCCGCTGGGCATCTGCGGAAAGCGGAATGCTTGTCAATGCCGTGCAAAGCAGGCAGGTAATGATGGTTCTAACTTGCATATCCTTGATTCCATTTGTTAATGACCTTGTCCGCTATCTCGTCCTTGATGGTAGAGTTCAGGATTTCCCAGATGTAATCCGGCTTCCAGCCGCAATTTGTAACCAGATAGCAGTAGAGGTTCGCATTGTCAATGATGTACCGTGCCTTGTCAATGGTGCTTTTAAGTGTCAGCACCAAGTTCAACTTCTCGTCCATGGATGCCTTCATCAGGTTGATGCCGGAGGCAGCCACCGAAGCGTAGAGCTTGTAGCAGTGCTTCACCTCCCGGGAAATGGCGACATTGGCGTCCGCGTAGTACCATGCCACGAAGGGCTTCTTGGAAACCGACCGGAACGTATTCCCGGTAAAATCCTTGTAGTCCCGGACCAACTGGTACAGGGAATTGGCGGTTGACGAGATGGCACCTGCCAGCACCAGATAGGAATGGGCATTGCCCAATCGGGTATCGAGAGTAGTGCGTACCTCGTTGAACTTGTTCGCCCCCTTGGTTACAAGCGACTGCTCGCCGAAGCTCATGGCAACACGCTGCATGGCTTGGTCTTCATCCTTCTTCACCGCCTTGTGAAGCGCAATCAACGCCTCAATGGTCGGCAGGTCTTTGGGCACGACAACAGCGGATGCTTGGACGGACAATGCTAGCATCAAACCGACAGTGCCTATTGTTATTTTCCAGTGTCTCATATATTAGAAAGGTGAATGGATTAGTAATTGGCTGCGACCAGTCCGTTCCAGTCCCGAATCAGACCGCCGACTTGATTCTTCATAGTAACGATGTTTGCCCAGCCCTCCGGGTCGATGGCAAAGAAGAGATCATTCACCGTGGCGTATTGTGCCATTAGCATCATGCCCTTCACCTTGTAGCGTATCTCCATCAGTCCGGTATAGATGGTGTTGGCCAGCGTCAGCCGCTCATAGCGGTCAAGCAGGTTATAGCCATCGTTCTTCTTCTCGGCTGTGCCTTGACCTTTGAGCGGATTCTGCACCTTGGCATTGTTCACGATATTCACGAAATTCCCCACCAGTTGCTGCGTTTCCATTACTAAACCGCCCAGTTCCGTGAGGCAGTAGAGCTTGTTTGTGAACTTGGCTTGGTTCACGATTTTGATAAGCTCCGGCACGTCTTTGAGTATGTCAAAGGCGCAGGAGCCGATTTCCTTGTAATAGCGGCTTTCCGTTCCGAAGCCGGACACGTTCTCCATCGTCAGCTTGTACAGTTCTTTGATGGTAGCCATGCTGACCGAATAGAGTTCCACCTTCTTCTTTTTGGAGGCGATGGAGTCCAGACGCTGGTTATGCTGATTCTCAATCAGCTTTTGTGAGGCGGTGTTGGACGTAACCACCTTGACACAGTTCTTGTCAATGACCACCTTCCAGCCTGCAAGCATCGGAGAGGATGCGGATATTAAAAACATCGTCGCCAATATAAATCGTAACTTTACCATAATGACATTACTTTTTTATGTTCATATACTTGCCGGGCAAACTCTAAAAACAAAGGACTCCCAGCTTTATGGCGATCTATCTCTATTTGTATGATAGCCTCTTTCAATGTACCATAGTAAGCGATATAGGTTTTCAAGGCTTCCTTCTCGGTTCGTTCCGTGGTGTAAGCCCAGTAACATTCGGGGGCTTCCTCTACGCCATAGACATCCGAATGTTGTCCCCGGCAAATCCACACCTCCTTGAAGTTGCTGCGTCCTTCCCGGTTGTTCAGGGCGTTGATGGTAAAAATCTGCTGCCGCTGGATGGAAGTCAATCCCAAAATGGCGGCAATCTTCTCGTACCTGTCCTTGAACTTCGTCTGGTCGAGCAGTATCTTCACATCAGAGTTGTTGATGATAGCCTCCTTGACGATGGGCGAATCAATAACGTCATTCAGTTCCTGCGTAACCACTCCAGCAATGCCGTGGAACTTGCGGACGGTCTTATAAAGGTACTTGATGTACTCCGCCATGGTGGGAGAGGCAATCGCTTTCCATGCCTCTTCGATAATCAGTGCCTTGCGCCCTTTCTTGATGCGCATCTTTTGCAGGAACACGTCCATGATAATCAGCACCACGATAGGGAAAAGCACGGGGTCATCCTTGATTTTGTCAATTTCAAAGACGATAAACCGCTCATCGAAGAGATTTACATCCAAGTCGGAGTTCAGCGTGGCTTCCAGTTCGCCGCCCCGGTAGAACTGTTTCAGGATGGCTGCAAAGTCACGGATGTTGAAACTGATTTTCTCCAACGAGGTGATTTGCGGGATGCGCTCCAGGGCAAACTCATAGTAGGAGTTGAAGGAAAGCTCCTTGACCTTCAACCTCCGTTTCTGTTCTTCCATATGGTCGATTTGCTTCTCAATCTTAATCAGCATGGAATTGTTATACAATTCTTTCTTGTAGGTCTCAATGATGCGGAGGGCACGTTCCTTCTCGGATGGGGTTGCCGCCTCGTCATTCACAAGGGCGGTCAATGACCGGCATTGACGGATGAGCTTCAGACGGCGCACTTCCGAAGGCAGCAGGAGCGCACGGCTTTCCGGCTTCTCCGGAACCTCCTCCATGTTTATCTGGTTGTCAATGTCCTCCATGCCGTGAGCGAACTGCTCGTAATCATCCTCCATCTTGGCTGCCACCAGCAGTTTCTGACGCAAGCCGTCCCTTTCCTCCTCGGTGAACTTGTCAAACGGCTGGAAATAGGTTTGGTAATATTCCACGATGGTCTGGTTTATCAGCATGTCCTCAATCTTGGTCGGGAACGCATTGCCTTTGAATATCAGGAATATCAACGATTTCAGGAAGTTCTTCTTCTCCCCGAAGTTCAAGTCATATTCCTCTTTCGTTACCTTGAAGGGATTCATGGAGATGGGCTTCTCCTTGGAATAGCTGATATAGGTGCCTTTGTAGTAGCCGCAGATGCCTTCATAGGAGTCTCCGGTATCTACCATGACCACATCGGTCTGCTGTTCCAGCAACTGGCGGACAACGCTGTTCATGTGGAAGCTCTTGCCGCTGCCGCTTGGTCCGATACAGAAGAAGTTGGCATTGTCGGTCATCTTGACCTTGCCTTCCTTGCCTGTGATGTCAATACATACCGGCAGTCCCTGACGGTCGGTATAGTACGTGGTCAGTGGAGTCTCTTCCGAACCTTTCAGATGCTCCTTGAAGAAGAAGCACAATGCCGCATCCGAGAGGGTCAGGAAAAGGTCATAGTCGGGATTGAAAGCGTAGGCATTGCCGGGAAAGCTGTCCGTGAAAAGCTCCAATTGGTTGTACGCGCTTTTGGACGGCATGATGCCGCACTCGTACAGTTTGGTCTCCAGATAGGATGTTACCGGAGTTACCTTGTCCGCCGGACAGCTCACCAGCATATTGAAGTTGCTATATACCAGCAGCGTGCTGTCCACGGCAAGACGGTCAAGCACCTCCTCGATGTCCGCCTTGGCAATCTTGTTGCTGGGGTCGGGCATGGAGCCGTGCCGTTTTGCCTTGCCCTGCAGCTTGCGGAGCAGCTTGCGCTGTTCGGGAATCTGCACCACCTGGTTGAAGACCACACAGTCCGAAAAGGGCACTTGCGTCAGGAAGGAGAACAGGTCGGTGGCGATGGCATAGCCGTTGACGCTCATCTGCGCATAGGGCTTGACCATGGACGGCAAGTTAATCTCGTCGATGTCCACCAGCGGATAGGAACGGATAATCCGGCTTCCGATTTTGAGATATTCGTCCGATGCCTTGAAGTTGGTCATGGAGAAAGAGCCGTGCCGGAACTGGAACGCCATGAAGCGGTGGCAATACTCGTTGACCTCCTCCTTGGTCAGCAGGCGGTGCCGGATATGCTTCTCGGCGAGCATGTCATCCACCTTGGCGACCTTGGCATGGAAGTCCAGCCATTTCTTGGGGTCATACTGCACAAACTGGCTGCGCTGCGCCTCCTGCGTGACTATCAGATAGGTGCGTATCTCCGTGAACTCTCTTCCCTCGAAGTAGTTGAAGTAGCTCCGGGTCAGGAACTCGGCATCTTCCGGTACCTCATGGTGGTAGCTCTGCTTGCAGAGGATGTCCTGCTTCTGCAAGGCATAGCCTTCCCCAAGCGTCTGCAACACACCGCCCAGCACCTCCTGAAAGCGCACGTACTGCTCCGCATCCGTACACAACTGCTGTACGGGATTGGTCATTTCAAAAATGATGGACGGTTCTCCCTTGGCTGAGAAAAGGACGACATGACCGTCCGTTTCCTCCAACTGCGCATAGAGACCATCAAATGCTTTTTTTCGGGTATGTGCCATAGCTGTTTACTCTTTTTGATTACATATCACGTCTCAATTTCTTATAAACATAGATGCCTTTGGACCGCTTCTTGTTGTGCAGTCCTCCACGCTGCTTGACATAGATGACCGCCAGTCCGACCACCGCCGTTACCAGCATGGCGATGAATCCGGCGAGCTTCCCCAAGACGATGGAGAATGCAATGAAACTGACAAAGGAAACACCGATGGCCGCTGCCGCCAGCGTGAGAAAACGCCCGCGGATGCCCATGAACTCCAACGGTTTCTGCAACCCCTTGAATACGGGATAACCCTCCTGATTCATCGTCATGATGCTGTTGTATATTTGTTGTAACTATTTAAAGAACAGCGGTAAGGCTTCCGACAGGGCAATGAATGCGATACAGCCTCCGATGGTCATCATAATGGTCTTTTTCACGTCCTGATCACCGTTTTGCATCTTGAAATAAACATTGAAGGCACCTACCAGAACGATGACTGCGGCGATGGCTTTCATCAGGTTGGAAACGGGTTCCTGATAGGAACTGACTTCCTGCGTGGCCTTGGTAAAACCGGCTGCGCCCTTGCTGGCTGCCATGACGTCGCCCACCGAAAGGACAAGGGCTGTCACGGCGAACATACTTCTCTGTGCGAATGTGGAAGCCATAAAACGCTCCGCCGCACGTTGTAATCTCTTTTTTAACTGTTGCATTTTTTAATCATGTTAATGGGTTCTATCACCAAAGGAACAGAGGTCGCTAAAGGAACGGTATGTATAAGATATGCTCTTATCTTGCGTTTTCACAGGTGAATATGAGTGTCCCAAGGTCGCAGGTGCCAGTCTCCGCCAGCCTGTCTATCGCGCCGATAATATCCTCTACAAGGATGCCGTCAGTCATGATGGCTTCCCGATAGCCCGGACGGTGAAAGGGCTGTTCCGAAGGGGACTGCGGTTTCTGTCCGGCTTCATCTTCCTCATTATTTTCAGACGGCTCCTGCGTCTTCCCGGGTTCATTCCGGCTTATCTTAATCGGCTTGAAGGTCTGCGCTTCATCCGATATGTCTATCTCTTCCTCGGTATGATTGTCCTGTTCCGCCAGCTGCGCTGCCTTGGCTTTCTGTATGTCCATCACAATCAGTACCGCATAATAGAGAAGGAAGGCGATAAACAGAATAAATACTATTTGTCCGTATTGCATGGTTGTTTGTTATATGATAGTGGATAAAACGGATAATTCATTTCCCGGGAAAGGCAGGAAGCGAAGTCCCAGCTTGACACCCCGGCATTCCAGCCGTTCCTTGCGCTCGACGTTTCCGGTATAGTACAGGATGTTGCGTTCTTGCCCCACGATATAACCGATGCCCTTCAGCCGGGAACGGAGACGGACCCTTGCCCGGTTAGAAACGACCTTGATGCGTGTTGCCGGGGAGAGTCCGAAGATGACACGGCGTCTTTCCCGGCATATCATCTCGCCACGGACACGGGAAGAGACACGGTAAATCTCTTCCTTGGTGCGTTTCAGTCCGATCTTTGCCGCAATGCGGCTGACGCTCATCTTGGAAATGCCCAACTCCTTTGCCATTTCGGAGAAAGACTTGTCTTGAAAATGGCTGCGGATATGTTCGGCACGTTCCATCCATCGGGACTTGGCGACCTTGACGATGCCCAACTTCTTTGCCTTGTTCTTTACCGCCGTCTCGCTCATGCCCAGCAAGGCGGCTGTATAAGTCGTGGTCTCTACCGGGTAGGTTTCGGCAAGCACGGCTATCAGACTGTCGTTCCATCTGCTCTTTCCCATGGTCATTCCTCCCTGAAATTGGCAAGCAACGACTTCTTCTCACGGCGGAACCGGGCAAGCTGCGGCAGGTACACGTCAAAGAAGGCACGTACAATCGCATTGACCAGATCGGAACGGCAACGGTTGTGAATGTCGCAGTCGTCCAATGAGTCGGCAAGGTCGCGGTCTAACTTGCATACCAGACGGTCGTTCCTGCCATCTCTTGTATCGGAGGATTCAAGATGGGAGAGGAAACTGTTCCAACACTTGTCTATATTGTCCATGAAGGGAACAAGGTTCTCTGCCTTCAGTGATATTTCTTGGGCGGAGCTTTCTTGTGCTCCTGATTGGTCCTGAGGTTCATTCGTCAGGCTGATGTCGGGGTCATTGATACCCTTTGTCAAGTCGTCTATTTCCGGAATATCTTTTGTCATTGCGTTATGGGTATTGATGTTGCTGATTATGTTATTGTTCACTTTCTGTAGAGGTTGCTTGTTGCTCCTCATTTTTCTTGCCTTTCTTCTCCGTCAGCTGTATGCCTGAAAGGACAGTTTCCCGAATCGGTTTCTCCGTATCGAAGATACTGACATAGATTCTTTCAAAGACAGGGGCGACAATGCTGCCCTGCATGTCAAGGGCGGCCATGGTGCTGAAACGCTCCATGTCGGCACGCTTGGGAACCTTGGCGGTTACATAGCCGTAGTTGGAGAAGGTTTCCCTCGCATTTTCCCAAATGACCAGTTCGGAGCGTTTGCCGACCCTGCCGTCATGCAGGTTGGGGATGATGAAGAGCCGTGCCTTCATCCGTTCACCGACGGCTTTTCTCAGACGGTCGATGAACATCAGGAAGCTGGCGGTGGAAGGAACGGTTACCAAATCGTAATGGAAAGGGACAACGATGATGTCCGAGTTGACGAACATGGGAACCAGACCGTCCGCTTTCAGGCTGCCGGGAGAGTCCATGAGTGCCACGTCTATGCTCGGATCGTTGTGGAGCTTTTCCATCAGGGAAGTCATGGCATTCTTGTCGTTGGCTTCGTATGCCAGCACATCGTAGGGCATCTGCTGCTCGCCGTACTTCTTGCTGTCCGCCTTGCGGCACTTGATGATGGAGTGCTGGAAGTCGCAGTCAACCACCACGACACGCACTCCTTTCGTCACTAAATAATTGGCGAAGGTTACGCAGAGCGTCGTCTTGCCGACGCCTCCTTTCTGGTTGGCGAATGTTACTATGACCGGTGTCTGTATCATTGCAGTGCGATTATTAATTTTGCGCCAAAATTATCATCCGGTGAACCCGAAAAACGAAATGCGCAACACTTATATGCTTTTGGTCGCTCTGACCTGAATGTATGGAACACTCCATATCGGAGATTCCGGGTTAGGGGAAACTGAAAAGGTTACGGCAGAAAGTCCATAAAAACTTTTACCGTAACCTTTCGTTTGTATGGCATTATCTTTTCAGGGAACGTCCGTCATCCACTTCACCGTAGCCGTCTCTCTGTCCAACTTCCCATTCGCGTTTCTCGCTGTGGCTGCCACTTCCGCTATCGCGCAGCTTGACATAACGGGACCGAGGTTTGTGCGTAGGAGTGGCTGACGGATGCTGCCGTTGCTGTTTCGGAGCTTTCCGTTTCAGCCGTTCAAGGTCAAAGCCTTCTTCGGTCAGGTTGACGATGATGTGTTGCTTGAAATTGACCGCATAGGTAGCGTTCTCATCCTGACGGATGGTAAAACCTTCCGCATAAAGACCACCCTTGACCGAAGTAACAGTTTCATCCTCAAAAATAGCATGGAGGCGGTTGACGGCATCCGCATAGGCAGTTGTCCGTTCCGACGAGAGGGAAACAAGGTCTGGACGGTTCACCTTGAAAATACCGCACAACAAATCCCGTTCCGCTTCGGTGAACGGCTTGAACTTCTCCACCCATGCGATGCGGTTGTTGCGGTCTATCGCTTCCGCCATGAACGGCTTCAAGGGACGGGACTGACCGTTGAAGTAAATGACACCTTTCTTTATATAGGCGTGCTGTTTCCGTATCTTGCCGTAAATCTCGCTTTGGGTCGTCTTGGGATTGAGGGTAAGCAGACGGTCTATGAAATCCTCAATGTGGTTGAAGCGTTGTTCAGGAGTGGCGAAGTCCAGCAGCTCGTCCACAGACAATACCCTTGCGCCGTGGATGACGGTCTGGCTGACATGGTCAACCAGCATGTAACCGTAAGCCGCATCCTTCTTGCCGAAGAAGACAAGGTCAATGCCGAACTTGGCTTTCAGTTCCTTCTGCAGTTCCTCCTTGTTCGTGCTTACGTCCCGGTACTTTTTGAGGATGCTCCGTAGCTGGCGGCAACGTGCCCTTTCCCGGTAGCCGCTTTTATACAATACCTCGATGTCGGACAGGGGAAGTTTCCGCTGCACCGTGCCGCCTTGTTTGACAAATACCGTTCCGTCCTTCTGATAGACCTCATAACCCATGGAAACCATGACTGCCTTGAACTGGGCGAAGGAGGAGAAGGTGTACTTCTTGGCGGCAGCTATGTCATCATCGGTCTTCTGTTTTCGGTCGTTGCCGAGAATCCGGTCAATGACTTCCTGCGACCGCCTGCGCTCATGGTCGTGGGCTATCTTCTTTCCGTCGGGCGAGATGCGTGAGGTAACGATATGCAGGTGGGTGTTGTCCGTGTCGTAGTGGGAATAGACCAGCAGCGGTTGCCCGGGTTCGCCATATCCCATTTCTTGGAGATACCGGTGCGCGAACTCCAGCATCTCAGATTCCGAACGCTCGTGTCCCTTGCAGGAGAAGGCTACATGATACTGGGCTTTCCGGATTCTGCTGTTCCGGGATGTATATTCCTGAAGGTACTTGACCAGTTCATCAGGGGTAGGTTTGCCGAATGTTCCGAGTGCCCCGAAATTCTGCATTTCGAGTAACCGGGCTACGCCTTTCGAGACTTTCCGCTCATTGTAACCGACTGCATGGAAGTCTGAGCTTCCGGGTAATATGGTAACTATCATCTTGAGTTCTGTTTATCGGGGTTCTTGAATACCTTGCAACCAAAGTATTCGGATTTAAGGGCATTCAGAGCTTGACGGCTTTTCGGGTTACGGCATCCAGTTCCTTCTTTATCCCGTTCAATGTCTTTCGGGCTTCAAGGATGGCAGGCATCAAGACCTCTTGGATATACTCAGGAGCCAGCAGTCCGGCTACCGCAAGCTCATTGGCTCGCTTGACCGACTGGTTCAGGTTTCCGCCCGCCCAGGACAGTTCGTTCTGAAACTTCCGGTAAAACAGACCGAGGTCATTGATAAGTTCGAGCTTCTTCTTGACATCTATGTTGGAATGCTCCGCCACGGCTGAACGGATATAATGGCTTACGGAGCTGTACGAAGCCGATTTCTCTTTAAGCAGCGCGGCTTCCTCCGGGGTAAGCCGCAACTGAAATACTTTGGTTCTCTGTTTCATCATACTATGATACATCGGTTGATGGGTTTCCCGGAACATATTTCGCAGGGCGAAACAGCGATGCAATCGCCCCGATGCGCAGCAGTCGGCAAGTTACCTTTGGCAGGATAAAACGGAGTTTTGTAATGACAAAGGTACAACTTGCTTGACAAATCCTGCAACGCAGGTCAATATCCTCCCGGGTTCTTTATTGCACCAAAGTTATCGCTGAAAAACGCCTTGCGGAGAAATGTACAACAGAATTGTTCGCAAGAAGTTAGTTGCCAACTGAAAGTCCTCAAACATTGGTATCTGGGATAGTTGGTTTTTGGGTTTCTCTATACCGAGAAACCGAGGGCCTCTGATTTCGGGGGATAGTGGACGCAAACATTCTTAGACTGAGAGATTACAGGTTGTTCGGTTTGTAAATACAGGAAGTGATAAATAGCTGCATTTCCCAGTTAGCAAGGAACGCTGTATCAAGATATACATATTCCGAGATATGAAGGTGGAATGTTATCACAAACTCATGTTTGGAATAACAGAAGGCTTGAATGTTCAAGATTCCAATGATGCCAATAGCAGGGAAAAGAAGTATCTGATAAAGTGGAAATGATAGTAGCCGAAGTCTTGGAAAGAGCGGTCCGTTTATCGTTGGATTTTTTAGATTGATGAGACTGGGGTAGAGAGCATTTTGAGTTTGTGCAACTGAGCATTCGAGGTTCTAAGGTACTCGGATATTTGATATAATTAACTGAATATAAGCGATGTGTAATTTCATAAAGTCGCTATTTTTGAGTATCTTTAAGGTAGAGATTCATGGCTCTATTTATCATGTTCAAGTAAAAGTTGCATCATATGTTTGAGATATTGTTATTGATATACCTGTTCCCGATTATGGTGATAGCCATGTTGCTTGTCAAACTGGCGATATGGATTGTCAGGAACTTATTCAAGTTTGTCCTATGGCTCGTCCGGACGCTGTTTGTCCTTTTAGGCAAAGGGCTGCTGCTTGCTTTTGCGTTTGTGGTAGCTAAGAAACCTTTTAATCATCCGCCGGACAGATAGGGAAAAACAAAACTGTACCCGTCAAGTGATGACCGGTACAGTTTTGTGAATGGAAAAAGAATTGGTTTCCCTTTACGTTATTAAAAGCACTTTTGAGTGGCAACTAAAAACCTTTGCCTTTACTTCGCTCATAAACCGCTTCTTTTTGTGTGTCGCAGTTGGTCAGACGGAACTGGACATTACAACCGGTAGGGATGTCCTTGGGTAGTTGTTTTACAAGCCTCGCTATGACTTCATCCACATTACTAAAGCCTATGTCAGTAAGTTCTCCTACAACCTTCCCTTTGAAATAGGCACGTCCATATATCATTCTTTTAGGAGAGATACGGAACAGAGCATCTTTAGGCTCTTCAAGGTCAAGAGCCTTTCCTTGCTTACTTTGTTCATCACTGAAAAAGATGAAATCAATAATTTTGGCATTGAGTTCCCATGCTGGAGTAAAGTCCAGCTTCATATAGCCCCTTGTGATATTAAATCCATGACTATGGTTCATTCCAAATGCCACTTCGTAAATATTGGCTCCGCAGTCATTTTGAGCAATGGTTGCCCATGTATGCCGGAATGTATAGAAACAATAACAATCTTCTTTACTCATACCCATATCCAGACAAATCTTTCGTATTCCGATGTTTACATTCGCATTGAAACTGTCGGAATTGCTGTAACGCTTGTGGAAATTAAACAGATATTCTTCATTTTCATCAGTAGAGAGGTATTTGTCAAACGTGGATTGGATAAACGGTTCAACTCTCATTTCCATATAACCTTCATCACGGCGACTGTTTCTAATCTTTGCTCTTTTATAGCCAATGACTCCATTTTGGTAGTCTTTCTTTTTGAGTTCGTACAAATCAACAGAATTGATACCTCCCAAACAAAGAGAAAGAAGAGCAATATCTCTTCCCAATTCTGGCAGGGAAGAAATCATTTTGCTTATAGGCAACGGACGATTGAAAAACTCACGACAAGCCTCTGCGCTAATAGCACGTTTTAGTGTTGTATCTGACTTGGGTATTTGAACTTTGTGCCATGGATTGAACTTGATACGTATTATATCACGTTCTTCATCATTATATTCCGCTATCGCACATTTAAAAATTTGTCTTATACAAGTCGGATACATTTCTTTGGCTCTATTGGTTAAAGAAAGGGATGCAATCCATTTCTTTAGTACGGTTGATGTCAAGTGATTAAACATCACATGGGTTGTTCCAAGATAACGCTCCAAATGATTAACAGCAAGACGATAATTCTTCGCATTACGTTCGTGACCCTCGCGAATCATACGATTGATATGCATGGTTGCATATTCGCTAAAGCAAACATTATCCTCTACGTGAGTAAGATACTCTATCAGTTCTGAAACAGAGTATTCGGATATATCCTTGCGATTCGCCATATCGGTGTATTTCAGGATTTCCCTTGAACAATATTCATTTACTACCGCATCTTTAATTTCTCCAGACTTTAGAATTTGCTTATCTGTAATGAGCTTATCAGTTTTGATATAACCCATTCTGGAACGGTGAACGATGCGAATGTACACCGGATAAAAGCCATCGGCTCTTTTCTTTCTTACAACTGCTTTAAATGTAGCCATATATCAATAATTTAATGGTGTATGCTTTGGTGTATGCTCCTATATTCACAAATGTATGTCCAGGTGTATGCAAATACCGTTCATTTGGCTATTCTTATGCGGTCAAATGAACGAACCGTCTGAAAACAGATTAGGCTGTAATGCCTTATTTACAAGTCATTACAGCCTAATTCAACAACTAAGTCGGAACTACCGTTATTCCTCTATGGCAGCCTGCGCCGCCGCCAATCTGGCAATCGGCACTCTGAATGGAGAACAACTAACGTAGTTCAAACCTACCCGGTGACAGAACTTCACTGAAGAAGGCTCACCACCATGTTCACCACAAATACCACATTTCAGATCCGGACGGATAGCACGGCCCTTTTCTGTAGCCATACGTACCAACTGTCCCACACCATTCTGATCGAGAACCTGGAACGGGTCTACTTTCAAAATCTTCTTTTCCAGATAAACAGGAAGGAAAGAAGCTATATCATCACGAGAATAACCGAAGGTCATCTGCGTTAAGTCATTTGTACCGAATGAGAAGAACTCGGCAGAAGAAGCGATACGGTCGGCAGTCAAAGCGGCACGCGGAATTTCAATCATTGTACCCACTTTGAAGTCAATGCTATCTCCTACTTCCTCAAACAACTTCTTAGCTTCCGCACGGATTACATTTTCCTGCTCCTTGAATTCATACAAGATACCAGTTAATGGAACCATGATTTCCGGATGAGTTTCCACTCCTTCTTTCTTCAATTCGAGTGCAGCACCCAAGATGGCACGTGTCTGCATCTGTGTAATTTCAGGATAAGTATTTCCCAGACGGCAACCACGGTGACCCAACATCGGGTTATGCTCACACAATGATTCTACACGTTGCTGGATATATTGCAGGCTCACACCCATAGTATCTGCCATTTCCTGCTGTCCCTTCAAATCGTGAGGAACGAACTCATGCAAAGGAGGATCGAGCAAACGAACCGTTACCGGACAACCAGCCATTGCTTTAAAGATACCCTTAAAGTCTTCTTGTTGATATGGAAGAATCTTAGCCAATGCTTTACGACGTCCTTCCGCATTTTCCGCCAAAATCATTTCACGCATTGCCTTGATCTTTTCACCTTCGAAGAACATGTGTTCCGTACGGCAAAGCCCAATACCTACTGCACCGAAGTTACGAGCCACTTCCGCATCATGAGGAGTATCTGCATTCGTACGTACCTGCAGACGAGTATACTTATCAGCCAGCGTCATTAATTCGGCAAAGTCACCGGAAAGTTCTGCAGCCTGTGTTTCTACCTTACCATTATAAACTACACCTGTACTTCCGTTCAGAGAGATATAATCGCCTTCTTTCAACACAACACCGTCAATTTCTACGGTACGGTTTTTATAATCGATATTCAATGCACCTGCACCTGATACACAACATTTACCCATACCACGAGCCACAACAGCAGCATGAGAAGTCATACCGCCACGAGCCGTAAGAATACCTTCGGCAACTGCCATACCGGCCAAGTCTTCCGGAGAAGTTTCGATACGAACCATTACCACACGTTTACCGGCAGCATGCCATTCAGCAGCGTCGTCAGCAAAGAACACCACCTGACCGGTTGCAGCACCCGGAGAAGCCGGAAGACCACGAGTCAACACTTTGGCTTTCTTCAAAGCATCCTTATCGAATACAGGGTGAAGCAATTCATCGAGTTTATTCGGTTCCACGCGCATCAAAGCAGTCTTTTCGTCAATCATGCCCTGACGGAGCAAATCCATAGCGATCTTCACCATAGCAGCACCTGTACGCTTACCGTTACGTGTCTGAAGGAACCAGAGTTTACCTTCTTGTACGGTGAACTCCATGTCCTGCATATCTTTATAATGATTTTCCAGTTTAGTCTGGAGAGCATCTAATTCTTTATAGATTTCCGGCATTGCCTCTTCCATGGAAGGGAACTTCGCTGCGCGAACATCTTCGGTCACACCAGCCAATACAGCCCAACGTTGAGAACCAATCTTGGTGATCTGTTGCGGAGTACGGATACCGGCCACTACGTCTTCACCTTGTGCGTTAATCAGATATTCACCATTGAAAAGGTCTTCACCCGTACCGGCATCACGTGAGAAACAAACACCAGTAGCCGAAGTTTCACCCATATTACCGAACACCATAGCCTGTACATTGACAGCTGTACCCCATTCATCAGGTATACTTTCCATCTTACGGTAAAGGATAGCGCGTTCATTCATCCATGAATCAAATACGGCACATATAGCTCCCCAAAGTTGTTCGTATGCACCAGTCGGGAAATCTTTTCCGGTCTGTTCCTTTACGGCAGCTTTAAATTTCTTTACGAGTTCCTGCAAGTCTTCCACTTTCAACTCGTTATCCAGTTCTACCCCTTTCTCTTTTTTCACCTCTTCGATGATTGCTTCGAAGGGGTCGATATCTTCTTTATTGGTAGGCTTCATGCCCAATACTACGTCACCGTACATCTGCACAAAACGACGATAAGAGTCCCATGCAAAGCGTGCATTACCTGTCTTACGGATAATACCTTCTACCACTTCGTCATTCAATCCCAAGTTCAGAATCGTATCCATCATACCCGGCATAGATGCGCGCGCACCGGAACGTACAGACACCAACAAAGGATTTTCAACGTCACCGAATTTAGATTTCATCAACGTTTCCACGTGAGTGATTGCTTTTACCACTTCATCTTTCAGCAGCTCAACCACTTTATCACGTCCTAACGTATTGTATTCCGTACAAACATCTGTAGTTATTGTGAATCCGGGAGGGACAGGAATTCCGATTAAATTCATTTCTGCAAGGTTGGCTCCCTTACCACCGAGCAAATTCTTCATGTCAGCCTTTCCTTCTGCCTGACCATTACCAAAGGTATAAACTCTTTTTTTATCCATAATATTGTGTTTAAAGTTACATTATGATTTTTTTCTGTTCGCAAATCTAAGGATATTTCGCAAACTTGAAAACTTTTTGCGAAAAAACTTTCTATCAAAATGCAATTTCGACATTACAATCCGGAATATTTCTGTATACCCGAATTTTTTCCAAAAAAAATACCTACTTTTGCAAAGTAATTATTAGACTGGTGTAAAAGTGGCAAGAAAGAAAAAAGAGCTTCCCTTATTGGAGAAGGTAACAATCATGGATGTGGCTGCCGAAGGAAAAGCCATCGCAAAAGTAAACGACCTGGTGATTTTTGTTCCCTATGTAGTGCCGGGTGATGTCGTAGACCTGCAAATCAAGCGTAAAAAGAATAAATATGCCGAAGCTGAAGCGGTGAAGTTTCACGAGCTGTCGCCCAATCGCGCTGTTCCTTTCTGCCAACACTATGGCGTATGCGGTGGCTGCAAGTGGCAAGTGCTCCCCTATTCGGAGCAGATCAGATATAAGCAAAAGCAAGTGGAAGATAATTTGAGACGTATCGGGAAAATCGAACTTCCCGAAATTTCTCCGATTCTCGGTTCTGACAAGACGGAATTCTACAGGAACAAACTGGAATTCACCTTCTCAAATAAACGCTGGTTGACAAACGAAGAAGTTCGTCAGGATGTGAAGTATGACCAGATGAATGCGGTGGGTTTCCACATTCCGGGAGCCTTTGACAAGGTGCTGGCTATTGAGAAATGCTGGTTACAGGATGATATATCCAACCGTATCCGCAACGCTGTACGTGACTACGCTTACGAACACGATTACTCTTTCATCAATCTGCGCACACAGGAAGGTATGCTGCGGAATATGATTGTACGCACCTCTTCAACTGGCGAACTGATGGTAATCGTCATTTGCAAGATTACAGAAGATCACGAAATGGAACTGTTCAAGCAGTTACTCCAGTTCGTAGCGGACTCTTTCCCTGAAATCACTTCTCTTCTATACATTATTAATAATAAGTGCAACGACACAATCAATGATTTGGATGTGCATGTATTTAAAGGGAAAGATCACATCTTTGAAGAAATGGAGGGACTGCGTTTCAAAGTAGGACCGAAATCATTCTATCAGACCAACTCGGAACAGGCTTATAACTTATATAAAGTAGCCCGTGAATTTGCCGGATTAACAGGCAACGAACTGGTATATGACCTCTATACAGGAACGGGAACAATCGCCAACTTCGTATCACGCCAGGCTCGCCAGGTAATCGGTATCGAATATGTGCCGGAAGCTATCGAAGACGCAAAGGTAAATGCAGAAATCAATGATATCAAGAATGCATTGTTTTATGCCGGTGATATGAAGGATATACTGACGCAGGATTTCATCAATCAGCATGGACGCCCGGATGTAATCATTACTGATCCTCCTCGTGCCGGTATGCACCAGGATGTAGTTGATGTCATCTTGTTTGCCGAACCGAAACGGATTGTGTATGTAAGTTGTAATCCTGCTACTCAAGCACGGGATTTGCAATTACTCGATGAGAAATACAAGGTGAAAGCCATTCAACCGGTAGATATGTTCCCTCACACCCACCACGTAGAAAATGTGGTGTTGCTGGAACTTCGATAATCCGTGGTGATAATAGAATTTCAAAAGAAAAAAGAAATGGGAAAAAGACCTAGAAGAACTCCTGCTGAAAAAGCACGTGCTCAATATACCAATTATGCAGTGAAAGAACCCATGGAACTAATGGAGTTCCTGGCTGCCAAGATGCCGGACGCAAGTCGTACGAAATTAAAATCGTTGTTAAGCAAACGGGTTGTATTTGTTGATAATGTGATAACCACACAATTCAACTTTCCTCTTGAAGCGGGCATGAAAGTGCAAATCAGCAAACAAAAGGGAAAAAAAGAATTTAATAACAGACTGCTGAAAATCGTGTATGAAGACGCATATATCATTGTTGTCGAAAAGATGCAAGGACTTTTATCAGTCAATACAGAAAGACAGAAAGAGCGCACAGCCTATACAATACTTAACGAATACGTGCAACGTTCCGGACGTCAATTCCGTGTGTTTATCGTTCATCGCCTGGACAGGGACACTTCCGGCCTGATGATGTTTGCTAAAGACGAAAAAACACAGCGGACACTACGTGATAACTGGCACGATATCGTGACTGACCGTCGATATGTAGCTGTGGTGGAGGGAAGTATGGAAAAAGATTATGATACAGTCGTTTCCTGGCTGACTGATAAAACGCTTTATGTAAGTTCCAGTGAATATGATGACGGTGGATCAAAATCTATTACCCACTATAAGACCATCAAACGTGCCAACGGATATTCTCTGTTGGAACTCGATTTGGAAACCGGCCGAAAGAATCAGATTCGTGTACACATGCAAGATTTAGGACATCCTATTATCGGTGATGGAAGATATGGAAGAGAAGATGCTCCCAACCCTATCGGACGACTGGCACTCCATGCTTTCAAACTTTGTTTCTACCATCCGGTAACGGGAGATTTGATGGAGTTCGAGACGCCTTATCCGGCGGAGTTTAAGAAGTTGTTTCTGAAAAAATAAAGAAAATACGTTCAAAAAGAAAAGGAGTTAAATCAATTGATTTAACTCCTTTTCTTTTAAAATCATATCTTATTCTATTGCATCTGCAACTCAATATAATCAATATATTCTCCATCAAGATACAAGTCACCTTGCAAATAACGTCCTCTAACACGAACGCCTCTTATCTCACGTAAGGCAAAATCACGTCCATAATCAAGGTACAATGTGCCATAATCAACCCACCACCGAAAAGGCAAATCACCTGCAGGTCTACCATCATAATCATAAACCTGATAGTCTATTCCCAGTCCATTATTATCTAAGCGAATACCACTTTCTATCGGATTATAATCAGAACCGAACCACAAATCACCCACCCAGGTGCGTCCCATCAAATCATCATAAATATCTTCATCGTCTTCACACGAAGTAAAGCCAACCAATAAAGTCAGCATCATCAAGATACCTGCATATCTCTTTATCATTTTCATAATTCTCTAGTTTATTGCGTTTATTAATACAAAATTAGCATTTTATATTTACTATACATCACAAGCCACAAGTTTTTTGTACCTTTGCAAAGATAATATTAAATTTTCCACATGAAACTTCTTTGGCTTGATTTAAATAGTTCGTACGCTCATTCTTCGCTGGCATTGCCAGCCTTACATGCCCAGATAGCAAATAATACAGACATTGAATGGTGTACGGTCTCCGCCACTATCAATGAAAATACCGGTAGTGTCGTCAATCAAATCTACCGCCATCAACCGGACATCATTGCAGCTACCAACTGGCTATTTAATCACGAGCAACTCCTGCACATCGTTTCACGCGCAAAAGCGTTACTACCTCACTGCTGTGTTATACTCGGAGGTCCCGAGTTTTTAGGAGATAATGAAGCTTTCTTATATAAGAACAAATTTGTAAGCGGAGTGTTTCGCGGAGAAGGCGAAGAAGTATTTCCTTTATGGTTAAAAGTGTGGAATCAGCCAAGAAAAGAATGGAAATCAATCACAGGACTCTGCTATCTGGATGAATCGGAAGCATACCATGACAACGGGCTCGCCCGTGTCATGAACTTTTCCGAATTAGTCCCTCCTGAAGAGAGCCGTTTCTTCAATTGGAGCAAACCCTTTGTGCAATTAGAAACTACCCGCGGATGTTTTAACACCTGTGCCTTTTGTGTCAGTGGAGGTGAAAAACCGGTTCGCACCCTATCTCTTGAAGCAACCCGGAAACGTCTTGACGTGATACACCAACACGGAATCAAGAATGTACGGGTACTGGACCGCACTTTCAATTACAACAACAAACGGGCAAAAGAATTACTAAATCTATTCCGCGAATACCCGGATATCTGTTTTCATCTGGAAATTCATCCTGCACTCCTTTCCGATGAACTCAAACAGGAATTAGCCACCCTTCCTAAAGGACTGCTGCACCTGGAAGCCGGAATCCAAAGCCTTCGGGAAAACGTGCTTGAACAAAGCCGGAGAATAGGCAAGCTCTCCGATGCTTTGGCCGGACTCAAGTATCTATGTTCCCTTGAAAACATGGAAACCCATGCCGACTTAATAGCAGGGCTCCCACTCTACCATCTATCAGAAATTTTCGATGATGTCCGTACTTTAGCAGAGTATGGCGCAGGAGAAATCCAACTGGAATCCCTCAAATTACTTCCGGGCACCGAAATGAAAAGAAGAGCGGACGAATTAGGTATACAGTACTCTCCACTCCCTCCATACGAAGTTCTTCAAACTCGTGAGATCACCGTAGATGAATTACAGACAGCACATTATCTGTCCCGCCTGTTAGACGGTTTCTATAATACCCCAACTTGGCGAAGCATCACACGGATACTCATTCTCGAAAACCCTCATTTTATACATGAGTTACTCGATCATTTAGTTCAAACAGATGTGATTGACACCCCTCTTAGCCTGGAAAAAAGAGGATTAATCCTCTATGACTTCTGCAAGAATCATTATCCCGACTACCTGACACAAGTCAGCATTGCATGGATAGAAGCGGGTATGTCATTAAAAAAAGCTCCGGCAGAAAAAGTAAGAACCAAAAGACAGCTACCACCTGAAAACTGGGAAATAGAATACGGAGCATATCGCGAGAATCTACGATTATGTTTCCTTCCCACCGATGAAGAAGGACATGGTTACTGGTTTGGTTTTGAGTCGGAGATTCAGAAGATACAACCGGTTTTCAAGGCTAAAAAACTATCATAAATAAAAGAAAAGTATTCTCATATTATGTGAAATTATTATTAGTCGCTGATCGTTTAGAGCAGCATTTCCTGTTTTCCACCGTCCATACAATAAACTTTACTAGCACAGTGTATGGACATTCGAAAATATCAATTCAATATTTTTTGCCTATTATTGTTCCCCTTATCCGCAACAGGACAAGAATGGAACAAACAGGATTCATTGAGACTTCAGCAAATGCTGGAATCCGGTCAGGAGATCAAGATAAATAGAAAGTTTATCGAAAAAGTAGAGCAAAACATGTACTCTCGAAAACCATTTGTAGATTTTGATCCCACACTACCGACTTTAAAATCTTCCATGATTTTTTCGAAACCTTCCATTCGCACTTATCAGACATTCCTAAAACCGGGTTCCACCTTTTTACCCACTTACTCCTGGTTAAGAATAAACAAGAATCTTGTGCTGCACAGTAAAAGTAATTTTGCAGAAAATTCCAGTTGCTTTCATATCCAAAGCCAAATAGAATATAATTTATCTCCCAAATGGTCTCTCAACATATATGGCGTACAAAACCTTGATACCCGAAAACACCGGGGCCTCCCTTCCGAAGTGGAACCCACCCAATTGGGTAGTAATGTTGTTCTCAAAATAAGTAAAAACTGGAAAATAAAAACAGGGGTACAATACCAATACAATGTCCTCCGCAAAAGATGGGAATGGATACCTCAAATTAGTGTTTCATACGAATGGTAACCCGTGCCGACAATCAGGAATCGAAAAGTTTTAGAAAACAAGAAAGCATATTTTCCATTTATTCTCGTACCTTTGTCATACGATTAAATATGCTATCATAATGAAGAACTTTATCAAGGGATTCCGGTTTACCCCCTCTAATTATCCGGCAGAAGTAGAAGCAAAAATACAGAAATACAGAAAGCAAGGTTATAAACTTCCACCGCGCAAAGTACTCCGTACTCCCGAGCAACTGGAAGGTATCCGGGAAAGTGCCAAAATCAATACGGCACTGCTGGACTATATTTCAGAGAATATCCGGGAAGGCATGTCCACCGAAGAAATTGATGTGCTAGTGTATGATTTCACTACCAGTCACGGTGCCATCCCTGCCCCACTCAACTACGAAGGCTTTCCCAAAAGTGTCTGTACTAGCATCAACGATGTAGTGTGTCACGGAATACCCAATAAAAATGAGATTCTGAAAAGCGGAGATATTATCAATGTAGATGTTTCCACCATTTACAAAGGATATTTTTCCGATGCATCCCGTATGTTTATGATTGGAGACGTCAACCCTGATATGCAAAAGTTAGTACAGGTAACCAAAGAATGTATGGAAATAGGAATTGCTGCCGCACAACCCTGGAAACAGCTGGGTGATGTAGGCGCCGCCATCCAGGAACATGCAGAAAAGAACGGATTCAGCGTAGTCCGTGATCTCTGCGGACATGGTGTAGGGATGCAATTCCATGAAGAACCGGACGTAGAACATTTCGGACGCCGGGGCACAGGCATGATGATTGTGCCGGGCATGACCTTCACCATCGAACCCATGATTAATATGGGAACCTACGAAGTGTTTGTAGATGATGCCGACGGATGGACTGTCTGTACCGACGACGGACTGCCTTCCGCCCAATGGGAAAATATGATTCTGATTACTGAAACCGGAAACGAAATTCTGACATATTAATGGAACTGATTCTACTTATTGTTATTGCCGTGTTAATGATAGTCCTACTTGTATTATCACTAACCAAAGGCAACAATCAAACTCAAGCAGAACAATTACAAATAGCCTTGCGCCAGCAAATGCAGGAAAACCGGGAAGAACTGAACCGCAGCATCCGGGAACTTCGCATGGAAATGACGCAAACGCTGAACCAGAATATGCAACAGCTCCAAGATGTTCTGCACAAGAATATGATGACTACCGGAGAACTGCAACGACAGAAATTCGACATGATGGCCCGCCAGCAGGAAGCATTACTGAAATCCACCGAGAAACGACTGGATGATATGCGCCTGATGGTGGAAGAAAAGCTCCAGAAAACCCTGAATGAACGTATCGGCCAATCATTCGAAATCGTCCGTTCGCAACTTGAGAACGTGCAAAAAGGACTGGGAGAAATGAAATCTCTTGCTCAAGATGTCGGCGGACTAAAAAAGGTATTGAGCAACGTAAAGATGAGAGGAACGTTCGGCGAAGTCCAACTGGGTGCACTCTTAGAACAAATGATGAGCCCCGAACAGTACGACGCCAATGTCAAAACCAAAAAGAGCGGAACCGAATTTGTAGAATTTGCCATCAAACTTCCGGGAAAAGATGACGCCAACAGCACCGTCTACCTCCCCATCGACGCCAAATTTCCGAAAGATGTATACGAACAATATTATGACGCATTCGAAGCGGGAGACGCAGCATTGATGGAATCGTCTGGCAAGCAATTGGAAAATACAATCAAAAAGATGGCAAAAGACATCCATGATAAATATGTAGACCCGCCTTTTACCACAGATTTTGCCATCATGTTCCTCCCGTTTGAAAGCATATATGCCGAAGTAATCCGACGTACCAGTCTCATCGAAACACTCCAAAAGGAGTATAAGATTGTAGTTACAGGTCCGACAACATTAGGCGCCATCCTCAACAGTCTCCAGATGGGATTCCGCACACTTGCTATCCAAAAACGTACCGGAGAAGTCTGGACCGTATTGGGAGCTGTCAAAACAGAATTCAGTAAATTCGGAGGGTTACTTGAAAAAGTACAAAAGAACTTGCAAAGCGCTGGTGACCAACTCGAAGAAGTCATGGGAAAACGAACACGTGCCATCGAACGCAAACTGCGGCAAGTGGAACAGTTGCCACACGAAGAAAGCCAAAAGATTCTCCCTATTGACGTAGAGGACGATTTGACAGATTACTAACTGATATTATTTAGGCACGGATTACACGATAAACACGGAAAGAAAATAAACTTATCCGTGCAATTCGTATAATCCGTGCCTAAAAAATCAAAGAAAGTGTTTCGACACACCTCGACACTAAACAGAAAATGCTCTACAACATTTCCATATCACATCAATCCGCATAACTCCGCAAAGCCAAATTCTTCACCCAAAGAACGAAGATACCCGTCAGAATCAGATTCAATACCAGAGTAAGCACTGAAATAACCAATGCCGGACCACCCAAGTTATATCCCAATGCAATGAAAATGATTCCGGCCCCTACCTCACCACGGGTAAACATACCGATGGAAAGAGCCAGTCGCTCACTTAATTTCCGGTCACGATAGAAGAACATCGGACAAAGTTTTCCTATATTCGACAATAAAGAGACAATCACCACATGAAACATAATCATTCCCCACGACATCATCTCCTGCGATCCCGTTACAGAATAAGAACCTGCATGAGTCTCCGCAAAGTTCACTCCGATAAAATGCGGCATACTCATTCCCACCAGAAACATGAAGAAAAATGAAATCCCGGTAGACACCTTTCGTTCCACAGGTGTGTCATGTTCCTTATGTTTCATAATCATACCCAGAACAAATGCCGGCAACAGGACTTCAATATGAATACTTCCCTCGTCCCCATACAATTCTTTACTCCCCAGATACAGTATTTGAGTAGCCAGAAATATAATCACTGAATAAAAGAGGATAGCCTTCCAATCCTGACGCCAATCATACTTATTCAATCTTTGCCAGCCGATCGACAAAAACAAGAACACAATCACCACCACAATAATCAACTGCCAGCGCAGCCCGATCATCATAATCTGAAGAGGAATCATTAAAAGAATCGTATCCAAGTCATCGAAAATTGCCAATACCTGTATCTTCTTATAAATCCAACTGGACTTCAGTCCGATAGCCGCCAACATCGTAAACAGAATACCGGCTGATGTAGGTGCAGCAAAACGGCTTAACAATAAATTCTCCTTCCACGCTTCCCAACTATTCCAAAACTCGGGCGGAAGCAAAATAAACACATAATAAATGGCAATCATAAACCACGGTAAAGCAGCCGTAGCCATTGCAATAAAATAATCTTGAGCGTAACTTTTCCACCGCGTTTTATCAAGGACGAACTCACGGCCTACATTAATCATTATAAAACTAAGACATACATAGAGTAGTACATTCGATATGGATTTAACAGCTCCATACCCATCTCCTGCCATCATCGGCAGGAATTGCGAAACCACGAGCCCCAACATCAGGAAGCCCGAAAAAGACAGAACTTTTCTCATATTTATAGTTGTTTGTTGCTAAAAAGTAATTGCCAAGGAAAGCTCTGCAGACAGAAGGCAATCACCTGGTGTATTAAAAACTAACCGCAAGTCAATTTGTTCAGAACATATCTCTGAAAAATTGCTTGCGGCAGTATTTTTAATCCAGCTTCAGTACGGCGAGGAAGGCTTTTTGCGGCACTTCCACGTTACCGATTTGTTTCATTCGTTTTTTACCTTTTTTCTGCTTTTCAAGCAGTTTACGTTTACGGCTCACGTCACCACCATAACACTTCGCTGTCACATCCTTACGAACAGCCTTAATCGTTTCACGGGAAATAATCTTAGCCCCGATAGCTGCCTGAATGGCAATATCAAACTGCTGCCGCGGAATAAGCTCTTTCAGTTTCTCACACATCCGGCGTCCCATATCGTAAGCATTGTCAATATGCGTCAAAGTAGAAAGTGCATCCACAGGCTCACCGTTCAACAAAATATCCAGCTTCACCAGCTTCGAAGTACGGAAACCATTCGGATGATAATCAAACGACGCATACCCTTTAGAAATACTCTTCAACTTATCATAAAAGTCAATCACAATTTCTCCCAAAGGCATATTGTAATAGATTTCCACCCGGTTACCGGAGATATATTCCTGTTTAATCAATTCACCGCGTTTACCCAGACAAAGCGTCATAATCGAACCGATATAATCAGTCGTTGTAATAATAGATGCTTTGATATACGGCTCCTCGATATGGTCAATCATCGTCGGGTCGGGCATACCACCGGGGTTGTGCACCTCCTTCATATTGCCCTGCTTATCATATATATGGTAGGACACGTTCGGTACCGTAGTAATCACATTCATATCAAACTCACGATCCAGGCGCTCCTGCACAATCTCCATGTGGAGCAATCCGAGGAAACCGCAACGGAAACCAAAACCCAAAGCCAATGAAGACTCCGGCTGGAAAGTCAACGACGCATCATTCAGCTGCAACTTTTCCAAAGACGCGCGAAGATCTTCGAAATCTTCCGCCTCAATCGGGTACACTCCGGCAAACACCATCGGCTTCACCTCCTCAAACCCGGCAATAGCCTTGTCACACGGACGGGCAATATGTGTAATGGTATCTCCCACCTTCACCTCTTTGGAAGTTTTGATACCGGAAATTATATATCCTACATCCCCCGTACGAAGTTCGTTACGAGGCACCATATCCATTTTCAACACCCCTATTTCATCGGCATCATACTCTTTTCCCGTATTGAAAAACTTCACCTTGTCGCCCTTGCGAATCGTGCCGTTTTCAATCTTGAAATAAGCTATAATTCCACGAAAAGAGTTGAATACAGAGTCGAAAATCAAAGCCTGCAACGGCGCCTCTTCATTCCCTTCGGGATGAGGAATACGTTCAATCACAGCAGCCAGTATCTCTTCCACTCCCATACCCGTTTTACCGGATGCACGGATTACCTCCTCGCGCTTGCAACCCAACAGTTCAACGATTTCGTCCTCCACTTCTTCGGGATTGGCGCTCGCCATATCGCATTTATTGATAACCGGAATAATCTCAAGGTCGTGTTCAATGGCCATATACAGATTCGAGATCGTCTGCGCCTGCACTCCCTGCGAAGCATCGACAATCAGCAATGCCCCTTCACATGCAGCGATAGAACGTGACACCTCATACGAAAAGTCCACGTGTCCCGGAGTATCAATCAGGTTAAGGACATACTTCTCCCCCTGATAAGTATATTCCATCTGGATCGCATGGCTCTTGATAGTGATCCCTCTTTCTTTTTCCAGATCCATATTATCAAGCATCTGCCCTGAAGTCACCTGAATGGTGTTAGTAAACTCCAACAGACGGTCGGCCAACGTTGACTTACCGTGGTCAATATGAGCAATAATGCAAAAGTTGCGAATATTCTTCATTCTGAATTCTTATTATTTTAGCTTTTTGGTGTGCAAAGATACGTAAATGGCGGAATAAAAAAAAATGCGTTGATAACATTATGATCATGTACCAACGCATTTTTTTATTGCTTAAGTGAGTTACTCGCTTAGATCAATTTGATGAAGAGTTCACCTTCAACTTCTTCCACAGAGACTTTGTCTTCTCTCAATAACCAGCCAAGGCCGAGGAACAGATCTTTGTCAACCAATTTAGTTGCTTTTTTAAGCTGCTTGGCAGTCATTCCTTCTGTTTCGTTCAGTGCATTCCAGATATTACCTGCAATTACACCTGCTTTTTCTTTCAACATTTGCTTTTGAAATTATAGTTAGACATGCTTTAAAAATCATCCGGCCCGAAAGCTTTCAGATTTTATTTCGGGGACAAAGATAGTTATTTTTATGTTATATAACACTTTATTGAGCACTTTTTTATCGTTTTTGTAATAAAAAAGCATTTTTTCTTTCATTTAGGATGCTTTTCGAGATATTCAGACCAAATTCTTGCCGCTTCTTCCACCATTTTAGCGCAAGGACGCTTGCTATAATATTGAGCAGTACGCTCTTCCGGAATCGTTGAAACGGGATCTTTTTTCTTTAATCCCAACAATTCGCCACAAATCAGCGAGCCGTTACGCTTCTTAAATTCAGCCGCCAGTTCTTGCACCACCGCATAATTGGCAGCTTTTCCTTCCCGGTCTGTCGCTTCCGTAGCGCCGGTTTCCAGGCCCGCCACCAAAAACATGCCGCAGGCAGCTCCACACGTTTCACGCATTCGTCCTATCCCCCCACCAAAGGAAGCACCCATACGCAACGCCTGTTCCTGTGTAAATCCATACATATCCGCAAAGGCCGCTACTACCGACTGTGAACAGTTATATCCGCTCTTAAAAAGCTCCACTGCTTTCTGTATTCTATCTTCCATAAACTATTTTGCATTTTTATTTCGCACAAAAATATAAAAAAGTATCTTTGCATCAGATAGGGCGTAAAGATTAAAATCAAAAAAAAGAAAATATGAACAAAACTATTTCATATAAAGAATCGACAGCCATTGCCATCCAAGCTATGATAAGCGCAGCCAGAAAGGATGAATATGCTGACAGGAAAAGAAAAAGTGGTTTTCCCCAAAACAGAAAGAAACGTGATGTCACTCTCAAAGATGTACGTGAATGGAACAAGAGAAGAAATTATAAAGAGGATGCAGGAATTGCCGTCAATGCAATGATGGCGTCAGCTATCAACGACCCCTATGTGGACCTGAATCCACCCTCCAAATTCTAAGAGATAAAACAATGGCTACAACATTCGATATTCAACTCCCTCATTACCCGCGTGGATTTCATTTAATCACGCGTGATATCATTTCACAACTACCAGCACTTCCCGAAAGTGGCCTACTGGTAATCTTTATCAAACACACCTCTGCCGGACTAACTATCAACGAAAATGCAGACCCGGACGTACGGCATGACTTCCAGACATTCTTTAATAAACTGGTTCCCGACGGTGCCCCCTATTTCATCCATACCCTCGAAGGCCCCGACGATATGAGCGCCCATATAAAAGCCTCCCTGATAGGAAGCTCGGTCACTATCCCCATCAAGAATCACCGCCTGAACCTGGGAACATGGCAAGGTGTCTACCTCTGCGAATTTCGCGACGGAGGAGACACCCGTAAATTGAGTATTACTATCCTATAATATTTCCAACGCCATCGGACAATGATCGGAATGTACGGCCTCATTCAGGATATACGCACGTTTCAACAGCGGGCGTACCGGCTCACTAACCATGCAATAGTCAATTCTCCAACCCTTATTTTTGGCACGCGAATTAAAACGATAGCTCCACCAGGTATATTCCTGTTTTTCGGGACAAAGCGTACGGAAAGAATCCACATACCCCGCAGACAGGAAACGTGTCATCCACTCCCGTTCTTCAGGAAGGAAACCACTGTTTGTTGCATTCCGGACAGGATCATGAATGTCGATCGGCTCATGGCAGATATTATAATCACCACAAAGAATCAAATTGGGACGGGACTTCTGCAACTCCATCACATACTTTTGAAAATCTTCCAGCCACACCATTTTAAAAGCCTGGCGTTCGTCCCCGCTCGTTCCCGAAGGGTGATAAACACTGACTACCGATAAGTCTCCGAAATCCGCCCGGATAAAACGTCCTTCATTATCATAAGCCTCCATTCCCATCCCATATTCCACATGGTCCGGTTCCTGCTTGGTAAGTATGGCCACTCCACTGTATCCTTTCTTCTGCGCCGAATACAAATAAGACTTGTAACCCAACGCTTCAAACACCTCTCCCGGATACTGGTCCGGTTGCAGTTTCGTCTCTTGCAGACAAAGAATATCAGGATTCTCCTGCGCCAGCCATTCCGGCAAACCTTTAGATACGGCGGCACGTAGTCCGTTCACATTATAAGTAATAATCTTCATCGATCTATATGTATTGATTTATATTCATTTTATGAAAACAAAAGCATGATATTCAGTACCGAAACAATAATGGCAATCGAATACAACACAAACGTGCTCCAACGACTATTGACATAATCTCCCATCACCTTTCGGGAAGACGTCAGTCCCACCTGCAAAAATACCGTGAAAGGTAATTGAATACTAAGTATCATCTGCGAAATAATCAATCCTTTGAAAGGATCTCCAATAAAGAAAATCAGCAATAAGGCAATTCCCAGAGATAAAAGGACTCCTACCTGCGAATGGCTGTCTTTGATATGATACGATTCACCGAAAATACCCGCAAAGATGGAACCTGCCGCCATTCCGCTCGTAATGGTGGATGAAATACCCGCCATCAGCAATGCCAGTGCAAATACGATGGCAGCATTACTTCCCAACAAAGGTTCGAGCAATGACTTAGCCTGTTGCAGTTCCTCTACCTGAATACCGCTTTTAAAGAAAGTAGCGGCAGCCAGAAGAATCATGGCACTGTTAATCGCCCAGCCGACAATCATAGAGAAAAGAGTATCAAACAACTCATATTTCAAAACCTTCTTAATAGAAGCATCATCTTTCTTATTATATTCGTGACTCTGTATCACCTCCGAATGAAGAAACAGATTATGAGGCATCACTACCGCTCCCAACACACTCATGATAATCAGCATACTTCCTTTCGGAAAAGAAGGAGTCACCCACCCTGCTGTCGCAGCCGGCCAGTCTATTTCCACCAGAAACAGTTCGTAGATAAACGAAAGCCCGATAACGGAGACAAATGCAATGATGGAACGCTCTATCTTTTTATACGAATTAGTGAAAAGCATGATAGAGACAAAAAGCGTAGTCAACACAGCTCCCCATATAATAGGAATATCAAAGAGCATTTCCAACGCAATGGCACCTCCCAGAATTTCCGCTAAAGAAGTAGAAATCGACGCCAATACCGCCGTACCAAGAATAGGTCGCGACACCCATTTGGGAGTGTATTTAGTGGCCGCCTCCGAAAGGCAAAGTCCGGTAACAATCCCCAGGTGGGCAACGTTGTGCTGAAGCACAATCAGCATAATAGTAGACAATGTAACCACCCAAAGTAAGGAATAGCCAAATTCGGAACCGGCGGCGAAGTTAGAAGCCCAGTTTCCCGGATCAATAAATCCTACCGTAACCAGAAGCCCCGGACCAATATATTTAAAAACATCCAGTCCACCCAGATAGCGTTTATGATCTTTGCGTTTTAAGTCTTGAAAAATATTCTTCATTTTTGCATAATAGTTTTAACCTTACAAATATACTTATAAATAACGAGTGAAGGTCAATTTTAGTTCAAAATACCGACAAGTAAGTAAACAACGCCCGGCCCCCTATGGATTCCCGCAAAAAAAAGACCCTCGACAAAATAAATTGCCGAAGGTCTTGAAAAATATCAAATTTTACAAAAATAAAAGAAGTCGATTAATATCCCATCTCATGTAATGCACGACACAATTGGTCAGGACATGAAGTCGGTCTGCCACCACAATGCACTCCTTCAAGTTTTGCGATAACATCCGCTACCTTCATTCCTCTCACAAGGCGGGAAATACCTTGAAGGTTACCATTACATCCTCCCCAGAAAGCAACTTCTTTCACCACTCCATCTTCCACATTCAGTTCGATGTTGGTGCTGCAAGTTCCCTGGGTTCTATACACATATTCCATAACCTTGTCTTATTCTCCCTCTTCCGGCTGCATATTGGTATAAACAGTCTGCACGTCGTCAAATTCTTCCAAACGTTCGATCATCTTATCCAATGTTTCGCGCTGTTCCGGAGTCACCTCTTTCATGTCGTTCGGGATATAAGTGAAGTCTCCACCGACATCTTCAAAGCCACACTCCTCCAGGTGTTTCTGAATAGCGGCATAGCTCTTGGGATTACCATAGATAGTGATTGTTCCTTCTTCATCATCCTCTTCGTATTCATCTTCCACATCATAATCGATCAGATCCAGAATCAGTTCTTCCATATCCAATCCGTCTTTCTTCTTGAAAGTGAATACACATTTGTGGTCGAACAGGAACGCGAGAGATCCCATTGTACCGAGATTACCGCCAAACTTATTAAATACCGAACGAACGTCAGCCACCGTACGGGTTGTGTTATCTGTCAGCGTATCCACAAATACAGCAATACCGTGAGGACCGTATCCTTCGTAAGTCATGCTCTTGTAGTCGCTCTGGTCTTTACCCATTGCGTTTTTGATAGCACGTTCAATATTATCCTTCGGCATATTTTCACGCTTACAAGTAGCGATCACCGAACGCAAAGTCGGGTTATTTTCAGGTTCCGGACCGCCTGCCTTTACAGCTATCGCGATTTGTTTACCCAGTCTTGTAAATGTTTTAGCCATGTGGCCCCATCTTTTCAGTTTAGCGGCCTTTCTATATTCAAATGCTCTTCCCATTGGTTTATATTTTTAGATTGAAATTTTAAGTTTATCTAAGTTTGGCACCCAGCTTATCTTCCAAGTTCTTCACCAGTTTCGACATGATCTTATCAATCATCTTATCATTCAAAGTCTGGCTCTCATCCTGAAGCAGGAAGCTCACCGCATACGACTTCTTGCCTGCTTCCAGATTCTTACCTTCGTACACGTCGAAGAGTTCCACTTCTTTCAACAGCTTCTTCTCTGTTTCGTAAGCAATCTTTTCGATTTCGGCAAACTGCACATTCTTGTCAAGCAACAATGCCAGGTCACGTTTCACAGCAGGGAACTTGGAGATTTCCTTGTAGCTGATCTTCACAGAACGGATAGCCTTCATCAGTTCCTTCCAGTTCAAGTCGGCAAAATACACTTCATTGTCAATATCAAATGCTTTCAACAGCTTCTTAGTCACGATACCGAAGGAAGCAAGACGCTTACCACCCTTCGTATTGATAGAAAGTGCGGCAGCAAAAATATCGTCCGTCAGATTACCGACAACCAGATTGTGCAAATCCAGTCCCAGACGCTTCAATATATTTTCTACATAAGCCTTCAATTCATATACCGAACTGTTCTCATCTGCATGTGCCCATGAATTGGAAACCTTCTTACCGGTTACCCACAAGCCCAAGTGATAATCTTCCGAGTAAGGAGCCAATACCTTCTCTTCATTCTTCTTGTCAGCATCGAAATGATAGCAATTACCGAATTCGAAGAACTTCAAATCAGCATTCTTACGATTTGCATTATGAGCAATACTTTCCAGTCCACCGAACAGCAAAGTCTGACGCATAGCGTTCAAATCCGCACTCAACGGATTCAATAACATCACCAGGTGGTTGGACGGATAAGTCTCCATGCCATCATAGTAAGCAGCACGCGTCAATGAGTTGTTCAGGATCTCATTAAATCCGCAGCCCACCAATTGCTCTGCAATCAGGTTCTGCAATTTATTCGATTTATCATGTTCACCTTTGGTAGTCAGGCTGGAGTTCAGTGTAGTCGGGATTTCAACATTGTTATATCCGTAGATACGAAGAATATCTTCAATCACGTCACAATCACGCTGCACGTCTACACGATAAGGAGGAACAGCTAATGTCAGCCCTTCCGCCGTTTCATTAGTGATCTTCATTTCCAGGCTGGTCACAATGCTCTTGATCGTCTCTACCGGAATTACTTTTCCTACCAAAGAATGTACTTTCTCATAAGCCAGATCAACTATAAAATCGGGTGCAGGAGTAGTGAACACGTCTTTTATTTCAGAAGAAATCGTACCGCCAGCCAGTTCTTTAACCATCAAAGCAGCCAGTTTCAAGCAGTATATCACACTGTTCGGATCGATACCGCGTTCGAAACGGAAAGAAGCATCCGTATTCAAGCCATGACGGCGGGCTGTCTTACGCACCCATGTAGGATGGAAATAAGCACTTTCAATGAATACATCTGTCGTAGCTTCCGTAGAACCGGAGTCCAGTCCGCCGAATACACCGGCAATACACATGGCCTCTTCCTTGTTACAAATCATCAGGTCGCGTTCGTTCAATTTACGTTCCACCTCATCCAGCGTAACGAACGGAGTTCCTTCCGGCATTGTCTTTACAATTACTTCATTGCCTTTTATCTTTCCGGCATCGAAGCAGTGCAACGGCTGACCGAAAGCATGAACGATATAATTAGTAATATCCACTACATTATTAATAGGACGCACCCCGATCAGACGCAATTTGTTTTGCAGCCATTCCGGGCTTTCCTTCACAGTGACACCTTTCACCGTAACACCGGCATAATGCGGACAAGCTTCGCTGTTTTCCACCTTCACTTCAATATTCAAGTCATGGTTTTCCACTTTAAAACCGTCTACCGACGGACGTTGCAAAGTAGCCTGTTTGCCGTTCTGAATCAGATAAGCGTACAAGTCACGAGCCACCCCATAGTGAGAGCAAGCGTCCGCACGGTTAGGCGTAATGTCCACTTCAAGCACATAGTCGCTCTTGATATTATAATAATCCTTGGCAAGCGTACCCGGAACAGCATTTTCCGGCAATACGATAATACCTGCATGATCCGTACCGATACCGATTTCGTCTTCGGCACAAATCATACCAGTAGATTCCACCCCACGGATTTTTGATTTCTTGATGGTAAAACATTCGTCACCGTCATAAAGTTTTGTACCTAAAGTAGCTACCACCACTTTCTGTCCGGCAGCCACATTCGGGGCACCACAAACAATCTGTACCGGTTCACCGTCTCCCAGATTGACAGTAGTAATATGCAAATGGTCAGAATTAGGATGTTCCGTGCAGGTCAGCACTTCACCGATCACCAGTCCTTCCAAACCACCTTTAATGGTTTGCACTTCTTCTACACCACCTGTTTCCAAGCCGATAGAAGTCAACGCAGCAGCCGTTTCATCGGGCGTCAGGTCGAAGTTGACATACTCTTTCAGCCAGTTATAAGAGATATTCATATATTTAATTTTTTATTGTTTCTCAAAAAGATTTGCAAAGTTAATAAGATTTTTCGGTTGACCGAGAAGGTTAGATAAAAAAGTTTATAGTTGATAGTTACCATGCGGAATAACATACAGATAGAAGAAATGTTGCGCAGAGCATTTTCACTATCAGTTATCAACTATTAACTAAAATGGTAACGGTCCATCTCCCGGTGCTCCGAATGGATTCTCCGTCTGCGGTGCAAAATCAGGTGCGGGAGGAGGTATGGAACCAGCATTACCTGTATTCATTTTCGATCCTAACATAGCTCCTGCAGGCTCGCCCGGCATCGGGATCACCATATCGTCCTCCGGATTAGAGAAACGGGTAAACTCACCCTTAAAGCGGAGCAACACCTCGCCTACCGCACCGTTACGATGCTTGGCGATTACAATTTCCGCCATACCGCGCAAGTCATTACCACGATCATCCTGAAATATCTTATAGTATTCCGGACGGTGGATAAAGCACACCATATCGGCATCCTGCTCGATGGCTCCCGATTCACGAAGGTCACTCAACTGCGGTCGTTTACCGTCAATACCTTCACGACTTTCCACACCACGATTCAACTGTGACAGTGCGATAATCGGAATACTCAACTCTTTCGCCAATCCTTTCAACGAACGGGAAATGGTACTAACCTCTTCCTGACGGCTACCAAACGCCATCCCACTCGCATTCATCAACTGAAGGTAGTCAATGATGATGATTCGCACCCCATGTTCGCGTACCAAACGACGCGCTTTGGTTCGAAGTTCAAACACAGACAGAGACGGCGTATCATCCACGTAAAGCGGTGCATCCATCAGATTCTTCAGTTTATAGTCCAGTTGTTGCCATTCATAATTTGCCAACTGCCCGCTTTTGATTTTCTCGCTCGGAATCTCGCAGACATTCGCAATCAAACGGTTCACCAACTGAACGTTACTCATTTCAAGAGAGAACAACGCCACCGGGTTCCGGTAATCCACCGCAATATTCTTAGCCATTGAAAGAACGAAAGCAGTCTTACCCATAGCAGGACGGGCAGCTATAATAATAAGGTCGGAATTCTGCCAACCCGAAGTCATCTTATCAAGTTTCGTGAAACCACTCTCCAGACCACTCAAACCATCGGTTCGAGCCGCAGCTTTCTGAATTAGTTTATAGGCTTCGTCAATCACCGGATTGATCTGCGTATAATCTTTTTTCATATTCTGCTGTGAGATCTCGAAAAGCTTACCTTCCGCTTCCTGCATCAAGTCGTCCACATCCAACGTTTCATCAAACGCTTTACTCTGAATATTACTCGTAAACGTTATCAGCTCACGCGCCAGCGATTTCTGTGCAATAATACGGGCATGGTATTCAATATGTGCGGATGAAGCCACCTTACTACTCAATTGAGTAATATAGAAGGGACCTCCCACCTCTTCCAAGTCTCCGCGTTTACTAAGTTGTTCCTTTACAGTCAGAATATCCACCGGTTTCTGGTTCACCGCAAGATCGACGATAGCAGAATAAATCAACTGATGCCGGCGTTCGTAAAATGATTCGGGACGAAGAATTTCACTCACCAATGAATAAGCGTCCTTTTCAATCATTAAAGCTCCCAAAACTGCTTCTTCCAGTTCAGGCGCCTGCGGCTGAATACGACCATAATCATTTACCGGTTGTATTTTAGTAGACTTTGAATTGCGGGTATTTCTTTTCTGTTCGGCCATCGAGATATTTACTATTTTACGATTTACTATTTATTATTTTACGACTGGACAGACTCTATTATCACATTTATCACGGAATTCTTCCAGTCGAGACGACAAAGATAGAATATAATCACGAAGAATGAATAAGGAAAAATGAAGATTTTAGTAACTTTGCTCCCGATTCACATTATCCAGCTATGATTAATTGTAATGTGAAGCACTGTAAATAGTAAATAGTAAAATAGTAAATAGAAATATGATTGCTTTTCCCAATATCAAAATAAACCTGGGACTTTCCATCACGGAAAAACGCCCGGACGGATACCACAATCTGGAAACAGTTTTCTATCCGGTGGCTCTGGAAGACGCACTGGAAATCCGTACCTCCCCTAACGCTGACCGAAAATTCACTCTCCACCAACATGGAATGGAAATAGCCGGTAACCCTGAAGACAATCTGGTAGTAAAAGCCTATTTATTGATGGATAAGGAATTTCATCTCCCTCCTATCGAAATCCACTTATACAAGCACATCCCTTCAGGAGCCGGACTGGGAGGAGGATCATCGGATGCCGCTTTCATACTAAAGTTGCTCAACGATCATTATCAGCTGGGAGTATCCGAAGAACAATTGGAAGTATACGCTGCCACTTTGGGAGCAGACTGCGCTTTCTTTATCAAAAACAGACCGATATTTGCCGAGGGAATTGGAAACATCTTCTCCCCGGTCGAACTTTCATTAAACGGCTACCAAATCATGATTATAAAACCGAATGTTTTTGTTTCCACCCGGGAAGCCTTTTCAAACATTCATCCCCATCGTCCGAAATATCCGGTTAGGGAGGCAATCCAGCGTCCTGTACAAGAATGGAAGGATACGTTAATCAATGATTTCGAAGCAAGTGTATTCCCGCAACATCCCGTCATTGGAGAAATCAAAGAAGAACTCTATCATCAAGGAGCAATCTACGCATCCATGAGCGGCTCCGGCTCATCCGTATTCGGGCTGTTTGCTCCCGGATTCGTCTTACCGGAAATTGATTGGGGAACTGATGTATTCTGCTTCAAAGGTACATTAAACAAATAAATCTCACTAACAATTATGTTTTGACTATTTTTTCAAAATCCCAACATGGCAGCGGGGTGTATATTGAGTACCCGGCAAAGCAAGCGAGCTATTTTTAAAGTAGGTTCCGAGCGACCCGAAATATAATCATTCACGCGTGAAGGGCTAACCCCTATTTCACTGGCAAGCTGTTTTTGTGTCATCCCCTTTTCTTCAAGGGACAATTCTATCAATTCTGCTACGGTTGGTTTTTCTATAGGAAAATGTTCCTTCTCATACGCAATCACTATATCAGACATAACAGAAAGCTCCACCATGCTCTTGTCATTTGCAGGAGTGCTGTCGTCCACCAAAGGCAGAAGTTCTTCGACTCTTGCCAATGCAAATTCGTATTGTTCTTTCGTTATTTTAGTCATATCTATTATATTATATAGTTGAACAATCTATTTTATCATACTCTTTATGAGTTCCCACCCAACGGACAAAAATGTATCCCACCGTAAATTTAACAACCACTACCAGCCGATAGTTGTTCCCTCTGATATTAAAAACATAGTGTTGATTGCCCACATAATCAGTCGATAGAAAATCCGCTTTTATATCAGACAAATTCCGCCATTCTGCTTTTTCCGCTATATCATACCAACGTTCTAAAGCAACACGTGAATCTTCACACCCTTTCGTCTCGTAGAAATCTTTCAATTTCTTATGTGATACTACTCTCATATCTTATTCATTTGATACAAAATTACAAAATAATTTTGGATAACAAAAGAATTAGTGCTAAATATTTTATAAAACAGAACATCCATGCTGGGCGTACCAAAAAACGGTACCACGACTCACGTCGTAGTACCGTCACAACACAAACACAAAATAAAACACGACAAAACTACTATGCAATCTTTCCTGTCTATGCCGGGGAGGCATAAGTACTATCTACGTATATTCGCATACTCATAAACAGCTTCAGGTCGATTAGCATCAATTAAACAAATCGCATGCACGATTTGTTTAAACTTTTATGTTATTTAAAACAAGTTTCTCTTTTATTGAATCCCTCTTTCACGGAGTTTCAGCTGCCAGTTCCATGCAGAGCGTAAAGTATCTTCTAAAGTTTCTACGGCTTTCCAACCCAGCTCTTTATTAGCAAAATCCGGGTTAGCCCAAACTTTTTCAATGTCACCCGCACGACGTCCGACAATCTGATAATTCAATTTTACGCCAGTGGCTTTTTCAAAGCCATTTATTAATTCCAATACAGAAACACCACGTCCTGTACCAATATTAAATACTTCTACTTTTTCTTTTTGTTTCTTTTCCAAGATACGACGGATAGCAATCACGTGTGCTTTAGCCAAGTCAACGACATTGATAAAGTCACGGATACAAGAACCGTCCGGTGTATCATAATCGTCACCAAACACGCTAAGTTTCTCACGGATACCGATGGCTGTCTGGGTCAGATATGGAATCAGGTTTTGAGGAACCCCGTTAGGCAGTTCACCCAGCAATGCAGTAGGATGCGCGCCAATCGGGTTGAAATAGCGCAACATGATCGCATTGATCGGAGCACCTGAAGCTACCGTATCACGAATAATCTCTTCATTGATCTGTTTGGTATTTCCATAAGGTGATTCCGCTTTCTTGATCGGAGCTTTTTCCGTTACCGGCAGCTCGTCCGGCTGACCGTATACTGTACAAGAAGAAGAGAACACAATACCTTCTACTCCATGTTTTGGCATCAGTTCGAGAAGGTTAATCAAAGAAACCAGGTTATTACGGTAGTAAAGCAACGGTTTTTGTACCGACTCTCCTACTGCTTTGCTAGCTGCAAAGTGAATGATTGCCTTAATTCCTTTATATTTTGCAAATACTGCATCCAGACCGGCAAAGTCCAAACAGTCCAGCTTTTCAAAAACTGGGCGAATACCGGAAACTTTCTCTATATTGTCAACAACGTCGGCACTTGAATTTGATAAATTATCGATGATGATTACTTCATATCCACTGTTTTGTAGTTCTACAACAGTATGAGACCCAATGTATCCTGTCCCGCCTGTTACTAAAATTCTTTCTTTCATATACTTTATAAAAAATGGTTAGTTTCTCGGCTTATTATTGTTTGAGTTACAAATGTATGGAAATAAAATGGAATTGCAATAATCTGCCATAAATTTATTTGCTGAAAAGTAATTAAGGTACGATTTGGTAGCATTTAGGTATAAAAAGAATTGGAAACTCTAACCTGTATGTCGCCACACAGCAGAGCTTCCAATCCCCTATTTAATTATCAACTGTAAATCCTTACACCACGCCGGAGAATCCCATGAATGCCATAGCAAGCAAACCGGCGGTAATCAAAGCAATCGGAGTTCCTTGCATTCCTTTCGGAACTTTCACGAGACTCATCTGTTCGCGCAATCCGGCAAAAAGCACCAGTGCCAGACCGAAGCCGATAGCTGTAGAAAACGCGTACACAACACCTGTCAGCAGGTCATAGTCTTTCTGAATCACCAGGATAGCGACACCAAGAATACAACAGTTCGTTGTAATCAGCGGCAAGAACACACCCAACGCCTGATACAGAGCCGGAGACACCTTTTTCAGGATGATTTCCACCATCTGCACCAATCCGGCAATCACCAGGATAAATGTAATCGTCTGCAGGTATCCCAGTCCGAAAACATCCAGTACAAACTTCTGAATCAGGAAAGTGACGATGGTAGCGATGGTCAACACGAAAGCAACCGCAGCGCTCATACCCATCGCAGTTTCCACCTTCTTGGATACGCCCAGGAACGGACAGATACCCAGGAACTGCGACAACACGATGTTGTTTACAAAGATTGCCGAAATAAATATCAATATATATTCCATATTCTTTTCTTATTTAATTGAATTAGGCTTTCTTGAAACTGTTAATCAACGCAATGAGGTATCCCAAAGCGATGAAAGCGCCCGGAGCCAATACAAACACCAACATTCCATATTCTTCCGGCATGATGGTCAAATCGAAGATTTTACCGGTTCCCAAAAACTCGCGGACAGCACCCAGTAAAGTCAGGGCGATGGTAAAGCCAAGCCCCATACCGATACCGTCGAACATAGAAGCAACTGCGTTATTCTTGGCAGCGAAGGCTTCGGCACGTCCCAGTACAATACAGTTCACTACAATCAACGGAATGAAAAGACCGAGTGTAGCATACAGTCCCGGCACGTAAGCCTGCATCACCATTTGAAGCAAGGTCACGAAGGATGCGATCACCACAATAAACGATGGGATACGCACCATGTCCGGAATCAGGTTCTTTATTAAAGAAATCACCACATTCGAGCAGATCAATACGAACATGGTAGCCAGTCCCATACCCATACCATTGATAGCCGATGATGTAGTACCCAATGTAGGACACATACCGAGCAGGAGTACAAACGTAGGATTCTCTTTGATAATCCCGTTCATCATTACTTTAAAGTTATTCATATCTGTCTCCTTTCTTATTTAGCACTGACTGAATCAGTTAGTTCAACTTTGATCGTAGCTCCCGTAGCAGCGTCAGCAGCATCTGCGTCCGCGCCTTTCGCTTTTTGAGAAGCACCGGTTACACCATTCACTTCCCCGCCTTCGGCCTTATAGGCCTGATAAGCAGCATTCACGGCATTCAAGAAAGCGCGTGAAGTAATGGTAGAAGCTGTGATGGCATCCACTGCTCCCCCATCTTTACTGACGGTCAACGGAGCTTCACCCGGATTCATACCCAAAATAGATTTCGTACTCTCTTCGTGAGATACTGCCTTTTCTCCTTTCGCAGGATCATACGCTCCGAACCATTTGTCGGCTTTAGAGCCCAATCCCGGAGTTTCCGTGTGAGCCAACAGAGAGTAGTTATAGATTTTTCCTTCGGCATTAAAGCCTACCAGCACTTTCAGTTCACCGCCAAATCCCATTGATTTAGCTTCAACAGCCGTACCTACAAGCTCTTCACCGTTCTTAGCCGGATAAACGATAAAGTCAACATTCTTCTTTCCATCTTTCTCACTGAAGATCGTATCGCTTTCCGCTACCGGATTATTGGTAAATTCGGGAAGAACCTTTTTCAAGGCCTCGTTCAGTGTCTTCGCGTTCGCTTCGGCAATGGGGCCTTTTGTCAGTTCATTTACATAAGCCAGCAACGCAACGGAAATAGCAGTCACTCCCGTAAGTACCAGCAACATATTCTTTAAAGATGATTCTAACTTTTTCATTTCTTCTTCGCTACCTCCCCAAAGCGTTTTGGTTTACAATAGGTGTTAATCAGCGGAGTGAACGCATTCATAATCAGGATGGCGAACGACATACCTTCGGGATAGGCGCCGAACAGACGGATAACTACCGTCAGCAGACCGATACATACACCATAGATCAGCATCCCTTTCTTACTCATCGGAGAAGTCACATAGTCGGTTGCCATAAAGACAGCACCCAGCATCAGACCACCGGAAAGCAACTGCAATACCGGAGAAACGTATTTTTCCGGATCTGCCAGGTGCATGATGCCTGCAAAGACAAACACAGTAGCCAGGATAGACACAGGAATATGCCAGGTGATGATTTTCTTCCAGAGCATATAAACGAGTCCGATCAGCAGAGCCAGCGCACTCACTTCACCCAAGCATCCGCCATTCTGTCCGATCAGCAAGGTCAATGCGTCCGGAATCTGGCTTAAAGCGGCAGTGTCACCGTAAATGGCTTGCTTCATCAAGGCCAGCGGAGTGGCACCGGTGGTAGCATCCGTATAAGCGGTCAACTGTCCGACTACCGGCCAGCTGGTCATCTGCACCGGGAAAGAAAGCAGCAGGAATACGCGGCCTGCCAATGCCGGGTTGAAAGGATTGCAGCCTAATCCGCCGAAAGACATCTTACCTACACCGATAGCAAACAGTGCACCGAGGATGATAATCCAGATAGGCAAGTTAGACGGTAAATTAAATGCCAGCAACACACCTGTGATGATGGCAGAGCCGTCGCAGATGGTGGTGGTCGGTTTCTTCATTAAATATTTTCCGATCGCCCATTCGAAGAACAAACAAGCCGCAACGGAAGTAGCCGTGACAATCAGGGCACCCAGTCCGAAGAAATAGAGAGACACCAGAAAAGCCGGAATCAGTGCAATTAGCACGCCATACATATTTTTCTGTACGCTGTCTCCGCCATGAACGTGGGGCGATAGTGATACGATTAATTTATTTTCCATATTCGTTATTTTTTAGCTTGACGTGCACGAATCATAGCTCCTACTTTGCCTTTACCCAGACGACAATAGTCGAGCAGCGGACGGTTGGCAGGACAAGTGAACTGGCAAGAGCCGCACTCAATACAATCCATGATTCTTTCTTTTTCCATTGTTTCAAAATCTCCGTTTTCAGACAAGGCTCCGAGTAAGTACGGTTCCAGTCCCATCGGACAGGCACTCACGCACTTTGCGCAACGGATGCAGGTTTGAGCTTCACCACGTTTGGCTTCCTTCCGGTTCATAATCAGGATGCCGGAACTGCCCTTCGCAGTAGGAACCTCGATATTTACGAGCGCCTTACCCATCATCGGACCGCCACCGATCACCTTACCCGTATCTTCGGGCAGACCACCGCAAGCGTCAATCAACTGTTTCATCGGTGTACCGATACGGGCCAGGAAGTTGGACGGCTTCGCAACCGACTTTCCCGTCACGGTAATCACCCGTTCAAACAACGGTTTATTCTTCTGCACAGCTTCATAAACGGCAAACGCCGTTCCCACGTTTTGCACGACTGCTCCCGTAGAGATAGGCAACGCACCGCTCGCCACCTGACGTTTGGTGATCGCATCGATCAGCTGCTTTTCACCTCCTTGCGGATATTTCACCTTCAAGGGAACGACTTCGATGCCTGCATAGCTGGAAGCTACTTTAGTCATCAGTTCGATAGCATCGGGCTTATTATTTTCGATTCCGATAAATGCCTTGTTCACTTTCACCGCTTTCATCAGGATAGAAACGCCTACCATGATTTCTTCCGCGTGTTCCAGCATCAGCTGATGGTCGGCAGTCAAATAAGGTTCACACTCTACAGCATTGATAATCACACATTCAGCCTTAAAAGAAGGAGGAGGACAAAGTTTCACCTGTGTAGGGAAACAAGCACCGCCCAGACCAACGATTCCGGCATCGGCAATTTTCTTCACGATCTCTTCTGCCGGAAGTTCACATTCCTTCACCAGTGTGGCGCTACGGTCGATTGTTTCTTCCCATTCGTCGCCTTCCACATCGATAAAGATAGCAGGTTTCGCATAACCGCTGGCATCGACAATAGTATCAATCTTCGCCACTTTACCACTGACCGAAGAGTGAATTGCTGCCGAAACAAAGCCGGCAGGTTCAGCAATTTTAGTGCCTACCTTTACCACATCCCCTTTCGCTACAACCGGTTTTGCAGGCGCACCAATGTGCTGCCCCAGCAAAATAACAGCCTTTGCAGGAACTTCCGCTGTGATAATAGGTTGATGTGCCGACAATTTATTTTCGTGTGGATGAACTCCACCAATTGAAAATGTCTTTAACATACAGTTCTGTATTTTATTCTGTTATTATTCTGTTACTTTCGGAGCTTCTGTAGCCTTTTCAGCAGGAGTTTCCACTTTTGCCGCCGGTGCAGGAGTTTCCACCGCTTCTTTAGAAACAGCAGCCGGTTTTGGAGCAGCCGGAGCTTCTTCTTTCGGTTTCCTCGGCGGGAAATTCAATTCGATAATGGTATTCTGCGGACAGACTTCCACACATTTCCGGCAAGATTTGCACTTGTGCGGATCGATGTAAGCCAAGTTGTTCTCCAACGTGATAGCTTCGAACGGACAAGTCTTCACGCATTTGCCACAGCCGATACAACTCACCGTACAAGCCTTGCGTGCCACAGCTCCCTTGTCTTTATTCACACAAGAGATATACACACGGCGTGATTTCTTTCCTTGCGGACGGATTTCGATGATCGCCTTCGGACAAGCCTTCACACAGGCACCGCAAGCGGTACATTTCGCTTCATCCACTTCCGGAAGTCCTGTTTCAGGATTCATGTGGATGGCATCGAACTGGCAGGCAGCCACACAGTCACCACACCCCAGACATCCGTAACTACAACCCGTTTCCCCACCATAGAGCGAAGCGGCAATAGCGCAACTCTTCGCACCGTCGTACTGATTAATACGCGGACGATTCATACACGTTCCGTTACATCTTACCACTGCTACCATCGGTTCAGCTTCTCCGGCTGCAAGCCCTAGGATATCAGCAATTTGTGCCATGACAGGCTGTCCGCCTACGGGGCAGAATTTACCATCCAGCGAACCGGCTTTGACGCAAGCGTCGGCAAAGCCGCTACAACCGGGATAGCCACATCCACCACAATTAGCCTGGGGAAGCACTTCTCCCACCTGGGCAATCCGCGGGTCTTCATACACGGCAAATTTCTTGGAAGCCACATAAAGAATAGCGGCCAGCACGAGCGCTATAGCTCCCAATGAAATCACTGCAATCAGAATCAAATTCATAATGTTTTTAGTTATTTATTGGTTTTATAGTAAATGAAAATTGTTGTTTGAGTCGCGTTTTGTTAAGCCATAAAACGAAATAATAAGGTATAAGGACAGCCAGAGAAAGAAGAGCCGCATACAGTTCATTCTCTATCAATGCCATCAAAAGAAACAACGAAAATATAAGAAGTACGAAAGGAAGTACGAAAGCCAACACTACCGCCATCATGCCCATCGACGTTTCGCCGACCACCATCACCTTCTCTCCCACCTGATAGGAAGAAGCTGCGGTATCTATGATATCTATGATTTTGTCCTTACTATCCGCCGAGGAACAATGCCCCTTTGCGCTACAAGCCGCGCAAGCCGATGTCTGGACAATCCTCACCGACAGATGAGAACCTTGTATGTTTTCCACAATACCTAGATGCTTTATAGTATTATTCGTCATTTTGCAAACTCCGCATTACAAATCGCGGCAAATTTAATCATTATTTGTGAACTACGAAGCATTCCTCAAACTTTTTCTACCTAATAAAATGTTATTTTTTGTGTTTTCGTTATCGCACACGGAAAAGGTATGGCTACCATTTGATATTTCCCAAGAATGACAAATAGACATCCTAAACAAAAAAATCCCGGCCGTTTTTATTTATTCAGCCGGGATTTTCTATCAATTATTTCACGGATTACTCCACTATCCTCTTCTTGTAGTAGCGCAGATACATTCTCACCAACGTATTCAAAATCAGTTCAATCTCCTCTTCGTTGTAGGCATTCAAACAGAGATTCATTACTTTTATATAATCGTTCAATGGGAGATTTAGCCCTTTTTTATGCCATTCAAAACATCATGTCCCATACCCAGGGTCTCGCATACATACTCATTTTTCAATTTCGCACGTTTAAGCAACTCATTAATATAAGCTCCCAAATCACTGCAACAAACCGTTTTCTTTTTCATCTTTGTTTTTTGTTGTTAAATACACACTTTAATAATTAAATATTTTAACTTTTATCCTCACATATCAGGGTAGAGTCTATTTTGTTATTACTACCTTCATGCCGTGTTTTTGAAACACACTCATATTTTTTGCAAAAATAAACATTTTAACTTATAACAAAAAGAAAATGATGTCAAACAACTACAGAATGTCCTATTTTATGCCACCTATCGCTCCCATCAAAGACAAACAAGGCCGACTGATGACTCCTCCCACGCTTATCCCCTTCTGCGAAGTCTCCATCGAACAAGTTTTCCAAATGATTACTTGCAATGAGAATCTCAAAACCCTGACCGCACAAGTACGGAATGCCACAGATATACGAGCCGCCAAAGCATCATTGCTTCCGTATGTGACCCCTTGCGGCACATTCACCCGCCGTAGCTGTAAGGATTTCGTCTCCCCGTCTCATCTGGTGATAGTAGATGTGGACGGTCTCCACTCTTATCAGGAAGCAGTAGAAATGCGACGTATGCTCTATGACGACCCTCTCCTACAACCTGTACTCACCTTTATCAGCCCCAGCGGACTGGGTGTAAAGGCATTTGTTCCTTGCCATTATTCCTCCACGACAAATGATACAAAAAATATCACAGAAAACATGAGTTGGGCGATGCGGTACGTAGAGACGGCATACAATACGGTAACAGCGGTTTCTTCCGAAACGAAATCCAAAGTAGATTTCTCCGGCAAAGACCTCGTGAGATCCTGTTTCCTTAGTTACGACCCGGAAGCATTGTTCAGAACCAAGTAAACGAGAATAATTAAACATTATTTTATAAAAATCAAAACATGACCGATATTGAATCTTTATGCCGCCTCACCGAAGCAGTCGAAGCGGCAGGAGCGGACATTGCTCCCACTTATCTTGAATACGTACAATTGTCATTCGCCATCGCAACGGATTGCGGTGAAGCAGGACGTGACTTTTTTCATCGCCTGTGCCGGGTGTCTCCCAAGTATCAGCGCGAACATGCCGAACGGGTATTCTCCAACGCACTCCACACCCAACGTGGAGAAGTGCACTTGGGCACCGCTTTCCACCTGGCCGAAGCGACGGGAGTAAGCATCTGCATAGAAGAAATGCCCAAACATCCCACAGGTACAAAAGGTACAGCAGGTACAGCACGCAAATTTCCCCCACACACGGGCGCGTATAATAAGGTAGGGAATGACAATATCTCCGAAGAAAGAGAAGGGGAAGAAGAACTATTGCCGGGCAGTGAACCGCAACATCAATTGCCCACTTTTCCGAAAAACAACTGGCCGGAATTCTTGCAACGTATCATAAAAGCCGGGAGCAGCCCAATACAACACGACATCATGTTATTGGGAGCGCTCACTGCCCTGGGTGCCTGTATGTCGCGCCACGTGCGATGCCTATATGGCGGCAAATACCATCACCCCAGCCTCCAATGTTTCGTAGTGGCTCCTTCGGCTTCCGGCAAAGGTATCCTTTCCTACATCCGCTTACTCGTGGAACCTATCCACGACGAGATCCGCAAAGAAGTGACCATACAGATGAAAGCATACAAAAAAGAGAAAGCCGAGTACGATGCAATGGGAAAAGAACGAACCAAAAAGGAGGCTCCACAAATGCCCCCTAACAGGATGTTCCTCATTTCGGGCAACAACACCGGTACGGGTATCCTACAAAACATCATGGACTCCGACGGAACCGGACTTATCTGCGAAGCGGAAGCGGACACCCTTTCCACCGCCATCGGATCGGATCACGGTCATTGGAGCGATACCCTGCGCAAAGCGTTCGACCACGACCGCTTGTCCTACAACCGCCGCACCGACCAGGAATACCGGGAAGTGAAGAAAAGCTATCTTTCCGTCCTGATTTCGGGTACGCCGTCGCAGGTGCAAACTTTCATTCCGACGGCAGAAGACGGATCATACTCCCGCCAATTATATTATTACATGTGCGGAATCAGTAAATGGATCAGCCAATTTATGGACAACGAGATAGATTGGGAGGAGATATTCACCGCTATGGGACTGGAATGGAAAGAAAAGTTGAGCGTGATAAAAACACACGGCATTCATACCCTGCAACTTACGGATGAACAAAAAGAAGAAATCGACACCGTCTTTTCCGACTTGTTTGAACGCTCCAGTGTAGCTAATGGAAGGGAAATGTATAGTTTTGTGGCACGTCTAGCCGTCAATCTATGCAGAATCATGTCGGAAGTAGCCGTATTGCGTGCCCTCGAAAGCCCGCAGCCCTACGACTTCAAGACCTCTCCCACCTCTCCTTTCACACCGGACAAGGAAATTCCTACGGACAACCGCAAAGATGACATCATCACTCGTTGGGATGTATCCATTTCACAGGAAGACTTTCATGCTGTGCTTAGTCTTGCGGAACCTCTCTACTGTCATGCCACGCATATTCTATCGTTCCTCCCCAATACAGAAATCAGCCACCGTCCTAATGCCGATCGTGATTATCTCTTCCAGAAACTGGGTGATGAATTTACTCGTACACAGTTACTGGAAGAAGCAGTTGCCATGGGAATTAAAGAAAACACAGCCCTCACTTGGCTGAAGCGTCTCACCAAACACGGAAAATTAATCAGTATGGACGGTAAAGGGTTGTATACGCGTGCGTGTGTGTATGAGTGAACCGGAAAAAGTGTACCTACTGTACCCGTTTTATTTACGGATGCAGTAGTCATTTCAATTACCACATCCGTTTTGACTGAAACAATCGTTTGTCCTGCATAAAGCATCGCTTTAGGAGGTGTAAAACTAAGCTTTAGACATCGTAAAGCGGTGCTTTATACACCATAAAGCGACGCTTTATTTAAGGCTCTCCTAAAGCATCCACAATAACTCTCACCTCCAACGGTGTGAATGAGCGTCGCTTTGATTCGTAGCCTAAGTCGTACAGGCGTTGCAGAAGTCCGGGACACAAAGAGATCCATTTCTTCATCTTTCGATAGGCAGCGATGTCAGTTAGTTGCGGAGAATAGAGTTGCGCCAGTTCCATGCGCCCGTAAGCACGTATTTTAAATTCACTCATGATGGATATATTTCTGATTTACTGTTACAAAAATAACAAAAAACGACTATATAACCAACGTTTTTCCATTGAATAACCGACTATAATGACAAATAACCGACCGCTACCAGACACAACCGTGCACAGCTGATTTCCGGGAGATCCGGAGTAGTATTTTTGTATCGTCGAAAGGGAAAAGAATCCCCGGACAATATGTTTAACCCTTTAATTTATTGTTTTATGATTCGTTACAAAATTTATCAGAACCAGCAGAAGAAAGGCTTGAATGCGGGTAAGTGGTTCGCCCGTGCAGTAAGCGACGAGACGTTTGATTTGGCAAAGCTTGCCGAACACATGTCGAAGCACAATTCACCGTATTCCGGTGGTGTCATCAAAGGTGTGCTTTCGGATATGGTAGATTGCATCAAGGAATTGTTGCTAGACGGCAAGTGTGTGAAAATTGATGATCTTGCCATTTTTGGTGTGGGTATTCGCAGTAAGGCAGCCGATACGCTGGAAGAGTTCTCGTTGGAAAAGAATATTAGCGGCATGCGTCTGAAAGCCCGTGCCACCGGTAATCTGTCGACCAATAATCTGAAACTCGACAGTCAGTTGAAACAGCAGGCGGAATATCAGAAACCGACAACTGCCGGAGGAGGTTCTGATTCGGGTGACAACCCTGATCCGAAACCGGATGGAGGTGGTGAAGCGCCTGACCCAGCTGCCTAAAAGATTCACCACTGACTACACAGATTTCCACAGATTATATTGAATTGGTAGTTGCTAAAGTAGTCGATTATTTATCTGTGTGAGTCTGTGTAGATCTGTGGTAAACCTATGGCAAACCTACAGTAAATCTGTGGTAAAAGAAAACTATTATTAATTTATTTAAAACCTGTTATTGTATGAGTAAATCATCATCTCCCCGCTCTGTATGGAGCTTAGTCCTCAAAATCGTTATCACTGTAGCCACCGCCATCGGAGGTGTGTTCGGAATACAAAGTTGCATGTAATCCCATGCGGACTATTACATTAATTATCATTCATTGCAGTGCCACGCCGGAAGGAAAGTCCCTTTCGGCGGAGGCTTGCCGACAGGATCATATCTTGCACCGTGGTTTCCGTGATATTGGCTATCATTTCTACATTACTCGTGATGGGGAGATTCACCGGGGACGTGCGTTAGAAAAGGTCGGGGCACACTGCCGTAATCATAACACCCATTCGATAGGTGTTTGTTATGAGGGAGGACTGGATGCGAACGGGAAACCGAAAGATACGCGTACATTGGAGCAAAAAGGAGCTTTGCTTGCTTTGTTGAGGGAGTTGAAAAGGCAGTTTCCGAAAGCACTGGTCGTGGGACACCGGGATTTGAATCCAATGAAAGGATGTCCGTGCTTTGATGCGGTGAAAGAGTATTCCCAAATAATTTCTTATCAAAAATAGCTCCTTTTAGATTTCCACCACAGCTTATTGTATAAAAAAATATCAACGATCTTCACAGACAGTTGGTATTTTTGGAAATCATATTAGTGTTAACACTAATATGAAGAGCGAGATTAGGACAATACCACTATATTGCTCCTAATCTACTAAATGTAGGGATTCATGTTTGTCACATGAATCTAGGGACCTACATTTTTCCATCTCATTGTAAATATTCAATTATAACATAACGTATTAAAAAGCACTTTCAGTACTTCCTATTCATTCCATCTGTTTTTCATCGTTTAACGAGCATAAGCTCCATCTTTAGCCTCAAAGATGACAGATGGTTCAATCACTTCCACAGTATGCCATGCACCCTTAGGTATCTGACAACCATACTTGGTTTCTGTAGGATTGAGATGGATACGCTGTACTTCTCGATACTCAACCTTACGAGCTACATCTTGTACATTTACCCCCTTCTGAAAATCATCCGTATCCTTCTCATACGAAACTACTTCCTCATAAATTACTTCGTCCAACTTACCACACAGGCAGATTACTGTTTCGGTAGTATCTTCATGTCGATGGATAGGCACCTTAGTTTCTGGCAACAATGCGTTTAGCATACGTTGACTGGTATCGGCAGATGAAGTGCGTAGGTCGAAGTTCTGACGCAAACGTGGATTCTCCATAGCTTGCTCAAATAACTTATCTAAAAATTCTTTATCAAATTCCATAATCGTTATTGTTTCAATGATATGAGATATTCTTCATGTAAATGATAGTATTTTTTCATAAACAATATGTATACGATAGCCAATACTGCTAATACACCCACCAGATATAACCAATGAGCAAACACTGTATCGGGACAGAGATAAATAAATCCAAGAGAAATCACTAACTGCATAACCGTATACAGCAATGCAACTTTTACATGACCTACTTTCAACTCATTAGCCATAATCTGATAAGTATGCTTACGATGCGCCTCACCCAAATTTTCGTGCAACATAATACGATGTACAATGGTCAGACAGCCATCCACGCCATATACTAACAAGAATATCAGCCAGGTAATATCCGTTGTCTTGATCATCACATTACCTAACAGAAACAGTATGATAAAAGCGATGCCGATAGAGCCGACATCACCGGCAAAGCATTTCGCATTACCTTTCGGACGGAAATTGAAAATACAAAACACTAATGAAGCAAGAACCGTTGATATAATCAAACTCTGTTCTACAAAAATACCATTCGTATTCACCAGAGCCAACGGAATCAATACAGCCAAAGAGTATCCTGCTGTGATACCATTGATTCCATCCATGAAGTTGATCACATTCGTGGCACCGACATAGACTATCAGTGCCAGTAATATTATCCACCACATTGACCAATGCAATATGCCGAGCTGATAGAATGCCATCGCGGCAGCTGCAAACTGAGCGACCAATCTTACTAAGTCCGGCAATGAATGGATGTCATCTACAAAGCTGATGCCTGCCACAAGCGTCAGGCCTGCCAGAAACCAGGGATATTGAAATCCGAAGAAAGCGCTCCAAATCCAGATACCAATTAAAAAGATTATACCTCCGCCACGCAATACAATCGTAGAGTGCGATGAGCGTTCGTTAGGTTTGTCGATAATGTTAAAGTGGTCAGCCACCTTGAAATAGCATAACTCTAATGCCAATAGAATCACAAAAATAATTCCGTAAGTCAAGTATGCATCCATAATCATTCTACTGCTTAAAACTTCTAATAGTGTCCATCAATCCATCCTTCGCTCTTACCGGCATCCGCGTAATGCCAAGAGCAGCCTTGATCTTGGCATTACTCACTACATAGTTTTCTGTGAGTTTCCGCATTCTAAGAGGATTGAGTGGAAGATGAAACCAACCACCAACTTTTGCAACGCCGTTCATCAGACCTTTCGGAATGTGCCATATATGGACTTTCTTACCAAGAGCCTCACAAATAACTTGAATGAGTTCATTAGTTGAAAGAGCTTCATCGTCTCCCATATGGTAAATACCTGAAGGTACATTCTTAGTTAAAAATCCGTCAATTACTACACAAAGATTTCCAATACTGGTAAACGACCGGCGATTCTCAAAAGCACCAAGAGGCCATGGAATCCCCTTATTCACTACTCCATAAAGAAGATTGAGGTTACCCTTGTTTCCAGGACCGTGGATCATACAAGGGCGTATAATGTACACATTCTTCCCTTTTACAAGAGAGTCGCCATCATCAAAATTGTGATAAGGACGTTTAAGAGCTTCAGGGGCAAAATGCCCGATTATATAATCCTCCGCTTTAATTTTACTCTCTCCATAAGGACCTACGGGAGTGGGAACGCATTCTTCTGTAAGGCATTTGCCTTCCACTTTGTCAGAAGCACTCTTTACGGTAGAGAAAAATATAAACTTCTTTGCAGATTCATTGGAAAGAAACCAATCAAAAATACGCTGAGTAAGACCTGTATTTACCTTGAAATATACATCCGCCGCACTCTTGTTCCGAGTGTCATGTGCCTTACCAGCAAGATGGATAACAGCATCAATCTGCGGCAAATCAATGCCACCCAGATCATCCCATGAGAAAGTCTTTACTATACCGTCCTTCTCTGGAGCCACAATGTCCAGACCATATATTGTATTCTCAGGCGAAAGCGCTTTCACTAAATTTGAGCCGACGAAACCGTGGACTCCGGTAATGAGGATATTCATTTGATAAATTATTTTATGTTATTCTATTATTTCTTCCAGTACTGATATCCTATACTCCTAAATAGAACTGAATTAAATTCTTATTCTTATGCAAAAAATAATCACCTCATTGGTTTCCTCGCTATAAATTACTTATCCGTCGTCCTTCTTGCTCCATCCACGCAGAAATCCACCTGTCCAATACTGGCACTATCTCGCATTTGAAGTCATTATTTCTGGGAACAAAACCCTCAAGTTTTGGCCATGCTTCTACAAGAGAATAAGTTCCGTCAATAATATATCCGCCATCGCTAAGTTTCTTAACGAGTTCTATTTGATGATTATCGGCCATTTCATTGAATTCATGCAGACGAGCCATGGCTATCACTTTTTTGCCTGCTTTAATACTGTTAAAAAGAGCACCACTACCTGCATGAGAAATCACAACAGAAGCATTCTTGATATATTTCTTGAACTCATTTTCACCGGTAAAGCGTATGGTCGTAAACTTATCGGTCTCGAAGTCGGTATTTCCGATCTGCGCTACAATTTCTTCCGTAATTCCATATTTCCCAATAAGCATCTCTACTTCCTGTAAACAACGAAGAAAACCATTAGGCTGTGTTCCTACTGTTACAAAAATCATATTCTTGTCCTCCTTATACTAAGGTTCCATAATACTCTGCATGTCCCTTATAAACATCAACCATTTCGGGCCACTGGACTATAACCTTGTCTGCAAAGCGTTCTACGATCTTACCTGAAATAGTTTTGTTATACACTTTGGCGCGAGTCTCAATGTACACAAAATGGGAACCATGAAACTTCGCAATAAAACAAAGTGGCACTGCAATATTACTTCCTGTAGAGATAATCACTTTCGGACGATACTTCTTCCATATCGCATGACACTGCTTGAAGAGCTTCCAATAGGCAGACAGATAACTCGCATGAGTCAATTTACGATCTTTATCCTTAGTAAGTTCATCACGTTTATCCGCAAACGCCATCGCAAACTCAATCGCTTTTACATCTTTAAGTGACGGTATTCCTTTATTTGCGCGTTTATTATCGGTGAGTATAACAGAATCGTACTTGCTAAAGAGCTCCTTCAAAGCCATCAGCTGAGCAAAATGCCCTCCTTCATTACAGGCAAAAATTACTATATTATTCAATTTTACCATATGTCACCATTTATCTATTCTTTATTTAATGCATTCACATTCTCAGCCTCTATCAATTCATAATCCTTATAATATAAATAACAGCTCCCTATCATATCAATGCAATATTGTACCAATTCTTTACTCGTATATAATTTACAAATAAAAGGAAAGCAGACGTTGTACGGATTTGTTCCTGCGTATCTGTCTGCATAACGTTCCGGCTCATTCTCAGGATCACATACACTATTATATGCATTTACATAAAACTCATGCCTACCTTCGGAATCAATAATAGTATGATTACATATTCCCGGATTACCCACTTTCCACTCTCGCTCAATTGTAATCCATTCACCGGCCTTCACTAGAAAAGATGAAAGTTCGTCATTCAAGTCATCATAGTTCTCAAGACCAATATTGACATCACAGTGTCTCCTCCGACAAAGTAAATGGAAATAGAGTTCTTTTGAATCAGGAGCAGGTTTTGATATCCCGAAAGAATTGGCAGAACCAGAATACATATCTGTTTTCTGACCTGTAGATGAGCCAAAATTACACCATGACCCTTGAATACTAAACCATGTAATAGCTTTTGGGTATGACAACATAGCTTCTTTCATATCTTCGGGTAGAAAGAACTTGATTCTATCTTTGAAATAAGTTAACGGATACTTTGCCAAAGAAAACTGCTGTCTCATATTTGAGGCTTCTTTGAGTAAACTTTTGCAGTTTATCATCAACACATTGCGTTTTTCTCCTGTTGGGTCTGGTACAAATGAATACATCATCCCTTCAGAACCATTATGGACATCTTGAAATTCCGAAACTTCACAAGACAAGTCATTGGAATATGGCTTATAATGCTTTACATTACGGTCATACTCAAAAAACACTTGTCCTTGTACTACTTTTTCGCAATCATTAAATTGCACTTTCCCTTGTTTGAAAAGAGTATAATTCTCGGGCTTCACTCTTCTACCATTCCGATATATAACCACTTCTGACAAATCCGCAAACTGATCTTCACACTGATATGTATTTTTACCATTGATAGCTGTCTTCAAAGCCTTAGTTTTAACTCTTGTCGTCTCAATCAGCATTCTATTCTTCCGCATATATTGCTTTATATCAGGAGAATTATCAATATTTGTGATATCATAATAATTACAAACAAACGACTTTGAATAAGCGTCAGGTACTTGAGAAAAATCACACTTTAACAGTCCAGCCTTGCTTTCAATAATACCTTTATAAGTTTTGGAAGCCGATATTGCCTCCTGATAAGTATCGTAAAGATGAGATAAAATTTCCACATAGCCTGAAGGTCCCTTGCTTTCATCACCTATTCTGATATAATTATAATAACGTCCAGTTTTCTTAGACTTTAGTCCAAAACAAATTGTTATTTTTTGCGAATCAAAATTTTCCGGAACATTCCTTACGTAGACCTCCTTAATATACCTATTTACTTCTTTATTATCTGAATATGGCTTTACCCCCTTTTGTATAGCATACAAAGGAAACAGACACAACAACACTATTGCAAAAAACAAAAACGTAAATACCTGTTGCATCAACAAACTATTTCGTCTGATTTTTTTCCCTATAAAAAACATATCTATATATCTACCTAAAAACATTGTGTATGTTTGATTTTCAATACACTCTCAACACTTAACATGTGCATATTCTTCTGATATTTCATTTATTCTTACTTTGCTTCCCATATCCAAAAGAACTTCTGAAGTAAGATAATCCATAAATCCGCCGAGTGAAGTAAAAGTAAGTTCTCCAAAATATATTTTTTCATTTACTTCGTATAGGTCAACACGAAGTATAGGGAACTCTTCAGATAACTTAGATGCAACTTCAAGCATACGTTCAAAACACTTTGGTTTAGGAAGAATTTCTTTACCTTGTCTGTAATGCTCCGTAAATACGGACCACTCCGGATGATAATTCCAATCCAAATCATAGACTCCGGTATCAGCCCCTTCCTTTCCTCTGTTCCAAGCACACCATATACAATATGGTTTACCATTGAGACACCAAACCTTATAATCAATTAGCGAAGAGGTATTGATAGACTGTTTATTAATATCAAGAAGCTCCTCCGCTATGACACAAGGCTGAATTCTGGCATAATGAGGTTCACCCGTAACATCACCATATTTAATTGATACAAGTCTATCATAAGTATCTATAACAGTAGCTTTATCAAGCTTATCTTTATCACGACATATAAGAATATCACCACAACCGTTATTCACTTTTAAGACGAACTGATTGGGAAGCCTGTCCCAATCTATATCACTTGCCTTGTCCCATCGACCATAAAGTTTTACCAGTGTATCTCCAAGTCCTAAAGACTGCACATATTCTCTAACCTTATATTTATCAGCTAAGTCAGCCCATCGGCTAGTATCACCATAAAACTTGTTCCAATTAATCTTTTCGTTAATATCGGTAGGATGCTCATAATTCGGCATCTTATGAAACTTGTAGAAGTACTTCAACCGAGCCACTTGTATAGGCTTTAATAAATGAAGTTTACAAAACAAAGCTACAACTGCAAGAATGACTTTCTTCTTCATAACAGTATATTATAAAATATTGATATCTTTCAATAAGTCTTTTGTAATGACAGTCTTTATACTATAATCGTAAATCTGTTGTACATCCAATCAAGAGATTAGCGCAACTCATCCTATCTTATATTACTCGTTTTTAAAATTTTATCATAGCACCCTATTAATTCTTTTTTTATAGCCTCAGGCTGATAGTCCCGACTTATTCTGTAACTAGCTTCACCATACTTCTGCCTAAGCTCTTCACTTTCAGCCATCATTTTCATAGCCAGATATATCTCTTTATCATTTCCGGGAGTGACAAACACCCCACTCACACAATCTTGCACAATAGAAGGAATCCCTCCTACATTAGTGGTTATGACAGGTTTATGATATGATTCAGCCTCAAGAATGGAAATAGGTACACCTTCAATAAATGAAGGAAGAATGTAAACATCCGCCAAATTCAATAAATATTGTTTCTTCTCTTTATCAACCCACCCCTCAAATCTTACTAATGTTTCTATTCCCAGCTCTTTGATAATTGAAAGAAGTCTATCTGTCTCCCCGTTCCCCCCTATATGCAAAACTATCCTATTTTGAAGTTCCTGCTTATGATCTCCTATCGCCTTCAAAACATTGAAAATACCTTTGTTATCACAAATTAGTCCAAGGAATAGAAAATGTACAACTCCATTCTTTTCAACATTCTCAATATTTGGTTCTCTTATCACATTTTTGATAGTCACAATATGCCTACATCCGATACTCTGGAAATAATTATTCCATTCACCGGAAAGGCACACGACACAATCTACTTTTGCTAAGATAGCATCCACTTTTTTAATATTCGAGAGTCTGAATTCTTTAAAGCCACCTCCGTGACAATGAAAAACTACTTTTTTCCCCATCATCTTTGCAATCTTTATTGCATAGTTCTTTCGCCAAAAGCTAGTACCAGAAGCAGAATGAATATGTACAATCTCAATTTTTCGATCAGTGAAAAGTTTCCAAATGAGCAACAAATATCCACTGACAGCATACCATACTTTCTGCACATTGTTCAATTCACCTGCAGCAGTCCTGACAAACTTGAAAGGATGAATAAAAGTAGAATAAGTATTGAGTACACTAGCAATGCCTCCTTTGGGGATCTTGTAATCCATTCCCACAAACAGAACTTTCTCAAATATCCTTGATTCAGACATACTGTTTATTCATTAAAGTATTCCACATATTTTCTTGCACACTCAGCAATTGTATAAGGACTGTTGTCCTTCATGCTCATTGTATTTGCCTTAATTGAATCATAATTATCAATGGCTTTTATTAAAGCATTCTTGTAATCTTCCAAACTATGAGATTTACTGAGAAAGCCATTTACACCATCTTTAATCAAATCCACAGCTCCGCACACCGGAGTACTCACAGCTGGAAGTCCCGCAAGACTTGCTTCAAGAAGTGTGATTGGCATTCCTTCAAAATTTGAGGATAGACAAAAAATACCGGCATTTAGCATATAATCAGCCACATTTTTTCGAGGTCCGACAAAGTGAATCCTATTACACGCCATTGATACTATCGACTGTCCTTCCGGAGTATTAAATCCTGCACCCACGACAATCAGATCAATGTTGTAACCCTCTTGTACCAGTATGTTCACTGATTCAATCAGAAGCTTCTGATTTTTTACCGGATGACATCTCGCAACATGAATCAGTAAGAGGGAGGAAGCGTTGTTTTTAAGCAGATTCATCTCATTGCTTACCGCTCCAAATAAATCTGTAGAAACTATTGGAGCTCGTCCATTAGTTATACAACGTATAGGGGTGCGCGAATAAAATGCCTTAAAATCAGCATAGTTCTTTTCTGAGAGACAAGACAATTTAAAACGGCCCAATCTTCCCAAAATATTGCAATACAACCTCAGCAGTCCCTTATCGTAACCATTATGCAAATCACTATGTACGGAAAAATACACTTTCTTCGAAAAAGAAAGCAATCCTATAGCCAATGCACTATATTTAAGGGTAGGAATCATATGTACATGAATCACATCAGGATTGAATGCTTTGAGAGCAGTATATACCCTCCACTGACTAGACAACTTGAGGCCATTCGGAAGCCCTAAATTCACATAATGTACACTATCAGAAATCTCCGATCTAAAAAAATTCCTAACTTCCGTTTCCTTCTTATCATCCAGAATAGTAACAAGATATGTTTCGTTTTCTTTAGCTAACTGATTACTTAAATCGACAACAAAGCGTTCTGCACCTCCACCGGCTAAGAATGTTATGAGTTCTACTATTTTCATTATTACTTTGTTTCTATTTTCTTTGCAGGACTACCCCCGACAATCACAAAAAGCTCAATATCTTTGGTAACCACAGATCCTGCCACAATCACCGCATCAGTTCCAATATTTACTGGCTCTACAATACACACACGAGAATTTATGATTGCATAATCTCCAATGATTGCTGATTTGCCGCTGTTTGTTCCAATATTCACATACTCATAAATAGTGACATTACCTATATATATCACAACAATAATAATCAAGATATTTCAACAATAAAAAAAAGGTAAATGCGTCTTTATACCCCCATTCTTTATCTTTTAATCAACCATCGATTTTGAATGTACTCAGGATGTTTATTCTCTCCAATTACTCTACAAGGATTTCCTACAGCAGTACTATTCGAATAAACATCTTTCGTTACTATTGAACCTGCACCAATCAATGAGTTCTCGCCAATATGTACACCTTCTATCAAACAAGTCATAGGACCAATATATACATTATTGCCAATAATTGCTTGATTACCCTCATTTGTGCCTATATTACTCATCTGAGACAAATTAACATTATTTCCAATAATGCACCTAATACTAACACACATGCTCATTGCATGCCCTAAATACAAACCATAGCCGATCTTAGATCCGGCATGAACACGACAATCATACTTAAGTTTATAATGTTCATGACGCAATTTACATATAGGATAGAAACAGCCACGATAACTTGCAAATCTCAACCAAAACAAATGTTTAAGTGCCCTATCACGAAATGACTTTAACCATATCACCCCAAGACTATCGACTCGTCCATAAATCCTAAAATAATCACTTTTCAGGAGTTCAAGACAGTCTCTGTAACTTGTGGGAATAGGAATATCTATTTCGCTCCCGTTTCTAGTTTTATAGTGTTCAAATTTCATAGCAATTTAGTTTTTTAAAATCCTCTTCGCTAAAACAGCAGCCACATTCACCATTTTACTCGCTAACGGATAACGTTTACCAAGTACGTCAACAACAATCACTCCTTTGTAAGAATTCAAAGTATGAAATGACTGACTCAATTCGAAATGAGGTGATGTCATTCTTCTAACTTCCCTAAAGACCCATTTTCCATCAACAAAAGAGGTTTCTTGCAAAGAGATAGCATGACCATAATTAGTATTACTCTCTTGTGCAGGACGATACACCTTTCCATTAACTTTGAAAAAATATCCAGCCATTCGAGCAATACGCTCTGGAAAAATGCTACTCGTCACATATACAAACTGTTGCTTCGTGTCACTCCACTCATATTGGTCAAGCTGAAAGCCATTTGCATATTCGGCTTGTGTTGTAAATAATTGAGGTTTCCCAAACAAATCTGTAAATACAGCATCTGTTAATGGTTTGTCAGACAATTCATGAATCAATGTCATGTCGTCATTTATAGGATTATACTCGTAGATATTAAGTACACCATCTTCACTGTTTTCTGGATAAACATATATTTTATCATCTTTACGATATATAATAGGAAAACTCAGATGTCCTGGACGTTCCAATATCACTTTCTTCTCTATAACGTAATTGTTCCTCCTGTCAATCACTAACTTCGAGATTCTTCCCTTAGAAATCTTCTTTGTCACTTCCTCCACCAATACTATGATAGTATCATCAGTTACATCAAGAATAAACGGATCGGCAAACCAAGAATTGGGGAAATTATGAGTTACAAGAGTTAGTTTAAGTTTATCACCTCTAACAATACCTTCAAAAGTATTATCCAAGAAACCGATTTCCCAATGAAGAGAAGTCAGCTCTTTATACAATTTCCGCAATGCATTCATAAATAATAGAATTTACAATCGATTCCTAAGTGTTGTTTTGAGTTCTCTAAATAAACTATGCCAAAATGGCTTTTGGTCTTCTTTAAAGTAGGTAATAAAGCATGTTGTACGTCGATAATTTCGCCACCACTCTTTCAATGAGAACTCACGTTTCAGCATGCACTTAAAATAATATATTTCCGGCATTAAATAAGTAGTGCTAACAGTGGACACCGACAACTCTTTTTGCCAATCACCTCCAGAGTAATACAAATAGTAAATATATGGAATATTCATACCAGCCGATGTTTGGCAAATTGCATTTCCATCATTTCTGAAATTTGTTTCTGTAAAATAGTTCTTACCCGTTGACTTTTCTTTCAAAAACTCAATGCTGAAGGTTCCTGAATAGCCAACCCTTTTAATAAACTCTTTAGCCTTACTAAGTGTATCTAAGAACTCTGGTTCAACCTGATCAAATTTCAAAAAGAAAGTATTATCTATTCCGTTAGGACGATCAATATGTGTACGCCCTGAGATAATTATATGTTTTCCATTATCCATTGAGCAACCCAAAAACTGAAATTCAAAATCCTTTATTATAAACTTTTGAATCTGTATAATCGGACAATGCTCAGAATTCGTTAAAAACTCCTCCAATTCTTCTCTTCTCTTACAAATTTTAATATTTTTTTTGCTTCCCTCCACACTTGAAATAGCCTTGGTTATACATGGAAACTCAATATCTGCAGGCACTTCCCTATCGGATACCATCCATGTACGAGGAACATCAAGCCCAACCTCTCTTGCAAGATCAGACATATATTCTTTACGCATTTTACGTTCCAAACTTCCTGGCATATTTGTTACTGGAAGTATAAAAAATGGACTTAGTCGTTGAACAGAAGAATCAAGTACAGAAGATACGTTATCATACGATGAATACACTATCGCCTTGTTTTTTGTATCAGAAAAATGTTTTAGCATTTCATCAACCACTTGTTCTGGTGATGAGCATACCCAACCTTCTATTACGTACCTACTTTTAAGTACAAAGCTGTTTATATTTTCGCCAACTATAAGCACATAAGAGTTGAGCCCTTTTTGGCCGAGACTCTCAACTATACCAAGAGTATTATGGTGGTCTGCACCAATTACCAAAACTTTATTCTTCATCTGACTCTATTTATTATATATTTCAACATGTTCTTTAGCAATTACATTCCATGACCCTTTTCCTAATCTTGCACTCTCAGCTATATTCTCACTCATCTGCTGAAGAAAAACAGGATTATCAAGATATGATTGTATTGCATTGGCAAGGGTATCTACATCCTTAGGAGGAACAATAATTCCTGTCTTACCATCATCAATCATCTCAGGTAACCCACCTACATTGGTAGCAATTACAGGAGTATTCAGGGCAAATGATGAATATACTACTCCACTCTGTGTTGCATCAGTATAAGGACACACTGTAAATAATGCACCACGGATTAGATCAGCAAGTTCATCAAGCTCTATAAATCGATTAAGAATCTTTACATAATCATATTTCTCATACTCTGAAGCATCGAAATACATTTCTCCACTACCTGCAACAATGACTTTTACATTAGGATGGATTTTATGCACCCTCTCCATCGCCCGAAAAAGATATTCTACCCCCTTATATGGAGAAATACGTCCAAAGAAAAGTACATAATTCTCCTTTTTCTTGTTTACATCTCCATACATACGAAGCATATCATAATATCCTAAATGCGATGTGAATATTCTATCTTTAGGCACATTGTATCCTTTTGAGAATACATCCACTTCGGCTTTATTGAGAACAATAAACTTCTTGACATACCACTTTATAATCGAACGACGAATATCCTCTTTCCTATCACCTTCCCCTGTATGAGGCTTTCCGTCATGAATTGTAACGACTAATTTATTTCTAAAGAACCACAATGGCACAAAATGGAATAATGATGGTGTTTCAATATATTGAATTATATCATAGTTACCCTTTTTAAAAAAGGACAAAACATTCATCGCTACCATAAAACTACTCCAACCAAAGCGGCCTACTGGTTCGTTTGCTATGTAAATATTCTCAATAGGGACATAAGAAGAAAATATTTTCAGCTCAGAATAAGCTGTTAACGGGAATATGCCTCTTTTAGGAATAATCTGATTAATATTGAACACTGTAGATTTTAAAGAGCGGGGGGTCATAGAATATAACACAGTCACATCATGACCTTGTGCTATTAGTGCTTTTATCAGTGGAAAATCACAATCACCAAAGCACGTACGAGAATAATAAAGTATTTTCATATTTAGACTCTTAGCCTATTTCTAGTGAAATGATAATCTGCACAAGGAATAATCGTCAATAGCATCATATATGGATTAAGATAGTTTGACTCTAAAAGTCCCATTACGAACAAGATAATTATACACATCCTCGATACAAGGTTCGTATTACGAAAAAGTATTATATAAAAAAGACCGTATAGCAAAGTACCAATATAACCAAGAGATAGTAGAATAGTTTGTACACCATTAGCGTAAAAAATGAAATTTCCGTCATACATCTCTATTCCAAATCTGTTTCGTGCATCAGGAATACCAATAATCTGTTCATCAAAGGTTAGCTGATCAAACATTAAATAACCTCCGACAACTCGAGTAAAACCACTCGCTCCTTCAGTAGAGAATTCTTCAGTTCGTAAAAGCATCTCTTGTCCCATTTCACTTCCAACATACATATATATTAAAGCAATAGTTAATGGAACGAACAACATAATCATTATAAAACGTCTAATAATATTCGCATTCCAAAATATGCTGAACATTTTCACAGCAAAGAGAATTACCAGTCCGACCATTCCGGAACCAGACTTCAAAGCTACGAGAGAGAAGATGATAAGAATGCCCTCCTTATTCAACCACTTTTCCTGTTTATTAGTTTCAAACCATATCAAAGCCAGATAGCTCACATAGTAATAAGCCATATATGATGGTTCAAGGAATATCGAACATGGACGCGGACCTGACATCTGATGGGTAACAAGTTCTGCATACGACATCCCCTCATAAGTAAATGCACCTGTGAGATTTGGTACAAAACAAAATACATGAGAACCTGTGGCTAATTTCAAAGAAAACTGCACCCAAAACAAAGCAGCCGAAATCAGAACCACCCATCGCATATATCTCTTAAGCAACTGAAAATCAAAAGATAGTACACCTCCTATAAGGGCAAGAAAGAATAAAAAGAAAAGCCATCCACCCGGAGGAATCAGAGTCCATAATTCAAAATGGTGATGATATATCCATATCAGACAAATATACACAAACAAAAGCCAGAATATAATAGGAACCACCTTAATTTTAAAATTGTTTCTGACTATAATATATGTTGACAAAAACAATATTAAAGTGTATCCTAAACCAACTGGAAATGGAATCTTATACCAAGCCAGTATCGGCAACAACGCAAGAATCATCATAGATACTTTGCGAAGCCATGGCTTACAGTTGCTTTGTATATTTATACAAGCAGAAATCATCGTTATTTTTTTAATTGATTGAGAACCTGAATCATCATATTTGAATAACTTTGGTAATACCTTACAGCAAAAGCCTTCTCCTTAACAGCATCAAAAGATAAAATAGCATCCATAACAGTAGATGCTGATGTAGGAGAATAATCCTGACCAGATATAAAAACTCGATACTTCAATAAATCAGCTGCACTCAGAATATGATAAATCTTACTCGATTCTCCATTAGTCCATTGACCGTCAATCTTCGGAATTCCGTAATTGTCAAAACAATAGAACGGGACACCATTAGCTATAGATGTCACAATCGGATGCATATTGTTTCCTACATACCCTTTCGAATACTTAATCAAAGCATACCATTCTAAAGGTGATATAGTATCACCTGCTGTGTATTGAATATCGCCAAAGGCAGACGCATCAGCATAAGGCAGTTTTACACATACAAGACCATTTTTATTAGCCAATTCTTGGAATTCATTAATCCAAGCCTGATTCACAGATTTCTCTCCCTTAAAACTGACTAGAATATAGTTTTCAGGAATATTGAATTTCTTAATTATTTCTTCTTTAAAAGGTACCAAATGAGATGCATTGTGATTAAAGGCAAAGACAGGATCAGGTGTAACTTCTGGAATCATTTCTCCATCAGTAAGATATGCCACCATCTTTTGGGTCCAATCATCACGAACAGACATATAGCGAAATCCCAAAATGGACTGCTTCATCCGAGACTTAGTTCTACCCTTTATGAAATAGTACATTGAATCCTGAGATGAACCGGATATTACCGCAATCGGAACCGGATGATCCAAATATCTATTGAATGCCCCCCAAAAACTGTTTGGATACATTCTGTCACTAGTAGGATGCCCAATATATATGATTCTCTTACAAGGGAAATGAATACGTTCACGCAAAGGATGATGCTGAATAACAGCATCGCTACCAATAATTACAGCCTCAATTCTTTCCTTTTCAATTACTTTTGCTACTTGCTTATCTGTTTCGCAAAGTTCTGTCATTGGATAGTATTGTTTTCTTATACGTACATATAAATCTCTAACCTTTAGCAGAGACCGTTTCTCGTAATCTTTACTGAAATCCTTAGGAATCCAATTTATCACTATAGGCTCATCACCCTGTTTCTTGATATATTCGACAGTAGAAAGGAGCTGCAAAAATGCGCCAAAGTTACAAGCTGCATGATATGCTAATAATCCTATTTTCATTTTATCGCTTTAGAAGATGCTGAATTTTTGATTTAATATGCTCTCGTTGACCCTCATCAAATGCAAATCTGAACATTAATACAGCAAAGAGCAAACAGTATATTGAACATACAATTACAAGCTTCAAGAAAGAATTAGACATCACAAAGTGAGGAATCATCGCAACAATAACAGGAATAACTATGATTATCATAGTTGGTTGGATAACATTCTGAATATATTCTTTGACACTCATACCTGTCAATTTATTCGCCATAAACAATCTTACACACAAAGAAATGAGTTCCAGTATCACAAAAGCTATAGTTGTATAATATACAGAATACCCCATCTTTAAAATGAAATAGGCTATAGGAACATTCATTAGTAGAAGACTTCCCATAATTATCTGATAATTACGAATTTTTCCTGTTGCCTGAATAGCAGCCATAATTCCCACTGAGTATTGATATGTTATAGATAAAAGAAGGATGTACTGAGCCAGCTTCAATGTAAATGGTGGGATATCATCTTTTAGCCAAAGAGTCAAAACTTCGTTCATCTCCATGATGAAAGGAACGGCAAAGAACGCAAGAGCAAGTACAGAGAACTTTGATGAGATAAATGATATACGAAAAAGTCTATTTCTATCATTCATTCCTTCACTTTTCATTAACTGAGGATTAATAGCCTTTTGAAATGTAGCAGAAAAATGTCCAAGAGCACCATTTATCTGATTCGCAACCCCATATGCTGCATTTGCTATTGTACCTAAAAAAATATTTATAATAACTGCAACACCTTGATTCCTTCCAATCATTGCAAGACCTGCAAAAAGATTCCATCCAGTAAAGCCTACCATCTCCTTGATTATGAATTTTCCTCGATATGTATTTAATTGTATACAATAGTCTTTGTAAGCATACCGGCACCACCCATATTTCATAAAAAAAGTCAAAACAGAAATAAAGGCGACACAAGCACCATAGTAAATCAGCTTATCCCCAGAAATATACGCAATAGAAAGCGCAACAGCAAGCATCAGTGCAGAATCAATTAACTCTATGACAGAAAAAGGCAACATATCCTCTTTCGCATTGACCAAAGCATCAAATGGAACTGATACAATCTTTGCAAAGGTGCTAAAAATAAGGAGTTGATAAATAATCTTTGCACACCACACTCGCTCTGGAATAATATTGAGTCTATCAATCGCAAATAACCCAATAGTCTCAAAAGCAACAACAACCAGCAAGCCTAGGAGTAAATGTAAAAGAAAACTTGTGTTATAAATAGAATTAATTTTTTCTTCATTTTTCTCTCCCATCGCAACAGACATAAATCGTTGGGTAGAGACAGTCATTGAATTATTCAAAAATGAAAGCATCGCCACAACTCCTGCCACAAGATTGTATAAACCATAGTCACTCGCTCCCAAGGCATTCAACACCAACGGAATAGAAACGAAAGCAATTGCCAAGGACAGGATAACCTTAACATAAAGTACGATTGTATTAAATATTACTCTTGTTGATGTTTGCATACTTTTTAATATAAATGCGAAGTATCATCTTTAAAGTGATAGCCATACTGATAACCTTTACGTTCCCTTTTACCTATGACTTTTGCGGGGACTCCACCGACAATTGTATATGGTGGAACATCCTTTGTCACAACAGCTCCGGAAGCTACTACAGCTCCTTCGCCGACCTTAACTCCAGGAAGTATTATTGAACGACTACAAATCCAAGCATATTCTCCAATTTCGGTAAGTGCTCCTTTACCACAAAAATATTTATCGTTATAATCGTGATTAAGCGACCAGATAACAGCCTCATATGCAATAACAGCATTTTTACGAATTATAAGACCTTTTCTTGCATCCAAAAGACATTTAGGACCGATATTAACCCCATCCTCAATAATTAAACCTTTAGGATTCCTCACTGTGAATCCAAAGTAAAAATGAACATTCTTTGAAGCCTTTACGCCACTCCATCGAATGAAAAGATTTCTGATAGTTTTACTTGGAAGACTTGGTATAAATCTCTCAATTAATGTGCTTTTAAGTCCATTTATTCCTCCTCGAATATTATTGTATATATTCCTAGCTAACTGTTTCATATATAGTATTTCTTATATTCTCTATATTTAGAATTGTCATGTTTGTATAGCAACTATCTTACAAAGTTCTATATAGTATTGAGTCCCAAAATGCTTGGAGAGATTCTTCACAAAATCTAACTTCAATTTTGTACTTGAAATAAAATCTTGCACAATTCATTGCTATACATATTTTTTAAGCTTTTAACGAAGATATTTCTTTTAATCCAGAGCCTGTTGAGTACTTACAAAATATATAAAAACAAATGGAATATACAGAGGAGTAACCAAATAATTTTATTAATTGCAGAAAAAGACTATTTTAATCTCTACCGAAGATATCGCGTGTATACACTTTCTTTTCTACATCACTTAAACACTCATCAAAACGATTAGCAATAATAGCCTTGCATAATTCTTTAAAACGAGTAAGATCGTTAACAACTTTGGAACCAAAGAAGTTTTCTCCATTGCTAAGAGTAGGTTCGTAAATAATCACTTCTGCCCCTTTTGCTTTAATACGCTTCATAATCCCCTGAATAGCGCTCTGCCGGAAATTATCCGAATTAGACTTCATAGTCAAACGATACACTCCTATGGTGACAGGCTCCTTCTGGCCGTCGTAAAGCTGGTTGGTACTATAGTCGTACCAACCAGCTTTACGGAGGACAGCATCTGCAATATAGTCTTTACGAGTACGGTTAGACTCAACGATAGCGGACATCATATTCTGGGGGACATCAGCATAATTGGCAAGGAGCTGCTTGGTATCTTTCGGCAAGCAATAGCCACCATAGCCGAATGAAGGATTGTTATAATGTGTACCGATGCGTGGGTCAAGACCTACACCTTCGATGATAGCTTTAGAGTCAAGACCTTTCACCTCGGCATAGGTGTCGAGTTCGTTAAAATAGCTTACTCGGAGAGCAAGATAGGTATTGGCGAATAGCTTCACAGCTTCGGCTTCTTTCATACCCATAAAAAGCGTGTCGATGTTTTCCTTGACAGCCCCTTCCTGCAAAAGGGTGGCAAATGTCCTAGCTGCTTCCTGTAACATAGTGACATCCGTGACAGACCGGATCGCCTTGTTTTCTTCAGCAAACTCCGGACGGTCGATGATCTTCGGATAACCTACGATGATACGGCTCGGATAAAGGTTGTCATAAAGAGCCTTGCTTTCACGAAGGAACTCCGGTGAGAACAGCAGGTTGAACTTCTTGACTCCTTTCTGGGCATATTTTACATAAAGGTTACGGGTATAGCCCACCGGAATTGTCGATTTGATGACCATTACGGCATCGGGATTCACTTCAAGCACAAGATTGATAACTTCCTCCACACGACTCGTATCGAAATAATTCTTCACAGGATCGTAGTTTGTAGGAGCGGCTATTACCACAAAGTCGGCATCAGCATAGGCTGACCTCCCGTCCAAAGTGGCAACAAGATCAAGCGGCTTTTCAGCCAGATACTTCTCGATATAATCATCCTGGATAGGGGAAACCTTGTTGTTCAGTTTCTCCACCTTTTCCGGGATTACATCCACGGCAGTTACATGATGATGTTGTGATAGCAGTGTCGCTATGCTCAGTCCCACATAGCCAGTTCCGGCTACTGCGACCCGAATCTCTTTGAAATCACGCATATTATGTTTGATTTGGTTTTATCAATAGCAGTTTATTTACCCTCCCGACTTGTATGTTTCTCTCCATAACCATAGCCATAACCGTAACGCTTGCCATAGCCATAATACTTGCCGTATTTACCATAACCATAATAATAGCCGTACTTCTTTTTCTGAAGATCCAAGCCGTTAATGGCGATACAGAGGTTAGGCAGTTTGTTGTTTTCCATAAGCTCATTGATCAAAGTAAACTCTGCCTTACGGGTATAATCGGCACGGCATACGTATACCGACAAATCAGCAGTACGCCCTATCAGCAAGGTATCAGTTACCATACCCACGGGGGCCGTATCCAGAATCACATAGTCAAAATTAGCCTTCAACGTTTCGATAGCTTTTTCCAAGCCGTCACGGGCCAATAATTCCGTTGGATTGGGAGGAACTGATCCGCCCGGAAGAATAAACAGATTCTTGTTTATATCGGAAGGCTGTACCAAATCCATCAGATTCTTTGTCGGATTGGTCAGAAACTGGGTAATACCATGTTCCTTTCGGGAAATATTAAAAACCTTATTCAAGCCAGGCTTGCGAATGTCAAGACCAACTATCACAACTTTTTTACCTAATAAAGAAAGACTGATGGCCAAATTGGATGATACGAAAGACTTACCTTCACCACTGATGGTAGAAGTCACCAGAATCACATTCTTGCCATTTTCAAGCATAAACTGAAGATTGGTACGTACATTACGGAATGTCTCACTCATCAGGTTATTCTGATTCTCAAATACAGCTATAGAACCGGACTTTTCATCCGCCAACGGGATATCGCCAATAACAGGAAGAGAAGTTAGTTTTTCAACATCAGCACGGCCCTCAATCTTGAATTTGGTCAAGCCAATCAGATAAATGATACCTACCGGAAATCCTACTCCTAATACCAAGGCGGCAAGATAGATCATCATCCTCTTAGGAGAAACCGGATTGTCGTCTGCTAACGCTTCATCAATAATCTTGGCATTGTTTGCTGTAGCTGCCAAAGTGATGGCATTCTCTTCACGTTTTTGAAGTAACATCAAATAAAGACCGGCCTTAATTTCCTGCTGCCGGGCGATACTTACGAACTGACGTTCCTGGGTCGGAGCGTCATTAATACGACGGGAATAGCGGTTCGCTTCACGGGCAAGGTCTTCTTTGGTTATCTGCAATCCTTTCAATGTAGCATCCAGCGTAGCCTGTACATTGCTCCGCATCGCACGGATGCTAGTATCCAAATTTATGATCGTCGGATTATTCTCGGTTGATGTACGGAGCAAGCGCTTTCTTTCAACCAACATCTCATTATATCTGTCTATTGCACCAGCTGATGCTGCATCCTGTAATCCAATATTACTTGGCAAGACCTCATATTCATTACCTTGCATATAGCGTTGCAAATCCATCACCAAATTGATTTGAGTCTGGTTTTCCACACGCTTCTTTTCATATTCAGCATTACCGGTTAAGGCTATTTGCGCCTCACTGCTCAAATCTGTAATTCCGGCGCTACGCTTGAAGTTCTCCAAGTCTTGTTCGGTACTTCCAAGTTCCTTGGAAATAATGCCGATACGTTCGTCGATGAATTCTGCGGTTTTTTGGGCTACCTCATTCTTGTCATTATTGGCATTGATATTGTACATCTCAAGGAGTTTGTTGATGAAGTCCTTGCCACGCCGGGTATTTGAGTTCTTTAACGAAAGAACAGCTACAGAAGTAGTTTTTGATGTAGGGGCTATCGACAAGGACTGGATATATCCTTTGGCCACAGACATCGGCCGGTTTATAAAAGCTTTTATATGACGCTCTTTACTTTCCTCCTTAGCCTGATTGGTCGTCAATGTATCCTTGCTTTCAAAAAAGGCGACCGTCCCCTCATCGGTCGGAAAAACAGCAGGTAATTGATCGAATTGTTTCCGATACTCTTTGTCTTTCACTGTTATCAACGCATCCATCCCACCATTGGGAAATAAAGTCATCTCCACTTCCATTGGTGCAGACAATTTTTCCGCCTCTTGTGGAGTCAAGCTCACCACTACGGGCGAGGTACGGTAAAGTTCCCTATTAGGAAACTCATCTTCATCCTTATAAGTCACAAACAGTCCCAGATTGTTGACCACTTCACGGGCAAGAGACTTTGATTTCAATACCTCGATTTCATTGTCTACATTGTTCGACGAGGAAACGAAACCGTCCAGTCCCATCTTTTCCAGTTCGGAGGACATGCTCGCACCACCGCCTTTCTTGTCATCCTTGATCAAGACTGTAGCGGATATATTATAGACAGGAGTGGCCAGACGCAGGTAACCCCATGCGCAGGCGATACAGATTATTACAGAAACCACAAACCAGGGCCAGTGGATCAGGTAACGGAAAAGGATTTCCTGAATATTCACCAGCTCTTCCGGTTGCTCACCCCGGTTCTCTCTTTTTTCCTCAATCATATCTATATTACTATTTGAAGATTGTTACTAATAAACTTGCCAATGATACCAGAATAGAAGTAGCGGAGAACCACAAGCTGGTACTATTACCTATATCAGAGTTACGAGCTTTTGCTTTATTAGGAGTCACATAGACTATATCATTCTGCTGTAACCAATAATAAGGAGAAAGAATTGTCTCCGCCTTGTTTAAATCCAATGTCACAATTTCCTGTTTGCCATCAGCACCTTCACGAATCAGTTTTACATTGTCACGAACTCCCCAGACCGTCATGTCACCGGCCATGGCAAGAGCTTCCAACAAGTTGACTTTCTCGTTGTTGATAGTAAATGTACCTGGACGGGCAACCTCACCTAATACAGAAATTTTATAGTTTACCATACGGACAGTAACTATCGGAGTCTCCTTTATGTAAGGTTTCAGTTTGTCTATTATCAGTTGTTCAGCTTCTCTTTTCGTCAATCCACCCACTTTCAATTCACCCAGAACAGGAAAATTGATCTTGCCTTCATTATCAACCAAATAAGGTTGTAAGACAGGCTGGGTAGTCAATTGGGTGCTGGCAGTAGCCGCATTAGCAGGAGTTGCCACCGTCAAGTTAAACGGAACTGCAAGTTCCGGACTAGTACATGAGACTACGATAGTAAGTAAGTCTTTAGGCATTATCTTGGCATCATATAAATTTTCCTGTTGATTGGTGTCCTTTACAACTCCCGCATCCTGCAAATAAGGTACTTTCTTATAGGACTGACAGGAAGCAAACAGAAATACCGCTATCAGACAGGAAAACAAACTTCCATACAAGCTTCGTACATTCAAATGCGTGCGCAATGATTTATTCATAATAAATGATAATTTATTTATAGAATCTTTTGTTGATTATTCCCTATTTATTCTTTATCCAGTACTTCAAATCGCGGAGAATTTTTTGATTTGAACTCCGGAACTATTTTCTTCATCAACCGCACGGTATCCATGATCTTTACCGCACGCGACAACCTTTCAAACTCTGCATAAGTATCAAGAATATCAGCATATTCATACCGACGAACTTTGGCGATCATGATTTTCTTATTCTCTGTTGGGATCGTATTTTCTTTATCGCTCAATACCTCTTCATAAAGCTTCTCACCCGGACGTAATCCCGTGAATTCTATTTTGATGTCTTCACCCGGACGATAGCCAGCCAATTCGATCATACGAGTCGCTAGATCAACGATCTTGACTGCTTTTCCCATCTCAAAAACAAAGATCTCATTGCCCTCACCCATTGTGGCGGCCTCCATTACCAAACGGCAAGCTTCGGGAATGGTCATGAAGAAACGAATAATATCAGGGTGAGTAACAGTCACCGGCCCACCATTCTCTATCTGTTCTTTAAAACGAGGAATGACAGAACCGTTACTACCCAATACATTACCAAAGCGAGTGGTGATAAATTTTGTATGACCTTTCACTTTTCCTTCACGGATAGCGCATCCCAGACTTTGAACATAGATTTCTGCCAAACGTTTGGAACAACCCATTACATTAGTAGGATTTACAGCTTTATCCGTAGACACCATAATCATTTTTTCTGCATCATATTCCACAGCCATGTCAGCCACCTGACGAGAACCGGTTACATTGACAAGCACAGCCTCACAAGGATTTTCCTCCATCAAAGGCACATGTTTATAAGCAGCAGCATGAAAAACAATTTGAGGATGATACAATTCGAATACCATACGAACGCGTTCCTTCACACGCACATCACCAATCACCGGAACAAAATCTATATTCGGATATTTTTTCTCAAACTCAAGACGGACATTATGCAAAGGTGTTTCTGCAGAGTCGAACATGATAAGTTTCTGAATTCCCATCTGCACTAATTGACGGCAAAGTTCACTACCAATACTGCCTGCCGCACCAGTCACCAACACCACTTTTCCCCTGAATTCTTCTGCAACCTGACGAAGGTTGATATTAATTTCGGCACGACCCAACAAATCCTCAATCTTAATAGGACGTACCCACTGATGAAAGTTTCCGTCAGAGTCCGCTTCACTGATAGTAGGAGCTATCAATGTTTTAAGTTCATTGTTTTTACAATATTCCAGAAGTCGTTTTTCTTCCAGGCGGGTATCTTCATAACAGGCAAACAGAATCCCCTTAATTCCGCGCTTCCGCATGATATAATCAACATCCGATTCATTTTCAAAGTAATAAATGGGAAGATCTGCCAATCGGCGTCGGCTGTTATTTTTACCATATACATAAAAACCGGCTACTTTATAATGTGCACTATCCCTAAGACGTAACTTCAAGGCTACACTCTCTTCATTAGTACCATAAATAAGAATACGTGTGTTCTTTTTATTCACCCAATCCAATAAAAAATCATAGACGATTATCAATGATACACGGAAGGTCGTCAAGATCACTAAAGTCAATAAACCATCAAATAGAAGATAGGATATTTTATAATTATATGGCAATTGGGTCTCATATATAACTCCAAAAGAAATAATGACCAAACAGGCAATTTTAAATAAAACGGCACACATGATACGCCAAAGTTCACGTGCCTGTGAGAAACGAATTGTATTACGATAAGTATGGAATAATAAAGAGCCCGCAACACTTGCCACCAAAGAAACGCAAGCAAATTTACAGAGCATCCAGTCGGTCATTGGAACATGCGCCATATAATGAATTACCGCATAAGCGACCAACGAACATAATACAGAAATTGCCGTGTCAATACCTAAAATAACCCAATAACTGAAATAATTTTTGCGGACATATTGCACTATGTCCTTCAATGTTTTTTCCATTATAGTATAAATGAATAAAATAATATTTCGAAATTTGATTTATCTGATTGATTATGATCAGTACAAGGACTATGACTACGATTTCCATGTTGGTGTAGCCCAACAAAGAATCCCTTCATCTTTCGATACGTACATACATTTCTACACTATATCTTTTGTAAAGATATAATTCATAATACTTTATGGATTTTTATTTTTGAGAGAGGTCATCGATAAATATATCCACTGTTTGGTTACCGATGTCAGATAGACTGCCTGCTATTTTACAGACTTTCATTACATTTTTGCAGTAAAATCCCCATACCCCTATAAAATAGATTGATTACTCAATCACGTAAATCCCCATTTTCAGATACCGGCTCTACACACCCAGCCGGTATATCTACACATGCACACCCTAACATTGTCAATCGAACAGCAACTTTCGATTTCCCATTCACATGTACTAATTCCCCTTCCAATCCTGCCAATGGTCCCTTGATTACCCGTATTTTCTCTCCCGGAGCCAATGGCGATGTACTCATGCTAATCGTCTCATCCGAGTAATCGAGCATAAACTTAAATCGCAACATTTGTTGATCAGGAATAACAGCCGGAGTACTCTCCCCACGTAATACCATGTAACGGCTGATAGAAGATAAAGTCAGGACTTCTTTTTGTTCTTGCAGATCAACGTGAACGAAAATCATCATCGGAAGCAGTACCCGGTCGACAATTTTACGGCGGTCGCTCCATTGATGGACTTCTTGTTGAATTGGAAGGAAATTTTCGATCCCCATTTTCGTAAGCCGCTCACCCGTTTTTTTCTCGTGACAAATACGTACGATTGCCACCAACCAACGTTTTGAGCGCGCTACGCTTCTGCCAATCACATCTGTTGGCAGAAGATTTCGATCGTCATTTTTCTTAATGATCATGTATTTTTACCCCTCATTTTTCCATACCCCTTAGGCAATGGATTGAATTCGGTGACAAAGATAGATAAAATTATAAATAGTAAACAAGAAAAAACGCTTTCTTTTTTTACATACAAATAGAAATATACAGTTAAGACTATCTTGGACGTGAAAAATCCGCTATCACATTGGTTCTATTTTACCACCCATATTTTGTACAACATCCCTAAACAAATCAGGCGCGGAAATTCCGCGCCTGATTTCTATTCTTTCGATTTACTTACCACTTATAATTGATACCGAAGCTAAGCAATTCTTTCAACTGGAAGAAGCTGTCTCCTTCAGTCGGTTTCGAGCTATCGTCAAAACGGGTATGTATATAGAGCTTGGTAGAAAGATAACGGTTCAAAACGAAGTTGAATGTATTTTCCCATTCTACACGTGCCCAATGATAGTTGGTCAGATAATTGAGACGAGACTCTAAAGTTACTGCAGAGATGATGGTCCAGTTCAATGTGGATTGCAACTGGGAACCAAAGTCGTTTTTAGAGCATTTTCCTTTGTCTAAGCCAAACTTTGTTTCGTCTACTTCAGAATTACCGATATAACGCAAGTTATAAGTCAACGGCGCCATAAACACAGAAAGATTAAATTTCTTCTTACTCAATTTATAATCCATACCGACACTGACCGCCAAATCTGCCGGAGACATGAAAGATGAAACCAATTCTTCGCTGTTAGCTTTATATCCATTGAAAAACTGTGTCTTAAACTCGGACGAAATGGTATAATACCAATTCTTGAAAGCTCTCAAACCTAATTTATTATACAAACGAAATTGGTCTGTATTGAACAGATATTTATGGTATTCATCTGACGGAGTGGAAGTCATACCTACTTTAGCTTCCAGCTGGTTCTCAAACAGCACCTTTTCATTGTCATTATAGTTGGCAAAAATCTGAAAAGTGGCTAATCCGGAGAAGTTACTTTCACCTCCCTTATACCAGTTATCCGAAAGGTGGTTCTGGCTAATCTGCAACGATCCGTTACCTCCGGTCACCCACCAGTTCGGCCGACTAATCTTCATATTGGCTTTCCCTACATTATCATCCATATTTTCCGGTTGAAACAGATGAATAACGTTTGCTTTGGGAGATATTTTCGGCTTCACATCGTGACGGAATACATCACGACTCATGATGCGGTCTTCTGTAGTGACAACCAAGTTCGGACGTTCCAAATAAAGATCCATCAATGCACTGTTCACTATTTTCTCGGCACGCTGGGTTTTGGTAAATGCCAGGGTATCATAAGGCAGAAGTTCCGCTGTCAGTTGAGGAGTGGTGTCCCATTGCATAGGCTTCCATTCCAATTTCGAATATTGTGCCATCGGAGCATAATAATATGCCAATGGTGTGAACAGACGAAAATAATCGGGATCAGACGGAATATAACGTGGCGGCACAGACAGATCGTTCAAATAATCTAATTGCGCGACATACTTATTATATAAATAAGAAACGGTATCCAGTTTCGGAGTCGGCCCCGACATATTCAGTTTGAGCATCAAATATTTCTGAAGCTCCGCCGAAAGCGTATCTGCTTTCACGACTCTGGCTTTTGCCACAACTGTTGAAGATTTAACCGTTTTGGCAGGTTTAATCGCTTCAGGAGCAGGCTGCAGAGAGTCAGTCGGAAGTGGAGAGGGATCGACAGATTCCTGTGCAAAAAGCGATAACGATAAGATTGACAGAATAAACGCTGAACATAAAGTAGTAATTCTCATCATATTTGTCTATGGTTTAGAGTGCAAAGCTACATTATTTTGTTCAGAAATCATAGGATTCTTTTAAAATTGCATTTTTTAATAAAATTGTGGAGACGAAAGACTGTAATCTTCCTCTTTTTTTTATAATTTTGCGGTTTTTAAGTTCGTAAGAATACTACTAAGTAAACAATTATTAAAACAGTTATAGCTGTGGGAGAAACAAAGTATATTTTCGTCACCGGTGGTGTTGCCTCTTCTTTAGGAAAAGGGATCATCTCATCATCCATCGGTAAGTTGCTGCAAGCAAGAGGTTATAATGTAACCATCCAGAAGTTTGACCCGTATATCAACATCGACCCGGGAACATTGAATCCTTATGAGCACGGAGAGTGCTATGTAACCGTAGACGGACACGAAGCCGACCTCGACTTGGGACACTATGAGCGATTCCTGGGTATACAAACGACAAAGGCGAACAACATTACTACGGGACGTATCTACAAGAGCGTCATTGACAAGGAACGTCGTGGAGATTATCTGGGTAAAACGATCCAGGTGATTCCTCACATCACAGACGAGATCAAACGGAATGTAAAACTGCTTGGTAATAAATACAAGTTTGATTTTGTGATTACTGAAATCGGTGGTACGGTAGGTGACATCGAATCACTCCCCTACCTCGAAAGTATCCGTCAGTTGAAATGGGAACTCGGTAAGAACGCTCTTTGCGTACACTTGACCTATGTTCCTTATCTTGCTGCTGCCGGAGAATTGAAAACAAAACCGACGCAACATTCTGTAAAGGAACTCCAAAGTGTAGGTATTCAGCCGGATGTACTGGTACTGCGTGCCGAGCATCCGCTAAGTGACGGATTGCGTAAGAAAGTGGCACAATTCTGTAATGTAGACGATAAAGCCGTTGTGCAGTCTATCGACGCGGAAACAATTTACGAAGTACCTATCCTGATGCAAGCGCAAGGGCTGGACAGCACTATCCTCGAAAAGATGGGACTGCCGGTAGGAGAAACTCCGGGACTCGGTCCATGGCGTAAATTCCTGGAACGTCGTCACGCTGCAGAGACAAAAGAACCGATCAATATTGCACTAGTTGGAAAATACGATTTGCAGGATGCTTACAAATCTATCCGTGAAGCTTTATCGCAAGCGGGTACTTACAATGACCGCAAAGTGGAAGTTCATTTCGTAAACAGCGAGAAGCTGACAGACGAAAATGTATGTGAAGCTCTGAAAGGTATGGCGGGCGTAATGATTGGTCCGGGATTCGGTCAACGGGGTATTGACGGCAAGTTTGTCGCTATCAAATATACACGTACGCATGACATTCCGACTTTCGGTATTTGTCTGGGTATGCAATGTATTGCTATTGAGTTTGCCCGCAACGTACTGGGATACACTGATGCCAACTCACGTGAAATGGATGAAAAGACTCCGCACAACGTGATTGATATCATGGAAGAACAGAAAGCAATCACCAATATGGGTGGTACGATGCGTCTGGGCGCTTACGAATGTGTATTGCAGAAAGGTTCGAAAGCATATCAGGCTTACGGACAGGAACATATTCAGGAACGTCACCGCCATCGCTATGAGTTCAACAATGATTATAAAGAGCGATATGAAGCTGCCGGCATGAAATGTGTAGGTATCAACCCTGAATCGGATCTGGTAGAAATCGTTGAAATCCCGACTTTGAAATGGTTTGTCGGCACACAGTTCCATCCGGAATATGGCAGTACGGTACTGAACCCTCATCCGTTGTTCGTTGCATTTGTGAAAGCTGCCATCGAAAACGAAAAAGCAACGGTGAACGGCTAACGATACGTGGTAAACAACCGGTAGTTTGTAATTTATATAATTTGTAATTAAAATAAGAATGGATAAAAACACCATCACAGGTCTCGTTCTGATAGGTATATTATTGGTAGGATTCAGTTTTTTGAGCCGTCCAAGCGAGGAACAGATAGCTGCGCAAAAGAAATACTACGATTCTATTGCCGTGGTACAGCAGCAGGAGGAAGCGTTGAAGGCTAAAACGGAAGCTGCACTGGCTAACAGTCAAAAAGAGGTGGCATCGGCTGCCGATTCTTCTGCTTTGTTTTTCAATGCCTTGCATGGAACCGACTCTAAAATCAGCATCCAGAATAATGTAGCGGAAATCACTTTCACAACCAAAGGCGGACGTGTCTATTCAGCCATGCTGAAAGATTATATGGCACAAGACAAAAAGACGCCGGTCATGTTGTTCGACGGTGACGATGCTTCGATGAACTTCAACTTTTACAACAAGGCAGGAGCCATCCAGACCAAAGATTATTTCTTTGAAGCTGTGAACAAGACGGACAGTAGTGTTACAATGCGCCTGGCTGCGGATAGCGCAAGCTATATCGATTTCATCTATACGCTGAAACCGGATAGCTACCTGATGAACTTTGAAATCAAAGCGACAGGCATGGAAGACAAGTTGGCTAGTACTAAGTATGTGGACATCGACTGGTCACAACGTGCCCGCCAACTGGAAAAAGGATTCACTTATGAGAATCGTCTGTCGGAACTGACTTATAAAGTAACAGGTGACAATGTAGACAACTTGTCTGCTGCCAAAGATGACAGTCAGGATTTGCCGGGACGCATTGATTGGGTAGCTTTCAAGAATCAGTTCTTCTCGTCTGTATTTATCGCTGAACAGGATTTCGACAAGGTTTCCGTTAAGTCAAAAATGGAACAACAGGGAAGCGGATATATCAAAGATTATTCTGCTGAAATGAATACTTTCTTTGATCCGTCAGGCAAAGAACCGACAGAGATGTACTTCTACTTCGGTCCGAACCACTTCAAGACGCTGAAAGCGCTGGATAAAGGACGTGACGAGAAATGGGAGCTTCACCGACTGGTTTACCTGGGTTGGCCGCTGATTCGCTGGATTAACCAGTTTATCACGATCAACGTATTCGACTGGTTGTCCGGCTGGGGATTGAGCATGGGTATCGTTCTGTTGATTCTGACTATTATGGTGAAAGTGCTGGTTTATCCGGCTACCTGGAAAACGTACATGTCTTCTGCCAAGATGCGTGTATTGAAACCGAAAATTGATGAAATCAGCAAGAAATATCCCAAGCAGGAAGATGCAATGAAGAAACAGCAGGAGGTGATGAGCCTTTACAGCCAATACGGGGTAAGCCCGATGGGTGGCTGTCTGCCGATGTTATTGCAGTTCCCTATCCTGATGGCTTTGTTTATGTTCGTGCCGAGTGCTATCGAACTGCGTCAACAGAGTTTCTTGTGGGCGGACGACCTTTCTACTTATGACGCTATCATCACATTCCCGTTCCATATCCCGTTCCTTGGCAATCACCTTAGCTTGTTCTGCTTGCTGATGACGTTGACAAACATCTTGAACACAAAGTACACAATGTCTATGCAGGATACCGGAGCGCAGCCACAAATGGCGGCTATGAAATGGATGATGTATCTGATGCCGATTATGTTCTTGTTCGTCTTGAACGATTATCCGTCAGGTTTGAACTATTACTACTTCGTGTCAACGCTGATTAGTGTGGGTACTATGATTCTGCTTCGTAGAACGACTGACGAAACTAAATTGTTGGCTATTCTTGAAGCGAAAAAGAAAGACCCGAAACAAATGAAAAAGACCGGATTTGCTGCTCGCCTGGAGGCGATGCAAAAGCAACAAGAGCAATTGCAGCAGCAAAGACAGAATAAAAAATAAGGAGTAATTCCTGAATCATATTCTAAGAAAGCCGGACATCCTATTTTGGTTGCCCGACTTTCTTTCTCTAAAAAATAAAATAGGATGAAAACTAAATATTCTTATAAACAAATCTGGACAATCTCCTACCCTATCCTAATCAGTCTGATTATGGAACAGATGATTGGTATGACGGACACTGCTTTTCTGGGACGTGTCGGAGAAATCGAATTAGGTGCTTCCGCCATTGCAGGTGTATATTACCTTGCCATTTTCATGATGGCATTCGGTTTCAGCATCGGTGCCCAGATATTAATTGCGCGTCGCAATGGAGAAGGAAACTACAAGGAAATCGGACCCATTTTTTATCAGGGCATATATTTCCTGCTTGCCATGGCAGTGATTTTATTCACGTTCTCCATCGTATTCTCACCATATATCCTCAAGAATATCATTTCGTCTCCTCACATTTACGATGCAGCCGAGAGTTATATTCATTGGCGTGTGTACGGGTTCTTCTTCTCTTTTGTCATGGTGATGTTCCGCGCCTTCTTTGTAGGTACGACGCAGACCAAGACGCTGACTTTGAACTCTATTGTGATGGTACTTTCGAATGTGGTATTCAATTATATCCTGATTTTCGGAAAATTCGGTTTCCCGCAATTGGGAATTGCCGGTGCCGCTATCGGCTCTTCGCTGGCTGAAATGGTATCGGTGATTTTCTTTATTATCTATACCTGGAAACGGATTGACTGCAGGAAGTATGCATTGAATATACTGCCTAAGTTCCAAGGGAAAACACTGAAACGAATACTGAATGTTTCTGTGTGGACAATGATTCAGAACTTTGTTTCTTTGTCTACCTGGTTTATGTTCTTTCTATTTGTGGAACATTTGGGAGAGCGCTCTTTGGCAATCGCGAACATTATCCGAAACGTGTCGGGAATCCCGTTTATGATTGCAATGGCATTTGCATCCACCTGTGGTTCATTGGTCAGCAATCTGATCGGTGCAGGTGAACAGGATTGTGTACGGGGTACTATCAGGCAGCACATTCGCATTGGATATATATTTGTATTGCCAATTCTGATATTCTTCTGTCTATTTCCGGATCTGATCCTACGTATTTATACAGATATGCCGGATTTGAGAGCAGCATCCGTGCCTTCACTATGGGTATTGTGTTCTGCCTATCTGGTGCTGGTGCCTGCCAATGTTTATTTCCAATCGGTATCAGGTACAGGGAATACGCGGACTGCACTGGCTATGGAACTTTGTGTATTGGCTATCTACGTCACATACTCTGCATATTTCATCATGTACCTGCGGATGGACGTCGCATTTGCCTGGACAACGGAATGCGTATATGGTATTTTCGCGCTGATGTTCTGCTACTGGTATATGAAGAAAGGAAACTGGCAGAAAAAGAAGATTTAAATCCTTTTTTCACTATCTTCGCAAGAAAATAAACATTTTATAAAATATATGAGACAAGCTAATTTAATTATGATGTCGGCAGCAATGTTGTTAGCTGCCTGCGGAGGAACCAAAGACGCAGGCAAGACAGATCAGGTGCTTATCGAGAAATCGGATATTAAGATCGAAGGGAAGCGCATGACTCCCGAAGCACTTTGGGCTATGGGACGTATCGGCGGATTCGCCGTATCGCCCGACGGAAAGAAAATTGCGTATACGGTAGCGTATTACAGCGTACCGGAAAACAAGAGTAACCGCGAAGTTTTCGTGATGAACGCAGATGGAAGCGAAAATCAACAAATCACTCATACCCCGTATCAGGAAAATGAGGTGACTTGGATTAAGGGAGGCACTAAACTGGCATTCTTAAGTAATGACAACGGAAGCAGCCAGCTTTATGAAATGAATCCGGATGGTAGCGGGCGCAAGCAGCTGACCAACTACGACGGAGATATTGAAGGATATTCCATCTCACCGGATGGCAAAAAACTGCTGTTTATTTCACAAGTAAAGACGAAAGAAAGCACTGTTGATAAGTATCCGGACCTGCCGAAAGCTACCGGTATCATCGTTACCGACCTGATGTACAAACATTGGGATGAATGGGTGACGACCGCTCCGCATCCTTTTGTTGCCGACTTTGATGGTAACGGCATTTCCAATATCGTGGATATTCTGAACGACGAACCGTATGAAAGTCCGATGAAGCCTTGGGGTGGCATTGAGCAACTTGCCTGGAATATGACTTCGGACAAAGTGGCTTACACTTGCCGTAAAAAGACAGGACTGGAATATGCGATTTCTACCAACTCTGATATTTATATCTATGACTTGAATACTAAGAAAACAGAAAATATTACTGAAGAGAACAAAGGATATGATACCAACCCACAATACTCACCGGACGGCAAGTATATTGCCTGGCAGAGCATGGAACGTGACGGATACGAAGCTGATCTGAACCGTCTGTTCATCATGAACCTGGAAACTGGCGAGAAGCGTTTTGTGAGTAAGGCATTCGAATCGAATGTGGATGCTTTTGTCTGGGGAGCAGATGCTAAAGTGATCTATTTCACAGGTGTATGGCATGGAGAATCACAAATTTATGCGCTTGACCTGGCAAATGATTCGGTAAAGGCTATTACTTCAGGAATGTATGATTACGAAGGGGTAGCTCTTTTCGGAGATAAGCTGATTGCGAAACGTCATTCAATGAGTATGGGGGATGAGATTTACTCTGTGGCACTGGATGGTTCTACCACTCAACTGACACAGGAGAACAAACAAATCTATGACCAGTTGGAAATGGGTAAAGTGGAAGGTCGCTGGATGAAAACAACAGATGGTAAACAGATGTTGACATGGGTGATTTATCCTCCACAGTTTGATCCGAACAAGAAATATCCGACTTTACTGTTCTGCGAAGGAGGTCCGCAGAGTCCGGTAAGCCAGTTCTGGTCTTATCGCTGGAACTTCCAGATTATGGCAGCTAATGATTATATCATCGTTGCTCCGAACCGTCGCGGTTTGCCGGGATTCGGTGTGGAATGGAACGAACAGATTAGTGGTGACTACGGTGGCCAGTGTATGAAGGATTATTTCACTGCTATCGATGAAATGGCAAAAGAGCCGTATGTGGACAAAGATCGTCTGGGATGCGTAGGCGCCAGTTTCGGAGGATTCTCCGTATATTGGTTGGCCGGACATCACGACAAACGGTTCAAAGCGTTCATTGCTCATGATGGTATCTTCAACATGGAAATGCAGTATCTGGAAACTGAAGAAAAATGGTTTGCCAACTGGGATATGGGAGGCGCATACTGGGAAAAACAGAATCCGGTGGCACAGCGTACGTTTGCCAACTCTCCTCACCTATTCGTAGAGAAATGGGATACTCCTATTCTCTGTATTCATGGAGAAAAAGACTACCGTATCCTGGCTAATCAGGCAATGGCTGCTTTTGATGCTGCCGTGATGCGTGGTGTTCCTGCAGAGTTGCTGATTTATCCGGATGAAAACCACTGGGTATTGAAGCCACAGAATGGAGTGTTATGGCAGCGCACATTCTTTGAATGGTTGGACAAATGGGTGAAGAAAGCTCCGTCTAAATAAAATTTTACGTTAATTACATAGTAGAATAAACATAGTAAACTAAAAGAAGCCCCTGTTCTCAATCTTTTGAGTTCAGGGGCTTCTCCATTGCATTCATCAAAATCGGCTAAAATTATAAAAAAGTTCGCTAAATTTACTCCGAATAAATATTTTCAATTTCTACAATATACATCTTATGGAAACCTCCATGAGCACCACCGTACCACTTTTCTATTGATTCTTTATCCAGAAAACATTCCGGTTTGATAGTGTCAGCATAAAGTTTCTTACATTCCAGACTCAAACGTGCCTGCTCGAACAGGACATTTCCTTTTTCTGTAAATAAAGGTTTCAATCCGGTTTCTTTTACTTTATCTATATTACGTCCCGACTTGGAGCCACAAACAGCGTGAATTTTCTTATTTTCTTCTCCTAAGAAAGAAAGTGTCAGGTAATCGTTCTTCTCTACAAACTCGTATGTATACCGTTCGGGACGGATAAAAACGAAAGCAACCGGTTTATTCCACAACCAGCCGATGCCACCCCAACTTGCTGTCATCGTGTTAAACTTCTCTTTTGTTCCGGCTGTAACCAGCATCCACTCTTTTCCGATCGCTTCGAAAAAGTTTTCTTTCAAATCTTTTACTTCTAATTTCTTCATCTCTTTATTCGTAAATATGTATTCATAATTAGTTTATATAATAATTTAGGCACGGATTACACAGATTAACACGGTTACTTTGCAACAATAACAACACTAAAAACCGTGAAATCCGTACCTAGAAAAATAACGATTAATTCATGGCAGGTACTTATCTAATTATTTCTGTTTATTCAATTTCACAATCTCTCCCAAATAGGGAATCTTCACCGGAATCTTCCGTTTCTTAGCCTCTGTTGCGAAGACTTTCGGGGGATCATGCAAAGGCTCGTCAGACAAATCGAATGTGCCATAATGCATGGGAATGGTAAGCCCAGCATGCATTTCCTCGGCGGCAGTCAATGATTCGTAAGGCGATATATGATTGGGACGCATAAACCAGCGAGGTTTGTATGCCCCGATGCCTAACAAAGCATAATCCGGTGCTCCGAACAGATCGGGAATCTCACGGAAGTGACTGGAATATCCTGTGTCACCACTATAATAAAGAGAAATTCCATTTCCTTGCAGCATGAAAGCTCCCCACAGTCGCTGGCCACCATCACGTACGGAACGTTTGCTCCAGTGTTGTGCCGGTAGAAAAGTAATCTTCAATCCCTCATCTTCCATTTGTTGATACCATCCGGCTTCAATCACTTTCATTTCGGGAAACCATCCCTGAATCAGCTCACCGGTTCCCAAGCCGCAAAAGAGTTTCATTTGCGGGTTATTCTTCAGTAAACGGGCTATACTCTGTTTATCCAAATGATCGAAATGGTCATGGCTGACAAGTAGATAATCAACCCCTGTAAATATGTCAGGATTAGCGGGAAACTCGCTCTGTCTCTTCACAAAAGGAATACTACCGAACACAGGATCGAACATGATTCGTTTACCTGCTAACTGGAGAAAGAAAGAATTATGTCCGAGCCATATCAGGGAATCTCCTACCACCGCATCCAATGAACGGAGATAACAAACTTTTGGATCCCATTTCACCGTTTTCTTCTCTTTGCGTTGGGGATTGGGCGAAAGACGCCATTTCAGTACACTCCCCATCCCCGGACGGAAGCGATGCTGCCGATTAAAAAAACGCCCGCGCACCATCGGATTTCCTCTCCAATAAGGGTTGACTGTCGCTAAACGTTCGTTTCTCCTAAAACATATATGTTCACCCATTTTTATTTCCTGAATACGTATTTACAAACTTACTAAAAATTTCTCGATTTACGATGAATTAGAGTAAACAAAAAATGTACCCCGGACACACTATCGGGGTACATTTACTTATAAAGGAATAAATATTATCCTTTTTTAATAGAATGAGACTTCGTTAAGAGCAGTGCAAGCCATACAAAGGCAGTTGCCAGCCAAGAGCTGAAAGATTAATAATCATTATGACTGCACCCAATATCCATAGAATCAATAGCGACCATTTCAAACCCGTTCCCATCGGTGACCAATGGAATAATTGCCGCAAGATAGTATACAAGAAAGCTCCTAACGGAATGCCGATGAGGGCAACTCCGGCAATCGTACCTAGCAGTGTCATCATTGGAGATACGGAAGCAACCGGCATCCAGTCGATGGCAGGCAGCATCTCGTAAAGCAGTGCTCCTCCGCTAACTGCCACGGCAATTGCTGCAAACACCAGTGCTACCAGTACAACGGCCAGTACGAACAAGACAGGGCAGCAGAGAATGACAAGAGCTACCAGAAATATTTTAAAGAGAACAGCAGCAATGGAAACAAATACATCGCCTATCTTTTGAAGAAAGGTACGAGGTTTGCCGGAGTTCATATAGTTGTTAACTCCGTCCGCTACACGTTCGAAACCGTCTGTCACTGTTTTGCCAATATTCTCAATGGTCACTGCTTCTCCACGCATACTCAATTTTTCCGCGGCAGTACGGGCTTCCGGAATAACGATCCATCCGATAATATAAAGTATAATCATCGGGCAATAAGGTACAAATACCAGGATAATCATCAATATACGCACTAATGTGATATCCCAACCGAAGTAAGCTGCCAACCCTGCCGCTACGCCTCCCAACAATTTATTATCCGGATCACGAAACCAGCGGCGTTGAGCAGCGGTTTGCGTACTGCCTTGATTAGCGGACGATGTTTGTTCCGTTCTTTTCTGTGAGTCCATATCCTCATCAGCAATTCCAAAGTCTTCCGGTTTGCCGACACGAGCGATAATTTCTTCTACATCCGAAACTGTGATGACCTGTTTTCCTTCAGTTACTTTCTCTGCAAACAGTTCGGCAATACGCATCTCAATATCGTTTACGATCTCTTCCGCACCCTCCTGTTTACGAAAGTAATGCTTCAAATTAGACAGATAATTATCTAACAATCGGTAGGCATCGTCATCTATATGATAGACAATTCCTCCTAAATTTATGGTCAATGTCTTTTTCATTTTTATTTCTTCTTTTTCGGATTATCTATTGGCTATATGATTCACTGTATCGTTAAGTTCTTTCCAGGAAATTTCCAGCTCTCCCAAAAAGACTTCTCCTTGTTCAGTGAGTTTATAGTATTTACGGGGAGGTCCCTGGGTAGATTCTACCCACTCATAACTTAACAGGTCATCATTTTTCAGACGGGTAAGCAATGGATACAAGGTGCCTTCCACTACAATCAGTTGGGCTTCTTTCAATTTCTGAATAATATCAGAAGCATAAGCGGGCTCCTTGTGCAACAAAAGCATGATACAATATTCAAGCATGCCTTTCCTCATCTGTGATTTTACATTGTCTACTTTCATTATTCACTTCTTTTAGATGCACAAATATATGCATTACTTTAGTACCTTGCATTGCAAAGTACTATAAATTAATAATAATTAAAACATTAGAGACTCTCCACCTTATTATAAAAAGAAATAATGGCTATATTTGTGCCCATTAAACCAAGAATAGATAATAGATATGTTTACAATTCGAAAAGCAACAGTAGCCGATTGCGAGCTTATTCATAAGATGGCAAAGGAGGTATTCCCCGCCACCTACAAGGAAATTTTATCTCCCGAACAACTGGATTATATGATGGACTGGATGTATGCTCCTTCCAATGTACGCAAACAAATGGAGGAAGAAGGACATGTGTACTCCATTGCTTATAAGGAGAATGAACCATGCGGATACGTTTCCATTCAACAACAGGAAAAGGATGTATTCCATCTTCAGAAGATATATGTCCTCCCCCGTTTTCAGGGCACGCATTGCGGCAGTTTTTTATTCAAGGAAGCAATCAAGTGTATCAAAGAAATACACCCGGAACCTTGTTTGATGGAGCTCAACGTAAATCGTAATAATAAGGCTTTGCAGTTTTACGAGCACATGGGAATGAGAAAGTTGCGGGAAGGTGATTTCCCGATTGGTAACGGGTATTATATGAATGATTATATTATGGGACTAGATATTTGATATACAAAAATGCCCCGGAACAAATATTATAAATGTTCCGGGGCATTTTGGTTATTTAGTTAATGACAGGATTTTATTTCGCTACACGTTCCAACCATTTTACCATTGAAAGCATTACAATCATGGAAGCACCAGTTGCTCCTACAAATACCAACCAACAAGCCCAAATAGGCACAGTTGTATAAAGAATACCACCGATAAACAACAGTGAGTTACCCACAGCTGTTGCAGCCAACCAGCAACCTTGCATCAGCCCCTGCAAATGAGGAGGAGCTACTTTAGATACAAATGATAATCCCAGAGGAGAGATGAACAGTTCGGCAACCGTAAGAATGAAATACAGGCCGATCATAATCCACGGAGTCACACGAATAGCATTGATTTCAGCAGCACTCATAGTACCCAACACCTCTTTCGAAGGCAATGTAAATGAGAATACCATTAAGAATACATACGCTAACGCGGCAATACCCATACCAATGGCAATCTTCATCGGAGTAGAAGGTTCTTTACCATTCTTTTTCATTGAACCGAACATCCACATGATAAAGGGAGTCAGGAATACAACGAAGAACGGATTAACGCTCTGGAATATTTCAGCTCCCTTGATCTGCGTAAAACCTAAGTCAATATTAATCACACTCAAGTCCACATAGTCACGGGCGAAATAGGTCAAAGAATAACCATTCTGATGGAAAGATAACCAGAAGAAAATAACAACACCGAATACTGCAAACAAAGCATAGATGCGCTGTTTTATTTCAGTAGCGCTCATTTGGATTTCTTCCTTGTTCACAGTCGCAGTCCCTTTACCAGTTTCCATTTTAGTCGCAGGATCCGGGAAACGTTTCTTATTTGCCATATAAATAATCAGCGAAACAAGCATAGCACCAATAGCAGCCATAAAAGCATACTGGAAACCACGGTTAAACACGTCAAGATAGCTATTCACAAACATACCCATATCGGTTACAGGAGTTCCATCGAGAACAGCAGTCTTAGCCAAAGTTGTCAGATTCTCCATTGCCTGTGGAGCCATATCATTTCCTTTTTCTAAATATTGATGGCACAATTCAGGTAAAGTAGCATCATAATCGAAGTTGTTCACCTTCAACCACCAGTTGCGCACACCAATAGCAATAAACGGTGCAAAAACAGCTCCAATATTGATAAACATATAAAATATCTGGAAACCGGCATCACGAAGATTGGAATATTTGGGATCATCGTACATCTGACCGACCAAAGCCTGAAGATTTCCTTTAAATAAACCATTACCAAAAGCAATCACCAAAAGCCCGAAACAGGTTAATCCCAAGTAAAGAGCCATACTAGGAACAGGAGTCGGAGTTGGAATGGCAATAATCAAATAACCGACAGCCATTAATATCAGCCCTACTAAAATAGTGCCTTTGAAATTTTTCGTCTTATCAGCAATAACACCTCCCGCCAAAGCTAAAATATAAATGGAAGCATAAAACGCGGAATAAATGTATCCGGTAGTTGTCTCGGACAATCCAAATTTCGCTGAAATAAACAATGTCAAAATCGCCATCATAATATAGAAGCCAAAACGCTCTCCCATATTAGCTAAAGCTGCAGCAATCAGACCTTTAGGGTGTTTACTGAACATAGATATAAGTTTTTAGAATTAATAATTGATTGATTTAAATAAATATTTCTTGCAAATATATACTTTTTCTCGAGTTTTTGCACAATGATTTGTTAAACTACTCCTCAAATAAACGACAAATTTCCGCCCTGGATTCACGAATCAAATCTTCCGGAGCTATTTTTATCTGAAGTCCCCGTACACCGGCACTTACATAAATATACGGAAATTGTTGGCTGGTTTCATGAATATAAGTAGGAAAATGCTTTTTCATACCGATCGGCGAACAACCTCCCCGGATATATCCGGTAAGTGGCAGAAGTTCTTTTACGGGAATCAACTCACACTTCTTGTTACCCGAAGCTTTAGCTGCCAGTTTCAAATCAACTTCATGTTCTCCCGGAATGACACAGACAAAATATCCGCTTTTATCGCCGTGCAGAACAAGCGTTTTAAAGACCTGCTCGATATTCTCTCCTAAACTTGCTGCCACATGAACAGCACTCAAGTCGTTTTCATCTACTTCGTAGGGAATTAATTCATAGGCTATCTTAGCTTTATCTAACAGCCGTACGGCATTTGTTTTATTGATTTTCATTTTCGTTGTATTTATAAGTTCTATATCTGATAAATAAAGAATATGATATGATAAGTGCCAACTCATCGAAGATTGTCCGATAAGTTGGCACTCTATGATTTAAATTAGAGACCCAGCTCTTCGCGAAGAAACTTAGGTGTATATCCTTTAGGGCTCTTCGCAACTTCTTCCGGTGTTCCGTAACTAAGGAGTTCTCCCCCGCCCTTACCACCTTCAGGGCCCATATCGATAATATAATCCGCCATTTTAATCACATCCAGATTGTGCTCGATGACGATAACAGTATTACCTTTATCTACAAGCTTATTCAATACTCCCATCAATACACGGATATCTTCAAAATGAAGTCCGGTAGTCGGTTCGTCAAGGATATAAAGAGTTTTGCCCGTATCTCTTTTTGATAGCTCCGTTGCCAGTTTCACACGCTGGCTTTCTCCACCGGAAAGAGTGGTAGAAGATTGTCCCAGTTTTATATATCCGAGTCCGACATCCTGCAAGACTTTAATCTTATTCAAGATTTGCGGCACATTTTCAAAGAATTCCACAGCACGGTTGATCGTCATGTCAAGTACATCGGCAATTGATTTTCCCTTGAAACGTACTTCCAGTGTTTCCCGGTTATAACGTTTACCGTGACAAACCTCACAAGGCACATATACATCAGGAAGAAAATTCATTTCAATCGTCTTATAACCATTTCCCGTACATGCTTCACAACGCCCACCTGCAACATTAAAGGAGAAACGTCCCGGTTTATAACCGCGAATCTTAGCTTCCGGCAGACCCACAAACAGGTTACGGATATCAGAAAACACACCGGTATAAGTCGCAGGATTGGAGCGTGGCGTACGTCCCAAAGGTGATTGATCCACATCTACTACCTTATCTATATTTTCCAACCCTTCAATCGAATCGTATTCCAAAGGATCTTGTAAAGAACGATAGAATTTCTGTGAAAGAATCGGCTGCAAAGTTTCATTAATCAAGGTGGATTTTCCACTTCCTGATACACCAGTTACGCAAATCAGTTTACCCAACGGAAATTCAACATCTACATTCTTCAGGTTATTCCCCTTCGCTCCTTTCAGCCAGATAGATTTCCCATTTCCTTTTCTACGCTTGGCAGGGATTTCTATCTTCATCTTGCCATTCAGATATTGCGAAGTCATTGTATCTGTATTCAGCATCTCCTGCGGGGTTCCGGCGAAAACGACTTCGCCTCCGAGACGTCCGGCTTTCGGACCCATATCGATGACATAGTCGGCAGCTAACATCATATCCTTATCATGTTCCACTACAATCACGGAGTTCCCCATGTCGCGGAGTTCTTTCAACGAGTTGATAAGACGCAGATTATCACGCTGATGCAGACCGATACTCGGCTCGTCGAGAATATAAAGTACATTCACTAATTGCGAACCAATCTGTGTAGCCAAGCGGATACGCTGACTCTCACCACCGGAAAGACTAACAGAGCTACGATTCAATGCCAGATAATCCAGACCCACGTCCAGCAAGAACTTCAAACGTGTGCGAATCTCTTTCAGAATCTCCACCGATATTTTCTTCTGCTTATCGGACAGGAACTCATCCACCTTCATCAACCAGTCGTACAACTCGTTGATGTCCATATTCGCCAACTCATTGATATTCTTATCATGGATACGAAAATGCAAAGCTTCTTTATTCAAACGAGCCCCTTTACATTCGGGACAAACCGTTGTTTTGGCAAATTGTTCCGCCCATTTCTGTGCTGTTGCAGAAGCATCCTTTTCCTGCAACATCTGAATATACTTCACCACTCCTTCGTAAGTAACAAAGTAATCGGAGGAAGTACCGATCAGCGAACTCTTGATTTTAATCCGTTCGTCAGAACCGTACAATACTTCATCAATCGCATCGTCCGGCAACTCCTTTATCGGAGTTTTCAGTGTTGCGTCGTACTTCTCGAGCAAAGCACCGATTTGCCAGAAAATCATCGCATTCTTATATTTTCCCAAAGGTGCTATCGCTCCTTCATAAATAGAAAGTTCACGATCAGGAATCACTTTGTCCACATCAATCTGATTGACTACTCCCAATCCCTTACACTTCGGACATGCCCCTTGCGGTGAATTGAATGAGAAGTTATGCGGAGCCGGTTCACGATAAGACAATCCGGTGACAGGACACATGAGCCGTTTACTATAATGACGAATACTTTCAGACTGGGCATCCAGAATCATCATCAACCCATCTCCCTGGCGCATAGCGGTTGCCACACTCTGTTTCAAGCGCCGGTCATCTTTCTCCGCTACCACTAATTTATCAATAACCACTTCTACATCGTGATTTTTATAGCGGTCGAGTTTCATGCCATGCGTTATTTCACGCACTTCACCGTCCACCCGTACATACAGGTATCCTTTTTTACGTATTTGTTCGAAAAGTTCCCTGTAATGTCCCTTACGTGAACGAACTAGCGGAGCCAGCAGATATATTTTCTTTCCTTTATAATCTTTCAGAATCAAGTCCAGAATCTGCTCTTCGGTATATTTCACCATCTCCTCACCCGACAGATACGAATAAGCCACTCCCGCACGGGCATACAGCAAACGGAGATAATCATATATCTCCGTAGTCGTTCCTACGGTAGAACGGGGATTTTTATTCGTTGTTTTCTGTTCAATGGAGATAACCGGACTCAAACCTGTTATCTTATCGACATCCGGACGTTCCAGATTGCCCAAGAAGTTACGGGCATACGCTGAAAAAGTTTCGATATAACGACGCTGTCCTTCGGCAAAAATCGTATCGAAGGCTAAAGAAGATTTTCCACTACCACTCAATCCGGTGATAACAGTCAAACTGTTACGGGGAATTTCGGCATCAATATCCTTTAAATTGTGCACGCGCGCACCGTACACATTAATATATTCTGTTTCCTGCATATTCATATCCTTCCATAAATGTTACAAAATTAATGTTTCCGCCCGAAATATGCTCCTAAAAAAGCACAATATTATTTTCTTAACTCAAATCTTATGAAGATATAGGGCATTATTTGTACCTTTGTTCCTTGATTTCAAGAACCAATAGTTATAATTTGATGAAACCGATAAACCGTATATTCTTATTTCTGCTTTTTATAAGCGTTTCATATGCTATCAGTTATGCACAAGAAAACCAATCATATTTCTTGCATACCATCGAAAAAGGACAAAGTTTATACTCCATCTCCAAGATGTATAATGTCACTACATCAGACATCATACGTCTGAATCCGGGCTGTGACGAAAAGATCTATGCCGGACAGACAATCAAAATTCCTACGGGAAAAGAGAGTCAGAAGGGAGAAACATTCCATACGATTCAAGCCGGAGAAACACTATACAAACTGACAACCATGTATAATGTATCCGCCAAAGATATTTGTGAAGCAAACCCCGGTTTGAGTGCCGAAAATTTCCGCATCGGACAGGTCATCCTGATTCCACAGAAAAAAGAAGAGCAAACTGCTACTGCAACTCAAACGCCTACCGAACAGACCACCATTCAAGGTCCTGTTGTTCCGAAATGCAAGGATATGCATAAGGTAAAACGCAAAGAGACTATTTTTAGCGTGAGCCGTGAATATGGAATCAGCGAGCAGGAGTTAATTGCAGCTAACCCGGAACTGAAAAAAGGCATGAAAAAGGGACAATTCCTTTGCATCCCTTACCCGGCAGCAACGACCGTGCAACCTACACAGAAGGAAGATCCTTACGCTATTCCTCCCAGCAATAGCGAGCTTTTCCGCAAAAGTAAAGAGACTCCCCAAAAGCTGTCTACCATTAAAGCAGCCTTATTGTTGCCTTTCCAGGAAGACAAACGCATGGTGGAATACTACGAAGGTTTCCTGATGGCAGTAGACAGTCTGAAACGTACAGGTATTTCTCTTGATCTATATGTATATGATTGTGGAAAAGATGTTTCTACATTAAATACGATTCTTGCCAAGAACGAGATGAAAAGTATGAATATCATCTTCGGTCCGATGCACCAAAATCAAATAAAACCATTGTCCGACTTCGCAGAGAAGAACGACATACGCCTGGTGATTCCTTTCTCTCAAAAAGGAGAAGAGGTATTCAACAACCCGGCTGTTTATCAGATCAACACGCCTCAATCTTACTTATATTCAGAGGTTTATGAACACTTCACCCGTCAATTCCCCAATGCAAACGTTATCTTCATAGAACCGGCGAGCGTTGATAAGGAGAAAGCGGAATTTATCAGCGGCTTGAAACAAGAGTTGAAAAGTAAAGGAATTCCAATGAGAACCGTCAGTGAAAGCGCAACGAAAGAAACGTTGAAAGCAGCGCTCCGCAGTGATAAAGAAAACATCTTTATTCCGACATCAGGCAACAATGTCTTACTAATTAAGATACTTCCTCAACTGACGCTGTTAGTCAGAGAGAATCCTGCAGAGAATATTCATCTGTTCGGCTATCCGGAATGGCAGACCTATACCAGAGATCATCTGGAAAACTTCTTTGAATTGGATGTATATTTCTATTCTTCATTCTATACGAATACGTTGTTCCCGGCAGCTGTGCAGTTTACCAATGCTTACCATAAATGGTATAGCAAAGATTTGGCAAGCAAATACCCTAATTACGCAATGCTGGGTTTTGACACCGGCTTCTTCTTCCTGAAAGGATTATCGCTTTATGGCTCGGAACTGGAAAACAATCTGCCTAAAATGAACCTGACTCCTATCCAGACCGGATTCAAATTCGAGCGTGTAAACAACTGGGGAGGATTTATTAATAAAAAGGTGTTCTTCATACGTTTCACTAAGAATTTTGAATTAGTAAAACTTGACTTCGAATAATACGAAAATGATAAAGATAAAACCATTTTTGATCGCAACACTCCTACTTACAGGATTTGCCTTTCCTGCTGTCGCTCAAATCGGAGAAGCACGAAGCAATTTATCGGTAGGTATCAATGGAGGTGTCAATTTAAACAGTGTTTCTTTTACTTCTAGTATCAAGCAAAATAGCCTGATGGGAATTACCGGAGGTTTGACAGCACGTTATATATCCGAGAAGTATTTTGCCATGATTTGTGGCGCACAGGTCGAGTTGAATGTCTCGCAACGAGGCTGGGACCAATTATTTGAAACAATATCACTGGACGCCAACGGATATGAAGTCACTTCGAAGGACCCTACTAAAACTTACACTCGCAAAATGACTTATATAGATATTCCTTTCCTCGCTCACCTTGCTTTCGGACGAGACAGAGGATTGCAATTCTTTGTCCATGCAGGTCCTCAAATCAGCTTTCTAATCAGTGAATCGGAAACAATAAAAGGTATTGATATGAATAGCTTATCTGATACACAGAAAGCCCTGTACGGAGTTAAGATTCAAAATAAGTTTGACTATGGTATTGCTGGTGGCGGTGGTGTAGAACTTAGGACAAAGAAAGCTGGTAGCTTCATCGTTGAAGGCCGTTATTACTTTGCCCTGTCTGATTTCTACAGCACTACTAAAAAAGATTATTTCGCCCGTGCAGCGCATGGAACCATTACCATAAAGCTCACATATTTATTTGATTTGAAGAAATAACCCCTCTTTCAAGGAGGAAGAGATTAAAACCTCTTATTTATAAACAAAATCCCATTCATAACGAACTAAAAAATCCCCACTAACTCTAAACGAATTAGCGGGGATTTCTATTTCTGGGGACTTTAGTCCTTTTTATCGCAATCTATCCGCAGCTTTTACCATCACCTCATCCCGTCCGATAGCACGGATAGCCAGTATATTCAGGATGATAGAAACAAGCGGCAAACACAATGCCCAGCCTATACGGAACATATTTTCATCATTCTTCAATGCAAAATAAAAAGCAAGGGCAGCAATGTAATAACCTACCAATAATAAGCTATTGAAAATTGTCATGCGAATCTGCAACATACGGTTCTTATACAAAAAGATAGTAGCCACAGCCACGATGGTGCTAACCATCAGAATTCCGAATAAGCCCCATGTAGACTGAATAGCACCGTTTACTTCCAATCCTAATGCCTTAAAAGGATGTTCTCCCATTGCGTCAATGAAGTAACCCATCGGCAAACACATGGCTGTAATCAGCAATCCTACAACAATCAATAAATAAACAGTTTGAATTCGTTGAATCATAAGTATTCTAAATAGTAGTTGAGTTAAACAATAATAGCCAAGCAATAAGGAGCAGGGATAATCATCCCACTTACTACTTGACTATCAAATTCTTCGTCAGAAAATAAATTACTGAAGTTTTTCTTTCTCCTTAGCTGGATTTCTATAATATATTTTCCCTTCGATGTATTCTTGCGTAGCAATCAAGTCCGGTTTCGGCAATTTCTCATAATAACGAGAAATTTCGATTTGCTCTCTATTTTCAAACACTTCTTCCAAATTGTCATTGTAAGAAGCAAACTCTGCCAGTTTCTTAGAAAGATCGTTTTTGATTTCTACACTGATCTGATTAGCACGCTTACCAATAATGGCAACTGTTTCATAAACATTACCTGTATCAGCACAGAGTTCCATCATATCACGGGTTACTGTTGTAGCAGGAGCATTCGTTTTTTTGTAGTCCATAAATCTATTTAAATTTAGTCTTTAATTACTTTCTGTGATTCATTGAATATCTTCTCGGCTTCTTTCAAATATTTACTTTCAGGAAATTCATTCTTAAAAGCGTAATATTCATCAATCGTTTCGCGGTAACGATCCATCTTCTTGTCTTCAACGCTATAGATAGCCATTTCGTGTCTTGCACGCAGAACCAAAATGGAAAGTTCTTCACGATAATCAGTATAAGGATAATCCTTCAATGCATTTTGAGCTGTGATTACACATGACTCATAGTTATTGCCTAAATAATTACCCAGATTATAATATAGCCTTGCTGAATAAAGCTCTTTCAAAACCAGCTTATCCTGTAAAGCAAAAATCATATCCTGTGCTTCCTGCTTCTTTGTGCTGTTCGGGAAATACTCCATGAACATCTGCAACTGCTGGATAGCCTGATAAGTGCTTGACTGATCTAAACGTGGTTCCGGAGTATCCAGGAATAAAGCCTTACCCGCATGGAAACGTGCCAGTTCAGTAAAAGTGCCACGAGGATATGTATTGAAATAGGTGATAAATGTCTGGGCAGCTGTCTGATAATCTTTCTGATTATAGTAGCTCATTCCCAACATATACAAAGATTCTTCCGCTTTATCGGTTCCTTTCAGAATGGTTATCAACTCATTCAGCAACGTAGCTGAACGATTATACTGTCCCTTCGCAAAATAGTTTTTGGCGGCTTCGTACTTGTATTCGTAATCGGTGCTTTTCAGCAATTTATTATACTCCCCACATGATGTAAGAGTAGCCGCCGCAAGCAAAGTTATAATGATATTTTTCTTCATCCTATTTAAAAATAATGCGCAAAGTTACTTATTCGCTGGGAATTTAGCAATTAATCTGTGTTTTTTAATACATAAAAGGCGTTAAACATCGACAAAAGGAGAGAAAATGACGTCGAAATACAAACGACAAACTATAAACAGCAGATTATAAACGAATCACAATAGTGACGGTATGTGTTCAGGATAGTGACGGTATCGTTGGCATATACCGTCGCTATCTTCACCGGATAGCGTCACTATATTTATAGTAAAAATGGTAAGCAATTGCGCTGTCCTTGAATTGGATAACACAACTGTTTACCGTTCATTATTTATTGCTCACTGTTATATTTACAGCTTATACAAGTCACTTGCAGCCAATAGATCGACTTTCTTTTCTTTCAATACCTCGATACACTTATCCAGGTTGCTGGGGCGAATCACTACGTTTGCAATATGGTTATTGGCAAACGAATACATATATTCAATAAATACGCCCTCTTCTGATAAATATCCCAGCACTTTTGCCAAAGCACCTGGTATATTGGGACAGCTTATACCTACTACATCAGTCACATTCACTGCAAAATGATTATCTTTTAAAGCTTTGTATGCTCTATCCGGATCGGATACAATTCCACGCAAAATACCAAAATCAGCATTTTCGGCAATGCACAAGGCAGAAAGATTGATATTTTCTTTCGCCAGCACTTCGGTCACTTCCGTCAAACGGCCTGACTTATTTTCCAAAAAAATAGAAAGTTGTTTTGCTACCATTATCGTAAAGTTTTAAGTATTAAATCTTTCTGTTATCAATTACACGTTTCGCTTTACCTACGCTGCGTTCAATGCTGCGAGGCTCTACCAGTTTCACGTTGACTCCCAGTCCGAGTACGCTTTGCAAACGTCCTCCCAGTTTCTTCTTCAAAGCCAGCATTTTGTTGATCTCATCCGAATAGAATTCCGGACGTACTTCAACCTGGAGTTCCATTGTATCGGTATTATTTTCACGACCTACTATCAACAAATAATGCGGTTCAAACTCTTCCATTTCAAGAATGACTGATTCAATCTGCGTCGGGAATACATTCACACCGCGGATAATCAACATATCATCACTACGTCCCAAAATACGATCCATACGTACCAATGTACGGCCACAGGAACATTTATCATGATGCAAAGCCGTCAAATCACGCGTACGGTAACGGAGCAACGGCATACCCTCTTTGGTCAGATGGGTAAATACCAGTTCGCCCGTTTGACCGGGCTCAACCGGTTGCAACGTATTCGGATCGATGATTTCCGGGAAGTAATGGTCTTCATTCAAGTGAGTCCCGTGCTGACATTCGCACTCGTACCCGACACCCGGTCCGGCAATCTCACTCAAGCCATAAATATCGTATGCTTTGATTCCCAACTTTTCTTCTATCTCATGACGCATATTTTCCGTCCAGGGTTCTGCACCGAAAGCACCGACTTTCAGTTGGAATTCTTCACGCGGCAAACCGGAATCTTTGATTGCATCTGCCAGATAAAGCGCATAGGAAGGAGTACAACAAAGCACTGTCGATCCGAAATCATGCATCAAGGTTATCTGTTTTTCCGTGTTACCACTGGACATCGGAATAACAGAAGCACCGATATTTTCGGCTCCTGCATGTGCTCCCAATCCGCCCGTGAACAGTCCGTACCCATAAGATACCTGAAAAATATCAGAACGCCCCGCTCCATAAGCGGTAAACGCACGCGATATACATTCCGCCCATGTAGACAAGTCCTTACGGGTATATCCGACAACCGTCGGTTTTCCGGTTGTTCCGGAAGAAGCATGAATACGTACAATTTGGCTCATCGGCACGGCACAAAGTCCGAACGGATAATTATCTCTTAAATCATGTTTCGTGGTAAACGGTAGTTTTACAATATCATCAATACTATTGATGTCATCGGGAGTAATCCCCATTTCCTGCATCTTCTTTCGATAGAAAGGCGTGTTGTGATAAACGTAATCTACAATTTTCTTGAGTCGTATGCTTTGAATCTTGCGAAGACTTTCGCGGTCCATACACTCAATGGTCTCATTCCAAATCATGTTCTCTTGGTATTATTAGTTGTATGAATCTGTTTCATGATATTAATATGTTGCAAAGTAAAGGATTTATTTGGAAAAATGATTTGTTATCTCGATTATTTTACCGAATATTGCTCCACTTTTTAGGATTTAACTATGAATTATGAACTAACATCAGCTTATAAACCTACCGGAGATCAGCCGGAAGCTATAGCACAACTTACTGAAGGGGTCCTTCAGGGAGTTCCCGCACAGACTTTATTGGGAGTGACCGGGTCGGGAAAAACATTTACCATTGCCAATGTGATCGCCAATATCAATAAACCCACCTTGATTTTGAGCCATAACAAAACACTGGCTGCCCAGCTCTACAGTGAGTTTAAAGGTTTTTTCCCAAACAATGCGGTAGAATATTACGTTTCTTACTATGATTATTACCAGCCGGAAGCTTATCTGCCGAACAGTGATACATATATAGAGAAAGATCTCGCCATCAATGACGAAATCGACAAGCTCCGACTCTCTGCCACTTCCGCCCTACTCTCCGGAAGAAAAGACGTGGTAGTGGTTTCTTCCGTATCTTGTATCTACGGTATGGGAAATCCTTCGGACTTCTACAAAAATGTCATCGAAATAGAACGGGGACGGATGATGGACCGCAATGTGTTTCTACGTCGTTTGGTAGACAGTTTGTATGTCCGCAATGATATCGACTTGAACCGTGGAAATTTCCGGGTCAAGGGCGACACGGTGGATATTTATCTGGCTTATACCGACAACCTGCTCCGCGTCACCTTCTGGGGGGATGAAATTGACGGCATCGAAGAGGTAGACCCTATCACAGGAGTCACTATCGCACCATTTGACGCCTATAAGATTTATCCGGCCAACCTGTTCATGACTACCAAAGAGGCTACTCTCCGTGCTATTCATGAAATAGAGGATGATTTGACCAAGCAAGTAGCTTTCTTCGAATCTATCGGCAAGGAATACGAGGCCAAACGATTGTATGAGCGAGTAACTTACGATATGGAAATGATCCGGGAATTGGGGCATTGTTCCGGAATTGAGAATTATTCCCGTTATTTCGACGGCCGTGCTGCCGGTACCCGCCCCTATTGTTTGCTCGATTTCTTTCCGGATGATTTCCTGATCGTTATCGACGAAAGCCACGTGAGCGTACCCCAAATCCGTGCAATGTATGGAGGAGACCGTGCGCGAAAAATCAATCTTGTGGAATATGGTTTCCGGTTGCCTGCCGCTATGGACAACCGTCCGCTGAAATTTGAAGAGTTCCAGGAGATGGCAAAACAAGTAATCTACGTCAGTGCTACACCGGCGGATTATGAATTGATTCAGTCGGAAGGAATTGTCGTGGAACAGGTGATTCGTCCTACCGGTCTGCTTGATCCTATCATCGAAGTACGTCCGAGTCTCAATCAGATTGACGATTTAATGGAAGAAATCCAGCTCCGTATTGAAAAGGAAGAACGCGTACTCGTCACTACACTAACCAAACGAATGGCAGAAGAGCTGGCAGAATATCTTCTTAATAATAATGTAAGATGTACCTATATCCATAGTGATGTCGACACACTGGAACGTGTGAAGATTATGGATGATCTCCGGCAAGGAGTTTATGACGTACTTATCGGGGTCAACCTGCTTCGTGAGGGTCTCGACCTTCCGGAAGTGTCTCTCGTCGCTATTCTCGATGCAGACAAAGAAGGATTCCTCCGCTCCCACCGTTCGTTGACACAAACTGCGGGACGTGCCGCGCGTAATGTGAACGGTAAGGTAATCATGTATGCTGATAAGATGACGGATAGTATGAAACTGACGATTGATGAAACGAACCGTCGCCGCGAAAAGCAGTTGGCATACAATGAGGCAAACGGAATTACCCCGCAACAGATTAAAAAGGCCAGAAACTTGTCTGTATTCGGTAATGCAAAAGAGGCAGATGAGCTGTTGAAAGAAAGACATGCTTATGTAGAACCTTCTACTCCGAATATCGCAGCAGATCCGATAGTGCAGTATATGAGTAAAGCGCAGATGGAAAAGAGTATCGAGCGTACCCGCAAACTGATGCAGGAAGCAGCCAAGAAACTTGAATTTATCGAAGCCGCACAATATCGTGACGAATTATTGAAACTGGAGGACTTGATGAAAGAGAAATGGGGATAAAATTTCCCCTTTGTTCACCTATTATAGCCTGATTGCTAAGGGCTGAAACTCTTAACAAACCTGTAACTTCGCATTTAGTCTATTAATTAGTGTTATAAAAACACCAATTAAGGGCTGATAATTTGCAAAGTTACCGGAATCCCGTATCTTTGCACTGTGTTTTTCATAGTATTAGATTTAAGGTTAACAAAGGTTGGAGCAAGGCGTTGCTCCTTTTTTTATGTCTATACGTCACCTTCAATGAAAAATATAAAATTGAAAAGACATAATGTACCACTCTCTAAAGCATAAATTAAGGAGGATTGCAGATATAGACTGATCGTTCATTACGACTGAATCTATTCATGCAATCCTCCCATTTCTTATAGTTGGATTATTCCTACTTCAAGCGATGATAAATCAAAGAGCCTTCTCTATGGCATTTTTAATCAACGGTTCCATAATATCATACCCTTCGCTCGTTGGGTGAACTCCATCTTTAGTATATTGAGGATTCAAGGCCTGATTTTCGTCAACCACCATTGCCTTGTAATAATTAACAAACGGAATTTTATTTGCTCTTGCATAAGCCTCTATCCGGTCATTTAAAGATTTTATTTTCTGCGGAACATCTTTTATTTCCATTCTCCACTTAAATGCAGCAGCAGGCAATACGGAAGTCAAAATTACTTTTATTTTATTTGCTTTTGCCAGTTCCGCCATAGAAACAATGTTTCCGAATGTATAATCTTCATTATACGCTTGTGTATTTTCAGCGACATCATTTGTTCCAGCATTAATCACCACTAAAGCAGGAGAAAGATTAATCACATCTTCCCGGAACCGTAACAAGAATTGATAGGAAGTCTGCCCACTGATTCCACGGCCAATGTAACCATTTGATTTGAAAAAATCCGGATGAGTCCTTACCCATCCTTCCGTAATGGAATTTCCCATAAAAATAACCCGTTTGTCTTTCTTTGTCGCTTGTGGAAGTGCAGCATTTTCTTTTGAATAACGACGTAGATTAGCAAAATCATTTTTCTGCGCATAGCTTTCTCCTATCGAGAAACTCAAGCAAACAACAGCCAATAATATCCATTGGCCCCATCTTCTTTTATCCATGTTTATATTAAGTATTAGTAATATTATATTTCATGCAAAGATAAAAAGAAAAGCGATGCACCATACTTTGTACGGGCATTTTTTGTGCATTTCCATGCCATAATGTGCTGATAAATGTCAGACGCGAGAGATTTTTTCTACATATTTGTTATTGTTTTCAGGTTTCCAGCAAAAATACGCCATACGCTGGGAGCTTCTAAATTCATCGGTTCTTTTCAGTTGGTTTCGGTTCTAAATAGTCATATACGTTCGCATATTAATAACCTGTCTTTGGGGAAGCAAAAGTTAGAGGCTTCATTTGCCTGAAACGAAGCCTCTGAATGTATCAAACAGAGGCTCTGCCGCATGGGTTTAGAGCCTCCATTTAGGGAATAAAAAGCGCCTTTTTGCCGAACGCATAGTGGAACACTCTCCAAAGGCAGATAACTCACTATATGACAACTGGTTACGCCTTCCTAAAAAGCCCCCTTGAACACTTACCGGTATTATTATAAATATATAAATAATAAACTATATATATTAAAATGTATAGTTCGATTTTTCTATTTTTGAATCTTTATAACGCAAATCGCATGTGCTAAAATTTATTTGTAGCTTTGCTTTTTTCGAATAAATTCAGCTATTAAATCAGTTCATAGTAATTATTAAAAAAGTTGATGAAGAAAGAAAAATGGAAGCATACGCATTTATCTGTTGTCCAAAATATCGAATAACCGTTAAGGCGAAGGTACTTTTTCTTAATCTATGTTATATAACATGCGTTTTTTCTTGGATTATTTGCTAATTTCACAACAGTCCGTATCTTTGCATTGTGTTTTTCATAGTATTAGATTTAAGGTTAACAAAGGTTGGAGCAAGGCGTTGCTCCTTTTTTTATGTCTATATGCTTGATTTCCTAAAAAAGAATGGTATTTTTGTAAAGTCACAATTATTATCCGAAACATGAAACGCAAACTACTTTATACCACTCTAATAATAGCTATTCTGTGTGTAATCAGCATACTTGTATGTAACAGGACGATCAAGAAACACACAGTCTCCAAACTATATACGGAAGTAAATACTATCCCCTCCAACAATGTAGGATTACTTCTCGGAACTTCTCCCAAGTTGAAAAATGGAAATAACAATTTATATTTCGATTATCGAATTCTTGCAACAGTAGAGTTATATAAAGCCGGGAAAATTAAATATATCCTCATCAGCGGCGATAACCGTAAAGAGGATTACAATGAACCGGAAGAAATGAAGAAAGCACTCATACAAAAAGGTATTCCTGAAAAATTCATTTATTTAGATTATGCCGGATTCCGGACTCTCGACTCTGTTGTACGTGCCAAAGAAGTGTTTGGACAGAATCGTCTGACCATCATCTCACAACGTTTCCATAACGAACGAGCGATCTATCTTGCAGAGAAAAATGGAATAGACGCCATCGGGTACAACGCCCCAAATGTAAATGCTTATGCCGGACTGAAAACTAACATCCGGGAATTACTTGCAAGAGTCAAAATGTTTATAGATTTAGGTATAGATAAACAACCTCATTTCTTGGGAGAGAAAATAATAATTGAATAAGCGAGATACCTCCGATGCATGGAAGTGAGTTTAACATATTCTGAATAAAAAGTGATATACGTTTCTTTATTCCCAAATATAGCTCTACCTTTACTGAAAAATCAGAATATGGCAAAGATTACAGTTCAGAAAACAGATGTTACTATCCTAAAAATCAACGATACAGATTACATTTCCTTAACCGACATAGCTAAATACAAGACGACAGATGCCAATGCTGTTATTGCCAACTGGCTACGTAATAGAATGACCATTGAATATTTAGGATTATGGGAGATATTGTACAACCCCCATTTTAAACCCCTCGAATTCGAGGGGTTTAAAAAAGAAGCAGGACTAAATGCGTTTACTCTTTCCCCTCAAAAATGGATAGAAACCACCTGTGCTATTGGAATTATATCCAAATCAGGACGATATGGAGGCACTTTTGCTCACAAAGACATTGCATTCAAATTTGCAAGTTGGATTTCCGTTGAATTTGAATTATACATAGTAAAAGAATTCCAACGTCTCAAAGAGCAAGAGCAAGCTCAACTTGGTTGGTCGGCAAAGCGAGAATTATCTAAAATTAATTACCATATTCATACTGATGCAATCAAACAGCATCTTATCCCTCAAAAAATCACTTCACAGCAAACATCTATGATTTATGCCAGCGAAGCTGATGTCCTTAATGTAGCCATGTTTGGAATGACAGCCTTAGAATGGCGGGATACACACCCTAATTTAAAAGGAAATATCCGCGATTATGCCTCAATCAACGAACTTATCTGCTTATCAAATATGGAAAACTTAAATGCAGTTTTCATAAACGAAGGTTTGACACAAAAGGATAGACTCATCAAATTAAATCAAATAGCAATTCAACAAATGAGCATATTAGAAGATATTAAAAATAAAAAGTTTTTGAAATAATTTATGGAACAACAAATTCAACTCAACGATCACAACAAGCAGGAATACCCTCCTATGCATACAGCAGAGCATTTACTCAATGCCACCATGGTGAAAACCTTTGGCTGCCCACGTTCTCGCAATGCCCACATCGAAAGAAAAAAAAGCAAATGTGACTATATACTTTCGTCATGTCCGACAGCGGAACAAATCCAGTCTATTGAAGATAGAGTGAACGAGGTAATCAGTCAGAACCTACCTGTGACTGTTGAGTTTATGACTCATGAACAGGCCAAAGATATTGTAGATTTAAGTAAGCTACCTGCCGATGCAAGCGAAACTCTTCGCATTGTCCGCATTGGAGATTATGATGCCTGCGCCTGCATCGGATTGCATGTATCCCATACTTCTGAAGTGGGTACCTTCAAAATCATTAGTTATGATTATGACGAAGAAAGGCAAACACTAAGAATAAGGTTCAAACTGATCGAGAAGAAGTAAACAGGTTATCAAATTAATATCTATCTTATATAAAATAAATAAAAACAGGATACATTTTGTCATTTATATTGCAAAAATGACATTATAAAAATGACAAATAGACAATTTTAGTCTCTAAAATCTCTTGGCATAAGGTTTGCATTTATAGAAGCGAACAACGGTTCGAGAGCGGACGATGGAAGGCGGGATAACCGATACCATCGGAAGTGAAAATGCCGAAGTTCTAAATTTATTAATTGAATGTTTAACTTAAAGATAGGAGACTAAAATTATGATGCCTGTTAGAAGAACTCAAAGTTGGTTACCAAGTATCTTTAATGATTTCTTTGATAACGATTGGATGGTAAAAGCAAATGCTACTGCACCTGCAATTAATGTTTTGGAAACAGAAAAAGAGTACAAAGTGGAATTGGCTGCTCCTGGTATGACGAAGGATGATTTCAATGTTCGCATTGATGAAGACAACAACCTCGTTATCAGCATGGAGAAGAAGACTGAAAACAAGGAGGAAAAGAAAGACGGTCGCTATCTGCGTCGCGAATTCTCATACTCTAAGTTCCAGCAAACAATGATTCTACCGGACAATGTGGACAAAGAAAAAATTGCTGCATCCGTAGAACATGGTGTTTTAAACATCGAACTTCCGAAACTCTCTGAAGAAGAAGTGAAGAAGCCAAATCGGCAAATCGAAATAAAGTAATACGGTAACCACTTGCTGTTCACCGGAAACGGTGATAAGAAGTAATAAAACAGCTCTTTCCCTGAAAGGGAAACGAGCTGTTTTTATATTATTATCCTTAGTTATTCTTCCGATAACTAATCACTGCCCAACTATTAAACACTACTGCAAAAAACAACAATACTCCAAACTGTGGCAGTAAATCAAAGAAACCACTCCCCTTTAAATACACCATTCGCATCACTTCCATAAAATACCTCAAAGGATTGAGCCTGGTAATTAGTTGAGCCCATTCCGGCATACTGCTAATGGGAGTAAACAAACCACTCATCAAAATTACAACCAACAAACAGAACCACATAACAAACATAGACTGTTGCATCGTTGCCGAGTAGTTGGAAATAACAAGTCCGAAACCGGACATTACCAGAACGAAAAGAACTGCGAAAAAGTAAATCAATAGAAAATGACCGACCGGCACTATGCCATAAATTAACCAGGCTAATATGAAACATACAGTCAGCACCACAAAACCAATCAACCAGTAAGGCAGGAGCTTTGCCAAAATAAAGATAAACTTCGGAACCGGCGTCACATTGATTTGCTCAATCGTTCCTACTTCCTTCTCGCTAACTATATTCAATGCAGGCAAGAAACCACAAATCAAAGTTAATAACATGACCATCAATGCCGGAATCATATAGAGTTTATAGTTCAGATTCGGATTAAACAACCCCTGTGTATCAATGCCTATCGAAGGGAAAGCACCGGAGACTGTAGCAGTTGCAGGATATTCCGAACGCAGCTCGGCTGCATAATCATTAATAATAGAAGATAGATAAGAACTCCCCAGCCCTCCTTTTGTCCCATTCACAGCATTGGCTGCTATCAGTATGTGGGTATCTTCTCCATTCATCCAATCCCGTTCCAGATGCCGCGGAATTTCCATCACAATATCCGCCGTTCCAATTTCAATATTCCGTAGGCCTTCTTCATACGAAGCCGGCACTTCCACCAGACGGAAATAGGTAGAGGCGGCAATCTTATTGACTAAACGTTGTGAAATAGCCGAATGGTCATTATCCACAATATTCAGCTGTATATTCTTGATTTCCAGGTTTACCGCCCAAGGCATCAACAGCATAATCATGCATGGAAATACAAGAATCAATTTCGGAAGAAACGAATTGCGAAGCAATTGTTTAAACTCTTTTTCTATCAGGAACTTTATCATAAATAATTCTTCCATTTATCAATCTGCCCATTAGCACACTGTATACTATTCATACAACCAATTGGCATATCGACATATTATTCCAATCTATACTTAAATTTCTTGATACTGATCGTAATAAGTACCGTCGCCATCAATAACAAGATACCAATCTCTTTATACACCAATGCAACTGGTACTCCTTCAATCATCAGTTTACGCACAGCCTGTATATACCAACGTGCCGGAAGTATATCCGAGATCCATTGAAGTATCACCGGCATACTCTCTATAGGGAAAATCATGCCCGATAAAAGCATTGTGGGCATCATCAGCATCAATCCGGAAACCAGCATGGCCGCAACCTGTGTACGTGTGACTGATGAAATCAATAAGCCCAATGCCAAGGATACGAAGATAAACAGCAAAGATACCGTGATTAACCAGAACAAACTTCCTACCACCGGAACATCCAACACAAAGACCGAAAGCAAAAGGATCGTTATCAGATTGACGAACGACAGCACAAAATAAGGTACAGCCTTTGCCAAAATAATAAATAGCGGCTTCACAGGTGAAACCAATAATACTTCCATCGTGCCTGTTTCTTTCTCACGAACAATGGAAATCGAGGTCATCATGGCGCAAATCAGCATCAGGATCAAGCCCATCACTCCCGGAACAAAGTTATAAGCACTCTTCATCTGCGGGTTGTAGAGCAATTTGATATCAGGAGTCAGGCGGGCAGCCGACATATTCGGGGGAATCATCTCCTGGCCTACCATAGAAACGATTCCTGTCGCATAATTAACTTGCGAAGTCGACATATTGGGATCTGTTGCATCTACTATCAGCTGTACACGAGCATCACCCGTATAGAGATCATCCGCAAACCGTTCGCTAAAGACAATCGCCATATCAACTTCATTCTTTAGGAAAGCAGCTTCCATTTCCTGGGGCGAATGAAAACGTGCAGTAACGGTGAAATACTCACTGGCATCCAAACGATCAATTATTTTTCGCGTTACCACATCATTAGAAGGATCGAGCACCGCCAACCGAACATTCTTCACTTCCGTGCTGATAGCAAAACCGAATAGAATAATTTGCACAACAGGCATCCCCAACAAAATCAGCATGGTTCGCCGGTCACGGAAAATATGATAAAACTCTTTCTTTATAAAAGCTATAAACTGTCTCATAATCAATCTGCTTTGCGCACCGCACCGCGGGCTAATTTCTGAAAAACGTCATCCATCGTTTCCGCACCGAATTGTTGTTTCAGACGGGCAGGTGTATCAAGTGCTTTTATCTGACCGTCCACCATGATAGATATCCGGTTGCAATATTCTGCTTCATCCATATAATGGGTAGTGACAAACACGGTAATACCCTGATCAGCTGCCTGATAGATCAATTTCCAGAACTGTCTTCTCGTAGCAGGATCTACTCCACCGGTCGGCTCATCCAGAAAAACGATTCTCGGTTCATGGAATATTGATACTGAAAAAGCCAATTTCTGTTTCCATCCCACCGGAAGGCTCTTCACCAGAGTATCCCGTTCGGCAGTAAGCTCCAAACGATCCAACAATTCTTCCGTCTTCCGTTCTATGTCTTGTTCCTTCATGCCATAAATTCCGGCAAACAGACGGATATTCTCCCACACTTTCAGATCTTCATATAGCGAAAACTTTTGGCTCATATATCCGATATGTTTCTTAACTTGTTCGGCCTCCCGGTAAATATCATATCCTGCCACCTTTCCGATGCCTGATGTCGGTTTACTTAATCCGCAAAGCATACGCATAGCTGTCGTCTTTCCTGCTCCATTAGCACCCAGAAAGCCAAATATCTCGCCCCGGTTCACCTGAAAGGAGATATGATCTACTGCGGTAAAATTTCCAAAACATTTTGTCAACTGTTCCACCTCAATGACCGGAGCTACTTCATGCTTCACTTCCTCCCGCTCCAAGGAAGGAGGGCAAAGGATAGACGCAAATTGATGAAGAATACGTTCGGGAGTATCAATGCCATGAATCTGTCCATGATTGATGAAAGCAATCCGGTCACATTGCCGGGCCTCATCCATGATGGGAGTAGAAACAACAATGGTAATACCCTGTTCCCGTAAGTTTCGGAGCATTTGCCAGAATTCCTTACGTGACACGGGATCTACTCCGGTAGTAGGTTCATCCAGGAATAAAATATTCGGTTTATGAATCAAAGCACAGCTCAATGCCAGTTTCTGCTTCATACCACCTGACAAAGCCCCTGCCCTTCTTTTCCTGAACGGTTCTATCTGTTGGTAGATATCTTTAATTAAATCATAATTCTCCTGAACTGTCGTATGGAACACGGTAGCAAAAAACTCCAGATTCTCTTCTACCGAAAGATCCTGGTAAAGTGAAAAACGACCGGGCATATATCCCACTTTCGTACGAATCTGTTTATAATCCGTTACCACATCCAGCCCGGCAACCATGGCCGTTCCTTTATCCGCCAGCAACAAAGTAGTCAGAATACGGAATAAGGAACTCTTACCGGCACCATCAGGCCCTATCAGACCAAAGATTTCTCCTCGTTCCACAACGAAAGAAACGTCTTTCAGCGCCTCCACTGTTCCATAGTTCTTGCCGACTTCTTTCACAACCACTATGGGTTCTCCCTTTGCCATTCCCTTGCGTTTAATTTTTAATCTTCAATTTTTAATTTTTCAATGTCACTCCTCCGTACATACCAATCTTCAATGCTCCGTCATTCTTCACGGCAATTTTCACTGCATATACCAAATTAGCACGTTCGTTTTTCGTCAAAATCGTTTTGGGAGTGAACTCCGAACGGTCGGAAATCCATGTCACTACCCCCGGATAAGCTTTCTGCTCCGAGTTTCCATAATCAGCATACACAGTTACCTCATCTCCCAGTTTCACTTGCGACAACTGTTCGGAGGTGATGTAAGCCCTCAAATACATGCGATCCACTTCAGCCACTTTAAACAGCGGTTTACCTATCGCCGCCAATTCACCGGCTTCTGCATATTTTGCCAATACTGTACCTTCGATAGGCGACTGGACATGACATTTAGCTAACTGATCCTCCATCTGTGCAACCTGTATGGCAACCGAATTTCCTTGTTCTATCAGGCTATTTGTACTATTCTGCAATGATGATTCCTGTGCGACAAGCTGCCTTTCAAGCAATTTGACTTGTGCATCCCAGTCGTCCAACTGTTTCTGATTCGCCGCTCCAGCAGCAAGCAGGTTTTCCACGCGTTTCTTTTCACGTTCAGCTGTTGCTATTTGCTGTTTGGTAGCAGCTATCTGTTTAGCAAGATCCGGACGTTGGCTTTCCACTGATTTCATACTGGCCTCCAGTTGTAATTTCTTCAAATACAATTGCACCGTATCCACCAGTCCAATCTCCTCACCTGCTTTCAGTCTTGTCCCCTCTTCTACCTCCAGTCGCAACAACTTTCCGGCAGCTTCGGCAGAGACTATCACTTCTGTGGCTTCAAACGTGCCGGTTGCATCATAGCTGGGTATTCCCTTACCACAAGCAGCCAACATTATCAATGCCACTCCAACCATTCCTATCTTTGTCATTCGTTCCATATCTAAAGAAGTTATATTAATCATTCGTAGTATATTTCAATTGATAAATTCCCATTAACCGTTGAATTTCATGCAACGCTTTCGACTGACGTGCCAAACTCTCATTGGTCAATTCCCGAAGCATCTCGGTCACCGTCAATGTTCCATTCGCCACTTTGGCTTCTGCCGATTTGCGGATATTGGTACGCAAACGGATAATCTCATCATCATCCTGCATTTGCTTTTCCAATGATTGGATAGCCTGATCCTGTTGTGTCATCTCCAATCTTGTATTAAAAAGAAATACATCCCGGTTATTATCCAATTGCCGGCGTTTATTTTCAATTACCTTCCGGTCATTCTTTAAGGTGTACAAACTACCGAAATTCCATGAAAGGCGAACACCCGCAATATAGTAAGGAGAAAATTCATTTTTCAGCATATTCAGTCCGGGGTTTCCATAGGCTCCCTGCACAAACAATCCGAACTGTGGAAGATGACGTACATTCAAAGCTTTCTCCTGTACTTGTAATCCGACTCCTTGCGCATTAAACAAAGACAATTCCGGACGACGAATCTCACTGACAGCCGAAATCTCATCTTGAGGAACAGGTTTCTCCAAAACCGTTTCCTGCGACAACTTCTCTCCTACCAGAAGTGAAAGCATCTTCAAATATGCCATACGCGACGAAACCAGTTCAACTCTTTTCTGCTTTGTGTTCAACTGCTCCACTTTCACAGCATCCAAATCGGCCTGATTGGCAATGCCATTTTCCACGTAGGCAGTAATCTGGCGATAATTTCTCTCCAGTTCATCTTGCAACAATGCATTCTGTTTCAGTTGCTCGTCCAACAAAAGAATCCCAAAATAAAGGTCATTTACACGACTATTTAGCGCATACATATCCACATTCAGTTTTTCTTTCTCTATCTCCGCTTCCGCAGTCGTTTGTTTCTTCTGCGTCCGGATTCCTCCACCATCCCAGATTTTCTGTTGTAACTCCAACATCACCTGATACTGATCTTTCGGCAGTCCTTTCAAATCCACTCCGGGAAGCTTCACCGGAATTTCCGTTACCTCACTCTGATAAGAAGCTTTAGCCGAAAGGGCAAACTGTGGCAAATATCCTTTTGCCGCATTCTCAAGATTATATTCCTTTGTTTTCTCCACCAAGCCATACTGATGTACCAACGGATAATTTTCCTGCGTCTTCCGTTGACATTCTTCCAACGTTATCTGCGCATTTATTCCCGATACAAACAATAAAAAGGAGAAACTGAAAACCATTCTTTTCATACACATCATTTCTTTAATTTCTTCAAAAGACAAAGATAGAGGTTTCAAAGATACGTTCACATTCCGATAGTTAGTAAAAATGTCCCAATAGTTCGATAAAGAGAAAGAATAAAGGCTATTTGCTGATTTTTATTATCTTTGGCGGAAAAACAGATAGAAATGGAAAAGAAAATACCATTGAACATAGGTCTCGAAATCTTAGTAAATCCGGATGTCGTCCGATTTAACGAATTTCGTTTTATATCTCCGCATTTCGGATTCGTAAACAGCTTCGCCAAAATAGAATCCAATCTTATCACAGTGGATCAACCTTACCGTATCAAAGAGGGACGTATCGCAGTCATCAAACAGGGATATGCACGCGTATTAATCAACCTGATAGAAGAAACTTTTCAGCCGGACAAGCTATTAGTAATTGTTCCGAATTCCATTCTTCAGATTATAGAAGTCTCTCCGGATTTTGATATGCAGATGGTAGGCATGGACGCAGAATTTCTTTCTATAGCCGGAAAAGACAATTTTTTCACTCATCTTTCACAGTTACAGAAAAATCTCATATTATCTCTGACCTCACATGAATACGATTTGTTTAAGAGCTACTTTGCTTTAATATGGAATATATTACAAGAACCAACGTTCCGACGGGAAGCTATTCAATATCTACTAATCAGTCTTTTGTGCAATATAGAATATCTTGTCAAAAACAACAATCAAAAAGAACAGAGCTGTCAGACACATCAGGAAGAGATTTTCCAGCGTTTCATTTCTTTAGTCAATGCTTATAGCAAGAAAGAACGTAATGTTAGTTTTTATGCGGATAAGCTATGTCTCACTCCTCGTTATCTTAATACGATCATCCGCCAAACCAGTCAACAAACAGTAATGGACTGGATAAACCAGTCCATTATATTAGAAGCTAAAGTATTGCTAAAACATAGCAATCTGCTTGTTTATCAAATTTCTGATGAATTGAACTTCCCTAATCCTTCTTTTTTCTCGAAGTTCTTTAAGCGAATGACAGGAATGACACCACATGAATATCAATTCTCGAAATAAATTTTATTTCGAGAATTCCTTAATTCTTTGCTCTTCTTCCAGCTTGCAGATCAATAATGTGTTATCTTTCTCTGCAATGATATATCCATCCAAGCCTTGAATAACTACTCGTTTTTCTTCGCTGGCATGCACAATACAATTTTTACTTTCATACAAACGGATATCGGTTCCTACGGTTGCATTTCCAGACTTATCCTGTGGAAGCAAACCGCGAAGTGCTCCCCATGTACCCAGATCTGACCAGCCAAAAGAAGCGGGAAGTACATAAATCTCCTGCGCTTTCTCCATCACTGCATAGTCGATAGAAATGCTTTCGCAAGTAGGGAATAACTTCTTGATTGTTTCATTCTCTTTCTCTGTATAGAAATCGGGGAAAATGCGATCGAAAATTTGTGCGATGCCCGGAGCATATACACGCATCACGGAAGTAATAGTACGCACATTCCATACAAAGATTCCCGCATTCCAGAAGAAATTGCCTTCTGTCAGATACTTTTCGGCAGTTTCTTTATCCGGTTTTTCCTTAAAAGCATCTACTGTATAAATCTCTTTATCTGTCTGGAGCTGATCGGCAGCAGCAATATATCCGTATCCGGTTTCCGGACGAGTTGGCCGGATACCTATCGTTACAATAGCGCTGCCATCATCTGTGAAACGAAGGGCTTTCTCCATCACTCTACGGAATTCTCCCGTATCAATGACTAATGCATCCGAAGGAGTTACTACAATGTTAGCATTCGGATGTTTTTTCTTAATCTTCCAGCAAGCAAAAGCAATGCAGGGTGCAGTATTGCGCGCACAAGGCTCCGCCAAAATATTACTTTCCGGAATTTCCGGCAACTGCTCCCGAACAATATCAATGTATTTTTCAGAAGTTACGACCCACATATTTTCCCTGGGGCAAACACCGTCGAAACGATCTGCCGTCAACTGAATCAGCGACCGGCCACATCCCATTACATCAATAAATTGTTTAGGACATTCCGGAGTGCTCATCGGCCAAAAGCGACTCCCTATGCCACCAGCCATTATTACAACATGATTATCCATACCTGTTATTCTCCTGTTAAAAAAATATTCTTTAAAATAGGTGTGCAAGGTACTTCAAAATGTCCAAATCTACAAGAAAAACAGAACACTTTTGTCATAATTCGGTAGAATCTAGCATCCTGACAACCCCCTCTTCCACTTTTGTCTGCCTTCCTCTGCTTTTCTGATTCACATTACTTCTCCGATTTCCAACTGAAATGTAGGCTTTCGGTTCGTGCCTTCATTGCTAATATTCGCAATTCTTCCACTTTTTGAGGATTCTCTTTCAGCAAATCATATTGCTCCCCTATGTCATCCGGAAGATAATATAACTCTTCTTTCAACTTCTCCGGTTTCGACATATTTAATCGAACCAGTTTCCACCCATCTTTCAGAATCGACTGCTTCCCTCCCTGTTCATAAAACTCATAGTATATATATTCATGGCTATGAGATACTTCACCGTTTCCTGTCAACAAAGGCAAATAAGAGATACCATCAATCCCTTTCACCATATCAGCTCCGACAAGTTCGGTTACAGTCGGTAAGAAATCCCAAAATGTGGTAATATGTTCCACCGTTCTCTTCTTTTTTATCATCTTTGGCCAACTGACAATAAACGGTGCCCGTACTCCTCCTTCATACAAGTCTCTTTTATATCCACGATATGGTCCATTGCTATCAAAAAAATCCGGTTCATGCCCACCGACACAATGCACTCCATTATCAGATGAAAAAATAATAATCGTATTTTCCAGAATGCCTTTTTCCTTCAGCAACTGAATGATCTGCCCTACATTCTTATCTATTTCGCTCACCATGGATGCATACGCCGCTTTCGGTTTCATTTGCGTTTTAAACCCCTTCTGCTTATTGTTGATATATGGCGTTTCCGGAAAAGCATCTTCATATTGACTCAAGTCCGGATAATCCAAATCCGCATGGGGAGGTGTTATAGCAAAATAAGCAAAAAAGGGATGTCCGGCATTTTTCCGGATAAAATCCAATCCTTTCTCCATTATCAAAAAATGACTGTACACTTTTTTATTCAACATCACTTTGTCTTCATTCTCATACAAATATTCCGGGTAGTAACGATGAGCTGCACCCTGACTCAAGTAACCGAAGAAATAATCAAACCCTTTTCTAACAGGACTTCCCGTTGTATGAGGCCCTCCTAATCCCCATTTACCAACGCACATAGTGGCATATCCCTTTCTTTTCAAAATTTCCGCTACCGTCACCTCATCGGAAGGTAAATGCAGATCAAAAAATCCTTCTTCTGATTTTATTCCTTTATTTCCACGAATATACGCATGTCCAGTATGTTTTCCCGTCAATAAGCTACAACGGGAAGGAGCACTCACAGTAGAACCTGAATAATGATTAGTAAACAGCACCCCCTTTTCTGCCAACTTATCTATGTTCGGCGTTTTTATCTTCTTTTGGCCATAGCAACCCAAATCACCGATTCCCATATCATCAGCCAGGACAAATATAATATTGGGATTTTCGCTATTCTTTTGTGCCGCAATTTCCACAAAAGTAGAAACCAGCAATGTGCCCATTAATAATATAGATTTATTCATCATGTGTTGCTGTATTTATTAATCACCAATATATCCCAAAGACTTCAAGAAAGTCACAGTCTCAACCATTGTTTTCTCAAAATACTCTTTATGCTGCGAATTGAAAAATCCATGTTTCTGTCCTGTATATAAGAATAAATCACATCGGGCACCCACAGCTTCCATCTTCTCCTTAAATTTCTGTGCTGTTTCCACTGAAATAATATTATCTTCTGTACCTAGAAAGAAAATAGTAGGAGGAGCATTTTTCTTTATATTGTGGATGGGAGAAAAGTCTTCATAATAATCTTTCACCCTATTAAATCCATACCCTTCGAGACTATTATCAACAACCGGATTAAACAAAATCAAAGCTTTAGGAACCGATGAAACAGAAAGATCATCTTTCGGATGATTAATATTACCGCAAAATGCAGTCGCAGCCGCTAAATGTCCGCCTGCTGATCCACCTCCCGCCAATATTTTTTCAGGATCAATACATAAGGATATTGCATTTTTCTTTAAAAAACGCATGGCTGATTTTGCATCCATCAATGCTTCCTTGGGAGTAGTTCCGGCATTATTTTTGGTACGATAATCAGCTAGTACAACTGTAATTCCATACTTCGTCAAATACTTTGCTTGCGGCTCAAACTGCTTTGGGGAACCTGAATTCCAACCTCCCCCGAAAAAGAAAACAATGGCTGGATTGTTTAGCTTCTTTGTTCCTTCAGAATTATAAATATATAATTTACCCGTAGGATAATCAAGATATGTCAGAACTGTATCCGCCTTGATATTAGTCCGATCCTCTTTCTCTTCATAACTACATGCCCAGAGACTTTCACTAACAATAAATACCCCAACAAATAAACATATACTTCTCAAAAGGTATTTACTAATTTTCCCTTCCATAATTATATCTATTTTATTAATTACGTTCTACCATTAGAGTTGGCAGAAATCCTCCTCATTTCCCCCTGAACCTCCAATACAAGATCTTCACGGGCTTCTAAAGATTTGCCCATAAAAGCATTTACATATTCATGACTATCCAACCCTTCAGGCACAGAAACACCCACCAGTTTGCCTAAGGATGCGATTAAGTCCACCGGACTGACCAAAGCATCCGACACTACCGGAGAAATCTTGCCTTTCCAATACACAAAAAATGGGACATGGTTGTTATCATCAACCGAGCTGCGATAACTGGAAAAAACAATCAATGTATTATCCAGCATCTCTCTATCCGCCAGGCAAGATAACAACTTTCCAATATATTCATCTATTTCTTCATGGGTAGAAGACACAGCCGTTCCTCCCAAACCATAATACAAGAAAAAAGGTTCTTTCTTGAATTGTGAAATAAGATTCATTGCCTCATATATAGAACAATCCGGCAGGTTCATGTCGACCTCACCACCCGAATAATCAAATCCCATTTGCCGGGCAGATTCTTCAGCCATTTGTTCAACCTCCGAATGCCAACTACCGATAGCCGCAGTCTTATATCCCACTTTCTTCATCATTTCAGGTAAAGTAATTGTTTCTTCCTCCACCGCCTTCTTCCATGGACATTTTCCTGTCATCAAAGCATATTGACCGGAGACTGAATTGGATGAAACAGAATATCCATGGGTAAAACAAACTCCTTCTTGTGCCAGCTTATCGATATTGGGAGTGGTAGAAACAGAATCCTGACCATACACCCCAATATCAACATAGCTTAAACTATCTGCCATAATAACCAATAAATTTGGTTTTACTACTATACTATCCGAAGAAGTACATCCTACAAATAGTACCATACAAACTAACAGATAAACATTCTTCATACCTTTATTCTTTAAAAAACTAATGCTCTTTTTATCACTTTTCACCTATTACCATTCTTCATAACGTAAATCCTTCAATGGATCCTGTCTGCGAATCAATGTTTCCTCTACTTCATATTTTTTCCCAGATTTTGTATAGCGATACTTCAATGAAATCTCCAGATTCTCTCCTGAATCATTAAACGTGCCGCTGCCTTCAGTTATCTCAATGCCACCATCAGCCGTTTCCACTTTTACCTTATGATCGCTTTGAAATGTCATCTTTACCTTTTCATTAGTAGCAATAGCATTATTACCTACCCCTTGACGTAGCAATACATTTTTTGCTAACGTACTTACTTCACGCGTGTCATTTTTAGACAAATCAGTCTTGCCATACGACTCTGTGCTCACTATTCCACCAGAGGCATCCAGTTCACTGACTTTACCTTTTATATAATACGTTCCGTGATATGTACTTATGTATTTGACAGCTACAATACTATAATCCTGTCCTTCCAATATTTTATCCAACGAACTGGATTTCACTCTGAATGGCAAGGCATAATGAGTTTCTGTACAAGCTACATCCTCATAAAAAGTATTGGTGAAAGTAATAGCGACATCTGCAACCGCCAATGTATTTTTAGAAACTCGGAATAGATTATTATCCGACAATGTATAATACTCTTTCGGAAGAACTTCCAACCCTGTCCCAGTCAACAAAGCCGGATCAATTTCAAATTCTGCCCAGTCATTCATATCTACCTCTCTCTTCCCTCCAATAGCCACTCCCACTCTGATTTGCATATCTCTATCGGCTATCACTGTTCTCAATGGTTTTTGAGAAGCGAAATAAGCAGTAGAATAGTTGTAGTCTTTCGTATAGTCCTCATAACAAGATGACATGAGTATTACACACAAAACACAATATAGTATATTTATCTTTTTCATATTACAGTCTTTTTAGGATTCTTATTTCCAACCCAGATTATTAACCAAATTAGGATTCTTCACACATTCGTAATAAGGAAGTGGAGAATAATAGTAACGAATACCATCAAATTTGCGATCTTCCACTTTTTGAGAAGTGTAAATCAAATCATCGCCTTCTTTTGTCACCACCACTCCTTTCACTGCTTCATTCAGAGGCAACAGCCATCTGCGCATATCATAATACCGCTGATTTTCAAAAGCCAGTTCTAAACGTCTCTCATTCTGTATCAATATTCGGAAAGACTCTTTACTGGCAGCCATCTCATCCAGGTACTTCGTATCGGTAATTCCTCCGGAAGTCTGACGAATCGTTTTGATTACCTGATAAGCAGTAAACTTACAGATACCGTCCGGATCTTTCCCTTTAGGTCCCCAAGCCTCATTGGCTGCTTCTGCATAATTCAGAAAGACTTCCGCTTTACGAAAAATCGGATAATAATGCTGTGCATTTGTAGAAGCCAAAGGATCTAACATTGCCTCATTCTTTGACAGGAATTTAGCCAGATAATATCCCGACCGGGAAGCAAAAGGATCATAAAACTGTGAATCTTTACCGCCATAAACAACATCTACCGGCAATCCCGTCTTACCATATACAGCACCTTGATAATAAATATTCAAATAGAAACGATTGTCTCTCCCATCATACGGATTTTCCGGATCATAAGCTGAATTTTGAGTATCAGAGATAGGATAACCGGTCGTTTTCATAGGAAAAGCATCCACCAGATTCTGCGAGGGAACCGTATTAGCTTTACCTAAATAATAAGGAGCGAAATGTTTATTTTCCAAATCTCTGGAATTAAAATAAGTACGGAAAAGGAACTCGGCAGGCGTTGTATTACCAGCATCTGCCAAGTCAGTTGCTTTCAAACCATAGAAGTTACCAAAACCATCCATTTTCAATACTTCATCCGCAATCATAGCGGCAGCTGCCCACTTTTCAGTATAAGCTGCAACATCCTTCACCGTAAAATCCCCCATTTCATTTATCTTTGTCAAGGCGTCCGGTTGAAAAGCCGGACTTGCAGCATATAATGCTGTTCTGCTTTTCAAAGCAGCAGCAGCTAATTGAGTGGCACGCCCTACTTCAGTAACTCCAAGCACAGGATCATCTCCTGAATATTGTGCCGGTAAACATTCAATTGCCATATCGCAATCAGCCATGATCTGTTCTGCACATTTCTGATAGGTATCACGTTCAAACGAGGTCAGGTTTGCAGCTTCCTCTTCAGTTATGAGATGTAAAGCAAGCGGATAACCAAGCGCCTTTCCATCATCGGTTTTTCCTCCATACTGTTGTAACATTCTGAATCCCCAAAACGCACGTAAAAAATAAGCTTCACCTTTCAAGCGCTTCTTATAAGCAGCATCTTTATCAGCATCAATCTTATCATATTTTGTTTCGTCACCCAGTCCGTTCTCCAGAAAGCTATTTATATATTGCAACTGTTGATAACAAGTACTCCAAATTCCCAACGGATTATCTATCGCAGAATATTTACCCGTAGTCAATTTGTATACAGAAGAACTGTACAGACTGGTCAACGCATTGTCTGTTGCTGCATCCAAGAAATTATTACCATAATTATCCGGTCGGTTAGGAATAGCACGATATGCATTATTCAGCACTCCCTGGGCCACTTCCGATACAGTCCAGATATATTTCGGTTCCCATTCATTATTCGTCTTTTCATCCCATACATCACTACAAGAACTTAATGTTCCCAAAAGCAATGGAAGTATATATATCAATCTAACCTTTTTCATAATTCAGTTCTATTAAGTTACTCAAAATGTTACAGTTACTCCACCTGTCAATGTCCGGTAGACAGGATAATTATTAATTCCTGCATTTATCAACTCCGGATCCAAGTCCTTTTCTTTAGATAAGGAAAACAAATTTGTACCACGACCAAATATCTTTATCTTCTTTGCCAAAGCATTTTCTTTCTTATTGGTAATGGTATAGCTAAGCTCCACATTCTTCAGCCGGAAATAAGAACCATTCCCTAACCAAAAACTGGAATTAACGAAATTATTTTCACCTTCCGTAGTAGTAAGCCGGGGATAAGTTCCATTCGGGTTGTTTTCCGGATGCCATCTGTCTAAAGCCAGTACTGAATATTTGCCCTCTCCCTTATTTTGATAATAAGCATTGTTCTTCCATACGTTCAAACCTAGTTCGGCGGTACCTAAAATATATAATCCCCAGTTCTTATACTGTAAATTGGCATCTATACCCAACACCGTTCTCGGATACGAATTTCCCAGCATTTTTTTGTCCCGCGCATCTACTACACCATCATTATTCAAGTCAACATAAGCTATATCACCATCCTGATAGTTCCCTAACAATTGAGGTATATTTCTTCCTAAAGACACGTCTTTACCAAACAATCCCAACGCCTGATACCCCATCATTGCATCGGTCGGTTTACCCACAGTTTTTAAATATGAATCCGGGAAATTCACTTCATCCCATTTCAACAGTTTATTTTTAGACCATGTAATATTGACACCAACCTGATAGGAGAAGTCACCATTCCGGTCATTCCACTGTACATAAGCATCAATACCATTATTGCGTACCTTACCAATATTATGATAGCTGACGAAGTTACCTAATACATCAGCATAAGCACTACCTTGAATTCCGATAATGTTATCGCGCAATTCATTGAAATAATTGATTTCCGCTTTCAGACGATTTCTCAAGAAAAATCCTTCCACACCGATATTCCATTCTGTAGAACGCTCCCACTTTAAGTTTTTATTACCCAAACGTAGAAGTTGAGTGGTATGATAAGTAGATTTATTCTGCTCACCTAAAGACAAATTATCTCCATTCTGCCAAGCAGTTTTATACAACAAGAAATCGGTGCTTCTATCATACCCGAGAATACCCATACTTGCTTTTACTTTCAAGAAATTAATAGCATCACAATCTATTAGAAAAGCTTCATTCGAAAGAATCCAACCGGCTCCAATGGCACCAGATAAAAAATACCGGTTCCCTTTCTCGAAACGATTACTTCCCATTAATGCCCAATCTCCTTCGAACACATATTTGTTATCGAAACCATAGTTCAAACGTAATGTGGTATTGGTATTCTTCACATCCTGTGCATCTCCCTTCACTTCATCCTGATAATAATGATAAGCCAGCATCGCTGCCACATCATGTTTTCCAAAACGATTGGAATAACCGACATTAGCACGCCAACCCAACGTCCGACGAGTTTCTTCTCCTAACCTGGACTGGTCATCCTGCAAATTCAGTTGCTTCATCTGACGAAACTCCGGTTCTCCATTAATCATGTTGATAGCATACGTAGGATATACATTTACCTGTCCCTGCCGGAAATAATTATAGTTATCAAAAGTCATAAATGCACTTGCACGTAGTCCTTTCACAAATTTATCCAATGTGAAATCCAGTCCTATATTAGTCTGACTAGTCACATATCTTTCGGAAGTGAACCCTCCATATTCCATATTAGCAAACAAGTTTTCCGGCTGACGAATACTTGCTCCGAAAAAAGGAACACCTTTCGCATCCGGTTCCAACCCCAAAGCATCTGATGAAATAGTCAGAGGATATTCATTCGGACGCAATGTCGACAAGTTAGAAAATGTAGTACTTCCATCTACACTACTCCAATCACGTAATTCAAGACGTGCTGCCGCATCTGCAACGACACTCAAGTAATCAGTTATTTTTATATCCAGATTTCCACGTACATTCAACCGATTCAGATCAGGACGATCTCCAATCTTTTCAAAACCATTTCCACCTACATAATTGACAATCATAGAGTATCTCACTTTATTGTTTCCTCCATTCAAATCAACCATAGCCTTCCGATACATACTTTGTTTTTGTAGAAAGTAATCATAGTAATCTACATTCGGATATAATAAGTCATTCACTCCCGAAGAGTTCTTATATCCATTCAACTGATCGGATGAATAAAAATCCGGCATACCATCATTCCGCCGAGCTTCATTATACAAGGTTGCATAATCATAAGAATTCAGAAACTTAGGCAACCTGGTAGTCAACATCACACCAGCCTCTACAGATGCGCGAATCACCCGTTTGTTAGCTTCTCCCCTCCTGGTAGTCACAACAAGAACGCCATTGGCAGCACGGGCACCATAAAGAATCTTAGCTGTAGCATCTTTTAGCACATCGATCGTTTCCACCTCTTCAGGAATTATATCGTCCATGCTGCGTTCTATCCCGTCCACAATTACGATAGCATCATTATTCGTGTATCCGTGTAATCCGCGTACATAAAGAGTGGCAGTATTATTTCCCAAACCATTCACATTAGAGCGTACCACCAATCCGGGAACACGTCCCTGCAAAGTATTCGACAACGAGAAATCAGGATAAGTCGATAAATCTTCTCCCGTAGTACTTCCAATAGCACCGACCAAATTCTTTTGATAGGTCACTCCCCCATCCGGACGTTCTATTTTATATTTTCCGGAAGCTAGCATTTCCGTCTTCTTCATTTTTAGTACCTTAGGAAACTGCTCCTTTGCCAAATCAACAATTATATCTTCATATCCCAGTGCCTCAACCAGAATAATCCCATTCGCCCTTGACTGGATGGAGACCTTACCTTCTTTATCGGTGTAGTGCGTAATCGCACCCTCACTGGTAATAATCTCTGCATCCTTTATCGGCCGATTGTCCTCATCAACAATCGTTGTGTTGATATTCACAATCAACGCAGCTTTCGTTGTCTTTGCCCTTTTAGCATTCCTCTTATTCTGGGCATTACAGGGAGTGCTCAAACCCATCCCCCAAGACAACATCAAACAACTTGTATATAATATATATTTATTCATTGCTCTATTTTTTAATGATCCTAAAAAACTAATTTACCAGCCAGGATTCTGTACTAAATTATTCAATGACGCAGCATCATTCATGGAGAACGGATACCAATAATTCTTCATTTCAAATATGCGTTCTTCAGGAACCACATCTATCACTTTAAAAGTAAATTCCAATGTACTCTTATCCTTTACGTTAGCATGATTCGCATTCTTAGGTGTAGCTTGTATTCCCTTAATCGGATATTGTTCCGAGAAAAGTTCGTGGGCAACCATCCAGCGACGAATATCCCACCAGCGATGATCTTCAAACATCAGTTCCACTGCACGTTCACGACGGATGGCCTGCCTGAAGGCTTTTTCATCATTATAAATAACACTTGGCACATTTCCTATCCCAATCCTGTTACGAATCACATTTAAAGCTTCCAAAGCAGAATAGTCACATCCTTCCACCTTTGCCGTAGCGCTTCCCGTTGCTTCGAAAGAAGCCTCTGCCAAATCAAGATAAACCTGTGACACACGAATAAACACCGTAATTACCCGGTTCAGACCATACAATTTCTTCCATTGATCTTCTCCTTCCCAAATGAACTTCTTACACAAATATCCGGTCTGCTGACGCTTGTTGGTAAAATTATTATTTACAACCGTTTTATACATGTTACCATCCACATACGTCGTTATATATTGGGCAGCTCCACTCGCATTAGCTCCCCATTTATTCCCCGGATACAGAATATTATTATAAAAACGAGGATCCCGCTTCTCATAAGGTTTCTGGTCATTATATTTAGCATTGGGATGTGAGATTGGATAATATAATCCGTCATCACCTTGCTTTTCATACATATCTACCATATTTTGCGTCGGAGCATTATAAGACGCAGCATCATTCCCTGTTCCCTGTGCATATTCTGATGACAACCAAAAAGCGCGTACATATCTGGTAAAAGCTTCATTCGCATTATAATTGGCTCCGGGAGTATTTTGTTTTCGATTATACCATAAATATTCCGGCTGTGTGTAAGGAGGCACTTTCCAATAAAAAATATCAGTATATTCGTCTTTCGACATCAAACGATTTTCCGTTTCCGGATGATTCTTTATGTATTTTAATACTGCATTAGCAGATTGAGCAGCTAACTTCGCTCTCTCCTTATCATACTCCATTACTTGCACAGATGCCAAATCGTTTTGCATCAACGGACTTGCATCATACAATTGCGACATTGATTTAAAAGCCATAGCAGCAATCTTATTAGGACGTCCGGTATTGTTATCATCCCATACATCCGGAAGCATACTGATCGCCTTTTCAATGTCAGTCATCATCCAGGCGTGCGACTCATGATAAGTTTTACGAGGTAAATCTTCATCACCATCTCCTACGAAAAGCTGATCAAAAATAGGCATTCCTCCATATCTTTTTATCAATTGGAAATAAAACCAAGCTCTTAAAAAGTGCGACTGTCCCAACAGTTCATTTCTTTGCCCTTCCGAGAGCCCAGGAACCAAGTCAATATCACGAATAACCCGGTTAACTATTCGTAACCCTTTATATGCTTTCCAAATCGACGTACCGTTTCCGTTACTACCATTCCCTATTTCAAAATCCGTACCATCTTTGGACAGCCAATTCCCCGAATTCACCACTTTCGATTCTGCAGAATTAAAGAGAGATGCAAATTCATCGGAGATCGCTCCAATATGAGTACGCCCGTTATTGCAATTCTGATAAGAGTGAAAATTATCCAGGAAATTATAGGCCCTGTCCATAAATCCTCTCATGGAAGTATAATCCTTATATACATCGTCTTCGGATAATCCCATATCAGGAGATTTATCCAGAAAATCCTCACAACCGGAAAAAACATTCAGTATTCCCAAAGTCAGTATCCCAACTATTATATTTCTTATTTTCATGTTTCTGACAGTTTAGTATTTCTAAAATGAAAGTCTTACTCCTACATTATATCTTCGTACAATAGGATAAACAGTGCTACTTGATGTCTCTGGGTCTCTTCTATCGTCCACACTCGAAATAGTAAAGAGATTATTCCCATTCACATATAGCTGACAACTGGTGATATTCATTTTCTTAATCCACTCTTTCGGGAAAGCATAATTCACCTCCAAATTCTTCAATCGCAGATAAGAATGGTTAGTATAACTATACGTACTACCCACTGTATGATAATCATTGACCAAATGTACCGAAGGACGGGTAATTCCACCAACATTCGCATCATCTGAAGTCCAGCGACTTTGTGTATCAGGTTGGGCTTTTATATTACCTTTCGGAAAATCCCATAAATAATCAGCAATCTGTTCTTTATACACACCAGTAGCAGCATAGAATAAGGCATTAATCCCAAATCCTTTATAACTAACTCCTAACGTCAAGCCATAAGTAGTCAAGGGATAATTCAGATTAGCAACAGGTGCCATATCCTTTTCATTAATGACTCCATCTCCATTATAATCAAGGTAAATCAAATCTCCCGGAATCAGTTTATTCTGTGAACCGTTCGTGATACCGCTTTGCGTATAATTAAAAATATCATCTATGGATCCGAAGTTACCCGAAACCAGATACTTGTTCTGGTATCCGATCGGTTTACCAGCAGCCTTCAGGTAATCATCCAGACGATTTGGATCATCTTTAAAAACAACCCGGTTTTCACTGGTAGAGAAATTAAATTTGGCAAAATAGGAAAAATCCTTTCCCACCTTATCATTCCAGCCCAGTTCTAATTCCAACCCATGATTTTTTGTTTTACCTATGTTGACAGAAGGAAGCCCGGCTCCCATCCAGGGAGCAGAAGAATTGCGGGACATTAAAATACCGGTACGATCTTCTTTGAATAAATCAATCGAAGCTGTCAACTTTCTAAACAAGGTCATCTCGATACCTAAATTCTGTTTTACAGCTGTTTCCCAAGTGGCATCATGATAAGCCAGACTGCCTTCTGTATACAAAGGACCATAAGACACATTCTGGTTTTTACCAAAAGTTACATTATCACCCGATTCAAAAAGCTGAATATAATTAAAACGAGGAGCTCCCTTATCACTACCTACTTCTCCATAAGAATAACGAACCTTCAAATTAGTCAGCCATGCTTCCTGAATCTTCTTCATAAAAGGTTCTTCAGAGATTCTCCAACCGACAGAGAAAGAAGGGAAAAAACCAAAACGCTTACCCGGAGCAAACTTTTCCGAACCGGTATATGCTGCATTCACTTCCATTAAATAACGTTCTTTCCAATTATAGGTGACACGTCCCACCCAATCTTCTTCATAAGAAGCAAACGACATTTTACTATTATTACTGGAGTCTGTACTATCTGTTATTTTCCGGTTAAAAACTGCCAATGCTGTCACATTATGGTCATTAAAACTCCTCTGATAGTTCAAGGCGACCTCATAATACAGTTTACGACCGTAATTTCTAAAATTATCATTGCTAGCTCCTACCGGACGTTCTTCCTCTACCTGCCAGTCAGGGAAACGTTCTTCTCTGACCATCGGGTAATCAATCGTTCCATCGGCATTCACAATCGGACTCGAATAATCATATTCCCGATAATAACGGATAATACCATTCTTTGAAGCAGCCGAATCATCTATTCCGTACATACGGGCTCTAAAGATACTAGATTGTCTTTCCGAATATGTATTATATGAAACTGTGGCCTTGACAGACAAACCTTTTGTTATCATATCCAAGTCTTGCTTCAAAATAAAGTCATAAAAGCCCTGAAAGGATTTATAACTTCTCTGACCCTGATTATTCATTTGAGCCACAATATTACCATCTCCCTGCAAATCAGCTCCCCATTCTCCATCGGAATATTTGATAGGAAATAAATTGGTGGGTGTCTGAATGAAAGGATTGAATATATAAGAGTCACCATTACCGGCATCACGATATCCCGGTTGATTTCGATATCCCATCTTTCCTGCAATGTTCACTGATAATAAAGTAGATTTCGTTAACCTAAAATCGAAATTTGTACGCCAGTTATATCTCTTATAATAAAAACGAGGATCGAATTCATCCTGTTTCTTTGTATTATATATATCACCATCATTCAACATACCGATAGAAGCAAAATAAGACATGCGCTCCGTACCTCCGGTGATATTCAGATTGTAATTCTGCTGAAATCCAAAATTACCCACCATTTCGCTCCACCAATCCACTTGGGGAAAATAATCATTATAAGGTCCATAGTTACCCGTTGCATAAGCATGTTGCCAGGCTGCAATGGTTGATTCTGGAATAACCTTATCCCACATTCCATCATTAGCGGCTGCTTCATTGTACATTTTCATAGCTGTGGGATAATCAGCCCATTCCAATTTTGTGGTAGGTTGCTTAAAACCAAAGTTAGCAGAGAAATTCACCACAGGCTTCTTATTACTTCCACGTTTGGTAGTCAGAAGAATGACTCCATTTGCTCCCTTTACACCGTAAACAGCAGTCGCAGAAGCATCTTTCAACACCGATATAGACTGAATTTCATTCACATCTACATCATTAAAGTCACGCTCCATTCCATCTACCAGCACTAACGGAGAAGCATTTCCCCAAGTCGCCTTACCACGAATAAACAAATCAGCTGCATCCGCACCCGGTTTTGAAGAGGTGTTGATAGCCGTCACACCGGGCATCTGTCCCTGTAAAGCTTCAGATACGGAAGTCACGCTACCCACTCTCAATAGATCTTCTCCTTTAGTTGTCGCGATGGCTCCCACACTGGATGCCTTCTTTTGTTGTCCATAACCTACAACTACAACTTCTTCTATCTGCTGCAGGCTTTCAGACATAATCACTCTAGACAAATTCAGATTAGGTTTTACTACGATTTCTACATCTTTATAACCGATAAACGAGAATATCAATACCTGATTCTTCTGGACATTAATAGTAAAATTACCATCCACATCAGTTATAACCCCATTAGTTGTTCCTTTTACAGAAACATTCACGCCAATCAACGGCTCATTCAGAACCTCATCCCACACTTGCCCTTTCACGGTAATTTGCTGGGCATATCCGGTGGCAACCGAACATACAATTAGCAGCAAAGCAAGTAGATACTTGACTTTCATGTTTTTCATATAAGATAAATTAAAGTATTATTTCTCAAAGGCGAACTTCCAATTTTCATTGGTTGTTCTCGCTTTTTTCATTATTTTCTCAAGTTCCTGTACTTTCTGTGGATACTGATTCAAGACATTAGCATTCTCTCCCGGATCAGCATTCAGATTATACAGTTCATAATGTTCTTTCTGCGGATTATTAACCTGTAAGTGCAATAACTTCCAGCCATCTTTTATTACAGCTTGTTTGCCTCCCTGTTCATGGAATTCAAAATACAAATAATCGTGTTGTTTCTGTTTCCCTTTACCTGTCAGTGTCGGCAAATATGAAAGACCATCTATATTGGCAGGAGCAGGAGCGCCTATCAATTCACACATTGTCGGCATAAAATCCCAAAAAGCAGAAACCTGGAAAGAAACACTTCCTGCAGGAATCACTCCCGGCCATTTCACAATAAAAGGCGTACGTATGCCCCCCTCATACAAATCGCGTTTCATCCCCCGGAATGGGCCATTACTATCAAAATACCTCGGATCATGCCCTCCTTCTTTATGTGTTCCATTATCAGAAGTAAAGATGATAATCGTATTGTCAAGTACTCCCTTGTCAGCCAACAAATCAATGACCCGCTGCACATCACGGTCCAACCGTGTCACCATGGCTGCAAAAGTTGCTCTAGGTTTTTCCTGCGGACGATATCCTTTCCCTGGATAAGGTACTTCTTCAAACTTACCATCATAATCAAAAAGCTCATTATTCGGGACAATAATATCCGCATGAGGAATGGTAGGAGTTAGATACACAAAGAAAGGTTTGTCCGCATTCTTATCTATAAACTCTAAAGCTTTATCCATAATCATATCATGCGAATATACCTTATGATTCAGCATAACCGGAGTGTTATTCTCAAATAATTGTACCGGATAATAATTATGTGCATTTCCCTGCCCTAGATATCCGAAGAAATAATCAAATCCCTGTTTATTAGGATGCCCTTCGGCAGAAGGACCTCCCAGCCCCCACTTGCCTACACAAGCAGTCACATAGTTCTTTGTTTTAAACATTTCTCCTATAGTAATCTCTTCATCTGCCAGATTCAAGTCATACGAACGGCCGTCTTCCGCCTTATATCCTTTATTACCCCTTATATAAGAGTGGCCGGTATGTTTACCAGTCAAAAGCACACATCGGGAAGGTGCGCTGACCGTAGATCCTGAATAGTGTTGAGTAAACTTCATCCCTTGTGCAGCCAAGGCATCAATAGCCGGAGTTTTAATCCGGTTCTGACCGTAGCAGCCCAAATCGCCGATTCCCAAATCGTCAGCCATAATAAATACAACATTGGGAGTTTTAGATGGAGAATCCTGCTTTTGGGCTTGTCCGGAAATTAAAGGAAGCATCAGTGTACCGGATGCCAATAATAGTTTGTTCATAATATCCATTTGTGATTTCATTCTTTCTGTAAAATTAAAGTTAAACACTTGCTTTTTCTAAGGCAAAAATAGAGCAATACATACATAAACAAGGGAGAAATTTAAGTCATTTGCCGGGTAAAAAACAGTCAAGAATGGCTTTTAACACGTATTCCGTTCTTTTTTTACCTTTTCTTTGGAAAAAGAAAATTACTTCGCACTTAAATATTTCAAACGCCAGTCAGTAACACTACATTTTTGTAGAATATCCGACTCTTGCAAATTAAAATGAACTCCTAAGTTCGACTCTTGCAAATAGGTAATATCATTCAAAATCAAAAGAGATTCAGCACCACTTCCAGCGATCTGTAAAGCCTCTTTCATCAAGGGGACAGGATTCACCTTTCCCATTCTACTTAAGGCTACAATCGCCCGACTTCTCACAAAGGCTTGTGTATCCACAGTCAACAGTTCCAATTCCTTATACAAGGATACCGCTTCTCCACCAAAAGACGCACACACTGTAGCACCCCAATAACGTTCTACCGGATCAGAAGAGTTCAGTGCTTTGCTAATAGCAGGTTTAGCATCTTTAAAAGAAGCCATTTCCAAATCAGCAATGTCAGAATAGATTTTTATCTTATCTTTCTTCTTTTTACCGAAGCCTGTCGGATTTTGACTTCCCTGTTCGAGCCATACACACTCTGGATAAAATCCGAGATCATTCTCTTCCAGTAATTTTCCTTTTAGTAATATTCTCAAATTCTCCAAGGTTGAGCGATACACAGGAACAGTTGCCAAGTTTTTTGTCTCATACGGATCTACTGACAAGTCATACAGCTCCTCCGCTCCTTGCGGCTCAAAAAATCTTTTTTGAATCTCATTCAACATACCTTTTGCATACAATTCCTTCCATTCTCTGAAAGCAGCCTGCTTATACCGATAAAAGGCATACAACGACTTGGAATGATAAGGTTGAAAATTGCGCGAGTATTTAAATCTCCCTTTACGCACAGTTCTATTGAATGCATACAGTTCATCAAAACGATCTCCGTATCCATATACTTCATCACGGTCATTCAACTGTTTCAGTGAAATATCTTCTCCCAGAAACGGTGTACCGTCTATTCCTTCAGGAACAGTTATACCAGCTAAATGAAGCAATGTTGGTCCCAAATCCATAAAACTAACAAAGCCATCGACACGCTGCCCCACTTTCACCGGAAGAAATTCCCTCCATTTCCGGGGAACATATACCACTAAAGGAACTTGTAACCCTCCCTCTGTTGTATATCCTTTCGTTCCGGGCAAAGATCCTCCATTATCTCCAAAGTAAAAGACAAATGTATTATCCAGCTCACCATCTGTTTTCAACATTTCTATCAGTTCACCCAAGGCAGTATCTGAATCCTGAATCCGATCATAAAAAGTTGCATAAGTATATCGAAATAATTCAGTATCCGGATGATAAGGATGAATAGTTACAGAAGCTGGATTATTATGTACGGGCACTTCTTTCACAGCATTCTTTTTAAACTGCAATTTCCCTTCATGTGTAACTGCATTTGTATAAACATGGAAAAAGGGCTTCCTTTTGTCCGGCCGGTTTCTCCATTCGCCTATTTTCCCTTCCACTACATCCCATGCCGTTTTATCTAAAAAACAGTTATAATCCGTTTTTGTCGCATTTGAAGTATGATAACCGGCTTTTCGCAAATAAGAAGGAAACATATTCAGTCCCTCCGGCATGGGCATCTTTTGAAGTTTCCGATGAAAGCTGACTCCCAAACGAGGAGCATAACATCCTGTAATTAAGGTAGAACGGGCAGCAGAACTCACCGGAGCATTACAATAAGCATTATTAAACACTATTCCTTCTGCAGCCAACTTTTCTACATTAGGAGTAGCAACCCCCTCTTTCCCATCATTATACAAACTCAAATAATGTTTGGAAATATCCTCTGCCATGAACCAGACAAAGTTCGGACGTTCGTGGGGAGCTTCTTTTGCGTATGACATAGACGATGTCACACAACATGCAGCATAAATAAAGCCCACCCTTTTTATTCTTCTATTATTGAACATACTTTCTGAATAAGTTATACTATTCCACATTCAACTCCCAAATAGCCGGTTGTAATAAAGGAGAGGTCAATCGTATCTTCACCTTACCCTGCCCGGTCACTTTTACATATCCTAACAACTTACCATTCTTGCACCGTTGTTTATTATCACGATAATTGTCAGCCACATTATGGTCACCACTTTCCAATCCTAATAAATCGGCCTCTCCCTCAATCTTACATGTAATCTGATTGTCAGCCAATACTACCGGTATATTATTTTCATCCACAACCTGAATCATCAGATGCAGCACCTCTCCCACCTTTATATCCTGTGTTTTATCCATTGACGTCCGAATAGCATAAGGCAATCCACTCGACTGGATTTTATCTTTCGCAACCATATTCCCTTGGTTATAAGCAACTACTTCCAAGGTGCCGGGAGTGTAAGGAATATCCCAATAAATAATGGCAGTACTATCATCATACGGTTTGCGTTCTCCTACCTTTTTGCCATTCAACAATAGTTCTGCTTCTTCACAATTTGTGTATGCTACTACACGAATAATATCTCCTGGCTCATAATTCCAGACAGCTGAAGCATTGGCAGAGGGTTTCTTCTTTGCACTCTCTATCTTATGCGTTCCTACATAAACCGTAGGTGACTCCAGCCACAAGGCACGGCGAAAATATCCATTCGGTTTTATATTTCCAGCCAAATCAATCATTCCGGTAGTGAATCCCCTGGAAGGCCACGGTCCTGCTTCTCCTAAATAGTCGAAACCTGTCCAGATAAACTGTCCAAAAATAAAATCATTGTCACGCACAGCTTTCCAGGCATTCAGGTCGTGCCTTGTCTCACTGCCATACAATATCCGGTTAGGATACTTCTCATGATCGATCTGATACCGGTTTTCCGTATAATTATAGCCTACCACATCCAGTGCTGCCGGATAATCTGTTTCATTAGACATTACAGCACCCGCTAAAGCAGCAGTAACCGGACGTGACAAATCATGTTTCTTGGCTTCTTCCACAAGCTCTTTGGCAATATCTCCTAAACGCTCCGCCCGAGGCTGCTCTTTCCGATAGCCTCTCACGTGTTGTTGTCCAATCTCCGCCTGATCCAGTACCGGGTGAGAGTATGGATCATTCGGATAATCAACCTCATTGCCTATGCTCCACATGATAATTGACGGATGATTCCGATCTCTGCGAATCATATCCGCTAAATCCTTTTTACTCCATTCCCGGAAATAAGAAGCCGATCCCTGGAAACCGGGTTTACCTTTATTCCATCCGGTAATCCATTTCTTTTTAGCATATTCCCATTCGTCAAAAGCTTCATCCTTGATCAATATTCCTAATTCATCACAAAGCTCGTACACACAAGTTGCCTGGGGATTGTGACTCATCCGGACAGCATTACATCCAATCTCTTTCAACTGTAACAAACGGCGGCGCCAAACCTCTTTTGGAACTGCTACTCCCAAACATCCGGCATCATGATGAATACAGACACCTTTCACTTTCATCAACTTGCCATTCAGTGCAAATCCCTTATTCGGATCAAATGTCAGCGAACGTATTCCCGCCTGTGTCTCCGTCCGGTCAATTACCTTTCCCCCTTTGGACAATGTCGTCTTGATGGTATAAAGATATGGATTTTCCAGACTCCACAGCTTAGGTTGCGCCACAGAAATAGTCAGCTCTTTCTTAACCATTTCATCAGCCTTCAATGAATAGTCCCGGCTTCCGGCTCCTACTTTTTTTCCATCACGGTCAAATACTTCATGTAACACTTTAACCGTTACCGGCATTTTATCCGTATTCTCCACTTCCGCCTGAACAGATAAAACAGCATTCTTCTGATTCACCTTTGCCGAATAACTCACTCCCCACAATCCGATATGTACCGGATTTGCATAAACCAAATAAACGTCCCGATAGATGCCTGATCCGGTATACCACCTTGAATCGGCATCCTGTGAATGGTCTACTCTCACTGCCAGCACATTCCTCCCACCGAAATTCAGATAAGGAGTCAGGTCATACATAAAAGAAACATACCCGTTGGGACGTTTTCCAATCCATTTACCATTAATAAAAACTTCGCTATTGTTATAAACTCCTTCAAAATAAACATATACCTTATTTCCTTCCTTATTTTTGGGAATATCTAAATCTTTCCTATACCACCCTATTCCACCCGGTAAATATCCGGTACAGCTAGCCAAACTCGGGCTTGCCACCGATTCCACACTCCAATCATGAGGCAATTCAAGTTTCCTCCATTCAGAATGATCGAAAAACTCGGCTCCGCCATATTTAATATCCCCTAAGTTGAAATACCAATCCACATTTATCAATTCACGATTTCCAAATCCCTGCCCCCAGCCATTCAAAACTCCCCATAAAGCCAGGAATACAATGGTCATTCTAAGTTTTATCATATCAACTAATTTTATTATATGTCATTTATTATTTTTCAGCTACATAATCAGGATTTGGTTGGGTAGGTATCGGTGCCCGAGTCTGTCGAAGCCAATCCATCAACTTTGTATATAGCTCTTTTTTCTTATCAGAGTGAGTCTGTGACAAATCATGCTCTTCACTTAAATCATTTTTCAGATTAAACAGTTCAACCGATTTATCCTCATAATAATAAATTAATTTCCAGTCGCCCGAACGAATGCTGGAATAAGGAGTAGCTCTCCAATTTTTCCCGCTTTTTTTATAGGATTGTAAATAAGCGGGGAAATGCCAATATAAATCACGACCATATTCATTTTTCTGCAAAAGAGAAAATAAATCTTTTCCATCCAAGTCGGAAGCAGGTCTTCCATTAGCAATATTCACAAAAGTAGGATAGAAATCAACTCCTGTCACCGGAATAGAAGAAGTGGTTCCGGGAGTTACTTTATCAGGCCATCTAATAATCAGGGGAACTCGTGTTCCCCCTTCATACGGTGCCCCTTTCCCTTCTCTCAACGGATAATTATCTGTTACAGGCTCCGAGCCACCATTGTCCGAAAAGAAAACAACAATTGTATTGTTGGCAATCCCTAACGAATCAATAGCATGACATACCCGGCCGACATTTTGATCCAAACTCTCTATCATAGCCGCATATACTGGATTTGTATGATATTTACCTCTTGTTTTTTTCTCATACTTCTCAATCAAATGTTGAGGAGCCCTTAGAGGAGTATGTACAGCATGATGAGCCAAATACAAAAAGAACGGTCCTTTTTTATATTCTCCCATGAAACCGATAGCCTCACTTGTCAATCTGTCTGTCAGGTATTCACCCGGTATTCCTTCCTCCAATCCCAAATGACATTTATTTTTTGTAGGATTACAATAAGGATAAAAATAAGAATAAGGAGTCCCTGCCCTTTCACCGGCAATATTAAAAACAAAGCCTTGTGATAAAGGCCCGGTACCTTCTTTGTCATCCCCTAAATGCCATTTACCTACATGTCCACATTGGTATCCACACTTTTGAAGTGCCTCCGCCATAGTGATAAAATCTGCGCGAACATCTTCCGTGTTCAGAATCGGAATCAATTTACGTTTTGTTTTGTCTCCCCTGGCAGAAGGACTTACCGTAAAAATGCCATGACGCGGCGTGTACATTCCTGTCATCAGACAAGCCCGGCTAGGTGCAGAGTTTGCAGCCGAAGCATACGCATTCGTAAAAAGCATTCCCTGCGAAGCGAGACGATCAATATTAGGAGTCTCATAATAATCACTTCCCATCACTCCTAAATCAGTCCATCCCAAATCATCCGCCATTATAAAAACAATATTAGGCTGTTTTTCTTCTGCCTCCATCTCTTGAGAATATATTCCCAAGACTATGGCTATTGAATATATTGTGTTCTTCATCATTCCTTTTTTTGACTCTTCATCCCTTTATTGCAAATAAAACTGGAAATAAGTAATCGAACGAACCGGTAATGTCAATGAAAAATTACTGTCATCTATTTTCTGTGCATTTCCTTGTACACCTTCCACAGGAGTATCATCTGTCCACTGCATATATTCCACCTCGCCATCAATCATTCCGGTCTTGAGACCAAATACATAATCCTGATAAGCTTTTGCCGTAGCAATATCATCTTTATTGCACATATTAATGACATAGACACTTATTGTATTCCCTTTTCTGAAAGCACGTGTCTGCAACTTATATTTTTCCTTTGTATCACGTCCGTCGTGATCGTCCATTACAATCGGACGAGCATCCTTAATAGGAACAGAAATAATTCTCATCAAATTCCCCCGTAAATCCCCCGTACGCTTATAGCTCCACCACATAAATCCATCCATACCCAAATCTGTCTGATCCCATAAGGTACAAATAGCAGTCTCCGCATAATCCAGCATATCATTTTCACCGTCTTTTGCATCCCAATGTGGCTCTGTAGCCCAAAATGGACGGTCGCCAATCAAAGACAGCTCGAACTTCAAAGCATCAAAGATTTCACGATGTTTCGGATAATAATGCATTCCATAAATGTCAAGACAGTCTCCTCTATTCTCCGCAACAAACTGTTTCATCCAGCAGTTATCCACATCTCCCATAGGCTGATAACGATCCGGACCTGCTATTAACGGCATCTTAAAACCTTTCTCTATAGCTAAAGCTTTTAATTTATCTACTATCTGTATATGTTTTTTAGGAGTAATCTTTCCTTCATTGAAATTTTCTTCATTATCTATACCTAATACATCTATAATAATATTTTTCTCCTTCATATAAGAAAGAAAGTCGGCCAGCATAATGGCATATTGTTCCGGGATTACCCCATTGCTATCCTTCACCCAATCTGGAAAAGACTCTTTTGCATTCAATTTTTTGCTTGCAAAAATGATAAATTCATTATTTCCACGAGCCTTTTTCGCCCGGTTTATAGAGTTAATCAGTTTGGCATAGTACCCTTCTGAATCATCCACAACACCGGCAGACGGATGAGTCGGTCTGTCCGAACTTCCCAAAACCGGTATTCTAACACCGTTCATTCCATCTAAGACAAAAAAATCATTAGCAGCCTTATCAGACCCTACTCCTCCCAAATTACCTTTCAAATCAAGAAAAAAATCTTTTATCACCTTTCCATAGTACTGTTCAGGATAAATTGTTGCATCTGTTTCCGGTTCGGGATCAGGGTCGGGTTCGGAAAGTATATGCATAATCACTGTATAAACCTGTTTAGCCCCACCTACAGTCACTATAAAACGCTCCTCGGTCTGCCATTGGGCAAGACGGATTTTAGGATCAGGATATATGCTGGCCTCCTCTTTCAACTGATATTCAACATCAGTTATAGCATTGAGATTTTTAATGCCCTGAAAAGAAATCTGGCAAGCGTCTTCATCTATATTCCCTTCTAAAACTTCATTATTTACCTTTACCTTAAAAGAAGTGATTAGCCCGGTCAAGTCTTCCTTATTATCATCTGCACAAGAAAGTACTAACATACTCAAAGCAATCAGGCTAATAAATGAGAATAAGTTCCGTAATTTATGGCTATGTTTTTCCATGATGTATATGATTAATAGTTATCTGCTACAAAAGTAGACCTTCCATCAATCATACACTGGATAAAATTTAGTCAAAGAGAGGGCAAAAATCTGTCAAAATCCGATTCTCTGTGCTTCCAGGTACTTTGTTGGGGACATTCCTTTCTCTTTCTTAAATATCAAACTAAAATATTTCGGATCAGTAAAACCAACCATATAGGCTACATCGGCCACCTGTAAATCCGGTCGTTGCAACAAAAGCATACAAGCTTTTTTGATCCGGATATCACGAATAAATTCATTAGGCGACATTCCTGTCAATGATTTTAATTTCCGGTAAAGGGTGGACTGCGTCATGTTCATCATATCACAAAATACATCATTCGAAAATTCACTATCCTCCATTTGTTGTTCGACTACTGAAATAGCTCTATCCAAAAATTCCCGGTCAAGTATGGACAAGCCCAGTTCCTGAACATCCAGTGTATCTTGCTGCTGGAATCTTTGAACCAGTAATTTCCGGTTTGCTATCAGAGCCTTAATCTGTGCAGTGAGCAGTACCATCTCTACCGGCTTGGTAATATAAGCATCCGCTCCTGCATCATATCCTTCCAAATGATATTCAGCCTGCGTTTTAGCAGTAAGCATTACAATAGGCAGGTGATTCAAAGTAATATCATTTCTTATTACCCGACAGAGCTCGATTCCGTTCATTTCAGGCATCACATAGTCAGTTATGACAAGATCGATATTCTCATTTTCTTTCAACAGTTCAAGAGCTTCTTTTCCATTAACAGCTGTACTCACTTTAAATAATTTACCCAGCACTTTAGTCATGACAGTCAGTAAATCCACATCATCTTCCACCAAAAGCAAATGGGTCCGTTCATCATTCATGCCTTCCGCCTTCACTTCAAGTTCAGAAAATGGTACTACTTCCTCTTTTATATTTTCATTTTCCACTCTCCCAGCCTCTTCATCAATCTGATCGTCAGTATAGTTATCTTTATCTGAAGGAATCATGACTGTAAAAACAGTTGTCTCATTTAATACACTCTGTACAGAAATCGTTCCATGATGTAACTCTACCAAATCCTTTGTCAATGAAAGTCCGATTCCTGTCCCTTTCGTTTTAAATTTACGATAATCTCCTTCATAAAAACGTTTGAATAATAACGGTAATTTACTTTCCGGAATTCCATCTCCCGTATTTTCTACCTTGAGCATAAAATATCTTCGATCATTCTGAACCACCTGTGACAAGGATATAGAAACCATTCCATCCTGATAGTTATATTTCAGAGCATTGGATAACAGATTATAAATTATCTTATCCAACTTATCAACATCAAAATAGGCCATTATAACGTCCTGTTCCGTTTGGAAATTCAAAGTAATGTTCTTTGATTGCAGTAAAGGATAAAAGTTCTCCTCGCACAGTTCTTTTACAAATGTCACAATATTATTATAACTTACCTTCAACTTCAAATTACCACTCTCCACTTTACGGAACTCCATAATTTGTTGTAGAAGCCGTTGGAGACGTTTCAGGTTTAATTTCATAATATTTAAAGTTTGCCCGTCCGCCTGTCCGTCCTGCTTTAAGCTCTCAATCGAGCACTGCATCACGCTAAGCGGAGTAAACAATTCATGCGATATATTTGTAAAGAACTTCAATTTAGCCTGGTTCACCTCTTCAGACTTCTTATGCTCGATTTGTTCTATCTTCAACGCATTCTGTAACAGAATACGTTTTCTTATAATACGAAAAGCCGTATAAGCAATTACACCCATCACAAAAATATAAATCACGTAAGCCCACCAGGTGAGCCATGGAGGAGGCAAAATCGTTAACATCATCTCTACCGGTTCTGACCAAACACTATTCTCATTGCACGATCTGACCTGAAATACATACTCTCCTGTATTCAAGTTATTATATGATATATGCCGGTTATTAGCATCTACATAGATCCAGTCTTTATCCACTCCTTTCAAACGATATGCATAACGATTCGCTTGCGGATTTGTATAAGAAAGGCTGCTAAAACTTAATTGAACATTATTCTGATTGTAAGCTAATAAGAGTTCTTTCGTATATGGTGGCAAAAGACACTTCTCTATCTCTCCTTTATCAATTAACTCCTGCAAGGGCACATTCATAATAGAAACATCTACAATAGCTGTATGGGGAACAATAGAATCTATCACATTCTGACTGGGGATATAACAATCAATGCCATTATATCCGCCAAATAATATTTCTGAATCGGATAATCTCAAAGATGACGACTTCATAAATTGGGTATTACCCAACCCTTCACTTTGTGTGTAGAGCTTGGCATAATCTTCCTGATCCAGACTCATGCAAACCAAACCTTTCCCTGTAGCCAGCCATAAATTGCAATGGTTATCCTCCACTATTGAATAGATGGCGTTGTCTGAAAACATATGAATAGTTTCCAGCATTTCAAAACGATCAGCCTTCTCATCATATCGGCTTAATCCTCCTCCTTGTGTACCAATCCATAACTGACCATTGGAATCCTGATAGAAACAAAGCACATTATCATAATTCAACTTACCATTTGCCAAATTATAGCCAGTTAATTCACCGTCCACAGATAAATGAAAAGCGCCATAGTTTTTTGTACCGATCCAAATACCTTTTTTATCGCAAAGCAGTGTTTGCACACATTCATGATTGATAGTATCATTTAGTATTTCTACCGGTTGCACCAGAAATTTCCGGCTATTCACTGTATTTCCAATAAAAAGCCCTTGTTCTGTTGCGATCCATACTCGCCCAACCGTATCTTGTGACAGTGCATTGATATTCCTCAATGAAGGATACTCATCTCTCAATCTCATCAACGACACAGGTTTCGCCTCGTCGCATTCAACTACATATACTCCATCGTAACGGGTTCCTAACCATATACTGCCAGTTCTCCGATGTTTTATTATAGCTTGAACCGCATTTCCCTCTCTACTAATATCTTTTAAAACTTCCAGTTCTTTATATGAATACTGTTTTCCTGTTTTTTTATCCCATAGCAATAATATATCAGAACGCGCACCTACCCACACCATCGACGATTCATCCTCATACAAAGCTGTTATTATCCCATTCCCAGCTGTACCCGCAGACAAAACATCATGCCTAAAAGCTACTTTCCGCTTCACTACTTTATTGACTCCTCCTCCCAAAGCAGAAGCCCATAATATATTTTTACCATCGCTATAAATTGTCCAAATTTCATCTCCACCCAATTCCTCTGCATCATACACAGTAAAAGAATTTGTTGCGTCCAAATCTGTAAGCACGGCCAACCCTTTAGCCGTAGCAACCCATATTTCATTATTATGAGGATCATAGATCAATTTGTACAACACAGCACTCGGCAACGCACCGCTTTGCCCGGACGATGGATAAAATTTATATAAAGAGGAATGAGGGTCAAAAGGATTTTCCAAACGAATCATCCCCTCATTATCCCATGTGGAGACCCATATACGATGATTTCCATCTTCCACAAAATCCGTCACTTTCAATCCTTTATCCTGGCATATCGGATCATAAGTAGCCACCTCCATCGTTTTTATATTTAGCGTAAAAAAGCCACTTCCCCATGTTCCTACCCAAATATATCCTCTCGAATCCTCATACAAAGAACGCACATAACCTTTTCTTAGTAATTCAAAATTTGATGTGGATTTATCATATATAAAAAGACCTGTTGTTGTTCCTAAAAGAACATCTCCTTTTTGGGTTATCAATATGCTCTTTATTTTATTCAAAATTTGGGGATCTGTATTTACCGAAACTGTTTGTCCTGTCACAGGATTAAAAATAACCACTTCTTTAGCAGTCACTACCCACATTTTTCCATCATGATCCTTCTCAATCAGTAAAATATGATTAGAAATAAAAAGAGAAGGAGATAAATAATCGGAACGGTAGGTTTTAAACTGGTACCCATCATACCGACACAACCCATTTGTTGTACCGAACCACATAAAACCCATATTGTCTTGTAGTACACAGGTCACCTCATTACTTGCCAAGCCGGAATTAACATTCAAATTGGTTACATCAATTTTAGTCAGATTAGGGTTGGCAGCAGAAAAAGATAAGGTTATTAATAAAAATAACAGAGTAAGAACTGCGTTTTTCATACTTTACAAATTTAATCGTCAAACTCCTTTTCATCTAATTAAGTATCGGCAAATATAAAATATTATTTTAAATTTCAGTCTATCCAGACCTATTGAATAAAAATTCTCCATTGGATAGCAATTAAAAGTTATCCAATGGAGAAGTGTATTTTTAGTCAATTTTACCCCCACAATCCTATATCCTTTGCCATGAAAAATACCTCCACCTATATTTGCTTAAATAACATATCCAAAGAAATATACAAATGAATCAGCCATCACATAATTCAGGATTACCTACCATAATAAAAACAGAATTTATGATGATATATATAAGTTGATTCAAGATATCTCGCAAGAAGAAAAAAACAAAATTCACTTCGTCCTATATTTTCCTCTATTCATCAACTATCAAATAGCAACATATTGACTTGAAAAAATGGTATACAAATCCTGTCAATACTATTACTTCACCTAAATGCATTACGCGGACTTTCGGTTTATATGGAACTATCTAGTTTTATTTCCAAAGAATTAATTTTCATATTAATCACTGATTATCAATAAATAGCCTAATGAGTTTCCAATTCTTGGAACAAGACAAACCCATCTACTCAAAAGGACAAAAGGACAAAAAGACTATATGGTACTTTCAAAGTTTGTGAAGAGACGATTAAAGATGATTGATAGGTGAATAATTTCGTAAAAGCTCGATAGTCTTTCCTTATAAGTTGTTTATTATTATTCCCGATATATTAAACAATTCACCAGATATCTTCACTACAAAGGACAAAATATAAGTCGCGTAAAATTCAATATTAAGATACGTAAGGTCAGTCACATTTCAAACCTCCTAATTGATTATAAATCAATCACATCTCACTTAATACATAAAAAAAGAAAGTAAAACAGTCACATCTGTCCTTTTGTCCTTTTGAAAATCTATGGGAGATTTGAAAAAAACATCTCATAGATCGTATTCAAACATTGGGATGATTCAGAACAAACATCCCAGTATTTATAATCAATAAAAAACGGCAGACAACAAAAAATGCTGTCTCCCGTTTTGAGCTGTATATTATCTAGTGATAATATCATTTCAAATATCAACGATCTTCACAGACAGTTGATATAATAGAAATCACATCGGATTTACACCGACATGAGGGCGTTGATCAGGAATACACCGCTGTGTATTTCCTGACCACAAAATGTAGGGGCTTCATGTGTGTAGCATGAAGTTAGGGACCTACATGTTCCATCTCACTTTTGTGTAAAGTATTAAAAGTACTCTATGACATTATTAACTTAAAAAAATCTTGGTCATCAATGGATTTTACCTATGCATTCTGTATTGAAATTCATTGACTGCTATATAGGATTTACTCTTCCTTGGTATGAGATTGTTCTCCATATCCATAACCGTAGCCATATCGCTTACCATAGCCATAATACTTGCCATATTTACCATAACCATAATAATAACCATACTTTCTTCTCTTCAAATCCAAACCATTTATTACAGTACACAGGCTAGGCAATTTATTGTTTACAGCAAGTTCATTAATCAAAGTGTACTCGTTTTTATGAGTATAGTCTGCACGACAGACATAAACAGATAGATCAGCCACACGCCCAATCAGCAAGGTATCAGTTACCATACCAACAGGAGCGGTATCCAAAATCACATAATCAAAATTCTTCTTGAGCGTTTCAATTGCTTTATCCAATCCATCACGGGCCAGTAATTCTGTTGGATTAGGAGGAACTGTTCCACCAGGAAGAATATAGAGATTCTTACTGACATCGGAAAGCTGTACCAAATCCATCAAGTTATTTTCCGGATTAGCCAAATATTGAGTTATACCAATTTCTTTTCTCGGAATATTAAAAACTTTATTCAAACCCGGTTTACGAATATCAAGACCAACGATTACTACTTTCTTCCCTAATAAAGAAAGACTAATAGCAAGATTACCAGAGATGAAAGATTTACCCTCACCACTAACCGTAGAAGTAACCAAAATCACCTTCTTATCATTTTCAAGCATAAACTGAAGATTCGTTCGAATATTACGGAAGGTTTCACTCATCAGATTATTTTGATTCTCAAATACAGCAATAGCTCCCTGTTTTTCATCAGTCAATGGGATATCACCAACAATAGGTAAACTCGTGAGCTTTTCTACATCAGAACGACCTTCAATCCTAAACTTAGTCAAATTGATTAAATAAATGACACCTACAGGAATTCCGACACCTAGAACTAAAGCAATTAAATAAATCATCTTACCTTTAGGTGATACAGGAATTTCATCAGCAATAGCATCATCAATTATTTTAGCATTGTTAGCTGTAGCAGCTAAAGTAATAGCATTCTCTTCACGTTTCTGGAGAAGCAACAGATACAATCCAGACTTGATCTCTTGCTGACGAGCAATACTCACAAACTGACGCTCCTGTCCCGGAGCCTCATTGATACGGCGAGAAAAACGACTAGCCTCACGATCCAAATCTGCTTTTGTTATCAGTAGTCCCTGTAAAGTACGGTCAAGAGTAACATCCACATTCATCTTCATCGCACGAATACTTGTATCCAGATTTATAATTGTAGGATTGTTTTCTGTAGAAGTGCGCAACAGACGTTTACGTTCCACCAGCATTTCGTTATAACGATCAATTTGAGCTACGAGTCCGGCATCCTGCAGACCAATATTACCAGGAAGTACCTCATATTCATTTCCTCTCATATATCTACGCAAATCCTCTACCAAATTGATTTGCGTTTGGTTCTCTACACGTTTCTTTTCATACTCCGCATTTCCTGTCAAAGCTATTTGAGCTTCACTTGTCAAATCCGTAATACCAGCATTTCGTTTAAAAGTCTCCAAACTTTCTTCAGTACTTCCTAACTCTTTTGATATAATACCAATACGCTCATCAATAAACTCCGCTGTCTTTTGAGCAATTTCATTCTTATCATTATTCGTATTGATATTATACATTTCCAAAAGCTTATTAATAAAATCCTGCCCACGTCGTAAGCTGGAATTCTTCAATGATATAACCGCAACAGAAGTTGTTTTCGAAGTAGGCTCGATAGTCATACTTTTACAATACCATCTTGCTACACGCAAAGGATTATTTATAGTCGCTGTTATATTACGAACTTTTTTCTCCAAATCAACATCTTCAGTTCCCTTAGAAATCAAAGAATCGGGACTCATGAAAAAAGCTAATGTTCCCCTTGCGGTAGGGAAAACTGCAGGTAATTTATCAAAATGCTTTTGGAATTCATCGTCTCCCACCTTTACATTTACATCCAAACTTCCTTGTGGCTGTAAAGCCATCTCCACAATCATAGGATCATCCAATAATTCAGCCTCTTGTGGAATCAGATTAACTTGCACAGGAGATGTCTTATACATATCCTGTGCCGGAAATTCATCTTCATCTTTATAAGATATATATAAATTCAAATCTATAACAACTTCTTTCGCAATAGTCTTAGAACGAAGTACTTCAATCTCATTATCGATATTTTGAGAAGAAGAGATTAAACCATCCAAACCTAAATTTTCCAATTCTGATGCCATACCTGCTCCTCCCCCTTTTTTATCATCTTTTATCAGCACTGTAGCTGATATATTATATACCGGAGTAGCCATACGCAAATACAACCATGCCCCTAGCAAAAAGACAACAACTGTACCAACAAACCAAGGCCAATGAATCAAATATTTAAACAGAATTTCCTGAAAATCTATTTTCTCTTCATTCGCTTCCTGTTCCACATTATATACTTTTTTTTCTTTCATCTCTTAAGACGTTACTTTAAGATATTAAACAATAAACTGGCAAGTGATACCAAAATAGAAGTCGCAGAAAACCATAAACTAGTACTATTACCGATATCAGAGTTACGAGCTTTCGCCTTATTCGGAGTCACATAAATAATATCGTTCTGTTGTAACCAGTAATAAGGAGAAAGAATAGTTTCAGCCTTGTTCAAATCCAGAGTAATAATCTGTTGCTTCCCGCTTGAATCTTCACGAATGAGTCTTACATTGTCACGAAGTCCATAAACAGTCATATCACCTGCCATAGCAAGTGCCTCTAATAAATTAACCTTTTCATTAGAAATTGTAAATGTACCCGGACGAGTCACCTCACCAATCACTGATATTTTATAATTTACCATACGCACTGTTACAATTGGAGTTTCTGTAATATATGGCTTCAATTTATCGACAATCATCTGTTCCGCTTGTTTCTTTGTCAATCCTCCCAACTTCAATTCTCCCAATACAGGAAAATTAATTTTTCCTTCATTATCTACCAGATAAGGTTGCAGCATTGGTTGTGCCGTGGTAAAGGTTGAATTACTAGAGGCTATACCGCTGGGACTAGCAATTGTCAAATTGAATGGTAAAGCCAATTCCGGACTGGTGCAAGACACTACAATTGTCAACAAATCCTTTGGCATAATTTTAGCGTCATACAAATTCTCCTGTTGAGTTGCTTGTTCCACAACTTCCACATCCTGTAAATAAGGAACTTTTTTATACGATTGGCAAGCTACCAACAAAAAAGGTAACAACAACAATCCCAACTTCTTATTAAGTCTTCTCATAAATCTATTTTATTTATTTTATTACAATTAATTACCTAACTTTTATTAATACGCCTCCTTTTCTCCGTGAATTGCATTATACACTGTCTTGTACATAATATAGAGATCTAATAAAAATGTCCAATGCTCAATATACCAGATATCACGCATCACACGACCTTCCATCTGCCAAAGTTCTTTTGTCTCACCACGATAGCCTGTTACCTGTGCCCAGCCTGTTATACCCGGTTTAACAAAATGACGAACCATAAACTTGTTGATTAATTGAGAATATTCTTGAGTATGCTTTAGCATATGAGGACGTGGGCCAACAATAGACATATCGCCTTTAAACACATTAATAAATTGTGGAAGCTCATCAATGCTAGTCTTTCTTATAATCTCCCCTATCCTAGTTTTACGTGGATCATGCTCTGTAGCCTGAAGAGTATCACATTGAGTATTCACTCTCATTGAACGGAATTTATAACACCAGAATTCCTTTCCATCTTCACCGCTACGCTTCTGTTTAAAAAAGATAGGTCCCGGAGAACTCATCTTTATAGCAACTCCAACAATAATATAAATAAATGGGAAAATAGTACATAAAAATAATGTAGAACACACTATATCAAAAGTACGTTTTACTATACGGTTCTCAAGCAACTCTAAAGGTTCACGACGAATAGATAAAACAGGAACATTTCCCAACATTTCAAAATGCATCCGACGTTTCAAATAGTTGCGAACATTCGGAACACTAAAAAAACGAACTAAATGGTTCTCACAATAATTAATAATGGGAACAATTTCAGCACTACGAGCGGAAGGAAGACTACAATAAAGCTGATCTACTCGGCCCACATTCTGCTCCAAAAAGTTGTTTACCTCTTGAGGATGCCCTAAATATGAAACATCGCTTGGATAACGGTCTGAAGGAAAATCCTCAAAATATCCAAGAACACGATAACCCGAAGTGGGATCATCTGTCATTGCGTGATAAAGCTCCTGCATGTTCTCATGACTTCCAATCAATATCACTTTACGAACATTTCCTCCTTGCTTACGATAAAGTTCCAAGAAGTAACGAAAAGCCAAACGATAGCTTACTATTACCAATATCAGAACAATATAAAACAAACCAAAAAGCCGGGAATGAGAAAACTCAAAATGAAAAAGTAATAAAATACAGACTGAAAGCAATACAAAAGGAACCATGTTACGTAAAACACGGACCATGATTTGTTCAGGACGGACTACCGAACGATGAAGAATAACTCCGGAGTGCATATTACAAAGTAGATAACATAAAGTTATCAAAGCCATACCTTGAAGGATGGAACCACAATTCTCGCACCAAAAGCGGTTACCAAAAAACTGTTCAAATCCCCATAAAAGCAGGTTCAGCAAAATAAGATCCCCCAAAAGGACACAAGATTTTAGGACTTTGTTAAAACGTTGGACTTCCTGCATATGTTTTTAGTTATGATTGATATAAATTAGTCATAATACCACCTATGTGCACGACAGTGAAAAAATACCGTACCAGAATACTCTACCATATACTATTCAAAATTCTTATCTAATATGACAGCAATATTATTCTCTATTCATCGACTCTTGCATGTAGAGCCTCTTTACAAATTTCAAATCATGAGAAACCATTATTTTTATAAGTTCTTCAAAAGATGTCTTCCGAGGATTCCAACCAAGTAAAGTTCTTGCTTTTGTAGGGTCACCCAATAATTGTTCAACTTCTGCAGGGCGAAAATATTTAGGATCGACTTCCACCAAAACTCTCCCAGTGGCCCCATCAATCCCCTTCTCATTTACCCCCTTGCCTTCCCAACAAAGATTAACACCTGTTTCTTTAAATGCTAACGTAGTAAATTCACGTACTGTATGATACTCTCCTGTAGCAATTACAAAATCTTCAGGTACATCATGTTGGAGAATCAACCACATACATTCTACATAATCTTTAGCATATCCCCAGTCACGAAGAGAATCAAGGTTACCCAAATAAAGTTTGTCTTGTAAACCTTGAGCAATACGTGCAGCCGCCAACGTAATTTTACGAGTTACAAAAGTTTCACCTCTCCGCTCACTTTCGTGATTGAACAGGATTCCATTTACCGCAAACATTCCATAACTTTCACGATAATTCTTGGTAATCCAAAAACCATACTGTTTAGCCACTCCATATGGAGAACGGGGATAAAAAGGTGTTGTTTCCTTTTGAGGAACTTCCTGAACCAAACCAAATAATTCAGAAGTCGAAGCCTGGTAAATTTTAGTCTTCTTTTCCATACCCAAAATACGAACCGCTTCCAACATACGAAGTGTACCAATAGCATCAGCCTCAGCTGTATATTCGGGAACATCAAAAGATACTTTTACATGACTTTGAGCTGCCAAGTTATAGATCTCATCTGGTTGGACTTGCTGAATAATACGAATTAAAGAACTACTATCTGTTATATCACCATAATGGAGATTTACCAAACGGTCTTTTTTCATATCACGTACCCATTCGTCTAAATAAAGATGTTCGATACGACTTGTATTGAATGATGAAGAACGGCGAAGAATACCGTGGACCTCATAACCTTTTTCTATTAAAAATTCTGCCAGAAATGAACCATCTTGTCCTGTAATACCTGAAATTAATGCTATTTTTTTCATAAAATATTCTCTATTAATTATGATCCATAATCATTCCATTTTTCTCTTTTAAAATATTCCACAAGAATAAAACATTTCCTATAATATACCTACGCCACATTCTTTTCGGTTCTTTCAATAAACGATATGCCCATTCTAATCCGTTTCTCTGCCACCATTGAGGAGCCCGCTGCACAGTTCCTGCAAAAAAATCGAATACAGCTCCAATTGTACCTATATGACAATGAACATTAAGTTCATTCAAATGCTCATAAGCCCATTTTTCTTGCTTGGGTGCAGTCATACCAATCCAAAGCAGATCAGGATTAGCCATATTTACTGCATTTATCATTTCTCGATTTTCTTCCTCTGTAAAACTCGATTTGTAAGGAGGAGAATAAGTCTTAACTTGAATATTGGGATAGACAGTCTTCACTTTTTCACACACCAAAGACAATGTTTTCTTACTACTTCCCAAAAAGAAGCATACTCCCCCTTTCTGATTTAATTTATTCATTTCATATTGAAACAAATCCCATCCGGCTGTACGTTCTATTTTTTCACCCCGTAGAAATTTAAAAGCAAGCACCATACTGATACCATCCGGAATCAATGCTCCTCCTTTTAATAATGCTTCTTGAAAAAGCGGATCTTTCAAGGCAGTGTTATACGAATGCGCATTAATCGTATTAATCAGCAACTTGCCTTCGGGTAATGACGATAAATCCTTCTGATTCTTCAGAAGAATAATTGTTTTAAGACAAAGTTTCATATATATTAAATAAGAAATTATCTGAGTCTGAGGACTTTCGAAATGTGCTATTAAGTAAAAAAGATGATATTCGCCTCAGTTTAAAGTGGAATTAAAATGAAAAGTATTACCTTCCTATACAATAATAAGTAACCCCTTTTTCCATCATTTCTACCGGGTCATATATATTACGTCCATCAATGATTATAGGGCTATTCATTGTACGCTTCAAAACACCCCAACTTGGCAAGCGAAATTGTTTCCATTCCGTTAACAACAATAAAGCATCGGCATTTAATACTGCATCATACATATCTTTCGCATAAGTAACTCCTTCACCGACACGGCGTTTACATTCATCCATTGCTACAGGGTCAAATACCTGAACTTTACAACCAGCTTTAATTAGCTGATTAATAGTGATTAACGCTGTTGCTTCACGCATATCATCAGTTTCTGGTTTAAATGCTAATCCCCAAATTGCAATAACTTTCCCATGAAGTTCACCATTGTAATGCTTACAAAGTTTATTAAACACAATATGTTTTTGATTTTCATTTACTTCTTCTACAGCTTTCAACACTCTCATTTCATAGCCTCTATTTTCAGCAGTCTTAACTAGAGCTTTCACATCTTTAGGGAAACAACTACCGCCATATCCACACCCAGGATATAAAAATTTACTACCAATACGTGTATCTGCTCCAATACCTTTTCGCACCATGTTCACATCTGCCCCTACTAATTCACACAAGTTCGCTATATCATTCATAAATGAAATACGTGTAGCTAACATACTATTTGCTGCATACTTTATCATTTCTGCAGAAGGTATATCCGTAAAGATTACTCGGAAATTATTCAGCATAACAGGGCGATACAAACGACTCATAAGCTCCTTCGCCTTTTCGGACTCTATTCCCACTACCACACGATCTGGTCTCATGAAATCCTGAATAGCAGCACCTTCCTTCAGAAATTCCGGATTTGAAGCTACATCAAACTCAATATCAACTCCTCTTTTCTCTAACTCTTCGTGAATAGCCTTTTTTACCTTTTGAGCTGTACCTACAGGTACGGTGGATTTGGTGACAAGCAATACATATTTGTTTATATTACGCCCTACAGTACGTGCTACTTCCAGAACATAAGTTAAGTCTGCGCTTCCATCTTCATCCGGAGGCGTTCCCACAGCACTAAAAACGATGTCTACATTATCCAAACAAGTTTTTAAATCTGTTGTAAAGTTTAGTCTACCTTCCCTGTGATTACGTAATACCATTTCATCTAACCCAGGTTCATAGATTGGAATTTGACCATCTAACAGGCTTTTGATTTTCTCTTCGTTAACATCGACACACGTTACATTTACCCCCATTTCAGCGAAGCAAGTTCCACTTACTAAGCCAACATATCCAGTTCCTACAACTGCTATATTCATAATTAAAAATTTTAGATAACAATGATTATTTTAAAGGATTTTTCTCTGACTTATACCATTGTATGAATTTTGCGACCCCATCGTGTAATGTAACCATTGGTTCATAGCCAATTTCCCTTTTCAACATGGAGGTATCAGCATTAGTCTGATACACATCTCCAGGCTGCATGGGTAAGAATATTTTTTCAGCTTCATGGCCCATGGCAGATTCTATTTCATGGATAAAATCCATCAATTTTACTGGATGTGAACATCCTATATTGTATATTTTATATGCTACTCCATTCGAGCTTTTCTGTGTTACCGGAACATGATCCAGTGTCCGTATTGTACCTTCAACAATATCATCAATATATGTAAAATCACGAATCATATTTCCATTATTGAAAACCTTTATCTGTTCTCCATTTGAAATAGCTCTAGCAAATAACATAGGAGCCATATCAGGACGTCCCCATGGACCATAAACAGTAAAGAAACGAAGTCCAGTCACAGCAAGACCATACAGTTTACTATAACTATGCGCCATCAATTCATTACTTTTTTTAGTTGCAGCATACAAACTAACTGGAGTATCCACTTTGTCTTCCTCAGAATACGGTACTTTCGAATTTAGACCATATACGGAACTAGAAGATGCAAACACCAAATGTTTCACCTCATAATGACGACAACATTCCAATACATTCAAGAAACCAGCCAAATTACTTTGTAAATAAGCATATGGATTTGTAATAGAATATCTCACTCCAGCTTGCGCAGCTAAGTTTACAACCTTTTCAAAGTGTTCCCTTTCAAAAAGTTCTTCCATGGCATGCCGGTCATCAATAGACATCCGTATAAATCTACAAGTCTCATACCTAGAGCTTTGTATCGGTTGATTCCATACAAATTCATCATTCAACATGACACCCATTTCCGATAATCGGCCATATTTCAATCGGACGTCATAATAGTTGTTTATACTATCAATTCCCACTACCTCATCGCCTCTAGATGCCAATACACCCATTAATTTAGACCCAATAAAGCCTGCAGCACCTGTTACTAAAATTTTCATAAATCACAAATTGTTTAATCTATCAATTCTATCATTCTTGCTTTCATTTCAGAGTAACATGCAAATCTATATTTACATATAAAAGGCTGTCGCTCGTCTGTAATGACAGCAAGTATGTCAGTATTCAGTACAGGGAGAATAATCTCTCTACTAAATATTTCACCAATAAGTATGTAGGATTTATAATACCTGACAATTATTTCAATTAACTTGTAAACTTTACATTAAATAAGAAATCATACTCTTCTTTTAGTTTCTCCAATACAATTTCATCCGTATAGTTTGATAAAACTCGATTATAAGAATTATATGAAAACTGTTCTATCAAATCATTATCTATAATGTACTTTATTTTATTTACGAAGCATTTCACATCTAATTTCTCAACAATAAGTGAATCATTTTCTATAACACTTCTATTAAATCCTTGTGAAGTCGTTATAGGAATCAATCCCCACGCCATAGCTTCAGTTAAAGCATTAGAATGGCCTTCTCGTGGCTCTTTTGACGGAAAAATATAAAAACTTTTATCTACTAAATGTTTTTTCAATTCTTTATGATTACAAGCAGGAAGAATATTTATACGAGATTCTAAGTTACTTTCTTTAATTTTATTTTTAATATAATCTGTATAGAATTGACTTTCGCTATTTCCAATAATTTCTAAATAAACATTATTATACTCTTTCGCCAATAGAATAAAAGTATTAATAACAATATCGGTATTCTTCGTTTTAGATAATCGTCCAAAATACATCAAATTAATTTTATCTTTCGGCTTTTGAGGATACTGCTGAGGGTAAAAATCACCTTGAACATAATTAGGGTAATAGAAGATTCTCTTATTGGTATCTATTTTCTTTATTAGAGAAAAATTTTCTTTCCCTTGAGAAAATATTTCGTCACTTCTCCTTATAGCTCTTTTAAAAAAGAATTTATATAGGAAATGCCCTTCTTCATAATATTTATTAGCACCTCCACCTCTCATTTCATAAATGACTTTATAATGAAGTACTTTAGCAATGGCGATTAATAAATATTCAAAATATATCATTATACCATAAAAGCCAGCAATATGAACTATAGCTCCCTTTCTTTGTCCATTTATTAAAGTCTTTGCAAACAAAAAAATATTTGAGATTATTTTAAATAACAACTCAATAGAATTAATTAATGAATGATCATTAACCCTTATATATTTAGGGATTAGAACAATATCATAATTGAGTTTTTTCAATAGAGCAAGAGTTCTTCTATTACCTACTTCCCCGCCTCCGAATGGTATTTTACTCCAATCCCCAAAATTTGCAAAAAAATAAATACGATTTTTCACTTAGTACTACACTATTTATACTTAATAATTTTAGCAGGAACCCCACCCACAATACAATTATCAGGAATGTCATCAATCACCACAGCTCCTGCAGCAATAGTTACATTACTACCAATTCTAACCGGACCAAGTATTGTCGCACCAGTTCCTACATAACAATTATCTCCCATAATAATTGTACCTTTTTCACCTGGCCTTTTTTTACCAAATAAAACTAGAGGCAATAAAGTACAATTATCTCCTCCCCTAACCATTATATCAACACGCCTAAATCCAGGATGCATTATTTGTAATCCTGCTCCCAAAGTATTTGGGAATATGCAGATATTCGTTTTTACTACATACCTTCTATACATGATAAAATAATAGCTATATTGCAAAAAATTATACCAATGTCTATTATTTAAATAATATTCGTAATAGCGTAGTAATCTTAGATATCGATGAATTATATAATTCTCACTATATGTTATTTTTTGTAGAAACGGATAACATAAAGGATTACGTTTTTTATCTTCTTTAAGATAACGTTTAAGTTCTAACCTACTCTGTATCATTGTGACTAAATGCATTAAAATAACCTTCTGCACAATGACGCATGGAGAAATTATTCTCAAAATATTCTTCTAAATGAATTCTGTTAAAATACTTTTCATCATCAAATGCTCTTTTCAAAGTATAATAAAAGTCATCTGCACCAAAACTTTTAGAAACATATCCATTAGATTCACTATTGATTACATCAGGTATTCCACCTGCTGGTGTACATATTGGTATAACGCCACAAGAGATCGCTTCCAATAATGAAATTGGGAGTCCTTCAAATAAAGATGATAACACAAAAAAATCAGCCTGTAACAGATAATCACCAACATTATTTTTTGCACCTAGCCAATATATTCCTTTTTGCGCATTATTGAGAATATGTATATTTTCTTCCGAATCATACGCTGTACCAATTAATATCAAAATACCATGATTTCCCTCATTTAAGAAACGGTTGAATGTATCTACTAACAACTTTTGATTCTTTGCTTTAGCACACCGAGCTACATGTACGAAGATCTTATCATCATCATGTATCCTTAGCTCATTCAACTCAATAGTCACTTTATCATAATCAGTTGTTTGCTGGAGTCTTGATCGCCCATTCACTATGTTTATAGCGTTATCCATATTGTATAGTTTCTTATATGAATCAAGACACAACTGCGAGATAGTCACCGGCTGCACTTTCTTTTTATAAAACCATTTATATATGAATTTTAGATTTTTATTGATTAAACATCTCTCAGCAAGATTATGTATAGTATGAAAATATCTTATACCAGGCAATAATATTGCGGGTAAAAATAATGTAATCAGATTTGCATGAGAATGTACTATATCAGGCTTTTCTTCTTTTATAATTTTCAAGATACGCCAGATTGATTTTACCCCTAATCCACTCTTACACTTTAGATTTATATATTTTATTCTAGCACTAATCTCATTCTTATAATATGAGTTTTCCAAAATTGAGTCATCATCTGTAGTACATAAGACTAATTCATTATTTCTAGATAATTCATTAGATAGGTCTATTACTAACCTTTCAGCTCCAGCAGCTGCAGTAGAATAATGTAGTTCCAATATTTTCATATTATTATATCACAAGTTATCAATAGATTAAACAAAAGGAAGTTATGCGTCAATAACATCGTTATTCTATTAAATTTCGTTTGTACAAAAAGTATCACACTCCAATAGACTCTTTTAAAGCATCCAAATACCCATGTCCAAACTTCAAATCTGGTTCTACATAATTTCCCTCTGCCCATTCATTCCAAGATCTCAAAAATAGAATTTTATGTTCGTCCTGTTTCTTTGAAATTATCTCTAATGCTGTTTTTATATGTTCTTCAAAAAGAGCAGGAGTAGAATCAGTATAAATTACTGCACGACGCCCTCCTCGTGGTGATCTATCCCAATTAGGAATGATTGATGGATATACATCTTCCCGATAATCATAAGATGTATAAAAATTAGAAATAATATCACTATATTTATATTTATCAAGAGGGGTATAATTAGGAAAAACTTGACGTAACTTATGCTGAAGTAACTTACTCCAACGTCCCTTACATTGTTCCTCCGCATGCCACAAATTTGAAGGAGCTAATGCGTCAAAACCTAAATCAAAGATCTTTTGATACCTATTAACAGCTGCATTTTGGAGCCCGACAAAATGTATTCCTGACAGTCCATTTTTTTTTGCTAAATTCTGCCATATATTAATAAAGTGTTTTGCATCAGGCAAAGCTTCGGGATCGTATATCAAAAACATAGGTTTTCCATCCACAGCGATATATCTTTTATCCTTAAACGCAGGTAATACATTATCAAAATGCTGTACAATATCCTCATCACCAGGATATTCTTGTATCATCAAATCTAAATTCTTATGTTTTTGGGCATCACTATTCCACGTCCTACGCGTCCAACTATGATTAGCCCATCCCAAACAAAATGGGAAATCAGGTTTTCCTGACGATAAAACTTCATTAAAAGGACGTTCAAGTATCTGTTTACCATTACCAAACCAATAATGCCAATACATAAATCCCTCTATCCCTGCCTCACGTGCCATATCCGCTTGCGCTTCTCTAACCTCAGGCATCCTTAAATCATAGTAGCCTAAATCCGCAGGAACTCGTGGCTGATAATGTCCTTTAAACAAGGGTTTAGCTTTTCCTACATTTGTCCACTCCGTAAAACCCTTTCCCCACCATTCGTCATTTTCCTTAATTGGATGAAATTGAGGGAGGTAAAATGCAATAACTCTTGCTTTTGTAATCATATCTTATATATTAACACTTAATAAATTTCAGTAAAATAATAATATATACATATTTCTGATAAACTAAATAGCTTACTCAAATCAATGTTTTCTACCTATAAATATTTTCGACTCCATTAATAATAGCGTATAGAAAATAATAAAATATTTCATATAACCATATTCTCCTGTAATAGCCGAATAAGCAATGTAATAAACAGCTAATGTAATCACAAACAATGTTACATTAACATTCTTGTTCATTCTATATACCCCCCTAAATAACCAAACAAATGTAATGACCCACACACACAAGCCTACTATACCACTATTACAAAGTACAACGAAAATAAGAGACTCGAAAGCTAATAAAACAGGGTGAAGATCATGAATAGACATGTAATAACCACACCATTCATATCCCTTTCCAAAAATTAAACAATCCTGTATTTCCCTGAAGCAACCATTCAGTTGCTCCATACGCATATCAATAGAAGAACCTTCCACATTCGTTTGGCGACTATCTTTAATAAAAATTGAATCTATCGTTGCTGATAATTCTGGTATATTTTCAATAATAATATAACCAATAAATCCTATAACAGCGACATATATCATCGGTTTAATTCGACGTAACATTAATAGATAAAAGAAAACAGTCAGAAACATGGCACCTATCGGAGTACGGATGCCACAAAGAAAAATACAAACAACAATAAAAAACATCAATAAATATACAAATAATGGTTTTATTTTATCTTTCAAAGAATAAAGGTATACCATTGCTAAGCCTAAAAATAGACCGAAAATCATAGGGTGAGTGAACACCGATGATATTTTGATAATAAGCCGAGCCATTTGCTCACCAAATTGAGCCTCACGCAATTCTGCATTATTAATCTGTGCCATAAAATAGACATAAGGATTTAATCCATTCAAGGTCAACAAGAAAATTCCATATATAACGATGACAATAATTACAATAACCATACAGTTTCTACTATATCTAATGATTTTAGGATCATATCTAGACACATTCCACATAACTATTGGTAATACTAAATTAGTCATCATATTTGCACGCCATGAATTCAATGCAATATCTGTTGGAACAAACTCCTGAAAAGGCATCATAATAAGCATCATAACATAGAAAAAAATAAATGGATAGAATGGACGCAAATCCAACCTAACTTTACCGTGATGTTTATAATAATCTATGACAAAAGCAATAAGAAGTAAAATATTCGCAAAATTCCAGCTCAGAGAAATCCCTAAAAAATTTATATTAAAATATGGAACCAAAAAAAAGTAAGCAAGATACAAAACCAGACCTATTCGCAACTTTACGAAAAAAGCCACAAGAATGATAATGGTTAACCAAGATTGAATAAATGCCATAGAGCGGATATTGTAATATAGGCTAAAATTAGTCCAAGCTTTTATATTTTGTAACTATTCTCTCTACTATAGCATCTGCTTCCTTTTCACTGATATCATTTATCATGGCTGTACTATCATAAATGCCATTTGCTTCAAATGCTCCTTGAAATTTATAACTATATGCTAACCCAAACAATGGTACTCCTGTATACATAGCTGCAAAATTAGCATGCATACGTGTACCAATAAAAAACTTCATTTGAGATATAATAAACTTTATTTGGGGCGAAATCAAATCTTGATCAATAAGTATAATATTGCTCTTATCATGCAATTTAGAATAGACATCACGTGCAGCTTCCAAATCGTCATTTGCAACTTCTACTTTCTGATAATTATATGAATGAGGTATTAAATAAATCGCAATATTCTTCTGTTGGAAATAAACAATAAGTTTATTTATGAGATATGGATACGTAGAGAATTGCCCTGAAAGAGTTCTAAATTTATTGCTATAAGCCAATCCGCTTATATTAATACCTATTGCATTAGCCTTAATTTCAATGTTAAAAGGTTCCGGTTTCATATAGTATGACAAATCCCTCGTTTGTTCATACTTCAATCCCATTGCCTCCAAATCAGAAGCATATTTATCATCACGAACAAAAATTTGACTAGCGTAACAAAGTATACGGTCAGCTATAACTTTATTCTTGCTCTCTCTAAATGGTCCTAATGTTTGAGGAAGAATAATAACAGGAATATTAAATTTCATTGCTAAATTGATATCAGGCAACCGATTGAGAAAAGAGGTAGTATTATAAATATCTGAAAAGCCATCTCCTCCATTAATTGCAGCAACGTACTCGACTTGCTTTATCATTCGTCCTAAATTAGTAAAAGGTAAACAAATATGCAAATATTTAACCAACAAAGCTTCTACAAAAAAAACATTAACCGTTAAATATTCCCATTTCACACCTGCTATATCAATCTTTTGAATATTAGTTCCCCTATTTTTTGATTTAAAAAGATTTTTCACAAAACGAAAATTTAGAATTTTCGTCTCCTTTGATAACAATTCTCTCTCATTCAAGAAAGAAAGTGAGCCATAGCTTAAAGCTGCTGTTCCTCTATTATTATCTCTAAAATTAAGTCCTGAAATGATAATATATGGTTTCATTATATTTTTATTTAACAATTTTATAAACAATTCGAATTATAAGCATATGAAATCTAAGCATGAATGGAGATAATGTCATGATTTTCTTATATAATATATTATTCCCCATTTTTGATAATATATTATTAAACTTTTTTTCTAGCGATGCTTTATCTTTGGCCATTATAGTATGTCCTTGAGCTTCTATATAGTCTTCCACAGAAGAATCTATTAGCCGCAATAACGACTTATTTTTCATTTCTTCAATAAAAGCTAATCCCTTCTCTGTATTGATTAAAAACATTGTATGACCTATTTTGTCACTAATTTTATATTTTCCCAACCAAGGATCTGCTAATGATACATCCGCCTTATAGCTAATATCTTCTTTGCACATGAGGCAACGTTTGGGACGGAATAATTTTGACTGATGCATTAATCTCCAAGGATTAGTATAATTATTTTTATATATTTTTTTACCATCAAACAATTCTATTTGTATCCCACTTGGCCACCCATTTCCCCTATATTGCATATTAATCACCTGACTTTTATCAATACCCATATACCGATAACAAAGCCATGTTCCCTCAAGAGTAGTTTGTCCTGAACAACAGAATGATATAATAAAATTATTAATATTATTCCTATCCAACACGGACCGTATTCCTTGAACTTGACAAGGCATACAAGTCACTATAATACCATTTTTAATACTCGATATATTCTCTTTTAAAAAAGAGAATATATCGATATCTTGATAAACACTACCACAGATATTTATTTCATTAAAGTCATATATCAATTTTGGAATATAGCCGCACTTTTCTTTATCATAAACAAAAGTCATAGAGGTATCATATTCAGACGTTGAAAGGAGATATTTAATGATAGATGTTCCTATACCGCCCGAAGATGCTTTATAACGAATAAGGTCATCTGTCGAATATCCGATATAATAAGCTAATGCTTTATTTATATTAGAATTTTCTCTCATATCTCTTATTAAATTTATTCTTGATATATGTTATAAAAAACGTGCGTTCATCCTTAAACATTCCACTGAAAAATATAAAGATACATGTAGCTACCAATGACACTAAGGAAAGTATTATAAAACGTTCTAATCCTTGCGTCATGAAACTAATTATAATATATGGAGATATCAATGAAAATATAGAAACCAATATAACCCTTACTATAACATCCTTAAAAAATATTCGTATAGACAACCCTATAATCCTATGTAGCATTATTAAACGAACAACAAGGCAAAGAATAGAAATAAAAATAGTTGCATAATAGCAATATGCTGGCTCAAATCCCATTTTAAAAAGACCATATGAAAGCGGAAATGCCATCAAAGCTAATCCTCCCACAATTATTTGGTAATTCCGTATGTTGCCAGTGGCTAACATTGCAGTAAATAAAGTATTTGAGAGAGATTGACATAACATATATATCAAAGATAACTGTACAAAAATAACTGTATATTTTGGTGTATTTTTCAGCCAACATGCAAGAATATATTCTGTTTCGAAAAGAATGGGTATTACCATAATCAACAAAAGATAAAAAGAATAACGCGAACCAGTCATTACAAGTTTCATCATATATTCTCTATTTCCAGATGCATAAGATTTTGTTATTTGCGGATTAAGTGCCATGACAAAATTGCTTACAAACTGATTTAAAGCATTATCAACTTGTGTCGTAATTCCTCTAGCCGCATTAACTGCTACACCAAAGAATATATTTAAAAGAATATTAATTCCATAGTTAGTCAAAACGACCGATGAGGACCCAATTATATTCCAGCCAGAGAATCCTAAAATTTGTTTATAATAAAAACGTTCTTTTACTAATTTGAATTTACATTCAATAAAATTTTTCGAACAATACACCCCATAAATTATACGAATAGCTAAAGAAACCAGCAACATTAAAGCTCCATATATTATCAACTTATCAAAAGTGGATAATATCAATAGATAAACGATGAGTAATTTCAGAATAGACTCTATTAAAGTGATATAAGCAAAAGCAGCCATCCGTTCATGTGCAATTATAGTTGAATTATATGGGATGCTAATAATATTAACAACAAATGTTATTAATGAAAACTGAAACACCCAGTTAGCAGCCGTTAATCTTGATATAGGGATATTCATTTGATTATTCAAAAAATATACACCTACGCTCTCTGCAAGTACGATTATTACGAGTGCTATAATTATATGTATTAATACAGCTGTCGAGAAAATCTCCTGACTATGATTTTCATCTTTTTTTCCTAATTCATATGTAATGAAGCGTTGTGTAGACGATGTTAATGTAGCACTAATTAAAGCGAACATTCCAACAAATCCACCTACAACATTATAAATTCCAAAATCATTTATACCTAGAACTTCTAAAATCACACGTGAAGTATACAAACTTATGGCCATTGTAATGAATGTCCGAATATAAAGAAGTAATGTATTCTTCGCTATACGTTTAGAATTATTTTGTGTAATATTTTCAGTCAAAATAAAAAATTATCCGTTAATTATTAATGTTTATAGAAAACTTTAATAATTCATTTTACCAATATAAAAATGCTCTTATTAAAGAGATTTATCATCTCTATCATTGTCTTTTTGATAATCACCACTTGTCACATTATCCATCCAGTTCTGATTATCCAAATACCATCTAACAGTTTTCTCTATCCCCTCTTCAAACTGCAAACTTGGCTCCCAACCTAATTCATTCTTTAATTTATTCGAATCAATTGCATAACGCAAATCATGTCCTTTACGGTCTGTTACATAAGTAATCAAATGATCTGAAGTACCCTCCGGATTACCTAACAAACGATCAACTGTCTTTATAATAACTTTTATCAGATCAATATTCGTCCATTCATTAAAACCACCAATATTATAGGTATCAGCCGTGTTTCCGTTGTGGAAAATCAAATCTATCGCCCTAGCATGGTCCACAACATACAACCAATCTCTTACATTTTCTCCCTTACCATACACAGGCAAGGGTTTGCCCTGACGGATATTATTTATAAACAATGGGATCAGTTTCTCTGGAAATTGATAAGGACCATAATTATTGGAGCAGTTTGTTACAATGGTAGGCATACCATAAGTATCATGAAAAGCCCTCACAAAATGATCACTACCTGCCTTGCTAGCTGAATAAGGACTATGGGGCTGGTATTTAGTCTCCTCCGTAAAGAATGTACCATTGAATTCCAAAGCACCATAAACCTCATCTGTAGAAATATGATAAAAACGCTTACCTTCATAACATTCAGGAAGCATCTCCCAAGTCAGTTTTGCAGCTTGGAGCAGAGAGAGAGTCCCCATCACATTCGTTTGAGCAAATGTAAACGGATCTTTTATACTACGGTCTACATGACTTTCAGCAGCCAAGTGAATAACTCCATCAATACGATACTGTTTGAAGAGTTCCAACATTTTATCAAAGTCACAAATATCAGCCTTTACAAAGGTATAATTAGGCTGATTCTCGATATCTTTCAGGTTAGCCAGATTACCGGCATAAGTCAGTTTATCCAGATTGATAATATGATATTCAGGATATTTATTGACGAACAAACGTACAACGTGTGATCCGATGAAGCCTGCTCCACCTGTAATCAGTATATTTCGTGCAAAATTCATGTCTATTTTAATAATCAGATTGTTGTTTCAATTCATTTATACATTTCTGCAGAGAGTCTTTCCAATAAGGAACAGTGATTCCAAAAGTAGATTTCACCTTTGTTTTATCCAGTACAGAGAAATGAGGACGCTTTACCTTACTGGGAAATTCATCGCTGTGACAAGGTTGAATATCACACACATTGCCACTCAAGTCACAGATTTCCTTCGCAAAGTCATACCATGAACACACGCCTTCATTACTAAAATGGTAGATACCTTCTTTATAAAGTTGATTCTCCTCAATCACTTGATAGATAACAGATGCCAAGTCTCCGGCATAAGTGGGAGTACCAACCTGATCAAAGACTACTTTCAGGGTATCTTTATCAGATGTGAGCTGTCGCATCGTTTTTACGAAATTCTTCCCATAAGGGGAATAAAGCCAGGCGGTACGAAAGATAAGATAATGACAGCCGATTTCCTGTATGCTATGCTCACCGGCCAGCTTTGTTTTACCATACACACCCAAAGGATTAGTTTCCCAATCTTCCCGACAAGGGACATTTCTGTCTCCCTGAAAAACATAATCAGTAGAGACATGTATTAAGGTAGCATCAGTTTCTTTAGCTACAACAGCCAGATTCTCCACAGCCTTATTATTCAATAAATCAGCAGTCGCGAAATCGTCTTCCGCCTTGTCTACATTGGTATAGGCAGCACAATTAACGATGACATGAATTTGGTTGTCATTGACCATTTTACGGATAGAATCACGGCTGGTTATATCCAACTCTGCCACATCGGTAAAAATATATTGGTTGGAGCTGGTTGACGACACACGGCGCATCTCATTACCAAGCTGACCGTTAGCTCCTGTCACTAGAATAT